>Ga0116227_10000039_pt1 | contig 214487 bp, 178 predicted proteins | sample S1TSphgellanicum_FD_89693 | JGI IMG/M metagenome (GOLD analysis project Ga0116227, IMG submission 89693) | Host-associated microbial communities from peat moss isolated from Minnesota, USA - S1T2_Fb - Sphagnum magellanicum MG | ecosystem: Host-associated > Plants > Peat moss > Unclassified...
AAACTGCTGGTCCGTACCTGTTCCCGGTACCTACTTATGAAATTACTGCCAGCAAAGGCAAACTAACCCAAACACCTGGATATTAATAAACGCCCCTCTTTATAATGATCAATAAAACGATTTACCTGCTATTAATAGTGCTGTTGACAGGTGCGGGATGTAAAAAAGATGGCCAAACGGTTAATCAAAAAACAGATAGTGGTATTACCGGTGGCAACACCGGCAGTACCACTGCCATTGTTAAAGGCGCAGATCTGAGCTGGCTTACTCAAATGGAAGCATCGGGCTATAAGTTTTATAACAGCGCAGGTACGCAGCAAGATTGCATGCAGATTTTGAAGGATAAAGGCATCAATGCAATCAGGCTCAGGGCATGGGTTAATCCATCCGACGGTTGGTGTAATACTTCCGATGTGGTTGCCAAAGCACTGCGTGCCCAAAAGTTGGGTATGAAGATTATGATCGACTTCCATTACAGTGATAGTTGGGCCGATCCTGGCAAACAAACTAAACCTGCCGCCTGGGTAAACCTCAATTTTGCTACGCTAAACAGCACGCTTAAAGACTATACCGTATCGGTAATGACTGCATTAAAAACCAACGGGATTACGCCAGATTGGGTACAGGTTGGTAACGAAACCAGCGATGGTATGCTTTGGGAAGATGGCCGGGCATCAATACACATGGCTAATTTCGCTGCCCTGGTAACCAGCGGTTATAATGCTGTAAAATCGGTAAGTAGTACCACGCAGGTAATTGTGCATTTGGCAAATGGTTATGATAATACGGTGTTCCGCTGGATGTTTGATGGGTTGAAAGCGAATGGTGCCAAATGGGATATTATCGGTATGTCGCTGTATCCATCAACCACAAACTGGCAAACTTATGATAGCCAGTGTTTGGATAATATGAACGATATAGTAACGCGGTATAACACACCGGTGATGATTGTTGAGGTGGGGATGGATGCGAGCCAGGCAACAATATGCAAGTCTTTCTTAACAGATCTGATCAGCCGGGTAAAATCGGTGAAAAATAATGAGGGATTGGGCGTTTTTTATTGGGAACCAGAAGCATATAACTGGCAAGGCTATGGCATGGGGGCATTTGATGCTTCGGGCAAGCCAACTGTTGCTTTAGATGCTTTTGCAAACTAAAAAGGTATAAGGAGATTTATTAAGGCCACAATCACAATAAACCATAAAAACCTATTATTATGAAAAGACCATTAATTTTGATGTCAGCCTTTTTTTTATGCCTTGGCTTAGGCTGTAAAAAAGGCGCTGATGAAGCTTCTAGAAACACCAATACATTCAAAACGCGCGCGATTACAACAAATGCGACTACGTCATTTGCTTATGGCTCTGATGCGAGTTGGGTAACGCAAATGGAGGCATCTGGCTTAAAGTTTTACAACAACAGCGGTACCCAGCAAGATCTTTTTACCGTGCTGAAAGGTAAAGGTATTAACGCTATTCGCTTACGTGTTTGGGTAAATCCAACCGGTGGTTACTGTAACACCGCCGACGTAGTTGCCAAAGCCAAACGTGCTGCCGCCGCGGGAATGGACATCATGATCGATTTCCATTATAGCGATACCTGGGCCGATCCGGGTCACCAAACCAAACCTGCTGCATGGGCAAGTCTTGATTTTACTACGCTGATGAGCACCATGTACAATTATACTTACAACACGCTTAACACCTTAAAATCAAACGGTATTACCCCAAAATGGGTGCAGGTAGGTAACGAAACCAGCGATGGTATGTTATGGCAGGATGGCCGGGCGTCGGTATCGGCCACTAACTTTAAAAACTTTGCATGGCTGGTTAACTGCGGTTACAATGCTACCAAGGCAATTTATCCATCAGCATTGGTTATTGTACATGTAGCAAATGGGTTTAACAATACCACTACCCGTTGGATTTTCGACGGCTTGGTTGCCAACGGTGCAAGCTGGGACATCTGCGGATTCTCAGTTTACCCATCAACCAGCAGCTGGGCAACTACAGATAGCCAGGTATTAACCAATATGCAGGATATGGTAACACGCTATGGCAAAAAAGTAATGATTTGCGAAGCAGGTATGGATGTTAATTCGGCAGCAACCACCAAATCATTCCTGACTGATTTGATCACCAAAACAAAATCTGTTTCGGGCGGCCTTGGCGTGTTTTACTGGGAACCCGAAGCTTATAATAGCTGGCAAGGTTATACCATGGGTGCCTTTGATAGTACAGGCAAGCCAACTGTAGCTATGGACGCTTTTGTACATTAATAATTAAAACCGGGCGTGTACAGTTTGTGGCTGCACGCCGGGTTTTAAATAAATTTTATACTGGATAAAAATTATTAAAATAAATGTTAATTTAACAGTTATTATGAACCGTGTTAAAAAAATAAGCTACCTGATTGCGGGCTTGTCTGCAATGGTTTCATTGTCAGGATATAAGCAAATTGTAAGCCCCGTCAAAACAATTGGGTTTGATAAAATTATGGGAGCAGATATTTCATTTCTCCCCCAATTAGAAGCAGAAGGCCGCAAGTTTTACGACAATGGGGTGCAGAAAGATGCTGTTACTATTTTAAAAGATCATGGGTTTAACTATATCAGGCTACGCATATTTAATAACCCGCAGGCAGATAGCGGTTACTCTAAAAAAGGCTATTGTGGTTTGAATGATACCCGCAAAATGGCTTTAAGAATTAAGGATGCCCGCATGGGATTTTTGCTCGATTTCCATTACAGCGATACCTGGGCCGATCCGGGCAAACAGTTTAAACCAGAGGCTTGGAAAGATGCGAACTTTGCCCAGCTACAGGATTCTGTGCGGGCTTTTACCAAAAATACTTTACTGGCGCTTAAAGCGCAGGGAACTTTGCCTGATATGGTACAGATTGGTAACGAAATTAGCCACGGAATGTTATGGCCCGATGGCAAGCTTAAAAATCTGGACACACTTGCCGCTTTCATCAAAGCAGGGATTAAGGGCGTGAAAGATGTGGATGGCCACATTAAAATTATGCTGCACATTGCAGCCGGCGGCCAGAATGCCGAATCGAGATACTTTATTGACAATATGCTAAAGCGCGGTGTTAAGTTCGATATTATCGGCGAATCATATTATCCCGAATGGCACGGCACGCCCGATAGCTTAAAAAAGAATCTCACAGACCTAAACACACGCTACAAACAAGCCGTAATTGTAGCCGAATACTCGCAGCACAAACGCGAGGTAAATGACATCGAGTTTAACCTGCCCGGCAACAAACTTAAGGCAACCTTTATATGGGAGCCGCTAAGCTGGGGCGAAACCATATTTGATAAAGACGGTAAGGAAAACGCTTACCTCAACAATTATTCAACCATTAGCAAAGACTATCATATTAGTCAATAACACCATATTAATGAAAAGAATTACAACCTCGCTACTGATTATTCTTTGTGCATTTATTAATGTAAAAGCCCAAACAAAAACAATCTCGGTTACAAAATTTAATAACGACTGGCAGTTTATAAAGAATGCCGATACCAGTATTAACCCCGGTTTATTTAAGCCGGTATCTGCTGGTAAAGGATGGCAAAACATATCGCTGCCGCATACTGCCAATATTGAGCCTGTTATTAAAACAGCGCAGCAATGGCAGGGTATAAGCCTTTATCGTAAGTTTTTTACGCTTGGTAATGCCGATAAGGGTAAGCACGTAGCCATCCGTATTGATGCTGCCATGAGCGAGGCAGATATTTACCTTAATGGCAAGCACTTACTTAACCACAAAGGCGGTTATTTGCCAATTTATATTGATGTAACCAATAAGGCTTTATACGGGCAGGAAAATTGCTTACTTATCCGCCTTAACAATCAGGACAACCCGACCATACCGCCGGGTAAAGCGATTAAAGATCTTGACTTTAACTTTTACAGCGGTATATATCGCAATGTATGGTTGATTAAAAAGAACAATTTATACATCACCGATGCAGTGCAGGCTAATCATTTAAACGGTGGCGGTGTTGTTCTACATTATGATTTACACGATGATAAAAAGGCTGTACTGCATATTAAAACTGAAGTGCAAAATGATGGAGCGACTAGTCAGTCTACACAGTTAAAAGCTACGCTTTATGATCCTGCAGGTAAGTTAGTAAAGACTGTAGTTACAGCTGTTAAAAGTGTTAAACAATCAACCAATACCACATTTGAGCAAGATCTGGAAATTACTGACCCATCATTATGGTCGCCCGCGCATCCGCAACTTTATAAGTTGTCGGTTGAGGTGGTAAATGGAGGAGAAGTTATCGACAGCACGTCAATTAAAACGGGTATCCGCCAAATTGCTTTTAAGGCAGACGGTTTTTATCTCAACGGTAGTAAATACACATTGCGTGGTACCAACCGTCACCAGGAATATCCTTACGTAGGCTATGCCATATCAGACAACGCGCAATACCGCGACGCTTATAAAATTAAGGCCGCTGGGTTCGATTTTGTACGATGCTCGCATTATCCGCCTTCGCCCGCGTTTTTAAATGCTTGTGACGAATTGGGTATCCTGGTAATGGATTCTACACCGGGCTGGCAGTTTTTTGGTGATGAAGAGTTTCAGAAAAACAGCCTGCAAAATATTACCGATATGATCCATCGGGACAGAAATCACCCGTCTATAGTATTGTGGGAAGCATCATTAAATGAAACCCAAATGTCGCACGATTATATGGTTAAGGCCAATGCTATTGTACACAACGAATTGCCTTACAGTGATATTTATACCTGCGGTTGGATTGATGATGTGTACGATGTTTTTATCCCCGCCCGCCAACATGCCAAAGCGCAGGATTACTGGAAAAAATACAGCAAGAAACCGATCCTGATTGCAGAGTACGGCGATTGGGAATACTACGCGCAGAACGCAGGTTTTAATCAAACCGCCTATCAGAATTTAACTGCCGAAGAGAAAACTTCACGCCAACTACGTGGCGACGGCCCTAAACGTATGCTGCAACAAGCACTTAATTACCAGGAATCGCACAATGATAACCAGAACGGATTAATTGTAGGTGATGCCAACTGGTTGATGTTTGATTATAAAAGGGGATATGCTGCTGATATTGAATCATCGGGTATTATGGATATTTACCGCTTGCCTAAATATGCCTTTTACTTTTACCAAAGTCAGCGCGATGCAGTTGAGAGCAAGCCGATGGTGTTTATTGCTTCTGCCGGGAACGATCCCAGTGTTAAGACTGTCAAGATATTCAGCAATTGCGATGAGGTGGAGCTGTTTGCCAACGGGAAATCGCAGGGTAAACAATTGCCGGATACAGGTTCGATCAGCAATCACTTAAAACATCCGCCTTTTACTTTTAAGCTGGATCAAAAGGCTTCATTGACGGCTAAAGGATACATATTTGGTAAAGAGGTAGTAACAACAGTATGTAATATCCCCGAAAGCCCATACCAGATCAGTCTCCGCGTAGATTATAGCGGTAAAAAAGTAGCAGCAGGCCAAAATGATATTGTATTTGTATACGCCTCGGTTACTGATAAAAATGGCACGGTTATACCAGATGCGATGAGTCCTGTAAAGCTTTCAGTAAACGGAGTGGGGAGCATTGTTGGCGATGGCACCTTTAAGGCAGAGGCCGGTATTGCTACCTTTTTAATTAAAGCAGGGGACAAGAAAGGCTTGATTACATTACAGGCAAGTTCTGATAAGCTAAAAACTGGCAGCCTAACTTTTAATGTAGAATAATAGAATGCACTGAAGTTGATTATTGATTGAGAGAAAGGTTTTCAAAGAAATTTGAAGACCTTTTTTTATTTAAAAGGAAGTCGGTGAAATAGTTTAATCCGGCAAATTAGGCTGGTTTTCACTATAATTGTTCAATGAGCGAGCAGGATCTCTTTATTAAATATATCAATCGTGCAGTGTCTCTGTCGCCCGAGGAATTGACGGAATTTTTGGCTGCATTTCAGTTAAAGAAGATCAAGAAGAAACAGTTTGTTATTCAGCCAGAGTTTACTGCCAAGTATCGCACGTTTGTGTTGCAGGGTTCTTTCCGGTCGTATGTAATTGATCAGGATGGGGTAGACCATACCATCCAGTTTGCGGTTGAAGATTGGTGGATCTCCGACATCAACAGTTACCTCTATCAAAAACCTGCAACCATGTTTGTCGTGGCTTTAGAAGATAGTACCGTTTTGCAGATTGATTTTGAAGCAGAGAAAAGGTTAAAACAAGCGAACCATAGGTTCGAAACATTCTTCCGTACAGCGGCTGAACGCACTGCTGCATTTCACCAACGGCGGATCGTATCATCACTAACACGTACTGCCGAAGAGCGATATGACGATTTTTTAGAAAGTTATCCGTCTGTTGCTCAGCGCTTACCGCAATATGCGCTGGCATCTTATTTAGGCATGACAAGGGAATTTCTCTCCAAAATCCGTAACAACAAGGTGAAGAAAAAGGTGAAGTAGTTCACGCTAATTATGTAAGCTGGTTCATCGTTAAAATTTTAATTAGGCGGCAACTTTGTGATATAAAAACAAACACAAAATGTCACTTAAATTAAATAATAAAGTAGCCGTAGTTACAGGTGGTAATAGCGGTATTGGATTAGCAACCGCAAAACTTTTTGCACAAGAAGGTGCAAAAGTTACCATCACCGGCCGTAATGCAGAAACCATTGAAACAGCTGTTGCCGAGATCGGCCATAATGCTATTGGTGTGGTAAGCGATGTGTCTGATATTAACAGCCTGGAGCCGGTATTTCAGAAAGTAAGCACCACATTCGGCAAAATTGATGTGCTGATCGTTAATGCCGGTATCGTATACCTATCTCCGCTTGCAGATGTAACCGAGGAAATGTTTGACCAGGTTAGCGACATCAACTACAAAGGCGTTTTCTTTACTGTGCAAAAGGCATTACCTTATCTTAATGATGGAGCCTCTATCGTTATCACTTCATCAACTGTAGCTAATAAGGGTATTGCTGGTGGTTCTGTTTACCTATCAACAAAAGCTGCAGAACGTGCGCTGGTAAGGGCTTTTGCTGCCGAATTAGTTGGAAAAGGTATTCGGGTTAACGCACTCTCGCCGGGTTCTATTGGTACCCCAATCTTCAAAAAAGCAGGCTTTGCACAGGAAGCAGAAGACGCGATGAACACTTATTTCGCAGAAGCAACCCCAATGAAACGTGCCGGAACGGTGGAAGAAATGGCGAAGGGATTCTTATTCCTGGCTTCAGATGATTCATCATACATGACAGGTGGCGACTTGCTGCTTGACGGTGGTTTCAGAGACTTGTAATTCATTCAGTAATAACTAATCGGCTGGTTATGCCGGTTAGTTATTCTTCTGTTTTAGTATCCTCTGTTTTAGCCAGTACATTTTCATGTACATGTACCAGCTTCTCTTTTAACCAATGTGTTAAGTTATGATGTAGTGGAACTAACACCGCAGCTAAGGCCACCAGTATCAACAGCTCGAAAACCGGCGTATGGTGGGTTAGCTTAACTATCCAGGGATGGATAAACAGGGTGATAAATTCAAAAACCAATAATAAGCTTAACACGCTCATAAACTCAATAATGCGCCGGTGCGTTTTGGTACGGCTCAGCATTAAAACCGTCAACATAAAAACAACTATAAATAGTGCAATTGCCGATAGCTGGAGGTTTTCTTTACGCTCTTCCAACTGGCGTTGTTTTTCTTCTTCCAATTCTCGCTGGCGTTGTTGCTCATTATAGGTAAGGTTTTGTACCTGTCTTATTTTTTGTTCGTTAAAGGTACTATCCTTTAAAGCCAAAGCCTGCTGATAATAGCCTATTGCCTGTTTTGGGTCGGCATTGGTATATAAATTAGCCAGTAATTCGTTAGCTTCTATTACGCCTGGCAGGTAGGGCACAAGCTTGGCCGTTTCTAATTCTTTTTTAGTGTAGTAGATACAAGAGTCTATCTTTCCATTGTTTTTAAATAAAGCTGAAAGGCCCTGGTAGTTAATAAACATACCGTAGGCAGATTTAACCTTTATCGCGCTAGCCAAACTTTGTTGGTAATAACCCTGAGCTACCAAATAGTTGTGCAGGCCAAAATGAGCTTGTCCTAAAGTGTTAAGCGCTTCGCATTGTTGTAAAACCGTCATCTTGTTTCCCAAACTTTTAACCATTTGGTAAGCCTGTTGCGCATACTTAAGCCCAAGTTGATACTGATGATTATCGTTATAGGCTGAAGCAAGTACGTAAGTAGCTATTGCGAGGTTAACGGGTTCATTAATAGTCGAAAATAATTTTTGTGCTTTAAGCTCATATTCGATGGATTTTTCCTTGTCCTTCTGGCTGCCGTATATAAAGGATAGATCCATATAAACACTGCCTATCTCTTTTTTAATATTTAGAGATTCGGCTAGATGTAAAGATGTCAACGCATGGCTTAGCGACATTGGGTAATTCCCTTGATCCTGGTATTTCGAACTTATCTGGTTGTTTAACCAAAGCTTTTCTGTATCCTGTTTGGCGGTGGTTAGCAGGTGCTGTAAACTATCAATCTGTTTAGACTGTGCAAATGACGTTAAGAAAGTAAAGTGCAGAAGTATGATGAATAATAGTTTTTTCATGCGGATAATGTGCCTATAGGTTGGCCTAAATTAAGCAATTAGATATTTTATTTTAATTTATTGGGATATAAATATCTGTTCCCACAAACGCTATCGCACTGTTGATGCAAACTCTGATGGGCGCATGTGCGCTATCTGATAAAAGGTATTGCTAAATGCTGAGATACTTTGGTAACCTGTATCATAAGCGATCTGGCTTAGGGTAAGGTCTGTCTGCAATATCATTTCTACCGCTTTTACCATACGTACCTGTTTGAGGTATTGAAGAAAGGAGATGCTCAGCACGCTCTGAAATAATCGTGACAGGCTGCGCTCGGCAATATTAAATTTTTGGCTTACAGATTTTAAGGTTAGTTGCTTTTCTACATTATCATACAGGTAACGCAATATAGGTCTCAGGCGTTCATTATCTGTAGTGGGCAAGGCAATTGGTACATTTTGATGGCTCAGGCTGGGTAATATATTTTTAATGGCAGCCAGGAATGGAAATTCCGGTTCGTTGGGTTTAATGTTGGTATCATACCGTTGCGTATAGCTAATCATTTCATGTAATAGATTATTAACCGGATAAATACCTGTATTTTTGTAGAAAATATTTTTATTGTCGTCCGGGTAATATATATTGTGGATAATGGCATCACTAGGGAGCCTTACTTGCAAAAAATGATCAATCCCCGGTGGTATCCATATGTAATGCCGTGCAGGTATCACAAAAGTATTGCCTACAAAATGAATATAAGCGATACCACCTTCTACATAAGTTAATTGCCCCTTTTTATGGTTATGCACGGGGAAACGACGCTCCGATTTTTGGGGCATTACATAGATAGACTTGCTGTTTTTATCAATTTCGATAAATTGTTCGGCAGAGCTTAAGGGTTGCATTGGTGCTTGGCTGGAATCATCAAATATTAGGCAATTTACATCAAAATAAGCGCAATTGCCACACGTAAATTTGTATTATAAAATTTATGATATATTATTTTAATAAGCGGTTGTTTCTTTTGGTAGTTATGGCACTACTGGCAAAGGGTACATTTGCACAGCAACAAGGTGTTGCAAGCCCCGCTGTAAGCCTTGCTTTACCGCAGGTTTGGGAAAAAGCTGTACAGTATAACAGAACCATACAGATACAGCAGCTGCGTGTGCAAGGCAGCGAAGAGGACATAAAAGATGCCAAGGCCGAACGACTGCCTGATATTAAAGCCGAGGGCGAATACGCCAAAGTGAGTAATATGCCCATGTTTGAGAATGGCATATTCCATACCCCAACGCAGTATCCACTTATACACACCTATTATAAGTTGGGGGCCGATGCTTACTTTAACATTTACAGTGGTAACAAAACCAACCTGAAAATAGAAGAGGAGCAAACCATTAACAAAATAAAGGAACAGCAGAAAAACCTGAGCGTATCAGAAATTAAGTTACGTGCATCGGGCTATTTTCTGGATCTGCAACGCAGCATTATTTTTAAGCAATTAATGCTCAATAATATCGCCGAGCAAGAAAAACAGCTGGATAGGATCAGGCAGTTGCTGAAACATGGCGTGGTTTTAAAGAGCGATGTGCTGCGTGCCGAGCTGCAGCTATCAAGGCAGCATTTAACGCTGACTACCATCGAAAATGATATAGCGATAGCGAACCAAAAACTCAATATCATGATTGGCCAGCCGGATAGTACCATTGTTACTCCGGTTAACCCTGATGGGGTAGATTCTACCTTGACAAAGGGCTATGCAGATTATTTGAATGAGGCAATGGGGCATTCTTTCCAAACCAAAATTTCTGAACAGGAAACCAATTTGCGCAGATTACAATTGAAAGATGTAAAGGCTAACCTGTCGCCCAAAATTGGGTTGTTTGCCAATTATGCCTATAGCTATCCGCAAATCCAATTCTTCCCGTATGTGGGATCAGTTTATGGTTTAGGGATGACAGGTATCCAGGCATCATTCCCCATATCTGCATTTTACCAAAACAAACACAAAGTAAAAGCATCCGAGATTGAATTTAAGCAACAGGAAATAGAGCACCTGGATACCCAGGATAATGTAAGACAGCAGGTTAATGAAGCGTACTTGCGTTACAAAGAAGCTATTAACCGTATCAGCGTAGCCCAAACCAATATTAAACAGGCTACAGAAAATTCAAGGATCATCAACAACACATATTTTAACCAAACTTCGCTGGTAACAGATCTTTTAGAAGCCAATACTCAATTACTGCAAACCAAGTTTGATTTGGCTACCGCACAAATAGGCGCGCAAATGCAATATTTAAAGTTACAAGAAGTTATAGGAACCCTTTAATCATGAGCACCTCTAATCAATACACCCAAACAGATAAAATTATAACCCGCGTAACGGCCTGGGGAGCAGGTATAATCCTGCTGTTCCTCATCGTTTGGGGCTGCATATCATTATACAACCTGTATTTATACGAAGAAACCAATGATGCGCAGGTGCAAGAATACATTAACCCGGTAACCAGCCGCGTATCTGGCTATATTAACGAGATACGTTACGAGGAAAACCAGGACGTTAAAAAAGGCGATACCCTGATTGTGATTGATAACAGCGAATATGCCGTACAACAACAAGAGGCCGAAGCTGCCCTGGATAATGCCCGTGCACAAGTACAGGTATTAAACAGCACTATAGAAACATCAGCCAAAACATCGCAGGTAAGCCAGTCGCAAATTGCAGCAGCTAAGGCACGCTTAGTAAATAAAGAACAAGATTATGATCGTTATAAAAAATTGTACGATGTAGAATCGGCCACCAAACAACAATTAGAAAATATGCAAGCTGCGTTGGATGTAGCCCGGTCGGATTATCAAACGGCTACAGAAAATTACCAGGCTTCATTATCTAAAGTAAATGATGCCCGCGTACAAACTGCCGTTTTACAAGCAGAAATTAAAAGGAGGGAAGCAGTTGTTGGTCGTAATAAACTCAATGTAGATTACACCATTATAACAGCCCCGTACAACGGCAAAATGGGCCGGAGAACTATCCAACAAGGCCAGGCAATAACAGCCGGACAAACACTGGCTTTTATTGTAGATCAGGATGCCGGTAAATGGGTGGTCGCCAACTATAAAGAAACTCAGGTAAGCCATATGAAGATAGGGGACGAAGCCGAAATTATTGCCGACGCTTTTCCAGATCAAAAATTTAAAGGACATATTGTATCCTTATCGCCGGCTACAGGCTCTAGTTTCTCATTGCTGCCGCCAGATAATTCAACCGGTAACTTTGTGAAAATTGTGCAGCGTATCCCGGTCCGCATTCGCCTCACCGATGATGTAAATACCATTGCGCCATTGCGTGCCGGTATGAACGCGAACGTGATTATACGTAAAAAATAAGCATATGGATACCGAAAAGGAATTGCCGGTTTTTAAAGGATGGGCATCCGAATGGTTTGTGCGGATCGCCATTTTTATGGTGATCATGCCATCGCTTGGCTTGTTCGGTTTGTCAACGGCCAATGGCGCCGCTGCAGCCGGGTACTATGGTATTGAGCCCGCAGACGTACAGTATTCGATGGTGATATTCTATGCTGCTGTGGCAAGTTTCTCGGCGCTGGAGCGGCGTTTCTTTAACTTTATAGCCGTAAAAGAGTACTTGTTGATCTCGTCGCTGGTGCAGATTTTTACCTCCTACATTTGCTTTAGTACACATAACCTGCATGTGCTGTTCTTCTTCCGTTTTATACAGGGCATGGCTAACTGTGCATCTACCAGTATTTGTATCACCTTAATATTTACGAAATTGCATGGCGAGCGCGCACGTGAGATTGGTTACTCGCTGTTTTACTGCTTGCTGCTCTGTATCACACCCTTTACCACGCTGATTACTGCGCCGATAGTAGATGCCTTTGATTATAATGTACTGTACAAGTTTATTATGTATTTCTACGTACCAGGCACTGTATTTTTATTTGCCATGCTGAATAATGTTCGACTAAATAAAACTTTCCCGCTGTATCAGATAGATTGGGCCAGCTTTGTCATTTACGCGCTCGGATTAAGCTTGCTGGGTTACGTTTTAATATACGGGCAGCAATATTACTGGCTGGAAGATAAGCGCATACTGGCGGCAACTATTGCGACTGTTTTATTATTCGCCCTCCATATCACCAGGCAACTGTTTTTAAAGAGACCATACCTTGATTTAAGCGTATTTAAGTATAAGAACTTTGTTTTGGGCCTGCTACTGGTATTTATATTGTACATATGCCGGGGAGCTTTGGGGGTAACCACAACGTATTTCGCGGCAGTTTTAGGCATGGATCCCATTCATATTGCTTACATGCTGATAGCTAATATGGCGGGTATTGTAATTAGTGTGCTGATCTCATCAAGATTGGTGCTGATGCGCAGGCCGATGCGCTTTATACTAATTGCAGGTTTCGGCTTTATGCTGATATTCCACGCCTGGATGCGGTTTTTGTTTGATACGCAGGCCAACGCATCGGAGTTTATTATCCCGCTTATTGTGCAGGGCTTTGGGGCAGGGATGCTGATGGCACCGTTGATTATTTTTACAGTATCATCTGTACCAACGGCATTGGGCGGAACGGCTGCATCGACAGGAGTTTTCTTTCGGTTTGCAGGTTTTTGTGCCAGCATAGGTATTATCAATTACTTTTCGTTGTACAGGCAAAGCGATCATTTTAACCGCTTCCAGGCGGGGATTTCGGATCTTGATGCGGGTACTATTCAGCGATTGGCAGGATATAAGCAAGTATTGATGGGTAAGGGTATGGCACAAGATCAAGCTGCTCGTGCGGCGAACGGCTTGGTAGCAAGGGCCGTAAGAAACCAGGCGCTAATGCGTTTCTCGATGGATTATTATCAACTGATCAGCTGGGTAATACTGGCCATTATATTACTGATCGCCATTTATCCTTACATCAACAGAACACAAATTAACGTAGAAGATAACCAGCCATCACCGGCATCATATTAAAGAGCTCACTAAACTAAAAATAAACGAAAAAGGTGCTGAGCATTTGCTCAGCACCTTTTCTATGCTTGAATGTGTTGGCTTGACTACTTGCCAGCCGGTTTCAATGTGGCTTTTACCTCGCCGCAATCTGGCATCGTTTTACCGTAGTAGGGGTTTTCGATGGTTTTGTTTTCGCTTAACCAGTATGCTTTTTTCATTGGGCAATATTGCTCGTATAGCACAGTACTGTTTGCTTTTAGGCCGCTTAATACGGTGTACATGTTTTTAGACAGGCTTTCGAAATGCTCGCGCTGGTGATCAATAGCACCAGATTCGCTGATGTGGCGGCTATCGAATTTCAATTTCTCAAGGTTGGCAGCTAGTAATTTTTGCTGATCTGGTTTCAGGCTTTTATCAACAGGTGCGGATAGTGCAGCTAGCAAAGCAGCAGCTTTAGCTTTCGCCACAGTAGCATCGCTGGCTACCAAAGCATTTTTTAGCCCAAGGTATGCCTGGGTGATTTTATCGACTGATGTATTTTGAGCGTTAGCTTGTACTATTACTGTGCAAAGCAGTAGGACAGCGACCGAGAGATTTTTTATTGTTTTCATGGTTTTATGTTGTCTGATTTAATTGTGAACGTAAATATGTCAAGAACATTTTAATAAACCAATATTGATCAATAAATATCACTGGTGCGTGGATGTTTAAGCCCCTTGCGTTGCATGGTAAAATGTATATCTTAGCATCAGCATGGAAGCTAAAAACAACCCCAAAACCATACGGGCCTGGGCAATGTTCGATTGGGCAAACTCATCGTACAACCTGGTCATTACCTCTACAATTTTCCCGGCCTATTTTACTGCTATAACCACCACTAAAGAAGATGGCGATGTGGTAATGTTTTTCGGTCACCAATTCATTAATACCGCTTTATCTAACTATGTGTTAGCCGCAGCGTATTTGTTGGTGGTGTTAATGCTGCCGATACTAACATCTATTGCAGATTATAAAGGCAACAAAAAAAACTACATGCAATTCTTTACCTTAATGGGGGGGATCGCTTGTTGTGGACTATATTTCTTTAAACTAAGCACACTCGAAGCTGGCATGATCTGTTTTGGTATTGCAGCCATTGGCTACTGCGGAGGCTTTGTGTTTTATAACTCTTACCTGCCCCAAATTGCTACATTGGATAAGCAGGACGCTGTGAGCGCCAAAGGCTTTACCTATGGCTACATCGGTAGTGTAATACTGCAGATCATTTGTTTTGTGTTTGTATTATCGCCCAAAACATTTGGCATTACAGATCCAACATTTCCGGCACGATTGTCATTCTTATTAGTCGGTATCTGGTGGATGGCCTTTGCGCAGATCCCCTTTGCACGTTTGCCCGAAGGCGTACCGAATGCTTCGGTATCAGCCGACTATAACGTAATCAGCGGAGGCTTTAAAGAGCTAGCCCACGTTTGGAAAAACGTAAAAGCAATGCCATTATTGAAGCGTTATTTACCTGCCTTCTTCTTTTACTCTATGGGGGTGCAAACCATTATGCTGGTAGCAGCAAATTTTGGTGCAAAAGAGTTAAAGCTTCCCGAAGAAAGTTTAATCGGCGTAATCCTGGTAATTCAACTCGTGGCTATCGGTGGCGCTATGCTGATGTCGAAACTATCTGATAAATACGGCAATGTTAAGGTATTAATAGGCGTGGTTTTTATCTGGATTTGCGCTTGTATTGCGGCTTATTTAACTACTAATGCTATGCAGTTTTATGCATTGGCTGTTGTAGTTGGCTTAATAATGGGAGGGATTCAGTCGTTGTCGCGTTCCACCTATTCTAAATATTTGCCGCAGGATATTACTGACACAGCATCATACTTCAGTTTTTATGATGTTACGGAGAAGCTGGCCATTGTAATCGGTTTATTTTGCTTTGGCTTTGTAGAATCGTTAACGCATAGCATGCGAAATTCGGCACTGATACTGGCTATATTTTTCATTATCGGGATGATTTTGTTATTTTCATTGCTTGCCGCAGAGAAGAAAAGTCATAAAAATTCGGAACTTAGCGGTTTGTAATCTAATATAGGCTGATGAAGGTTGAGTTATTTATTCCGTGTTTTATTGATCAAATGTACCCTGGTACAGCTTTTAATACTGTAAAGGTGTTAGAGAAAGCCGGTTGCACAGTAACCTATAACACGGCACAAACCTGCTGCGGTCAGCCCGCATTTAATGCCGGTTTTTGGGATGATGCCAAGGCGATAGGGAGTAAATTTCTGGATGATTTCTCTGCCGATAGCGTAATCGTATCGCCATCAGCCTCATGTACAGGCATGGTACGCAATTATTATAATGATCTGTTTACCAATACTGCCGTGCATAATAAATGCCGCTCTGTGCAAAGCAATATATATGAGTTGTCAGATTTTTTGGTGAATATCCTCAACGTAGATTACTTTGGTGCCGAGTTGGAAGGCCGCGCCGTATACCATGATAGTTGCAGCGCCCTGCGCGAATGCAAGATCAAGGCAGAACCCCGCCAGTTATTATCAAAGGTACATGGACTAGAACTGGTTGACTTGCCAGATAACGAAACCTGCTGTGGTTTCGGTGGTACGTTTGCGGTAAAGTTCGATGCGATATCGAGCGCCATGGCTCAGCAAAAGGTTGATCATGCGCTTGCTGTTAACGCCGATTATATTATCTCTACCGATGCGTCTTGCCTGCTGCACTTGCAAAGCTATATCGATAAACAACAACTACCCTTAAAAACCCTGCATATTGCTGATGTGCTGGCCTTGGGCTGGGGGAACGTGTAGCATTAAGATTACACCGATTTTTAAGATGATCTCACCAATATAATTTGGATCTTATTTCATCGGTGCAATCTTCCTCAAAATCTGTGTAATCAAACAAAAATATTGTACCTTTGCAACCGAAATAAATCACTTTGTAGGTGATTGATTATTAAAATTTTATTGAACAATAAATCATAGTTGTAGATGATTAGTATTACACTTCCCGATGGTTCCGTTCGTCAGTATGACAAGGGGATCTCTTCCATGCAAATTGCACAATCCATTTCCGAAGGTTTAGCACGTAATGTATTAGCCGCCGAAGTAAACGGCCAGGTATGGGATGCAAGCCGCCCGATCGAAGCAGATTCGAACATTAAATTATTAACCTGGAATGACGATGCCGGTAAGGCAACCTTCTGGCACTCATCGGCCCACTTAATGGCCGAAGCGTTGGAGGCACTTTACCCAGGTACTAAATTTGGTATCGGCCCGGCTATCGAAACCGGTTTTTACTACGATGTAGATTTCGGCGATCAGGAATTTTCTTCAGATCACTTTAAACAGATCGAAGATAAAATGCTGGAACTTGCTAAGGCTAAAGAGGAGTTTATCCGCAAGCCGGTTAGCAAAGCAGATGCGATTGAATATTTTACCGAAAAAGGTGATGAGTACAAGCTGGATCTGATTAAAGACCTGCCCGATGGCTCTATTACTTTTTACTCACAAGGCGATTTTACCGACTTGTGCCGCGGTCCGCATATCCCTAATACAGGTTTTGTAAAAGCCATTAAGCTCATGAACACTGCCGGTGCATACTGGCGTGGCGACGAAACACGTAAGCAGTTAACCCGTATTTACGGTGTTACTTTCCCTAAGCAAAGCGAGCTTACAGAATACCTGCGTGTTATTGAAGAGGCTAAAAAGCGCGATCACCGTAAATTGGGTAAAGAGCTTGAACTGTTTGCTTTCTCTGAAAAAGTAGGCATGGGCTTACCATTGTGGTTGCCAAAAGGTACTGCACTGCGCGAGCGTTTGGTGAATTTTTTACAGCGTGCGCAAAGCAAAGCAGGTTACGAGCAGGTAATCACTCCGCACATCGGGCATAAAAACCTGTATGTAACTTCTGGTCACTATGAGAAATACGGTAAGGATAGCTTTCAACCGATAAAAACCCCGCAGGAAGGAGAGGAGTTCTTCTTAAAACCGATGAACTGCCCGCACCACTGCGAGATCTATAAAACTAAACCACGCTCTTATAAAGACCTACCGGTTCGTTATGCAGAGTTTGGTACCGTATACCGTTATGAGCAAAGCGGCGAGCTGCATGGCTTAACCCGTGTGCGTGGCTTTACTCAGGATGATGCACACTTGTTTTGCCGCCCCGATCAGGTGAAAGAGGAGTTTATGAAGGTGATTGATCTGGTATTGTATGTTTTCTCGGCCCTGGGTTTTGAAGATTATACTGCACAGATCTCATTACGTGATCCTGAAAACAAATCCAAATACATCGGCAGCGACGAAAACTGGGCATTAGCCGAAGCTGCGATTATGGAAGCGGCTGAGGAAAAAGGATTAAACACTGTAATTGAACTGGGTGAAGCGGCCTTCTATGGCCCTAAGCTTGATTTTATGGTGAAGGATGCTTTAGGCCGTAAATGGCAGTTAGGTACTATCCAGGTAGATTATAACTTACCAGAACGTTTTGAACTGGAGTATACAGGCAGCGATAACTTAAAACACAGACCGGTAATGATTCACCGTGCGCCATTTGGTTCACTGGAGCGTTTTGTGGCTGTTTTGATAGAGCATTGCGCCGGTAACTTCCCATTATGGTTATCGCCAGATCAGTTTATTATCTTGCCGATATCAGAAAAGTTTGAAGATTATGCAAAAAATCTTTCAGATGAACTAAAAAATTCCGATATTCGCGGGCTAATTGATTTCAGAGACGAGAAGATTGGCAGAAAGATTAGAGACGCTGAAATCAAAAAGATCCCATATATGTTGATTGTGGGCGAGAAGGAAGCAGCCGAAGGCACAATTTCCGTTCGAAAACACGGTACTGGCGACTTGGGAAGTTTAACCATTGAGGAATTTAAACAACAATTAATTAAAGAAACAACAGTATAACTTGGCATTAAGTAAACCAAATTTTAGCAGGGGGCCACGCCCTCCCTTCAAAAAAAAGGAAGCTGAACATAATATCAATCAATTTATCCGGGCTCAGGAAGTTCGCCTCGTTGGTGATAACGTAGAACCGGGTGTTTATTCACTCCGGGATGCATTGGCAATAGCTGAGCAACAGGAACTGGATTTGGTTGAGATATCTCCAAATGCTGTACCTCCGGTTTGTAAAGTTACTGACTATAACAAATTTATCTACGAGCAAAAGAAAAAGCTTAAAGAGATAAAGAACAATGCAAAACAAACGGTAATTAAAGAGATCCGTTTTGGACCGAATACCGATAGCCATGACTTTGAATTTAAGCTGAAACACGCTATGAAATTTTTGGAAGACGGTGAAAAGGTGAGGGCATACGTACACTTTAAAGGCCGTGCTATTGTTTACAAAGAGCAGGGTGAGATATTACTGTTACGCTTTGCACAGGCTTTAGAAGAAGTTGGTAAAGTAGAACAATTACCGAAACTGGAAGGTAAACGGATGTTTTTAACCGTTGCACCAAAAGCAGGTAAGAAGTAGTTTGACGTTTGACGTAGTACGTTATACGTGAGCTGTAAAATGAATTAAGAAAAACGTTGAACGTCTAACGTAAAACGTGTAACAACAATAAAATAAATAGAGTTATGCCAAAAATGAAAACCAATTCCAGTGCCAAAAAGCGCTTTAAGCTTACTGGAACAGGTAAAATCGCTAGAAAGAACGCATACAAAAGCCACATCTTAACCAAGATGTCGACAAAACGTAAACGTGCCCTGGGTCACACCAGCTTAGTGTCTAACGCAGACATGGGTAACGTTAAACGCATGCTTTGTATCGGCAAGTAATTTCTAAAGGAAACAAATTTTTTAACCAGGTATTAGAGTATTAAAGTTCTGTAAAAAGACACTCACTACCAAAATCGCAAAAAAATGCCACGTTCAGTTAACGCAGTCGCGTCGAGAAGACGCCGGAAAAAAATCATGAACCTTGCAAAAGGTTATTATGGTTCAAGAAGCAAGGTTTATACCGTTGCAAAAAACACAGTTGAAAAAGGTTTACAGTATGCTTACCGTGACCGTAAAACTAAAAAAAGAGAATTCAGAGCTTTATGGATCCAACGTATTAACGCAGGTGCCCGTCAGCATGGAATTTCTTACTCACAATTAATGGGTAAATTAAACGCTAAAGAAATTGGTTTAAACCGTAAGGTTTTAGCTGACTTAGCGATGAACCATCCTGATGCTTTTAAAGCTATCGTTGATGCCGCTGTTAAATAAGCATCAATAACATATTGTAAAAAGGGGTCCCAATTATAAATCGGGACCCTTTTTTTATTAGCTTTATTTTATAATTGATATGAAAAAACTATTAGTAATTGCCCTTTGCTTTATCATTACATCCTGCGGAAAATATGTGGGAGATAATGCCCTGCAACGATTTGTAAAAGGTAGTTTAAAGGATAAAAAAGGCACCTTAAAACTAAGTGCTTATAATGAAGTAGATTGGGATAAGGTATACATACTAGGCCCGTACACCAATAAGAAAAACCTGGACAACGATCTGAAAGCCCACTATACAGATATTATAGAAAGCGAAGTAGAATCTGACGATCAGGTTTGTTTTGTGATGTTATACAGAGGCAAGGATCTGGTTGGCAAAGCTACGTTTAACCGCCGTTACTACGATCTGGAAGCATTGACCAAGTTTACAACAAACGCTAAAATTGCATCGTATAGTAAAGCGGAAGCTAATTTTCCCTATGCTGATATTAAGAATATCTATTTCGTAAAGTCTCGATAAAATCAAGTTGATTTAAAAGGTTGTTTTTTTTTATTTAGTTTAGTACTCACTAAACTAAATCATGAAAAGGAAAATTTTGTATATGTGTACTTTGGGATTATTTGCATGTAATACCCCCCCAATCAGTAAATAATAAAATTAGCAAGGATACAGCAGTTAAAGTCGCGGTAAGAAAGACCGATTATAATGTATTGATTGACAGTGCTAAATTTTTATTAAATGACGCTAATTTTTATATGGAAAAAGGAGTGAAGAAGCAAATGCTACCTTCTAAAGTAAATGCAAAAGTTAAGCCTTTGATGGAACAATATTTTGCTGTTTATAAGCAGCTACGTCCTGTGGATACAGTTGTGGTTTATAATTACAGAATTGATTTGTTAAATAAGCTGATTGATTTACAAGTCAAACAAGATCAATAAGTCCTTTGATTATTTCTAAAAGAGAAAACCCGCTAATGCGGGTTTTCTCTTTTAGAAATGATTGTGTTAAGTGTATATTCTAAAACAGTTAACTACGATAAAATAATGGTAGCGCCTGCGTCTTCAATATCCATGTATTGTTTAAAGTTGCGCACATCCTCATTAACCATGCTTTTAAATACAGGGCTTAATATATGTGCGATGCCGGTACCTACACCACCTGCAGGCGGCTGGTAGCTTATAACCACATCAACTAATGTAGTACCCAGAGTAGGGCCATCTTTAAAACGTACTTTACCCGCATTGTCAATAGTTGAATGGGGGAGTGAACTCCAGCCGATCATTTCGCCCGGTTCGTCTCTTACAATCTCGGCATCCCAGCTTATGGTGCTTACATTGGCAGGGAGCTTAAGTACCCAGTGCGAGCGCTTGCTGTCCAATACGTCTACACTTTCCAGGTGTTTCATAAAAAGGGGAAGGTTGTCCAGCTGTCGCCAAAAGGCATAAACCTCGTATCGCGGTTTGTTCACTGTGAAGGATGAACGGATATTTACATTCACAGGTTCGGTACTGGTTTTTCCCATTTGCGTATACAGTTCGCAATGGCCTGTTACACCCCGGTTAAGCAGGTATCCACCAGCTCCAATTTTCAAGATACTGGTAAATGGATGTTTAAATATATGCGTAAGCCCCGAAAAGGCCAATTTAACGCCTGCCGCGATAGAAACGTATCGTTCCGGCCATTCTAAATTTATATGAGCGGTATCTTCTCCATGGTACATGGTAGTTCGCTGTAATGCTGTAGTTGTCATCGTTTTTGTCTTATTAGGTATATAAAACTAACAGCATAAGCAAGGTGATGTTTTCTTTAAGTTTAAATTGATTAAAGGAAAGTTAAAATAACTTAATAGCTAAATTTAAATTTCGACAGTTTGGGTTGAATTTGCTTAGTCCGGTTTAGCTCATATAGATAGATCATCCGACCCAGATTCTTTAAAAATGGAAGGCAGACAGTTTCGTACTCATATTTATTGTCATTGTAAATCCCGTCCTCATTGGATTGTACTACAGCCGAAAGCATAAACTCTACCTTATTGTTAAAATCCACTATATAGGCATTGTCAATATCGTAGCCATAGGAGTCGCCCACCTTGTTAAAGATCCTGATGCTAGGATTAACTGATGCATCTTTCTCCGCACCATAATACAAAAATTTACAATAAGCCGGGTAGTAATCTGGTTGCTTGTAAGTAGGCCAATTACTTTCTGTAGGGTACATGCTCATGTAATGATAAATGAATTTGTAGTCGGCCGGAGTTAAATTATATTGCTGATCTTTCGGGAAAGTTTCGGGGAAAAGCAGCCGCCTCAATACCATCTGCTGATCAGCCAGGGGATAAACGTTTTTATCGCTAAAGTTAAAAGGCTGCATCACCAACTGCTCTTTCGCGTCTATGTAGCCTTTACCTTGTATCATGTTTTCGAGCTGCATCGGGTAGTCGTTCTTATCGTATTGCGCAGGCGAACTGTATACCAGTTTCTTGCCCTTATAAAAACGGATTGGGTTGGTTGCGCGTGCATTATCGCCGCCATCGCCAATGGCCAATCGGCCTACTATACGGGTATTATTGAGATGGTACTTTTTAAGCTTGCTGTTAATTTCAGCCCGGCCCACAAACTCATATAAGCGGTTGTAGGCATCGTTATCGCTTACCAGCAGTATCTTCTTAATGTATTGTTCTATACTTGGTCTGCCGTTACGGGCAGAGGTATCTGTAACCACTTTGGTTTGCTTGCTAAAATTGCTGTCAGTCAGCATGGTAGACTTTTTGTTTAGTCCTTTGATATGAAGTTCATTAAGCTTTTCAAGGGCGAAAATGGCCGTAGGTAGCTTCACCGTACTGGCGGGATAAAAGTAGTGCTGTGGGTTTAAATGATAGCTATACGAGGTAAAATGCGGTATATTATGCTCGTCGCGGTCTATGCGGGTATATAGTATTTGCACCTCGTTTTGGGTTGGGTGCCTTAGTATCCCATCAAACATTTCGGGATGTGCCAGCAATAAATTTTTCAAAAACACGGTATCTGTTTTTTGACCAAAAACCGACACAGAAATAAACAATGCAAATAAAATTAGTAAGCGTTTCATTATCAATATTAACAGTTTCGAAGATAGCCATTGTAGTTGTGAAATATTTTCTCAATTGTTAATAACTCGGCCTTTTGTTAAAAACTATCATACACTACCTCCCCATTTTTCCTTTAGATTTGATTCAAGTTCAACACAACAACTTCTCTTGGCTCACGGCCTGCAATAAGCGATTCGTGAAAAAAAAGGCAAAAAGAGCATCTTGCGAGCTCACAAAATATAAAGCCAAACCTGCCAAAGAGAAGTTTATTTGTTAAAGCTTTCACGATTAGGGTTTTAATAGAGCCAAACGCATCCATCGGTTTTTTTCCGGTGCTTGTATTCTTGTCTCCGTTCAATTCCCCGACTTTTTTAAAATATAATTGCTATGCAACAGGAAGAATTATTATTACAGGAAAACAAGGATCGGTTTGTGATCTTGCCTATTAACTATCCCCGCATTTGGGAGATGTATAAGAAACATGAAGCCAGTTTCTGGACTGCTGAGGAAATTGACCTGAGCGGCGATCAGAAAGACTGGAATAATTTGAACGATGGCGAGCGTCATTTTATATCACACATCCTTGCGTTTTTTGCTGCAAGCGATGGTATTGTGAATGAAAACCTGGCCGTGAACTTTATGAGTGAAGTGCAGCTTCCAGAGGCACGTTGTTTCTATGGTTTCCAGATCATGATGGAGAATATCCACTCAGAAACTTATGCTTTGCTGATTGACTCTTATATAAAAGATAATACTGAGAAAGACCGTTTATTTCACGCTGTAGAAACTGTGCCTTGTGTAAAACGCAAAGCAGAGTGGGCTTTAAAATGGATTGAGAACGGGACTTTTGCAGAGCGTTTGGTGGCATTCGCTGCAGTAGAAGGTATTTTCTTCTCGGGCAGTTTCTGCTCTATCTTTTGGCTAAAGAAACGTGGTTTAATGCCGGGCTTAACTTTTAGTAATGAGCTAATTAGCCGCGACGAAGGTTTGCATTGCGAATTTGCTTGTTTGCTTTACAGCATGCTAAACAACAAACTAAGCGAAGAGCGTGTGCATGAGATCATCCTGGATGCTGTAGTTATAGAAAAAGAATTTGTGACTGATGCACTGCCGGTTGATTTGATCGGTATGAATGCACGCCTGATGCAACAATATATTGAGTTTGTAGCCGACAGATGGTTAGATGAATTGGGTTATGCAAAAGTTTACAATGCAACCAATCCGTTTGATTTTATGGAGATGATATCGTTGCAGGGTAAAACCAACTTCTTTGAAAAAAGGGTAGGCGATTACCAGAAAGCAGGCGTATTGGCAACCAATACCAAAGACAGCCAGGCATTTTCGCTTGACGAAGATTTTTAAGGAAAAGAAGAGTATCAAATAGGTTTACATAAAATAAGGAGGGAAATTAATGTTTGTAATTAAAAGAGCTGGGAACAAAGAGAGCGTAAAGTTTGATAAGATAACCGCACGCGTACAGAAACTTGCCTATGGACTAAGTCCGTTGGTTGATGCGATAGATGTGGCCAAAAAAGTGGTTGAAGGTTTGTATGATGGTGTTTCCACTACAGAACTGGATAACCTGGCTGCAGAAACTGCTGCATCATTAACCACCAAGCACCCCGATTATGCTTTGCTGGCAAGCCGTATCGCTGTGAGCAACCTGCATAAAAATACAATCAAATCGTTCTCTGGAACGATGGAAAAACTTTACGATTACACCGACATTCATAACGGCCGTAAAATGCCTTTGATTGCCGATGATATTATGGAAATTATCCGCGCAAATGCAGATATATTAGATAGCTCTATTATTTACGATCGCGATTTCGGTTTTGATTACTTCGGTTTTAAAACCCTCGAAAAATCATACTTGCTTAAGGTTGACGGTAAAATAGCCGAACGCCCTCAGCACATGTATATGCGTGTTTCTGTAGGTATCCACAAGGATGACATCGAAAGCGTAATTAAAACTTATAACCAAATGAGCGAGCGTTGGTTCACCCATGCTACGCCAACTCTTTTCAATGCGGGTACTCCTAAGCCGCAAATGTCATCTTGCTTCCTGCTTTCTATGAAAGATGATAGCATCGATGGTATCTATGATACATTAAAACAGACAGCAAAAATTTCACAAAGCGCCGGTGGTATCGGTTTAGCTATCCATAATGTACGTGCCACAGGCAGTTATATTAGCGGTACTAACGGTACAAGTAATGGTATTATCCCGATGCTGCGTGTGTTTAATGATACAGCCCGTTATGTAGAACAGGGTGGTGGTAAACGTAAAGGTGCCTTTGCTGTTTATTTAGAGCCTTGGCATGCAGATGTGTTCGATTTTCTTGACCTGCGTAAAAACCACGGTAAAGAAGAAGCACGTGCGCGTGATTTATTCTACGCTCTTTGGATCTGCGATTTGTTTATGAAACGTGTGGAAGAAAACGGCGAATGGAGTTTATTCTGCCCGCACGAAGCACCAGGTATGTCTGAGTGTTTTGGTGATGAGTTTGAAGCTTTATATCACCGTTACGAAACTGAAGGCCGTGCCCGTAAGGTGATCCGTGCGCAAGATCTTTGGTTTGCTATCCTTGATGCACAGATTGAAACCGGTAACCCATACCTGTTATATAAAGATGCTGCAAACAGAAAAAGCAATCAGCAAAACTTGGGTACTATAAAAAGCAGTAATCTTTGTACCGAAATTATGGAGTACACCAGCCCCGATGAGGTAGCTGTTTGTAACCTGGCTTCGCTTGCATTGCCTCGCTTTGTAATCAACGGTCAGTTTGATTTCGATAAATTATATGAGATCACTTATGATGCCACCAAAAACCTTAACCGTATTATAGATAACAACTATTACCCGGTAGAAGAAGCGCGCAACTCAAACATGCGCCACCGCCCAATTGGTTTAGGTGTACAAGGTTTGGCCGATGTATTTATCCTGCTGCGTTTACCGTTTGAAAGTGATTTGGCTAAAGTGTTAAATAAAAACATTTTCGAAACCATGTACTTCGCTGCCATGACGGCAAGTAAAGACCTGGCTATTGAGCAAGGTGCTTACGAAACCTTTAAAGGTTCGCCGCTATCAAAAGGTAAATTTCAATTTGATTTGTGGGATGTTAAACCAACAGACCGCCACGATTGGGAAGGCTTACGTAAAGATGTAGTTAAACATGGTGTACGTAACTCGCTGTTAATGGCGCCAATGCCTACAGCATCAACCTCACAAATTTTTGGTAACAACGAGTGTTTTGAACCATATACTTCAAATATCTACACCCGCCGTGTATTAAGTGGTGAGTTTGTAATTGTTAACAAACACTTACTGAAAGATTTGGTTAACCTTGGCTTATGGAACAACACAATGAAAAACAATATCATTGCGGCCAATGGTTCAATCCAGCATATCCCAGAGATCCCTGCTGATTTGAAAGAACTTTATAAAACAGTTTGGGAAATTAAACAACGTAGCCTGATTGATATGGCTGCAGATCGCGGTGCATTTATTTGCCAGTCGCAATCATTAAACCTGTTTGTTGATAGCCCTAATACATCAAAACTAACTTCGATGCACTTTCACGCATGGAAACGCGGTTTAAAAACCGGTATGTACTACTTACGTACCCAGGCAGCTACACAAGCAGTACAGTTTACTGTAGAAAAACAAGGTAGCAAAGAAATGGAAGCGGTTATTCCATTACCAGAACCTAACGTACAAATGAATGATTTGGACGGTATCGAACTTACCCAAACCAGCGGCCCAAGCTGCAGCATGGAAGAAGGTTGCGTAACCTGCTCATCATAAACATAAAAGAAGTTTTTCAACCTTAATTTTAGCCGGGCTATCTGAAAAGATAGTCCGGTTTTTTTGTGCAATAAATTATCGCTATAGCTAAATATTAGATTGTTATATTACTTTTGCAATGCTTTTAGGTTCCTTACCGTTAAACGTAAGGATTAAAAGGGAATCCGGTGTAATTCCGGAGCTGTCCCGCAGCTGTAAGTCCGGCCTCTGTTAAACAGAGGTTAGTTGATCAATTTAGTCACTGTCCCGATTCTACATCGGTATGGGAAGACGTCAACACAGGATGAGCCAGAAGACCTGCCAAAAGTGTTACCAATTCATAGCTTTCGCGGACTGAAGCTTGGGTGAGATGCTGTAATCGATCAGTTATTTGGTCGGTTGTGTTCCATTCATTTTTTTCGTTGTATTGCTTGAATTTTTTGAACAATGGAAAAACTGGCAATCGGCATCAATATTAAAAACAAGTATTATCACAATACACTGAAGATTGGATGTGCTGTTTTTTTAATTTCCCTCTCATCTCAGCTTAAAGCACAACAAGATACTACTCATAAGCTCAAAGAAGTTAATGTTACATCGCTGACCGCTCCCAAGGTTCAAACCATTGTACCAGTTCAGCAAATATCCAGTGCAGATTTTAGCCATTACGCTGCCTTAACCGTAGCCGATATTGCTACCAACTTTGCCGGTGTTAATATGAAAGATTACGGCGGTGTTGGTGGACTGAAGACTATATCTGTGCGCAGCCTTGGTGCCAGCCATACAGGTGTTTTGTACGACGGCGTTGTATTAAATGATGCCCAGAACGGGCAAATTGATCTGGGTAAATTCAGCCTTTATAATGTACAATCTATCGCGTTATATAATGGCCAGGCTCCCGGTATTGTACAACCAGCACGTTCATTTGCATCTGCCAGTATATTGGATATTAAAACCACAAAGCCACAGTTAACTTTAGCTAAACCTTATCTGGTTTCCGTAGGGGCAAATGGTGGTTCTTTTGGGCTGATCAATCCTTATCTGCAATGGCAGCAGCGTATTTCTAAGCAATGGTCTTTTGTTTTCAATGGTAATTATACCTATGCCAATGGGCAGTATAAGTATAAAGAGACAGGAGATGGCTCTGATACATTGGCCATCCGTAAAAATAGTGATATCAAAGCCCTGCAAACCGACGGTGCATTGTATTGGACCAAAAGCGACAGTAACAAGTTTAAAATACAGTTTAACTATTACAACAGCGATAGGGGATTACCTGGACCTGTAATTTATTACACTACAGCATCCAATCAACGACTTCAAAATCACGACTTATTAGTACAGTCTGCTTACGAATACATCGCCCCAAGTAGCTTTCATTTATTAGTAAACAGTAAGTATTCGCAAAATTATCTTCATTACACCGATCCAGATTATTTAAATAATGCAGGCGGAGTTAATGAACATTATATGCAGCACGAGTTTTACCAGTCGGCTTCTGTAGGGTATCATATCTTGAAAAACTGGGAGGTTTCATATTCTTCAGACGCAGCACTAACCAATTTATTTAGTGATGTGTACACCAGTTATTATCAATATGCATTTCCAACAAGGTTAACCTTGCTTAATGCAGTGGCTACCGATTTTATTTTTAATCGATGGCATTTCCAGGCTAACTTGCTAAGCTCATACATTAGAGATCATGTAAAAAATGGCGTGGCCGCCGACCCTAAATCTGCCTGGACACCAACTATTGCTGCTACATTTCAGCCGTTTCAAAGTTCAGGATTACAGTTAAGGGCTTTTTATAAAGACATTTTCCGTAACCCAACCTTTGCCGAGCAGTATTACTATGCTATCAGGCCACGTATCCTAAACCCCGAACGTACCAAACAGTATGATTTAGGGGTAACCTACCAGAAAAACTTCGATGGCTTTTGGCACGATATTGCAATTACTGCCGATGGCTATTACAACAACGTCCATAATAAAATAATTTACCTGCCAACGCGCTCGCCCGAAACACCGTCGGTTACCAATTTAGGCAAAGTTGATATTAAAGGGGTAGATGTAACCTTAAAAACAGATGTCATTCCCGCCGCAGGTTGGATGGGTATCGTTTCGGTCAATTATACCTATCAGCAGGCACTTGATGTTACTAGTCCTGATGACTCTTTTTACAAGAACCAAATTCCATACACGCCTAAAAATCTGATTAACTTAAACGCGGGCATCAATCACGAGCATTGGGGCTTGTACTATAACGGAACATTTTCATCATCACGATACTATGTAAGTAATAATACGCCGCAGTATTACTTGCCGACCTATACTGTAAGCAATGCTTCGTTAGTATATAAATTTTTGGCTAATAAACTTCCTGTAAATGCCTCATTTGAGGTAAACAACCTTTTAAACGAACGGTACGTAGTTGTATACAGTTACCCGATGCCCGGCCGCTCTTATCGACTTTCTTTTCAAATAACAATTTAATCATACAAAAATGAAACACTTAAAACTCAAAAATCTGTTAATGGCCATGGTTGCGGTAATCGCATTATCATCGTGCCATAAAGATAAAAATGATGTTGCTCCCATACCAACGGCTGGTATATTCGTTTTAAATCAGGGCAATTTTGGCGGTAATAACGGTACGCTTACTTATTATAACTATGCTAACAAAGCAACTACAGCCGATATCTATGCGTCTGCCAACGGTGCAGGTTTGGGCGATACTCCTAACGATCTTAAGGTGTATGGTTCTAAAATGTATATCGTAGTAAATGTATCTAACGTTGTGGATGTGGTTGACTCTAAGACATCTAAACTGATCAAGCAAATATCGTTTGATAAAAAGCAACCACGCAGCGTGGCATTTTATAAGAACAACGCATTTGTAACATCTTACGATGGTACCGTTTCTGTGATTGATACTGCTACTTTCGCTATTACAAAAAGTATCACAGTAGGCCGTAACCCAGAGCAACTTGTGGTATCAAATAACAAGTTATATGTAGCTAACTCCGGTGGTTTAGGCGCAACGCCCGATAATACAGTATCTGTTATTGACTTAACAACTTTAACAGTAACCAAAACAGTGAACGTAATACTTAATCCTGTTGCCATATCAGCCGATTCATATGGCCATGTTTACGTTATCTCTAATGGCGATTATAATACCATTATGCCAGGTATCAGCATTATTGACAATACTACAGATGTAACTACATCACAAAATACTGTTGATGTAGGTTATGGTTCACCTTTTGTTGTTAACGGCGATTTTGCTTATTATCTTAGCGGCACAGGCAAAGTGGTTGTATATAATACAAAAACACAAGCTATAAGCAGCGCTAATTTTATTACCGATGGCGCAACGTTTAAAGCTGCTTACGGCCTTAATGTTTACAGTAAAACAGGCGAAGTATTTGTATCTGATGCCAAAGATTACAAATCAGCCGGAACTGTAACTGTTTTTGATAAATCTGGTAAAACAGAATATACGGTTACTACCGGTATTACCCCGTCAAATATCGTGTTCTTGAACTAATATTTTTATTTCATATATAATCTGTAAATTTGCTTACCAATATTATACAATGTCGCAACAACAGAAAATCAATATCAGAAACGCGGTTTTAATCTTGATGATTATCGTCGCTGCAGCAATGCGTTTGGTAAGCTATAAGTATCAGTTTTTAAGCAATTTTACTCCGGTAGGTGCAATTGCCATTTTCGGGGGGACTTACTTTAATGATAAATGGAAAGCCTATCTGGTGCCGTTTGCGGCGCTTTTTGTAAGTGATATGATCATCAACTATTTATACTTCTCTAAATTGGTTTGGTATACCAGTTCGTTATGGATGTACGCCAGCTTTTTTGCGATGGTGTTTTTAGGTAGCCTGATTAAGAAGGTGAATTTCACTAACGTAATTTTAGCTTCTTTAGGCGGTGTAATTATTCATTGGTTGTTAACCGATATTGAGCCATGGTTAAATGGAACCTTATACGATAAAGGTATTATGGGCTACTTTGAATCATTAGGAGCTGCTATACCATTCGAAAAAAACATGATTTTGGGTGATCTGGTTTTCGGACTGATTCTATTTGGCGGTTTTGAACTGGCTAAAAGTAAATATACTGTATTACGCGCTCAGCCAGATTTGGCCGTGGCTTAAAAAATAAAAGCAAACAAAATTTAAAAGCGATGAGTGATCATCGCTTTTTTTATGATGTACATTTACCTATGAAACAAAAGTTAGTTGTACTAACCGGCGCGGGTATCAGCGCCGAAAGCGGACTCAAAACATTTCGCGATAGTGATGGCCTGTGGGAGGGATACAACATTGAAGATGTAGCCACGCCCGAAGCCTGGCGACGCAACCCGGCCATGGTGCAGGATTTCTATAATCAGCGCCGTAAATCTGTACTGGAAGCAAAACCCAATGCTGCCCACTATGCCCTGGCGAAACTGGAAGACAAATTCGACGTTACGATTATTACCCAAAACATAGACGACTTACACGAGCGTGCAGGGTCAACCAATGTCATGCATTTACATGGCATCATAACCTGTTCGCAATCAAGCATAAATCCACAATTAACTTATCCAATAAAAGGCTGGGAGATAGGTATGGATGAGGTATGCGAACTAGGATCGCCATTACGCGCCCATGTGGTTTGGTTTGGTGAAGCCGTGCCGATGATTGAGCCCGCAGCTGAGGTTTGCCACACGGCCGATCTGTTTATCCTTGTCGGCTCGTCGTTAGCCGTTTATCCCGCAGCTGGGTTAATTAATTACGTGCCCCGGGGTGTGCCTAAGTATATTGTTGATCCGGTTATACCAGATGTATCGCTGCGTAATATGATAAAAATCCAGACCAAAGCAACAGAAGGCGTGCCGATGCTGGTAGAGGAATTGATAAATCAATAAGGAGTTGTTATTCTTCACTACGTTCTGAATGAAAAAAAAGGAATATATATGTCCACAAAAAAACAATGTATCTTCAACTGGAGCGGCGGTAAAGATAGCTCGCTAGCCCTTTACCATGCGCTGAAAGATCCATCACTGGAAATCAAATACCTGGTTACTACCGTTAATGATGCTGTAAACCGTATCTCGATGCATGGCGTGCGCGAAGAATTGCTAATTAAACAGGCCGAAAGCATTGGTATCCCTCTATATCAAATCCGACTGCCCGAAATGCCTAGCATGTCGGCATACGACGAGGTGATGAGCTATCATCTTAATAAGTTAAAGGCAGCGGGTATAACTCACTCTATTTTTGGCGACATCTTTCTGCAAGATCTGCGCGACTATCGTGATGCCCGACTAGCTGAAGTTGGTATGGCCGGCATTTACCCTTTATGGAAACGAGATACGCACGAGTTGATTAACGAGTTCTTAAATTTAGGATTTGATACTGTAATAGCCTGTACACAGGAGCGCTTGGGAGATTTTGCCGGCAAAGAGATTAGCCACGAATTGATTAAGGCACTACCTGCCGATGTAGATGTTTGCGGAGAGAACGGCGAGTTTCATACTTATGCTTTTAAAGGCCCAATATTTAAAGAACCGATAGCATATAAATTAGGAGAGAAAATATTTAGAACTTACCAAGCACCCAAAGATGCGGACGATAGCTGTGTATCGCCACAGGCCACCCCTAAAATATCAGGTTTCTGGTATTGCGATTTGCTGCCTGCCTAGTAGTTATAGCGGAAGTAGGTGTCTTTAAAATCCTTATTCATGGTGGCAAACCGTTCACCTACGGTTTTCAAAAACTCTTCATCCAGTATTTCAAATACACTGTTTACACCGTCGGTTAAGTCAATCTCGGGCAGTTTATAAGTTTGTTCGTATACGCCCTTTTCTATTTTGATGATAAACTTTTGGTTCATGCTCAAAATAGAGATCTTAAAATCGGGGTGCGGTAGTTCGGCAATAATTCTCATTGTTCAACAAAATTAAACATTCCTTTTAAAGGGTCGGTACCGTTCAGGGTTCCAAAGGCTTCAATTGGTTTAAAACGGGCAAAAAGTTCTTCGCTGTACCAATCTTCGCTGCGTGTTTTCTTAATTACTTCGGCATGCTCGCGCGATCCATAAGCGAAGGCTTTTACATCATCCACACTTTCCCAAATGGAAAACGTAGCCTGGCGATAAATGGGTGCTTCGCCAACACCTATAGAGGTGATGTATCCTTTGGCAGATGCCATGATGTTAGCCACCTCGTCTACGTTAGACCAAAAGTTTTTCAACCTTCGGGTTCTGATCGTTGCGCGGGTTAATACGGCAACGGGGCCATTATAATCAGTAATATTACGCTTGCCGAAAGGTTCTTTACCATCCCATTTCCCGTGGCTTTGCAAAGGTTCGCAAAGCATGGTCCAGCCTTCCTGGGCAAAGAGTTTCCACCACGCGCTGATGAATGATTTTTTGTAGAAGCGGTCAAAATCTTCACGGCTTTCCCAAACAGCTAAAAGGCCCCATTGTTGCCAGTCGGGCTTAAGATCAAAAGTACCATTGCGGCCGCTGCCCAATAATTTCCAAAAGGTGCAGCCTCGTCTTAAGAGTAGTGGCAAACGGTGTACAGCCATAGCAAGCAGGGCTAATGGAATAAATGGTTTGCGGTAGCGGATTATGGTAATACTGGTTAACATGGGTAGGGCGAAGTAAGCCAATAAATATGATATTTCGCTTATCAAACTAAGGCTTTTGTGTTATACTTTTGTCAAATGGCAGAGGATTTAAAAATTATAGATACTACTGATAAAGCGGAGCAGTACCAATCGCTAGTACCGCAAATAGAAGGCCTTTTATATGGCGAAACAGATTTGGTTGCAAACCTGGCCAACGTAGCTGCTGCATTAAAAGAACAGTTTAAGTGGTTTTGGGTAGGATTTTATTTGGTTAAAAATGGCGAGTTGGTTTTAGGTCCGTTTCAAGGCCCCGTTGCTTGTACACGAATTGCCAAAGGCAAGGGCGTTTGCGGCACTTCATGGGCAGAGGCCAAAACTTTGGTAGTGCCGGATGTGGATGCTTTCCCAGGGCATATCGCTTGCAGTTCGTTATCTAAATCAGAAATCGTTGTTCCTTTATTTAAGGATGGCGAAGTTTGGGGGGTATTGGACGTAGATAGCGAGGAGCTTGACCAGTTTAATGAAACCGATGCTAAATATCTGGAGCAGATTGTAAAGTTGCTCAATGCTTAAGATTTATCTGATCTCTGGCCTTGGTGACGATTATCGTTTGTTTAAAAACCTCCGAATATCTGGCTTTGAGATAGTTTATGTGCATTGGATAGAGCCCCAAAATAATGATACGCTGTCAACTTATGCTAGTATGCTAATCAATGCCTATTGTATAGAACGTGGATCTATAGTAATCGGTGTATCATTGGGAGGAATGCTTACCGTTGAAATAGCGAAGCAAGTACATCTGAAATTGGCTATCCTTATTTCCAGTATTAAAACAAGCGATGAGGCACCTTGGTATTTCAGTTTCTTTCGCAAAATTCCAATTTATAGAATTATTCCGGGTAAGTTACTTACCTCGATGGGTATGTTTATCAAACCAGTTTTTGGTCACATGAATAAAGAGGATGGTTTGATGTTTAAATTCATGCTTAAAAGCTCTTCGCCAACGTTTATTAAATGGGCTATGCATGCCGTGCTAAATTGGGAAAGTAAAACGGTGCCATCAATCGTTTACCATATTATAGGTAATAAAGATATGGTATTCAATTATAAAAAGATAAGGGGGGCAACCATCATCGATGGTGGAACCCACGTTATGGTGTTTGATAAAGCAGAACAGATAAATAAACTACTTGGGGAGGTGGTATCAGGAAGATGAAACTCCCCGAATCATATTATCTCAACAACAACGTAACAGAAGTTAGCCGCGATCTGCTAGGTAAATATTTATTTACCAGGTTAGATGGCGTAGTTACGGGTGGTTATATTGTAGAGACCGAAGCCTATAACGGTGTAATTGACAAGGCTTCGCATGCTTATGGCAACCGCTTAACGCCGCGTACGCAAACCATGTATATGCAGGGCGGGGTGGCTTATGTTTATCTCTGCTACGGCATCCACGAAATGTTGAATGTGGTAACATCTGTAGAAGGCCAGCCGCATGCCATATTGATCCGTGCTATTAACCCAACCATTGGGTTAGATATAATGCAGTACCGCCGAAATATGGCGGTAATAAAACCCACCATCACCATGGGGCCGGGTTCTGTAGCCAAAGCTTTAGGCATATCAAGAAAAATTAACGGAATCAGTTTGCAAAGTGATACTTTATGGATTGAAGATCAGGGCTTAAGTTTTGCAGATGACGAGGTTGCTACCGTGCCGCGCGTAGGTATAGACTATGCCGGAGATGACGCTTTATTACCTTATCGTTATTATGTTAAAGGGAATAGTTACGTGAGTAAACCAAATAAATAATATTTTAAACTAAAAGTAAATATTTGTGGTTATATAGTTAATAAATAACAATCACAATATGGAATACGAATACGAACTAAAACGCCTTGAGAGTATTGAACGTTTACGCGGAATGATCGACAAGATCAAGACTGCGATGTTTACCACTTATAGTACCACAGAGGGTTTCCATAGTCGGCCTATGGGAACGGCCCAATTAGACGTTGAAGGCAATCTATGGTTTTTTACCAATGAGTTTTCGACCAAAATGGAAGAGATATCAATTGATAATAATGTATTGGTTACTTATGCTGATACAGAGCGAAATAGCTATATCAGCGTAAGAGGCCATGTATATGTGTCGGATGATCGGGCTAAGATTCAGGAACTTTGGTCGCCCATTTTAAAAAACTTCTTCCCTTTGGGAATCGATGATCCTAAATTGGCCTTGATTAGGATTGAAACCGAGCATGCCGAATACTGGGATACCAGCACCAGCCAGATTGTGATTTTATTTAAACGCATAAAAGCCGCATTAAAAGGCGAAAAATATGAGCGCGACGAGCACAACGAGGTGGATTTATAAAATACAGGCAGACGAACATCTGCCTTTTTTGTAATATTGACCCAATGAATTTTGAAAACAACCTTGCATTTGCACAGTCGCTGGATGCAAATGACCATTTCCTGGATTTTCGCAACGAATTTCATATTCCACAACATCAAGGGAAAAGTGCTATCTATCTATGTGGTAACTCCTTGGGTTTGCAACCTAAAGCCACGGAGAGCGTAATTGCCAGTCAGCTAGCTGCCTGGAGAAATTTAGGGGTAGAGGGGTGGTTTGAAGGCGATGAACCCTGGTTGCAATATCATAAGAAACTAATTACCCCGCTAGCCAAGATTGTAGGCGCGCAAGAAAATGAGATCGCAGTAATGAACTCACTTACTGTGAATCTGCATTTGCTGATGGTAAGTTTTTATAAGCCAACTGCTAAACGACATAAAATATTAATGGAGGCAGGCGCTTTCCCGTCTGATCAATATGCGGTTGAGAGCCAGGTTAAATTCCACGGATTTGACCCTGTTGATGCTGTTATAGAGTTGTTTCTCCGCGAGGGCGAATACACTTTGCGTACAGAAGATATACTGGCGCAGATCGAAGCTAATGCAGACGAAATAGCTTTAGTGCTTTTTGCGGGCATTAATTATTATACCGGTCAGCTTTTTGATTTGAAGGCAATTGCCGAAGCGGGACACCAGGCTGGTGCGTATGTTGGCTTCGACCTGGCGCACGCTGCAGGCAATGTGCCGTTGAAATTGCACGAGTGGGGTGCTGATTTTGCATGCTGGTGCTCTTATAAATACATGAATTCTGGCCCGGGCGGGATAAGCGGTATCTTTGTACATGAGAAACATCATAATGATGATACGCTCGATCGTTTTGCCGGATGGTGGGGATACCGCCTCGATGAGCGTTTTAAAATGACTCCCGGTTTCCAACCCGAAGTTGGTGCCGAAGGTTGGCAGGTAAGCACCAGTCCAATTTTATTGATGGCTTCGTTAAATGCTTCGTTGCAGATATTTGAAAAGGCAGGTAGTGTGGTGGCTTTGAATAAAAAGAGCATTCAGTTAACAGCTTATCTCGAGTACTTGATTAACCAGGTTAATGATCAAATTGGTCACGAGCATTTTAAAATCATCACGCCAGTTAATCAGCAGGAGCGGGGCAGCCAATTATCGTTGATATGTAAGAGCGATGGTAAAGCTATTTTTGACTACCTGGTAAGCTGTGGCGTAATTGGCGACTGGCGCGAACCGGATGTAATTCGCATCAGCCCGGTGCCGTTGTATAACAGTTTCGAAGATGTTTATCAGGCTGCTAAGTTCTTGTTAGAAGCTGTTAAACAGGTAGTAAAATAATAATGCTCAAGATAGCCTTTGACCCTATATATGCTCATCCTTTACCGGAAGGCCACCGCTTCCCGATGTTGAAGTATGAGTTAATACCGGGGCAGCTATTACATGAAGGTATTATTAGTCAGGAGAACCTGTTCTCGCCCAAACCCGTATCCGAAGAAATTATTTTGTGGACGCACGAGCAAGCCTACTGGGAACAACTGCGCGACTTAACCTTGCCGCCTAAAGAGCAACGCCGTACAGGTTTTCCGCTATCGGCTCAATTGGTTGAGCGCGAGATCAGGATAGCCCAGGGAACTATAGATGGCTGTCACTTTGCTTTTGAGCATGGTATTGCTTTCAACGTAGCTGGTGGTACGCACCATGCAGGGAGCAATTGGGGCGAAGGTTTTTGTTTACTAAATGATCAGGCAATAGCTTCTAACTATCTGCTAAAGAAAGGCTTGGCAAAATCTATATTGATTGTTGATTTAGATGTGCACCAAGGGAATGGTACCGCGCAGATCTTTGAAAATAACCCGGCTGTATTTACCTTCTCGATGCATGGCGATAAGAATTTTCCCTTTAGAAAAGAAAAGTCAGGTCTGGATGTTCCGTTGCCGGATGATACCGAAGGCGCGGAGTTTCTTTCTATCTTAATTGAAACGCTACCTAAACTTATCGCACAACAAAAACCCGATTTTATATTCTATTTAGCCGGGGTGGATATTCTGGCTACTGATAAACTCGGCAAACTCAAAGTATCTATGGCAGATTGTAAAGCCCGTGATCGGTTTGTACTGGAGCAATGCAAGCAAAACAATATTCCTGTACAGGTTAGTATGGGTGGCGGTTACTCAACCGATATTAAAGATATTGTGGAGGCGCATTGCAATACTTATAAGGCGGCAGTTGATTTGTATTTTTAGCCTCAAAATGGGGCTGTCATCCTGAGGTACTCGAAGGATGGTGCAGAGGCCTCATCCGCATGTTTCGAGTGCCTCAACATGACAGGCCCGCAGGACTAGACGAGACTCGCGTGCCGCTTACTAATCTGGCTAAACCTAAAATAAAGTAATATCGAAGCCGTACAAAGCCCCAGCACCAAACCATACCAAACGCCCATTACGCCCAGGTGGAAATGTATGCCAAGCACATATCCAACCGGGATACCCAAAACCCAGTAGGCTAAAAAGGTGATTACGGTTGGAATATTTACATCACCCATACCGCGTAATACGCCGAGGCCAATAACCTGCGCACCATCAAATAATTGGAAGATAGCAGCAAGTATAAGTAGTTGGGCGGCAACTTGTATTACGCTTTCATCTGAAGTGTATATCCATGGGAGCCAGTTGTGAAATATGGTAAAAATCAGCGCTGTAACCGTCATGAAAATTAATACAACGTGATAACTGGCAATGGCCGAATGACGAAGATCTTGAAAACGCTTAGCCCCAAAAAAGTTGCCCGATTTTATTGCTGCTGCAGCAGATACACCACTTGCCATCATGTAAGTAATAGAAGCCATGTTAAGCGCTATTTGATGCGCAGCCTGTGGTACTGCTCCCATGGTGCCGATAATGATTGCTGCGCCGCCAAAGGCACTTACCTCGAAGGTGTATTGCATGGCAACCGGCGCACCAATTTTAATAAGCTGTCTTATTCGAGCCCTGCTCAGGCTTTCGGGTAAAAAGCCTTTAAGGTAGGGTTTAAACTTGGCCGAGCGTAACACGTATATCGACATGATAATGGCCATCAGCGTACGATCTATCAATGTACTATAGCCCACACCGCGTATCCCCATTGGATGAATACCGAACAAGCCCTTTACGAAGGTGATGCCGAGAATGATGTTAAGTACGTTACCCCAGATCGATATTTTCATGGCCTGTTTGGTAAAGCCAAGGCCTTCTGCAAATTGCTTGAAGGTGGTAAATAACAGCATGGGGATTACAGAGATGCCTAATAGGAGCAGGAATGGTTTGGCTTGCGCCACCACATCTGCAGTTTGATCTAAATGGTTCAGCATCAAAACTGCACCGAAGTAAATCAATACAAAAAGTATAATACTACTGATAATGTTAACCAGTAAGCTGTTGGCTAATAACCGTCCGCATTCTGTAAAGTCTTGTTTACCGTTTTGCTGAGCGATGAGCGGTGTTAATGCGTATGACATGCCCAAGCCAATAACCATAATGATCATAAACATGGCGTTAACCAGCGATACTGCCGCCAAAGCAACCGTACCCGCAAAATGGCCTACAATAATACTATCAGAAGTTTGAACCAGTATGTGCCCCAGTTGCGAGATCACAACAGGGATGGCCAGTTTAAGGTTATCACGGTAGTGTGGCTTATAGGTAGCTAAAAACTGTTTCATGGTTACGGCTTGGTAAGAGCCGTCAAAAATAGGCTTTTTGAACCTGATCTACCGCCGCTGTGTAAAACTCTTCCTTTTCAGATGTGTGTACACGAATAACGCCGGATAGTATCAGGTTAACAATAATGCGTTGTGATGCTTTACGGCTTAGCTTTAGCAATTCGCTGTATTCTTTTACGGTGATGCGTTCGTGGGTTTCTAAATATTCAAGTAGCGCTTTTTCTTTTGATGAGTATTCGATCAGTACGCCGTTTTCGTCGTTAGACCGTTTCAGTACATCAACTACTACTTTGCTGGCCAGGATACTTTTATCTTTAACACGTACATAAACCCACCATTTGCCATCGTCGCTTAAGGCATAGTGGGGCTTAAGGTCGCTTTGGGGTATTTCTACAATCAGTACCAGTTTATCATCTACATAAACCTCTTCAAAGCCGGGTTCTAAGGCGGGTTTGGCAAATAGGTGGGCAGCTTTGGTAATCATGTAGCGCTCTTCTTCTTCGTCTTTTACGCCTTTAATATTACCATCGTCGGCAATGCCAATAAGCAGCCGGCCGCCTTTATTGTTGGCGAAAGACACCATGGTCTTCGCTATTTTTTCGCAGCTGGTTATCGTTTTTTTGAAGTCTTGCGTTACTGTCTCGCCCTCCAGGATCATTCTTTTAATGTTCATTCAGTCCGCTCTTAACTTGGTGTAACGTAAGGTGTTTTAATTTCCATCCACAATTGAGGTTCGGCAAAGGGCACAAAACCAAACTGGGCATATAGTCCGTGGGCATCTCTTGTGGCAAGCGACCATCTTCTTAAACCTTGTAAATCGGGATGTGTTTTAATGTTATGGATTAGCCATTTTCCCAGGCCGTGCCCGCGGTGTTCTTTACGAATAAATACATCGCATATGTAGGCTGATGTGGCCATATCTGTAACAACCCTACCGAAGCCTGCAAGAACCCCATGCTGATAAATTCCAAAACACATGGAGTTTTCCACCGCGCGTTTAAACCTATCTTTCGGTAATCCATCAGACCAGTATGACTCATTGATTAACAGATTGTAAGCAGTATCTATATCAAATAATTGTTTATCTGTAGAAATGGTATATCCTAAATTTATGCAGGTGTTGATAAGGGTATCTGTTATCATTGCTGAAATAAAATTATGCAGTTTTTTCGGTAAAGCTTAGATTACGAATGTACACTTCGTTACTAACTGTTACGCAAATTTCACCTGCTTTATTATAAAAATCTACAATAAAATTACGCGTGTATTTGCCTTCGGTATTGATGATGTGCTCGGCCTCGGCAATGTCCGCATCCGTTAAAGTGGCCGTAAAGCGCAGGTCTGTGGCTCCCGGTTTCAGGAAGTTAATCTGCGCCGATTTGCTCCAGACAATCACCTTGTACCCCTTATTAATCAACACCTGGTGCATCATAATAGGATGGAAGGGATCTGCCGCACAAAACAACGTACCACCAAAAATCGCCGAGTTGTAATTAATATTGAATAAGCTTCTGTTTACCTTAACGGTTGTGGTTTTAAAATCTTTAGCGATGTTAACCACCCAGATGCGTTGGAAAAGCAGCGGTGGATAGAACCGCAATCCCCATTTTAGTAAAGAAGCCGAAATAGCCATAAGCCGAATATCAGCATTAAGGATTATTGTTGAAATAGGAGGGGCTGATTATTTTATGCACAATGACTTTTATACTTCTATTTTGCATATTGAACGTAGTGAAACATCTTATTCAAGCGATAGGTAAACAGTAGTAGGTACTTCGTTCTGTCCAGATAGCTTTAGGACTAAACTACAGGGGGATGGTTAATCGCTAATTAAAAAATCCAAACAATCGATTAAAATTGGCGTTTCTCATATACATCTAATTGATTATCAATTTAATTCAATCACTATGAAAAAGCACATTTTAAAATTCGCGATAGCTACAATATTTGCCGGAACCATGGCGGTAGGTTGTAGTTCTGAAAAGGCTGCAAGCAGTAATTCTGACAGTACAAAAGTGGACTCTACTAAAATGTCTACACCGGCAGATAGTGTAAAAACTGATACGGTTAAGAAGGATACCACTAAGACTCCAATGCATTAATATTTTCTCTTTACAAGAGTAAGGCCTGGCTGGTAAGTCAGGCCTTTTTTATTGTGTTTGTGTGGTTTTTAATCGAAATTTTGATTGTAACTTGTAGTTAATTGTGTTTGTTATTCAGGTATTTATGTTGATTAACTTATGTGTTGGTTTAAATATGATGAAAATTTGGTTCGCAGTTTAACGTTTATGGTGAGATGTAATTGTGAAGACTTTTGCGCCCATATTTTGAGTGCCTCAACATGGTGAGCCTACATACGGCCTTAGTCCTTTTGTCATCTTCAGGTAGGAGAGATCTTATGCGAGATGTGTGCTTACTTTATAAGATTTCTCCTACCTCGAAATGACAAGCGGAGAAGAATGATTGTGAAGTTTAATTGAAGAATAGGAACGTTGTAAAACAATAATGCCCGACACAATTAATCATGTCGGGCATTATTATAAGAAGTTAAAATCTTAAGCGCTTACTATAGCTGGCTTGATAATTTTACCTGCAGAATAAATTTTGCGAACCTGGTAGGTTTTTTTGTTTTGCGACTCGAAGTAAGTACGCACATTGATCTCGGCCAGGATACCAAGTGTGATCAACTGGATGCCGCCTAGTAAAAGGATTAGTCCTAATATTAACATCGGCTTGCCCCAAATATCGTGGCCCATTATTTTAAGTACTAATAGGTACAGGTTAATTACGATACCGAAAAAGAATAATGTAAAACCGATACTGCCAAACAGGTGCATTGGCTTTTGGATATACTTGCGGAAAAACACCATCAGGATCAAATCACTAATTACCTTGAAGGTGCGGTTAATACCGTATTTAGATTTACCATGGATGCGGGCATGGTGTGCCACATCAACCTGGGTAATGCGTGCGCCTTGTTGTTTAGCCAACACCGGGATAAAGCGGTGCAGCTCGCCATACAAACCTAAGTTTTGCGCAATCTCTGTGCGGAAGATCTTTAAAGTGCAGCCGTAATCTTTGATGTAAACACCGGTAAGCTTGCGGATCATGGCGTTGGCAATTTTGCTCGGTATCTTACGCAGAAACATACCATCCTGGCGGTTTTTACGGTTACCAGCTACTACGTCCCAGTCTTCGTCCTTAAGCTTTTGCAGCATGGAGGGGATATCTTTCGGGTCGTTTTGCAAATCACCATCCAACAAGGCAATGTATTCGCCCTCGGCGTGGTCAATACCTGCCGTCATTGCGGTACTTTGTCCGTAATTTTTGCGCAGTTCAACAAGTTTAACGCGGCTGTTATCATTTTTAATAATTTCCTGTTGGGTACCATCTTCAGAACCATCGTCAACAAAAACTACTTCATAATCAATACCAGACAATGCTGAATTGATTTCGGCAATAAGCGGACTGATGTTCTCTTTCTCGTTAAGTACTGTAATAACTACTGAAAGTTCGGGCATGTGGAAATGATATTATTGGGAGGCAAAGATAAGATTTTTAAATTTCGAATTTATAATAGAACGTCATTGCGAGGTACGAAGCAATCTTAGACCTATAGAATACTGACTTTCATAATGCAAAGTCCGTTTTTCATTAGGTAGGGTAGTGTCTTTTATGATCGTTAGTAGATGTAACTTTTCTTTGACCGCCAAAGAAAAGTCACCAAAAGAAAGCTCGTGGCTGGTCGATTTTTTATGGAAGGGCAAATGTTGTGCTACCCGAAAATCAAGATGCCGCAATGATTAGTCTATTAACGGTTTGTTAGTCATCTTTTTGCTTGGGGGCTATCTCGATTCTCTTACTCTTCTAAGTCAGAATGCGCCATTTCTTCTTTGCGCATTGGCATAGTATCAATGAGGTCGAAAAGCTTTTTGGTGGTTACTGGTTGGTGGCTTCGCAATTTTTCGCCTTTATCTTTACCGATGAGTATAACGGTAAAACCTGCGGATACGTGATTGCTTTTGCCGGTAGCACCTTTGGGGTCGCAGATTTTTACGTCTACGTCGCGTTGTAGTAACCCGGCTTTATCGGCCTGTAATAATTGTTGCTGATGTTTGAGCGCATTTTGAGATGATTTATCTGCAAAAAGCAGCAGCGTACGTTTGGTGGTATGTTGTGTGTAAGTGCCAATCACCAGCATGCCAACTATAAGGTGTTTTAACATAATACATTAACATAGGCTGATGCGTTTTGTTGTGCAAAGTATATTATAACATTTTCGCGACAAAAGGCCCTAAAAGGGTTAATCTTAAAATACTTATATTTGCACCCTCAAAATGGATAAGAAAGTCGCTTTTTATACACTAGGCTGCAAGCTGAATTATTCGGAGTCGTCTGCTATAGGCCGCTTGTTTAGTCAGGCAGGTTATCAGACGGTTATGTTTACAGACGAGCCCGATATCTTTGTTATTAATACCTGTTCGGTTACCGAAAATGCCGATAAGAAATGTAAAAAGATAGTAAAGGAAGCGCTTAAAATATCGCCCGAAGCTTACATCGTTGTGGTGGGCTGTTATGCGCAGCTTAAGCCTGCCGAAATTGCCGAAATACCGGGCGTTGATATGGTGCTTGGCGCTGCCGAGAAATTCCAAATCGTAGAGCATATCACCGATTTAACCAAGCAGCCAAAAACGTTAATCTATAATCAGCCGGTATCTGAGGCCAAAGAGTTTGTTACCTCTTATTCATTTGGCGACCGTACCCGTACTTTCTTGAAGGTACAAGATGGCTGCGATTATTCATGTACTTTTTGTACCATTCCGCTGGCACGTGGCAATAGCCGCAGCGATAATATCAAAAACGTTTTAAAGCAAGCTGCAGAAATCGCTGCATCAGGCGTACGCGAAATCGTGCTGACTGGTGTTAATCTTGGCGATTTTGGTTTGCAAAACGGAGAGCGTGTTGATAAATTCGTCGATTTGATAAAAGCATTGGATGAAGTGGAAGGGATAGACCGGATCCGCATTTCATCTATTGAACCGAATCTACTAACCGATGAGATCATCGAGTTTGTAGCCACTTCGAAACGATTTGTTCCGCATTTTCATATTCCACTGCAATCTGGCTCTGATAAAATATTAGGGCTGATGCGCCGCCGTTACAAACGCGAGTTGTATGCCAACCGTGTAGCTAAGATCAAATCACTGATGGCTGATTGCTGTATCGGTGTAGATGTGATAGTTGGTTTCCCCGGCGAAACCCGCGAGGATTTTATCGACACATACAACTTCTTAAACGATCTGGATATTTCATACCTGCACGTATTTACTTACTCTGAACGCGAAAATACACTGGCTGCTGAGATGGGCGGCGAAGTACCGGGATCAACCCGTGCCGAGCGGAGCAAAATGGTGCATATACTTTCTGAGAAAAAACGCCGTTCTTTCTACGAATCGCAACTGGGTTCAACAGGTCAGGTTTTGTTTGAGGGTGATATTAAAGAAGGATATATGCATGGCTTTACCCGCAACTATGTTAAAGTGAAGGCTAAGTACGACCCTATATTGGTGAACGAACTGCGAACAGTTACTTTAACTGCCATAGCGCCAGACGGTGATGTTGAAATTACAGAAGGCGAAGAAATATTAGTTCATTAAGTTTATATTCGCTCCAAAATACAACCTGAATGTTCCCAACCCTTTCTGACTTAATCAGATATTTTACCGGTGCTAATATACCCCTGCCTTTTCAAACCTTTGGCTTTTTTGTGGCTCTTGCTTTTATGGCAGGCTACTGGGCATTTGGCGAAGAGTTTAAACGTAAAGAAAAACTTGGCTACGTAAAACCGATAGAAAAAACAGTAACCATTGGTAAACCCGTTGCCTGGACGGATTTGATTGGTAACGGTGTATTTGGTTTTATTGCCGGTTATAAGTTGCTGGATGCGGTGCTGAACTATCACGATCTGGTTAACGATCCGCAGGATTTTATTTTATCGCTTCGCGGAAACTGGCTTGGTGGTATTTTAATGGGCGTAGGCTTTGTTTATTGGGCTTATACCGATGGTAAAAAACAAGAGTTAGCCGAACCAATTACCAAACGCGTAATTGTACATCCTTACGATTTATTGGGAACCATTTTAGTTTGGGCGGCTGTATTTGGCTTTGCCGGGGCGAAGTTGTTTAACGCGCTCGAAAACTGGGACGATTTTATGAAAGATCCCGTAGGTATGTTGGTCGGCTTTAGTGGATTGACTTTCTACGGTGGATTGATTTGCGGCGGTGCTGCGGTATTATATATAGCCAACAAAAATGGCATTAAGCCATTGGATATGCTGGATGTTGGCGGGCCCGGTATGATGCTGGCCTATGGTGTTGGCCGTATTGGTTGCCAGATGAGCGGTGATGGTGATTGGGGTATCCCTAACCTTGAAGCTAAACCACAATGGTTAAGCTGGGCGCCAGACTGGATGTGGTCGTTCAAATTTCCGCACAATGTTAACGGTGTAGATTTTAATAATCATATCCCGGATTGTATTGGTAAATATTGTAACGAATTGCGCTTACCGGTTTACCCAACTTCGTTCTACGAGTCGGTGATCTGTATCTTGCTGTTCCTGACTTTATGGAGCGTGCGTGATCGCATTAAACTACCGGGATTGATGTTCGGTATTTATATGATATTAAATGGCATAGAGCGGTTCTTTATCGAGTTGATCCGTGTAAACACGCGTTACCATATCGGAAGCTTATCATTCACACAGGCCGAAATGATTTCACTTTGTTTAGTAATTGGAGGTATTGCACTTTGTGTAAACGCTTTCCGTAAAAAGCAGACCTTAACGCATGCCGGATAAAAGCAGAGGGAAAAAAATACTGGACAATCAGTTTTTGCGGTTCATTATATCCGCAGGGGCGGGGTTTCTGGTTGATATTGGTTCTTACTACTTGTTTTACCATAACCTGTTTAAACGCGACACTTACCGCATCATTAATTATAGTGTCAGCAATTATATCCTTTCGCTAAGCATCTCTTTCTTTTTGGGCGTAATCGTTAATTTTTTGATCACTCGGTATATGGTGTTTTCAGAATCTAAATTACAGCCTACCCAGCAATTTTTAAGATTTTCATCTGTGGCGTTTATTGGGTTTTTTGCCAATTTAGCTATCTTAAAAGTGATGGTGGTTTACCTGCACATGTATCCGCCTGTAGCCCGCCCGGCTGCGGCTTTAAGTTTATTTTTCGCAAGCTTTTTTATTCATAAACTGTTTTCATTTAACTTAAAACTACGAGATCATGCTGGAAACCATAACCCTACAAGTAATTGAAGTTGCCAAACAGGCTGGTGCCTTTATCCGCCAGGAGCGCAAAAACTTTAATACGGATAGTATAGAGTACAAAGGCCTTAACGATCTGGTATCTTACGTTGATAAAACAGCCGAAGGTATGATTGTTGCCGCTTTAGAGAAGATCCTGCCCGAAGCAGGTTTCCTTACCGAGGAGAAAACAATTAACCGTACCGGCGAGCGCTACAACTGGATCATTGATCCGCTGGATGGTACCACCAACTTTATACATGGTTTAACAGTTTTCTCAGTAAGTATCGCACTGAAAGAATATGACGAGTTGGTTGCCGGCGTGGTCTATGAAGTTAACCTCGACGAATGTTTTTACGCCTGGAAAGGTGCACCAGCTTATTTAAACGGTAAAGAGATCCACGTAAGTAAGGCACCTAAAATTGCCGATAGTTTACTGGCTACAGGGTTCCCATATTACGATTTTACTAAACAGCCTCAATACATTGCCCTATTTACAGATTTAATGCAGCACTGCCATGGGCTGCGCCGTTTAGGTTCTGCCGCTACCGATCTGGCTTACACCGCCTGTGGTCGTTTTGATGGTTATTACGAGTATAATTTAAAGCCCTGGGATATTGCAGCCGGGATTGTAATAGTACGCCAGGCAGGGGGTAAGGTGGTCAATTTTACCGGAGGTGATGATGTATTAGAGAAATGTGATATCATAGCCACCAATGGTTTAATTGGCGATGAATTGATAGGGAAGATCGGCGAGTATTTTGTTTAGATTCTGCTATTAATTTCCCCTCTAGAGAGGGGTTAGGGGTGTGTCCTTGAATTTGTAACTTATAAAACGCAGAGACACCCCCCTGCCACCGCACTATCCCCCGCGCCCCCTTTCAAGAGGGGAATTGGAGAATACTATTACTTCAACGGTCTAAATATCTCCCAGTGATGGCCAAATGGATCTGCTACTCTACCTAAGCGATACCCATAATCCTGATTTGTCACAGGCGAAATTTCAGTTGCACCTGCTGCAATGGCGCGAGCCGCAAGTACATCGGGGTCCATAACTTGTAAGCCCATACGTATAGTGGTGCCACCCAAAGTCTCCGGACTAAAATTACCATGCTCTGGAGATTCATCTGCCACCAGGAAGTTAACTGCATCAATGGCGAGTTGCGCTACGATTGACCCATCCGGACTTTTTGTGACAAATATTTCTGTTGCGCCGAAGGCATCTTTGTAAAATTCAACTGCGGCATTGCCGTTTCGTACCGACAGTGTAGGGATGAGACTCGTAGGTGTGATTTCCATAGTAAGGTGAATTAGTTTACACTAAAGTTAGTAAATTAAATTCCCTTTGATTGATCAAATTTGTCACAAATGTGAACTTTAATGCGGTGCTTGAATGTGCATATAAACCTTTATCGTGAGCGTGGACGCTCAATTAAAAGTTAGTTTAAGCGTGGACGCTTAAACTGGCGCATAAAAAAGGCGATCCATTTTTGGATCGCCTTTTCTTATATATCGGTAAAATCACCCCTATATCGGTGAAATCAAGTATTTACATTGCTTCAGAAACAACTTCTTGTACTTCTGGCACCATACGTTTAAGCAGGTTCTCGATACCGGCCTTTAAAGTAATGGTTGATGATGGGCAACCACTGCATGAACCGCGTAGCTCAACGGTTACCACACCTTCGGTAAATGATTTGTAAGCGATAGCGCCACCATCCTGTTCAACAGCCGGGCGAACGTAATCGTGCAGTATCTGCTGAATTTTAACCTCAGCGTCTGTACCTTCAAAGTTTACATCAGCCTGCTCCTCTTCCTGAACTTTTAATTCAGACTCAACGGCTCCCTTTACAAATTCTTTTACAATTGGTTCCACATCATCCCACTCGCTACCTTCTGTTTTAGTTACAGTAACAAAGTTGCTTGCAAAAAACACACCGTTTACAAATGAGAATTTAAAAAGCTCTTTTGCAAAAGTTGATTTCTCGGCGCTTTCTTTAGTTGGATAATCCACACTGCCATTAATCAGCAACTTGTTAACAATGAACTTCATTGTTGCCGGGTTAGGTGTGCTTTCGGTATATACGTTGATATTCATGAGAATTTCTTTTTAGTCTTAATCTATATTAACAAAGTTATACAGTAAAATGATTTAAAGTGTTACCCTATATTGTTTTGACCTGTACATGACTATATGCCGGTGTAGTTACGTGGCGTAATATTTTTAAGTTCTTGTTTAGTGCTTTCACTAACATCTAATCCATCAACGAAACCTGCAATAGTTTGTGCGTTAACGCCTGTATTAATGCGTGTTAACTCTTTTAAAGCCTCGTAAGGGTTAGGATAACCATCACGACGGAGGATGGTTTGTATTGCTTCTGCTACCACAGCCCAGTTAGCTTCTAAATCGGCGTTTAAGGCGGTTTCATTAAGCAATAACTTATTTAAACCTTTCATGGTCGATTTAATGGCGATCAAAGTATGCGCAACTGGTACACCAATGTTACGTAATACAGTCGAATCTGTTAAATCGCGCTGTAAGCGTGATACCGGAAGCTTGGCTGCCAGGTGCTCAAATAAAGCGTTTGCAATACCTACGTTTCCTTCAGAATTTTCGAAATCAATTGGGTTAACTTTATGTGGCATGGCTGATGAACCGATTTCGCCAGCTTTAATTTTCTGCTTAAAGTAGTTCATTGATATGTAAGTCCACATATCACGATCCAGATCAAGAATGATATTGTTGATGCGTTTCAAAGCATCGCATTGTGCTGCAAAGTTATCGTAATGCTCAATCTGGGTGGTAAACTGTGAGCGGTGCAAACCCAACACATCGTTTACAAAATGATTGCCGAAACCTTTCCAGTCGTGCGTTGGGTAGGCGATATGGTGTGCGTTAAAGTTACCGGTAGCACCACCAAATTTGGCAGAGAATGGTACTTGCTTTAATAAGTTCAACTGGCTTTCAATTCTTTCAACAAAAACCTGTAGCTCTTTGCCCAACCGAGTTGGTGATGCAGGTTGTCCGTGGGTATGGGCCAGCATCGATACATCTTTCCAGTCAATAACGTATTGTTTCAACAAGCTAACCAGTTCGGCAATTGCCGGAAAGTAAACCTCTTCTAAAGCTAATTTAAAGGTATAAGGGATAGCGGTGTTATTAATATCCTGAGAGGTTAAGCCAAAATGGATAAACTCCTTGTATTCAGACATGCCAATTTCGTCAAATTTTTGCTTGATAAAGTACTCAACTGCCTTAACATCGTGGTTGGTAGTTTTCTCGATGTCTTTGATGGTTTGCGCATCGGCTTCGCTAAAGTTTTTATAAATGCTTTGTAACTTCTGTGTAACAGCAGTATCTAAAGTGCTGAGCTGTGGCAGGTTAAATTGAGTAAGCGTTATGTAATACTCAATTTCTACAAATACCCTGTACTTAATAAGGGCGAATTCTGAAAAATAAGCGGCAAGGTCTTTAGTTACGTTACGGTAACGACCGTCGACAGGGGATATAGCAGAAAGGGCAGTAAGATCCATCAATAATATAGTTTATGCAAAGGTAATAATTAAGCGGTGGCGGGGGAAAGTAATTTTAAATGGAAACTTTGAAATCAAAAAATGTTTCCATAGTTTTGTCGACATAATGAGTCAGACACAGAGGATATTAGAAGGGGCGTTTGAGCTTTTTATGCAGGCCGGCATAAAAAGTGTGACCATGGATGATATTGCTAAGCATTTGGGTATGTCTAAAAAAACCATTTACCAGCATTTTTCTGATAAGAATGAGTTGGTGGTTGAATTAGTGAAAGGGAAGCTGGAACTGGATAAAAAAGACATGGACGATATTATGGCCGAAGATGGCAACGTGATAGAGAAAATGCTTAAGATGATGAAATGCTCTGAAGACCTGATAGCCAGGATGAACCCGATAGTGATGCACGATATGCAGAAATACCATTCGGATGCCTGGAAGGAGTTTCAGCAATTTAAATCAGAAAAAATGGTGCAAACGCTGGTTGATCTTTTAGAGCAAGGTAAGGAGCAAGGTTACATCCGCCCCGAAATTAATGCCAAAATAATGGCGCTGATGCGGGTTACTCAGATTGAGGCCGGCTTTAACAATGCCATCTTCCCGTTTGCGGAATTTAACGTGTGGACGGTGCAGCAACAGTTTTTCGAGCATTTTAACTACGGCATATGTACACTTAAAGGCTACAAACTGCTTAACGAATATCAAAATATAAACCAGGAATAATAAACCAACACAACATATATAACCAACAAATGAAGAATGTAATTAAAGTGGGATTGATGTTATGCATGGCTGGCTTAAGCAGTTATGCACAACAGCCAACACCCGCAGTTAGTCCGTCGTATGATTTTACACTGGCGGATTGTATTCAATATGCGTACTTACACCAGGATACCGTAGTAAATGCACGCCTGGATGTTAAAAGTGCCGAATACAAGGTAAAAGAAACAACAGGAATTGGTTTACCACAAATTAATGGTTCGGCATCATTTCAGGATTATCTTAAATCCCCGACGACATTGTTTCCCGATTTCATAAGCCCGCTAACTTACGGTGTTTTAGTAAAGGAAGGAGTTAAAGATGGTAACGGAAAAACTATTGTGGCCCCACAGAGTAATGGTACTATACCAGCGAGCTTTTATCAGAAATATACAACTAATTTGGGCTTAACATTAAACCAGATCATTTTCGACGGTAGTTACTTGGTAGGTTTAAGGGCATCTAAAACTTATAAAGAGTTATCACAACGTAATGTAACACGTAGTTTAATTGAAGCTAACGTGCAGGTTACGAAAGCTTATTATCAGGTGTTGGTTAGTAATGAAACAGTTAAATTGCTCGATGCCAATCTTAAACAGATTAAAGAACAGTATGATCAAACTGTAGCTCAAAACAAACAAGGATTTGTAGAAAAAATAGATGTTGACCGTATAAGTGTGCAGTATAATGATTTGGTTACCAAGCGCGAGAATACGTTAAGACTGTTAGTTTTAAACTTACAAATGCTAAAGTTTCAAATGGGAATGCCTATTGAAACAGATCTTGAATTGAAAGATAAACTTGAGGATGTAAAACTTGATGAAAGTATTGCTATTGCCGCATTAACAGATACCACTGCATATCATAAGCGTATAGAATATAACCTTTATGAAACTCAGTTAAAACTTAATCAGTTAGATTTAGATAGGAAAAAGTCGCAATACTTGCCTTCTTTATCCGGTATTGCAAGTTCTGCGCTTCAGTATCAAAATAATGATTTCTCTAAATTGTTTAATACCAGTTATCCATCAACTTATGTTGGTTTAACATTAAATGTTCCCATCTTTAATGGCTTTCAACGCAGTAATCAGGTAAAACAGGCGAAAATTGCTGTTCAAAAAACGCAAAATGATATAGAAAACCTAAAAAATGGACTGAACCTGCAAACCAATGCAGCACGCATAAACTATATTAATGGTTTACAAACATTAAACAATCAAAAGCATAACCGAGAAGTTGCCCAGGAAGTACTAAGAGTTACGCGCATCAAGTATCAGCAAGGCGTAGGCTCAAGTATAGAGGTAACACAGGCCGAAACAGCATTGGTAACGGCAGACAATACTTATATACAAGGTTTGTATGATGCCCTCATCAGTAAAGTAGATTTAGACAGGGCATACGGACGAATTCAATAATCAGCTAAAACCAATCATAGACAAAACAACACATGAAAAAAATATTATATACAAGTACAATTGCGTTAACGGTGCTTGCCGCTTGCAACAGCAAACCTAAAGACAGCAAAGCCGAACTGGCCGACCTGAAGAAACAACAATCTGAAATTTCTGGTAAAATTGCTGCGCTCGAGGCTAAAAACGGTGGTGCGCAAGACTCATCTAAAGTTACTGATGTTAACGTGGTTGAAGTAAAGCAAGGCAACTTTACCAATTACATACAAATACAAGGCCGTATCGATGCACAGGATAACGTAACTGCCTATCCGCAATCGCCGGGTACCATTACTGCTATTCGAGTAAAAGTTGGCGATCACGTAAGTAAAGGACAAGTGCTTGTGCAATTGGATGATGCTGTACTGAGACAAAACATCGCCCAGATTGCAACCCAGGTTGATCTGAATAAAACTTTATACCAACGTCAAAAAAATCTTTGGGATCAAAAAATCGGTACCGAAGTGCAATTTCTGCAAGCTAAAACAGCTTTAGAAGGTAGCCAGAAACAAATGGCCTCATTACAACAACAGGCTTTTATGTACAGCATTAAATCGCCAATTAACGGTACTGTGGATCAAATGGATTTGAAACTGGGCCAGGTTGCACAACCGGGTACAACGGGCATCCGTATTGTAAATGCAGATATATTAAAGGTTAAGGCTGATGTACCGGAATCTTATTCGGGACGTGTAAACCTGGGCGATCATGTTAAGATATTAATCCCTGATGCAGCCGATTCATTAGATGCCGTAGTAACATTTGCGGCTAAAGTTATCGATCCGGGTTCACGTAGTTTCGCTGTAGAGGTAAAATTGCCAACCCGTAAAACGCTTCGCCCCAACATGACAGCTACTTTAAAAATTGCGGATTATAGTAGTAAAACTGCATTGGTTGTGCCTTTCAAAGCCATCCAAAAATCAGAGCAGGGCGATTATGTTTTTGTTGATGAGAACGGTGTCGCCAAGCAAAAAACGGTTAAGGTAGGAAGAGTTTACGGTGGGAGCGCCGAAATATTATCGGGTATAACAGCCGGTGATAAACTGGTAACCGATGGTGCAAGTGATATTGAAGATGGCGACAGGGTTAAAGCATCGTCAGCTAATTAATCTTTTAAACGATTTGAAATGAAAGATTTAAACAAAGAATTTGGCCCCTCGAGTTGGGCCATAGATAATAAAACGGCGGTTTATGTACTGATATTCCTCATTACATTACTTGGCTTGTTGAGTTATAACCGGTTACCGAAAGAGAACTTTCCGGATATTGCACAGTCGAAAGTGTATATCACTACTGCTTATGCAGGCCAGTCTCCGCAAAATATCGAGACGCTGGTAACCAAGCAACTAGAGAAACAATTGAAGTCGCTAAAAGGCTTAAAGAAAGTTACCTCAAACACACAGCAAAACGTATCGATTATAACGGCCGAATTTAACGCCGATATTAAAATTAAAGATGCCAAGCAGGATGTAAAAGACGCGGTTGATAAAGCCAAACAAGATTTGCCGCAGAATGATAACAACCTAAAAGAGTCTGTTATTTCTGATATCAACGTAGCCGATTTGCCTATTCTATACATCAATATCTCGGGTAACTACGACCTGAAAAAATTGAAAGAATATGCAGACAACATTAAAGATGATGTTGAGGGCATGAAAGAGATATCTAAGGTTGACGAAGTTGGTGCCTTAAAGCCTAATATCCAGATCAATGTAGATCTTAATAAAATGACCGCGGCCCAGGTAAGCTATAACGATATTATCCAGGCCATCGGTAATGAAAACGTTATATCATCTGCCGGTGCCATTGTAAATGATGGTGTACAGCGTACTATCGACATTAAGCAAGATTTTAAAGGTGCCGATGAGGTTAATGCTTTAATTATTCGTAACCCGCAAGGTAAGGCCGTGTATCTGCGCGATATTGCCCAGGTGGTAGATGGTTTCCAGGATCAGGAGAGTTTTGCCCGTTTAAAAACGCCTAACAACCCGAACTTTAAAAATGTAATTACGCTTAACGTAAGTAAAAGGTCGGGCGAAAACCTAATTGAAGCATCGGACAAGATCTATGATCTGATTAAGCAAAAGCAGAAAACCATTTTCCCTAAAGGATTAGATATTACCATTACCGGTGACCAGTCTGACAAAACACGTTCTACCCTGAACGATTTGATCAATACCATCATCATCGGTTTTATATTGGTTACCGTTATCCTGATGTTTTTTATGGGTAGCACCAACGCCATCTTCGTGGCGCTATCGGTACCATTATCATGTTTCATTGCCTTTCTGGTGATGCCGGCTATTGGGTTTACGCTCAACATGATCGTGCTATTCTCTTTCCTGCTCGCACTGGGTATTGTGGTGGATGATGCCATTGTGGTAATTGAAAACACACACCGGATATTTAACAACGGTGCCATACCAATTAAACAAGCTGCTAAAATGGCTGCAGGTGAGGTATTCTTACCGGTATTTTCTGGTACCATGACCACGCTTGCGCCCTTTGTGCCTTTGGCGTTCTGGAACAGCTTGATTGGGCACTTTATGTTCTTTCTGCCGATTACATTGATCATTACTTTGCTGGCCTCTCTATTGGTTGCTTATATCATGAACCCTGTTTTTGCGGTTGATTTTATGAAGCCACATCACGAGGGCGAGCATGACAATCCTAAATTTGACAAAAAGGTGATCCGTGTTTTGATGTTTATGGGAGGCGCTGCAGTTTTAGGTTATTTGGTAAATAGGGGCGTAGGTAACTTTGTGGTATTTGCCATCTTGTTATATCTGCTTAACCACTTCGTGTTGCTCAGGGTGATAGATAGTTTCCAGAAAAACCTTTGGCCACGTTTCCAAAATTGGTACGCACGCATTTTAGAGAAAGCGGTTAAAAGCCCATGGTGGATACTAGGTGGTGTTATTGTGTTATTCTTTGTAAGTATTGCCTTTACCATTGTAAGTAACCTTAAGGTAGAGCAATTCCCATCTGGCGACCCTAACTTTGCTTATGTATATGTAACCATGCCAATTGGTACCGATCAGAATTATACCAACGAGGTGATCGGCAAATTGGAGAAACGTGTTGCACAAGTTGTTGAGCCCGATAAAGATGTGGTTTCATCCATCATCTCTAACGTTTCGGTAGGTGTAACAGACCCAACCGACGAAGATCAGGGAACTTATTATAACAAAGGAAAGATCACCGTAGCATTTGTTGAATTTGCCAAAAGAAATGGAAAAGATACCAAGGCAATATTAAACAGAATCCGTGCAACAGTTCAGGGTGTGCCGGGCGCTAAGATTTCGGTAGCGCAAGAAAACTCTGGTCCGCCGGTGCAAAAGGATATCAGCTTGGAAATAACCGGCGATAATCTGGATACCCTGGTTAAAACTGCTGATCGGATGAAGAAATTTATCGATCAACAAAAAATAGCCGGTATTGAAGGTTTGGTTGCCGACGTTGAGAATGTTAAACCAGAAATTGTGTTTGACATTAACCGCGAACGCGCCAATCGCGAGGGTATCACTACCAGTCAAATAACGCAGGCTTTATTTACATCAGTATATGGTTTCAAAGCTTCGGATTTTAGGAATACCAAAGAAGATAACTACGAGATTGATGTGCGTGCACAGGAAGATCAGCGTTACAATATCGATCTGCTGCGCAACATGAAGATCACCTATCGTGATTTGGCCAGCGGTGGTGCTATACGTCAGGTTCCGGTTTCTGCGTTCACAGATATTCGCTATACCAATACGTATGCTAATATTAAACACAAACAATCGAGACGTGTATTGACTTTGGGTTCGAGCGTTATTAAACCGAATAACCCTACAGAAGTTAACGCAGCCATAACCAATGCGCTTCGCAGCTTTAGGTTCCCTGATGGGGTAACTTATAAAATGGGCGGTGCACAAGAAGATCAAATCGAGACGGCTACCTTCCTGGGTACAGCCTTGATGATCTCTTTCGGATTGATCCTGATCATTCTGATGGCGCAGTTTAACTCAATAGGTAAAACGTTCATCATCCTAAGTGAGATTTTTTTCAGTATCATCGGTGTATTGCTTGGTTTAAGTACCTTCCATATGACGTTCTCTATCGTAATGACTGGGGTTGGTATCATTGCCCTTGCAGGTGTGGTAGTACGTAACGGTATCTTGCTGGTTGAGTTTACCGACATGTTGATGGAAGAAACCCATAACGTACACGATGCCGTAGTTGAAGCAGCCCGTACCCGTATGACGCCTGTATTGTTAACAGCCAGCGCTGCTATTATGGGCTTAATACCACTGGCAGTTGGTTTCAATATCGATTTCGTAGGGTTGTTCACCAACTTTAAACCACACATCTATTTCGGTGGTGATAACGTTGCTTTCTGGGGCCCATTATCATGGACGATGATCTTCGGGTTGGGGTTTGCTACCATCATCACATTGATCCTGGTACCGTGTATGTATATTATTCGCATCCGTCTTAAAGATCGTTTCTTTAAAAAGAAACCGGTTGCTGAAGAAAAAGAATTGGCACCAGCGGTGTAAGTAAGTTTTACGTTGGACGTTATACGTTTTGAAAATAGAAGAAGGCCGATCTGATTAAGATCGGCCTTCTTTGTTATAGCGGATATATGTTCCGTAGAGACACAATACCTTGTGTCTCTTATTTTCCTGGATTAGTAGCATGGCTATGTTTACGAGAGACACAAAATATTGTGTCTCTACGATAAGAGCTTCCTTCGTTCCTCGAAATGGCGTGTGCAGTTAAAAACGTAAAACGTCCCACGTAAAACGTTTAACGTATTTAATACTTCAACTTACTAATCAATCCTTTTAATTTCAACTGTCTAACCAGTTTATCCAACTTACGTTCATGCTTAACCCCGGCATTTAAGGCTTCAAAAGCTAATCCGGCTGCAACGGCATATACGGCATGATGCAGGGCATCAATAGCTATTGCTTTAGGGCTCTCTTCCGTAACAGGCGGAGCAGCGTTAAATTTGGGTAGCATTACCATCGAGGCTGTCCATACCAGGCCAAAGTGAAGTAGGGTGGCAGGTACGCCTTTTAAACCTGTTAATGATATAATGCCTCTGGATACGCCCAACGCCGTGCCGTATCCCCAGTGGATCTCGTTATTTACTTTTGTTTTCTCGGCCTCGCTGGTTGGCTTAATATCTGCCACTTGCGAAACTACTTTTATAGGCGCGTCGCTGGGTTCGCGTTTGGTGATTTTCATTTCTATCATTTGCGAGAGCGTCATGGCCGCAGTACCTGCTAAACCCGCTAGCAGGCCTTTACCAATAGCACCTCCTAGTTCGCCTAACGCATTATCTTTTCTGGTTCTCATAGTGTGGCTGTTTTATTTTCTAACAATAAAAATTGAGTATTGGTTTAATTTTTTATTATAAAGGATAGTAATTTAGGCTAATGGTAAAATTAGAGGCGATTTTCAGAAACAAGTACTTAAGCTAGTGGTTGTAAAATAATAAATGTTAACTAATAAAACCATGGCATTAAAACTAACAGATCCATTTTGGCAAACAATAGGTTTGGGCACACTTGCGGGTATGCGCGCAATGTCGGCACCTGCAATAACCAGTCATATACTAAGTCACCATCATTCTAAAAATTTAGAAGGAACACCTTTAAACCTCATGCAGTCTGAAAAAGTAGCATTAGTTTTAAAAGTGCTGGCCATGGGCGAATTTTTAGGTGATAAATTGCCATCAGCCCCAAACCGTATTAACCCAACGGCTTTAACCGGTAGATTTTTGTCGGGAGCCCTGGCTGGTGCAAGTATTTATAAGGCATCGGGTAATAACGCAATGGCAGGCGCATTAATTGGTGGTGCAACTGCTGCTGCATCAACATTTGCCAGTTTCTTTATTCGCAAGGCTACTGTTAAAAGAACAACAATTTTAGATCCAGTTATCGGCATGATAGAGGATGCGCTGGTGGCTGCAAGTGGCGCAACGCTAGTTACGACTGCTTAATAACATCATTACCAAGTTCGGCAGAGGGCGGTTGTTGAAACATATTGCTGATCTCTGCTCGTATTTTGGGTAAACTACCGGGGTAATTTTTCTGAATAAAAGTGATCATGTTTTCGCGTATAAAGCAACGCAGGTCAAACGCATCAGACGAATTACCCGAACTCATTAACATACGGATTTCTATTGTCTTCTCTTTGGCATCGGTAACCTGTAAAACTTTTACTTTGCCATCCCATAATTTGGTTTTACTAAGCAGGTCATCAAATTCTTTACGTAGGGGTTCTATTGGGATGGAATAATCCATGTAAATGAAAACCGTACCCAGTATATCTGCAGAAATGCGTGTCCAGTTTTGAAAGGGTTTGGTGATAAAATAGTTAATAGGTAATATTAATCGGCGCTGGTCCCAGATCCGTAGCACAACATAGGTGAGTGTAATGTCTTCAACGCGTCCCCATTCGCCTTCCACAATCAATACGTCATCAATGCGTATAGGCTGCGTAAACGCAATCTGAAAACCGGCCAGTAGGTTTCCCAAAGATGTTTGTGCTGCAAAACCCACGATGATACCGCCAACACCAACACCTGTTAGCAAACCCGTACCAATTTTACGCATGCTATCGAAGCTGAGTAATATAATAGCAATGGTCACAAATATAATAACAGCAACAAAGAGTTTCCGAAGAAAAGAGAGTTGGGTACGTATTTTCCGCTCCTTTAAATTGTCGGCTTTGTTAAGATCGTAAACGTGGTATACATAGTCTTCGGCAATGCGTACGCCTTTAATTAAGATATTGGCGAATGAAAGTGTTAAGAGTATATCGATCACCCGGTCAAGCGGCACATAATATAGCTTATCCATCCGCATCATCGGTGATGCAATGTTTAAGAAAAACAGCGGAATAAAATAAGTAAAAGGAACCCCGAGGCGAACTATAAATGAGCGGAAAAAGGAATAATGCTGGTAATCGGCCTTCTTTTCGTAGTATTTTAATATACGGGTAATAACAACTTTGGCTACTAAACCAACAATTATGGCGGTACCTGCTATCATAGCATTCCACACAATAGATGGCATACTTTCAGAAAATTGGAGCAGGTCTGGTGGTAGTTTGTTCGGTAAACTCATTCAGTATCAGAAAAGGGTTCAATAACATGATAAGCCGAAAAATAAAAAAAAGTTTTAATTGCTAACTAATTGTCGCTCTGACACAATGAACGCAATATTTTAGCGTTTATAGATGAATAACTGCGCTGGTTAATAGTTAAACCACTGTCATACAGAGGTAAAAACGAGTAACATACTCCCCATTACAAGTCAATTGTCAGTATCTTTGTACTATATTAATAAGCAATAGATCAATACTTAGTATTGTATATATAAAGAAACTTCTAGAGTTAGAGGTGATTGTTTTAGAGTGATTGAAGCAGGCCGGATTTATTCCGGTCTGCTTTTTTTATGCCGTTACAATATTTTTGTGTCTACCATAATATCGCCCACCAGTATTTTATGAATAGGGCATGCATCTGCAATCTGTATCAGGCGTTTCCTTTGCTCATCGTTAAGGTCGCCTTTAAAATGCAGGCTTCTTTCAAACAAGGTACCGCCTCCAACTTTAAGCATTTCAACATCAACGCTTATCTCGTGTACAAGCCACATTTTGCGGTCAATGTACATGCGTAACGTAATAGCAGTGCAACTGGCCAGACTGCCCATTAACATGCCCATAGGGTCAATGCCAGTATCGGTACCTTTAGCGCTTTCGGGTTCGTCTACAACAATGGCGTGTTTATTACGGGTAACAACGGTTTGGTATTGCGTTAAGCCGGTTTTTGCCTGCGCACTCCCTAAAACTTCGCGGATTAAATTTACTGCCATTTAGTAAATATACAGATCAATCTTTATTGATATTAAGCAGGTCCCAACTATTCTGATCATCACTAATCCCGCCCTTGAAACGCATAGTTACAGAAAAGCTGCCTTTTTTTGTGTCGCCGCCTTCCAAATGTTTCTCAAAAGTTGATCTGATCACATATATGGAGTCTGTTTTTTTACCGAAAGCAAAGCCATCGTCAGCAAAATCAACCCGTTCAGAACCAGGCGAGTCTGCTTTTAAAAATGCTTTCGCAACTTTGTAGGCATCTTCCTTTTCAGGCAAACTACGGCTGTTTATACGATCTTCACTATTGCGTACATATCGTAATACGGTAACGATAAGAACTACCGCCATTATCAGTATAAACCATAAGCCTTTAAGTGCTTTTTTCTTTTTAACAGATTTCGTACCCAGGTAAATATTATTCTCCATACAGAGTATAAATATCTGATAAAGTTCGAATTCTCCAAAACCGATTAATAAAAATCATAACACCTTCTGGCATCCTGAAACTTCACATAAGGATCTGACCTAGAAGGTAGTGTGGTTTCGTAATTTAAGCTGCCTTCTGTGGTGCCGCTGGTGTTGGTGTAGTTTAGTTTAGATGTGCTGGCATCATGGCTAACCCCGAAACGGAGTTTTTCTCCGCCATCTTTATTAATAAACAGATCGAATATGAGCGACACTACAATAGCACTTGGCCCATCTACACCGCCGTTACGGTACCATAAACCCGCATTTACACCACGATGTTTAAACTGCATACCCAAATTTAGGGTTGATGATGATACCTGCTTATAAAAAACAACAGATGGGATCAGGTATGATTTATCGTCATCGTCCATATTATTGTCGCCGCTCAGGTTCAGCATATAGCTTACGTGTGCTGTCGTGCGGATAGGTAATTTAGCCTTTACACCACTAAATGATTCATCCGGCTGGTTTAAGTGCTGCATGGCGGTGCCCACCATTAAACTGCCTGCTACCAGGTTAATACCAGCGCCTGCATCAAAATAAAAACGATTGTTGTAGGCCGGTTGCTCTGCCGCTGATGTAGAGCCGGGCAAATAGCCTAGCCGGGGATCGAGCTGATCTGTGAAAACCAGTTTGCTGAAATCAATAGTACGGTTGGTAATACCGGCCTGTAAGCCAAATGAGAGTACAAAATCATCAGACCCGACACTATAAGAATAAGTGCCCGCCAGGTTATTGGTATTCAAGAAAGCGGTTCCTTCGCTGCTGCGGGTAAACATTAAACCCAGGCCGCCACCAAATTGTGGGACATTATAATCAACAGAGGCTGTTAAATACTGAAAACCATTACCACTACCCAGGGTAGACCATTGGTTTCTGTAGATCATATTCATCCGCAAATCACCTTTAAACTGGCCGGTAAGGGCAGGGTTAAGGTATATGGGCGAATTAAAGAATTGTGAATACATGTGGTCCTGCGCTGATGCTAACAGGCTAATTAATACGAAAGCGGCTAATAAAAAACTCTTCTTCATCTGTTCTTCTCAACTATCTTAATAAATGTATTACGCCGGTACGTTTTGGGGCCGAACCGTCGGCATTGTATGACATTCCTTTCCATTCGTTCCCGTTTATAAAAGTGCCCGTGGCCTGCCAAACGTATACTCCCTGTGGCACCGGCGAACCCTTGAAGGTGCCGTCCCACTGGCCGGTGGGTTCTCCTTTCCCGTTCAGATCTGTGGTTTCAAAGATCAGCTGGCCGTAGTTATTAAAGATTTGCAGATCCCATGTTTTTAACCCAGATCCTTTGGCGAAAAACGTCCTTAATGAAGGCGTAACGCTATTGGGCATCATGGCATTAGGCAAATAAACCTGACCAGGTACCCCGGTTATGCGTACATAGTGCGATACCGTACTGTCGCAATAAGCATTTGCTGTTGTGAGGGTAACTTTGTACCTGCCAGTATCAGCATAGGTATGATCCGGGTTTTTCTGGGTTGATGTACTACCATCGCCAAAATCCCAACGCCAGGTTAACGGCCCGCCTGTAGTTTTATCTACAAATGAGAAGGTATAAACCGGTATGTTAACTATCGAATCGGGCTTTACCGCAAAATCTGTTAATGATGATGGGTTAACCTTAATCATATCCTTCATAACCAATACGCTCGAGCAACCCGTGCCATTGGTTGCAGTTAACGTAACGGTGAAAGGTGAACCCACAAAGCCATAATGGTGGGCAGGATTCACAGCGTCTGAGTGCGGTGAACCATCGCCGAAATCCCAATCATAAGTTAAGTCTGCCGTTTGGCTCACGCTTGGGTCTGTACTGGTATTGCCGAACTGTACATCCAGCTTCTTACATCCACTTGTAACATCTGCACTGATAGCTAATGTTGGTTGCGGCAATACATGGATGGTTATTGGGAAAGTGGTAACATCAGGTGTACAACTGTTTGATGAATGCTGAATCACCGTATAGTCGCCGCCCTTTATAAAGGTATGGTTTACGTCGCCTGCACTTGTGGTGGTAAGGGCTGCTGTTCCGTCACCAAAATCGTAGCTAAATGCTGATGCGCCTGTGGTATTGTTATGGAAGGTTACCGTAAGCGGTCCGCAACCGTTCCCTGCATTACCGTCTATCGTTAAGCGCGGCACAATAGTAGCAGGGGTAACCACCAGCGTATATTTTTCGCTTGTAGCAATACCACATTGGCTTTGAGCCACCATATATACCGTGTAAGTACCTATTGTATTTATAGTAAAAGGCTGTGCCTCTTTATCAGTACGTACGGGCTGAGATACAGTATTGCCATGAAAATCTACCAAATAATAAGTGTATTTATCGTTGGTGCCTGGCGAAAGGTTTTCTACATTAACTACAAAAGGAACACAACCCAATGTTCGGTCTGGTGCTATTTGCACCACCGGGGTTTTAGGTTTAATGGTGATAGACATGGTTTTGGTATCCACGCTACAGCTATTAGATACCTTTAAGGTTACGGTATAAACCGAATCCTTGCCATTTGCTTGTGGTACAAAGGTTACTGCCTGCGGGTTCATCTGGGTTGATGTAATTCCATTGCCAAAATCCCAGGCGTAGTTTAGGCCCGATGGCGGGGTTGATGTATTGGTAAAATTAATTGTGGTAGCATCGCATCCTGTTGTTTTATCGGCTGTAAAATCCGCCTTTACGGCGCTTAACACGTCTCTTATAATTACTTCGTCATAGCTATCATTGCAAGGCTGCGTGCCTGTAGATGTCCATCTGAAAGTATAATCGTTGCCGGCTTGCAGGCCGGTAACTTGGGTATTATATAAATTAGGATTGTCAATATTTACACCCGTTTGGCCGGACTGAAGTGTCCAGGTGCCATGCCCGTTAGGGCCAAGGTTATTACCGTTTAGCTGATAGGTTGTGGTATTACATAACACTTTGTCATCGCCTGCAGTAGCGGTTGGGGGCGATGGCTGCACAGTTATAACAACAGTTTGTGTATTACCGGGACAGGCATCGCTGCTTGCACTATTTGCAGAGCTGATTACATATGTAACCGTGGCAGCAGACGGCCCTGTATTGCCCAGCACATCTTGTATTTGCGTGATCGATGCAGGCGTTGATACGTTGCTGAAACCCGTTACATTAGCAGGATCGGAAGTGGTTGCCGTCCAGGTATAGGTGGTATTGCTTACGTTAGATGATAACTGAATATTTGCTGGTTGCCCACTACAAATAGCGCCCGGGCCACCGGCCTGGATAATAGGTTGCGGAACAATGGTTACCGTAAAGATAAATGGTGTACCATCGCAATTGTTGGCATGTGGCGTTATAGTATAGGTGACAGTAGCATTTGTTGTAGCATTGGTATTGGTTAGTGCGGCTTCGTTAACGTCGCCACTGCCCGAAGGGGTATAACCGGCGGCGTTCGCCGATCCGGCAGCCGACCAGGTAAAGGTACTTCCGGCAACGGTAGATGTAATTTGATAGGATAGCGGCTTACCAGAACAAACACCCCGGCTGGCCGCACTGGTGATGGTATTAAACGGATGGAAGTTAATAACCACCTGATCTGATACTGTGCTGCATGCGCCCTGTAAATTAGTTGGGACAGTAATTGTAAGTGTTACAGAACCCGCATTAACTTCTGCAGGTGTTGGTGTATAAGTAGGGGTAAAGCTGTGTATATCGCTAAAGCCTGCTGCCGTACCACCGCTCCAGGTAGGCGCACCATTTACACTGCTGGCGTTGTTGGTTATACTTGCATTTAAAATAGCTGCTTGATTTGGACAAATAGTTTGATCTGGGCCTGCATCTACAGTTGGGGCATTTTGAAAAGTAATACTCTGGCTGACCGTGGCCGATGTACCGCATCCGTTTTTTTGGACACCGGTTACGATGTAAGTACCAAAATCGGGGAAATTAATAGTTGGCGATTGCACGTTGGCATTAGTACCGTTAACAAAAGTTGCAGCTGCTGCGCCTGCCGGCGCAGTTACCGTCCAGGTGTAGGTATCGGGCTGCAATTGGTAAGTGCCCGAGTAGGTAACATGTGTACTACCTGCTTCGGGCCCAAAACGAAATGTCTGATTCTTACCGCATATTGAAAAATTAGGTGAAAGGGCGAGTTGAGGAACGGCATTGGCATAAACAGTATCAACCGCGGTTGACACACAGCCACCACTTGGTGATGTAATTTGCAATAGCAATGTGTACTTGCCTTTACTGGTAAAGTTAAATACCGGTTGCGCGCTGTTTTTATTACTACCTACGTAGCTAAACCCGGTTGAGGGGGTTACCGTCCATAGATAAGTGTAACCGTTATTACAGATATTATCGATGACAGAGTTGTCGGTAACATTAACCGTCCCCGGCACGCATACAGTTTTTGAGCTTAATGTAAATTTAGCCTGTGGTGCGTCCTGAATACATATATGCTGCGTAGCATCATCAGGGATACACCCGCTGGCGCTGTTTTCCAGATGGATAGTAACGGTATGATCACCATGTGTTGTAAATGTGTACTTAAACTTATCGGTTAGTTTTAACCCCGATGCCTGTTGCACACCGTCGATAAACCAGCTATAAGTAGCAGCATTGTCAACACAGGTGCCGGATGTATTGCTAACCGACTGGCCTGGAAAGGAGCTGTTAGTAAAAGTAACTACTGTATTGGTACAAGCTGCAGCCGGGATACTTAAAACGTTTTTGGGCGGCGTTAAAATTGGCTGTTGCCCATAAATAGAGCTGCTCGATCCGCAGAAAGAATTTTTAACAGTTAGCGTTACTTTAAATTTGTTGGATACAACGCTACCATCTTTTTGCCCGCATGATGATTGTGTGTAGTTGTGTGTAAGGTGGCCACTTGCTGCTATAATATCGCAAATGGTAACATCGCTCGATGTGCCGTCGCCCCAGTTAATATTATAAATAGTGCCGGGGTAATTGAACTGTAAACCATCTGGCGATTGATAATCGAGATTGTAGGTTACAGCAGCTCCTGTTGCACCCAAGCAAGCAGGGCCGGATCCCGAAAAGCCAAAAGTCGTGTTGCTTTTATTGTTGATGAGCAAATATGCTTTAGTGCCTATTACCGTATTATTAGCATCAGTAGCTTTTACAAAAACAGTATAGTTGGATAGCTTTGCCGAGAAATTTGAGAATGCACTACCGTTAAAAGTTATCGTGCCCTCATCTGCGTTGCCCATATCGTTATGGAAATTTGCAGTTACCGGGCCATCAGTTGTTGTTGTGCTTCTAAATGAATAGGAGGTTCCGTTAGATGCAATACACTGGCCAAATACTTCCGGATAGGAGGGGCTAATTGGGGTTGATGAAACAGAGGCCACAATCCCTGCTGTAGCTCCGATACTAAATGTTGATGAGACTGCACTCGTGGTTACAGGAACGGTGGTTTGTACCCTTACGCGGTAGCCTGTACCCGCCGTAATATTATTAGGCAGTGTGCCATTAATAAAAGTAGCGTAAGTGCCGTTGGTGCCAAAGCCATTATAACTGCCTATCAACGTTGGACTGATAAAGTTACCCAGCGCATCAGACAGGTATAAGTTAAACTTGTTGGCTTGTTGCAGGCATCCCGAAGTATTATCCACTGCGATTTTTACCGCGATAGACGACCCCGGACCATATGGACCCGCATCGACGTATGTAACGCTTACTGTTTGCGCAACTGCACCTTTAAATGCGAACAATAGTACAGCAACTGCTAAAAATTTTGTTATCCCGTTAAGGCGTATCTTCATCTAAATCTCAATTTGTAGTAAGGCTGCAAAAAGAGTGACGCACGTTGGCAACTACAGTATTTTTAATTTATACCATGTAATTGCTTTAACGAAGTTTAGGAGGTTGATGCGGTATACGGGAAGGGTGATAAAGAGGTTTGCAATAAAAAAGTCACCAAAAATAAGTAATTGACTGTCAGTTACTTATTTTTGATGACGCAGATTATTTTATTAGAAATAAAATATTTATTGTCTGGTTTAAAGCGTTTCCTTCAACCAGTCGAAGAATTCGCGCTGCCAAACTATTGCATTTTGCGGTTTTAACACCCAGTGATTTTCATCCGGCAGATACAATAATTTAGACTTGATGCCATTTAATTGTGCAGCCTGGAAAGCACCCAGTCCCTGCTCAATTGGTACGCGATAATCCTTACCGCCTTGTATCACCATAATAGGTGTATTCCATTGTGCTATCAGGTTGCTCGGGTTAAATTTTTCGTATGATTTTTGCGCAATTTTATTGTCTTTATCCCAATAATTCCCCCCCAGGTCTTTATTGGCAAACCAAAGTTCTTCGGTTGTGCCATACCAGCTTTTCAGGTCAAAAAGACCATCGTGCGCAATAAAAGTTTTAAACCGGCCATTGTGTACACCGGCCAGCATATAAACAGAATAGCCGCCATAACTTGCACCAACACAACCTAATCTATTTTTGTCAACATAGGCTTCTTTCGAGATATCATCAATAGCAGATAAATAATCCTTGATTGGCTGGCCGCCCCAGTCGCCACTGATTTCGCGGTTCCATTCTACACCATGGCCCGGCATACCGCGACGGTTAGGTGCGATTATGATATAGCCTTGTGCAGCCATCAACTGGAAATTCCAACGGAAAGAATACGCCTGCGTTAAAGCAGCTTGAGGGCCACCCTGGCAAAATAAAAGGGTAGGGTATTTCTTGGCCGGATCAAAATCTGGTGGGTAAATTACCCAGGCCAGCATGTCTTTATTATCGGTTGTTTTAATATGGCGTTCTTCAACCCTGCTCATCGGCAGGTGATCGTAAATATCTTTATTGATGGTGCTGATCTGTTTCATGCCACCGTCGTTCAGGTTCACCGCATAAAGTTCTGTAGCGTGGTTAAGATCGGCGCGTTGCACATAAATGGTGTTTCCAAATTGAGCTGCAATGCCACCCACATCAAACTGGCCTTTGGTTATTTGTTTAATAGCCTGCGGTGATCCCGGCGCTAAACGTAAACGCAGGTCGATCTGGAATAATTGCTCGGTGCCATTTTTAGGGGCTATAAAGAAGATCCGGTTGCCGTCATCACTAAACTGGAACGATGATACGGTTTCGTCCCATTGCTCGGTAAGGTTTATTTTATTGCCGGTTTTGATGTCTTTAATGATGATATCGTTTTTGTCGGCTTCGTAACCGTCTTCTTTCATACTTAACCAAGCCAGTTTGTTGCCGGTTTTGGTAAAAGCAGGGGCCATATCATAACCCATCATACCTTCGGTTATGTTTTTGGTTGTGCCTGCGGCGATATCGTACTGATAAAGATCGGTGTTAGTACTTAGCGCATACTCTTTACCGAATTTCTTTTTGCATACATAGATAACGCTTTTGCTGTCCGGGCTAAAGATCAAATCTTCGGCACCGCCCGATGGTTTTTGAGGTGTATCGTAAGGCTCATCAACCATAATATCTTTTGCGTTGCTTACTTTGCCGTTATCATAATCGGCAACAAACACATGCGAAAACTTGCCATCTTCCCAGGTGTCCCAGTGGCGATAATTTAGATTGGTAAACACATAAGCGTTTGATTTAGGGAGATCGGCATAGCGATCTTTACCTAGTATTTTAACAACTGGAACCTCAACCGTGTAAATGATCTTTTTGCCGTTAGGCGATATTTGTACATTATCAGCATCTTTTAATGCCTGGATGCTCAATTTATTTATCTGTTTACCGGTAGCATCCATTTGCCAGATGTTGTCGTCGAAAAAGTAAATGATACTGCCATCTGCTTCAACCTTAATTATTTGTCTGCCTGCGGGTTCATGGGTAATAGCTGTAGCCTCGCCGCCTGTTACAGGTATGCTGTACAAGTTGGCTTCAGACTTGGCCTCGGCCAGGTTATAGTGCGTTACACTGTATATTAAATGTTTGCCATCGGGGGTAATGTTAGTGCTGCCTAAGCGGCCTAATTTCCAAAGCAGTTCGGGAGTCATTTTTTGTTGGGTTTGGGCTGATGCATTATAAACTGCCAGGCCTAGTAGTAAAATAGAAAGAAATCTTTTCATGATTTATAGAAAGAGAATATTATCCGAAAAACAAATAGCATATAAATATGCCCACAATAATGCCCACCAGATCGCCAAATAAAGCTACCGGAACCACATACCTGGTTTTTTTAATACCTACCGCGCCAAAGTATAACGCAACGATATAAAATATCGTGTCGGATGAGCCGTATAAAACACTCGCTAAATGGCCGATAAAATTATCGGGGTTAGGTTTCATCAGCACAATCATCATTGCTCTTGCTGCCTGCCCGCTCATTGGCCTGATTAAAATAATCGGTATTGTATCAACAAACCTGGTGTCAATGGCCATTAAACTAAAGAGATAACGAAAGCCATCTGTAATCCAATCCAACACACCGCAGGTACGTACCAGGCTAATTGCGGCTAATAAGCCTACAAGGTATGGAATGATACGTATAGCCGTTTCGAAACCGCCTTTTGCGCCTTCAATAAAGGTTTCGAAAACATTAACCTTTTTATACAGGCCGCCAATTACAAATATGGTGGGTATGGCCAGCAGCATTACATTACTGAATACTTTTGAAACTTCGCTAATTTGTTGCTTAGATAAATACTCGGCAAAGTAGTACACCACGCCGCCTATAAAAAGCGAAAGGCCGCCTAACCATGCCAATATCACCCGGTCGAACAAATTAATACCTTGCTTAATGGCCACCACAATGAGGCCGGTAAGGGTAGATACAAAAGTGACTATAATGATGGGGATAAAAATATCGCTGGGATCTTTTGAGTGCAAAATAAAACGTTGCGTAATTACACCTACAGGCAATAAAGTAAGCCCTGATGCATGCAATACCATAAACATCACCTGCGCATTAGATGCTTTGTCTTTATCCGGATTGAGTTCTTGTAAACTCGCCATAGCTTTTATACCAAGTGCGGTAGCGGCACTATCCAGCCCGAGCAAATTTGCAGAATAATTCATAAGCATAGCACCGTTGGCAGGGTGATCTTTAGGAACCTCAGGAAAAAGGCGGTGAAAGAAAGGGCCTACAATGCGTGAGAGTACGTTTATAGCACCTGCTTTTTCGCCTATATTCATGATACCCAACCAAAAAGCCATGGTACCAGCTAGGGGTAAAGCAAAATCCATTACCGAGGCTTTGGTAGAGTCGAACAAGCCCTCTACCATCAGCTTAAATATTTCGGTATCACCTAAAAATACTAACTTTATAAGGCCCACCGCAAAGGCAACCACAAAAAAAGCTATCCAGATATAATTTAATGCCATGCAATTGATTAAGGGTTTGAAGTTAGTTTTTTTGTTTGATTTAGTAAAGCTGCATTTAACATACTAACCATGGTAGGGTATTCGGCAACACCGTTGGCAAAAAAATTAGAGATAAAAGAAGGATTTCAAATTAGCCTGATCAACATACCCGACTACTATTTTTCCTTGTTTACAGATTTACCGGCTAATTTGATAATTGCCAATCACCCGGTCAAAGAATTAGATCTGGTTCATTTTTTTACAAAACAGCAACGTGACCTTTTGGAGATGTTGCCCAATATTAAGTTGGCAATTAAGCAAAATGGTATGGTATGGGTATCATGGCCCAAGAAGTCATCAAAAGTTCCGACCGATATAACAGAGGACGTGATCAGAAATTATGCCTTGCAAATAGGGCTGGTGGATGTTAAGGTGTGCGCGGTCGACGAGATTTGGTCGGGTTTAAAATTGGTGATATCAGTTAAAGACCGTCATTAGTTAATGGCAGTGATGTTCTTATCCGGTACAATCTGTATATCATAATCCTTTTTCAAAGGATCGTAAGGCATACTGTCATTTACTGTGATGTAAATATTGCCAAGGTCTTTTACCTGGTAAACCAGTACATCGCCCATATTTGATGCCGTTGTTTTATACTGTGATATAGAGTTAAGCAACAGGTTATATTGCTCAATTACGTTGGTTTGTATCGATATAAAGATCTTTTTACCATCCGAGCGCATATCCACGCTGTTGGTTGTATTTGTCGAATAATTTAAGGCGTATTTCCTGTTTTTAGTTTGCGGTTTGCTATCCTTTAAAGTATAGCCTTTTGCAGCCATAAAGGTGTCGGCTTTGCTTAGGTTATTATGCAGCAGGTACTTAATATCTTCGTAAGAAACCAGCTGTTTTTGGGCAAAACACGAAAGCATACTGCCTGATAGTATGATGGTTAAAAGAATCTTTTTCATAGAATAGTCATTTCAGATAGACAAAGTAGGCATTATCTGTTTTATTTAGTTAAATAAAGCGCAAAATCATAACTTCGCAAGCAACATTTTACACAGAATATAATGCCTGTAATAGAACTGAAAAGAGTAAAAGGTGATTTTGGTTTCGAAGCCACAGACTCGACCGGACACACTGTACGTATGGATAGCAGCCCCGAAAGTGGCGGCTGGGATTATGGCGTTCGCCCAATGCAAATGTTGTTAATGGGCTTAGGCGGCTGCGCCGGTATCGACGTAATCAGTATTTTAAAGAAACAGCGCCAGGATGTTAAAGATTATAAAATGACCATCAGCGGTGAACGTGAGCCGGGTAAAGAGCCATCTTTATGGCAAACCATCACTATCGACTTCCATATTTATGGTAATGTTGACGAAGATAAGGCTAAACGTGCTGTTGACCTATCGCTCGAAAAGTATTGTTCTGTTGCCGCAACCTTAATGGGTTCGGGCACCAAAATAAATACTAAAGTTTTTGTACACGCATCATAACACCATATCATACATTTTTCTCATGCCACAACAATTAGACCCGGTTACCCAGGCCGTAAGGATACAAACCGTTAAAAGCCCTCAGAAAGAGCATTCTACACCTTTATACTTAACAAGCAGCTTTATTTTTGAAGAGGCTGAAGCTATGCGCGCTGCCTTTGCAGATGAAAATGACGACAATATTTACAGCCGTTTCAGTAATCCTAACGTTGATGAGTTTATCAAGAAGATGTGTGTGCTGGAAGGTGCAGAGGATGGCTTTGCCACTGCAACTGGTATGAGCGCTATTTTCTCATCATTTTTTGCGTTGCTTGAGCAAGGCGATCACATGGTGTGCTCTAGCTCTGTATTTGGTAGCACATTTACAGTGGTAACTAAATATCTGCCTAAATATGGTATTACCTGCACATTGGTACCTGCCAATGATGAGGCTGCCTGGGAAGCTGCAGTACAGCCTAATACAAAAATGATGTATCTGGAAACACCGACCAACCCTCAATTAGAAATCATTGATTTGGAGTGGGCCGGTAAATTTGCAAAAAAACATAACTTAATTTTAAGTGTGGACAATTGCTTTGCAACACCTTTGCTGCAAAAGCCAATTGAATACGGTGCTGATTTGGTGATCCACTCGGCTACAAAGTGGATTGACGGACAGGGTAGGGTGCTTGGCGGCGTTATTGTTGGCCGCGCCGACCTGATTAAAGAGATCTATTTATTTTGCCGTAACACCGGCCCGGCTTTGTCGCCATTTAACGCCTGGGTGCTAAGCAAAAGCTTAGAGACGCTTGATGTGCGTATGGAACGCCATTGCAAAAATGCACTGGAACTTGCCGAAGCTCTACAAAGCAACAAAAACGTATCATGGGTAAAATATCCTTTCTTAAAAGGGCATCCGCAATATGATATTGCTGTAAAGCAAATGACTGCCGGTGGTGGTGTAATTTGTTTAGAAGTTAAGGGTGGAGTAGAGGCGGGACGAAAGTTCTTAGATGCGCTGGAAATGGTATCTGTGACCGCAAATCTGGGCGATAGCCGTAGCATTGCATCGCACCCTGCAAGTACTACACACTCTAAACTTACCGAAGAGCAACGTTTAGGAGTAGGAATTACACCTGGTTTGATCAGAATTTCTGTAGGTTTAGAAAAGGTAAAAGATGTTATCGCCGACATTGAACAAGCCTTGGATAAAAGCGCTCTTTAATAGTGGCTTACGCTGGTTATTAAAAGGGCTTTTTACAACAAAACAGCTATAATATACTTTAGCCGCCCCGTTAAATGTTAACAAGTTTGTTACGAACTTAAAAACATTTAACGGGGCGGCTGGTTTATGGGATAATTAATGGCACGTATGTTGCTAATGATGGACATGCAGGCCTGGCCTGCTATTTCGATACTTAACCAAATAATATGAAAATCAATTTTAACAAAAAAACGCTACTACTGGCTACTACCTTGCTAGTTAGTGGCAAATTAATGGCACAAACAGATTCGCTAAGCAAAGCAGATTATGTACAACCATTTGCTAAAGGTCAAGCTTTCCGTACATGGTCTATCGGTGTTGACGGAGGTTTACTTACCCCTTATACTATTTTCAGAGGTCACGACGATTACAGAACCCCTAATAGTAATGTTGGATACGGTGCATACGTAAGAGATCAATTCTCTCATTCATTTGGTGCACAATTAAGCTTTTTTAGAGGTAATGTAGAAGGCACTGGTCCGGTACCAGGCCCAAACACAGACATCCGCAACAGCTACAAAACACAAATTAACTATGCAGTTGATTTAAGCGGTCAGTTTACACTGGCTAACATCAGCTGGAGAAATCAGAAAAATGCAATTCAGCCTTATTTCTCTGCAGGTTTTGGTTTAATGGGTTTCCAACCTAAATTAACTTCAACTTCTGGTACCGAGTCTGATTTTAAAGCAAGCGGTAGCGTTAAACAAGCTTATATCCCTGTAGGTTTAGGTTTAAAATTAAACGTTTCCGATGGTGTTAGTTTAGATTTAGGCTACCAGGTAAACTTTGTTGACGGTGATAATTTTGATGGTTACACTGCCGGTAGTTCTAATGATAAATTCTCTTACGCACACATCGGTTTAGATTTTGCTTTAGGCAGATCGTCAAAACCTAAATTAATCAGCCACAACCCGGTTAATTCAATGCGTACCGAGTATTTAATTAAAGATGCTCAGTTAGAGTCTCAATTAGCTGCAGAGCGTGCCAGAAACGAAAAGTTAAGATCTGATCTGGATGCTACTAATGCAACTGTAACAGCGCTTAACGCTAAGTTTACTGCTGACTCTGATGGTGACGGTGTTATCGATTTATTTGATAAATGCCCTAACACACCAGCAGGTGTTAAAGTTGATGGTGCAGGTTGCCCATTGCCACCGGCTAAAATCGTTATCACTGAAGAAGATAGACGCGTAGTTAAAAATGCGATCCAAAACCTTGAGTTTGATTTCGGTAAAGCAACGATCAAAGAACATTCACATGAAAGTTTAGATCACGTTGCAGAAATTTTGATCAACAAAAACTTCAGCCTGAAATTAGCTGGTCACACAGATAACGTAGGTTCTGATGCTGCTAACTTAAAACTGTCTAAAGACCGTGCAGAATCAGTTAAAGAATACTTAGTAAGCAAAGGTGCTAATGCTTCAAGAATCGAAGCTACCGGTTATGGTAAAGGCCAACCAATTGCAACTAACAAAACTGCAGCTGGTCGTCAGCAAAACCGTCGTGTTGAGTTTACATTATTGTAAGCCACAGGACTTTTAATAAACAAGAAAGCCGCCCCGAGTAAATCGGGGCGGCTTTCTTGTTTTATGTTTATCAATACTAAGAGATGGCAATTCAATTGACAAATCAATAAATCACCTCACCAACAAATTAATTACAGGCTTCCGAAGAAATCGTCTAGGCCGCTTAGGTATGAGTTTACCCAGCCTTCGGTAATGTCGGTATAAGCTTCATCTGGGATATTGGTATGACGAACCTCTACCGAAGTACCATCATCATGCTGATGCAGCTTTATGGTTACTATTGATGGCTCATCCTGACCATCGAAATACCATTGCTGTACAATTTTCTTATTTTCTTCAAACTCCAGGTTTTTACCGATGATACTGTCTTCCCAAAGAGAAAATTCGGAGCCTGGCTCGGTAGACATAGTTGCAGGGTCGCCTGTCCATAATTCTATGGTAACCGGGTTAGTAAGCGCGTTATAAACATCCTGTGGCTCAGCAGGAATAATGTAATATTTTTTGAAATCTTTCACGGCTGCAAGTTAATAATACCTTTTTATTTTGTAGTAACAGTACCGATAGGTAAAACAGATTTTCCATAAACCTCGTTCAATACGTTGGCTATACCGGTGTAAATGGCAGATAACCCGCAGATGATGCCTTCATAGCCGGCCAGGTGTTTAATGGCCGTATCGCCTGTCGCATCGCCCGCCACCAATAAAAAGAAGAGGATAGTTAACGATGCAAACACAAATTGTAGTGCCCGATTTAACCTTAGCGTACCAAAAAACATACAAAAGGTAAATAGTCCCCATAAACTCAAATAGGCTATCATAGCACCTTCTGAAGTGGGAACTGCCCAGCCTAGTTTAGGTATCACCAGTAAACCCACTAATGAGAGCCAGAAGAAACCGTATGATATAAATGCTGTAAGGCCAAAGGTATTATTCTTCTTCGCCTCAATAACGCCGGCGATAACTTGTGCTAGTCCGCCGTAAAATATGCCCATGGCGAAAATCATGGAATTCATTTCAAAAAAGCCGGCATTGTGGAGGTTAAGTAAAACGGTGGTCATACCAAAGGCACAGAGGCCAAGCGGCGCGGGGTTAGCAATGATATTGCTATCCTTCACCGTAACAGGTGTAGTTGGGATAAAGCTCATAAAAGGGTTTTAAAATTGGTTACTGCAATGTAGCTGATTTGTAAACAATTACCAATAAGCAAAAACCGATGGCCGTAATTTCCGTTATTTGGGTTATGCAGAAACTGGTATTGATAAGACACGGAGAGAGTTTATGGAACAAAGAAAACCGATTTACAGGTTGGACAGATGTAGACCTTTCTGAAGAAGGTTTTGCACAGGCTAAACGAGCCGGCCAATTGCTTAAAAAGCACGGTTATACATTTGATATCGGTTTCACATCCGTATTGAAACGCGCGATTAAGACCATGCACATGACTTTAGATGAGCTTGATATGCTTTGGATCCCTGTCGAGAAATCGTGGCGATTGAATGAGCGTTTTTACGGCGCTTTGCAAGGTCTTAATAAAGCCGAAACTATTGCCCAATACGGCGAAGAGCAGGTACACAAATGGCGCCGCGATCCGCATGAGCATCCCCCTGCAATTACCGAGGATGATGAACGTTTCCCAGGCCACTATCTACGGTATAACGATTTAACCTACCGCGAATTGCCGCTTACCGAAAACCTGAGTGAGACTATGGACCGCGCCTTACCTTTCTGGCACGAGAGCATTGTACCTGCATTGCGCCAAAACCAGAAGGTGATTATCTGTGCACACGGTAACAGCCTGCGTGCGCTGGTACAATACATCGATAACCTTTCTGACGAGGAAGTGGCTAACCTGGATATTCCAACTGCAACTCCCTGGGTATATGAATTGGACGATAAGCTAAATCAGATCAAACATTATTATCTGGAATAATATTTTATAATTAGCTAAATATTTACCGATGTAACGTAAGCTGTTTTATACCCGTAATGCTATTAAAATATAATAGAATGAAGGCGTATAAAGTGGCTATGGTAATGGCGATAACAGCATTATGGGGATGTAAAAAAGGTGATCTTGGCACTATAAGTTTAAATGGCACCTATAGTGGCCAGTTTAGTGTAAGGGATAATCCGTATGCAAGTAATGCTATAGAGCCAGCTCATCATGTTACGGTTAAGTTTTCTGGAAACAACTATCAATCAACTGCAAACCCCGATAACATGCCGGCCGGAGGGCAGGGTACTTTTAGCATCGAGTACGACGAGGCAACCTTTAAAGATACCACCGTTCATACTGCCAATTTTGATGCGAACCAAGTTTTAAACGGCACCTATAATTACAGTATCCGTGGCGATAGCCTGCTGATTGTAAAACAGGTTAACTATGTATTTTATACTTACAAGCTTAAAAAGCAATAAAAAAGGGTTCGATTAAATCGAACCCTTTTTTATTTATCTTCCCCGTAGAGGTACAATATTTTGTGTTTCCTGTAAATCGGGTTTAAGCGAGACGCAAAGTATTGTGTCTCTATGGGATAGGTTATTATTTATCCAAAGCAAATCCCCAATCCTTGCCCTTATCTATAGCAGGGACGCCTTTCTCCAACCACATAGGCATCGGTGCGCCTTTTAAAAAGTGATCAAAGTATTGCGCTTCGCGGATGGTAATATCTTTACGGTTTTGGCGTAAAACCAAGTTGTGGGCTTCGCCATTATACTCTAATAACCATACGGGTTTACCTAAACGGCGTAGGCCAGTAAACATCTCGATACCCTGATACCAAGGCACTGCGCCATCTGCATCGTTAGACATGATGACCACCGGTGTTTGCACTTTAGGTAGTTGGAATAATGGCGAGTTTTCAATATATAATTGTGGGTTACTCCACAGATCAGTACCTATACGACTTTGCGTTTTTTCGTACTGAAACTCGCGGCTTACACCACTTTCCCAACGGATACCACCATAGGCCGAAGTCATGTTGGCAACAGGAGCACCTGCCCAAGCCGCTGCGTACATATTGGTTTGGGTAATTAGGTAAGCAACCTGGTAACCGCCCCAGCTTTGTCCCTGTATGCCGATATGTGCGCCATCAACCCAGCTGTTCTTCTTTAAAGCCTCAACACCAGAGTTGATAAACTCAACAGCTGATGCACCTGGGTGACCGGTTTCGTAGCTAATATCCGGAGCAAATACCAAATAGCCATTACTCACAAAATAAGAGATCGGCAAGCGAGATGGCGTAGGTGCAGCCGGAATATAGTTATATAATCCCTCGCTCAGTTTCTCGTAGAAATAAACGATCATTGGGTATTTCTTATTCGCGTCGAAGTTTTCTGGTTTGTATAGGATACCATCTGAGTGGTAACCTTTAGGTGTGGTCCAGTGAACCAATTCTGCCGTACCCCAGTTGTATTGCGCTTGCTGCGGGTTGATGGCACTTAACCTGGTTTCTTTGCTGAGGTTATCAGATATAAATAGATCTGGCGATTGTACATAGCTTTGTTTAGTATAGATATATATATCGCTATTTTTTGCTTTTTGCAAAACGCTGTACGCAAAAGGAGCCGCTACCAATTGTTGTGGAGCCGCGTTTGTACCGAATGATTTTTTGTAGAATCCCCACCGTTTGGTTTCATCATTTTGCACCAGCATACAGTACGGTTTATTAACCGGAATAGCTTTTTCTTCTTCACTTGCAGCGCGATCTATCAAGATACCATTGCGGAAAATCAGCTTATTCTTTCTGCCAACGCCATTGGTAAAGTTAGTGGCTGCACCAGTTGCGGGGTCGAGGCTCCAAATATCATAACGATCGTAAAGTAATACAGCTTTGTCGGCGGTTGTCCAACCAGCAAGACCGTAAGCATTTGCGTCGTCTGGTGTATCGTTGTCTTCTTCGCCCATTTTGGTGCCTGTGGTAAGCGTAGTCTTTTTACCGGTTGCTATGCTATAGCTAAACCAGTTTTGTTCTTTAGGATCAAACCAAAGCACATAATTACCACCCGGCGAAAGTTGGTAACGGCCTTTAGAGCGTTCGCTGATCTGTTTGCGTTGTCCTGTTTTGGTATCAATTAACCAGGCCACAGAACGGCCTCCGCCTTCCCATTGCGCCTGGATGCGGGTGCCTGTATCGGTAGTACCCAATACATATCTCGCGTCATTATTGGCAGCCACGGCAACATCTTGGATGCCTTGATCAGCTAACTGGATTAGTTTATTGCTTTCTTCGGGAGATATTACCGCCAGATAATTACGACGTAGTTCGCGTTGTAAGTTTTTTAATTGCTGTGGCTGCAAATAATCATCTTTATAGTTCCAGATGTCCAGTTTAGCAACCTCGAAATCGACGATGGTTGTATCAATTGGCTTAGGAATAGGAGCGGTACCGAAGAATAATTTGCTCCCGCTTTTGCTGAAATACACGCGGCCGTCGCCACTCACAGCCCACTTAGCAGGCATACCTTCAGATGCTGGTGCTGCAATCACTTTGGCACTATCTGCACCTGTGGTATAGTAGTAAAGTTTAAACGGTTTAACCTGTGCCTTTTCAGGGTTCTTTTCGGCAGTGAAAGCCAGTTGTTTACCGGCTTCATCAAAGGCAATGTTTTTATAAGTACCACGGCCATTGCTGATGTCTTTCATCTCATCCTTCTCAACATCGTACAGATAAAACGCAGACTTGGTATCTTTAGACTTCTTAGGTGCAGTTACCGAGAAGGCCAACAGTTTGCCATTCTTGGCCAATTGGTATTCGGTCACAAATTTAAAGGTGCGTTGCTTTCCGTTTAGTAATTGTAAAACGGTTAGGTTGCCACCGTCTTTGGTTGGCGGTGCAATAGTTGTCGAGATGGCTTTTTTAGAAGTATCACCCGCGGCAGGCTTCTTAACGGTATCGGCAGGAGCAAGGTAGGCGATAACCGGCACTGTCTCTGCCATTTTAAATGATCGTACAGCCGGTACCTTGGTCACGGCTTTTGCGCCCAGGGCTATATAACCTAAAGTATCTTTAGGCATATCTTCGGGCTTTTTCTTTTTGATTTTAGCCTGGCGAATGTCCTTATAAAAAGGGCGGATCAGGAACACCGCGTATTTAGAATCGCCGGTAAAACGAACAGTATCTGCCCGCTCAACTTTAAAAGGGGCTTTGTTTTTTACATCAGTAATAATAAGGTTGGCATCACCTTGTTGCGGTTTAACCACATAGGTAACCCATTTGCCATCGTTGCTAATACGCTCATTGGCTACACTTTGCCAGCCATCATATACAGAATGGTCAATTGGTTTTTTGGATGCTTGCTGGGCATTGGCGCCATAAGCGGCAGCAATACTAACGGTAAGCAATAAAAGTTTACGCATAAATCAGAGTTCAATTGTTTAGTTAAGGCATTAAATATCTTAAAAATTGAGACTCTATGATGGTAAGTGATTAAAAAGTTACATTGAAGAGTGGGGTAAAGGTGAAAGGAAAAAGGCGAAAGGTCTTTTCTACTTTTGCCTTTCGCCTTTTTCCTTTCACCTCAATTTGCCATTGCTTTATTCAGCGCTAAAATTGATTTATCGAAATCTTCGCGGGCTACTAAAAACTGGATATTTACCTTGCGAAGGGCAAAGCCGCAGCTTTTAATGTTGATCCCATTTTCTGCAAATGCATGTGCTGATTTGGCTAGTAACCCCGGCTGGTCCATATTAGAGCCGATGAGGCAAACCATTGCCATATGTTCTACGGTCACTTTCTCAAATTCGTCTTCCAGTTCCTGGATCAGTTTTTTGCTAAAGTCCTTCTCCCAGATCACAATAGAGATGCTGTTTGCGCTGGTTGCCTTAAAGCTGTAGCTTACGCCATGTTTGTAAAACAACTGCATAATTTGCAAATCCGAGCCTACGTTGCCAACCATCAGTGGGTCGTAAACATCAATCATCATTACTTTTTTAGTACCGCTGATTACCTCTACACGTTTATGCGGCGATACAAAATCCTGGGTAATTAAAGTACCGGGATGCTCAGGTTCGAAAGTGTTTTTGATGCGCAGGTTAATGCCGTTGATCTCTAAGGGTTTTGATGCTTTAGGGTGGATCGCCTCCATACCAATATCAGCCAGTTGATCGGCTACATCATAATTAGTAAAACCAATAGGAGAGCAGTTATCTATACCAACCAAAACCGGATCGGCAGTACACAAGTGGTATTCTTTGTGGATGATGGCTTCTTCGGGCTTTACCGCCACCGCAATTTTGCTGAAAGTAACTTCAGAATATCCACGATCAAACTCGCGCATAATACCTTCTGTACCCTTGGCATAGCCGGTTACAATGCAAATGGTTTTCTTGAAGTCGATATCTTTCATCGTTTTCTTGATACGCTGATCGATGGTATAAGAATGATGATCGTCAAAACCGCTCAAATCAACCAAAGTGGCATTGATGCCCCTGCTTTGTAAAATATTGGTGAAATTATAAGCCGAATGACTTTCGCCGATAGAAGCCAAAATCTCGCGCGCAGCCAATAAAATACCTTCTTTATTTACATAACCAGATGCCAGGATATTTGACAGATTATCCAAATAACCGGCTGCCTTTTTAACATGATATTCGATGTACTCGTCGGCTATAGAGACGTTTAAGCCCAGGCTTGCATAACTTTTGTTGATCTCCTTTAAACGGGCGATGAGTTTTTTAAGCGGCTGGTGATAATCCTGAAAATTAGCCAGCTTATGATAAACGCCTGGTTTACCGGTCTTCTTATCTTCTAACAGTAAGTTAGTTACGCCCGAGAAGGCTGATACTACAAATATGCGGTTATAAAGCTGCTCGTCTTTGCGGTTAAACAAGATGATGTTGTTTAGTACATCTTGAAGGGCAGTCATTGATGTGCCCCCAATTTTTTCTACAGTTAACATTGAATTTAGTTGTGAGTTATGAGTTTTCAGTTATGAGTTTTGGCCTCTGTTGCGAGGCTTGCTGACAACAGACAACTCACAACATACAACCGATTAGTCGTTCTTATATAATACGCCGGCCTTTTCTGCCGACATTTTAATTCCCTTAATCATAGCAGAGCTAAAGCCGTTATGCTCCATCTCGTTAAGGCCCGCAATGGTACAACCCTTTGGTGATGTAACCTTGTCAATCTCTTGCTCGGGGTGTGATGCCAGTTGTAATAACAAGTCAGCGGCACCTTTAGCAGTCTGCGCAGCCATTTTTAGCGCATCATGCGCATGGAAACCTATTTCTGTACCACCTTGTGATGCCGCGCGGATAGAGCGCAGGAAGAAAGCGATACCGCAAGCACAAAGCGCCGTGGCCGAAGTCATCAGTTCTTCGTTGATCTGGATACTTACACCAACGGTATCAAACATTGATTTTACCAGGTTCATGTTTTCGGCCGATGCATTGCTGGTAGCCAGGCAGGTCATCGATTGGCCTATGGCGATAGCCGTATTCGGCATGGCACGAACCACCTCGATATCAAAGCCCAAATGGTTACACACATCCTGGCAGTTTACGCCCGAAATTACTGAGATCAATAAATGCTTTTTAGGATCTAATGACGGTTTAATCTCATCCAGTAACTTGTTAAGTTGTTGTGGCAACACAGCCAGTACCACAATATCAGCTTTGGCTACGGCCTCGGCATTGTTAGCGGTGGCATTGTAACCCAACTCTGCATAAGGCTGCAAGGCGGCCGCGTTACGGCGGGTAAGCGTAATATCCGCCGGTTTAAATATGTCGGCTTTTACAAGGCCTTTGGCTAAAGAAAGGCCAATGTTACCGCTGCCTAAAACGGTTATATGTTTCGTATCCATTGTTATTTGCTTAAACGTGTGCCGAATGGCTCATTTTTTTGTAAGGTACTTAATTCATCGGCTTTACCAATAATTACAGCCTTTACACCGCATGATATGGCGGTAAAAGCGTTATCCAATTTGGGTAACATACCACTGTGGATAATCTCCGCTTTTTTCAGTTCTTCGTAACGTAACGGGTCAATTTCACGGATTAATGAATCCTCATCATTAATATCTTGCAATACCCCTTTTTTCTCGAAACAATAAATCAGCGTAGTTTCGTAATGCTTAGATAAAGCCACGGCAAGGGCAGAGGCAATGGTATCTGCATTGGTGTTCAGCATTTGGCCTTCACCATCATGCGTTAACGCCGAAAATGCCGGTGTAAAACCTGCTTCCATTAACCTGCTGATCGCTTCGGCATCTACAGATTTATCGTTCAAATCGCCCACAAAACCATAATCAATCGTTTTGACAGGGCGCTTTACCGCGCGGATAAAGTTACCATCGGCACCAGTTAGCCCAATAGCATTAGTACCGAAGCGTTGTAGCTGGGCCACAATGTTTTTATTGATCAAGCCGCCATAAACCATAGTTACCACGCGCAGGGTTTCAATATCGGTTATCCGCCTACCGTCCACCAGTTTTGATTCGATGCCCAGCGTTTCTGCCAGTTGGGTTGCCACTTTACCACCGCCATGTACCAATATTTTATGGCCTTTAAGGGCGGTAAAATCCTTCAGAAAATGGTATAAATTTTCGGAGTTATCTATTACGTTGCCACCTATTTTGATGACGTGGAGTTGCTTTGTATCAGACATTTTATTTAGCTAAGCGTGTGTGATCAGAATGAATGGCCGGTTAAAAAGATTCATTGTAATTACTACACCTGTCAGTAACATGTAAATGTTTTTCATTTGCATTTAAATCGCGACTAAAATACTAATTATGCATAATCAATTTCATAAAATTGGTTTTTATGAAACATTAGTTTGTAGCGGGGGTTAAAACTGTGTAAATCGAATTTTAAAATAGCTGTATAATAACCATATGAATTTATCAGAAACCACACCCGGACTGCCCAGAATAGTAATTGTTGGCGGCGGGTTTGGGGGCATCCAGGTTGCAAAAAGATTATCTGGCAAAGCGGTAGAGATAATTATGCTCGACAGGCACAATTATCACACGTTTCAGCCCTTACTTTACCAAGTTGCCATGGGAGCCATTGACGGAGATTCTATTGGTTTCCCGATCAGAAGGATGTTTCATCGTCAAAAGAACTTTACTTTCCATTTGGCCGAGGTGCAAAAGATCAATGCCGAGAGCAATACAATCACAGCCGATATAGGTGATATTAAATACGATTACCTGGTTATTGCTACAGGAGCTAATACCAACTTTTTCGGTAATAATGAGGTAGAACATTTCAGTATGCCGATGAAGAATATCCCCGAAGCATTGAATATTCGCAGTTTAATACTGCAAAATCTGGAGAAAGCTTTGGTTACAAATGACCCGGTTGAGGCTGAAGCGCTGCTTACTTTTGTGGTAGTAGGCGGAGGAGCTACCGGTGTGGAACTGGCCGGTGCATTAGCAGAAATGCGTTTACATATGCTTACGGCCGATTATCCGCAATTGACTCCCGATAAAATGCGGGTTTTTATTGCCGAGGGCAAATCTGTGTTACTGGGTGCCATGTCGCCGCAGGCATCTGCCAAAGCAAAAAAATACCTGACAGATAAAGGTGTGATCATTTACAATGATGTACACGTACAGCATTACGATGGCGATTGCGTGCAGATTGATAACGGTGTACAAATTAAATCTCGTAACGTATTTTGGGCCGCCGGCGTGAAAGGCGAGGTTCCCGAAGGTATTCCAGCCGAAATTATTGCCCGGGGACAACGGATAACAACGGACGGGATTAACCGAATTAAAGGTTTCCAAAATGTGTTTGCTATTGGTGATGTTGCGCTGGTAGTAACGCCAGAGAACCCGAACGGCCATCCTGGTGTTGCGCAGGTTGCCATACAACAGGGTAAGCAGCTCGCTAAGAACATCATGAACCTGATTAACGGCAAACCTACAGAAGCATTTAAATATGCTGATAGGGGTACGCTGGCAACTGTAGGCCGTAACCAAGCCGTGGCAGATTTAGGTAAGGTACGCTTTCAGGGATTTTTTGCCTGGGTGCTTTGGGTTATTGTGCACATCATCTCGCTGGCCGGTTTTAGCAATAAACTGATTGTGTTTTTTAGCTGGGCGATAAATTACTTCACTAAAAATAGCGACAATAGATTGATCGTCAGATTCTTTGACAATAAAACAAGGATGGTTGATCCAATTTCTAAATAACTAAATCCGGTTTTAGGTGTTACAGCATATATAATGCTTAACACCTAAAATTAAAGGATGAATTTATTTGTTATTATAGCCTTATTGGTAATTGTAAGCGCCGGGTACTCTTATATTAATGCCCGCTTTATAAAGCTTCCGGTTACCATAGGCATTATGAGTATCGGTACCATTGTTTCTATCCTGATCATTGTCCTCGATCATTTTAATCCCTCTTTTCAAAAATATCTTACCGCGCTTGCCAAAAATATCGACTTTTCTGAGGCGGTATTAAATATTATGCTGGGCTTTCTGCTTTTTGCAGGCTCTTTTAACCTGGATACAGATAAGCTGAAGCGTGAAATGCGCCCGGTGCTTTTGTTAAGTACTATTGGTGTAATCGTTTCCACCTTTGCATTTGGGCTGCTGTTTTATTGGGGGATGCGTCTTTTCGATATTAAAGTGCCGCTCATCTATTGCTTTTTATTCGGTGCTGTGGTTTCGCCTACAGATCCGGTAGCGGTATCGGCAGTAATCAAAAAATCTAAGTTACCATCGCATTTGGGTACCATCATCACTGGCGAATCCTTGTTTAATGATGGGGTAGGTCTGGTGTTGTTTATTACGATACTGGAGATTATCCAAACTAATAGCACTAAAATAGATATTACGGATACGATAATTCTCTTCTGTCGCGAAGTATTTGGGGGGATAGGGCTTGGGTTGATATGCGGGTATTTCGCCTATCGGCTGATGAAGTCGATCACCGATTTTCAAACCATTGTATTACTCTCGCTGGCCCTGGTGATGGGAATATCTTTAATGGCTACCTACTGGCATTTATCAGTTCCGTTGGCGGTAGTGTCTGCGGGGATACTGACAGGCATCAGATCTATTAATACAAGTAACAAAGAAACTTCCCATCAATCGCTCGAACGGTTTTGGAAGTTGATTGATGAGATGCTGAATACAATTCTATTTGTAATGATTGGTTTGCAAATTATAGAACTGCCGTTTCTCAATAATTACTGGATCACGGGTACAGTATCCATTGTTTTAATATTAGTAGCCAGGTGGATCAGTATAACGTTGCCGCTAACCTTCTTAAAGAAATCGCTTAATATCAAATATACGGATGTAAATATATTAACCTGGGCTGGTTTGCGAGGAGGGATCTCCATTGCTTTGGCGCTCTCATTACCACATAACCGTTACCGCTATATTATTTTGGCAGGCAGTTATTTTATAGTGCTGTTCTCTATTATAGTGCAGGGCTTATCGCTTAACAAGCTGATTGGGAGGAGTTATAAAAGTAAAGAGGAGGAGTTAGTTTCCTGATTTAGGTTGCTTGGCCATGTAGGCCGCAATCTCACGCTCGTTGGCATCTGCGCTTTTATCTAAAGCATTAATGATGTTTTCCTTTTCGACCGCAGATTTATTTTGGCTTAATTTCTTTTGGCCTTGCAGGTCATTAACCACGATATCGAAGGCTGTGATTCCTTTTGCCATTTTAAGCTTAAAATCGATGGGTAGTTGAGCCCATTGAGCAAGGTAAGCAGTGTCGTTATAAAAGCGGATCATCTCCTCGAGCATCACCAGTTTGGCCTGCTCATCTTCAATTAATTCTACCTTTCCGTAAGTATGTACAGCCAGGTAATTCCAGGTAGGTACGCTTAGCTCTTTCTCGTAATGAATGGGAGAGATGTAAGCATGCGGCTCGGTGAAGATCACCAGAACCCTATCATTCAATAACGTTTTGGTTTGAGGGTTAGCTAACGCGATGTGCGAATTGAGAATCAACTGCTCATCGCGTCGTTTTACGGTAAAGGGAACATGTGTGGCAATAGGCAAACCATTTTCTGTAGTAACCAGCGTACCAAAGCTGTAGCGTTTGATAAAATCAATTGCTTCTTGTTGGTCGTTGATCCGAAAATTGTTTGGTATGTACATGTTTACAAACTTTGTAGCATTTCTTTTAGCACAGCTTGCGCAGCCCACACGCGGTTTCCTGCTTCGTGGACCACAACAGAGCTTGCGCTGTCTAAAACCTCGTCGCTTAGCTCTACATTGCGCCTAACCGGTAAGCAATGCATTACTTTGGCATCATTTGTTGGTTTTAGTTTATCTAAGGTAAGCATCCAGTCTTCATTACCCGGCAAAACCTGTCCATAAGGCTGATAAGCCGACCAGTTTTTTACGTAGATAAAGTCTGCGTCTTTTAAAGCTTCATCTTGGTTATCAGTAATCGTAGCGCCGTTGGTAAAATCTGTACTTAACTCATAGCCTTTAGGATGAGTGATGACGAAATCAACATCTGCCTTGCACATCCACTCGGCAAATGAATTTGGTACAGCCTGCGGCAACGCCTTAACGTGCGGTGCCCAGGTTAAAACAACTTTAGGGCGAGGCTTGGTCTTTAATTCTTCTATAGTAATTAAATCTGCCAGGCTTTGCAGCGGGTGGCGGGTAGCAGATTCTAGGCTAACAACCGGAACGCCGCAGTATTTAACAAACTTATTGAAGATAGATTCGCTATAATCTTCGTCGCGGTCTTTTAAACCAGGGAACGAACGGATACCAATAATATCGGCATACTGGCCCATTACAGCAGCGGCTTCTTTAATGTGCTCAACGGTACTGCCATTCATAATGGCGCCGTCTTGCAGTTCTAAAGCCCAACCTTCTTTATCCATGTTAAGCACAATCACGTTCATGCCTAAGTTTAAGGCCGCCTTTTGTGTGCTTAAGCGGGTACGCAAGCTTGGGTTTAGGAAAACTAAACCAATGGTTTTGTTTTTACCCAAATCCTGAAATGCATACGGACTTTGTTTAAGCTTTAGGCCTTCGGCTACAAGCTCATTGATATTGGTAACGTCGTTTACAGAAGAAAAAAGTTTCATAAAAGCCCCTCCCGGCCTTCCACCGGTAGGCGGAGAGGCGGTTATATTTTGATTATTTTACTAAAGTAGAAAATGCCTCTAAAAATCTATCGGCATAAGCTTTTGTTAAGTTCAATGCAGGCAACAAACGGATTACGTTTGGTTTAGCTTCGCCGGTAAAAATGTGGTGTTTAAACAGCAGGTCTTTTTTAACGTTGCTTAACTCTGCAGGTAAATCGATACCAATCATTAAACCACGACCGCGTACCTCTTTAACTTCGCTGAATTTTTTAAGCTCTTCAATTAAGTATCCACCAACTTCGGCAGCGTTTTTAATCAGGTTAAATTCATACATTTCTTCCAATACTGCCAAGGCAGCAGCACAAGCCAAGTGGTTACCGCCGAAAGTAGTGCCCAGCATGCCATAAGCTGGTTTAATTTTATGCGCAATGCTGATGGCTCCGATAGGGAAACCATTGCCCATACCTTTAGCCATGCTATAAATGTCAGCATTAATGCCCGCAAAATCGTGCGAGTAAAATTTACCGGTGCGGCCATAACCGCACTGTACGCTATCGGCAATAAACACAGCGTTGTGCTCATCGCATAGTGTACGGATCTTTTGCAGGAAGCTTTCTGTAGCCACCTGGATACCGCCAACACCTTGGATACCTTCAATAATTACTGATGAAATTTCATCTTTATGATCAATAAATGCTTGCTCTAAAGCAGCCTCATCGGCCCAAGGCAAAAATATTACGTTAGGCGTTTCGTTTATTGGCGCAACAATTTTAGGGTTATCGGTAACGGCAACCGCCAATGATGTACGACCGTGGAAAGCACCGGTAAAAGCAATCACTTTCTTTTTACCGTTGTAAAAAGAAGCCAGTTTCAAAGCATTCTCATTAGCCTCGGCACCAGAGTTACAAAGGAAAAGTTGGTAATCTGTTTTACCAGAAACCTCGCCCAACTTCTCGGCCAATTGCTTTTGCAATGGGATCTCGATGGAGTTAGAGTAAAAACCGATCTGATGCAACTGATCTTCCAATCGTTTTACATATCGTGGGTTAGTGTGGCCTATAGAGATAACAGCGTGACCGCCATATAAGTCAAGGTACTCGGTACCTTTATCGTCAAAAACCAAACTACCTTTTCCTTTAACTATGTTAATCGGATTGATAGGGTAAACATCAAATAAGTTCATTTCCTGCGTTGAGGTTAATGGTTAAAAAATATATATATTAAAAAGCTACTGCCTTAAGGTTTAATCCCGACTTTTCGTCAAGACCAAAAAGCAAGTTCATATTTTGTACAGCCTGGCCAGATGCACCTTTCAATAAGTTATCCATAATGCTGATAATGAAAAGCTTATTGCCTTTCTTCTGCACTTGAATAAAGCACTTGTTGGTATTCACAATCTGTTTCAGATCGATATTACGAGTGGTTACATGTGTGAACGGGTGGCCAGCGTAATATTCATTATAAATCTTAACTGCTTCATCTTCGGTTAAATCACTGTTCAGATACATCGACGCAATGATACCACGGGTAAAATCGCCACGGTAAGGAATGAAATTTACTTCCTGATCAAAGTTGCTTTGCAGTTGGGTAAGCGACTGTCTGATCTCCTTTAAATGCTGGTGATCAAATGCCTTGTAAACAGAAAGATTATCGTTCCGCCAGGTAAAGTGCGACGTAGCTGCAAGGCTTTGCCCTGCACCTGTAGAACCTGTTGTAGCTGTAATATGCACCTCGCTGTTTAGTATTCGTTTAGCAGCTAGTGGCAACAGCCCCAATTGTAAGCAGGTTGCAAAACAGCCTGGGTTAGCAATGTTAGCAGCAGTTTTAATGGCTTCGCGATTTAACTCCGGTAAACCATATACAAATTGACGTGCTGAGTTATCAGTGCCCGGATACTCGATAGTAGATTTCTCTGTATGGCGAAAATCCTGACTCAGGTCAATTATCTTCACACTAGCTGGGAAAGGGTTGGCATCTAAAAACTTACGGGCATCACCATGGCCAACGCATAAAAATAATACGTCGATGTTGTAGTTGTACTCACCGGTAAATTTCAGTTCGGTTTCGCCAAACAGGTCGGTGTGTACTTCGTGGATATAGTTACCGGCGTTGCTGTTGCTGTGTATAAAAGCAATTTCTACCGATGGGTGGTTAATCAGGATCCGTAATAACTCGCCGCCGGTGTAGCCCGCGCCGCCAATAATTCCGGCTTTTATAGCCCCCCGGCCCCCTGAAGGGGGTGAGGGAATATTATTTTGATCAGACGTTGTGTTGTCCATATTGAGCTTATTATATAGCTCCCCCTTCAGGGGGCTGGGGGGCATTTACTTTATGATAGATCATTACCTGGTTACCGAAGATCTTAGAGAAACCTTTAACATCTTCGCCGCTCCATGAATTGTTCATTTCGCCGTAAGTACCAAACTTGTTCGACATTAAATCGTGGTCAGACTCGATACCTGTAACCTGGAAACGGTAAGGGAATAACTGTACAAATACTTTACCGCTTACTTTATCCTGCGTGCTGGTTAAAAAGGCTTCGATATCACGCATAATTGGGTCGTGGAATTGGCCTTCGTGTAGCCAGTTGCCATAGAAAGCAGATAACTGATCTTTCCATGAAAGCTGCCATTTGGTTAATACGTGTTTCTCTAAAGTATGATGAGCTTTAATAATCACCATTGGCGCAGCTGCCTCGAAACCAACACGGCCTTTAATACCGATAATAGTATCACCAACGTGGATATCGCGACCAATACCATAAGGCTGCGCAATTAATTGCAACGCCTGGATAGCTTTTGATGGGTGGCTGTAAGTTTCGCCATCGATGCCAACCAGTTCACCTTTTTCAAAGGTTAGTTCGATGTTTTTAGGTTCACTTTCTGTAACCTGTGTAGGCCATGCTTCTTCTGGTAAACCTAAGTTAGAAGTCAGGGTTTCTTTACCACCCACAGATGTTCCCCAGATACCTTTATTAATAGAGTATTTAGCTTTCTCGAAGTTCATCTCCACACCGTGCTCTTTCAGGTAAGTGATCTCTTCTTCGCGGCTTAGTTTCAAATCGCGGATAGGGGTAAGGATCTCAACGCCCGGAATCAGGATGTTAAAGATCATATCAAACCTTACCTGATCGTTACCAGCACCTGTGCTACCGTGTGCTACATATTCTGCACCAATCTCTTTAGCGTAGTTAGCAATAGCAGTTGCCTGGCTCACGCGCTCGGCACTTACAGAAAGCGGGTAGGTGTTATTTTTTAATACGTTGCCATAAGTTAAAAAGCGAACGCAGGTATTGTAAAAGTTTTCGGTTTCGTCAACCACATGGTGTGAGGTTACGCCCATTTTAAAAGCACGCTCTTCAACGCCTTTTAATTCTTCGTCGCTAAAACCGCCGGTGTTCACAATTACCGAGTGGACTTCGAGGCCCAAATCCTGCGTTAAATAAATGCAGCAAAAAGAGGTGTCTAAACCGCCGCTATACGCAAGTACTACTTTTTTCTTCATGTTTGTATTAGTCAAAAAGTTTGTGGATAAGGGCCGATGCCCCTAAAATGGTTAATATTTTAGTTGAACGCAGTTTTAAAGCATTCTCAATCCGCTCAAGCAAAGTAGCTTTGTGCGTAATCTGTTTCAGTTTATCTTCAGATTGTTTTTGCTTATCGGCAGGGTCGTAAAGCATGGCCGTGCACATGCAGTTTTTACGGTCCTTGCTCATCAAAATATCGTAGTTAACACAGCTACGGCAACCTTTCCAAAATTCCTCGTCCTGGGTAAGTTCAGAATAGGTAACCGGTTCGTAACCCAGTTCCGAGTTGATTTTCATCACCGCCAATCCGGTAGTTAAACCAAATATTTTGGCTTCCGGATACTTAATGCGTGATAGCTCGAAAATTTTGTGCTTGATAGCTTTAGCTAAACCAACCTTACGGAAGTTGGGGTTTACAACAAGGCCCGAGTTGGCCACAAAGTCGCCATGGCTCCAGGTTTCTATATAACAGAAGCCTGCCCAGGAACCATCGTGATGGAAGGCGATAACTGCTTTGCCTTCCAGCATTTTGTTAGCCACATACTCTGGCGAGCGCTGGGCTATACCCGTACCGCGTGCTTTCGCAGACTCAGCCATCTCTGTTGTAATTTGTTCTGCAAAATCAACATGCTTCTCTGAGGCTACTATAATGTCAAAATCTTTTATGGTCATTGAATAAACCCTTTAAACGGTGGCTTTTATGCCGTAAGTAAAAAATATGTTTTAGGGAGAAAAGTGTTTTTACACTTTAAGGGTACAGATGAATATAGCATCTTAGGCTACATTCAAACCCGGGGGATAAAGATCCGTCGTCGTGACGATGTAATAACAAAATCAGTTAAACTCAAAACAGCAGCAACAGGAGCAAAATTTGCGCTGTAAGCCGGTCTATTTAAGTTTTTAACGTTCATTTTTATATGCGTTTTGCTGTTTTGTAATTTTGTGCAAATTATTGCATTATTTTTTTCTTATGCAAGTAAAAAATGCGATACTTTAATAATAGGTTTTTTACCTGACATACTATATTATACAAGTATACTTTAAAATGGCTCGTCTGGTGTTTTGTATGTGTTAATATATCGTTAACCCAACAGGTTATATGTGTTTGAGAAGGAGGCTTTTCTGGGCGTTGCCTACGGCCGGGCTATCCGTTACAAGTCCTCGCTACGCTCCGGGCTTTCCACTTCTATCCCTAACGCAAATAATTTTTATTTTCCCTGCTATAAATTTTAGTAAAAACTGGTTACTTTGTAATTAGATATGTCTGTATTTATAGCCTCATTAAATTCGGGAAGTAATGGCAACTGTTATTACGTAGGTAATGAGCAGGAGGCCGTGTTAATTGATGCCGGTATTTCGTGCCGGGAAACAGAGAAGCGTATGGCGCGTTCTGGCCTTTCTATGAGTAAGGTTAAAGCCATTTTTATCTCGCACGAGCATTCTGACCATATATCCGGCGTACCTGTGCTGGCAAAAAAATATCAACTCCCTGTTTACATCACACCTCGAACTACGTTTACCGGCAGGCAGTTTTTAAACGCGCAAATGGTTTATCCTTTTGTGGCTTATCAGCCTATACGTATTGGCGATATTACAGTAACAGCATTCCCCAAGTTTCATGACGCAGCTGAGCCGCATAGTTTTGTGGTAAGCTGTAACGAGATTAACATTGGCGTAATAACAGATATCGGTAACACCTGCGAGCACGTGATCCGCAATTTTGCACAATGCCATGCGGCTTTCTTAGAAGCTAATTATGATGAGCAGATGCTGGCCAGCGGCCGTTATCCGTATCATTTAAAAAGAAGAATTAGTGGAGGGCGCGGGCACTTATCAAATACCCAGGCTTTAGAGCTTTTTATTAAGCATAAGCCCCATTTTATGACTCACCTGTTGCTTTCGCATCTTTCGAAAGACAATAATAACCCGGAACTGGTAAAGCAATTATTTGATGAGCACGCCGACGGTACAGAGATTATTGTGGCCTCGCGCTATCAGGAATCGTCGGTTTATCAGATTGGTAATATGGTAACAAGCATTAGCACACCTCATCACGAGTATACACCTGCTAGTGTACAATACTCACTGTTTCAGTAGTGCCCGAAACAATGAGTATTGATTATAGAGCCTAACGACTGATCGTCGCTTAGCGCAATGATTATTTGCTTTCTTCCAAATATGGAGAGCCTTCGGTAAAGATTCCCATTACAAAAAGTAATAAGCCTAAAATTACCTGTGGCCAAAATACGATATGTGCAAAGCCATACAAGAAAGGCGAAATCAATAACCAAAAACCTATATAAGTATTTAAAAATAAGTGCATACGCATTGGGAATACTTTGATCATGCCTAACTCATAATTGCTGAAAATAGTCATGATTAACTGCATCGATCCCAAAAAAACAGGGATAAATAGCGCAGCGCTGCTGATGTTATAGTAGCCAAACAGCCAAGGTGAGGCACCGATTATGATGCTGGTTGCATAGTCTAATACGCCAAGAAATTTTGTGGAGATAAAAGCGGTCATGGTGTTGATGTGTTGAAATATTTTTTAAAGCTAGTATTTATACAGCAAAACTCGGTTATTCTGTTTTTTGTTTCTAATTTTTTGTTCGATTATTTTATCAAAATGAATAAAAAGTGACGGATTAGTATACTTAAACGCCGATAATTTCAAGTTGAATGGTTGCTTCGTTTGTATTTAAGCTTAATAGTATAGCCTCGAACCCTGGCACGTAATTAAAAATACGACCATTGGTTGTTGGCAAAGTGACCATCGGTTGATTCGTCGAAATTTTAACCAGGGCAGCGTCTTTTTTAATCATCAGTGTTTTGTTATCATTGGATACTACTCTTTCCGTAGATTTCGATATCACCGGAACAATGATCTTTACTTGCCCATCAAATTCGGTTTTATCGTATTTGAACTTGATAATGCTTTTTTGATTGATGAATTGATAGGATACCTGGCAATTAACGGGACTTGAGGGTTCGGCCTGATCTTTATCAACCAGTTTAGAAAACGTGTTGATGGTTACCTGATCAGGGTTTTGATCAATTTCTATTCGGGCGCCCAGATCACTAATATTCATATACAATTTGCCATCGATACGTAACTCAATACGAGGAGTTAGTGCCATTGAATGCGGATCGTCATCTGCCTGCTGATTACCCGCTTCAAAGATCTGGTACTCATTCATACTCCCAGAAAGCAGTGGTCCGGTTTTTGCATGCCAAAGCATGGTTAGCGCGCCGCCCGTTGCGTGGCCGTTTTTGGTTTTTTTGTACTCCTTATCGTACCCAGTTATGGTGGCTTTAAAACCGTGTTTAGCCACAAGATACGTTTGTATATCCGGCATAAACCGGCTGCCATATTGTTCTTCGCGGGGTAAATGAATTTTTCTTATGTCGATAGCCTTTTGCGATTTGCTGTAGTCCAGCATCGTGGTAAGCGCCTTGATATGCGAAAACGTATGGTGCACGCAAACGGGCACATGGTGAGATGCGTAATGGGGGCCGCCTTGCAATAGGCCATTTACAGTGCATTGCTGCATCAGTTGGGTATTGCGTAAAGCTACTTTGTAAAACCTTGGATCGCGATCGGCCATCAAGGCATAGGCTGTTTGGCAACCATCAGATGTACGGCTACCCCAGTAACTCCATTTGTAATTTCGGGTTCCCCAGCTATTGTCCCAGCCGCCATCGGGCAACATCAACTCCATATGCGCCTGCATGGATAAGGTAGCGGCATCCAGGATTTCTTTGTCGTTATTTAGCAGTCCGTACATCACCAAAGCGGGCATCGATTCTTCTACGTTATAGCCTAAATCGATCGCGTAACAGCCTTTTTTGCTCGGTGTAGTGATGTCGCCTTCGCCATAAAGTAATTTGTTTTTTGGCGAAAAATATTTCAGAGCCTCATCAGCCAGTTCTTTGCCGCGCTGCTTAAACTTGGGTACATCGAGTACGGTGCCTAATAAAGACAAACCATACGCAGCTGTAACCGGATAATTGATATTACCATAAGCTATGTTAAAGTTATCGTATATATAGTTTCCGGCTTTAATCAATCGCGCAGATACTGCAACCTTAAAACCCGGATCCATTAAATCACCATGATTTTTAATGGTCTCGGCGAGTGCAATAGATGCGAAAACCGTAGTGCCTTTCCATGATCCCGCCACCGGTTCGTTAAGCCATGAACCATCGGGCTGACTAACCCTGCGCTCAATCCACTGATAAAGTAATTGTGCTGCGTCAATATATTTATGATCTTGAGTTTTGCTGGCCAGGTAAAATAGCGGGTAAATGGCATCACCCACGCGGCCATGTAAGGCTTTATCCGCAGTACAATAAATACCACCATAATCATCAACGCGGGTTTTATCAGTGATCTGCAGGGCCAGCAGCGCGTCGCCCCATTGTTGAATAAGTTGATGACTCAATTGGTATAGGTTGGTGGAGGCATTAGCAGGCAGATCTAACCTAAAGCTCTTACCAAATGCTGACGCGCCCATCAGTGATAGACCACCAATAGCGGAGGTTTTAATGAAATTTCTTCTCGAATGATTAGTCACAGGTAAGTTGGTTTATACTTTGGGGATAGCTTTAATCATCATTGGTGGCGATGATTAATTTGCTCCAGCCCAAATTATTGCTTCTTTTTCCTTTTTTTCGCTCATCCATCACCTTTTTTACTTTAATGGCGTACTGCCAGCAGGTGCTTTGGCGTATGCTCAGTTTTTCCGAAAGCTGATAAGATGATATGGTACCCTTGCTGGTGTAGATTAAATAAACCAAGTAAAATGCCTTATTGATAGGTATCCGGCTATTTTGAAAAATGGTGTTGAATAATACAGATTCCTCATAACCGCATTTGGTACACCGGCGGCTGTGGGGCGCTCGGCCTTCATTATAAGTGGTATTGTTACACTTAACACACTCGAAGCCTTTGGTCCACTTAATTTCGGCCAAAAACTTATTGCATTTTTCCTGGTCGGGATATTTGGCGCTAAATTCCTCAAATGATAACTCTTTCGATAAGGCATGGGCGTCGGTTACCTTTTCAATATTGTCTTTTAGCTGGATGTTATCTTTTTCGAGCAAAACATTCATCCTCGAAATTTCGGCAGCTTGCAGTTCCAATTGCTGATTGATGGCTACAAGATTATGATTTTGCTCTTCAATAATATGTGCCTGCTCAAATATTTCCTGCGATTTTTCGATCACTTCCTTTGTTCTGATCTTAACTTTTTTCTCGAGCTCCTGATTAATTGAGTCTTTTAGTTCGCTATTAATACACAGCTGCCTAAAGGTTTGTTCCTGCGCCCGGTCTTTATCCTTGCGCAGCAGTCTCACCTGATCACCAATGGCAAATGACAGAAACACCATCTCTAATACAAAACCGTAGCTTAAGCTATAATGACCTACTACACCGGGTACATATTTATTATAGCCCAAAACGCATACTGCTTTGGCTAAAAAGGCTAGAAACAAGAACGAGTATCCAAGCACAAAAAAGCGAGCTGGTTTATAACCCTGTTTCAAAATAGTAATGCCTGTTATAAAGGCTGTTATCAGAGGTATGGCTTCTACAAATTTGTAGTAAAACAAGCCGTTGTTAAATGACAGGCAGAAAATGAAATAAAGGGTACGTAGCACCAGAATGTAATTGATGAGGCGATGTAAAACAGGAGCCTTGGCCTTTACATGCAGCAGTTCTTTGGTAAATATTAGTGCAAAAACACTTATTAAATATAGAGCAGTGCCGTAGGCATACTCATTCCACTGCGGTGCGCCAGGCCATATGTATTGGAAAGCGATACCATCAATGCTCATTTCGTAAAGGCCTACACTTAAAATGTATAGTACGTAGAATAAATATTGACGCTTTTTAACTGCCATAAACATCAATATGTTATGGAAACAAAATATCAAAATCATGCCGTAAAACAGGCCATAGGTTAGGTATTCTGTTAAAGCATAGTAAATAAAGTAATGGAGGGTACGGTAAACAATTATTACGTTAACCGCCTGTTTTGAGCTTACTTTAAAATAATAGGTATAACTTCCTTTACGCTGATTGGGGATAAAGAACTCGAAGTTTTTATGCTTAAAAAGCCTGTTCTCGAAGTTAAGCGAGGCGCCGGTTGTACGCTCTATATATTGCCCTTTTACATCGGGAATATAGGCGGTAATGTTGTCTGTTGTTTGATCAAAAAATTCGAAAAGAGAGGGGTTATCTATAATATCTTCGGTGAAATTCAATTTAATTCTATACCAATATGCAGATGCATGATGATGGTTTCGAGGGTAATAATCTTGATTAGGTTTAAATTCGTTTTTAAATGATCCGGTAGAAATATCATTGAAAGACAGGTTGTTAGAAGTGTCTTCAAGACAATAAATTTGCTGTTGGAAGAAGATTTTATGTTCAACCTTACTGTCAACAGCAAATGCGCTCTGCGAAAAAGCCCGCACAGAAAATAATGTACAGATAATTAAAGCGATAATAATGCGTTTAATCATTAGTTCGACCAAAAAAGTTTAATTAAAAAGGTTATTATAAATTGGTTTACAGACGCTCGTGGCGGGCTGTTTAGGGCAAATCTAATAATTAAACAATACAATCATATATGCCAATGTATGATTATGATATTTATATATCATCGTGTATAATTAACACATTCAAAATTTTCTTTAAAAAGGCAGATTCTGCCTTAAATTTCAATTTTTTTTCAACGTGATTTAACCGTATTGGTGTGCATAATCCAATTTGCGCAAATAGTGCCTTGTAGCCCAACTACAACGTTTTCATTGATTTTAATTCTAAGTTCATTAACCGTATTAAAAAGTTTGTAAATTACTAATTATCAATGTCTTACAATAAAAAATATTTGTTTTTGTTGTTTTTGTTTCGATAATTTTGGTCGAAACAAATGGCGCCACATCCCAAAATGGCGCCTCTGTTTATAACCAATTGTAATTAACATGTTTAACTTTTTAAATCCTTTTTATGCCTATGGCTAGACGCGTCCGTACGGATTATTTTTTAGCAGCAACGCGCTGCAACTTGACAATAGACCCTAAAAATTAAATTATGAGAAAAAAATTTACACTATTCATTTTCTTGCTTTTTGCCGGCTGTTCTTTCGCAATGGCCCAAACTATTATTAGAGGTAAAGTAACCGATAACAACGGCCAAATACTTCCCGGCGTTACCATTAAAGCAAACGGAACCCTCGCTACTACTGTAACAGACGTTAATGGTAAGTACTCGATCAAAGTACCACCAAATGGTTCATTAACTTTTTCTTTTATCGGCTATGCAACTCAAAATGTGCCAGTTGGCAGCCAGGATATCATCAACGTAACTTTAAGCATTGGCCATAATGATCTTAATGAGGTTGTGGTGGTAGGTTACGGTACACAAAAGAAAAGCGTTGTAACAGGCGCCATTTCAAGTATATCTGCAGCCCAATTAGAAAACATGCCGATTAATCGCGTAGAGCAGGCATTAGAGGGCCGTGTTTCTGGTGTTACCATTGCACAAAGCTCAGGTTCGCCGGGCTCAAACTCTACTATACGTATCCGTGGTTATACCTCATTTTCTGCAAATGCGAATAACGACCCACTTTGGGTTGTTGATGGTGTAATTGTAGATAACGGTGGTATCGGCTATTTAAATGAGGCTGATATATCATCAATTGAAGTATTGAAAGACGCAGCATCTGCCGCAATTTACGGTACGCGTGCTGCTAATGGTGTTATTTTGGTTACCACTAAAAAGGGTAGAACCGGCCGTTTAGATATTAACTATAATGGTTTCTTCGGTATTCAATCGCCTGCGCATAAGCTTAATATGCTTAACGCTACGCAATATGCAACTATCAGAAATGAATCGGCAACTAACGCCGGTTTAGCTGCCCCATTCGGCACGCCATCATCATACGGTGTTGGTACTGATTGGCAATCGCAAATATTTGATGATAACGCAACCCGCCAAACGCATCAGCTGAGCTTTAGCGGTGGTGGCGATAAATCAACTTTCTTTACCTCATTTGGTTACCTGGATCAAAATGGTATCGTAGCAAAACCAATTTCAAACTATAAACGAATCAACTTTCGTTTAAACTCTACCTACATGCCCGCCAAGTTTGTAACCATTGGCGAAAACGTTGGTTATGATTATGCTAAGACCCAAAGTATTGGTAATACAAATAGTGAATTTGGAGGCCCGTTAAGTGATGCTGTAAACCTTGACCCAATTACACCTACCACGGTTAGTGATATTACTAAGGTGGCATACCCAAGTGATTATAGCAGCCCATATATTGTTAAAGATCCTAACGGCAATGCCTATGGTATCTCGCACTACGTGGGGCAGGAAATGTCTAACCCGCTGGCTTATATCCAAACCCACCTGGGCAATTATAACTGGGAGCACAACATCGTGGCAAACGCTTATGCCGAAGCAGATCCGATTAAAGGCTTAAAAATAAGGTCTTCTTTAGGTACAAAGGTTTCTTTCTATGGTAATGAGACTTTTACACCGCTTTATTACTACAGCTCATCAAGCATTAATAATAGAAGTTCATTTAACAGACAAATGAATACGGCGTTGGCTTACAACTTTGAAAACACTGCCAGCTATGGTAAAAACATAGGCAAGCATAACTTCAATATATTGTTAGGCCAGGGTAATTACATGGATAACGATACCAGAAATACCAACGTTACCTTTTACAACGTAATTGCAACCAACTTTTCTCAGGCTAACCTGAATTACAAACCAGTAACCGGCGATAGAACTGTTGATGGTAGCGATGGTACCGAGCACAGAATCACATCATTATTTGCTCGTGCTACGTACAATTACGACGAGAAATACCTGTTAACAGGATCTATCCGTCGTGATGGTTCATCAAGGTTTGGTGATAACAATAAGTTTGGTGTTTTCCCTGGCTTTTCTGCAGGATGGGTTGCATCAAGAGAAGGTTTCTGGCCCAAAAATGATGTAGTTAACGTATTGAAATTTAAAGGCGGTTATGGTATCACCGGTAACGACGGTGGCATTGGCGACTTCGCATTTAACGCAACAGTTGGCGGTGGCCGTAACTATACCTTTGGTACGGGTGACGCCAGTACAATTGGATGGAGCCCTAATGCACCATCAAACCCTAACTTAAAATGGGAGCAAACGCAACAAACCGATTTAGGTTTTGAGGCCACTTTATTTAACGACTTAACCCTGAACGTCGATTTCTATCGTAAAAAAACAGTTGGTGTATTACAAACCCCGCCACTGCCAGGCTACTTAGGTTATTTCTCTAACATCGCTCAAAATTATGGTACATCACAAAATGAGGGTGTTGATATCGAGTTAGGTTATAACAAAAAGATCGGTGCCTTTAGATTAGGTTTTAATGGTAACATCAGTTTCTTGAAAAACAAGGCTTTATATATAGCGCCAGGTGTTCAGTTTGTTGAAAATCAGGCTGCTACATTCCAAACTTTGGGTAATATCTCGCGCACAATCGTAGGCGGTTCATACAACGCATTCTACGGCTACAAGATGCTGGGTATTTTCCAGTCACAAGCCGAAATTAACAGCTATGTGAGCCCTAATGGTTCCATTTTGCAACCAAATGCTAAACCTGGTGATGTTAAATTTGCTAACCTTAACGGCGATAACGTAATTGACGGAAACGACCGCACCGTAATTGGCAGCCCGATACCTAAGTTTACTTACGGTTTAACTTTTAACCTGGCTTATAAAAGCTTTGACTTTGTTATATTCGGTAATGGTGTACATGGAAATGATATTTTCCAGGGATTACGCCGTTTAGATATTGGTAATGCTAATTATCAAACTTCTGTCCTAAACAGATGGACTCCGAGCAACCCATCTACAACTATGCCGAGGGTTATCGATACCGACCCTAATAAAAACTACACTAACTTCTCGAAACTTTACCTGGAGAGTGGCAACTATTTCAGAATTAAAACACTGCAAATCGGCTACACTTTACCGCAAGAGATTTCTAAGAAAGCTGGTATGAATAGATTACGTGTGTATGTAATGAGCGAAAACCTGGCCACTATTACTAAGTACGATGGTTACGATCCAGAAATTGGCGGTAATGTGTTTGGTATTGATAAAGGTGTTTATCCACAAGCACGCTCGTTCATGATTGGCCTAAACGTTGGATTTTAAAAAAGATTAAAGATGAAAAAGAAGATTACATACATACTTGCCATGGCTGTAGGCTTACAGCTGCTGGGTTCATGCAAAAAGTTTCTGGATGTAAATCCGGAGGAGAGGGTTTTAGAAACTGATTATTACAAAACTCCGGATCAGGCTTTTGCTGCTTTGGTTTCTGTTTACGATATGGTTGGTAACCAATCATCGGGTTATTTAACAAAAACCGATATCATGAACGTGGCCTGCGATGATCACTTTGCAGGTGGCGCCAACTCATCAGATATAGGCGATTTACAAGCTGTTGCTAAATATAGCTTTACACCCATATCAAACGCAGGTGCAGTTACTTACTTATGGAACAAGGGCTTTACTGGTGCATATCGTGCTAACGTGTTTTTAAAACACATTAACGATGTGCAAATGGATGCGCCAACAAAAGCCAGGTATATAGCAGAAGCTAAATTGCTACGTGCTTATTTCTATTTTGATTTGGTGCGGTTCTACAAAAATATCCCTTTAATTCTGGTTCCGGTAGATCCGTCACAGATGTTTGATCAGGTCCAAGTTTCGCCTGATGCAGTTTATGCACAAATTATTACCGACCTTAAAGCGTCAATCAATGATTTGCCTGCTACTGTTCCCGCTGCCTCACAAGGTGGCCGTGTAACACAGGGTGTGGCGCATGCATTACTTGGCCGTGTTTATATGTGGCAGAAAAATTATGCTGCAGCAGCAACAGAGCTAGCTTTAGTTAATGGAACGCCGGGCGGCACAAGCCAATACGGCTATAAACTAGTTACCAACTTTGCCGATCTATGGAGCCCTAAAAATAAATTCAATAGCGAGTCAATTTTCGAAATTGTGTTTAACTCAACATCAAACGGTACCTGGAGTTCTGTTGGTGGCACAGAGGGTAACTTAGAGTGTATTTTAGTTGGGCCGCGTAACTATGTTACTAAAAAAGCGGGTGCTCCAGATTATGTTTCAGGATGGAGCGGCCAACCGTTTACAGATGATTTCTGGAACCTGATCCATAACGATCCTCGTAATAAACCAACTGTTGCTAACCTTGATAGTTTAGAAAACGCTGGCATTGTTAGTTACCTGCATGCTTACCAAAATACAGGCCACTTTATTGAAAAGTTTGCCGGTCGTGTTTCTACAAAAGCTGCAAGCGGCCAACTGGAGTTAAATTTTCCTTTAGATATGTATGAGATCCGTTTGGCTGATACCTATTTGTTAGAGGCAGAAGCGTTAATGCAAAGTGGCCAGGGAGTTGGCCCAGGCACACGTGCATATCAATTGTTTAATGCAGTTAGGGCACGTGTTGGTTTAGCGCCAACAGCTTTAACAATGACCAGCTTAAAAACCGAGCGCCGTTTAGAATTGGCGGGCGAAGGCCAGCGCTGGTTAGATCTGGTGCGTTGGGGTGATGCCGGTACTGTATTAGCTTCAAAAGGTTTTGTAACGGGTAAAAACGAAATTTTCCCGGTACCACAAAACGAACTTAACAATACCAAGCTTCAACAAAGCAAAGAGTGGGGTGGTACTAAATAATTTGGTTTAGCAAAACTCACAAACAATAATTTACCAAACTAGGAAAGCGGTTTCATCCGCTTTCTTAGTTTGGTTTTCTACAAAAAAACACATGAAAGGCAAAGCCGGTAAAATATTTATATTCTCATCTATTTTCGCATTTCTGCTGGCTATGTTATTTTCTCAGTGTATGGAGAAAAGCAGAACCCAGGCAGATATCAGGGGCACAGCCTTTGCCGATCCATCAACCTGTATTAAATGCCATAAAGAAGTTTACACCAATTATAATCAAACAGGGCATTATCATGCATCACAGCCTGTTGCTGCAAATCATTTACAAGCGGGTATTGCAGCAACCGATAACCAGTTTGTTTTTAACGATAGTGTAAAGATCAAGGTAGAAAAACGAAAAGGGGGCTTGTATCAGGTGGCTTATTTTAAAGGCAACAAGGTAAGAGACGAACGTTTCGACATCGCCTTTGGCTCGGGCGAAAAGGCACAAACGTATGCTTACTGGCGTGGGAGCAAGGTATATCAATTGCCATTAACCTATTCAACTGCTGCGCATAACTGGGTTAACAGTCCTGGTTTTCCAGCTAATCTGGTTTACTATAACCGTTTGGTAGTCGGCCGTTGTTTTGAATGCCACGCCTCATTTGCCGATAGCAAATTTGTAGCCACAGGTGGTTTAACCGTTGATCAGGAGTTTGATAAAAACGCAATGATCTATGGTATAGATTGCCAGCGTTGCCACGGCCCGGCCGCTAACCATGTAAATTATCATACAGAAAATCCGAATGATAAACAGGCTAAGTTTATTAAACCTTACAAATCATTAACCCGACAGCAAAAGCTGGATATGTGCGGCGTATGCCACTCGGGCAGCGATTTAAAAGCAGAGCGATCTACCTTTAATTTCCATCCCGGTGATACATTGATGAATTTTTTTGACCCTGCTTTCGGTGCCGTTAATCATGATCCGGATGTGCATGGCAACCAAACCAAGTTACTGGCTATGAGCAAGTGCTTTGCCAACAGCGCCACCATGACTTGTACCACCTGCCATAGTAGCCACGAAAAAGAAACTGGTAACCTGGTAGGTTATTCGCAAAAATGCATGACCTGCCACAAGCCCGAAGATCATAACTTTTGTAAAATGGCCAACCGTTTGGGCGATGCGATCAATACCAAATGTATTGATTGCCATATGCCTGCTTTACCTTCAAAAGTGATCTCGTTTAAAATGACGGATGCTAAAGAGACTTCGCCATATCTGTTACGCACACACCATATTGCCATTTATCCCGAAAAAACAGCCGAAGTGCTTAAAATGCTAAAAAATACTCCTAAGAAACTATAGCCCTACATCTAAACCTATGAAAAACAACAATATCAATAAGCTAACAGTGTATGCCTTGCTGTTGTTTAGCACTATCTTAATGGCAAGTTGCACAAAAGAAAAAGGAGCAGGCGGAAATATTACAAACCCGGTTACACCAACCCAGCCAGTTATAGCTGCCAAAAGCGATGTAGCCATGTGGCTTACCCAGGGCGACCAGGGAGTATTATTAAAACAGCAAAACCTGAGCCTTAATTTCGGTACATCAACCAATACAAACCCTACCATTGAGGTTGATACCACACAAACTTACCAAACTATCGACGGATTTGGTTTCACGCTCACCGGTGGCAGCGCAATAGTTATTAATCAATTACCTGCGGCGCAAAAAGCTAATCTGATAAAAGAGTTGTTCGCGACGGATAGCTCACATATTGGAGTTAGTTATCTGCGGATCAGCTTAGGCGCTTCTGATTTAAGTGCGGCACCGTTTACCTATGATGAAGGTGCCGTCGATAACAATTTAAATAATTTTAGCATAGACCAGGAACGTGCCGACTTAATCCCGGTTTTAAAAAATATCATTGCCATAAACCCAACCATTAAAATATTGGCTTGCCCCTGGACAGCGCCAACATGGATGAAAACTAATAATGCTTTTAAAGCAGGCAGTTTAAATACCGCTTATTATGATGCTTACGCCCGTTATTTTGTGAAATATATACAGGCCATGAAGGCCGAAGGTATTATCATTGATGCCATCACCCCACAAAACGAACCTTTAAATCCAAATAATAACCCGAGCATGGTAATGCAGGCTTCTGAGGAAGCAGCGTTTATCAAATACAACCTTGGTCCGCAATTTCAGTCAGCTGGTATTACAACCAAAATTATTGTGTACGATCACAATGCCGACAGGCCTGATTATCCATTAGCTATTTTAGCCGATAACGACGCCAGTAAATATGTAGATGGTTCTGCATTTCATTTGTATGGTGGTGCTATCAGCGCATTAGGCCCGGTGCACGATGCTTATCCCAACAAAAATGTTTATTTCACAGAGCAATGGGTAGGCGCGCCAAGTAATTTTCAGAACGATTTGCAGTGGGCTGTAAACAACCTGATTATTGGGGCTACCCGTAACTGGAGCCGAAACGTATTGGAGTGGAACCTGGCTACTGATGCCAGTTATGGCCCGCATACTGCCGGCGGTTGCAGCACTTGTTTAGGTGCGCTTACAATAAGTAATACCATTAGCCGTAATGTATCGTACTATATTATCGGTCAGGCCTCAAAATTTGTTCGGCCGGGTTCGGTACGTATAAGTTCAAATAACCTTGATAATCTTCAAAATGTTGCCTTTAAAACACCTGATGGTAAAAAGGCGCTTATTGTATCCAATACAACCAGCGCTATACAAACCTTTAATATTAAGTTTAACGGCAAAACAGTATCGGCTACACTGGCAGGTATGTCTGTAGCCACATTTATATGGTAATAACATCTACTTTTGATCCCAATAATAATTAAATGCTAAACATCAAAAAATCTACACTATTGGCAGCTATGGTTATGGCTGCAACATCTACTTTTGCGCAACAAAAAGGTTCTGTACAAGCCTGGTTAACTAATGCAGATCAGTCTGCTTTGTTTGCCCAGCAAAAACAGGAGGTGCCTTTTGGTAAACAAACTAATGGTAACCCGGTCATTGAAATTAACGAGAAAGAAAGCTATCAGTCTATCGATGGTTTCGGGTTCTGTTTAACAGGCGGCAGTGCGCAGTTGATCATTAAAATGGATGCTGCTAAACGTGCCGAGTTATTAAAAGAGTTATTCGCCACAGATGGTACCAATATTGGTATCAGCTATCTGCGGATAACCATCGGCGCGTCTGATCTTAACCCGTATGTGTTTTCTTACGATGATTTGCCTGCCGGCGAAACTGATCCCAATATGGCCAAGTTTGATTTAGGTCCTGATAAAAAGGACGTGATCCCGGTATTGAAAGAGATTTTGGCAATTAACCCAAAGATTAAAATATTAGGTTCGTCATGGTCACCACCAGTGTGGATGAAGACGACCGGCGATACACGTGGTGGCAGTCTGAAGCCCGAATATTTTGATGCGTATGCTAAGTACTTAGTAAAATATGTACAAAACATGAAAAAAGAAGGTATTACCATTGATGCCATGACGGTGCAAAACGAGCCCCTGCATCCGGGTAACAACCCAAGTATGCTGATGCTGGCACCAGATCAGGCCAATTTTATTAAAACCAACCTGGGCCCAATGTTTAAGGCAGAAGGTATCAAAACCAAGATCATCGTTTACGATCATAACTGCGATAAACCCGAATATCCAATCTCGATCTTAAACGATCCTGAAGCTAAGAAATATGTAGATGGTTCCGCATTTCACTTGTATGCAGGTAAAATAGAGGCGTTATCTACGGTGCATGATGCACATCCGGATCGTAACCTGTACTTCACAGAGCAATGGATGGGCGCACCGGGTAACTTTAAAAGAGACGTGGCAGAGCATATCACCAAGCTAACCATCGGCGCTACCCGTAACTGGAGTCGCAACGTAATTGAGTGGAACCTGGCCGCAGACCCGCAAAGTAACCCGCATACAGATAAGGGAGGTTGCGACAGGTGTATGGGCGGTATAACCATTGATAAAGACAGCGTAACCCGTAACCCGGCTTATTATGTGGTGGCACATGCTGCTAAATTTGTAAGGCCGGGTTCTGTACGGATCAGTTCTAACTTAATAGAAAATCTGCCTAACGTAGCATTTAAAACTCCAGACGGTAAAAAGGTATTGGTTGTAATTAACAGAGCTGCCGAAGCGCAAACCTTCAGTATTAAATACAAAGGCGAGCAAGTGAGCGAGGTGTTAAACGCAGGTTCTGTAGCTACTTATATCTGGAAATAATTAAACCTATCAACCGAAATATCAATGAAAAGGAGATCAAGTTTTTTTGCCGGTTTAATGCTGGCTTGGCTCGGCTGCGTGCCATCGCTAAGTTACGGGCAGGGCTATTTAAAAGCTTCCGGCCGGATAATTACTGATGAAAAAGGTAATAAAGTAATTCTACGCGGCATGGGCCTGGGCGGTTGGATGCTGCAGGAGGGTTATATGTTTAGGCTGAGTAATATTGGTCAGCAATATAAGATCAAGGCTAAGATACAGGAGGTTACAGATTCTGCGTATACCGCTAAATTTTATGATCAATGGCTGGCCAACAATACGCGCAAAATAGATATCGATTCGATGCGCTCGTGGGGTTTTAATTCTATCAGGCTGCCGATGCACTATAACCTGTATACCTTGGCGGTTGATCAGGAACCTGTAGCCGGTAAAAATACCTGGTTACAGAAAGGTTTTGCCATGACCGATAGTTTACTTAACTGGTGCAAAGCCAACCACATGTATCTCATCCTCGATCTGCACGCCGCGCCGGGCGGGCAGGGTAACGATCTCAATATCTCAGACCGCGACCCAGCTAAACCTTCACTTTGGGACAGCCAGGCCAATCAGGATAAAATGGTTGCTCTTTGGCGTAAATTGGCCGAACGTTACGCCAACGAGCCCTACATTGGCGGTTACGATATTATCAACGAGCCAAACTGGGGCTTTGAGAGCGCCGATGATAAAAGAGGCACTAATGAAACTAAGAACGAGCCGTTGCGCAAGCTGATGGTTGATATTACGAAGGCTATCCGCGAGGTTGATCAGAAGCATATTATCATTATTGAGGGTAACGGTTTTGGCAATAACTACAAAGGTATTTTCCCGCTGTGGGACAAAAATATGGTGGTGAGCTTCCATAAGTATGGCAACTTCAATAAGCAGTCGACTATTCAAAGTTTCCTTGATATCAGCGAGAAAAATAATGTTCCGCTATGGATGGGCGAATCTGGCGAAAACTCGAATACCTGGTTTACCGAGGCTATTAGTCTGGTAGAAAGCCATAACATTGGCTGGAGTTGGTGGCAACTGAAAAAGATCGGCATCAACAATCCACTCGAAATTAAATTTACGCCATCGTACCAAAAACTATTGGATTACTGGAGTGATAAAGGCCCGAAACCAACCAAGACTGAGGCTATTGCTGCCCTCGATGAGTTTCTGAACAATATTAAACTGGAGAATAACATCTACCATAAAGATGTAACAGATGCCATGTTCAGGCAGGTGCGCACCAATACCGCTGTTCCTTTTAAAAAGGTTACTATCGGTGATAACACCACCATTAATGCGGTGGATTACGATTTGGGCAGCCAGCGTACCGCTTATTTTGATAAAGATACTGCTAGTTACATGTACACACCCGGTGTAAAAACACAGGGTAATCGTGGCAGAATGTACCGTAATGATGGCGTGGATATTCAACGCGATGATAATGGGTACTACGTTTTCAGCATTGAAGATGGCGAGTGGTTGCAATACACTGTTGAAGTAAATAAGAAAGGAAATTACACTGCTAAGTTTAATGTGGCTACAGATACGGTAGCAGGTCAGATCTCTTTGACTGTTAACGATGCCACAAGTGCAGGCAAAGCGGTATTAACTAATGATGCTTCAAAAAACTGGCATTTGGTCGAACTAAAAAATGTGCCGTTGAAAAAGGGCATAAACAAGATTCGAGTTTATGCAGATAAGGGCGGGTTTAATCTCAAATCAATCCAGTTTATAAAAGAATAGTAATGAAGCGCTCCGGATACAAACCGGGGCGTTTTTTTGATGCACTAAAGTGCGATAAAACTGTACGTTACCGTTGTGTTATAAGTTCCGGCCGGCTTGCCCAGCATTTGCGGCGAATTTGCTGCAGGTATGGCATATCTCACGTTCAATGCCTTATCTACCGCAGGTACCGAACCCGATAATATTTTTTGCCCCGTTGCCGATAAGTTTATAGACGTGAAGCTGCCTGCATATCCGGGCATAGGCGCAATAGTTATAGCGCTTACCGGCAATGTATTAGCGCCGTTGGTTAACGTACTGCTGCTTGCCTTTACATACACATCAAAAGGATCTGTATTACTTAATGTAAGGTGTGCTGGCGCATCGGCAACTATCCCGTTGGTATAATCGCTCGAGCCTGTATAGGTGAGGTTGATGTCCGTTTGATTTACGGTTAATGCCGATAAATCGGCCACAGTAATTGTAAGCGGGCAGGTGAGTGTTTGTGTGGTGGCCGTGGGGGTTGTCTGCGCGTCAAATATTTCGAAAGTAATTGAGGTAGTATAAGTACCCTTTTGCAAGAAGCCTGCTTTTAAATCGGCAGGTTTAATGCTTAGGGTGATAACATTGGTTTGGAGGTTGTTGGTAGGGACAGCTAATCCTGTGGCCAAATTGGTTATTGTTGTTCCCCCTGTAATTGCCGTTCCGGCGGTGGGCAAAGTCATTTGTGCAGTAAGCCTCGTAGTTGCTGTTGCAGGGTCTGTAGCGCCCGAGTAGCCGTTGCTGTAGGTAAAGGTGGCCGCATTATTCTTTAACCTGATACCATAAGGCACTGTTGTGGTAGTGGCAATGCTGTAGGTACCAGAGATTGTTGTAGCACGATAGTAATCGAGTAAATTAATATTGAATGCCAAGCTTGTAGGTGTGGGGGTAACAGCAATAAAAGAAGCCACATTAAGATTTAATGACCCAACCAGCGGACTTAATGAACCTGGATTTATGCCCGTTATACCAAAGTTTAGATCAGTTTCGTAAGCCCCGGCTATCCAGGTATAAGTGTTAACACCGGCAAGCGTATATCTAAAGTTTAAAGCCCCACCCGGCAATGCGCCAAGTACAGAAGTATAAATAGATTGTGCCGAATTATTGAGTGTAATACTTGGCGCAGTACCCAAAACATTTAAGAGATTGCCGCCCGTGCCAATAAGTTTAACACTAAAAATACTGGCGTTAATACCCGTTCCGCCTCCGGTGCGGGCAAGTAAGCCACTAGCTGACGATTTTAAAGTAATTGCCGGAACCAGCGCAACAAGGGGCTGGGTGTACACAGTAGTAGCATTATCTACAGTTAATGGCGCTGTTGATGTAATATTACTCGATGTAATACTGAAATTCACCTGCGCATAGCTATCCATTGCCAGTAACAGCATAAAGCAGAGCGTGGCGCTAATCCGTAAAATCAAGTTCTTTTTTTGCAACTTTTAAATTTGTTTCTTCTCCGCCGTCCAATAATGCAACAAGCAGATAGTGTCCTTTAAGTGTAATTGGTAGGTCGACATAGATCACCTGTTCATCATTCGGCAGCATGCTGATGGCTTTCGCAGGTATTTTAAATTCGTCGCCTGTGGTTTTATTGGTAACCTCAAAACTAATAAAGCCATCGGTCATCACTTCGCCCTGGTTTTTTACTTTAACAGCAACCCTGCGCACTTGTGCGCTGCCAGATGTTTTAATCCCATCGTTGTAAAAAGCTAAAAAATCGAGGTCCTTTTTTGTAGTAAGCGGGGGGGTATAATAAACATGCACGCCAAATTCGAGTTTAACAATAACCCCTATAGATGCATGTGCCGTGTTTACTTTGCTGGTTGCCTGTGCATTAATTTGCGTAAGAAACAGCATACAGTGTGTTACCGTGCTGGTAGGCATATCTTTGGGCACGTGCATGGTTACAGTAACCTGCTGTTTGCCGCCTGCGGGTATTTCTACCACATTTGGTGTTACCTCTAACCACGATGCGTTTGACAGGGGCTTGCTACCGGGTGGGAAGTATTGTTTTTCGCCGATACTGTCGCGCGCCCAATCCATTAAAGATGCTTTAAAAGAGGCAGTAATTGTACCGGTATTTGTTAATGTAATTTGCTGGGTTAGTTCTTGCCCTTTTTCGCCGGTAAAAAACATACGCGAGGGGCTAATTGAGATAGCCTGTGCCTGCGCTTGTTCGCCCATAAAGAAGACGAAAAATAACATTAAAAAAAAACACCAGCAAGCCGCCGACTGGTTGCGGCGCTTGTGGTGCTTTCTTAGTTCTTGCATAACAGTTATTAGTTTAGGTTAGTAATGATTATTGGGTAACAGTATAGGTAACAGTAGTGGTATAAGTATCGGCATGTTTACCAAGCAGTGCCGTTGTGGTTGATACCGAAGATGGTACCGAGTAGGTTACATCCAATAACTTTAATAGCCCTGGCGATGCGTTGGTAACCAAAGCGGCGTTTGTAGTAGTTAAACCGGCAACGGTTGTTGGCACAGCACCCAGTGTAGTATTGTTACCGGTAGTTGGCAAAGTAACTGTTAAAATTGATGGAGCCAGTACATCTGTATTAACACCGGTACCTGCCAGGTTACCTGCAGCTTTTACGTTAAGCGTATACACCTGATTGCTGGTTACAGTTAGATGCCCGGGCATAGCTACGGTTACTCCATTTTGATAATCTGTGGCTGCATTAAAGTTTAAATTTACGTCGGTGTTATTCACCGCAAGCGATAAAATATCGACTAGTTTTACGTGTACATTGGTGGTACCAGTTACCTGAGCCTTAGCTACACCAAAGCATGCCAAAATAATTGACAATGAGATTGTTAAGAATTTTTTCATAATTAATAATTAAGGGTTTTTGATAAACATTTATATAATAACTTTCGTACAAGCACATTAATTTAGCCACGGTTTAATTTTATTTCCTAAGTAAAATTGCCGCTATCGATACCAAAGATTATTTGCCTTGAACTGTCTTAAATTATTTGTCTTATTGTTCATTATTATTGAGTTACCCACTTACTCATTAGGCCAATCTGCTGGGGTATCATGTTCATTTTTGTCGGATACTGTTGCAGTTGGTTACGGGCAAACTTTCTCAAATAAAATAAGGTTTCAGAACAAAAACAGTCAGGCTATAACCCTCGTTATGAGCACTACTACGGCTGACGTTTTATTAAGGTTACCAGACACGGTGGTGGTTAAACCTGGGGTTACACTTACTTTTCCGGTAAAATATTTCGGTTCTGCGGCTTTGTTATCTAGCCCATCAAGGCTTATTAGTGTAACTTATACAAACCTTGCCGACGGGCAAAAAGTGGAGGCAGGCTTTGCTGTTAAAGTCAATCAAAACGAGAAAATTGCGGTTAGTTTACCCGAGCAAATTGTATATCTAAACAGCGTTACCGGGCTTGCCCATTTTAAATTACATTGCTCAAACAGAGGGTATTCTGCTGTTAATATAATGTTGAAAATAACTGTAAATCCATCTGGTTTACAGATTGTTACACCAAATAGGAATATTGTTATCGATGCAGCTACAGATCAGATGATCGACTTTGATGCCAAGCTTTTAAACAACAATACCGGTTATTCTAACGATTATAATGTTACAATTGAGTGTACAGATTTAGCCGGAAAAAGTCTGTCTGTTTCTACTTTACAAATTGCACAAATTGAGAGTAATAAGCGCTCGCAGGCTGCCGCTTCAGGCCAGTATTTTAACCAGCTAACCAACACCGCCGAGTTGAGTTATACGGCAATAAATCGCTCTTATTCATTTTATTCATTATTGGCAAACGGTAACATTGTACCTAACACAGATAGTCGCCTAAACTATAACCTCAATGTTAACTATTACGACAAGCAACATGCCTTTGATGCTTACGATACCTGGGTTAATTATAACACCAAACATTTTGGGATTACAGCAGGTAACTTAATGGAAAACCTTGATTATTCATTATTTGGACGAGGGGTGAAGACCTCGTTATTTGTAGATTCACACAATAATGTGGACCTGTATTATGTTCAAAACAGCTATGTATTGTTTTCGCAGTTGATCAATCAATATCCCGGCGCATCTGTATTTGCCGGGAGTTACAATTTTAATTACGGAAATAACGCGGCAAAAGTATCATTGCTTTATAGCCATAATCCTTTAACAGGGATCGACACCCGTTTTACAAACGGTTACGCTCATATCGCATTGAAAGGCAATCAGCGATTGGATATTAAAGCAGGTTACAGCACAGAGACGCAAGATTCGACCGGGCGGCTTAAAAAGGGGATAGCCGGTGGATTTTTGTATAGTTTACACGCCGGCCGCTGGGACCTTAACCTCAACAATTATTATAGCTCGCCATACTATAGTGGTTTAGAGCGGGGAACAACACAATTAGATAATTTGCTTAGCTACCATATCAGCCCCAAGTTTGCAGTCTTCGGTCATTATGAACTGATAAAAAACGAACCGAAGTTTCTGTCTGATACTTTAACGATAGCCGGCTTTTACAATAACACATTGCGCTATGAGGCTGGATTTAATTTTGCCTCCAGAGCCTTTAGTGTAACGCTGCACCCTTACATCTTTAAACAGGATATCAACCAGAGTTATAATACGCAGCTTTTTCAAATCAATACACCGCTATCCTCTAAATCGTACAGGGCCGGGCTCGATTTTAATTATTCGCCGGGGCACGGTCAGCAGCTTTCTGCCTTTACAGATTGGGGCTACACCAACAGTAATAACCCGCAGCTTGCACAGCAAAAGTATATGGGCTTCCGTATCAACACTAATTATTTTAACAAATGGTGGGGGCTAAGCTTATTGTTACAAAATGCACCTTATTACCTTTCTGAAGAAATTGCTACCACTTATACCAATCAGCGGTACCACAATTATTCTTTTGGCCCTAATATCCATTTCATCGGTTTTAAAAATAAACTGAATGTTACTGTTAATGATTATCTAAACTTTACCAGCTATAATGTTAAACGCAGCAATACGCTAAACGGACAGGTGTATTATAAGTTTAAAGGTGGCTGGCAGGCATCAGGGCAAGTTTTTTATAATAGTTATCCAAGCTATGTAAATAGTTATAATCTGCAAACCAGGGTAGGCATCAGCAAACAATTTGTGCGCACCAGTACGCCGGGTACCAGCAAGCTCGAGCTGCAATTTTTTGAGGATGTGAATAACGACGGCATTTTTAATGGCAACGATAAACCAATTGAAGGTCTGATTATTACCATGTCGCCAGAGAAGGGATCAAATAATAGCGACCTTACAACCATAACCAATAAGGCAGGCGTAGTGAACTATACCAACCTCGAAAAAAACACCTATACAGTGGCAATTGTAAAAAGCAATGGCTGGCATTTAGCCCAACCTATCAAGATAGCATTGGTGCATAATCAAAAAATGGCTATTCCTTTGGTTAAGAGCGGCTGGTTAAAAGGAACAGTTGTAGTTGTGAAGCAAGAATATGCTAATAATAAACCAAATTTAGAGGGTATAAGGATTGTAGCCATTGATGATAAAAATCAAACATATTCAACGTTAACTAATGAGATGGGAGCGTTTGAATTTGCATTACCGATAAGTAATTACCGTATTAATGTTGACGTAGATAGCCAAAAGTTTGTGGTTAATAACCCAAATCAGGCAATTACAATCAATCAGCAATCAAATAAAGACGTTTGCTTTAATTTGGTCGATCAGGTTCATAAAGTTATAGTTAAACAATTTTAAAACAAAGTGATATTTATTTACTTTAAATAAATATATGTTATGCCGATTAAAAAATAGTTTAGTCGACTAACATTAAATTATTTATTTACTTAAACATTCTAAATAAAGAATACTTAAGTTATATTTATACAACCAATACCAATTAACCTATTATCTCCTTATTAGTCGCTATAAGTATTTGTGAGAAGGTACTTATTGAGATTACAACACAATAAATGCAAATGCGTATAGTTTTACCCTTTGTTTTTGAACAGCTAAAGCAGGAAGTGTTAGAAAAAGCAGGACTAACTATTATCACCCCTTCTGATTGCCAGTCTTTATCTTACCAAATTTCTAAACAAACCAAAAAGCAGATAAGTGACACCACTTTAAAACGCATATATGGTTTTGCGTTAAGCAGTTCGGTACCCTCATTATATACGCTTAATCTACTTTCAGAGTATTGTGGCTACGTTTCTTGGGATTATTTTTGTGATGGGCACGCCAAGAAACCATCAAGGCCTAAAGCACATGCACATGAAAGCGGTGACAATATTTTTGAAATACTACGTAAAACAACCCATAATACCTTACACGCATTAAAAATAAAATCTGTAATACCATATAACTTAACTATCGGCCGTGATAGTATTAATGAGCATTTAGATGTTTTTCTTTCCGGGCCTTATCGTGCTACCATTTTAACTTCGCCGGCGGGGTACGGAAAAACAATTGGTTTGTGCCGATGGGTAGAATCACAACTAAATAAGGCCCTTGTTAGGGATAATGATGATATCATACTTTTCTTAAATAGCAAGGTACTTACAGGGCTTTCGCCAGGTGTTAATTTAACCGATTGGCTTTTGGCCCTTATGGGGCTGCCTTCTGGCAATGGTTTTGATACCATCTTTAACCTCGACAGGGTGAGAAATAGCAATTTTTACCTGATAGTTGACGAGTTTGATGGCAATGTTTTTAAAATGGAGCAACTGGACATGCTTTTTAGTATGATGCTCGATTTTTTGGCAATAAGCAGTGATTGGCCTGGCTTTAAGTTAATATTAACCATGCGATCTGCTTCGTGGGTGGCCTGCAAACGCCGTTTAAACCTGGACAACCGCATGGGGGAGTGGTTTTTGGGATTTATGAATGATGAGTACGAAGAACGAAATGTACCGGTATTTACACCAAATGAAATTAAGGAGCTATGCAAAAGAATTAACCCTGCAATAAAGCTACCCGAAATTCTTCACCCCGAAGTATCTGCATTTTTTAGTTACCCGCTATTTTTTCAATACTATTATCAAAAAAACCATACCGATTTTTTTCTAGATGAACTCGATCATTTTAGAATTTATGAAGTAATATCATCATACATATACGATAAAATATATGCCGGCAAATTCACTACCGAAAAGGTTTTATTATTAAGAGAATTAATAGCGGGTGGATATTTTAAGAATAATAAGTTTTTAATAGACAAGCTTAAAGTATACGAACACCTGAAAAACTATCGTGATGCTTATAATGATTTGATCAGCATTGGTTTTTTGCGCGAATCAAACCACAGCGAAGAAGGTATGTATGATGAATACATAGAATTTACCAATAAGCGACTGTTTACAGCTATAATGGCGGCGCAATTGGTGCATGATTGTGGTAGTTATAATGATGAACTTTGCCTTAAGATATCAGAAAATATTATACCCGAGTATCGGGCGATGGTACTTAAGTGGTGCATTTTTAATGCCGTTAAAACAAAGCAATACGAAATATTTACACACTTAAATAAAGTTGAACTCCCGGCATCGGAAAAAGCAATTTTAATAAGCTTTTTAAGCAGCCTGATTAAAAGAAATTTCCTTTTGCCTGCCGGGGCCAAAGCCGACGAGATCTTTTTCTCTGAAAAGCAACAGGGGATTTTCAATTACTTTTTCGGGTTCGAATTTATTTCGATAGAATATGAGCTTGCTTTAAAAGACCTGTTAAAACTTAATTTAAATGAAACTTTAGAAATATGGATTAATACCTGCCTATCTATTATCTATATTATCCAATTAAACAGCGAAGCATTAGAGGGTACGATAAAATCATTGCGTAACTTCTCTGAGGAGGCTTTCGCCGATTTTCAGATCAATCCACTTTATTGTATCGAAACCATTTATAATTACTTCAAATTTGGCGTAGTCAGTAAAAAAGCGCTCACTCAAATTACCCGGTTTTTATTCAATGGCCCATCGGTAAAATCGAGCAAAAACAGCAAGGTTGGCTCACATCAGGTGCTTTATTTATTGGCCGTAGCTACACTGCAAATTTCTGGTAACTATCCTAAAATAATAAGGTTTATCAATAAACTCGAAAAGATGCACCGGGCAGAGGATGCGTTTAATACCACGTATTATTTTTTCCTTCAGATAGCCCTCTTGGGGTGCTATTTACCAACTGGCGATGCCAATAAAGCCCTGAGAATTTACAACGTGTTATTGAAAGAATACAAGACTGAACACCTGAAATATACACCGTATATGAAAGTTTGCCTTGATTTGTTATCAGTAGAAATTGTTAAGTATACCGACTCGGACGAATACGTGAGAATGATTATTGCAAATATGATTAGTAATAACACAAAAACGGGTTACAAACTAATTAAGATTAATACACTATCCTTTTATCTCGAATATGGAGGTTTCGATAAATCAACAGATCTGAACAGGGCGGCTTATATGAAATTTAAAAAATATCTGCATTCTACAGGTTTTAATCCCCAAAGTTTTCTATTTAATTATCAATCTATAAATAAAAATATAACTTATTGGTAATTAATATTTTGTGATTTGTAAGCTCGCCTTTGGTGGGCTTTTTTTGTGTCTTATATTTTCAGTTAAATATTCAGATTATCAGAAGAATAAATTCAGATTATCAGAAGAATAAAAGCCTACGTAAAATTTTGTATATCGGATTTGAAAAAAATAAAATAATTAAAATGAACAGATAATGAACATCATGAATAAAGTGTTTCTAACACTATTATAAAGCGTGTCGTAGATATGTATAAATATTTTTTAACCGACGTGCCTTATGAAAGTTTTTACCTTTATCACTTCGTGTTTCCTGCTTATATTCTGCTTAATAACAGGAATTACAAGCAATGCATTAGCGCAACATACCTTTGCGTCAACCAATCAACCTGGTTCTGCCGGGATTCTCTGTCTCAATTGTTCGGTAACCAATCCGGGAAATGCCTCAGACGGGAATTTGCAAACTTTTGCTACGCTAAACGTTAGTGTGGGTGTTGCAGCACAAACCTGGGAAGATTTAATATTTCCGGGTGCACCTACCACAAAAGTGCCTGCAAACACTCCTGTGTCGGTAAAATTGGGTAGCGGCAACAACTTGCTCAGTTTGCAGGCGCTCGGCGCGGTGTCTGTACAGGCATACAATGGGGGCACTGCAATAGGCACGCCGATTGCGGCAAACACGTTGGTTACGTTGTTGGCCAACAATAATCAAACAGAAATAACGTTTACGCCAACTCAGGCGTATGATAGGGTAAGGGTAACACTTAACGGCGGGTTAGTAGGCGCATTAAACTCACTTTACTTATACGAAGCATTTTACACTACAAGTGGCGCTGTCACCTGTAACACAGCGTTTGATGAGTTGGATGGCATCACGTCAAATTTACTCGGTCTTAATACGCCAGCTTTAGGTGGGGTGGTAAATCCTCTAAACGCCATAGATGGTAACCCGGCAACATTCGCAACTCTAAATGCGGGTGTAGGCCTTACCGGGGCTGTTGCGCAAGAAACAGCTATATTTTCAAATGTTTCTACCATAGGCGATTCCGTTCGGTTAACAATATCACTTCCACAAGCATTAATAGACGCCGGGGTAACAAGCAATATCTCGGTTACCACTTACAATGGCAATACAAGCAATAACGATACACAAACACTAAGCAGCGGGTTATTAACCCTTAGGATACTCGATTCTGGTACTGGTTTACGTACGGTTACTTTTGCACCCACAAGTGCTTTCGATAGGGTACAGGTTTCATTGGGCGGCGGTATTGCCAATGTACTATCAAGTATGAACTTGTACGAAGTACAGCGGGTTATTCCACGGCCAATTGTTAAATACAACAACGTGGTGGTAAGTAACGTGCAACTTTGTACAGGCGGCTCGGCCGCATTTACTGTTACAGCGGTTCCTAACACTACCTTTAGCTGGTATACCACTGCAACCGGGGGAAGCGCCATTGCTACAGGCCCTAGTTATACTGCCGGGCCTTTAACCGCAACAAATACTTATTATGTTCAGGCTAATCGCACAGGTTGTACAGATGCATCAGACCGTACACCCGTAACTGTAACAGTTAATGCAATACCTGTTGCACCTGTTGTTGCAAATAACGCGCAAACTATTTGTCCGGGTCAAACAGCAACCTTCGCTGCCACCCCGGTTACTGGTGTAACCGTTAATTGGTATACAGCAGCAACTGGCGGTACAGCAATTGCCACAGGCAATAACTTTACTACACCGGCGCTTACCGCAAATACAACTTATTATGCAGAAGCAGTTTCTGGCGGTACTTGTACAAGCCCAACACGTACACCTGTAACGGCATCAATTAGTGCATTGCCTACTACACCAACACTCACCACGCCAAATCCAACTATTTGCGATGGCAGTGTTGCTGTTTTAGCGGTAGACAATCCGGTTGCGGGCCAAACTTATAATTGGTACAGCACAGCAACCGGTGGTACTATTTTAAGTACAGGTAATACTTTCACAACACCTGTATTGCACGCCAACACCAGCTATTATGTAGAAGCAGCAAATGCCACAGGTTGCGTAAGCGCCCAACGCGCGCAAGCAAATATTACAGTATCTCCACTGCCTGCCGATCCAACCTTATCTGCCAATAGTACAACTGTTGTAGCGGGGCAAACAGCAACAATCAGCGTAACTAATGCGCAAACCGGTGTTAGCTATAATTGGTATACATCTGCCACCGCAGCTACGCCTGTTTTTACAGGTACACCGTATATTACACCGCAGTTGTATACTACAACCACTTATTATGTAAGTGGAAGCAATGCAGCCGGATGTACATCGACCAATAGAACAGCCGTAACCATCAATGTTACGATCAATAATAATACACCTTGTAGTTTCGCTAACGTGCAAACACAGGATGTAAACGGCTTGTGTATAGGCTGCAGTGTTACAAACCCGGCTTTATCTGCTGATGCCGATACCACAACAGCATCAACGGTAAATGTACTTGCCGGATTAGTGGGGGGCTACGCAGGTCAGCAATTAACCTTCCAGCAACCAGGTTTTGCAGGTGATACCATTAAATTGGGCTTGCAATCAAACGCCAATTTGCTGAGTGCCTCAGTTGCCGGATCTGTACAGGTGATCCTATACAATGGTGCTACACAAGTGGCTACCTATAACCTGGATAATTCATTAATTAAAGTAAGGTTGCTGGGTGGGGGCACAGGCCGCTATATAGCCTCAATACTTGCGCCGGGTGCTTATGATCGGGTAACAATCAGGTTAAACTCTGCCGTTGCCGGATTGATCAGCACGTTGCAGATCTATTACGCTCAACAGCTATTCCCTAAACCGGTGTTAAACCCGCTTAGCCCCGAAATTTGTAAGGGAAGTACTGCAACGCTCAATATCACATCGCCAACCAACGGAACATTTACCTGGTACGATGCACCAACCGGTGGCACCGTTGTAAATACAGGTGCTTCGTTTACAACACCGGTACTTAATGCCAATACTACTTATTATGTAGAATATTCTCGTAATAGTTGTGTTAGCCCAGTTCGTTTCCCGGTATCAATTTTGGTTGATAACACACCTGCTGCGCCAACCGTTGCTGCTAATAATGTAACAATCACCAGCGGCCAATCAGCCACACTGGTTGCTACGCCACCAACCAATGCAACTATCAATTGGTATACAGCCGCTACAGGTGGCACCCCAGTTGCTACGGGCAGTACATTTACTACACCTGCGTTAACTGCAAACACAACTTATTATGCCGAAAGCGCATCTGGCAGTTGCGTATCGCCAACACGTACGCCTGTAACGGTTACTGTTAACCCGATTGTAATACCGGATATTACCGTTACGCCGCCAACCCAGACTATCAACCCTGGCCAAACAACTTCTTTTACTGCTTCATCAACTACACCTGGCGCCGTATTTAACTGGTATACCACACCAACCGGGGGTACATCAATATTTACCGGCGCTACCTATACAACACCTGCTGAGTTTGCTAACGTTACCTTATATGCTGAAGCCAGCATCCCGGCTACCGGTGCCGTATCTGCTACCAGGGCAACTGCAAACGTGGTGGTTAATCAAAGCGGTGTAAACCCTGTTGCCTGCGATGCTGCAATTAGCCAAACAACAGATGTTAACGGTTTGGTTTGTATCGGTTGCAGCGTTAACAACGCAGCAGGTGCGGTTGATAATGATAGAAACACATTTTCTCAACTAAATACATTAGCCGGTTTGGTTGGTGCATATGTTGGGCAAACATTGCGTTTCGCTAGTGTTGGCCATGCTGCAGATAGCGTTGTTGTTGAGCTGGGATATCCTGGTTCATTGGCAGATGTTAACGTGCTATCAAACATAAGCCTTGCAACTTATAACGGAACCACTTATAACAATGATCGTTTTAATATAAACGGCGCTTTAGTTACCGTAAAATTATTGAACGGAACAAGCCGTTTCCGCATAGCATTTGCGCCGCAGGCAGATTTCGACCGTGTAGAGATACGCGCAAATTCGACCCTTGCAGGTGTGCTAAGCTCAGTAAATGTTTATGATGCTACGCAGGAAGTTGCACAACCAATAATTACTTCTACAAATGTTGCAATTTGTGCGGGCGCACAAGGAACCCTTACTGCCACAGCCACAAGCGATGCTACTATAAAATGGTACACAGCTTTAACTGGTGGTACGCAGGTAGGTACAGGAAACACTTTTACCACACCGGTGCTTAATGCTACTACAACTTATTATGCCGAAGCCAGCAGAACTGCCGATGGTTGCGTACAAGCGGTACGTACACCTGCAACGGTTACTGTTAATCCAATACCTGTAGCGCCTGTTATTACTGCCAATAACGTAACCATTTGCGCAGGTAGTACAGCTACATTTACAGCGCCCGTGGTTGCTGGTACAACTATAAACTGGTATGCCGTACCTACAGGTGGTACACCGTTGTTTACGGGTAATACATTTACCACACCTGCATTAAACGCCACAACTTTATACTACGCAGAAGCTACCGCGGGCTCTTGCGCAAGTTCTACACGTACACAGGTAACCGCTACTGTTAGTAATGCAGTTGCAGATCCGGTAGTTGCACAAGCTACTGTTCCGGTATGTGCTGGTTCATCAGCTGTGCTAAGTGCAACATCACCACAATCTGGTGTAACATTTAATTGGTATACTGCCCAAACAGGAGGCACTCCGGTATTCACAGGGGCTCAATTCACAACGCCTGCTATAACAGCAAACACCACTTATTATGTAGAAGCCGCTGCAGGCACATGTGTTAGTCCGGATAGAGTTGCGGTAAGCGTAACTGCGAATCCGTTGCCTGTTGCCCCAACTGTAACAGTTAATCCGGTCAGCGCACAAATTGCATCCGGACAAACAGCTACACTTACTGCATCGTCAACCACAGCCGGTGTAACTTATAATTGGTATACAGCTGCAACAGGTGGCACGCCAGTTGCAACAGGTGCTGTATTTACTACCCCGGCTTTAACTTCCACAACTACGTATTATGCAGAGGTTGTTAACACAGCAACAGGTTGTACAAGCAGTACCCGGACTGCATCGACCATAACTGTCATCCCGGTATTTTCTACCACTTGCGATTTTGCATCATCAACAACTACCGATATAAATGGCGGTACTTTGTGCGTGGGTTGTGGAATTGACAATCCTAATAACGCCGTTGACGCCGATCTTACCAACTTTAGCCATATGCGTATTGTTGCGGGTGTAGCTGGATCGTACGTAGCACAATCCCTGATATTTAGTGATCATGGTGCCGTAGGTGATAGTGTAACTGTTGCATTAAATTTCCCTGCTGCCGTAATATCTGCAGGTTTATTGAACCGTATTTCTATCGCATCATTTAATGGAACTACCAATAATGGTGATGCTATATTTTTGAATAACAATGCTATCCAGGTAACACTATTGGCGAACGGAACATCAGCCTTGATCAAATTTGCGCCACAAGCTGCATTTGATCGGGTAGTAATTACACTCAATAGTGCGCTTTTGGGTGTTAACAATACATTAGACGTTCTGTATGCAAGTAAACAAGTTGAACTACCTGTATTAGCTGCAAAAACAGTTAATATATGCGCCGGTACAACCGCAACCTTTACTGTAAGCAATGCACGTACAGGTGTGCATTACGAATGGTATGATGCTGCTACCGGAGGTGCTTTACAGCATACAGGCGCAACTTTTACAACCCCTAATTTAACAACAACTACTACTTACTATGTACAAAGCGTACGCGACGGTAGTAATTGCGCTAACACTAACCGCGTGGCAGCAACAGCAAACGTTACGGCATCGCCGGTTAATCCTATAGTTGCAAGTGTTGCGCCGATATGTGCTGGTGATCAGGCTGCTTTAACGGTTAGTAATGCCGGTACCAGTACCATAAACTGGTACGATGCTGCAACAGGAGGTAACCTGTTGTTTACAGGTGCCACTTATAATGTATCGCCAATCGTATCAACCACTTATTATGCAGAGGCAACCAACGGTACTTGTACCAGCCCGGCACGTACAGCGATTGCTGTTACGGTAAACCCTCGACCTATGGCACCGAGTGTGCAATCTGCAAACGTAAGTGTTTGTTTGGGAGCCACTGCTCAGCTTGCAGTTGTTAGTCCAGAGGCAGGTGTTACCTATAATTGGTATACCGTTGCCACAGGCGGAACAATTGCAGGCACAGGTACACCATTTACAACTCCTGCAATTACTGCAACCACAGTATTTTATGTCGAGGCAGTAGGTACAGCAGGTTGTACTAATAACGGCGGCCGTGTAGCCGTAACTGTTACCCCTAACGGACAAATTGCTCCACCAACCTTGAGTGCGACCACTACATCGGTTTGTGCCGGAGGTAGTGCAAGCATTAGTGTTGTAAATCCGATAGCGGGGTTAACATATAATTTTTATACTACACCAACTGGTGGAGTGCCGGTATTTACTGGCACAACCTTTACCATTAATAATGTTACTGCCAATGCAACTTACTATGTTGAAGCCAGTAACAGCGCAGATTGTGTAAGTGCAACCCGTACAGAAACAGATATCACTGTTATACCGCCGCCGGCACCGCCAACAATCCAGCCAGCATCAGGCAATATGAGCGTGTGTTTGGGAGGGTCGGCAACTTTGGATATTGTAAATCCACAAGCCAACGTGGTTTATCGCTGGTACGATGCTGCAACTAATGGTACTTTACTATTTACAGGTACCGAATATCAAACCCCGGCATTGACTGCCAGCACTACATATTATGTAGAGGCTGCACAAGCAGGTAATTGTAATCCATCTGCACGTACAGCGGTTACTATTACCGTTAATGGTTTGCCTGCAGATCCGGTATTGGTTAATGCCAATGTGCCGGTGTGTTTAGGAGCCCCCGCTACTTTAGCTATTGGCTCGCCTGTAAATGGTGTTACTTACAAATGGTATACTAATCCTACACTTACTACCCCAGTGTTTACAGGGCCTACTTATGTGACCGATCCGATTAACGCAAACACAACTTATTATGTAACTGCATCTAATGCGTCTGGTTGTACCAGCGTAAACGCAGCTACTGCACAGGTTACCATATCTACCGCGCCTGCAGTACCGGTTATTGCAAATGGCTCTAATGTAGAAAGCTGCGCAGGTTCACCTGTTACACTTAATATCTCTAATCCGATAGCAGGGTTAACTTATAACTGGTATACTACCGCAACTGGTGGTAGCCCGGTTCATACAGGCGACACCTTTACTACTGCAGCACTTAGCGCAAGCATTACTTATTATGCCGAAGCCGTTAACTCAACAGGTTGTCCATCGGCTTCACGCACATCTGTTGCAATAGATGTTAACCAATTGCCTGTTGCACCAGTGGTTACTGCGCAAGGTGGTTCTGCTACACCATCGGTTTGTTCTGGTAGCAGCGCAGTTTTAGTGGCCACAAGCACAACCCCGGGAGCTACCTTTAACTGGTACACCGCGGCAACAGGAGGCACGCCGATATTTACAGGCGCTACTTATACCACCGATCCGCTGACAGCTAATACAACTTATTATGTAGAAGCAGTTAGCGCCACCGGCAATTGCCCGTCAACAACACGTACACCTATTCAAGTTACCATCAGTACAACAACCGCCACACAACCAGTGGTTAACCCGGCAGATTTGGCGACTTGCGTAAATAGCCCGGCTACAATTCATATTGTTAATCCAGATCCGGCTACTACCTACAACTGGTATACCGTACCAACAGCTGGCACCCCGGTATTTAGCGGAGCGGTTTATACAACAGGCGCTTTAACTGCCAATACTACTTATTATGTTGAAGCTGTTAACCCCGCAAGTTGTAACCCATCTGCCCGCACAACAGCGACGGTGGTTGTAAACAGTTTACCAGCCGATCCAACATTGGTTAATGCTAACGTGCCAGTTTGCGCAGGTAGTCCTGCAACTTTAGCAATCGCTTCGCCGCAGGCTGGTATCACTTATCAGTGGTTTGATAACCCTGCGCTTACTAACCCTCCCGTACATACCGGAGCAACTTTTGTAACAGATCCAATCACTGCTAACACAACGTTCTACGTACGCGCCATGAATAGCAATGGCTGCTTTAGTACCAATATCGCAACAGCGGAGGTTACCATATCTATCGCACCATCTGCACCAGCTATTGCAGAAGGTACTTCGGTAGAAGATTGCGCCGGAACGGCCGTGGTTTTACATATTGCAAATCCTGTAGTGGGTCTTACTTACAACTGGTATACTGCTGCTACAGGTGGTAGTCCGGTAGGTACAGGAGTTAATTTCACCAGCCCGCCGCTTACTGCAAACATTACATATTATGCCGAAGCTGTAAACTCAACCAGCTGCGCATCTACGTCACGCACGCCGGTTGATGTGCATGTAAACCAGTTACCGGTTGCACCGGTAGTTACCGCACAAGGCGGTTCTGCCACACCATCTGTTTGCTCTGGCAATACTGCAATACTGGTGGCTACAAGTGTAACTCCAAACGTTACCTTTAACTGGTATACTGCGGCAACAGGCGGCACGCCGATATTCACAGGCGCTACCTATACTACAGATCCGCTTACAGCTAACACTACTTATTACGTAGAAGCTGTAACAGCTACAGGTAGCTGCGCATCTACAACACGCTCATCTATACAGGTTACCATCAGCACAACAACTGCTACAGCGCCTCAGGTAAATGCAGCAGACCTGGTAACCTGCCAAAACAGCCCGGCAACTATTCACATCGTTAATCCGGACCCTGCTACTACCTATAACTGGTACACTGCATCAACAGGTGGTACCCCGGTATTTAGCGGGTCGGTTTATACAACAGGTGCTTTAACCGCCAATACTACTTATTATGTAGAGGCTGTTAACCCGGCAAGCTGTAACCCATCTGCCCGTACAACTGCGGCAGTGGTTGTAAACAGCTTACCAGCCGATCCAACATTGGTTAACGCAAATGTGCCCGTTTGCTTAGGCAGTCCAGCTACTTTAGCAGTTGCTTCGCCACAGGCGGGTATTACTTATCAGTGGTTTGATAATCCATCGCTTACTAATCCTCCTGTTTTTGTTGGGCCATCCTACACAACAGGGCCGGTAACAGCCAATGCTACTTACTATGTACGTGCTGTAAATGGCAATAACTGTAATAGTACTAATATCGCTACTGCGCAGGTTACAGTTTCGCCTGCACCATCTGCACCAACCATCGCAAATGGCTCAACAGTCGAAAGTTGCTCTGGTACATCTGTTGCGCTGGCAATTTCTAATCCTCAATCTGGGTTCGTTTATAATTGGTATGCTGGCCCTACAGGCGGCAGGCCGGTATTTACTGGAGCTAACGTTAACACGGGTGCACTTACATCAAGTGTCACTTACTACGCAGAAGCTGTGAGCGCAACCGGTTGTATCTCAGGCACGCGTACACCGGTTGCTATTAACGTTAATCCTATTCCGGTTGCCCCTGTAGTTACAGCACAAGGTGGTTCTGCAAGTCCATCCGTTTGCGCTGGTAGCAGTGCAATTTTGGTAGCCACAAGCACAACGCCTAACGTAACCTTTAACTGGTATACTGTAGCAACAGGTGGTACACCAGTATTTACCGGGTCTACTTATACCACCGATCCGCTTACAGCCAATACAACTTACTATGTAGAGGCGGTGACAGCTGCAGGTGGCTGTACGTCAACCACTCGCGGGTCTGTCCAGGTAACTATTAACAACACAACAGCAGCACAACCAACTGTAAATGCGGCAGATCTGGCTATCTGCCAAAATAACGCAACTACAATTCATGTGCTCAATCCAGACCCGTCAACTACCTATAACTGGTATACAGCTGCTACTGGCGGTACTCCAATTTATACAGGCGTAGCTTATACTACAGGCGTGTTAACTGCCAATACCACTTATTATGTAGAAGCGGTAAGTACACAAAGTTGTAACCCATCTACCAGGTTAGCTGCAAACGTAGTTGTAGGTGCTCAGCCTGGTACACCAGTACCAACCGCGGCAACTGTTGCAGCTTGCGCGGGTAGTAATGCAATCTTAACTATCGCATCGCCACAGGCAAACTATGTATACAATTGGTACGATTCGCCATCAAAAACAAACTTGTTGGGTACTGGTGCCAGCTTTACAACACCAACATTAACCACCAATACCACATTTTATGTTGATGCAACAAACGGATCATGTACAAGTGCTTCGGTAGCTAGTGTGCAGGTAACCATCAGCACAATACCAGCCGCGCCAATGTTGGTTAATGCTACAACCCCTACGTGTACTAACAGCCAGGTAACATTAAATATTTCAAACCCGATAAACGGAGTTACCTATAACTGGTATACAGCAGCAACAGGTGGTTCGCCGGTTTTTAGCGGTACAAGCTTTACTACACCAGTGCTTACAGCTAATACCAGCTATTATGCAGAAGCCGCAAATGGAACTGGTTGTACATCTGCAACACGTACGTTGGCCAGTGTAACTGTTTCATCAGCACCTGCTGCACCATCGGTTACGCCTACAAACGCAATAATTTGCCCTGGTACTACGGCCACACTTGCAGCAACAAGTACAGATCCAAACGCTGTAATAACCTGGTACGATGCTGCTACAGGCGGAAATCTCGTATTCACAGGAGCTACATTTACAACACCTGTTATCAACGCCACAACAACATATTACGCTCAGACAACTAATGCTGGCGGATGCAGCAGTACAACCAGATCGCCAGCCATGATCCAGGTGTACGCTGCTCCGATAGCGCCGGTGATTACCGTAGATGCAGTAACCGCAACTTCTATTACTTTCAGTTGGAAGGATGTTACCGGGGCGTCTGGTTATCAGGTTAGTTTGGATAATGGTAAAACCTTTATCACGCCAAGTTCTGGTGCAAATGGGTTAACGCAGTTGATCTCCAATTTGCAGCCTAATCAAAGTGTTTCAATCATTGTAAAAGCCCTGGGCGCTTCTCAATGTACCTTAAGTGCCCTTTCAAATTCAATTACTGCCATAACCGCTAACCCTATTGGTGACGATGTATTTATACCGAATGCATTTACGCCTAATGGCGATGGCAAAAATGATATTCTGAACGTGTACGGTACAGCTATTCAGAAAGTCGATATGTGGGTCTACGATCAATGGGGAGAGATGCAGTTCCATTCTAATACGCTCGGCTCGGGCTGGGATGGTACCTATAAAGGTAAGGCTCAACCGGTAGGCGTATATGTGTACTACGTTGAAGCAACCATGCAAGACGGAATTGTAGTTAAGAAAAAAGGAACTATTAACCTAATACGATAATGAAAACCAAACTAATCATAATAGCCTTACTGCTTCAAATAGGGGTAGTAATTAAAAGCAACGCGCAGGTAGATCCGCATTTCTCGCAATATTATGCGTATCCCTTATGGCTTAACCCTGCACTTACGGGGGTTATTAATGGTGATGCAAGGATCTCTGCCAATTATAAGAACCAATGGGCAACTATAAATAATGCTTATGAAACAGCTGCGGTTTCTGGTGATTTCCGCGCGACAAATAAATTGAGTTTGGGTTTCAACGTCCTTGATCAGTCAGCGGGCGGTTCCAGCTACAACTATTTTAGCGCCTATGGTTCATTAGGGTATGGAATTACCTTATCCGATGATGGTAACCAGAAACTGCATTTTGGCTTGCAGGCTGGGTTAATCAATCGTTCGTTTGATATGAGTAAACTACAATTTGGTAGTCAGTTCAATCCATCGGTTGGCTTCGACCCAACGCTGCCAAATTTTGAGACGCTTAATAACACCAGTAGTACAATCTTTGACGCCAATGCCGGGATCTTTTATTACAATGGCGATCCTATGGCCACTGTAAACGCCTTTGGTGGTGTTAGTGCGGGGCACCTAAATCGCCCTAAAGATAATCTTTCTGGCGAGGGGAGTGCCAGAATACCAATTCGTTATGCGGTGCACGGCGGGTTACGTATCAAGGCTTCAGATTATTTTGATATAGTGCCTAATGCTTTGTTTATCAAGCAACAGGACACACAAATTAAGGCCTTTGGTGCTTATTCTGAAATAAAGTTTCAGGATGATAAGGGGTTGATCCTGGGCGCGCTATTTCGTATTAATGATGCGGCCGTGGCCGATGTGGGTTATCACGTAAGTAACATGATTATTGGTGCCAGTTATGATTTTAATACATCATCATTAAACAGGGCTACAAACGGGCAGGGGGGGATTGAGCTTTCTATTAGTTATGTGTTCAAAAAACGCATGTCGCAACCAGAACCTATTTGTCCAAGACTTTAATCCAACCACCTATCATGAAAAAAATACTCACAATTATTCTCATTCTGCTGGCAGGCAAAACTTATGCGCAATACTCAACGGTAAATTACCGCGTGATGGCTGATAAAGCATTTCATAATAAAGATTATTATGAGGCAGCTTATTATTACAGAAAAGAGGCTGAAGGTTTAAAGATCATTCCGCAAATGAATGTGCCGTTTACACCTAACAATAACGGTAAAGATGCTAAACAGGTTAAGGTTACCGATCTTAATTATGTAAGGTATCAACTGGCAGAATCGTACCGCTTGTATGAAAATTACCTGGAGGCAGAGCCCTGGTATTATCAGGTAATAAATGCCAATGCCGATGCGCAGTATCCATTGTTACGATTATGGTACGGTGTATGTTTACGTGCAGATCAGCATTTTGATGAGGCAATTAAACAACTAATCGAATTTCAGCAAAATTATAAAGGAGACGGTAAATTAGGAGAGCTGGCCGGGAAAGAGATTAACAACTGCAAATTTGCTAAAGAGCAGTATCAATACCCAATACTGCTTAATGTGGCCAAAATGAAAGGACAATGGAACTCTGACGGTTCTAATTATGCAGTGGTAAGGCGCGATAATAATTTCTATTTCACATCATCGCGATTGATCAAGAGTGATAAAAAGCACTTGAACCGTATTTATCATACCACTGCAGGTATGGAAAAACCAGAGATTATTAACCTGCGCGACGGTGGCAGCGAAAAGGAAACTGAATATGGCACACCGTCGCTTAGTCCGCAGGGAGATCACCTTTACCTAACCCGCTGGTATAAAGTAGGGACCAAGATTGTACATGCTATTTACAAAAGCGATTGGAATGGTAATGAATGGAGTAGCCCCCAAAAGTTAAATGCTAACGTAAATGCCGAAGGCTTTAACGCCATCCAGCCCTTTGTTTGCAAGGATGGTAAAACGATGTTTTTTGTATCTAATAAACCCGGCGGCCAGGGCGGCGATGATATCTGGATGAGCGAGTTAGATAACAAAGGGAACCCTATTAGCTCCACTAATTTAGGTTCAACTATTAATACCCCGAGTGATGAGCAGGCTCCTTATTACGACGCTGCCAACAAAAGGTTGATCTATAGCTCGAAAGGTTTTACCGGCTTGGGCGGATTTGATTTTTTTGAAAGTTTTGGCGAACCAACCCGTTGGGGGCAGCCCCGTAATATGGGATACCCGATGAATTCGGCTAAGGATGATCTGTACTTCTCACCAAACCCGGATAACGATACTAAATTCTTTGTAAGCTCAGATCGTGAGTCTGATTGCTGCCTCGAGCTTTTCGAGGTAACAGATCAGCGCTACTTTGCCAGCGGTATTTTGGTTGATTGCAATACCCATAAACCATTAGGTGGTGCAATGGTAACACTGATTGATTCGCTAAGTAAAGAAAATATGAAGCAAATTACCCTTGCAAAAGATGGCAAGTACACCTTTAAAATAACCACAAAAAGGCCTTACAATTTAATGTTTGAGAAAGACGGCTACTTTACCAAAGTATTGCCATTGCCAACTCAAGGCAGAACAGTTGCCGATACACTGATTGGTGCAGATGTATGTTTACAGGCATTTGTTATTGATAAACCAATGGTAATCAATAATATATTGTATGATTTTGGTAAATCTACCTTAAGGCCCGAGTCTGAAACCGAATTGAACGGTGTGGTTACCATACTTAAGGACAACCCGAAATTTAAGATAGAGCTAAGCTCACATACAGATTCGATAGGCAGTGATGCTTATAACAATAAGCTTTCACAGGATAGGGCGCAAGCATGTGTGGATTATATTATTTCTAAAGGGATAGAAGACACACGGGTATTTGCCAAGGGATATGGTAAAACAAAACCAATAGCGCCAAACTCGCTGCCAGACGGTAAGGATAATCCGGATGGCCGCCAGCTAAACCGGCGCACAGAATTTACAGTACTAAAAACAGATTGACAGGAGTGATGATATGGATGTTCAGTTATTTGATTCGATTAAAAGTATGGGGGTGATTCAGATTGTACTTTCGATAGTACTTGGTATTTATGGTATGAGGTATTTGATAAAGTACCGTTTTGCAAAATACTACCGACTGTCGGGTACAGAAAGGGCCGACAAATTGCTGATGGCAGTGGCAAATTTTTCGCTAAGCACGGTAAATATTTTACTGCTGTTTTTGTTCAAAGGCTAAAAAAAAAGAAGCCATACAGTATTGCTGTATGGCTTTTAAAGGTTAATACGAGGTCTATATTAAGCCTTCAGAATTGCAACTAACTCGTTGTTGTTTTGTTGCATTGCGTAATCTAATGCTGTTTTATGAGCGATATCTTTTAAATTTATTTGGGCGCCGTGGCTAAGCAAAGTTTTTACCAATGCAATATTCTGTGTTTGCACAGCATACATCAATGGCGAAAAGCCGCTTTTGCTTTGGGCGTTCACATTTGCATCTTTTTCGATCAGATAATCGGCAACGCGATCGTTTTTGGCCTGTATGGCAATCATCAAAGCAGTTTCACCTTTAGCGTTGGCGGCATTAAGATCAACACCTTTATTTTGTAGGTATTTTACTGCTGCTATATCGTTGGTTTTAGCCGCAGTAAAAATGTCGTGAGCAAATACCGTTGCGGTTAAGCATAGGGCTACGGAAAGAATAATTAATTTCTTCATTTTGGAGTTGGAGCGTTTTTTATTTGTTTAATAACTGCAAATACGGCAAAAATATTTCTTTTGGTTTTTAGTTTTAGAGATGCGAAAAAGGCAATCAATCCTGATTTTAACTATTATGCAATAGAAAATGATTGTATTTTATTAAAAATTTGGTGATAAATTGGCGATTTTAATGTATTTAATATAATTCTTAAAAGGAGTACTTAGCGTAAGTCTGACACTAAGTTGGCGCTTACTCTTGTAGCCAAGTCTCGCAAAGAGTTTCTGTTTAAATATGAATTAATGATTTGTAGTAGTTTGATAACTAGTACTCTATATACATTCTTTTAGAATAAAATAGTTTGTATTTCAAATTCTCGAAAAACAACTTTACAAAATTGTAAAAAGTTGGCTTATCAAGAATCAATGTCAATGCTTTGTTGCTTTTTGCAGTAGATATTTTGTTTTGATACGATCAAGCATTTATTTCTTTATAGTTTATATCAGATGACATTAATATTGCAAAATATCTCACTTCAATTAGTTGTATTGCGGATTTGGGTGCCATATTTTGATCTGGAACAAATAAATAATCATATCCGAATAGCTTAGTTTAGATAATTTAATAAATTGCTAAAGCACAATCGCTTACACTATCTCGATATGAAGGCTATCAATCGTCTGTTATTATTATCTTTATTTTTGGGTATTCAAATTGCGTACGCACAGCCCCGGGCCAAAGTTCGGCGTGTGGATACAGTTGCTGCCGAGGCCCACCTCAAAGCACATGTAGATTCGCTACGTAAAAACACAAAAGGTTACCCGGTAGAAGCGCTTCATGATACCTTATTTTATGTTTATGCAAAATTAGGCAGCTTTACCGCGAGGGTACGGGCAGATGCCATAGGCAAACGCATTGATAACCTGGCAGACAATTACGCTTTTAGCCCAGATTCATTAAAGTTAACCACGGATGAAGCAACCATCGATATTGTTTATAAGGATGAGTTGTTGGTATCCGTTTTTGATCAGGATGCCTTATTTCAAAACACAACAAGAGAAGCGCTCGCGCTCAAACTAAAAAATATAATAGCTAAAAGTGTTGTGGACTATCAACTGAAAACCGGTTGGAAGACTTTATTAAAGGAAAGCCTTTTAGCACTATCGGTAATCTTGGTGGTTATTTTGCTTATCTATTTAATTAATCGAGTATTTAATTGGCTGATTAATAAAGGACTAAGCTTAAAAGGAAAATCACTGAAAGGGATTAAGATCAACAACTATGAAGTTTTAAATGCCGACCAGGAATTTAACCTGTTAAGCAGTTTGGTTAAGCTAATAAAATGGGTTATCGTAATTGTGGTTGTATACCTGGCTCTGCCTGTAATGTTCGGCTTGTTTCCTTTTACTAAGGATATATCAAACCAATTGATCAATTATGTTTTAAGTCCGCTAAAAAAGATAGGACTAGGCATCTGGAACTACGTACCTAATTTTATTACCATCCTGGTGCTGGTTGTTATATTTAGGTATGTACTCCGTTTTTTTGGGTATTTAAAAACGGAAATAGAGAAAGGTGTATTAACCATCCCCGGTTTTTATGCGGATTGGGCCAATCCAACCTATCAAATTGTTAGAGTGCTTACGCTGGCGTTTATGCTCATTGTGATATTTCCGTACATGCCTGGATCTGATTCGCCGATTTTTAAAGGTGTGTCTGTTTTCATGGGCGTGCTGTTTACGTTTGGCTCTGCTGGCGCGCTAAGTAATATCGTAGCGGGACTGGTGCTTACCTATATGCGGGCTTTTAAAATAGGAGACCGGGTGCAGATTGGTGATGTTACGGGCGATATCTTCGAGAAAACTATCCTCGTTACCCGGCTGCGTACCATCCAGAACGAGATTGTATCGATACCAAACTCTACGGTGATGAGCAGCCACACCAAAAATTTCAGTAGCGAGGCTTTAGAGAAAGGGCTGATCGTTCACACTACGGTTACCATCGGTTATGATGCCCCATGGAGGCAGGTACATCAACTACTGATTGATGCCGCCTTAGATACACCAATGATAGAAAAGGAACCGGCACCGTACGTGTTGCAAACCAGTTTGGATGATTATTATGTGAGCTACCGCATCAATGCCCACACCAAAGAAGCCAATAAACAAGCACGAATATATTCTGCCTTGCACGCCAATATTCAGGATCATTTTAATAAAGCGGGGGTAGAGATCATGTCGCCGCATTACAAAGCCCTCCGCGATGGTAATGCCACAAGTATCCCAAATGATTATCTGGATAAAGATTATGTTGCGCCTGCTTTTCAAACACAGCAAAGGAAAGAGCAGTAATTGTAAGGAATCAATAATAGAGAGTCAAGAATCGGAACAGATCTTCAAACGTCTTGATTCCTGATTTCCTTCCCTAGAATATCTCGCCCACATCAATAAACAGCCCCCTTGAGCCTTCACGGCCAAAACCGTAGTCGACAGCAATGTTGGTGCGCGATGTTTTGTTGAGCTTTAATCGTAAACCTGGTCCAAATGCTGGTTGTATAGCTTGCAAAGCCGTTCCTTGTTGTGCAGATAAGCTTTCTCCGTTAACAAATAAAACACCGCCAAGTAAACCGTTGCGGGTAATTTTAAAGCGGTATTCACTCTCTGCATAAACCATTTGTGCGCCCCTGAAACGTCCTTGAATATAACCACGGCCGGTTGCCGAATTAGGATCCCAGGATGTGCTTGGTAAGTTAAGATAAGCCGGGTTACCGGATAGTATCACCCAATCGTACGACCAAAACGCCAGTACGTTATCAGAACTGGCCGGGAAGCGGATATATTTACGTAAGTCGATAATCAATGATTGCCAATCTTGCGTAGATCCTAAAAATTCGCGGCTGTCGCGGTATTGTACACTACCGTACCATCCTTTAGTAGGGTTAATAGAATTATCTCTTGAGTCGTGCAGTAAATTTAAAGTAAAGCCAGATGAAACGCTATGTTTGGATGAGCCATATTTGCCAAAATCAGACACTGCACCATCGGTAGTACCACTATGTGATACATTCCAGTAAGTGTCTATAGCATAACCCAAACCTGCATACCAATTGCCCGTAACGTGTCTTAAAGCAGTTTCATAAAAACGGGCAAAAGAGAAATCCATCGGGTCCTCATTTTTAATCGAAGAACCGCTACCTAAACCGTAGGTGCTTTGCGGGTATTGATAGTAGCGGTAATCGCCCACAAAATTAAACTTGTTATTCTTGGTCCAGATACTGCTCAGTACAGGCATAATAAACTGCTTGTTTTGGGTGTAAGAAGCGCTGGCAACAACGGTAGAAATTCTGGACTGCGGCCCCGTACGAAAAGCAATATTGCCCGATAATACAATAGCCAGCTTAGATACCAGTGTATAACCAACCGCGGGTACTACAGAAAGTTCGGGCTTGGTGGTTACAGAATCTGGCTGAGCAGAAGTTTTGGTGTGAAACAATTGATGTATAACATCAGGCAGGTCTGTTTGATCGCTTTTTTTAGCGGCAACCTTGGTGGTGTCTGTTACATTTTTTTTGCCGGTAACCAACTGGGGCAGAGATACACTTTTGTCGATCTGAGCTTTAACGCTAACATTAAAAGCTAACATTAGCAGAAGGCAAGCCCATATTTTTAAAAATCCTTTTTCCAAACCAGGGGTATTAATTAGAGTTTCGGCGCAATTTTAACATATTTCTATTATTCAAACGTAAAGCGCAGGTAATAAAATAAGATATTATTTATTTACATAAGACACACTGAAGATAAAATACCCTGATACCATGTTTAATAGTGGAAGTATTAATTAAATATCTCACCGTATAATCTATTGCCTATATTTAAAATACCAATTTAACAAACCACCAGTATGAAACTTATCGCCCAAATTTTGATTGCACTTGTAGCCATTGAGCATCTATATATATTATGGATCGAGATGTTTGCCTGGACAACGGCCGGAAGAAAAACTTTTAAAACTTTCCCGGCAGATTTATTCGAACCGACAAAAGCGCTTGCTGCCAATCAAGGATTGTATAATGGCTTCCTTTCGGCGGGGCTAAATTGGTCCTTATTAATTAGTGATACCGCGTGGAGTACTCATGTGGCTGTCTTTTTCCTCGGTTGTGTAATTGTTGCCGGTATTTATGGTTCAATTACCGCCAGTAAAGGTATTTTTGTTAAGCAAGCTTTACCTGCTATTGTAGCTTTAGTTTTTACATTATTAGCATAAAAAAGGCCGACCATAAATGGCCAGCCCCTAAAAATCAATTAAAATTGGGAATCTATTATACTATTATTTTTGCATTACCATTACGCCGTTTACTAATAGCGTACTACCTCCTTCGGCTACAATATTGTATACTTTTTGTACGCCATCGGCACGTTCTGTTTTCTGTAATACGGTAAATGTTTCGTATTTACCGGTTTTTTCATTTAAGCACATTACTTCCTGGCCTTGTACCACGTCGCCCATTTTACGGTTTCCGTCTTTGGTCATCATAGGGTGGTTAGGGGTGGCCTGTAATATTTTGTTGGTTAAAAATACTTCTTGCCCGCTATGTGTATTTAGTGTTTTGGCCGAAACCAATACCAGGCGGGTTAATGCGTAGTTTTTAGCCTCGTGTACGGTTAACTCTTTCACTTTTACTGCGGTTGGTTTACTGGTGGTGACATCAACCGTGATAATGTATTCGCCGCTTTTTACGTCCTTCAGCATTTTGGTGCCACCGTTGGCCATGGTAACAACCTCGTCGCCAGGGAAACAGATGTCGTTACCGTAAGTAGCGCCTTCCTCTTTCATGTCTTTACCACCATTCAGTGCTTTATATTGCTGAAAGCTAAGTTCTTTTGACAATACGTATGATAATTTAAGGATGAAGTTTTTCTCTTCCTTATTAATGTTATCAATGTCCAGGAAATACTTTTCCCAAACTTTACCATCTGCGGTAAAATCGGGCACAACGGTTTTATAAGTCGTGCCTTTTTCATTGGTGTAAAATACCATCAGGCCAATTTCCTGCATACCATCTTTGGCAATCAGTTTATATAGATCTATACGTTTTTTAAGGCCGTCACCACCGGTAATAAAGTAGGGCTTGCGGCTTTCGTAGCGATCAAGTACATAAGTATTTTCAAATTTTACATAAGAGTCTTTATCCAGATCGGTAATGGTAAAGGTTTTGGCTTTATCATACTCGGCCATGGTTAAAGGCCGCGGATTTACTTTGGGTTGATCTTGCGCCTGTGCTAAATAAAGTGAAGAAGCCAGTAAAAGCGTTAGTGTTGTCTTAAGCATGTTAGGGTTAAAATTAGTTACCAAAAAGAGCAATCAACTACTCCTGCATGGCGTCAGGAGTAGTGTATTTGATCGCTTCGCCCCGGTAGTAACTTTCTATTTATTGATAGTTTATGTTTTATGATAATTGTTTAAAGGCATCAGCAAAGGCCTGCATCTCGTCCATGCGGCCAATACTTACACGGCACCAGTTTTTGTTATTAAATTCCCAATGGCGAATACTTATACCACGGTTAGCCATTTCGTTGGCAAAACGCGCGCCATCCATCTTAATTTCAAACATCACAAAGTTGGTTGATGATGGGATGTACTCATAACCTTCTTTCTTTAATACCGAATACAGGTATTCTTTTGATGCTAAGGTTTTTTTCAATACATCCTGTAAAAAGTCTTTTTCCTGGTAGGCAGCAGTTGCAGCAGCCACGGTAGTGGCAGATAGACTCATAATACCGGTTGCATAATCAGATAGTTTTTTAACTGTATCAGTTGGTGCTACGATGTAGCCGCAACGTAAACCTGCAAAGCCATAAAGCTTTGAGAAAGTACGTGCTACAATAATATTTTGCCCAGCCTTAACGCCGCTGATCATGGTTACGCTTTGCGGATCGGGCAGGTAATCGATGTAAGCTTCATCAACAAATACGGTTACTTTTTTACTCACGCGTTCGCAAAAGGCTTTCAGTTTGGCAGTATCTAATACGGTAGCTGTAGGGTTGTTAGGGTTACATATATAGATCAATCCGGTGTTTGGGCCAATTTTGGCTTCCATGGCGTCTAAATCTAACTTGTAATCTGTTGTAAGCGGAACTTTAACCAACTTGCTGCCCAGTTTGGCCGCAGAGCGTGGAAGATCGTCATAAGATGGGTTACCGCAGATAATTTCAGCGCCGTTTTTTCCATAATACATCGCAGCAGCCAACAACAGTGGGGTAGAACCCGCATCCATCAATATATTATCCTGGGTAATACCTTCGTAAGCAGCAATTTTACCTGTTAACTCTCCGAAATGCATAAAAGGGTATTGATAGCTCTTATCCAGCGCATCCGTTATTGCTTTTTTTGCAGCAGGTGAAGGGCCAAATGGATTTTCATTGGCCGATAAACGCGCTTTAATAACGGTTGGCGCCGAGGTGATAACAGATTGATCAGTTATCGCCACATCGTCAATAACAGGACTATGAACTGCTTTTGAGGGCATTGCCGAAAGCTTTTCAAAAGCCCCCGAAAAGAAGGTTAGTCCGGCGGCTGTTAAGGCGCTTGATTTGATCCAGTTTCTACGGTTGATTGTTGCCATGATTATGATGCTTTTAGTTTAGTTCGTTAACCTTTAGTCCCCGTTTCGGGATACGCCACCCTCGTTTCCGTAACCCGCCCGTGCAATGCCGCTACCACACTTCGCGCCGATTCAAATGCGCCAGCCATCCAGGCGTTTAAATAGGTGAGGTGCTCACCTGCAAAATATACGTTGGCATCTGGCTTTAATAAGGCTGGGTAATAATCCCGGCGCGTTTCATTGCTATAAACTGCCCAGCCGCCCATGTTGAATTTGGTTTTATGCCAGCTTACCGAAAATGACCGTTCAAAATCTTTATCGTACTGCGGATGAATCAATCTTCCTTTTTCCAGCGCCAGTTTCTCGCGGTCGGCGTAACTTAAATTGCCTACGCGTTCTGCTTTTTCATTAAAATTATAGTAACCTATCAGGATGCCTTTTTTATCCAGGTAATCATACGAGGGATAAAAGATCTGTGTCAGATCGTTATTGGTATGGGTGATACCACCGTAAATGCTTTCGTCTTCTTCCCAAAAACGGCGCTTAAATTGCAGGCCGATTTTGCCGGTTTTCATGTAGCCGATAAAATCAATCGCACGACTTACATCTGATGAAAAATTGTGATTAACATTACTTAACACAGGTAAAGGCAGCGTGCAGATACACATATCGCCATTGATAGCGTGCTCGCCCAAGCCATCTTTATAAACTATTTTAACGCCATCAGCCACGTTGGTAATATGGGTTACCTCGGCGCCCAAGGTAAGCATTGGTGTCACTTTCTTTTCTAATGCTTTGGCAATCTGATCCATACCACCTACGGCCTGGAACATAGTGCCTTGCAATTCATAGGTATACTCTGCGACATTATAAAAGTCTGGATCCATCAGGCCAGATTCTATGATATCTGCCAGTTTATTTGGATCTGCGATCTTTCCCGATTTGCTACCAGCTCCCGGCGATTCAATATAACCGCGACGTGCTGAAGCTTTGTATAATTTATCTACATCCAAACCACCTTCGGCCATCAGGTATTCTATTACCTTTTGGGCGTCTTCTTTACTAAGTGCGGTGTCCAGATTGCCATGATCGATGCTTTTGGCGAGCATTTCGGTCATGTAGCCGCGAACATCATTATGCACTTCACGCGTGCGGATCTTCTTGTTAGATAACAGCCCCTTGCCTTCGGCGTAGTAGTAAGTGTTTTCGTTAACGTTATTATAAACCTGGATAGGCACGCCCAACTCCTTACAATAATGCAATGTAAGCTGATGGTGGTGCGGGATACGTGATGGCCCTGCGTTAAAATATAAACCGCTATCAAAGTTCGCTGTTGCGGTGGATTTGTCTGCCTCGGTATTTGTAGCGCCGTTTCTGATACTCCAGCAGCGGCCGCCGGTACGTTGGCGCGCTTCCAGTATTTTACATTGATAGCCTAACTTAGTTAGTTCGTAAGCGCAGGTCATCCCGGCTAAGCCAGCACCTAAAATAATTACTTTTTTGCCGTTTCCACTACCTTCCAGGTTAAAGGCATGTGCAGGTGCCGATTTTAACAAGCCCAAGGCAAGCATGGCAGGGTATGTAGTGCCTGCAAGCATAGCGCCTTTACCTAAAAAATCGCGTCTGGAGATGTTTTTCAAAACAGATTTTTATAAATCAGTGCAAATTGATGATATAAAGATAGGTTTTAATCTGTTTTTTTAATAAAATGTTGATAAATTGATAGATTTTGTAATTTTTTATACTTAAAATGTTAACTATTGATGTAATATTAAGTGTAATGTATGATTTTGTATCGATTTATTATGGTTTAATCTACTATTTTGATAGATAATTTACTTTTTGTATGTAATTTATTGTGCTTATTCAAAAAAACAAGAGCTTATTGCGCTAAAAGTATACCCGCTTAAAACAAAAGTCAATATTTTGCCTATCTGGCTGGGTAACAGGTTGTATTTTTTCTTAAAAGCTGACGTAAAGTGGTGCGAGTTTTTATATCCCACAATTTCTGATACCTCGCCAACGGTTTTACCTTCTTTTAACAGCTGATAAGCAGAGTCCATGCGCAACTCAAACAAGTAACCAAATACGGTATGGCCAAAGAGTTCCTTAAAACCTTTTTTGAGCTTAAAATCATTCAGTCCGGTTTTGCGTGCCAGTTCAATAAGGGAGCAGGGGGTTTGGAGGTTTTGTTCAACTAAAGTTTTTGCATCTTCCAGTCGGGAAACATCTTCTTTGCTGAAATTAGCGGGCGACAGCTGCTTGTTTTCCAGCCGTTCCAGTTGCATCGACAACAACTCCAATATTTTAGCTTCCAGAAATATCCTGCGGATATAATCGGGCTGGCCGGCCTGCACCATTTCCTTAATCAGCACTTTAAACCGGCCGTCGCGATACTCGTCGCTGGTTACTAAGGTAAAGGGCTCCTGGCCGCCGCCTTCGAAATTTTCGGGTAAAATATCTTTGCCTAATAATTTACGGATAAAGCGCTGGGTAAGGCAAATGGTAAATACTTCGGTAGGCTTATTCACCACCATATCTATATCTAATGCAGAGCAGTAAAAGGTGTGATACTGGCCTTTTTGTAAAACCAGGTCAATTTGCTCTGCATTAGAGTGACTAATCAGTTTACCATCCAGCACAAAATTCATCACCCAGCAAAAACTGTCGCACTGCAGTTTCATAACGCAGGGGGCGTTTACATTAAAAGTACTGTTAAATAAGCATACACCCTCGAACCATAACTCTTTGATCTTCATATTTCCCCACTCGGCAGATGCGGAAGATTCGCGCTGCTCTATATGAGCCGCACCACTAAATTCTTTAGGGTAGGCCAGGTTTAGGTGTGATTGCTGGTTAGGCAACGATGTAAGGTTGATTTGCATATAATCCGTTTCGCGTTGTTTTCAATCCGTTTTGCGTTAACCGCTCAGCCGATCTATGACGCAAATTTGCATCATTATTTTTAATCAGTCTAAATAAATGGAGAAAAAATTTATCTATGTGTTGTTGCTACTCTCTGCAAAGGTGAGCGCACAACAGATAGATACCGCTGCTAGAGATACCAGTAAATCGAAAAAATTAAAGGAAGTTATTGTAACAGCAACGCGGTCGGCAAAAGATTTAATGACGGTGCCGATGCCGGTAAGTACGATAAATAATAAAGAAATTAAGAACAGGGGACTAGTGAGATTGGATGAAGTGTTGAACGAACAAACAGGCCTGGCTGTATTACCAGATGCGCACGGCCAGGGAATCCAGATCCAGGGTTTTAGTCCCGACTATACCATGATTATGCTGGATGGCTTACCCATCATCGGCCGTACAACGGGAATCTTAGATCTTACCCGCATAACAACAAATGGTATCGATAGGATCGAAGTTGTAAAAGGCCCGGTGTCGTCACTATATGGTAGCGAGGCTATGGCGGGCGTGGTCAACCTGATTTCGGCAACGCCGCCATTAGGATTTTCAAGTTCGTTTGCGGCACGTTATGGCACTAACAAAAATGCAGATCTATCATTAAACGCAGCTTACGCTACACCAAGATTATCGGTATCCGGCTTTATCAATCGCAATAGTAGTGGGGGGTATTCGCTGGTGCCGGGATCAGGTAGCCCAACGGTTTCGCCTTTTCATGGATATACGGTTAACGGGAGAATCACTTATAAGTTAACTTCCAATACAGATCTGCGCTTATTGATCAGAAATTATACGAATACTTCTACCAATAATTATAGTGTCGATAGCGGCCAGGTGGCAGGTAAGGGTACAGAAAGTAACTTCAGTATTTCACCATCCATCACACACCGTTTTTCTGAGAAGTTTACAGGCGAGTTAAGGTTGTATCGATCTACTTATCAAACAACCTCATTGCTTAACTATACGGCTACCAATGCGGTTTATGATGAAACCTATTTTAACCAGGCTTTCAACAGGGCAGAGATTCAGAGTGATTATCAGATCTACTCGAAGCTAAGGTTAACATCTGGAGTCGGCGGTCAATATGAAACGGTGGATGCCACACGATATGATACGCAACAGTCATTTACCTCCGGTTATGTTTATGCCCAATGCGATTGGACGACATTTAAGAAGTTGAATGTAATTGCCGGCGGCCGTTTTGATGCACACAGCGTATATCGTTCGCAATTTAGCCCGAAGCTGGCGGTGAGCTATCAACTATCAGACAAGTTTGTGCTTCTCGGTTCAACGGGCAAGGGGTATAAAGCGCCTGATTTCCGCCAGCTTTACCTCAACTTTACTAATGCTGTGGTTGGCTATAGCGTGTTTGGTTACGAAGAAGCCGCTGCACAAGTAGCAAAACTACAGCAGCAAGGCCAGATTCAAACCATCTTGATCGACCCTAATAAGCTACAGCCTTTAAATGCTGAAAGTTCTACAGGTTATAATTTAGGTTATCGCTATCGCCCGGCAAAATCTTTGATGTGGACGGCAAACTTCTTCCGCAATAATATTCGCGATTTGATTGATGCCGTGCCTATTGCTATCAAAACTAACGGACAATCTGTTTACTCGTACTTCAACATCCATAGCGTATACACGCAAGGCGCGGAGACAGATTTAAGCTATAATTTCTTAAACCACTGGATCTTGGCTGGCGGATATCAATATCTGCAAGCCTACGACAATACCGTGCTCGATCAAATTAAAGCTGGCCAGGTTTATGGCACAGACGAGAAAACCCGTGAAACAGTAAAAGTAACCAAAAGCATGTATGGCGGATTACTAAACCGTTCGAAAAATATGGCTAACGCCAGGATCAACTATCAGGACGATAAAACGGGCATCATTGCGTCGGTAAGGGCAATTTATCGTGGCAGATATGGCTTCTCTGATGTGGACGGCAACGGCATCGTAAACCGCGATGATGAGTATGTAAAAGGTTATGTGCTTTTCAATGCATCGGTATCCAAACTGTTTTATCATAACCAGATCCGGTTCCAGTTAACGGGCGAAAACCTGGGCGATTACAAACAGCCGCTAACCATCAGCAACCTGCCCGGCCGACTGCTTTATGCGGGCTTCACTTACAACTTTAATAAACAATAATTCACCAAATAGTAACAACAAAACAATATGAACAAACTACAAACTTTAGCTTTAGGATTAATTAGCAGCTCGGTACTTTTAATGAGCGCATGCAGCAAAAACAGCGACGATGCTACACCCGTGGCGGCAACATTGAAAACCAATACCGTAACAGATCTGGATGGTTCTAAAGGTAATGTGTATTATAGCTTAGCCAACAACGCCGCCGTAACAGGCGCAGATACCACCGGGACAAAATGGGATATCAAATTTTCTGGCACCAGCATTTTTGTAAATAGCGGCACTTCTGGTACGGGTACGGCCCAGGCACAGGTAGTAAGCAGTACATTTGCAGATTTAACAGCCGCACCGGCAAGTGGTTATAAATCAGACGCTACAGGTGCCGCAGCAATCACCGGCTGGTATACTTATACTGCAACAACAGCTCCTCAGCATGCTATTTTAATGGTTCCGGGTAAAATTATCGTGGTAAAAAACAGTGCAGGTAACTATGCTAAAATAGAAATGAAAAGCTATTACAAAGGTAACCCTGATACCACCACGCCAGCATTTGCTGATTTAACAACCAGGCCAGCATCAAGAATTTACACTTTCCGTTTTGCGTATCAATCAAACGGTACAACAAGCTTACAATAGTTCTATATAAATTAATCAAGTCAGTTGATTCTATGTTCCGCTTCCGCGAGGGAAGCGGAACATTTCCTTAAAAATCTCCACAAACATGAAAGTAAAAAATATCAAATATTTGATTCTAAGCTTCATCGTATTGATGATCAGCTACACGCCACAAGTTATGGCGCAAACATCGCCCAAAATAGTATCTGTTAATGGTACAGTGAGCGAAATACTGGCAGGCATTGGCATGGAAGGTAATATTATAGGTACCGATATTACCAGTAATTATCCTGCAACACTAAAAAGCAAACCCAAGGTAGGGCATAACCGTAACCTATCTGCAGAAGGCATTTTAGCCCTGCAGCCAGATATCGTAACCGGACTTTCAACCGAACTAAAGCCCGAATTAGTAGCTCAGCTAAAAAGCGCAGGCATTAAGCTGGTGTTATTTACACAAACGTTCTCTGCCGATGGCACGCGCAAACTAATTAAAGAAGTTGCTGCTGCTTTCGGTAAACCGCAAAAGGCAGATCCGCTGGTTAAGAAGTTGGATAGCGATTTGGCTGCTGCTGCAAAAATTAACAAAGGCACAAAACCCAAAGTACTATTTATATACGCCCGCGGAACCGGCACTATGATGGTGGCTGGCGAAGGCACACAGATGCAGCAAATTATTGAAATGGCTGGCGGTGCAAATGCGGTAACAGGTTTCAGCGATTTTAAACCATTAACTCCCGAAGCATTAGTTGCTGCTAACCCCGATGTGATATTACTGTTTAGCAGTGGCATGGATAGCTTGGGCGGCGCAACTGGTTTATTAAATGTACAAGGCGTAGCCCAAACCAAAGCAGGTAAAAACAAACGTTTTGTAACCATGGATGGCGAACTGGTAAGCAGTTTTGGTCCACGATTGGGACTGGCAGTAGGCGAATTGGCGCAGAAAATAAAGTAATGGTTATTAAAAATCATAGCTACGTGCTCATCGGCTTATCACTGCTGTTACTGCTGGTGGTTATCGCTTCGATCTGTATTGGGACGGTACACATTCAGGTTAGTCAGCTTTGGTCTATGATTACCTACCATACCGGGTTAAGTGATAAGGCTGAATTTACATCGCAGCAATTTGCTGTGATGTTTAACCTGCGTTTACCGAGGGTGGTATCAGGTGTATTGATCGGTGCAGCATTGGCCATTTCGGGTGCAGCCATCCAAGGTCTGTTCCGTAATCCGCTGGCCGAGCCGGGTTTGATCGGTATATCATCAGGGGCCACACTTTTTGCCGCGCTGATGATTGTTTTTGGCGGCAAAATACTGGTTATGGTTGGTAGTACTTATAGCTACTACATGTTATCGATAGCAGCTTTTGCGGGTGCTTTTATTACGGCTTTGGCCGTATACAAACTAGCTATGCGTAACGGCCGTACCATGATTACCGCTTTACTGCTAACCGGTATCGCTATTAATGCCCTGGCATTTTCATTTACAGGCTTGCTTACCTATATATCTACAGATGAGCAGCTCCGTAACCTTACATTCTGGAGCCTTGGAAGTTTAGGCGGCTCCAGCTGGCTTTCGGTTGGCAGTATTTTGCCTTTTATATTAATTCCTGTTATGGTATTACCATTTATGGGCAAATCTTTAAATGCAATAGCCCTTGGCGAAACACAAGCCGGACATATGGGCTTCAATGTTAATAAAATAAAGCGTACAGTGCTTTTACTGGCTACGATGTCTGTGGGGGCATCAGTTGCAGTTGCCGGTATTATCAGCTTTGTGGGGCTTGTGGTCCCTCATATTATCCGGATAGGTTTTGGTGCCGATAATAGACTGATAATACCTAGCTCTGCTATTTTGGGCGCAGCAATGCTCACCCTTGCAGATCTGGCATCGCGAACCGTGGTCGCACCCGCAGAATTACCCATTGGTATTGTTACTGCATTGGCGGGTTCGCCGGTATTTATTTACATGATCAGCGCACAAATTAAAAAACAACAGGTATGATCAAGGTTAATAATGTTTCTTATTCCGTTGGTAGAAAAGAGATCTTAAACAACATTTCGTTCGAAGCTAAGCAGGGAGCGATCATGGCTGTTATTGGTGCCAATGGTGCCGGTAAAAGTACCTTGCTTAAATTGTTATGTAATGAGATGTCACCGTCGGTTGGTCAGATTCAGTTCTATGGCCGCGACTTGGACGACTATCCGATAAAAGAACTGGCGCGCAAGCGCTCTGTATTAACTCAGCATAATACCATCAGTCTTTCTTTCACCGTTAAAGAACTGGTGTTGATGGGCAGGTATCCGCATTTCGATGGGCAGCCGACCGAACACGATATGCAAATGGTAAACGAAGCAATGCACGTCACGGGCATTACCAGCATGGCAGGGCGTACTTACGAAACCTTATCTGGCGGCGAGCAGCAACGTGTGCAATTAGCCCGGGTTATTGCCCAGATCCAGGATGTGCCGAATGGTTGGCTGCTTTTGGATGAGCCAACAAACGGGCTCGATCTTTTGCATCAGCAGCAGTTACTGATCCAAGCCCGCGATATGGCCGATATGGGATATGGCGTGATCTGCATTTTGCATGATATTAACCTGGCTGCCGCATATGCTGATCAGATCCTGATTTTAAAACAGGGAAGAGTGCAGGCTCTGGGAAGCCCCGATGAAGTAATTAGCTGCGAAAATATCCATGATGCTTTTGGCATTAAGGTGCAGTTGATGAAAAATGAAAACTTTAAATGTCCGTTGGTAATTACCACCGGGCGCATTAATTATAACTCATAAACTAAAACAATATGGAAAGTACAACACAAAGTATAAAAGCGCAATGGGACGCTTTCAAAGAACAAAATCCTAAAGTCCGTATCCGTGATGCCGCAAAACAATTAGGCGTTAGCGAAGCCGATCTGTTAAATACCGGTATAGGCGTAAGCGTGGTTAGATTAAATAACCAATTTCCAGAGCTTTTAAAAGAAGTAAACATACTAGGCAAAGTAACGGCCTTAACCCGTAACGACTATTGCGTACACGAACGTAAAGGCATCTACAAAAAAGCAACCTTCAATGGCCATATAGGTTTGGTAGTTACGCCAGATATAGATCTGCGTTTATTTATGAGCCAATGGGCTTTCGGTTTCGCGGTTAATGAAGCAGAGCGCCATAGTCTGCAATTTTTTGATAAAAGCGGAGAGGCTGTACACAAGATTTACCTGATTGAAGATAGCGACAAACAAGCTTATCACGATCTGGTAACAAAATATACAGCAGAAGATCAGCAGGAAGAATTGACTATTTTACCCACATCTGCACCAACTGTTGAATTGCCTGATAACGAGATCAATATCAACGAGTTTCAGGAAGGCTGGAAAGCTTTGCAGGATACGCACGATTTTCATCCCTTATTAAAGAAACATCAGCTTAGCCGTACACAAGCATTACGTTTAGCGCCAGAAGATTATGCGTTGAGACTGGAAGTAAGCACGCTAAAAACCATATTAGAAAATGCTGCCGCAAGAGCGCAAGAGATTATGGTGTTTACCGGTAGTGCTGGTTGTATTCAGATCCACACCGGCCCAATTGTAAAATTGGTAGAGACCGGGCCATGGTTCAATGTGCTTGATCCTGACTTTAACATGCACCTGCGTTTGGATGGTATCAATACTGTTTGGTTGGTTAAAAAGCCTACTAATGATGGTTGGGTACACAGCATCGAAGTATTTGACAAAGATGGTAATACAATTGTGCAGTTTTTTGGCAAGCGTAAGCCAGGTATCCCTGAGAGCGAAGGTTGGAGAACCTTGCTGACAGATAGCACTACAAAATAATTAGGAAAATATAAAAAGTCCTGGTTACCTGCGGCATAGCAACGATGCGCCGCAGGTAATACAGGCACCAAATAAACATCTGCCATGTGTGAAACCAGAATTTTAGCCCGTAAAGGTGCAGCTGTGATATGTGACTGCCCGGAGTGTGGAATGATGAGTATCTGGCATCAAAACCTGATGCTTAGTTTTTCGCCCGATCAAATGGAGGCATTCCATCAGTTTACGCAGGAATTAAACTTTGACGATCGTAGCTTTCCGTTCCCTGATGGCTCTGAGCGGGCTGTTGTATGTACGCCCAATCCTGACATTAACTTTGTGTTCACTAAAACAGAGTGGCGCGAGCTAAACATGGCCATGGGCGAAGCATTGCAGATGCACGAAGTTTACAAACTGCTTTATTCGCGCTAGTAGTTGTTATCGAGGATTTTTTGAAACGCTTTTTGCGAGAGGGCAGGCTTGCGGCTTTTAATGGCCTTGAGCAAATCCTCATGCAAATGATGGTTCATAGCGAAGTGACTAATTCCCTGCGTATCGCGTGCAGAAAAGAAGTTACGCATAATGGATGCGAAGCTTTGGTAAAGATCTGATAATACAGGATTTGCGCAGGCACCGGCAATAGCCATGTGGAAAGCGATATCGGCTTCGGCGCATTCTTCCGGGTTTTCTGCTTTTATAGCTTGTTTACGCCACTCCAGGTTGCGTTCCATTTCTAAAATATTGGCTTCGGTATGTTTTTCGGTAGCCAGTTTTACAATCTCTTTTTCCAGTAATGATCGTGCGGCGTTAATATCGTCAAAATCGGCACGGCGCAAACGCTGTTCAATACTTACAGACTGGAAACTATTGTTTACAAATGTGCCCGAGCCTTGCTGTACCTTTAATATCCCGGATATAGCCAGGGTTTTGATGGCCTCTCTTATGGTTGATCTGCCCACATCGTAAAGCTTCATCAACTCTGGTTCAGCCGGAATTTTCTCGCCCGGTTTGTATTTCCCGTCGATAATATCCTTCCTTATTTGATTAACTATCTTGTCGTAGAGTTTCAAGTGCTTCTGATAAATTATGTACAAACATACGATGTTTGTTTTGAAACTCATAATGTAGTAATAAATGATAGCACATTGGCACATGTTTTAATGATCAATTAATCAGTAAATTAAGTATTGTAAATTGCAAGTCACATTAATTAAACATATGATGTGTTTTATAAAACATATGATGTTTTATTGTTTTTGTAAATATTCTTATCTATGTTTGCATCATAATATTAGGCCAGGATAAGAAGACGGCCTATCGAAAATTTACAAATATGACAACTTTAACATTTTGCATTATTCTGCTGGCAGGGGCATACCTGGCAGGATTAGTCGGCTCATTAACCGGCCTCGGCGGCGGGGTGGTAATTATCCCTTTATTAACGCTGGTATTTCATATTGATATTCGTTATGCTATCGGCGCGGCGTTACTGGCATCTATAGCAACGTCATCTGGCGCGGCGAGTGCTTATGTAAAAGAAGGGATTACCAATATACGGCTGGGTATGTTTCTGGAGATAGCCACCACGATAGGAGCAGTGGTAGGGGCGGTGATTGCGGTATATACACCGACCAATACCATCGCCATGATGTTTGGCAGTATCCTGATCTTTTCGGCAGCAATGACCTTGCGAAAGAAAAATCAGGAAGTTTTAACAGAAGGCAGCAAACTATCGTATCTGTTAAAGCTGAATAATAGTTATCCTACCAAAGAAGGCAATGTTGAATACAAACTAAAGAATGTAGGAGCAGGTTTCTCTATAATGGCTTTAGCGGGAATATTATCAGGCTTGTTGGGTATCGGTTCTGGTGCGTTAAAGGTTTTGGCGATGGATTCTACCATGCGGATCCCGTTTAAGGTATCAACCACTACCAGTAATTTTATGATAGGTGTAACTGCTGCTGCAAGTGCGGTTGTATACCTGCAAAGGGGGTACATGGACCCAGGGTTGGCATTCCCTGTAATATTGGGTGTGCTTGGAGGGGCTTTTACCGGTTCGAAATTATTGACCCGGATAGATCCTAAAGCCTTACGGTTAATATTTTGCATGGCTATAACATTTGTGGCCGTAGAGATGATATACAACGGTTACAATCATAAATTTTAATCATCAGCATCATGAAAAAAGTAATTTCAAAAAGTTTTTGGGTAGATAAGGACGTTGAACAATTAATAGGCGAACTATTGAGGTACGGCGTAATGATAGCCAGCATTATAGTGCTGTTGGGTGGTGCTATCTATTTGTATCAGCAAGGCCAGTTAACTGTTCCATCAAGGCACACGTTTACCGGCGAAGGCGCAAGTTACACTACAGTAAAAGGTATTATCAACGGGGTGCGCAATTTTGCTGCACCAGATATTATACAGTTGGGCGTACTGGCGCTTATTGCCACACCTATATTAAGGATCGCATTTTCTTTGGTTGCCTTTGTGATAGAAAAGGACAAACTGTATGTATTTATTACCCTGATAGTTTTATGCGTAATGCTATTTAGTATGTTCAGCGGTTTAAAAGTTTAATTGGCAGGTTCATAATTAATGTATTGTACAAAGCGCGGCGCGGTAGCTGTATTGGGGCTGCTACCGTGTGGCAAAGCGTGATGCCAGATAATAAAATCACCCGCGTTAGCTGCAACAGGTTTGGCACCCAGGGCGTAAAGGTTTTGTTTCTGCGGATCAACACCTGCTGGCAAAGTATCCAGCCATGCGCCAATTTTATGCTGAAAGCCCGGCACCAACGTAAATGCTCCCTGATTTTCGGCTGTGTCTGATAGGTAAAGTATTCCCTGTAACCCAAATGGAATAGGGTTAAAAGATTTTAGGTCCCAATGCAGGTAGGGGCCTGTAAACTTAAAATTTTCTGTTTCGGGCGGGTTAAAGCCAACACGATCTGTGTTTACCCAAATGTCTTTCCGTTGCCAAAGTTCTTCGTAGGCCTTTCTTATTTTCTCCGACCTCCGGTTGTGCGCTAAAGCCGGGTGCTGAAATAGCTGCACCATAATACCTTGCTGCGCCGGGTGCGTATTATACCATGTGGCTGGGTTATACCGATCTACGCCGATGTAATTACAAAGCGCTTCTATGGTTGCATCACAGTCATCTTTGCTTACCGCATCTCTGATAATGATATAACCGTTTTGATCCCAGAAATCGAGATCGGCTTGCGTTAAAACTTCATAGCTTATAGGTTCTTCTGCTGAGGCAATGTTTTCACCGGCTTGCAATTTATTAAACAGATCAATTTTTTTCTGATCCAGGCCGCTCGATGTAGTTAATATCCAGTTTTCAAACTCTTCGAAGGTTGGGCCGATATTATAGAGATATTTTAAAGTTGGCTCGAGCCCTAATCCCAATACACTTAACAGCGTCACATCCGTTTGCCATTCGTCTAAAAAACCATCGTGTGCTAATTTGGCATCGCGTTTAAGTATGTGTTTGTGCCAATAGCGCTTTAAGTGCATTATATTAAGTTTGCCTGTTTCTTGTGATGTAGTTAGTTCTGCAGTTAACATGGTGAAATAATGCTTAGTCGTTTTTATAAATATATCCAAAATTTAGTGCAACAGGTATCCATAAAAGAAGATCAGCCATTAGGATATCTTTGCCGATCTTAATTTCTTCAGCGGTATTGGTCACTGCTTCCATATAGTTATCTGACGCTTGCAAATTCCGAAGAAAATGCCATTGCCAAGGCTCAACCTCCTGAAAATTGACCCGGTAATTAAGCCTGCTGACCGCTAAAAAGCTAATTTGCTTTTCTGGCATCACAGTCTCCTGTTTTTGGTAGACAGCCTTGACATAGTCTGCCAGTGGCCAATTGAGTTTTAATAGCTTTAAACTGGGTGACGCTTTTATATTAGTGTTATCAAATAGATATAGTAATTCATTTTCGGCGTGGCTCCCTGTTTCGTTACCTTGTAAACCTTTAACTCGTGCAACCTCAGCCAGCGCTCGCTCTAATATGGCCAAGTCAACTGGAAGGTCAAACTGCCGCGATTGTGCACTATCAATATTTTGAGGCTGAGACGCCTTTAAAAAAGCCGGAAACTGATACCCTAGATCATAAAGATCTGGAGATGTAGAGGGGAGTTTAAGCAGATATGCCTTTACAAAAGTATGAAACAGTTCTTCGCCTAGTAAGTTACATACGGCAGGGTATTCGGCATCCATGCATTCCATCAAACGTAAAATATATCCGCGGGCATAGATGCCTATCTTTTGTTCGGAGGTTTGCCTTATTGATGAGCGGATAACAATTTCATTATTAACACCGTAATGCTCGTTGGCTAAAAGTATCTTGTCGGTAAGCATACCTGGCTTAACAATGATTGAGGTAAGCCAGCGTTGTATGTTGGCCAGTTCAGTCATGCGCTATTTGCATTTGATGATCAACCGGGTTAGAAACCGCATCCGCATAAGGCGTGCGGTAAACTGGTACATCGGGGATAACGCCCTGCATTACTTGTTTGGCTTTTTGTACTTCGGTTACCAGGTCCGGATATTCAGGGATATTGGAATCCCATTCCAGCAAAGTAGAAACACCGCCGGTAAGTTGCTGGGCTAACCGATATAGATGCCATACCTGGGTAGGCACGGGCTGATCATGCGTGTCTAATAAATAAGTATCGCAATCTGTAGGCCCGGCAATGTGCATCTGTACCACCGCTTTATGCGGAATATTACGGATGTAAAATTCGGGGTCGAAACCATGGTTAAAACCTGATACAAAAACGTTATTCACATCAAGTAATAAGCCGCAGCCTGTTTTGCTGACCAGTTCGGTCAAAAACTCCCATTCGTGTAATGTTGAACTTTGAAACTCCATATAGGTTGATGGATTTTCGAGAATCAATGGTCGTTGTAAAATATCCTGTACCCGGTTAACGCGTTCGGCAACATGTTGCAGGCTTTCCAAAGTAAGCGGCAAAGGGAGCAGATCGTGGGTGTTAAGGTGGGCAACGCCGGTCCAGCATAAGTGATCCGAGATCCAAACCGGTTTAACAAAATCAGCCAGTTCTTTTAACTGTTTCAGATAATTGAGGTTTAGCAGATCGGTGCTACCGATCGACATTGACACACCGTGCATCACAACAGGGCGTACGCCGGCAATATGCTCCAGCACATGGCGGCCATAGCCAAAATTATTCATGTAATTTTCGCTGATGATCTCAAACCAATCAACCACCGGATCATTTTGCATGAGGTGGCTGTAATGCTTGCTACGTAAACCAACGCCCAGGCCTAAATTTGGTAGGCTCAGGCGGTTAATATTGGTTGTGCTCATGTTTGTAAAAATTGATCAGGTAGATGGTGGAAATGCCAATCTGATATCGCTTGTCTTTGGTTTGGCCGGCACGGTTTGTTTACGGCTTTCTAAAACTGCGGTGTAAGCATTCCAGGCTATATCATGTACCAGATCGCCGGTATTAAACGGAATGGTACCGGGTAGTTTAGTAATATCGTGGCTCGGGCCGGTAAAATCATCCAACTCCATATTACCCGAGGTAACTTTGCGACCGTTAGGCAGGGTAGAAATAACCGGGTAAATTTGAGATGCTGATATAGGCACAGCACAGCCACCAAAGCTAGAACAAAGGTTATCGCCAGGTGCGCTGTAAAGTGGTGCAGCGGGAGTGGGGCCACCGCAAAGATTTTCTGCGATTTTGAGTGACATTACACTGCTGTTGCACGATTTTGATTGGCCAACCTGCTGCACAAACCCGCAACCACCTTGTGCTTTGCAAGAGTTGGAACCACGGCAATTATGATATATTTCGGCAGATGCACAAGTACTATCCGCGGTAGCAGGTTGGTTAAGGTCTAAACCCTGACAAGCATGATATAAAACATCTTTTTTAATTGGTTGCACGCCTTGCGCCAGATTTGGCAGCTGACCAAATACTGCCCAGCACATCATCAATCTATCGCCCGAACCACCCATGGATGGAAACGGAAACCCAACACCTGGATTAGCCCAAAATTGATCGAGTACAGTAGTAATACCTGCAATTGCGCCGGTTGCTATTTCACAAAACTGTTTGTAGTTGGCAGCGCGTTTAGGGTCATTAAGATCGCCCGTACCGCTTGGATCATTAAGTCGGTTTAGCGCTGCAGCAATTTCTTCTGCTTTAGGTAGTGGATATTGGTTTTGATCGTAATCTTCTGTTTTCAGGTCTTCCGGTTTCCATTTATCCGGGCCTGGCCTTACTGTTGTATGCCAGGTAGGCCAGGTAACAATTTTTCCCGAGTTTAGGTCGTCTCTAATCTCTTCAAAACGTTCATAATGATCTTGTTTGCCATTACCGTAACGTGCATAAGCGTGGGTAGATGGCGCTGGTTTGCCGGTATCTGTAAAGGATGGGTAATCTGCTTTTAAGGCTACGTTTGAGGCTTGATTATCTGGCTGAACGGCTTGTAGGCCTGCACCATAAAGATTTTTAGAAATATCTGCACCTTCACCCTGGTCTGTAATAGCACAAATCAATTTATAGATCAGTTCTTTCGCCTTTTCTGGTAACCAACCTTCAACAGTAGTATCCAGGCCCTGAAACTCTTTATAAGGATGGCCTTGTGATGTGGCGTTAAATATATCCTGCTGTATAGATGCCGGTTTATATATTTTTTCCCAAAGTGAAGTTACCTTGCCATCATCATCTTCATATTGAATGTCAAGGTAGTCCCAAAGGCATTGATACATTTGGCCTATGCTGCCAAACATTGGTAACTCATCGCCCGGTTGCCAATCCTTAAAAGGAGTGATCGGGAAATACTTATGTAATTCTGATTCTTTTATACGCGCTTTTGCTTCTTCTTCGGGGGCTTCAATGGCTAAAAACAGATCGTTTTGGGTAATGTTCAGATCATCTAGTTTAACTCTTATTTTGCTGTAGTTAATTCCATTTGAAACTTCCTTACAGTCTTTAAAATCAACAATACCGGGTATAACTGTAGACTCAGGACTGTAGCATGTCCATGCATAATTGACTTTTTGGGGCGACAACTGTGTAAATTTAGGTACTACGCCAACGGCAGTAGCCAAATTAGATGCCAGTTGCAGGTGCAGCATCTCTTCGATAAATACGCTGAAGATGGTGTTAAACGCTTTCTCGTTCTCAGGAATGTTTTTTGATGGGCGCGTTCCGGGTCTGAAAGTAGGGGCTAAGCCCGGCCAAAGCCGTCCCTGATACAAATCATTTTGCCCTGTAATTTGATGCACGCCTTGTATGGAGTAAAGCGTGGTCATGTACAAAGGGATGGTGAATAGTTCAACATTTACGGCGGCTTGCACTATGGCTTCTACAGCGGCCTTGTCTGTCTCGTACAAGTTTGGATCTCGATTAAAGAGATCTTTCTTGTCGGCTTGTGTTTTCATAAATTGGATAGGTTAATTTGGTTTAATAAATGTATTAAATAATTAACTGTCGCAAAAAATAAATAACACCTTTATTTAAAGGTTATTAACAGTGTAGGCTTAGGGTGTTTTCACCCTTTTATTTTAATGCTTATCCAATATAGAATTAATTACGCCTGCTAGTCTGATACCACCTTTTTCGATTCGTTTTTCAACGATGGGTAGATAGTCCTGGTAATATTGATCTGTGAAATGAGGGTCTTTAGCAGTTTCTTCATATAGTATGCTGCTAATCTGGTACGATTCCCAAAGCCATATCATCAGATCATCTCTTTGCCATTTCTGTATTTCGGCAACTGTGGCATTATCATATTCGGTGGCCATTTTTTTGTAAGAGAAGCCCTGGCGATCAATAATACCTTCATCCCAAAGGCTGTGTAGGTTTTCGTCGTGCCCGTTATTGATGATCTTAATATCGTTACCGCCTTTATCTTCAGCATGGCTTACGTGCATCGGTTGATGCAGGTCGCCAACCAGGTGAACTATAAATTTCAAAGCGAAGGCACGTTGGCTACGCGATCTGGTCGAGTCTCCAAGTTCATGCTCAAAGCTTAGCAAGGCTTTGTAAACGTTATCCTGCGGCATATTAATTATTGCTGCGGTAAACTGGTCGAAGTTATAGCCGCTTGGCAAATTAATGTAATGCCAAAGGGCGGTATATTTATATTCGGGCTGGCTTCGGTAATCATCGGCATAAGTGCTTACATCGGCCAAAGATTCATTACCCAATAATTTCTTAACGGCTAATTTAGCAGTAGGGGTAAGATGGTTCTCTGCGATCTGCGCCACGGCGCGATGGCCAGTTACTCCCCATGATATCAAACTTAATGAACATATGGCCACAAGGGCTATTAAAGCGTATTTTTTCATTGATAGTATAACAGTGTTTAATTGTAAATATTGCTGTAGAACGTTAGCATTATTTTATGTAGAGCTTGTAACGATAATCCGTCGTAAAGCGACTATATCATATCAATCATCAAAGCCATGAAACCATTTACAATATTGCGGTTCGTTGTAGCCGCCCTGGTGCTTTTAGTAAGTGCCAATAATTTAAAAGCTCAAAATTTTGTTTATAAACCGTTGGATATTAAGTTATACCATACCATTGCACATATGGATAGCGTAATGTTTGACGCTTTTAACAAGCACGATGCAGATGCCATTATGAAAACGTTTGCGCCAAACCTCGAATTTTATCACGATAAAGGCGGACTAAGCGATTATAACGGCACCATGCAGGGTTTTAAAAACTTGTTTAAGAATAATGAAACATCGGGTTTAAGAAGGGTACTGGTACCCGGCAGCCTCGAGGTTTACCCAATACCCGGATTTGGCGCTATTGAAATTGCCACACATCAATTTATCCATACCGAAAATGGCAAGGAGGAAATTGGCACCATGAAGTTTATCCATACCTGGCAGTACAGCAACGGGGAGTGGAAAGTTACCAGGGTGGTAAGTGTAGGGCATTAGGAGATTGTGGATTTATGCGCAAGTGTTGGGAATGAGTTTTCGTTACTTCATATCAAGCACTACCCTTTCTTTAAATCTTCCGAACACTTGTGGACTTGTGGATGAAAGACAAAAGATTCTTTTTAAAGCTGTCTTTTGTCTTTTCGTTTTTTCGGCCACTTAATCTGTCACTATTTATAATCTGATACGTCTTGTAGGGGTACTTCTTTTCCATAATTGGGAGCAATAATAAAAGGTACGAAAAATTTATTACCTAAAATTTGTTTCGTACGAAAATATTCCTACCTTTGGTTTAGAGAAGAATATGGAAGAGCAAAACAAGCAAATAGAACCAACAAAATCTGAACTGGAGATACTACAGGTTTTGTGGGAAAAAGGCCCGTCGACAGTGCGTGCGGTTAATGATGAACTACTAAAGCAAAAGGATGTAAACTATACTACAACCTTAAAGCTAATGCAAATTATGGCCGATAAGGGGATCCTGAAACGCGACGAAAGCCAGATGAAACACATTTATAGTGTGGTAGAAGAAGAGCAGAAAACAAAGGCGCATTTGCTGGATAAATTTGTTGATGCGATGTACAAAGGCTCGGCCAGTAAACTGGTAATGCAGTTACTGGGCAACAAAAATACAACGCAAAAAGAATTGCAGGATATTAAAGACCTACTGAAAAAACTCGAACAATAGTTACCCCTTAAAACCTGGCTAACATGAACCTATCAATTGTAAAAGCAATACCCGATTACTTTATCAAAGCACTTTGCGATGCGCTCATCCATTCGTTATGGCAGGGTTTGCTGTTGGCAGCATTGGCGGGGTTAATAGTGATCTGCACACGTAAGTCAACCCCGGTATGCCGGTACAATTTGCTGATAGGGGCATTAGCAGTTTTTGCGCTTACGGTTAGTTTTACGTTTGTACGCCAGTTACACGAAGAAAAGCTATACAGAATTGCGGTACTTAAAAACACTCATAACGCAATAGAAAATAACAACGTCAGTAATTTTAACCCTGTCTTGTTGTCAAAGGTTCCCGCAGGGATAAATGAAAACCAGTTTTATAGCTTTCTAAATAACCACTCGTATACCATTGTAATGGTGTGGTTTCTAATCGTATTTGCGCGCAGTTTACAGTTAATGACAGGTTTGTACGGATTACATCATCTGCGTAAAAAGCATATATTTAAGGTTGATGAAGGTTGGGAGATCAGGGTACTAAACCTTGCCCAAAAACTTGGTATTAAACAGATAGTAAGCATTGCAGAATCTGGCATTGCCAAAGTACCCATGGTAATAGGGCATTTAAAGCCTTTGATCCTCATCCCGGTTGGGTTAATGACGGCTTTATCAACTGCCGAGATTGAAGCCATATTGGTACATGAATTAGCACATATCCGTCGACGCGATTATTTGGTGAACTTGCTGGTGAGTTTAATGGAGATAATATTTTTCTTTAATCCGGCTGTGCTTTGGATCTCATCTTTAATTAAAACAGAACGCGAAAATTGTTGCGATGATATTGCTGTAGCGCAAACCAGCAGCAAGGTAAATTATATCAGAGCATTGGTGTCATGCCAGGAGTATCAGCTTAATGCCCCGGCGTATGCTATGGCTATTACCGGCCATAAAAGCCATTTGATGGGTAGGGTAAAGCGGATGGTATCCAACAATAATCGATCGTTAAACGTGATGGAAAAATCATTGTTGGCGGTATGCCTGGTTACTGCAGGCTTGCTTACAACAGCTTTTTCAAATGCAGATAAAATTAATAAACTGGTTGTAACCGCATCTAAAGCCGTAGTGCGTGCCAGTAAAGTAATTAAGAATGAAATTGTACCGCCGGTAGAAATTGTAACACCCGTAAAGCCGGTGTTAACTGCTGTTAAACCTATAACTGAAGTGGCACCCAAAATTCCGGCTGTAGAGGTGGACACTACTAAAGATAAAATTAAATTATATCAACCAGAACAGGTTAATGAACGCACAGAAATAGTTATCCCTGCTGGTAACCTTACTACACATCTAATTAAACAAAACGGTGTACTGTATCAGATTAACGTTCTGGGTAAAAAACTAAGCTCGGTACAGGTAAATGGTAAAACGTTATCACCAGAGCAATATGCCGCCTATATGCCGGTAATTAAAGCGGTGATGGAGAAAAATGCAGTTGCCGAAATTCAACCTATACAAGAAATTACACCAATTCAGGAGCCTATACGGCCTATTGATCCAATAACACCTATTACACCAATTACTGTGAGTGCGCCAATTGACTTGAATGTTGTCACCAACATCTCTCAGAAACAATTGGACCAGTCGTTGGCTAAGCTTAGCATCGAGAATCAGAGATTGATAATGGCGAACAAAACTAAATTGGCTTCCGCACAATCTAAATTGGGAGATCAACAGGCTTACACTGCATCACATGCCAATTATGACGCTGAAAAACTAAACTCCTACAAGCAGGAATACGATCCCAAAAATGAAGAAAGCAACCGGGATAAACTCACCACTGAATTAATACAGCAAGGTGTTATTCGGAAACATGATGATCTGGCCTCATTCAAGCTAAGTGACACCGAGTTTATTGTTAATGGCAAAAAGATCCCGGATGATGTCTATCAGAAATTCAGAAAAGAATTTGTAAAGCTGCCCGGGAACGGTAAAAAAGGTAGCTGGTCCTGGATGTATAATTACACTACCGAAACAACCACTAAATAAGTTTAACAGCATAATTTTTAATTCACAAAATCAGTGAACAGGGATACCTATGCCTCTAAAATTCAAAATCAGATAAGACAACAACCTTAAAACATACAACCTTTATGAAACTAAAAATTGCGGCTTTAATAGCCACATGGATAACTATTGCTTCTACTTTCGCATTCGCACAACCCGCGTATAAAATCAGTGGCAAAATTACTGGCAGTGACGGTAAATCTACAGATGGTGCAACCGTTTACCTGAGGCGCTCGGCAGATTCAGCCTTGGTTAAAACTGCTTTGGCTGATGCATCGGGTAGCTACTTGTTCGAGAATGTAAAGAAGGGCGATTATACACTGATGGTAACCATGATGGGCTATCAGCAATATAAAAGCAATGTGATTAAGCTCGACCAGCAGGATGTTACTATGCCTGTTATTACTTTACAGCAGAGTGGTACAACGTTAAAAGAGGTAACTGTAAGCAGTGCAAAGCCACTGGTAGAACACCTGATAGATCGCACAGTAGTTAATCCGGATGCATTGATCAGCAATGCAGGATCGACCGCTTTGGATGTGCTGGATAAATCGCCGGGTGTAATCGTGGACAAGAATGGAGGTATAAGTTTGCAAGGAAAGAATAACGTTAAGATCTTTATTGATGGGAAGCCGACCTATCTTTCTGGAGTTGACCTGGAAAATTACCTGCGCTCGCTGCCTTCATCAAGCATAGATCAGGTTGAGTTGATGACAAATCCGCCTGCCAAATATGATGCGGCAGGTAATGGCGGGGTAATTAATATCCGTACCAAACGTGGCAAAGCTAAAGGATTTAACGGGGGGCTAAACCTGAGTTATTCGCAGGGCCATTACGCTAAAACCAATGACAGCTTTAATTTTAATTACCGGGATAATAAATTCAATATGTTTGGTAACCTGGGCCTTAGCACATCTAATAATTATAATGATCTGGATATTAACCGTCATTTTGTGGACGATAATAATCAGCCAATCTCTAACTTTTTGCAGAACTCTTTTATCCGCCGTCAGTCACAGAGTTACAATACTAAGATCGGCTTGGATTTCTATGCATCCGACAAAACTACACTGGGGATCGTGCTTACAGGGTTAATTAACCCAAGCACAGAAAAGACGCTCAATAAAAGTAATTTTATGGATGCACAAAATGTGCTCGATTCTACCATTATTGCTCATAACGCCCAGGACCGCAAATTTAAGAACGGCGGCATCAACCTAAACTATCGCCACGAGTACGATAAAAAAGGCCGGGAACTAACTGCCGATGCCGATTATATAAGCTACAGTTCTAACAATGCTCAAACCTTTAATAACTTTAGCTACCTGCCCGATGGTACATTGGCCAATAGCGATATGTTGACGGGGAGCCTGCCAGCCAATATTCATATCTATTCGGCTAAGGCAGATTATACGCAACCTTTGACTGCTGGGATTAAGCTGTCTGTAGGTGGTAAAACAAGCTATACTAAGACAGATAACGTGGCCGATTATTTCTACACCGTAAACGACGTTACCACGCCAGATTACGGCAAAACCAATCATTTCATTTATAAGGAAACAATTAACGCTGGGTACATCAATGCAACCAAGGATTTTAAAAGAGTTTCCCTGCAAGCCGGTTTACGCTTCGAGAGTACTATTTCAAACGGTGATCAACTTGGCAACGTGCAAAAGCCTGATTCCACCTTCAAGCGAAATTATAATGGATTATTCCCTACGTTTTATATCCAATATAAATTAGATAGCGCGGGCAAGCAAACCCTGGGCTTAACTTATGGCCGCAGGATAGATCGCCCGTATTACCAGGATTTAAACCCATTTGTATCACCTTTGGATAAGTTTACTTATTACACAGGTAATCCATTTTTGAAGCCGTCATACACTAACGACTTGGAGCTATCGCACACCTATAAAAACATCACCACTACACTCGAATACAGCAAAACGCATGACGATGTGGATGAAACTATTGAAATTATAGATGGCATTTACTACAGCAGGCCAGGTAACCTTGGTACCACTACGGTAAAAGCAGCCTCAGTTAACGCCGCTTTTGATTTTTATAAATGGCTCAACTTTAACATATTTACCAATGTTGTTAATATCCATACGGTAAGCAACTTTTACACGGGTATATTAAATACGCAAGGAACATACTTTTCTGTTCGGCCTATCTTTCAGTTTAAATTTACCCACAATTGGAACTGGCAGTTAGACGGGCAATACCAAAGCAAAGTTACCAGCGCGCAGTTTATTGCAGGCGCTCGTGGCAAAGTGAATACCGGAGTTTCTAAAAAGCTATCTGCTAGTACCACACTTAAGTTGGTGGTAAATGATATATTTCATAGCATGGTTAATAGTGGTGTAATTAATAACCTGGCCAATACCCATGCAGATTATCACAACATAAGTGACACACGTACTGCCGTGGTTTCATTAAGCTACCGATTTGGAAAAGCCCTGTCAGACCAACGTAAACATAATGCCAATGGCGCCGAAAGCGAACAGAGCAGGGTGAAAAACTAAACTTATTTATGTTTTGAGGGTATTATTGATAGAATAAAATCTGCACCGGATGATTAAGCAAATACTATACACCATAAGTTTTATGGCTATCACAACATTAACAAATGCCCAGCAACACAGTGAAAAATTGATTGAAGTAACTTCTTTTGGCAAGAATCAGCCAATAGGGGTTACCGTAGCGCCTGCGAGCAACCGTCTGTTTGTTTCTTTTCCGCATCACGAACCATATGTTTTTGGCCTTACCGAAATTGTAAATGGCGAACGGGTGCCTTATCCAAACATAGAGTGGAATAAGTATTTACCAGATCAACCAGAGCGCCACTTCGTTAACGTGCAGGACTTATATGCCGACAATCGTAATTGCCTTTGGGTACTGGATTCGGCACCGGCTGGAGGCGCTTCTGTATTTGGTAAAGATAAAGGGGCTGCAACCGAGGGTAAATTTAAGTTGATTAAAATAGACCTGGCTGATAACCAGGTAAAACGTATTTATACATTTGACGATTTGCCTAAAGATAAAAGCGCCCTGAACGATATGTGTATTGATAATGATAAGCAGCTTGCCTATCTTTCTGACCCCGGTTTAAAAGCGATTGTGGTTTTAAATTTAGTAACCGGTAAAAGCAGGGTAGTGCTGCAGAACGATAAATCAACCACGGTACAACCAGGTTTAGAGCTGCATTTGGATGGCAAGGATGTTGTGGATCAGAGCGGCGCGCCTTTTGTATCTAACGTAAATGGTATTGCATTAACTAAGGATAATAAATACTTCTATTTCAGGGCTATTAATCAAACCAAGCTTTATCGCATACTTACGGTAGATTTAGCAAATGCATCATTATCAGATGCTGATCTATCAACTAAAGTGCAACTAGTAGCAGAAACAGGTATATGCCATGGTATGATAGCAGATGCAAAAGGCAATATTTACCTTAGTGACTCGCCCGATCACGCTATACAGTACGTTACTGCTGATGGTAAGGTGCACTTTCTGGTTAAGGATGAACGGTTGATCTGGCCCGACTCATTTGGGATTGGAAACGATGGTTATCTGTACTTTAGCTGCTCGCAGATGCACCGCCTGCCCAAGTATAACGATGGGGTGGATAAGGTTGAATATCCCTTTAGAATTTACAAAGTTAAATTGCCTTAATATTTATCGCACATCATCCATAAACAGAAACAATATTTATTATTTTTGCTGCATACAATATTGTTTAAAAGTACGTTTAGAGGGTTAGTTAAACCCCAGTAAAAAAGGGCTCGGACACGGTCAAATGTTAAAATGTGTGAAATCATATATTTTAAACAATAAATGACTTTAATTTGGGCTAAATTTCACAGATGAAAATAAAATATACCCTTCTACTTGTTTTTTGTGCATTTCTGATTCAAAGCTGTAAAAAAGACGGCATTACAGCATCCACTACAACTACGGCACCAATCTCTGCTTTTCAGGCTTATGTAGATGGTACCCTTTGGGCACCTAAAGATACCTTGAGTGCAGTTGTTACTTATAACCCAACTACTAAAACCAGGGTATTAACCTGCAGTGCAACTCATGCGCAGCAACAGGTTACCATGGCTATTACCAATACAAATTCTGCAGCAGGTGTTAATTTCCCGATCGGGACGTATACAACTAACGCTACTTTTAATTTTAGCACATTGCAGAAAAATTCGAACGGAGCTTATGTTTACACACCGTTTGGCACCACAAAAGATGGTTCGCAACAAATTATTATTGCGTCAATTGATACCGTTAAAAAAACTTTAACAGGTACCTTTAACTTTGTGTCATCAAATACAATTTATGATACCAGCGGTAACGTTGTATCTATCAGCATTGCGCAAATAGCAACAGGCCAATTAACTGCCATGCCATACACTTACAAAACTGTAACCAACTAATAAAAGATATTTTCATCAGGAAAGCTGAGGCGATCAAATTAAGGTTTGATTTCTTCAGCTTTTTTGTTTTATGAGGATTTGCAAATTTCTTGTTTAAGAAGCGTTATCTAATTGGGAGCGTGAACCAAAAGGTACTGCCCTTACCCAATTCGCTATCTACACCAATTTCGCCTCCATGGCGTTTTATAATCTCGGCGCTGATATATAAACCTAGCCCTAAGCCAGAAAATTGCGTTCCGCTATGGTCTGCGCGATAATAACGGTCAAACAGGTGAGGAATTTTTTCGGGTAAAATTCCAGGGCCGTTATCCTTCACAGAAATTTTTATATGATCAGCGAGCTTTTCGGCAGAGATTGCTATCTCTGTCGAATTTGGCGCATACTTTACAGCGTTGTTTAAAAAGTTAACCACAACCTGATCTACCCGTTGCTCATCTGCATAAACCTGTAAGTTTAAATCGCCCTGTAAATCTATGTGATGCGTGCCTACAGTTTGCAGATGGTGGGTACTGCTGTTGATCATGTCGCCGATAACAAATTCCTTTTTACGTAATTGTAGTTGGCCATGCGTAATGCGATTTACGTTTAGTAAATCGTTAATTAGGTTGTTTAACCGCTCCAGGCTTCTGCCAGATTGTTCAATTAACTTGGCTAATATAAGGGGAGAAGGATTGTCCTTCATTCGGCCCAATAGTTGTATGGATGCTTTTAGGCTGGTTACCGGTGTTTTTAACTCGTGGCTCGCAATACTGATGAAGTCGTCCTTTTGCTGCATCGTTTTTCTGCGGGCGGTTACATCTGTAAAAGTTACTACGCCACCGTTTAATTTACCGTTAGAATCTATAAGAGGCGCAGCATTGATAGATATATATACCCGCTCTTTATCAGGAAATTGGATTGAAATTTCCTGATCGTAAATTGCTTTTTGGGTAGCCAGCATAACAACCATTGGGTGGTCGCTGTCTGATAATGTCGAGCCGTCAATATGCAGATTTTGCCATTTGGGATTATCTGCCGAGAATAAGCCGATTTCTCCCTCTTTGGTCCCGAAAATAGTCTGTGCCATCGGGTTGGCATAAATCAGTTTTCCATCGGTGTCAACAATACCTACACCTTCGGCCATGGTATCTAATATACTTTGCAGGCGTTGCTGGTTTCCACGCAGGTTTTCTTCAATCTTTGTTTTTTGGTGGATGTTGATTTCAAGTTCACGGGTTCGCTCTTTAACCGTATTTTCGAGATTGGCATTTAAGTGATGGGCTATTTTTTGCGCCTCTTCCAACTCTGCATTTTTCTGCTCCAGCAGCAGTTGTGTTTCTTTTTGCTCCGTTAAATCTGTAACAATAACGCTTAGTGATAGCCCCTCATCCAGATCAAGCGTTTTTAAAGAAAGCAGGGCCGGAACCTTGTTACTATTGTTGGTTAGCAAGGAGAGTTCGCCTTTGGTGTTTCCCTTCCAGGCTTTCGTAATTAGCAATCCACATTCGTCCCGGCAATCTTCGGTAATAAACTTATAGAACGATTTGCCGGTAACTTTCTCGAGCGGTAGGTTAACCAGTTGCGCAAATTGAGAGTTACTGTATAAAATATGGCCGGTTTCGTTAAGCGTAACGGCGCCCTCTGTCATTTGTTCGATAAAGATGCGGTAGGTTTGATCGGCGCTTTTTAGGGTATATAACTGATGCCCGTCACCGTCATTTACAATTAGCGCATCAACTTCGCCGGTACGTATAGCTTCAATGGTGTCGGTCGCTTCTTCTAATCTAAAGCGGGTTTCTTCCATTTCGAGCTGTAAATCTTTCAGCTCATTTAAAAGCTCCTGGTATGATTTTGTATTCTCCAAAATATAGCGGATTTACAATAAACCAAGGCCGCGAAGCACCTTGTTTGTGTCAGACATATCCCCAACCAATCTTCGCACCGGGCTGGGGGCTTTTTTTATCAATACAGGTATTGCCGATATATCCTCGCTTTTTGCCAATAACGGCTGCTGATAAACGTCAATAATCTCGAGTTCGTAACGATTTTTTAGATGCTGTTCTAAAATAACATGCAGGTTATTAATGGCTCTTACAGATGCGGGGGAGGTGCCAGTTACAAACAAACGCAGTTTGTATACCTCGTCCTCTGTGGTGTCCCAATTAATAGCATCGTGCTTATTTGACATGTTAGTTTTCTGGTTATACTATATTTTTTGCTCGGATATCCAAACCTACCAACACTTTCTCTTCATTAGATAGATCGCCTATGATCTTACGTACCGGTTCTGGTACCTTCTTAACTAGCGTTGGGATTGCCAGTATCTGGTCGCCCTCTGCCAGTTGTGGCTTTACCAGCAAATCTATTACTTCGATGCTGTATTGCCCCTTTAAATGTTCTTCACAATATTTTTTTAGATTATTTAGTGCCGTTACAGATTTCGCTGTTTTGCCTGCTACATATAACCTTAGTTCGTACGCTTTACTCACTATTTTTTATTTTTTTTGTTTTTACTATTGATGGTGTCAACCTCTTTGCCTCTTAATGAGGTCAACTTCTCTCGATTTTGCTGCATTACCTCTTTTTTGATCGCCTCTTCGATATAAGACTTGTTCAATTCGGCCTCAGTCGATTCAAACTCGGATTTAAGACCTTCTATTTTCGATTCCAATATTTTACGCCTGCGCAGCAACTCACTGTCTTTAACCCCAATGGCATGTGTATGTAAAACCTGCCCTGTTTCTTCAAGCAGCATTTGCGCTTCACGGGCCGAGCCTGTAAGTATCCCTTCAGGCCCCAGGTAAACGTCAATCAAATCTAAACCTTCGTCAGAAATTAAAAACTCACGTACCTGGTTAGAGTGTTTCATTCCGCGCGATTTCATGATGTATAAACCACGGTTACGCTCGCCGTTAAGCTCAATATCCCTGATCAATAACCAGGCATCAACCAATGATGACACGCCTTCATCTGTTTGTTCGTTTACAACAGTGTTTAAAGACAGGGCTGTAAACATTACAGTAATTTGCTCATCTTGTAAAAAGTCTATCAGCCTAACCAGCATAGATTTTACTTCGCTTACAGACCCAACTGTAATTAAGTTGGTTATAGGATCTAAGATTACTACTTTAGGTTTGAGCTTTTTAATTGCTTTATGTATAGCAACCAAATGCATCTCCAGGCCATACAGCGTTGGGCGCGATGCATAAAATTGTAACAGTCCATTATCAACATGGTTTTGCAGATCCATGCCAATTGAATGCATATTGCGTATAATTTGCGCCGGCGACTCTTCAAATGCAAAAAATAAGCACTTTTCGCCGCGCAGGCAGGCTTCGTTGCAAAAGCTGGCTGCTATACTGGTTTTACCCGTGCCCGCTGTACCCGAAACCAAAATACTACTGCCACGGAAAAATCCGCCTTTGCTCAGCATCTTATCCAGCGCAGGTATGCCTGATGAAAATCGGTCCGACGATACTGGTTTTTCCAGTTTTAACGAGGTTACCGGCAATACAGAAATTCCGTCTTCGTCAATTAAGAAAGGATACTCGTTAGTGCCATGTGTTGTTCCGCGGTATTTTACAATACGCAGGCGACGGGTTGATATCTGATTGATGATGCGATGATCCAGCAAGATAACGCAATCAGATACATATTCTTCCAGCCCTTGGCGGGTTAGTGTATTTTCACCTCTTTCGCCGGTTATAATGGCGGTAACACCTTTATCTTTTAACCACTGAAAAAGTCTGCGTAGTTCGGCACGTAATATCGCCTGGTTAGTTAAGCCCGAAAATAAATTTTCGATGGTATCTAATACCACGCGCTTAGCACCAATACTGTCAATGGCGTAGTTTAAGCGAATAAATAAACCTTCGAGATCATATTCTCCGGTTTCTTCAATTTCGGCGCGGTCTACATGTATATAGTCTATCTTAATTTTCTTTTTTTGCTGAAGGTCGTTAAGATCAAATCCAAGTGAAGCAACATTAGTTGCCAGCTCATTTGCCTTTTCTTCAAAGGCTATAAAAACGCCGGGCTCGTTAAATTCTTGAGCGCCTCTCACAATAAACTCTAACGACATTAGGGTTTTACCACAACCCGCACTGCCACATACCAATGTTGGCCTACCTTTTGGTAAACCACCCATTGTGATCTCATCTAATCCGGTAATACCTGTTGGTGTTTTTGGCAACTCGTGCAGCGGCTGCTTGGGGGTTAATGGTGCTTTTTTAGAAGGCATAATAAATAGGGTAGAAATTACTAATGTAGTAATTAATTATATTACTAATTAATAGTTGCTTGTTTACAGGTTGTGTATTTAATTAAACGAGTTGATAGGATATTAAACTAAAAAGCTGTTAAAGTGTTTTTTGAAAGGTACCCTAATCTACACAATCAATATACTTATTACATTAAACTGATCTGTTTTTGGGTTGTTTGCCTATACATTTGATTTAACAAATACCGATAATATGAAATACAGAAATTTTGGAAACGGAGAAAAGCTCTCGGCCATTGGCTTGGGCTGTATGAGCATGAGCCATGCTTACGGAGTGCCTGATGATAAGGAATCTATTGCCACATTAAACTATGCGCTTGACTTAGGCATTAACTTTTGGGATACTGCCGATGTTTATGGCTCTGGCGTAAATGAAGAGTTAATCTCGAATGTGTTAGTACCAAACCGCGATAAGATATTTATAGCAACCAAGTTTGGGTTTACCCAGCGCGAAGGCAGCAATGGCTTTAATATGGTATTTGATGGCTCGCCAGCGTATATGAAAAAGGCCCTTGAAGCCAGCTTAAAACGTTTAAAGGTTGATGTGATAGATCTTTACTACGCGCACCGTATTGACCCTAATGTACCAGTTGAGGAAATGGTAGGTGCCATGGGCGAATTAGTAAAAGAAGGTAAGGTGCGTTACCTGGGTTTGTCTGAAGCATCTGCAAACTCTGTCCGTAAAGCACATGCTACACATCCAATCAGCGCGGTGCAAAGTGAGTACTCTTTATTAACCCGCGATGTGGAAGAGAGCGTATTGCCTACCTGCAAAGAGTTAGGTATTGCTTTTGTGCCATTTAGCCCATTAGCACGCGGCCTAATGACCAATACGCTAAACTTAAGCGATTTGGCGGATAACGATTTCCGAAAAAAGCTGCCGCGTTACCAGGAAGCTTATCAGGATAATAACCAAAAGCTGGCACAGGCTTTCGCAGATCTTGCTATAGAGATAGGATGTAGCCCGGCTCAATTAGCTTTGGCTTGGGTGCTAAAACAAGGCGACAATATTATCCCAATTCCGGGGACAAAAAAACGGGATAAATTGGCGGATAATGCAGGCGCTCCTGATGTAGAATTATCTGCGGAGAATTTAAGTCAGATAGAAGAAGTGTTAGCGAAGTATCCAAATACAGGTGCACGTTATGATGAATCTGCTGCTAAAATGGTAGATAAGAGCTAAAATTGAGATTTTATTGCGTAAAAACCCTTACTTATTTAAGTAAGGGTTTTACTTTTAAAAGACAATTGGATTTAAAATAGTGTTTGAATTATGTAACTTTGTATATGGCAGGTACAGAAACACTCGAAGAATTTTATCAGGCTAAACAAAAATGGATGCCGGATAACATACAAAAAGAGATCGGGCACTTTAATGTTTTCAGGATGGAAGACTGTATTGGTCCTAATCCGGCCAATGGCCATGTCAGTTACAGCCGCAGGAGTTATTACAAGATCACCATGATGCGTGGCAACAGTATATGCCATTATGCAGATAAGAGTATTGATGTATCTGGTACTACACTGATGTTTTTTAACTCAACAGTGCCCTATGCCTGGGAAAACCTAACCGACGACAGGACAGGTTTCTTCTGTATTTTTACAGAAGAATTTTTTACCGATAAAATACGAGGTGGTTTAAATGAACTGCCGATGTATCAATTAGGGAACAGTCCCTTTTACCCGTTGAATGCTGAACAAGAGGCTTATATATCGGAAGTGTTTACAAAAATGCTTACCGAAATAGAATCAGATTATATTTATAAGTATGATCTGCTGCGTAACTATGTAACGGATATTATTCATTACGCCCTTAAAACCAAACCATCCGAAGCCTCAATTAGATATACCGACGCTAAATCGCGCATTACAGCGGTGTTTACAGAATTATTAGAGCGCCAGTTCCCGATAGAAACGCCGTCGCAGCGTTTTGCGATGCGTTCGGCCAATGATTTTGCCAATCAGTTATCGGTACATGTAAATCATTTAAACAGAGCCATCCGGGAAACCACAGGCCAAACTACTACAGATCGTATCGCCGAGCGTCTACTAAGCGAAGCAAAAACTTTGCTTAAGCATACAGATTGGAATATCGCAGAAATAGCTTACTCGCTGGGCTTTGAAGAACCTACCCATTTCAATAACTTTTTTAAGAAGAAGACGGCTTTGACACCAAGTTCTTTTAGAAATGTTTGAATTTCGTAATTATCTGTTTGCTTAGCGTAATCAAATCAGTCTAGCCTTACCCTAATTTTGTATTATCAAAATGAGTAAGAAAATGGAACAAAAAAAAGTATGGTTTATCACAGGGGCTTCTAAAGGTTTTGGGTTGAGCATGGTTAGGCAGCTGTTAAACGCCGGCCACTATGTTGCTGCAACTTCCCGCAACCTCGACGAACTTGTTAAAGCAGTAGGGCCTAAGACTGCCAACTTTTTGCCTTTGCAGGTTAACCTGACCGACGAGGATAGCGTTTGTAAAGCTATCCACACAACACACCAAACATTTAAAAGAATTAACGTAGTCATTAATAATGCCGGCTACGGCATTGGCGGCAGCATCGAAGAATTAACAGACCAGGAAACCCGCCAAAGTTTCGATGTTAATGTTTTCGGTACGCTAAACGTTATTCGCAGTGTAATGCCTTATTTGCGCGAGCAAAAATCTGGGAACATCATTAATATCTCATCCATTGCCGGTATTGTAGGGGGCACGGGTTGGTCTATTTACTCGGCTACTAAGTTTGCAGTAATTGGTTTTTCTGAAGTATTGGCACAGGATGTAAGATCATTTGGTATTAAAGTAACGGTAGTTGCGCCCGGAGCTTTCCGCACCAGCTTCTTAACGCCGGATTCACTGGTGATGACCAAAAACCCAATCAGCGAATATGCCGAGGTGAGGGAAACTCACGCCCGTTATGTACAGATGGATGGCAACCAGGCTGGGGATCCCGAAAAGGCTTCAGCAGCTATAATACAGATAGGGCAAGAAGAAAATCCACCATTGTACCTGCTTTTGGGTAGTGATGCTTACGACAGAGCGATGAAGAAACTGGAACTGTTGGATAAAGAGTATCGCATGAACGAAGAGCTATCAAAAGCTATGGATTATAACGGGTAACAAATTAAAAATCAATCTATTTAAAACTAATAAAATGAACAGTCAAAAAGTATGGTTTGTAACCGGCGCGTCTAAAGGTTTAGGCCTGGTGCTGGTACAAAAACTATTAAAAGACGGATATAAAGTTGCTGCTACATCGCGCAGCATAAATGACCTGATAAGTGAAGTAAAAGTTGAAGACGGCAACTTTTTGCCGCTTGCAGTTGACATTACCAATGAAGATAGCGTACAACAAGCTATCGAAAAAACGATCAATACCTTTGGGCAGATTGATGTATTGGTTAACAATGCGGGTTACGGTATGCTGGGCGGTTTGGAAGAAACAACAGACCAGGAAGCGCGCGATAACTTCGATGTAAACGTATTCGGCTCGTTAAATGTGATTCGCAGGGCCTTGCCTTATATGCGTGAAAAGCAATCTGGGCACATTTTGAACATCTCATCTATTGCCGGTCTTAGTGGCGGGTTCCCTGGGTTTGGTATTTACTGCGCCACTAAATTCGCGGTAAACGGCTTCTCTGAGGCTTTGCACGCAGAAGTAAAACCATTTGGTATTAAAGTAACTATTGTAGAGCCTGGATACTTCCGCACCAGTTTCCTTTCGTCAGCATCATTGGTTACCCCTAAGAATCCTATAGACGCTTACCAAAATGTTCGCGATTCACAAAACGCGCATCAAAATCAAATCCACGAACAACAACCCGGCGATCCGGAAAAAGCAGCTGATGTGATGATAGAGATTTCGTTATCAGAAAATCCTCCGCTTAATTTATTGCTGGGTGAAGATGCTTACAACGCCGCCAAAGCCAAAATTGACTATCTACAAAGTGATTTTGAAAGCTGGAAAGAGCTAACATTTTCCACTGCGTTTCAAGACTAAAAATAACCGCTCTGTTATATAGCAAATGCGTCTCGTGGTAATAACGGGGCGCTTTTGTGTTTTATATTGGTTATTAAAGTGATTATATACTGTTTAGGTTGTTGTAAATGGATTTTACTTGTAAAGCTTTAGATACCTGTTGTTTTTATTTATGTGCATTGCCGTAAATTAGGTGACCAATAGCTGTACTTATGAGAACATCTTTATCAAAACTTTTCACGCTCGTGCTCTTAATGAGCACCATATCTGTAATCGCCCAGCCCGTCAAAGTCTCTATTGCCAAAAATGGCAATGGTTACGTTTTATTACGCGGTGGTAAACCCTATTTTATAAAAGGCGCAGGTGGATCAAGCTACCTGGATATATTGGTTGAACGCGGCGGTAACTCAATCCGTACGTGGAACAGCACACTAGGCGCTATTGCGTTAAATGATGCACAGAAGCGCGGCTTAACGGTAACCATGGGCTTGGCTGTAGGTATAGAGCGCCATGGCTTTAATTATGATGACACAGCAGCTGTGCATCAGCAACTGGAGAAACTTCGCCAGGAGGTTATTAAGTTTCGCAATAGCCCTGCGTTGTTGATCTGGGATATCGGTAATGAGCTAAACCTCGGCTACAAAAATCCGAAAGTTTGGGATGCTGTGAATGACATCGCAAAAATGATTCACAAAGAGGATCCTAATCACCCGGCTACAACAAGCTTGGCAGGCGTTAATCCAAAAGTGGTGGCCGAGATTATTGCCCGCTGCCCCGACCTGGATTTGTTAGCTGTGCAGGTGTATGGCGGCCTGGCAAAAGTACCCGAGCAAATCCGCGAAGCAAAATGGACCAAAGCCTACATAGTAACCGAGTGGGGGCCAACCGGGCATTGGGAAGGGCCGCAAACACCGTGGAATGCATCTATAGAAGAAACCAGTTCTGAGAAGGCCTTAGTGTATGAAACTAGATACGATGCATCCATTAAAGTAGACAAAAATTGCCTGGGTTCTTATGTTTTTTTGTGGGGACAAAAACAAGAACGCACACCAACCTGGTACGGCTTATTTACAGAAGATGGCGAGTCGAGCGAGGTGGTAGATGTGATGCAATACCTATGGACGGGTAGCTATCCGAAGAACCGCGCACCGCATTTAGACTCGCTTTTGCTGGACAACAAACGAGTACTGAGTTCTATTTATCTAAAAGCCGGTAAAGCCTACCAGGCTGAGGCTTTTGCACATGATCCTGATAATGATAAACTTACTGCAAGGTGGGAAATACTACCTGAGAGTACCGATCTTAAAACAGGTGGCGATCACGAATCTAGACCAGATCCGATAGCTGGTTTAATAGGCGACGCCAGTACCGATCATGCACTCATAAAAGCGCCCGAAAAGGTGGGAGCATACCGTTTATTTTTATACATAATGGATGATCACAACCATGTTGCCACTGCTAATATTCCATTTTATGTAAAGCCTTAGGTAGTTTGTGTAAAATAATATTATATTTTGCTGTAAATGAATAATTTATACCTAAATTGTATAACCTGAGAAATTATAAACAATCGCTAGATTTATCGATTTAATAATTGTAGTGTCAATTTTAGGCAATAATTATTGATTCCGTAAAATACGATACACAAATTGTCGGCATAGTTGTTGTATTTATAATCTAGAGCAGGTGACACTGCGTTAAAAATTACCAATTATCAGCAACAATATGAAAGAGCAACAGCATGTTAAAGGCAACGCCAGTGTACAAGGTGGTTCAACATCAGATCGCGCATTTAGTGATTTGAAAGAGGCCAAGCAGGAGATAGGCGTGAGCAACGGAGGCGGACAGCGCTCCAACCAAACATGGAACCGCGATAGTGTTCATAAACCGAAGCGGAGAATGTTATAAGGATTTAAAGCCTTCCGGTAAAAAACTGGGAGGTTTTTTTTTGATCTGTTATTTACGAAGCGTTACCTATCTCGAAAGTCAAAACAATCCTATAGCCATCAGGATCGATGTAAGTAGGTCCATTAGTAACCCAGTATGGGTTTTTGGCATCAACTTCCAAAATGTTATTCTCTTCCAAAATTCTCTTTAGCTGACTATAATCCTTATTGGTTTTTTAAATAGAGAACCAGTAAATCATCGTTGTCGGGATGATGTGAAGGCGCTTCCTCAGACACGGTAAATTCCAGATGCCAGTCTGCGCCAGGGAGGCCGATAAATACGCCATCATAGCCGTTGTGGTTATTAAAATCACCCAACACGTCTAAACCTAATAAATCTCTATAGAAACGAACAATGGGGTTGAGAGCAGTGGTATGTTGTGCTATTCTGAATTTCATTACTTTAGTTGCCGATTAGTTATTAAAACTAAGATTAATAAAAACCTTCCATCTATATCAACCATGAAAAAATCCTTAATGATCCTTGTTGCTGGGCCTTACCGTTCTGGTACAAATGACGATCCTGCATTAATTAATGCTAATGTAAAACATATGACAGATACGGCACTTGCGGTTTATCGGTTGGGCCACATGCCTGTAATGGGCGAATGGTTTGCCCTGCCTTTGATTGAAGCCGCAGGATCTAAAGAAATAGGAGATGAGACATTCAATGAAATATTCCATCCAATTGCAGTAAAGCTGATAGATCATTGTGATGCAGTTTTACGCATAGGCGGTGCTTCGGCAGGTGCCGATGAAATGGTAGCTGTTGGCCTGGCCAAACAAAAAGAAATATTTTACAACCTGGATAACGTGCCGGGAATAGAATTATAGCGTTAAGAGCTATACTTCTTTCCTAATTCATCACTTACCTTGGTGGCGTTAGCGATAATGCTTTCTGGGTAGCCTATGGCTTTTAAAACGGCAATAGCATTCTTGTGCTTTAAAATGCCCGGCTTTATTTTGTAATCGAAGATTAGGCGTTCGTCTGCGGCCATTTCTTCGAACGAGTAAACGGCGTATTCATCGCCCAGTAGTTCGGCCAGTTCCAGATCGTGTGTAGATACAAATACAAAGTTTTTATTGGCTGATAGATAAGAGAGTATTGCCCTTGCTGCAGCTACACGTTCTATTGTATTAGTCCCGCGGAAAATCTCGTCAATAATAATCAGGCAGTTTCCGCCCCTGGCTTTTACATGGTTCAGGATGTTGAAAATGGATAATGCCTCGGCCTGAAAGTAACTTTTAGATTCGTCCAGGCTATCGGTCATATTTATACTGCTGCAGATGTCTAATAAAGGGGCATTGTAGCTGCGCGATGTTGACGTGTATAAAGTTTGTGCCAGTAAAGTATTAACAGCTATAGACCTGATAAATGTGGTTTTCCCCGACATGTTAGAACCTGTGATCAATACGCCCTCACTATATTTTGCTGATAATGAATTAGCGACGCAATTTTCAATCAATGGGTGATACAGGTCGGTAATCTCCAATTGTTCGCTGCCATTTACAAAAGTTGGTTTGCAATAATAGGGCAGGCCAATACGTAAAGATTGTGTGCTGACGGCAATATCTATTTCGGCTACGTAATTAAATAATAATTCGATATCTGCCTGATGGTTATTTACCTCGTCGATAACATTGATAAAGCTACGGGGCTCTGCCAATAAAAGTATCTTAAAAAGTTCCAATATGCCCGAACCTAGATCGGTTGGGTCGGCGCTAATAGTACTATCAAGGCTTATAAAGGTAAGTTTCTTCCTTAGCGAACTCATGTTTGCTATGCTTGCCTGCGCTTCTTTATAGCCAGCAGTTTGCAGTTTATTGCTGATGTTTGTCGCCGCCTTGATCAGGTTTTTTAACTGCGGTAAAGAATGTACAAAGCCGAAAATTTTATCCTTATTGGTGAAGTGCAGATAAAAGTTATAGAAAGTAAATCCTAACGTTAAAATGAAGAAGAACTGGTTGTGCAATACAATGGTCATTGTTAAAGCAGCTATCCAAAGTGCGGCGGCAAATTTAATGTAGAGTTTCTCTAAGGGGGCGTAGTCTAAAACTCCTTTACGTTGAAATAATTGATATATGTAATAGGCGTTGCTGTTATTTAAACGCTGTAATTCCATGGCAATGTCGCTACGCTTGGCATCGTCAGCACTTACCTGCTCTATTAATTGATCAAAGTCGAGCAATTGATGGCGCTCGATTCCCTGTTTGCTTAAGCGCGCATAAAGATATTGCTGACCCGGTTTTGAGTTGGTGCGATCAACGTATTTAAAAAGCTTCTCAAGATCTATGTCATTGGCCAAAGATTCACTTAAAGCCTCTTGTTGCTTGTTATTACCATAAGCCGCTATCAATCTGAAGTTTCGGATCGCATCTACCGGCTTACCCCAATTTTGGCGAAGTTCAACTAATAGTCTTTTTCGCTTTTCTCTGGCCTGGTAGCTACTGAAAGTAAAAACGGCAACTATAATTAAAGCGATAGCGAGCAGCACAATCATGTTTTGAAGATACGGTTTATGTGCTTATTTACTTAACAACCATCTGTGCTGTGTTACGGCTTAATTGTTCCAACAGTATTTTACGATCACCTATTAAAGCCTTTAATTCTTCTTGTTTATAATGCCTTACCGTAATGATAGTAAGGTTGTTATTATATTTTACGTTAAATGATTGTTGCAGTTGCTGTAACAGTTTTTCAAACCGTTCTATCCGATGGTCGAAACATACGGTGAAGCTTAATGCTGATACCTGCATCATGTTTATTTTTACATGCCCTGCCGCAAAAAGGCTGAATATGCTACTCAGGTGATCTTCGGTAATAAAAGTATAATCTTTGGCAGAGATCGATACCATTACCTGATCTTGTTTAAGGATGATAACCGGTTTCTCGTAATATTGTAAACCGATTTCGCTGATCACAGTTCCAAGCGCATCTGGATCGGTGAACGGCTTTACCAGTAACGGGATCTTTGCGTTTTGCAGCGGTTTAATGGTTTTAGGGTGAATAACGCCCGCACCATAATAAGTCATCTCAATAGCTTCGGTGTATGATAGCTGGTCAAATTTAACCGTGTCCTCAAAAAACTTTGGATCAGCGTTTAGGATGCCTGGTACATCTTTCCAGGTGGTAACAGATTTGGCATCGAGGCAGGCAGCAAATATCGCTGCAGTATAATCAGAACCTTCGCGACCAAGGGTAGTAGTGAAGTTCTCAGAGGTTCCACCTAAAAATCCTTGCGTTACAACAATGCTTTTATCTAACATGGCTGGTATGTCTTGAGCAATATGTTCGCGGGTTTTAGGCCAGTCTACCACACCTTCACGATAAGTATTATCTGTATGGATATAGCCCCGCACGTCCAGCCATTTACTGTTGAGGCTGATATGGTTTAAATAAGAAGCTACGATGCGGGTTGATACCAACTCACCGATAGAAACAATCTGATCGTAAATGAAATCATAATCATCGTGTGGCTCATCTTCGATCATCCAATCAATTTCAACAAAAGTGTTTTCTACGTCGTTAAAAACCTGATGGTTAGGCTCAAATAGCTCGCTTAAAATATGGTAATGATATTCTTTTATTTCATTGTATATCAGGTGTATATCATCATCCTGATTAACATACGCTTTAGTCAATCGCTCCAGCGCATTAGTGGTTTTACCCATCGCCGAAACCACAATAAGTAATTGCTGATCTGTATACTTTTGAACTACTTTACCAAGGTTAATTATACCCGGAGCATCTTTAACCGAAGCCCCTCCGAATTTGAAAACAAGCATTTATTTGATGTATTGTGCTACAACCGTGTTTGGTCGTATTAATTTTTTTATTTGTGTGTAGGGGATTACCAGGTCGGTTTTGCCGGCTGCGTATGGTTTAATTTCGTACTGATTATATACAAAACGTAACCCTATTGGCGAGATCAGAAAGTTCTCGTTCAGGCTAAACTTGTTGTCCTTAAAAAAGTAATCGTTTTTTAAAGATGAAGTATCGCTCAGGTTTTCCTGCTTACGGAATATTTTTTCGGCTATTTGATTTAGCTGCGGTTCGCCGCCATCAACCAAAATGTCTTTAAGCATTAGGTTTTTATGTGCTTTGGTTTCCCAGTTTACAAACCCGGTAAAAGAGCCCCCATGAGCACCGCCCAGGTAGCTGTACCCGTCAATCTGTAAGGTTGTCAACGCGGAGTCCTGCCTTAAAACATTAGCCTTGTTATTTAACTCGTAAAACATGGTTTTACGGTTGGTGGTCTTTAAGTCGGCTTTGTAGGCGTTCATAAAGTTGGTTGCCAGTGTTTCAAAATTACTGTTTGTTTTATCACCAACCATAAACAAGCCAACCAATCTCTTTTTAATAGAGTCCGTTAATACCGCGTCGCCGGTAAAATCGGGATATACAATTTTAATAACCGTACAACCGCTATCGGGTTTATTACCGCAATTATCGGCGCGTTGCTTAAAAGTTTTATACTGATAAGCTAACGTATCTTTTGATATACCAGCCTTTACGTCCGGATTCTTTACCGTTCCACCGCAGGCAGCTAATAGGATAGCAACGGCAGGGATTACTAATAATTTTATCGTCATACTTCGTAAGCCTTTATTTGTTCCTTACTTAGGGCTGCATTTAACCAACCGGTTTCAATGCTGGCCTCGTATTTTTTATAGAACTTAATAGCATGTTCATTCCAATCCAGCACCTGCCAGGCCATACCATTAAAACCAAGTTCCTGAGCCTCCTGTATCAGGCGCTCGAATAGCATTTTTCCGACACCCTTACCACGGAAAGATTCAGTAACAATTAAATCTTCAAGATACAAACGCTGTCCTTTCCAAGTAGAATATCGAACATAATACAGGGCGAAACCGATAATCAGTCCGTCCATACTCGCCACGTAGGCTTTCCAAACAGGTTTAACTCCAAAGCCGGCCTCTTCAAATTCTTGAATAGATACCGTAACTTCTTCGGGTGCGCGCTCAAACAAAGCGAGTTCGTGTACCAGATCAAGCAACCGCGCGCAATCTTCCTTTTTAGCTAATCTAATTTTTACCTGCATGATATTGATTGTGATAACATTGAATTGCCGACGATTTTACCGGTTATAACAATGTCTTGGTTTTTGGTTCTCGCCTCCCTCGAAGCTAGTTATTCTTAAAATGCTTTGTAACCCGCTGGCCAAATACTGTACTGCCCAAACGTACCATAGTGGCCCCTGTTTCTATCGCAATTTTATAATCAGATGACATGCCCATTGATAGTTCATCAAAACTATCTTCCTTACGGAAATAGCTTTGTTTTATGCCATCAAAAAATGTGTCCAGCTCGTAAAACTCGTCCTTGATCTGCTTTTCGCTATCGGTGTTGGTTGCAATGCCCATCAATCCGCGAATGCGAATGTTTTTAAGTTCTGCAAATTCTTCAGACCGTAATAGTTCAATTGCCTCATCAAAACCTAATCCAAATTTGGTTTCTTCATCGGCTATATAAACTTGTAATAAGCAATCAATTACCCTTTTGTTTTTAATAGCCTGCTTATTAATTTCCTGTAGTAGTTTAATACTATCAACAGATTGTATCATGGTAATAAAAGGTGCGATGTATTTAACCTTATTGGTTTGCAGGTGCCCAATTAAATGCCATTCAATGTCTTTGGGCATTTGTTCATACTTCTCCACCAACTCCTGAACCTGGTTTTCGCCAAATACGCGTTGTCCGGCGTTGTACGCCTCTAATATTTCTTCTACGGGCTTTGTTTTAGATACGGCAATCAATTTTACCTGTATACTTTCCAATTCGTTTTTTAAACTTCTGATATTCTCTGCAATGCTCATTAAATGCGTAATTTTGCTAATACTAACCGCTGCTAATTTACAGAATGCGTATTTATATTAACTTGTTTTTTTTAGGATTGCTTTTTTTAACTGCGTGCAGAAATCACAAAATGCCGGAGGGCGTTATTCCGCAAGATAAAATGACCGGCCTTTTAACCGAGGTACACATTATTGACGGTAGCCTTTATACTGTATCGCAAGCTCCTGATACACTGTACAAATATGGCATGGAAAGATATTTGGATGCTTTTAAACGCTACGGTACAGATAGCACCCATTTTAAAAAAAGCATGGAGTATTATACAGCTTACCCAGATAAGATGGAAGTTATGTATACGCAGATCCTGGCAAATTTGACAGCCAAAACAGATTCATTAAACAAAGTGAGGACTAAAATTGATGCTGCTAAAGCTGACTCCGTTAAAAAACTGAGTGCAAAGATAGCAGCTGCCAAAGCAGACTCACTTAAGAAAGTTAAAAAAGGAATTAAGAAATGATATACCCAGAAAACAGTGTTGATAAGCTGGGATTTACCGAGGTTAAAGAACTGATAAAGGCACACTGCCTAAGTGTGATGGGGCAACAAATGGTTGACCGGATACAGGTGATGAGTAATTTTGAGCAGATCCGTAAGTTTCTGCATCAGGCTAATGAGTTTAAGAATATATTGCAAAGTGATACCGTATTACCGATCAATCACTTTTATGACTTAAAGACGCTTGCTGCCAAAATAAGAATAGAAGGTACTTTTTTAAGTGAAGAGGAGTTTTTCCAGGCTCAGGTATCGCTATCAACCGTTTTTTCGGTAATTGGCTATTTTAATGAGCGCGAAGGTTTATATCCTAACCTCGAAGCCCTGTTTGAGCACTTGCCTATCGAAAAAACGATTGTTAAAAAGATAGACGCCGTTATCGATGCCAAAGGTAAAATACGCCCCAATGCATCGCGCGAGCTTATGGATATTACCGCTGGTATAACACGTGCAGAGCAGGAAGCCCGTAAAAAGATAGACCAGATATTTAAGAGTGCTACCGCAAGCGGTTGGACTGCTGATGGTTCTTTAACTATCAGAGATGGCCGTTTATGTATCCCGATTTTGGCTGAAAATAAGCGCAAGGTTAAAGGTTTTATTCATGATGAATCTGCCTCTGGCCAAACCGTTTATTTAGAGCCCGAAGAGGTTTTTACGCTGAATAACCAGGTACGTGATTTGGAGTTTGAGCGTCGGCGCGAGATCATCAAGATTTTAACTGCCCTTACTGACGAATTAAGGCCTTATGTGCCGTTGTTGTTATCGTACCACAGCCTGCTTACCAAGCTGGATTTTGTTCGGGCTAAGGCATTGTTTGCAATAGATATTGAGGCCGAAATGCCGATTGTAAGTAACGAAGGTAGTGTTAGATTGATCAATGCGCGCCACCCGCTACTAACGCTTAGTTTTAAAAAAGAAAAGAAAACGGTTGTGCCACTTAATGTAACGATTGACGAAGGCACCCGGATAGTTGTGGTCTCTGGCCCTAATGCCGGTGGTAAATCTGTTTGTATGAAAACGGTTGGTTTGCTGCAAATGATGGTACAGGCGGGTTTATTGATTCCAGCGGATGAGAACAGTAATGTAGGCACCTTTAAACAGATTTTTGCTGATATCGGTGATGACCAATCTATCGAAAGTGATTTAAGTACTTATAGTGCGCACCTCTCTAAAATGAAATATTTTGTAGAGAATGCAAACGGCAAAACTTTAATCCTGATAGATGAGTTTGGTACAGGTACTGATCCGCAATTTGGTGGACCGATTGCCGAGGCGGTGCTCGAATCATTAAATCATAAAAAGGTAAGGGGAATGGTAACTACGCACTACTCTAACCTTAAGATCTTTGCCAGTAATGCCGAAGGCATAGAAAATGCTTCGATGCTGTTTGATAACGTGCAGATGAAACCACTTTATATTTTAGAGGTGGGTAAGCCAGGTAGTTCATACGCTTTTGAAATTGCACAAAAGATAGGCTTGCCGCAAAATGTTTTGAACCTTGCCAGAAATAAAGTAGGATTCACCCAAAAGAAAATTGATACTTTATTGGTTGACCTGGAGCGCGAGAAGAAAGAAATTTTTGACACCAAGACATCGTTGGACAAGCAACAGCGTAAAGTTAATCAGTTACTTGCCGAAAATCAGGAATTGAAAGGTTATTTGGAGGAAAATAAACGTGCCTTAATCCGCGAAGCGAAACAGGAAGCGCAGAGCATTATATTGAATGCTAATAAACTGGTAGAGAACACAATATCTGGTATTAAAAGTAGTCAGGCTGATAAAGAAACTACCCGTAAACTGCGCGAAAACCTGAACCAGGAACTGCAAAAGCATACCGTAAAGCCAACAACTCCCAAACCGGCAGCTAATGCCGAAAGCGATGAGTTAAAACCTGGCGACTGGGTGAAACTGGTGGATTCTGAAACCACAGGGCTAGTAATTGAAATAGCCAAGGATAATGTTATTATTGCCATTGGCGATCTGCGTACAGTGGCTAAAAGAAAACGTGTAGAAAAGATCTCGAAGAAGGAAGTGCCGAAAGATATCCGAAAAATCTACAGTTCGCACACCAGTGATGTAGCGAGCTTTAGCCCAGAGATTGATGTACGTGGTATGCGTGGCGAAGATGCCGTACATGCTATAGAGAAACTATTTGACCGGGCATTAATGATGGGCGTAGGCTCATTGAAAATTCTGCATGGTAAAGGTGATGGTATTCTTCGTAAACTAATCCGCGATTATCTGAAAAAATATGATCAGGTTGGCCGTATGGAAGATGAGCATGCAGACAGGGGAGGAAGCGGTATCACTTATGTTTATTTGAAATAATTTAATTATAAATCCAATTGTAATTGCTTCTTATCTCGCAAGAACATTAGATATAGATCTATGAAAAAAAATTTCCTAACCCTGTTTGCCGCTTTTATCTGCCTTTCGGCATGCGCCCAGAGTAATATCATTAAAATTAACGACCCGCATATTCATTACATGGGCCGGGTTGATATTACCGATTCTGCAACAGTATTAAGCTGGGCAGGTAACTCTGCAACTATCAATTTTAAGGGTACAGGAGTAAAGGCTTTGCTTAGAGATGAAAATGGCGACAATTATGTTAAAGTGATTGTAGATGGAAATGTGCTGCCGGATATAAAACTGAATAAAGCCAAGCACGAGTATACACTTGCAAGCGGCTTATCAAGCGGTACACATAACCTGCAATTGTTTAAACGCGGCGAATGGGCCTTTGGCAAAACCTGGTTTTACCAGTTTGAGTTGGATGGTACGATAGAGAAAGTTCCAGCCATTAAAAAACGTAAGATAGAGTTCTTCGGTAATTCAATTACTTGTGGCTACGCAGATTTGGATGTTGAAGGCAAAGACCGGGGTACTAGCCCATTTGAAGATAATTACATTAGTTATGCCGCAATAACCGCCCGCCATTTTGATGCGGAGTATAGTTGCGTTGCTAAAAGCGGCATCGGTGTACTGGTAAGCTGGTTTCCGCTGATTATGCCCGAAATGTATGATCGTATTGATGCAACCGACGCTAACCGTAAATGGGATTTTACAAAATATACGCCGGATGTGGTTGTGATTAACCTTTTCCAGAATGATGCATGGCTTGTGAAAATGCCTGATAATCCTGAGTTTAAACATCGTTTCGGTACTACGCCGCCAACTCCAGAAAAGATAGTTAGTGCGTATAGTGATATGGTAAAGGATATCCGTGCAAAATATCCCAAAGCACAAATTATCTGTGCCTTAGGTGCTATGGATGCAACACGAGATGGTTCGCCATGGCCGGGTTATATTGCAAAAGCAGTAGAAGGGTTAAACGACAATCGTATAAAAACACACTTTTTCCCTTACAAAAATACAAATGGTCATCCCAGCAAAGCAGAGCAACAAGCCATGGCAGATGATCTGATTAGTTATATTGAGAAGAATATTAAATGGTAATAAGAAAGGGCCCGCATCAAATAGGCCCTTTCTTATTACGTTTCTATATGTTCCCGTTCTTCGGGGCTATTGCTGCCATAATCGGGACCGCGATTGTAGTCTTCGTTCCATTCGGCTTTACCGGGTTCGCTTTGGTTAGCATTGCCGCCGTCGCCAACTTTGTTTTGTACAGGGTTAGCATTGGCCGGTTCTCCGCGCTGCGTTCCGCCATCGTAATCTGATGTACCTTCCTGGTATTTTGGATTAGCATTGGTATAACCCTCACCATGTTTTATCGGTTCGCCCTGTTGGTGCTCGGGCTTAAAGTTATTATACTCCGGATGCTCTTCTGCGGGCTCGGTACGATTAAAATAAGCATTGGAATTTCCTGCGTATCGGGATGGATTCGCAGCGTCGTTGCCAGATGTAGTTACGTTACTTTTACCAAAGTTTTCTCCGCCACTCGGATGTCCTTCATGCCCCTGGCTATCCGGGTCGGCCATGTGTGCGTCGCCGAAAAGATGGTGGCGTTTCAAATCTTTTTCTTCGAGGTTATGGTCGTCTTCTACCTTATAACCTCTTGGTTTATTGTCGCCGTTATCGGCATTTTCGGGGGTGTTATACTCTTCTTCATTCATGACTGTAATGATTGGTTTAGATATAAGTTATTGAAGTTTAATATTGTTTCGCAATAGTTAATATTTAATATTCGGATGTTAGTACATCTCATTAAAAACGTAAAACTTATAACGTCAAACGTGCAACCGATTCACTAATTTAGCAGCAACCAATTATAATATTTTCATGAACAAAGTTGTCAGTGGTGCCGCAGAGGCCATTGCGGGTATTGTAGACGGAATGACGTTGATGCTCGGTGGTTTCGGATTATGCGGCTTGCCCGAAAACTGTATTAATGCCCTTGTTAAAAGCGGTGTTAAAGATCTTACTTGTATTTCTAATAATGCCGGGGTTGATGATTTCGGTATCGGCCTAATGTTAAAGCAACGACAGGTTAAAAAAATGATTGCCTCATACGTTGGTGAGAATGCCGAGTTTGAACGCCAATTACTAAGCGGCGAGCTGGATGTTGAGTTAATCCCGCAAGGTACTTTAGCCACACGCTGTATGGCAGCAGGGTACGGAATGCCAGCCATTTTTACGCCTGCTGGTATCGGTACAGAGATCGCCATTGGTAAGGAAGTACGCAATTTTAAAGGCAAAGACTACCTGATGGAGATGGCTTTTGATGCTGATTATGCCATTGTAAAGGCCTGGAAAGGAGACAGCATGGGTAACCTGATTTATAAATCAACCGCAAGAAACTTCAACCCGGTAATGGCCATGGCCGGCAAGATCACCATTGCAGAGGTGGAACATTTGGTTGAGCCTGGTGAATTAGATCCCGATCATATCCATACACCGGGAATTTACGTGCATCGGATTTTTCAGGGTGAGGATTATGAAAAGAGGATAGAGAAACGTACTGTAAGATAAAACATGCACTTCTAATTTGTCATTGCGAGCGATAGCGTGGCAATCTTGTAGCTATAAAGATCGGATAGTAATGGCGACGAGATTGCCACGCTATCGCTCGCAATGACAAGTTAGGACGGAAATAAATTAATTTTATGTGGAATAAAGAAGATATAGCAAAGCGTATTGCGCTCGAAATAAAAGACGGATACTATGTAAACCTTGGCATCGGCATCCCAACACTAGTTGCCAATTACATACCTGCGGATATGGACGTCGTATTACAGTCGGAAAACGGCTTGCTGGGTATGGGCCCATTTCCGTTTGCTGGCGAAGAGGATGCAGACACTATTAATGCAGGTAAACAGACGATCACCATGTTGCCAGGTTCGGCGGTATTTGACTCGGCTATGAGTTTTGGGATGATCAGGGCTAAAAAGGTTAATTTAACCATTTTGGGCGCTATGGAGGTATCAGAAAATGGGGATATTGCCAACTGGAAAATTCCCGGTAAGATGGTGAAAGGGATGGGCGGTGCAATGGATCTTGTTGCTTCTGCCGAGAACATCATCGTGGCCATGCAGCATGTAAATAAAGAAGGCGAATCTAAATTATTGCCACATTGTACGCTACCATTAACAGGCGTAAATTGTGTTAAAAAGATAGTGACGGAATTGGGTGTATTTGATGTATTGCCCGAAGGTGGGTTTAAAGTAGTAGAGTGTGCCCCGGGTATAACGCTGGAAGATATTCAAAAAGCTACAAAAGGAAAACTAAGCCCCCCGACCCCCTAAAGGGGGAGCAAAGAGAGGCAAGGGGCGAGTACCAGTAACAAAAAAGGTTGCGAAACTATCGCAACCTTTTTTATTGTTTAATAAATCCAAATCGAACATGGATATTCAATATCAACTCCCGCTTTAGGGGGTTGGGGGGCTTAATATCTTTCTATGTAATTCTTTAGATATCTCCTGAGTAATTACGATAATATCCTCTGCAACATGTGTGTTGTTGGTAATCACACGGTCCGACTGATCTTTGTACGGCAGTAGATACTCTTCATAAGCTGGTTGTACGTGGTTATGCCACTTGTACATCACATCATCGTGCGAGTAGCCACGTTCCAGTAAATCGCGTTTAAGGCGACGCTCCAGCGCTACATGCTCTTCCGTATCGATGAATATCTTCATGTCCAACAAATCGGCTATCTCTTTAAAATGGAGAATAAATAGGCCTTCTACAATAAGAATAGGCGCAGGCTTTACTTCCATTGTTTTAGGTATAGCGTTTGGATTATTAAAAGTGTACTCTTGCTTATAAACTGTTTCGTAACGGATCAACTTCTTGATATCGTCCAAAAAATGATCATTGTCAATAGTTGCAGGCAGATCGAAGTTGTAGAGTTTATTTTCCTCCGCGGTCATGGTATGGGCCACAGGGATATAATAGTCGTCCTGCGAAACAAGACACACTTCTTCTGGCTTAAAATGTTCTAAAAAGCACTTCAAAAAAAAGGTTTTGCCAGACCCGCTTCCGCCGGCAATACCAATAATATAGGGTTTATTCATTCGGAACGCCGTAACTGATATTTACATGAAAACGCTTATCAAGCGCACCTAACGATTCTGCAACACTCTTAGTCATCACTAATATAACATCTTTAGTCGACTCGTTGTCTGTAAAACGACCAACCACTTTTGCAAAGGTAGTACGATTGGTCAAAGGGTTTGTAATTTTTATAACTGTACCGATAGGTGCGGTGCGGTGTAGTATCAGTTTTTTATTTTGATCTAGGGTAGGATCATCCAGTGTTGTTGCTACACCTTTTTCGTTCTTTTCAAACAAACCATATTTAGATGGTGAGTGGTGTTCTGCATTTAAACTATCTGCTACGGTAGCCACATTAGTGGTGTCGCGTCTGGCTGGTGGCACTGTATCATTTTTCTCTGGTTTTTCTTGCACAGAGAAAGTTTCATGAGCCTGGGCCTGTGGCGTAACCGGAGTGATAGGCGCAGTTGCGCCTGTAGCAGCACCTTGTAAAATATTAAGCGTCATGCCTGGGCTAAGGCTATTGCTTTTCAGGTTATTACGCTGTTTAATGTCTTCAACGGTGCTATTAAAGCGTTTTGCTACACTATATAAATACTCGTGTTTGGTAACCTGGTATTGTACAATGGTGCCGTTCTGGCCTGTGTTTGCTGGAGCAGGGGTCGGCGTTTGTACAGGCGGAGATGCTACCGGTGCAGGTGTTATCACTTGTTGGGTTTGAACAGGAGCAGGGGCTTGAGCCTGCGTTTGTGCGCCTGCACCCTGGCGAATATTTATAACCTGACCGGGGGTAAGGTTGTTACTTTGCAGATTATTCAGTTTTTTAATGTCCTCAACCGTGGTGTTAAAACGACGAGCCAAGCCAAATAAATACTCGTGCTGGGCAACTTTGTATTGTATAATAGTGCCGGCTGCTGCTGTAGTTGTTTGAGTTTGCACGGGTGCTGCTACAGTTTGCTGTGCAAATGATATGTCTGTAGGTACTTTAACTATATCGCCTTCGTGTAAAACGGCGTTGGTGTTAAAGCTGATAACTGCCTGCGGCTTTACATTGTAGCGGCGGGCAATGGCATAATAGGTTTCTTTAGCTGATACTTTGTGTAGTATCACTTTTTTGCCGTTCTGGTTTTCTACACCAACCGAGTCAATAACCGGTTTAGCAAATACCGAAAAAGAAAGCGCAGAAAATGATAGTACAAGTAAAAATATTCTTAATCTCATAAAGGGGTTTATGCTGTTTTTACAGGTTTAAAACTTTTATTACAGATCGGTTTTTTAACCAGATCAATTTATTTTTATAGCTAATAAACGCCTCGGGTTGCAATTTTTGTATATCGTTATTCATAATATCGTCAAATATTAACCCGCCATTTATATTAAACAGATATAAATGCTGAGTTAATTGGCTCCCATCAAGCGCGTGCAAAGATACAATTCTAAAGTTATTGTGCTTTAGATAATGCACCACATTTGCGTATGGTTTTAAATTGGATAAATCCGGGGGGAGCGCATCTGCCGATAGCATTTGGGGAAAAGTAATGCTGCTGTTTTCATCAGCAACGGCGGATGTAAAATCTATTGGCTGGCCTGTTCTAAAATCTATTCCGTAAACTTTTTTAGGCTGTATCCGGGCATCATAAACCAATATCCCATTGTTACTAATAGCCTCGAAATTAATGTTATAGTCTGTCCATAGCACTTCGCCTGTAGCGCTATCTACACCAGTAAGCCCTTTGTGAACAGGGATTGATTCTGATTGATAACCATGCAGAATTAGTACGCCGCTGTGCGCAGCTTCTATACCACTTAACCACCTTTCTGGCATTACCAGATCCTTGAAATTGAGATTCCCTGTGTTTAGATCGATCCCGGCAAAGCTTACTTGTTTATTGCCGGTATCGCGTAATTCGAGTAAAAGAGTATCTGTAATGTCGTCAATTTCCATGCGCCAAACAGGAGCATCAAAGGGCTGATCTATAAAGGGAGTCAATAGCATATCGATTTTACAAATATGGAAAATTACCTGTAATGAGTTAGCTTTGTTGTAAACAATGACACTAAAATCACTGTTAAATCATCACAAAATATCTAATCTATGGACGCTAAAGAAATAGGCCTTGAAGAAGGCAAAGTACGACCGGTAGTTGATCATCTAAATGATTACCTGGCCAATTATCACATTCACTATCAAAAATTAAGAGGCTGCCACTGGAATGTTAAAGGCAAAAGCTTTTTTACTCTGCACGTTAAGTTTGAAGAATTGTATACCGATGCTTTAACCACTATCGACGAACTTGCTGAAAGAATCCTTGCCCTTGGTAAACCGCCGATCAGCACCTTTCAGGATTATATCAGTACTTCGCTGATTAAAGAGATCAATACCATTGGTATGCTGGATACCGACATGGTGAAGGCTATCATCGAAGATATGGCCACCTTAATTGATATGGAGCGCGAATTGCTAAATATCACCGCTGATGCAGGCGATGACGGTACCAATGATATGGTGAACCGCTTCATGCAGTTTAAAGAAAAAAATACCTGGATGCTGCGTTCGTTTGTAAACGAGGATTAGAATAAAATACCGTAGAGACACATACACAAGGTATTGTGTCCCTACAGATAAAAAACAAAGAAGCCCGGTTGCAATTGCAATCGGGCTTCTTTTATAAAGTAAAATTATCTTAGAATCTCATTCCCAGGGTTAAGAATACATTGTTAAATACATTTTTAACGTCAGCACCATAATTGGTTGCCGTGGTTAATTCGTAAGGGAATTGTACCGAGTTACCGCTTACGTGGGTGTAAGTAGCATCAACATAGTAAGCTGCAAAACGGTAACCTAAGCCACCGCTTATAGTGTTGATATTGCCGCCGTACTGTTGCAACGGATTACCTTGCACACCATAACCACCGCGGATATAAAGTTGATCTGCTTTGATCTCTGCACCTACATGTGCATTAACTACAGATTTGTATAATCTTTTAATATCGCTGTTATCTGGTTGTGAACCATCGTAATCAAGGTTCATGCTTGAGTAGTCCATGTATTCAACATCACCGGTAATAAAACCAATGTTACCTAAAAACACAGATGCACCGCCAGCTACTTTAAGCGGAGTGCGTAAATTGTAGTTAAAAGGATAATTGTTACCGCTTGCACCGCTGCTACCACTGCTTAGTTTGGTGGCCAATGCTTCGTTATAATTATCGTCGATGTTATACCAGGTTGGTGTAGTGAAGGTGACACCTAAACGTACCACTTCAACCGGTTTGTATATTAGACCAAAGCGTGCGTTAAAACCAGTACCACGGGTTTGCTGATCTTGCGAGTAAACGGAGTTATAGCCCCTGTTTACAGCTGTACCATTTTCCAGTACAGACGCTGTTCCGTTTTCGATAAAGGCGCTGCTTGTATTATAGCGAAGATCTGTAATACCAATACCAACACCTAAATAAAGTTTGTTACTATAGTTGGCACCCATTGAAAGATCGATCTCAGATTCGCCACCGGTTGTAAAGGTGCTTTTCGCTTGATCTACTCCAGGTAGGGCATTGCTTTTATAAATAGTACCTGTACCATTCTGGTAGTTGTCAATCAAATTTTGATTGTACGCCCAGCCAGCTAATGATCCCGGATCACTTACACCATAATTATTAGCTTGTTCGGCATAATAGTTACTGATAGATGTGTTAGGGTTTTTGCCTGAATAATAAGTGTTTTGGTAATAATTATTAGTACGGTTGTACCCAACACCAAAGTTTACGCTTAACCAGCCTTTAGTTTTATCGGCATTGTGGTTATTTACTTTAGAGTAAAATACAACAGATGCGTTATTTAAATTAAGCTGATTTTGTGTAGCCTGATTGCCTTGCCCAAAGTAGTTTGTAGTCACCTTAGAACCATTGAACTCGGGCGTAATACTGAATTCTGAGTGGGTGAAAAAACCCAAACCGGCAGGGTTGTTACCTATCGAGCTTAAATCGCCACCTACAGCTGTACCTGCATTACCCAACGCTTTTATACGCGACGTAGATCCAGGCTGAGAGGTAGAAAACCTTAATGCGTCTTGCGCATATTGGGCATAAGTTGTTTTGGTAACGGCTACTATAGCCATTACACTTAGTAAGTATTTAATTTTCATAGATGATATTCAAATTGTAATTAAGGTCTAACCGGTCTTGAGCCACCGCCGCCGCCACCACCACTATTGCCGCCTCCGCTGAAGCCGCCGCTAGGTGCAGAGTTAGTAGTACGTGGTTGTTGATATGTTGGATAGTCGGTTCTTGTAGGTCGTGTTTGGCGGCCTTGTCCGTTATTATAGTTGCCATTGCTGCCTCCGTAGCCATTAGTACCAACGCGTCGACCGTTAGAGTTTAACGCACGACCAGGGTAGTAACCTACATTGCGGTAAGCTCCGTTATAACCTACACCCCGTACTGCGTTGCCTGGCGAACCAGAACCACGAAACGGACGAGGAGTACCTCTGTAACCACCGCCATAACCATACCCGCCACCATAGTAACCGCCACCCCAGTAACCAGGATAGCCATAAGCAGAGTAAATACCCCAGCCTCCGCCATAGCCATAAGGATAACCCCAAGGACTGTAGAAGCCGCCGTAACCGTAACCGCCGTATCCAAAACCAATACCTAAGCCAAAGCCGTATCCGCCGTATGCATAAGAATTAACATCATAACCACCATAAGAAGGGGTAGAGGCATAATCGTAGTAATAATCGTCGTAATAGCTCAAAGGTGAACTATAACTAAAACGGTTTATGCGCGATGCATAGCTGTCGTAGTAGTAATAATCGTCGTCGCTATTTGATCCTGTTTGATCTAGAGGGTCGGCGTAAACATTTTGATTGTAGGGATATTGTACAGCAATTTGTTCGCCAGCTTTGGCTTTAGTGTAATACACATCATCGTCAACAGCCTGATTAGAAGCTATTTTCTGTGTAGAACATGAAGCAAATGCTAGTAACCCGATTAGCATAGCCCCATTGATTATATTGCGTTTCATTGTGTAGAAGTTAAAAGTTCAGTTCTAGTAAAGTTTAAATTTATAAATTTGGCAGCAATAATACGTAATTCATTAGTCAAAATACATTCCACAAATATACATCATGAGCAAAGGTATCATCAGTAAAGACGAAGATTATTCACAATGGTTTAATGATTTGGTAATAAAAGCTGATTTAGCTGAATATTCTCCGGTAAGGGGCTGTATGATCATCAAACCATATGGTTATTCGATCTGGGAAAAAATACAGGCAGTGCTTGATAAAATGTTCAAAGACACCGGCCACAGTAACGCTTACTTTCCGCTGTTTATACCAAAATCGTTTTTCTCAAAAGAGGCTAGCCACGTAGAAGGTTTTGCCAAAGAATGTGCAGTTGTAACACATTATCGTTTAAAAAACGATGGAAACGGCAATATTATTGTTGATGAGGATGCCAAATTAGAGGAAGAGTTGATTGTTAGGCCAACTTCTGAAACCATTATCTGGAATACTTATAAAGGCTGGATCCAATCGTACCGCGATTTACCTTTATTAATTAACCAGTGGGCTAACGTAGTGCGTTGGGAAATGCGTACCCGTTTATTTCTACGTACCAGCGAATTTTTATGGCAGGAAGGCCACACAGCGCATGCTACATCAGCAGAAGCAATTGCCGAAGCAGAGCAAATGCTGGAAGTATATGCCGATTTTGTAGAAAACTGGATGGGCGTACCGGTAATTAAAGGCCGTAAAACACCTAACGAGCGTTTTGCAGGCGCATTGGATACTTATTGTATCGAGGCTTTAATGCAAGACGGTAAAGCTTTACAAGCGGGTACCTCTCACTTTTTAGGTCAGAATTTTGCTAAAGCCTTCGACGTTAAATTTACTGATAAAGAAAACAAGCTTGATTACGTTTGGGCTACATCATGGGGGGTATCGACCCGTTTAATGGGTGCGCTAATCATGTCGCACTCTGATGATGCAGGTTTAGTGTTGCCACCGATGCTTGCGCCAATACAAGTTGTTGTTGTTCCTATTTACAAACATGATGAAGAGTTGGAAAACATCACTGCTTATGTAAAAGGCTTAACTACCGAATTAAAAGCTAAAAACATCTCGATTAAATTCGATAACCGCGATACCCAACGTCCAGGCTTCAAATTTGCTGAATACGAGCTTAAAGGCGTGCCTTTGCGCGTAGCCATCGGCAGCCGCGATATGCAAAACGGAACAGTTGAGTTAGCTCGCCGTGATACACGTACCAAAGAAACCGTTTCGCAAGAAGGTTTGGCTAATCATATCGAGCAACTATTGGAAGAGATACAGAAGAATATCTTCACCAAAGCATCAAACTTCAATAAAGAAAATACCACCGAAGTAGATACTTACGACGAGTTTAAACGTTTATTGGATGAGAAACCTGGTTTCCTTTTAGCGCATTGGGATGGTACCCCAGAAACAGAGCAACAGATAAAAGATGAGACTAAGGCAACAATCCGTTGTATACCTTTGAACAATAAACAAGAAGAAGGCAAATGTATTTTAACCGGCAAACCATCAACACAAAGGGTGGTATTTGCAAGGGCGTATTAGTTGTTGGTGAGTGGTTGATTATGTGAGTTGTGAATAGTTGAATTACGTATAACTAAGCAAAGCTTACATCAATCACCTTACAAAATGGCATCATTTACAGATTTAGATGTTTGGAAAAAGTCAAGGGAGATAAGAATTTATATTTCTGATCTTGTTAAAATTTTTCCTGAAAAGGAAAAATTTAGACTGACAGACCAAATAATACGTTCAAGCAGATCGATTGGTAATAATCTTGCTGAAGGGCATGGCAGATATAATTATCAAGATAATATTCGTTTTTGTGTAATGGCCACAGGTTCATTGTCAGAAACTATGGATCATATGCTAATTGCATCCGATGAGAATATTATTAACGATGATATTTTGTAATCATTTCAAAACGAGCGTGACGCATGTCTCAAATTGATAAACGGTTATATTCAATATTTAAAAAAGAAGAAAAGTGAAATGGGTGCTTAAAACTACTCACCACTCACATAATCAACTATTCACTAAGAATGAAATTCGGAACAAAAGCAATACATGCAGGGCAGGAGCCCGATCCATCAACCGGCGCGGTAATGACGCCAATATATCAAACTTCTACCTACTGGCAAAAAGCGCCGGGCGATAACCAGGGTTATGAGTATTCGCGTGGAACAAACCCAACCCGTAAGGCGTTGGAAGACTGTTTAGCTGCTTTAGAGAACGCTAAATTTGGTTTGGCTTTTTCGAGCGGAATGGGTGCTACCGATGCGGTAATGAAATTACTGCAACCGGGCGACGAGGTAATTACAGGTAATGATTTGTACGGTGGTTCGTACCGTATCTTCACTAAGATATTTGCTAACTACGGTGTAAAGTTTCATTTTCTGGATCTGTCTGATCCGGAGATTGTTGCCCAATACACTAACGAAAAAACTAAATTGGTTTGGGTAGAAACTCCAACCAACCCAACAATGCAAATTGTTGATATCGAGGCTATCGGTAAAATTACTAAGGCAAAAAACTTACTTTTTGTGGTTGATAATACCTTTGCTTCGCCATACCTGCAAAACCCGATTGATTTGGGCGCTGATATCGTTATGCACTCGGTAACCAAATACATCAGTGGCCACTCGGATGTTGTAATGGGCGCGCTAATGATGAACGACGAGGACTTATACAAACGCCTTTGGTTTATCTATAACTCATGTGGCGCTACCCCGGGACCAATGGATAGTTTCTTGGCATTGCGTGGTATTAAAACCTTGCACCTGCGTATGAAAGCGCATTGCGAAAACGGCCGTGTAATTGCTCAATTTTTAAAAAACCATCCAAAAGTTGATAAAATCTATTGGCCAGGCTTTACAGATCACCCTAACCACGAAGTTGCCAAAAAGCAAATGCGCGATTTTGGTGGTATGATCTCGATCACGCTTAAAGACGCAGACTTACAGGAGACTTTCCGTATTGCATCAAACTTTAAAGTATTTACACTGGCCGAGTCATTGGGCGGTGTGGAATCACTGATTAATCATCCGGCTACAATGACCCACGGTTCGATACCTAAAGAGGTACGCGAAAAAGTGGGTGTGGTTGATAGCCTTTTACGTTTAAGCGTAGGGGTAGAGGATGTAGAAGATTTGCTGGAAGATTTGAAAAACGCCTTGGCATAGAACCAAGAATCGAGACAAACTCACTTACATAACGTCATTGCGAGATACAAAGCAATCCCCGATATACAGACCGCTCTGTAAAATTCGCGATTGCTTCGTACTTCGCAATGACGTTCATATTTTAACCCACTTTAGACCAACTCTATGGTTACTGATATAAAAGCTTTTCTCGATGCTAAAGTTGCCCAGTATAATCGCCCGGATTTTATAACTAATGATCCGATTGTTATACCGCATAGCTTTACGCTGAAGCAGGATATCGAGATTATGGGCTTTTGGGCTTCCATATTAGCTTGGGGGCAGCGTGTAACCATTATCAACAAATGTCGCCAGCTGATTGAGCTAATGGATGGCACCCCGCACGATTTCATCATGAATCATCAGGAGCCAGATCTTAAAAAGTTGCTCAGCTTCAAGCATCGCACGTTTAATGATATAGATACTTTATACTTCATTAGTTTTTTTAGATGGCATTATGAACAGTTTGAGAGTCTGGAAGATGCGTTTTTGCCGCAATCTAAATCTGTTATTCAGAGCGACAGCGAAGAATCTTTTTCAAGCGATCAATTAAGCGTCGAATCCGTCCTCAATCATTTCCGCAGATACTTTTTTTCTCTATCCGATTACCCGCATCGTACAAAAAAACACATCTCTTCACCCACACAAAAATCTACCTGCAAACGCCTGAACATGTTTCTACGCTGGATGGTACGTAAAGACGACTGTGGAGTGGATTTTGGCATTTGGAACAGATTATCCGCAGCCAGCCTCATTATGCCCTGCGACCTGCACGTAGATCGTGTGGCTCGTAACCTCAAGCTCATTACCCGTAAACAAACCGACTGGCAAACCGCGGTTGAATTAACCGAACACCTTCGGGCATTTGATCCCCTCGATCCGGTGAAGTATGACTTTGCTTTGTTCGGTTTGGGAATAGAGGAGAAATTTGGATTTGGACTGTAGAATGGTCAAAAACATGATTTTGGGTAGACTTTGCAATACGCAAATTATACCGAACTTTGCAGGTATATTATGAACTATACCACCGACGATACCATAGTGGCTCTGGCCACACCCAACGGAACTGGAGCTATTGGCATTATCCGCCTTTCGGGGCCTGATGCTGTAACCATTACGCAGAAGGTTTTTAAGGGAAAAAATCTAACCAAACAGGCTTCACATACGATACATTTCGGTCATATTGTTGATGGCGGAGTTGTGTTGGACGAGGTATTGGCATCGTTATTTATCGCTCCCAAATCATATACGCGTGAAAACGTGGTTGAGATATCTTGCCATGGCTCGGCATATATTATTGAGTCGGTTATAAAACTGTTGATTAAAAACGGAGCAAGACCAGCACAGCCGGGCGAATTCACCTTAAGAGCTTTTTTAAATGGTCAGCTTGATCTTTCTCAGGCAGAAGCTGTCGCAGACTTGATCGCATCTAATTCTAAAGCATCGCAACAAGCGGCGATGAGTCAGCTACGGGGTGGTTTTAGCAACCAGTTAAAAGGTCTGCGCGAGCAACTGGTAAACTTTGCATCACTGATAGAGTTAGAACTCGATTTTTCTGAAGAAGATGTAGAGTTCGCTAATCGCGATCAGCTTAAACAATTGATCGTTAATATCCTGACGATATTAAGTAAGCTGATTCAATCATTTGAATTGGGCAATGCCATAAAACAAGGTATTAATACCGTAATAGCCGGTAGGCCAAATGCGGGTAAATCAACTTTGCTAAATGCTTTGCTAAACGAAGAACGTGCCATAGTAAGCGATATAGCCGGCACAACCCGTGATACTATCGAAGAAATACTAAATATTAACGGGGTAAACTTCCGCTTAACCGATACTGCAGGGATCCGAGAAGCTACAGACACCATTGAAGCTATTGGGGTGCAAAAAGCTTATGAAAAGATTAACCAATCGGCAATTCTGATTTATGTATTTGATGCAATGGAGATAAGTTTGGCCGATCTAAACGCTGACTTAGAAAGCTTGCAACGCCCTGGTTTCCCAATGCTGGTAGTGACCAATAAAATAGATTTGCTTACCCCATTACAAGTTGCAGAATTGCCACAAACCGAAAGTATGATGCATGTTTCGGCTAAAGAAAAACAGCATATCGACGAGCTTAAACACAAAATATATCACACCGCCATTAAAGGTCAGCTTAGTGGCGATGAAACACTGGTAACCAATATACGCCACTTACAGGCACTTCAAAAAACAGAAGAATCTTTAAGCCGCGTATTGGATGGAATAGACAACCCGATAACATCCGAGTTTTTAGCCATTGATATTAAACAAGCTTTGCACTATCTAGGTGAAATAACTGGCAGTGTTACTACAGATGATTTGCTGGAAAATATTTTTTCTAAGTTTTGTATCGGCAAGTGATAATGATACAACCCCCAAACTAACGACATTTTAGAAATCCAAAAACCGTAAACCTCAGAGATTCGGGTTTCTGGAATTATTCCTGTATGATAAACCCGGAAACTCCCTGGAAAGTGCACATAATAGGGAAACCAGCGCATTAGCTGAAAATTTAAGTCTGGTATCTCTAAAAGGACTGTTAAAAAAGTGGCTGACTATATTCTAAATAAGCCAGCCAATCAAAATGATGCAGGGGATTGCAGGAGGTTTAACCTTCAGCAATTTTAGGTGTCTTTTTCGTGGTTAATTTTTTAGCTAAACGGTTTTGCTTTTTCTCTTCATCTCCCAGAATAATTCCCCAGGACTTCAGGCTGTCTACCCGGTCGAATATAATTTTTAAAACGGCAATAACCGGTATAGAGAGAAACATGCCCGGGATGCCCCATATCATTTCGCCGATAATGACACCCAATACGGTAATTAATGCGTTGATTCTGACCTTAGAGCCGACCACGATCGGCAGCAGTACGTTACTATCAATTAAGTGGGTAACAAACAGCGTAATCATCACATAGACAACCGTAATTTGTTCCGGTGCAGTTGCAAGTGTAACCGCTGAACTAACAACCAGTGCCGTGAATATGCCTATATAAGGAATAATATTGAACAGGCCTGTGATGAGCCCGAGTAAAATTGCGTATTTGACACCGAGGAACATAAAGACAGCACTTACCACGATGGCGACAATGGCCATCTCAATGAGGAGGCCGATGATATATTTGCGGATGATAAATTGTACTTTTTCAATTATATCATGTACCAGGTTTTTATTTTCTTCTTCAAATACCGATTCTAAGAAGAGCATAATAAGCTTACGATACAATAAAAAGAAGAAAGTATATATAAAGGTAAAAACAAGGAATAGTAAGATGCTGGATAACGAAAGAAGAGTAGCACTCACTACCGAACCTCCTGAAGCGACAACTTTGTTTGTGGTATTAGCCACAAAAGTGAGTTGCTTGTGTTTCGTTACATGGAAGCTGGAACGAATCCAGTCCATAACTCCATCCTGTGTTTTGTGTAGCTGATCCTGAAACTGTGGCCAGTCGTTGGCTAAAGTGGAAACTTGGGAACCGATTACATATAACAAACCTCCTATAGATGCCAGCAGCGTTAATACAGCCAGCATAGATGCAGCGCTACGCGGCAACCTTACCTTGTTTTCGAGGAACGCGGCAAAAGGTAATAAAAGGATTGAAAATAAGCATGAGAAGATTAAGGGCGACAGAATCTCTTTAGCCACGATGACAATATATACCAGGGCGATCAGGCTGAATAATACCGCAGCTAATTTGAGATAAAACGGCAGGCTTTTAAATTTTTGAAGATCCATGAGGTTACTGGTTTTTACCACGGAACAAAGAAATAGGCCAGATGATAATAGCAACCACAATAACCACTGCAATAATACCGACAACTGCGCCTGCCTTGAAAATACCACCGACAACCGCGCAACTGTTTAGTGATAACATCAATGCTACCATTGGAAGGATAAAATACTTTTTCATGGATTTTTTAATATATAAGAGTGAAATAGATAATTATATTAAGCTTTGTTAGAGAATTTTAAAAGTTTTTATTTACATATTATTTACCCTACAAAAGCGATATCTTTCTGATTTGTTTTATTGTATTATTGATATTATTAGATATGATGAAAAATAAATCGCTCTTCTTTTAACTCAGGGTTATAGGATTTATTGACGAGAATATTCCTAAAATTAGTGCATTGACAGCCGATAGATTACTTAGAATTTTCAGGATGTTGATATACTTGCGATAAATCAAACTATGATTGTCTTATGTTAATGTAAGGAACCTGAACTTCGGGATCTTTTGATTGCTTTTTATATGCAAAATATAGAAAGTGTGGAAATGGCTTCTTTTCAGGTGTTGGAGATAGCTCTATTAAGCTGAAGTATAACAGATCAAGCAATTGATTAAAGACAATTATAACGAAGCTAAAGCGGATCGCACTTTATTTGCTTTTGATCACCGCAAAGTATATTCCGGCTAAATAGCGGTACAAATATCTAAAGTGAACCGTCCATTAAACCTAATAATGCAGGCTGAACTTTTTGTAATTATGGAGTAATCCCATAGGTTAAGAGCTTCCATTGGTTTATTCCACGAGCTTTTTTAAATGATTAATCAGTTCATCGTCTCCCCAATCACCGACGTACTTTTCTCCATTGATATAAAAGGTGGGTGTTCCGGTCATCCCGCTGTTTACACCACCGTTAAAGTCAGCTTCAATTCTGGATTTAAGTTTCACTTTGGTTAAGAAGTTACCGGCAGCAGGGCATTTAAGTAAATAATGAATTTGCTTCCCACCCCGATTTTACTTTCAACAACTATATCTCCACCGGCTGCATCGATGATCTTTTTGGCGAGGTACAGACCGATACCCTGACCTTCGATATCGAGATAAGTGCGGCCGTACATTTCAAAAATTTGTTTTAAATCGGTTTTAGCTATGCCCTTGCCATTATCTTCTACAGATAAGATAATTTGCTGCTGATTTTGGGTGATGTCGACCTGAATGACCGGATTATCTTCGTTTCTGAATTTTATACTGTTTGACATCAGGTTGTATAAAATACTCCTAAGATTCTTTTTTGAAAAAGGGATAAATTTAACCGAGAGATTCTTGTTAATGCTCGCGCCCGACTGCTTTATTTTATGCTCCAAACTCCATTCAATGTCACTGAGCATCTCTTCCATATCGATCATTTCCATTTTGAGCATGTCACCCTCTATTTTGGCGATAACGGCAATGTCATTGATAAGGGACCTGAATTTTTTAACAGAATTATTGATGATGGTTATAAACTTCAGCAGGTTGGGGTCCTGAACTTTAATCAGATTCATCACGCCGACCGTTGTTTCGATATTCGCTAAGGGGGCTAATAGATCATGAGAAGCGGTATTGATAAAATTATCCAGATCACCATTAATTCGAAGCAAACTTTTGTTTTTTTTATCGAGTTCCAACTGCGTTGATTTCAATTCCGTGATATCATTAAAGGTGATAATAGCACCATTTCTTTTCTGGTCAATTTGCTGGATATAAGGCATGGTCATGATCTGATACCACTGGCCATTATTGGTTTCCACCTCCTTAGTTACTACAATGCCCTCAGCCAGTACCTGTTTAATATCATCTAACATCGTTTCAAATTTGATATTGGTGGAGATATTACTGAGCGGTCTGCCTATGTCTGTTTCCAGCAGATTGATCTGCTTAACTGTCCCCGGAGAAAACTTCATTAATAACAGATCATTATTAATAAAAAGTTGTCCATTCACGTTGCTTCTGAAATAATTGTTCAGGTCATCATTAATTTCAAGGAGTTCCTTGTTCTTAAGTTGATAATCTGTATTGATGGTATGCAGCTCTTCGTTCACAGATTGCATTTCCTCATTAGTACTTTGCATTTCCTCATTAGCAGAGATCAGTTCTTCATTAAACGACTGCATGTTTTCATTAGAAGCATCGAGCCTTTCATAAGCAGAGTGAAGCTTTACTTTTAGTTCTTTTAACTCCTCTTCCAGGTTTAAGGTGTACTGATCCTGGTATATTTTTTCGTCAAATACGGTTTCAGCATCCTGTATGGATGATTCAACAGTATCTTTTCTTAAGGTCACCAGTAATAAATTGGACTCCACTTTACTAACAGCCAAGGGGCTGACGGATAGTGTAACATGGATCGTAGATTCCTGGTGTCTTATTTTAATACCGCTGAGTACAGCAGCCTGGTGAGTTTCGCCAGCTTTTTTAACCAGTATATTGAATGCTACCGCGAGCGGTTTTGGAAGGAGTTCGGTAAGATTTAAATTAAAATGCTTTTGAAGGAGATACCTGGTATCACCGTAAGATTTTAATACCTGGTTATTCCCATCAATGCACACGGCCAAATAGTCTTGCTCATTGGCCAGGGCAATTTGCATAACCTCTGCTAAATTATTTCCCGTGCTTTTTGCGGTTTCTTCACGCTGTAAGGCAGGTGTCCGTTTAATATCTAATAATTCCGGCAGAGAGAAAGCATCAAAGCTCACTTCTCGCTTGGCCTTCAAGTTCTTGTAAATTTTCCATTTTTTGTTTACTACCTCCAGGTTCTTAATAATAGGTACTGGATTTTCACTTGAACCCAGGAAGAGGTATCCGTTCATTTTCAGCCCAAAAAGCATCATTGAAAAGATTTTCTTTTGTAGAATGGGTGTCATGTAGATCAACAAATTACGGCAGCTGATAAAATCCATATTACAGTACGGTGGATTTTTTACAAGGTCGTGCTGCGCAAAAATTACCATTCCGCGTATTTTCGGTTTAACCCGGTAGAAATCGCCCTCACGGGTGAAAAATCTTTCCAGTCTTTCCTCGGATACATTCTTTTTAATCTCCAGAGGATAAACGCCTTTTGTTGCATATTCCATAGCCACACTATCAATATCAGTGGCAAAGATTTTAATTATGATATCCTTATAGGGACCCGTTAATTGCTCTGCAATCAAAATGGCCAAAGAATAAGCTTCCTCCCCGGTAGCACAGCCGGCCACCCACATTTTAAGTTCCTCCCCAGGTACTACTTTTTCTAATACAGCAGGAAAGATACTTTTTTGAATAATTTCGAAAGCTTCTTTATCCCTGAAAAAGGAGGTGACACTGATCAGAAAATCTTTGCTCAGCGCTTCCAGTTCCTCGGGGGATGTTTTTAAAAACTGTAAATAACCGGCAAGAGAGGAGTGGTTATTTTGCAAGGCTCTTCTTTTGGTCCTTCGCAGGATCGTGGGCTGTTTATAATCTGTAAAATCGAGTGGTGATTTTTCTTTAATCAATTCGATAATTGCCTTAATGTTTGTATCATCGTCCTGGTGATCTGCCAGTAGTTCCAATCCAGTATTAACATACTCTTCAATCGCATCGGGCATAGCAGACGGCTCCAGTATTAAATCGACCAAACCTGTGGCGATAGCGTGTGCGGGCATGCTGCTGAAATCGGTGGATTCGGGGTCACGGGCCATCACCATTCCGCCGGCTTTTTTAATGTCTTTGATGCCTTGCGTCCCATCTGAACCCAAACCGGATAAAATGATCCCGATAGCTTTGTGCCCGCAATCTTCGGCCAATGATTTGAAGAAGACGTTAATGGTTAAGTGAGGACCCTTGATTTTATCCTTGTCGCTTAAATAAAGGTGGCCCTCCCTAATGGTCATAAATTTATTATTAGGAATTAGATAAACCTGGTTACTTTTAACCGCTATCCCATTTTCGGCCTCTAAAACTACCAGCTTACTATGTTTTCCAAGCAACTCTACCATCCGGCTTTTAAAATCGGAGGAAAGATGCTGAATGATGACGTAAGAAACGCCATCCAATGGTGTATGATCAAAAAATGAATTGATTTCTTCCATGCCGCCGGCCGAAGCGCCTATAGCTATGATATGATGTGGATTTACAGTTAATGACATAGCCAGGAATTAAAAGAGCGTTAAAGAGTTCAATCGAACTCTATGAGAGACAGAAATATGTAGTCAAATATATCACTATATATTTCATTCGTGTGTTAACTACAAGTTAATAATGATTAAGTTTCAATTAGTCGGTGTTTAGCCCTACCTGTACGAGTAATACAGGTTTTAAATTTAAAATACCCCATCGAAATGAACACGGGTTCTAAGACAACGAATATCTGCAGTCTGGATCAATTGCATACATTAGATCACCGTTCAAGGTTTATTTCGTTCGTTTCCAGCTTTATATCTCTCAATCGAAATATCTACTAACTTTCTCATTGATGATCTATTACAGGCTTTGTTTTCAACTGGTACTTAAGGCATTTCAATTTAAATAGTAGGTCAATTTATGGGCGATCAAAATAAATATGGAAAGTTCACCATCGGCTTGTTAAGTGTAGACAAATATAGCTGATCTGCTAAGGTAAAAGGTGATTCTCGTCACATACAGCATTGACCTATATCATTCACTTCGACAGTAAATTATGGCGATTTAATCGTTTAACTGCCTTACATCATATCAATAGGTGACCATTGTCATTAATTCAGGGCATGCTAATAGTCAGCTTTGTAATAAAGTGTAAATCATCAAGATCATGAAAAAAATACTATCTCCCACGGATTTCTCAGTCAATGCAACGCATGCTGCAGAATATGCTTATCAACTTGCTAAGGACATCAAAGCCGATATTTTATTATGTAATGCGGTGTCGTTACCCTCAGAAATTCCACAGGCCGGTTTTGTAACCTGGCCGATGGAAGAAAATGATGTGCTGATCTCAGACAGCGATTCGGAACTCAAGCGTTTAAAAGCCCACCTGGAGCAGCACGACCATGGCGATAGCTTTCGCCCTGCAATTACTTTTGTAAACAAGGCAGGTACGGTGACAGACGTTGTAACTCAGGTTGTTTCTACAGAACAGATAGATCTGGTTGTCATAGGAACACATGCAAGTGATGGATTAAGTTCATTTCTTTTGGGAAATCATAGCCATAATATGATCGATAGCGGTTTAAAGAAATTACTGCTGATCCCATTTGCTGCGAAGCTGAAGCCTATCAAAAAGATTGCTTATGCCATAGACCTGGAAAATGCCGAGAAAGATCTGAATGAAGTTTATGAATTAATACCCCTGGCTAAAGCATTAAATGCGGAGATCCTCGTTACACATATTTACAACGGAAAGGATACCAGCGCAGAATTTAAAAAATGGATGACCAGTTTTTTGACGGATATCTCCAATAATGCCGATTATCCGAATATCTATTACCGGATTGTGAACAGCGCCAGTCCGGAAAAGGGGTTGACCTGGTTAAGTGAACACGGGCAGGTAGATATACTGGCTATGCATCACCACCAGCATGGTTTTTTTGATACGCTTTTTAACGGCAGCCATACGCAAAAAATGGCTAATCAATTATCCATCCCCTTACTGGTATTTACAAGTTAACAGGCGTTAAGCCTGTTAACGCAGATGCGCGGTGTGGTGTGTTTTTAATCATGCCCAGATATGACCGCTATCATAATTAAGCATTTGACAATCAGGATATTTGTGTGGTTAAATTCATAATTGTTATGCAAAAATCAGTAAAATTAGTTCCCTGTTTTAAGATATTTATTCAGGCCAGTGTTATCATGGGCGTCATCTTTCTGATGCTGCATTTAACAATGGATGCCAAAGCAGCTATACCACCCTCTAATTTAAAAAGCTCGGCGGCATCAGCTTTGGATACGACTGTTTCAAATCTCATCAGGGCCGAGCTGCAAGCCCCCAATAATAATTTATACTACCCTTTATCGGTTGAACGGTTCTATCATAATAACGGCTTTAAACTTGCTTTTATCGAACCCGAAATGGTAAAGACCCATGCTTGGGATGCCATGCTATTTCTGGATTGCGTAATCCAATACGGTTTAAATCCGGCTGACTATCACGCTGAGGAGCTGAGTTATGATCAATTACATGTGCTTGTCGCACAAAGCAGCACTGGTAAATTAAAAGAGAAAGTGAGGTTTGATTTGATGCTGACGGATGCCATGATCACGCTGATTAATAATCTGCATTTCGGCAAACTGAATCCATACCACACCATCATCAGCCGGGACGGTGGAAATATTCAGGGCTTTGCAGCCGAGGATGTTTTAATAAATGCCATCAAACAGCCGGATCTGATTTCAAATATTGAGCGTATACAGCCCATTTCAGCGGCCTACCATCAGCTGCAGGATCAAATGCGTTTGGTAACCGGCGTTTACATCCTGGACTGTTATGAAACGCCGCCAGCCGAAATTAAAATGATGGCTATTAACATGGAACGCTTGCGCTGGACGAATAATACCGCTAAAATGTATATGGAAGTCAACATTCCTGCTTATACCATAGTATTTCATACCCCTGAGCGGGTGGATGTTTTTAAAATCGTAGTTGGAAAACCTTCTACGCCTACAAAGATTGCAAAAAGCACCTGCAGGGAGCTGATTACGGCTCCTGCAAAAACAAAAGCTTCCCGAATGATAATGCCCCTGACTAACGGCAGTAAGATTTATCTGGCCAATTCATCAGATTCTTACCTGTTTAAAGAGCAAGAAAGGGCGTTAAGCGATGGAGATATCGTGGTGGAAAACGGCAAAAAGCTTGCAGACTTGATATTGAGTGATGATGGCATGGGATTAAAATTCAGGAAAGCATTAAAATCGGGACCTGTATCTACTACCGCTTTAATAAACCCGGTGGTTGTTAACGTAAGGTACCTGACTTGTGCCGTAGAAGGAGGGACGTTAATTACGTACAAAGACATCTACCATTTAGACCAGCAATTGGAGATGGAACTGTATCATGTTTCTGATGAACTGGCCTTAAGAATTAAAAGGAAATAATGATCGGTTGCTCGTTTAAACAGGTAGCAAAACTTAATTGTTCAGTCAATAAGTGCAGTAATAAAATAACCAATTACTTGCTTTTTGAAAATAACAAAACCTTATCATTGGTTTGTCGGGTAAAGCAAATCTATTATTACGTTTATTTTACTGAGTAGCCTATTGCATCAAATTAAACAGCCGCCATTTTTAAGGATATAGTACCATTCTTAAACAGTTCTTTTTCTCCAGGGTTTAATTTTTCATTTCAGTAAGGCTGTCTAAATCGAGCACGGTGATGACGCTTCCTTTTTTCTCGATTAAACCTTCGTCTTTAAAATCAGATAGGGTACGACTCACTGTTTCTGTAGCCATTCCTGTTAGGGCGGCGAGGTCCTCCCGAGTTATTTTAAAGTTGTCTTCCCCTTCAATCTGCTGGGTATGCAAGCGGATCATCGCTTCCGCCATTTTTTTTCGTACAGAATCATAGGCCATCTGTAGTAGTTGTTCCTCTTTTTCCCTGATATTTTTGGACAATAATTTGACTAACTCCCTGGCGATATCGGGATACTGATTTAATAATTCTTCCAATAATTCTTTGGGAATCAGGCAGAATTCGCAATTTTCCAAGGCTGTTGCCGTATCAGAATGGACTTCGTTCGTCAGCATGGCGCTGATCCCCATATAGTCATCAGCACAATAAATGCCGGTCATTAATTCGCGCCCATCTGTGGCAATTTTGATGCTTTTAACTTTTCCGCTGATTAAAAGATAAAGACCCTTGCCTTTATCACCTTCGTAATAAACAACTTCATTTTTCCTTAAACGGCGAATTTTACGTTCATTAATGATTTTCTTTAACTCGGTAAGCCCATTCGTATCTTTAATGAGTGTGTTTAGCCGGTCTAGCGCTTTACTATAAAAATTATGTTGTGTTTGTTTTTTTCTTAATCTGCTTTCAACCGCATTCAAAAGTTCAACGCCATCAAAAGGTTTGGTTAAATAATCGTCTGCACCCATATCCATACCCTTACGCAGATCGAGGCGCTCTGCCTTGGCGGTTAGAAATACAAAAGGGATATTGGAGGTTTCCGGGTTCTTGCTCAGCAGGTATAACACCCCGTAACCATCCAGTTCCGGCATCATGATATCACATAAAATCAAGTCCGGTTTATGCTCCTGGGCAAGCTCGACACCCTGTTTCCCATCAGCTGCCTCAAATACCTGGTAATTGGCCAGTTCGAGGATTTCTACCACATTTTCGCGGATGTCGATATTGTCTTCAATAATTAATACTTTTTTGCTCATGATCGTGGAAATGTAATGGTGAATAATGTGCCATGGTTAACAACACTGTTAAAGGTGACAATACCTTTCATTAAACCGGCATAACGCAGAACAATGTTTAGTCCTAAGCCCGTCCCTGGAATAGTCCCGGTATTATGTGCCCTGAAAAACGCTTCAAATAAATGCTTTTGATCAACTTCCGGGATGCCTATGCCATTATCTTTAACCGTAATGATGTAAGATTCTTGATTGATTTCGGTTTCAAATGCAATTGCGGTATTTTCTCCCGAATATTTAATGGCATTGGTTATTAAATTAATAATGCAATTCTTTAAAAGGTTTTCGTCCAGTTTAACAATGCTTTCTGTACCGGTATGGCGATAAATAATTTGCTGGTTCTGTTTAGCGAGTAGCTGCATCTCTTCAGCGACGGCGGTAGAAAAGTTAACCAGATCAAACTCGCTGTAACTGACGTCCTGCTTACCCGCTTCCAGTTTTTCAAGCGAAAGGAAGTCGTTTAAGATCACTGTCAGGTTGACTACTGCGTTGTTTATTTTATTAACGTGCTTAATAATTTTTGGCGGGCCGGTATCCAGGGTATACTGTTCGATCAGCGAAGCAGACAGTTTAATGGCTGTTAGGGGAGTTCGAAACTCGTGGGAAGCCATCGATACAAATCGGCTTTTCATCTGTCCCAGTTCCTTTTCCTTATCCAGGGAACGGCTTAACTCTTCTTTTGCCCGCTCCAAAGCCTGTACCGTAGTTTTTAGGGATACGGTCCGTTCTTCAACCAATTCTTCCAAGTGGGCGGCATAGTCTTTTAATCTTCTTTCGGCTTCCTTTTCTTTACTCAGATCATGGATAAAACCGGTGAAAATTTTACGCCCGGAAAATTGTACTTCACTCAAACCTAAACGGAAAGGAAAAATACTTCCATCTTTCCTTAAACCTAAAACTTCGCGGCCCATCCCAACCATGTTCCCTTTATCCCTAAACTGGCGATAAAAGATATTGGCATCATGCCGGTCGTTGTCCGGCAAGGGCATCAGCATCGTAACATTTTGACCGATCACCTCATCCGGGGCGTAATCGAAAAGTGCGCAGGCGGCCGGGTTAATTAATTCAACAATGCCGTTCTCGTCGATTGTGATGATACCATCTATAGCATTTTGTATAATGGCAATCAGCAGAGCAGTATTTTCCATGGCAAGCATGACCGGATACTGATCACAAATACAAATGTCGACAATATGCTTTGGATATAAGGTGATTACAAGTTGTATAAAAAGTGACGGGGGACACTTTTTTTTAAATCATATCCTAGCTTAATGGTGCGTGTCACCCTGTTTTGATTTAACTCCAAAAGAAGGGTATCATTCGCTGAGACATTGGGTAATCTCAATAATGATATCTATCATATTGGACTGTGACGGAAGTCATCATCGCCGCCTCTGGTTAGCTGACCTTTATACCATATCAAAAAACAACAAATCAAATGTCAGCTTCATTTATAAATATCACCAATACAGACGCCGCTTTTAGAATAGAACATGATTCCATGGGCGACGTCCAAGTACCTGCCGACAAGTATTGGGGCGCACAAACCGAACGTTCGCGTAATAACTTCAAGATCGGCCCAAAGGCTTCTATGCCTATGGAAATCATTGATGCCTTTGCTTACCTCAAAAAGGCAGCGGCTTATGCCAATACAGATCTTGGCGTATTGATTGTAGAAAAGCGGGATTTGATTGCGCACGTATGTGAAGAAATACTGGCTGGCAAACTTCCCGGTGAATTTCCTTTAGTAATCTGGCAAACAGGTTCGGGTACCCAATCTAACATGAATGTTAACGAGGTGATCTCCAACCGGGCAAACGTATTACAAGGTAATATATTGGGTTTGGGTACTCCATTTCTGCATCCTAATGATGACGTCAACAAATCGCAATCTTCCAATGATACATTCCCCACAGCGATGCACATTGGGGCTTATAAAATGCTGATTGATGTGACTATCCCAGGCATTGAAAAGTTAAGGGATACCTTTAAAGCAAAATCAGTGGCCTTTAAAAGTGTGGTTAAAATCGGCCGTACCCATCTAATGGATGCTACGCCGATTACGCTCGGACAGGAAATATCCGGTTATGCCTCCCAACTGGATCATGGTTTGAAAGCATTGAGAAACACGCTTGATCACCTGGCAGAATTGGCGCTTGGCGGCTCGGCTGTAGGCACCGGAATGAATACACCTGCTGGTTACGATGTAAAAGTAGCGGCTTATATTGCCCAGTTTACAGGCTTACCACTCCGCACCGCCGAAAATAAGTATGAAGCTTTATCCGCTCATGATGCGATTGTAGAAAGTCATGGTGCGCTAAAGCAGATTGCGGTATCGCTAATGATGATTGCCAATAACATCAGGATGCTGGCGTCTGGCCCGCGCTGTAGTATTGGCGAATTACATTTGCCCGAAAACGAACCGGGATCTTCCATTATGCCGGGCAAAATTAACCCGACACAAAACGAGGCGGTTACCATGGTGGCTGCACAGGTAATGGGTAATGATGTTACTATTTCTGTTGCGGGCTCTAATGGCCAATACCAACTTAATGTGTTTAAAACCGTAATGGCGGCTAACTTCTTAGAGTCGGCACGCTTAATAGGCGATGCCTGCGCGTCATTTAATGAACATTGTGCCATGGGCATTGAACCCAATTATGATGGCATTAAAAAACATCTTGAGAGTTCACTGATGCTGGTTACTGCGCTAAGTCCGCATATCGGGTATGAAAACTCAGCCAAAATTGCCCAAAAAGCACTTAAAGAAAACTTAAACCTCCGTGAGGCATCAATTGGCTTAGGATTAGTCACTAATGAGCAGTTTGACCAGTGGGTGAACCCTTTAAACATGGTAGGAGCCTTATAACAAAGTATTTCTTAATCTGAAATCCCTGGTCATCAGGCAAAATAAGCCGGAAGCTGATTAGGGGTTATTTGTCTGTTCTCATTCATCTCTGCTACAATTCGCTAATAATTATGCGTCAACGCTTACTATCCGTTTTATAAAAAATCCCCTAATATATATCTTATCCATGCTGCTGCTTAGCTTAACTGCCCTTGCCCAGGATGCTGCAACATCGGCAAAAACAAATATGGATACGATTACCAATTTTTCCACTTATAAACGTTCCATCAGTTTTTCGGGTTTACTGCAAACCAGATTTGTTGGGTCGCTAACTGATAATGTCGATGTCAACGGCAAAAATTTCGACCAATCCTCTGCCAGTAAGATCACCAATACGTTTATGCTGAAACGTGTGCGGTTTTTGGTGAAAGGCACGGTTAATGATCACTTCTCTGCCAACCTGATGTTTAATTTTGCAGAGTTCAGCAGCGACCCGATCAACAAGGTTTTAGAGAATGCCTATGTGAGATATTCGCTAAGCAGGCACTTTAATATCCAGGCCGGGCAGTTTAGGCCGTTCTTTGGGATTGAGGATGTGGTGCCTAATGAGATTATTCGTACGCTGGATTATTCCAATCAATATTACGCTTTTGGTGCCAGCGGTTGGCAAAGTTTCCAGGTAGGTGTTGCTGTATTTGGTGATGTTACAGGGGAGGGGCAGTTACCCATTCGGTATTATGCCGGTGCTTATAATGGTAATAACCGTAACCAACCGGCAGATAACGATAATTCCAAAAATATTTATGCCCGGCTGGAATCGACCCTGGCTAAAAACTTAACCATAGGCCTTAATGCGGCTCAAGGTAGTTTAGGCGCGGGAACGGGCAATGCTTTCGGCGGAGATATGCAGGGCATGGTCAGCTGGGACAGCAAATGGGATTTCTCCCTGGGTGGCGAATACAAAACGGGTACCAACCTGGCGCTTTTTAATAGTTTAGTAGTTAAACCGGTATTAAGCCAGGTGCGCATGCAGGGTTTTTATGTTTTCCCCATCCTGCGTTATAACTACAATAAACGGAGAGTAAGGTCGATAGAGTTCTCGTCCCGGTATGAATATTTTAATGATAACTACAAGCTGAGCAGCAATCCGCACCAAACCATTATTCCTAACGTGTCGCTCATTTTTGCTGATGATTTTTATGCGGCACTGCAACTCGGTGTATCCATTGACCTTTATCAGAAGGATATACCGCTAAGCACTACATACACCCATAACCTCGCTTATCTGCAATTACAGGTACGCTTTTAACTCCTACTTATGAAAGAGATCAAATTAAAATCACTGGCCATTACTTTGGTGGTCGGCCTTATTATCTGGTTCATACCAGTGCCTGAAGGGGTTAAGCCCAACGCCTGGCATTTGCTGGCCATTTTTGTAGCCACCATTGTCGGCATTATACTAAAAGCGGCCCCGATGGGTACGATGGCCATGCTGGGCATCACCGTTTGTGCGGCAACAGAGGTATTGGCTCCGGGCAACCCGATCAAGTCTATTCAGAATGCCTTAAGCGGTTTCGGTAATTCAACAATCTGGTTAATAGGGTTGGCATTCTTTATCGCAAGGGGGTTTATCAAAACCGGGCTTGGTACCCGGCTGGCCTATAATTTCATAAAGCTTTTCGGCAAGAGCACGCTCGGCCTCGCATACGGTTTAAACACGGCCGACCTGATCCTGGCCCCGGCCATTCCAAGTAATACCGCACGTGCTGGTGGCGTGATCTTTCCGATCATGAAGTCGGTTGCGGTTAATATGGGATCTGAACCTGAAAAGCCGGAGACGCATCGTAAGATTGGTGCCTTTTTAACATTAAGCAGCTACAACGCGAATATGATTACCTCGGTAATGTTCCTAACCGCTACGGCCAGTAACCCGATGGCGCAAAAGTTCGCTGCGGACCTGGGTATTAAGATTACCTGGGGCAGCTGGGCTGAGGCAGCAGTGGTACCGGGATTGGTTTGTTTTTTACTGATCCCTTTATTTCTCTATAAATTTTATCCGCCTGAACTTAAACAAACCCCGGAAGCACCTGCTATAGCTGCCAAAGAGCTAAAAAAAATGGGCCCCATCACGATCCAGGAATGGCTGATGGTAGCCACGTTTATTATCCTGCTGGTGCTGTGGATCTTTGGCAATTTAATTTCCGTTGATGCCACCACAGGTGCACTCATCGGTCTATGTATCTTGTTATTGTGCGGCGTACTCACCTGGGATGATGTTAAATCTGAAAAAGGTGCCTGGGACACGATTGTGTGGTTTTCCTCATTGGTTATGATGGGTTCTTACCTTAATTCACTTGGTCTGATCGGCTGGTTTGGTCATGTAGTTGGTGGTGAAATGAAACACCTGAGCTGGCAATTGGCCTTCCCGCTAATCATCATTGTATACTCTTATTGTCATTACATGTTTGCAAGCGCTACCGCGCAATGTGCCGCCATGTTTTCTGTATTTCTAACCGTAGGTATTGCAGTCGGTATTCCGGGAACGATGCTCGCTATTTTCTTAGGCGCTTGTGCCACATTGATGGGTTCGTTAACGCATTATGCCCACGGGCCCGCCCCGATATTCTTCGGCAGTACTTATGTAGATATGAAGGATTGGTGGAAACAGGGATTTTTTATGAGTGTGCTTTTCCTGTTGGTTTGGTTTATCGTAGGTGGCTTATGGTGGAAAGTGATCGGCTTATGGTAGCATTTAGTGATCAAAACTTTAACAAACATTTAATGCAGATAGATTATTAATCCATGAAACAAACAACCATTCAATATAAGCTCGTTATGGCCTTGACAGGCCTGTTCCTGTGCTTCTTTTTGGTGATCCATTTGCTGGGCAACCTGCAACTATTGTTACCGGCTGCCGAAGCTAAAGATCAGTTTAACTGGTACTCACATTTGCTGGCCGGTAATATGTTCATCAAAATCATTTCATGGGTATTGCTCTTGGCAATAATTGCACATGCTGTTTATGCATTGATCCTGGCGCAGAAAACACGGAAGGCTAACGGCACTAAATACGTTTATGATAAACGCAGTACATCAAGCCCATGGAACAGTCGTAATATGGGATTGCTGGGTACCGTGATCCTCATTTTCCTGGTAATCCACTTAAAAGACTTCTGGTATACGTCAGATTTTACAACCATGGCACTGGATAAACAAGGCAATAAGGATATGTATACGGTTGTGCTACTAACCTTTCACCAATGGTGGTATGTGCTCATTTATGAAATTTCTTTTATCGCCCTGGGATTTCACCTGCTGCACGGCTTTTTCAGTGCAGCACGCACATTAGGGGTTTATCATCCCAAGTATATTAAACTCGTCCGTTATACCGGCTGGCTGTATACCGCCTTTATTACCGGTGGCTTTATGCTGATACCCATTTTCGTTTATTTTCAATAAAGAGCATCATGTTAGATTCAAAAATACCCGCAGGCCCTTTGGCCGGTAAATGGGAAAATTATAAAGAACACGTTAAATTGGTAAACCCGGCTAACCGCAAAAAGCTGGATGTTATTGTAGTGGGTACCGGCCTGGCAGGATCAGCATGCGCTGCGTCGCTGGGCGAGTTGGGCTATAACGTCAAATCATTCTGTTTCCAGGATTCGCCCAGAAGGGCGCATTCTGTAGCGGCGCAGGGTGGCGTTAATGCGGCAAAAAATTATAAGAATGATGGAGACAGCGTATTTCGTATGTTCTCTGACACGATCAAAGGCGGCGATT
>Ga0116227_10000040_pt1 | contig 209416 bp, 205 predicted proteins | sample S1TSphgellanicum_FD_89693 | JGI IMG/M metagenome (GOLD analysis project Ga0116227, IMG submission 89693) | Host-associated microbial communities from peat moss isolated from Minnesota, USA - S1T2_Fb - Sphagnum magellanicum MG | ecosystem: Host-associated > Plants > Peat moss > Unclassified...
AATACTTACGCCTTAGCTGCTTAATTTAGAATTTAGCTAGCTTTTGTCCCGCCGGTTTTCCGTTTCATCGGATCGGCAACAGGGGCATCGAAAGATGAAAATAGCCCGCTTAATGGTGTGCATAGCAGGCGAAACAAAGCACCTAAGGAAGACGGTACAGGCAAGCAACTGGCCTTCCCCTTCCCTACAATTAAACAGAAGCTAAGCATGTAGAAAGCTTACCTTATACCATGTTTGGACGAGGGTTCGAATCCCTCCGGCTCCACTTAATTCAATGTCAAAACAGACTAAAAGCCTGCAAATCAAATAATTGCAGGCTTTTGTTTTTTAGTCCGATGACCATATTATTCACCAATTCGCAATAAAAAGGAGCGTAATTCGGTGAGTAAGTTTTAGAACTCCTTACTCACCAAAACGACCTATTTCTTTGATAATCAATATGTTCAAATTTTGAACATATTGTACAGATATGATTGCAAGCCTAATTTTGTTTCACTTTTTTTATGCTTAAAGCATTATGAAAACTAATTTCAGCTTGCTTTTTTATTTGAAAAAGCCAAAGAACTATCAAAATGGCCTGGTGCCGATTTATTTGCGAATTACTGTAAATGGTAAGCGTTCGGAAAATTACGAGCATTTCCATTGCAAATTACAGGTAATTATAGATATCCAAACAGTTGCAAAAGGGTAGTAGAATTTTGGAAGAAAATTTTAAGCTTCTTCCCTTTTGTATTGAATTATTCGTTAAAAGGCTTGCAAAAAAGCCACATTAGTAGTATAATTTATAACCTTTAAAAATAATTCACTCTTAATGGCTATTACCCTTTACCCCCTTTTTTTCCATTATTTTAAATAACAAATGTTGGAAGATACGCATGTACAAATTTTAACAACCTAACTAAAATATGCCAAAATTTTAGCGAATAATTTAATACTAAAGCTTATAACATTTGTCACTAATAACTGGTATAGCAAATCAGTTATAGTCATGTATTAAACGATTAAATATCAAACCATGTCCTATATTGAAACTAAAACGGACAGTAGACTACAACCTATAATCGTAATTAAAAAAACTTCATAAGGAATATTCCTTGTCAGGTATGTAATAATTCTGGTAGTTAATATTAATGCCTTATTTATATTGGTTTTTAGCTTAAATTTACTTAACTAAATTTTGCTTATGATCAACATTACTGTCAACGGGCAACGCCATGATATTGATGCCGACCCGAATATGCCTTTGTTATGGGTTCTACGTGACATTCTGGGCTTAACCGGCACCAAATTTGGATGTGGTGCCGCACAGTGTGGTGCATGTACAGTCCACCTGAACGGAGAAGCGGTTCGTTCCTGTGTAACAAAAATAAACCGGGCAGCGGGCCAAAACATTGTCACTATAGAAGGACTTTCAGCGAACAATAACCATCCCTTACAGCTGGCCTGGAACGAAATGAATGTTCCGCAATGTGGTTATTGCCAGTCCGGGCAATTGATGTCTGCCGCTGTATTATTACGCGAAAATTCTAACCCTACAGATCAGGATATTGATGATGCGATGTCAGGCAATATTTGTCGTTGCGGTACTTATCAGCGGATTCGGGCCGCCATACATAAAGCGGCAACAATGCAAACGGAAGGAGCCAAAATATGAAAAAATTGATCTTCATAAGTGGCATCGCATTAATAGCAGGTCTGATAACCTTGTCATTCAAAACAGAACAGATAAAAGCGGAGAGTTATAAAACCTTACCTAAGGATAGTGTTGGCTCAGCCAAAGCATTTATGAATGTTTATCGTGTGCTGATGAACGCACGCTGCATGAATTGCCATCCTTCTGGTGATGCACCTTTACAAGGCGATGATCATCATATCCACACCATGAACGTACAGCGTGGTGTTGACGGCAAGGGGTTATATTCCGAACGTTGCAGCAACTGCCACCAGCCGGAAAATACAGCCGGACTGCACATGCCACCAGGAAATCCCAAATGGGGGTTGCCACCAGCCAATATGCGCATGGTATTTCAGGGACGCACGCCGCGACAATTGGCCCTGCAACTGCTTGACCCGAAACAAAACGGCGGACGCACAAAAGCCCAACTGATCGACCACATGGCCAATGATGACCTGGTAGGCTGGGCATGGCATCCCGGAGAAGGCCGTACTTTGCCACCCTTGAGCAGGCCAGCTTTAGTTGCTCAGGTACGTTTATGGATTGCTAAAGGTGCGTATGCTCCTTCGGCCAAAGCAAAATAAAGAATTTAACGATTAGAGCAGCCATTATGGAAACTAACGCATTCTCGAGAAGAAATTTTATAAGAGCATCAAGTCTTGCCGGAACCGCGCTTTGCCTGGGCTTTTATTTTCCGGCGAACGCAAAAAAGGAACAGCTAATTTCAGCAAAGGGAGCCGACCAGGCGGGGTTCGACTTTAACGCCTGGATACGCATTGATACCAATGGTAAGGTTAGCTTAACAGACCACCGTGCAGAAATGGGTCAGGGATCTTATCAATCTGTTCCGCAAATTATCGCGGAAGAACTGGAGGTCGATCTGAAAGACGTAAACGTGGTTTTCGCCCAGGGTAACCCTACCAAATTCGGAAGCCAGATCACCGGCGGAAGTTCTACCATCAGAGGCTCTTATAAGAAGCTATTGAAATTGAGCGCTACCGCGCGTGAAATGTTGATCACCGCTGCGGCCAATCAATGGAATGTTCCTGTCGGAGATTGCTATGCGGAGTCAGGTCATGTCATCCACAAGCCGACAGGGAAAAAACTGAATTACGGAGAACTAGTTGAGACTGCTGCTAAGTTAACACCACCTACAGAAGTTAAACTCAAACAAATTTCCGAATACAAACTAATCCGCAAGCCCCTGCAAAGGATGGACACTCCCATTAAAACAAATGGGGAGGCGATTTTCGGTTTGGATAAAAAGTTACCGGGCATGCTTTATGCCGTTGTAGAAAGAAATCCAAGGTTACGCGGTAAGATCATCAGTTTTGATGATTCTGCAGCCTTGAAAGTACCGGGTGTTAAACAGGTATTCAAGGTACAGATGCTGGTGGTGGGAACAACCAGGGATGGCGTAGTTGTTATTGCTGATTCTACCTGGGCAGCTATGCAGGGAAGAAAGGCCTTGCGTGTGGAATGGGATGACACTGGTTTTGAACATGTAAATACGGCTGATATTTATAAGGCACATGAGCAATTACTCAAAACCGAAGAGGGACTTTCCTTTAAGAAACAAGGTGATCCGGATCAGGTCATATCGAAAGCCGATAAGAAAATAGATGTTATTTATCAAACGCCATACCAATCGCATGGCGCAATGGAACCCCTGAATTGCGTTGCCCATTACCAAAGTGATAAAATTGAAATATGGGGGCCGATACAGGCACCCGACTGGGTACAGGGCGACATCAGTGATAAATTCAAAATGCCAAAGGAAAAAGTGATCGTTAACATGACCTTTTTAGGCGGTGGCTTCGGAAGAAAAGCTTATTTGGATTACACACAGGAAGCGGTAGCCATCTCCAAACAGATCGGCGGACCTGTACAAGTGGTATGGACGAGAGAAGACGATCTGACGCAAGGTCCGTTTCGTGCTGGTATTTCTTACCGGGGAGAAGGTTCGATTGAAAATGGGGAGATCGGTGCTTTAAAGTTTAGAATGGCCGGGCAGAATATAGGGCACTGGGGCAATCCGAAGCGTGGTGAGCCAAATGGCAGCACCTCGGAAGGTTTTCTAAATTCTTATTTCGATAGCGTTAAAAATATCAGTTTCTCCGATGTTCCTTATGAAATGCCATTACCTAATATGTGGTGGCGTTCGGTTTATGCTTCTACCAATGGCTTCGCTTACGAAAGCTTTATTAACGAGATGGCTGTTCTCGCCGGACAAGATCAGCTTGATTTTAGAAGGAAATATTTAAAAGATGAGCGTTGCCGGGCCTTGATAACTAAAATGGAACAAGTATCCGGATGGAAAAACAGAAAGAAAAATGAAGGCTATGGCGTAGCTATTACCGAATGCTTTGAAACAACGGTCGGACAAATAGTAAAGGTTTCCAGAAACAACGATGGTAAAGTAAAGATCGACCAGGTTTGGGCGGTGATGGATTGTGGCTGGTATGTGAATCCTGATATTATTCGAGCACAAGTGGAGGGTTCTATCATAATGGCTTTAGGAGCGGCTACTATTCACGAAATCACCTTCAAAGATGGCGTAGTGGAGCAACACAATTTTTATGACTATTTGATGCCGCGCATGAGTGATATGCCACCTGTTGAAGTACATATCATGGAAAATACTGCTGATGCAGGTGGCGTAGGTGAACCGGGCTTACCACCTTTCGCACCTGCACTAACCGATGCTATATTTGATTTAACAGGAAAACGGATCAGGAAATTGCCGTTTAACATGAATACTATTTAATAAAATCAATCTGAGGCGATTTGTGGTATTATTAAATACGGATGAAGGAAATTATAGATATCGTAGCGGCTTATGAGAAAGCTACCAAAGAAAATAAGAAAACCGCATTAGCTACTGTTGTGCTGGTGGAAGGTTCCGCCTATCGCCGTGCTGGCGCACGTATGCTGATTACCGAAGACGGGCAATTAACCGGGGCAATCAGCGGCGGCTGTCTGGAAGGCGATGCACTGCGCAAAGCCCGGATGGTCATCCTGCAACAGGAGCCGCTTTTGGTCACTTATGACACGATGGACGATGACGATGCCAAACTGGGTGTTGGCCTTGGCTGTAATGGCATTATTCATATCCTGATCGAGCCAATAAATGATGGGCAAACTAATCCGATAAGTTTGTTAAAGGCAGTTATCGCTTCACGGGCTTATTCTGTTTTGGTTACCGTTTTTTCCATCGAAAACAGGAAAGCCATACAACCGGGGTCCTGCTTGTGCCTAACTGACAACCAAACTATCCAAAATGGATTAGAAATGCTGCCATATAAAGATGAATTACTGGAAGATGCAAACAATGCGCTGGACACGCAACGGTCGGTTATCTCCGCCTACCAGGGATATACGGTTTTTGTAGAATGTGTTAAACCACTAATTTCATTGGTCATTTTAGGAGCCGGAAACGACGCGATGCCATTAACTAAAGTTGCGGCTGTTTTAGGATGGGATATTACCGTTATTGACGGCCGTCCAAATTACGCTACCTCAGAGCGTTTTCCATCTGCTCAAAAGATAGTTATTGCTAAACCCGAAAAGGTGCTGGAAAGCATAGTAATAAATAAGTGGACCGCGTTTGTGATGATGACCCATAATTACAATTATGAGCTTGCCTTTTTAAAAGAATTGTTGCCTTTAGCCGCCTCGTATATTGGTGTTTTGGGACCAAAAAAGAAGCTGGAACGTTTGCTCGATGAATTAGAAGAGAACGGTACCGTTATCACTGAAAGAAACCGGCAGGCGATCCATGGCCCTGTTGGCCTGGATATTGGATCAGAAACCTCAGAGGAGATAGCATTGTCTATCGTTGCTGAGATCAAGGCAGTGTTTTCTGAAAGGAACGGGCATTCCCTGAAATTCAAAAATACAGTTATTCATAGTGCTTAATGACAGGGCTTATTATACTTGCCGCGGGCGGATCAAGCAGATTGGGTTTCCCAAAACAAACGCTATTATACAAAGGCAAAACACTGCTCGAATTGGCGATAGCCGCCGGACTTAAATCAAAATGCAGCCCGGTAAATGTTGTTTTAGGCGCCAGTTTTGGCGCTATCGAAAGCGGTATAAAACACTTTAACATCAATATTATTCATAACACCAATTGGGCCGAAGGGATGGCATCGTCTATAAGATTAGCAATTACTAATCTTATAGAATTAGATGGAATTGATAACGTGGTTATTATGCTTTGCGATCAGCCATATGTTACCCGAGCCACAATTGACAGTTTAATATACAAGCAACAGGAAACCGGGAAGAAAATTATTGCCTGCAAATACAATGGTATTATCGGTGTTCCGGTTTTGTTCAACCGCTCGTTATTTAAAGAACTACTTTTACTTCAAGGCCAGGAAGGCGCAAAAACAATCCTCAATAATCATCATGGAGATATTGTTACCATTCCCTTCGAAAAGGGAAGTATAGATATTGATACGCTTACTGATTATGAAGACCTGATCAATAACGCCTAGATCAGCTTATCCGGCGTAATCGGCAAATCCCTTACCCTTTTACCAGTCGCATTATATATGGCATTTGCGATGGCTGCGGCCATACCTGTTACACCTATTTCCCCTATTCCCCTTGCACCAATAGGCGAAATATATGGATCGGGCTTTTCAATAAACTGCACATCAATCTCAGGAATATCAGCATGCACCGGCACTAAATATTGCGCCATATCCCGGGTTACCATACGGCCATTATTTGGATCGTATTGGGTTTCTTCCATCAGGGCCATACCCATACCAAATATGATACCTCCCATAATCTGGTTGGTAGCGGTCTTCGCATTCATTACTGTACCAATGTCCATCACACTGGCAATTTTTTCAACCCGGATAGTCCCCAGGTCAGGATCAACCAAAACTTTTGCAAACTGCGCGCCAAACGAATGAAAAACATAAGCTGCCCGGTCTGTCTTTTCATCTGCCTGCACTGCGGCGTTAGTTTTGCTTTCCTCTTCAATTTTTGCTTCCGGGCTGCCATCTGGTGCCGGTGTAGCTGCCTGCGCACGGGTTGACACATTGGTTTTTGCCTGCGCTTCCACCCTATCTATACTTTTACGGCGTAATACTTCGGTCAAAGGTTCTCCAGTGCCTGAATTATCCGTTAGCTGTATCCGGCCATTACTGGCAACAATATCTTCTTCTTTTTTACCATATAAAGGCGAACTTTCATCAGCTATAGCAATTTTAATTACTTTGCTTACTGCACCCAATGCCGCCGCCCTTATCGGCGGCCCAACGCTTGCAGATACCTGCGAACCACCGGATTGCGCGCCTTTAGGATAAGAGCTATCTCCCAGCTTAACCTTCACCTGATCAACCGGCAAGCCAAATGCATCGGCTGCAACTTGGGTCATAACGGTATAGGTGCCTGTCCCGATATCTTGTGTGCCGCATAATATCTCCGCATGACCATCGGCAAACAACGTAGCTTTTGCAGACGATGCGCTCCGATTAGCAGGATAAGTGGCCGTAGCCACTCCATACCCAACCAATAAATTACCTTGTTTGGTTATACCGGGCTCAGCGCTGCGATTATTCCAGCCGATAGCGTCAGCGCCACGCTGGTAACATTCCTTTAGATATTTGGAAGAGAATTGCTTTTTCTTTTGTTCATCCATATCCGAATGGTTTTCAATCCGGAATTGAACAGGGTCCATTTTCAGCTTATTAGCTAATTCATCCATTGCCACTTCAAGGGCATACATGCCAACCGATTCACCCGGCGCGCGCATTGGGCATGGAGTACCACGGTTTAGCCTAACCAGGCTATGTTTAACCTCAACGTTTGGACTACTATAAATCATCGGGGTAGCAACACCGGCTGTTTCTACAAATTCATCTACAAACGAAGTTTCTGAAATGGTATCGTGTTTTATAGCTATCAATTTACCATCCTGCCCTGCACCAAGTCCAATTTTTTGTTGAGTTTGCGTACGCCTGCCAGCTGCTGAAAATACCTGCTGCCTCTTTAACTCGATCTTTACCGGCCGGTTAAATTGTTTAGCTGCCATAGGTGCCAATAATGTATTGGCCCATGTAAAACCTTTTGAACCAAAACCACCGCCAATATATAAGGCATATACTTGCGTATTCTCTTTTGGAACGCCTAATATGGTTGACAGTAAGCCCTGCACGCCCATTACCGACTGTGTGGCATCGTAAACGACAAGTTTATCACCTTTCCATTCGGCAATGGTCGCATGCGGCTCCATAGCGTTGTGGCTGTAGACAGGGGTGGTATAAGTTTCGTTAATACTAACAGTAGCCGTGTTAATTGCAGCATCCGCATCCCCCCTTTTTTCCTGTGTTTTAGCGCCGCCCAAGCCGGAGCCGGGTTGATAAGCAGTTGCAAAGTTAGTCTCAAAGTTGACTGCGGGCTGCTGCTCGTCATAGATTACTCTGATATTTGCTGCCGCATATTCAGCCTGTTCGGCTGTTTCCGCAACAACCACCGCTATATATTGGCCATCGTAAAGCACCTGGTCATTTTGCAACGGCAACAAATCCTTTTCAGCAAATTTGCCGCTGCCAGGATCAGACCCTGACGGCGAATGCAGCATCATGCAGTTTTCACTGGTCATCACACCTATTACGCCGGGCATTTTTTTGGCCTGGTCTACATCTATAAATTTAACTCTGCCCTTGGTGATCGTACTTAAAACAGGTGCGCCATAAGCCAGGTTTTTAACTTGGTATTCTGCTGCGTAAGTGGCGGCTTCCGTAACTTTTAACCGGCCATCAACACGGTCTATTGGTTTTCCAAGTGATTCGTTCATGACATTCCTCCTACGGTGGTTAAGGCACGTACCAGCGTACGTTTGGCCAGTTCAATTTTAAACGCGTTGTCTTTATAGGGTTTTGCTGCGGCCAAAGCGGCATCGGCAGCCGCCCGGTAGGTTTGCGCATTGGCAGTTGCACCGATCAAAACTTTTTCCGCTTCAACTGATCGCCATGGCTTGGTACCTACACCACCCATCGCTACTCTTGCACCTTTGATGGTACCATTTTGTATATCTAACGCAACCGCCGCCGATGTGAGCGCAAACTCATAAGAAGCCCGGTCACGTACTTTTAAATAATGAGATTTGACTGCGAATGGTAAAGCAGGAATCTCCACATGGGTAATCAATTCATCTTGCTTCAAATTATGCTCAATATTCGGCGTTTGCCCCGGTAGTAAATGAAACTCGGCGAATGGTATGACACGAGTGCCTTTAGGCCCTTGCACGTAAATAATGACACCCAGGGCTGCCATGGCTACGCACATATCTGATGGATGTGTGGCAATACATTTATCGCTGGTGCCTAAAACTGCATTCATCCGGTTATAGCCAGCAATAGCAGCACAGCCTGAACCCGGCACACGCTTATTGCAGGCAAAATCGGTATTGTAAAAATACGGGCAGCGGGTGCGTTGCATCAGGTTACCGCCAACTGAAGCCATATTTCTTAATTGTGGTGAAGCACCTGATAGTAAGGCTTCTGACAATACCGGATATCTCTTTATAATAACCGGGTGATAAGCCAGATCACTGTTTTTTACTAATGCGCCTATGCGGATACTACCGTTTGGCAATTCTTCTACCTGGTATAAAGAAAGTTTATTGATATCAATTACCTGTTTGGGCGTTTCAATATTCAGCTTCATCAGGTCGAGTAAATTCGTTCCACCAGCGATAAATTTTGATCGTCCGGTCGTAGCGGTAAGAATAGCGGATTGGTTGTCTTGTACCCGTGTTAATTTAAATGGTTCCATAATTTTTCGGGTTAAGCGTTTTGAACTTCTTTAATGGCAGCCACGATATTTTGATAAGCACCGCAACGGCAAATGTTACCGCTCATTTGCTCTTTAATTTCTGTATCACTATGCGCATGTCCTTCCTTAATTAAACCGATTGCCGAGCAAATTTGCCCCGGTGTACAATAACCGCACTGGAAACCATCATGTTTAAGGAATGCTTCCTGCATGGGGTGCAACTGATCTCCTTGCACCAGGCCTTCAATTGTTATTACTTCTGCGCCATCACAAAGACCAGCTAAGGTTAAGCAGGAGTTTACCCGTCTTCCATCGACCAATACGGTACAAGCCCCGCATTGTCCATGATCGCATCCTTTTTTGGTGCCCGGCAACGCAAGCTTTTCACGAAGTGCATCCAACAATGTCACCCTGGCATCTAAACTTAGCATTTGCTTTTTGCCATTGATGATGATGCTCACGGCCGTAATTTCAACAGGCGCTGCTGTGATCACCCCCGGTTCTATCGGAGTTACTGCTGCATTTGCGAGTAATGGAGCCAATGTTAAGCCTGCACCCGCAACGGTAATTTGGGATAAAAATCCACGCCGGGTTGTACCACCCTTTGATTTATTACTATCTTCAGATATGTTGTCCTTATAATCCGCCATAGCATTGATTTATAATGGATAAACATTAATTTTAACGCAAATGTTTATACCGGAAAGAAGAAATAAACTATTCATAATCCGTCTAAATAATGCTATCAAGAGGTAATAATTACGATAATATATGGAAAATATTCAAACTGTTCCATCGCTATACGAATGGGCAGGCGGCATGCCTGTATTTGTGAAACTATTCGATCAATTTTATGACAAGGTTTTAGCTGATGATATATTGGAACCTGTGTTTAAGCACATGTCTCCGCATCACAGATTGCATGTGGCCCATTTTGTAGCCGAGGTGTTGGGTGGACCGAAATTGTATAGCGAAAGCGAGGGCAGTCATTTTGAAATGATACGTCATCACCTGTCAAAGCATCTTACGCAACAACACCGCCAGCGTTGGATGCAATTGTTGATGCAAACTGCGGATGAGTTAAAGCTGCCCGACGATCCCGAATTTCGATCGGCTTTTCTGGCATACCTGGAATGGGGAACGCGCATAGCAGTCATTAATTCAAATTTAAATGCTATTAGTGAGCCGCCAGATATGCCTATGCCCAAATGGGGATGGGGCGTGCCGGGCGGTCCTTTTCAGGTATAACTCTAATTGAACTACCAGCATTTTGCCTGATGTAACCGAGTATTAAAAGCCTTATCGGGTGATGATGATCGCCGTAATTGCCGTTTGCATTTTCATCTCAGCCATTTAACCCACCTGTTTTGAATATAGTTCATTTTAATCTATCGGTTTATTCTTTCCTGAAAGATCATAAATTTATAGCTTGATCCAAATCCATAAAAATGATGGCTCCGGTACTGAAAATTGCAATCAGGACAGGTTTAGTTATTGCGGCCTTGATTGTGCTGTATGAGTTAACCAACCTACTACATTTCAGGTATTGATTTGGTTGATTACTTTATAACTACTCAGGCTTAATAAAGCATTTAACACAATGTCAAATAAATAGGCAAGCCAAATCCTCACAAAAATAATCCAACAAGCGAATGGTCTTTCATGCATCAAGTTTTACCATTTAATGAATAACTCGATAGTTACATTAGAACTAAAATAACTGTTTTTTGTCCTTAAAATAATCGATTTTCGAATGGTTAAAGTGTCATTGAATGATTACACTCCCATCCCTAAATCGGTTGGTCAATACATCCGTATTCTTCCAATGCAGTCTTGAATTTCTATCCTGTATGTTGAGATATGGCAAGATGGCGGAGCCATATTAACGATGAGATATTTCTAATAATCAGCTTTTTTCAAGCTTAATGTTTTCAAGGGTGTGAAATCATTATACACATTTTCACATGTTGTATCATATTTCAGATTTATTACTCCCCCCTATTATTTTGCCCTATTTTTATGATAAACAAAGGGTTATGAATGCGCTGGTTTTCAAAAAAATGGAATACAGGAATTCAAAACTGGTGCAGGACTGCTGAACGCAGGCTGCAGTAACAGCTAAAAGTCAGGCAAACAATAGTAGAATGGCTTTAGCTTATATCAATGCAATTTAATATAAACAAATATGAAAACGATAACTAAATCATTTAAAGCAGTTATGTATGGCGAAGCTGATTTGCTGGAGCTTGGAAAATTCGCATTGGTAATGATAACCTTTATTTTGATTGTGCTGTATTTCTTCGGGAATAAGTTCATCAGCCCGATGTAAAAAATTTTAGGAATAAACCCCTGACAGGCTCAAATGCAAATTGTAAATAGACTATTCATTAACTTATATAGAAAATTGTATGTCAAATTTAACTAAGCACCTGCTCAAAGAACTTTTAATTGCCGGCTCTTTAATAACTGGTTTATTACTGTACGGTTATTTCGTACGGTAATAGATTGTTTCAAAAAAAGCTATCGTGACTGAACCTGAAAAGGTAAAAGCGAATTGTTAGCCGTAACAATGGATTATTGGCTGCAATTTGCTATGGTTTGCGCTTGGTTTATTATTCTTGATGACAAAACAGTTCTGTTTATCTGCGCGATTTGCCAAATCATCTTCATGCGAAATCGACACTCCCTACTCTTTAAGGGCGGTTATTAATATTTGCGATTACAATTTGATATCAAAATCATCAACTTTAATAAAAATATTACAAAGAAATAATCCTATAAATACGATATAGTATAGCTAAAACGAATAAAATTAAAAAATCATCATTTTTTGGGATGACTTAATGAGTAATTAAATCCTCAAACCGTGCAATATAAGTCACGATTCCCCAAACCGGAGTTTAACTAAATCTTACAAATTATCCCCATAATCTATCGAAAGTTTCAAAACTCAGCAAGTATTGAAGCACTTTTAATTGAGTTTCACATTCATTAATTTTAAAAATGGTATACTATCTGCATATCTGTCTCGTTATTGTAGATACTCGTTCGTTAACGATCATTTTTTTAAACAATAGTTTCGAATCTGAAACTATTTTATTTGCGGGCACGTAATAAGCGTTTGGATTGAATACCCGATATTTGATCCGTAACTAAATATATAGATTTCAATTCTGCGAGTAAATGATAAGTGGAAAAAAGAAAGATTATCGTGAAAAAGAGGACAACTCTTTCACTATCAATGGAATATACTTTGATGTAAACATCCAGGAATTCAAAGACTTTTTAACTCATAGTGCAACTTTTATGGATATTACCAAAGAAGGTTTTGAAACGATGATTGGTAATATATCCGATATTATTTTAGATCACGAAAGCCAGAATTCCACAGTAGAAGAATTACGGCCACAATTAAAGTTTCTGAGGGAAATAAACCTTTATCTCAAAAGCATTTACTGTAATAATCATTTAGATTAGTATCAGGCTTTTTTTATTTTTTAGGATAAATAATCTTACACCGTTCCACTTTCCGAAGCGAACCAATCTGTAGTTTTTACCAGGAGATCGTTATATTTTTCCAGAATTTCAAGGTATTTATTCTTCCAATATTCAGTATCCGGTGATTCCTGAGTTACATTTTTAACAATATTAAGGTTATTGAAATTACTGACGTGTTTAAAGTCATCAGATTTAAAAATATAGGGAAACTCGATGGAAAAATCGTGTTTTATATAAATGCCTATCTGATAAATTATTTCAGTTTTTAAGTATTGCTGGTTAAACCAATAGTATATTGATCTCCTGTTAACCTTGGCAAGCCTGGCCAGTTCGCTGATGCTATAGCCCTCGCGCCTGATTACCATTTCTACAATTTGTCCACGGTGAGTATCCATAGCTATTTGTCACTTTCTTAATTTTATAGGTAAAAAATTAACTTATCATCATTTTTGTGAAATAATCTGGTGATCATTCACATAATTGTGCTAGCTAGCCACATTCAATGTCAATTGCTTAGCTTTTATAATTACTGCACAATCTAATTGTTCAATAACCATCAGTACTTTTGCTCCCATAACCTTGTTTACAAAGCCCTCCTGGTTTAAAAGCAAACCGTCCGTAATCTTAACCTTATCGCCAACCTGCAAGCTTTTTAAGCTTACTACTTCAGCTTCGGAGTAATTTTTAGTAATCAACTTAATTTGCTCGATTTCCTCTTCTGTAATTACCACGGGCTTGCCGTTGTTGGATAACAGATCGATCACCCCATTTGAACTTTTAACCCTATTCACCTCAAGCGGAGATGCCTTCACAAAAAGGTAAGATGAAAAAAAGGGTTTTTCTACTGTTTTAACTCTATCTGCCCACTGGTTACGGGATGTGATTAATGGACAATAGGAAATGATCCCCTGTTCCTTTAAATTCTTATCTACTCGCCGCTCGAAATTTGAGCGGGTGTAGATAACCATCCACTGGGCCATATTTTTTTTGAATCCTATAATCATAATTTCTCGATTTAGCTTTAGCAAGGTTTACATAGAAATTATCGTACCAAACAAATTTGGTTTCCAATTAATTAATTAACGATAATAAATTAGTGTTTAAACACGAATTCACTTATCCGTATGTATCTATTAATCAATCCTTAATGTTTAATTAGTATTGATTCATTATTAAGTGGGGGCTTTTTGAAATAAACCTGTGCAATAATTGCCAGGCGGTGTAATGCAGCAAAAACTTTGGATGAAGCCTGCGGTAAATAACCATCAGCTTCTCACTTTTTCACAATATGTTCCATGCTGTTATACAGATTTTCACACATTGTATCAGATTAATCTAATTTTACAATAATAGTAATTAATGGTCTATTTTTATGAAAATAATTTACCCAAGAGTCAAATATATTATAATTAATTGCGCTTATAATTATTTTTTTTGAGAATAAGCTCACTGTAAGTGAAGTGGCGAAGCTATATCATTTACCTAAAAATATCCCTGTTTTTGAGCGCCACAAGCTTACCGGCAGCAATGCCAAAAGTATCTGTCTAAACACTGTCATCTACAATACCTATAAACAACATGAATATGAATAACCGTACACGCCTGTTATTAGTATTATGCATTATTTTTTTTGCGGCTTCAGCCTGCAATACGTACAAAAACATCCCCTATTTCCAAAATGTTGATCGCTCAAACACTGTAAATGAGAAAATAGATAATTACTCACCACTTACTATTCAAAAACAGGATATTTTGGGAATTATGGTAACCAGCCTTAATCCGGACGCATGGAAAGATGATACCGCAAAACCCAACGGCTACCTGGTAGATATGGATGGGAATATTCAGCTGCCATTAATAGGGAGTATAAAAGCTGAAGGACTTACCACAAATGAACTGCACCAGCAAATAGAGGCAAAACTGACAACTTATTTAAAGGAACCATCAGTAAATGTACGGATCATCAATTTTAAGATATCAGTAATTGGCGATGTGGCGCATCCCAACGTTTACCAGATCCCAAATGAACGCGTAACTGTTCCGGAGGCTTTAGGCCTTGCCGGCGACTTAAACATAACCGGTATCAGGAATAATGTGTTGCTTATACGTGAAGTGAATGGCAACAGGCAGTTCATTAACATTGATCTTACCACCGCCGATCTTTTTAAGTCACCGTATTATTACCTGAAAAACAACGATGTAATTTATGTACAACCCGATAAGACAAAATCTAACTCTGGCGATAGAAGTTACCGGACAATCAGCCTCATCCTGGCTACCTTATCGTTAGTGGCAACTATTGTACTTACCGCTGTAGTAAACAAATAATATGAAAAACGAACGCCTTTACCTAGCCTCTGCGTTTAACGACCAGGAGTCTGCTCCGCATAAAGACATCCGCGGAGTATTTGCTAAATATCTGCATTACTGGCCTTTTTTTCTCATTAGTGTGGCCATCACCCTTAGCATCGCCTATTTTTATATCAAAAGCACAAAGCCTGTTTACGATATAAAAGCCACGCTGGCTATAACCGACGAGAAAAAATCTCCGGATGCTAAGGAAGCATTGGCTGAAATTGATGTTACCGCGCAGCCAAAAGATATAGAAAGTGAAGTTGAATTTATAAAATCAAGGCCATTGATTCGCCAGGTTGTTGATGCTTTACAACTATCGGTAAATTATGAGGAGGCGAGCTATAAACACAGCGATTTGTATGTTAATACACCAGTAAAATTTAACCTGATACAAAACTCGGGAGATGTGAGCGATCTGTCGCTCCTGATCCTTATTAAAGATGCCAACTCGTTTGTGATAAAAACTTCAAACGGCGAATCGCCGGTATATAGCTTTAATACCATATTAAAGAATGATCTGGGCACCTGGAAACTCACAAAAACTTCAAAATTTGATAGTTTTATCGGTAAAACAATTGCCATCAACATTCAAAATCCGGAGGATGTGGTTACCATGTATCAAAACTCCATTGCTGTAACACTTAATAAGGATGCGCCTATTATTGAGCTGGAACTGGAAGATGAAATCCCGGAAAGGGGAAAAGAAATTCTAAACCAATTAATTAATGCATATAAAGTTTCGAGCATTGAGGATAAAAACAAGGTAACACAAAGCACTCTGAAATTTATTGACGACAGGCTCTCAACACTCACTGGTGAATTAACTAATGTTGAAAAGAATGTAGAAGGCTTTAAAAGCAGCATCGGGCTTACAGATATCTCGTCAAAATCTAAATTCTATTTAGATAATGTTCAATCTAACGATTCGCGCTTAAATGATGTTAACATTCAGCTTAACGTAATTGAAGGTATCGAACGCTATGTAAACTCGGCCAATTCATCAGGAAACGTGCCTGCTACCCTGGGTATTTCTGATCCGGGACTGATAGGCCTTGTAGATCAGTTATCAAAACTGGAATTGCAACGCGACAGGCTGCTGGCAACCACGCCCGAAGAAAACCCAATATTTAACCCGCTAAATAGGCAAATAAAATCAACCAAAGCCGAAATAAAGGAAACCATAGTTAGTATTAAATCTTCCCTGCTATCGGTACAAAGAGAGTTGCAGCACAACAATTCGGGCTTTGAAGCCTCTATCAAAGATATTCCGGGGCAAGAGCGGCAATACATCAGCATTAAACGCCAGCAAAGCATAAAGGAAAACCTATATATCTATTTACTGCAAAAAAAGGAAGAGGTTTCTTTAAGCTACGCTTCTACAATAACTGGTATCCGTACAGTTGAAGAGCCTTATTTTATCGCGCCAAAATCAAAAAAACAAGTTCCATATGTATTGGCTTTATTGCTTGGCCTGGGCATCCCGGCATCATTTATCTACGGCCGTGACCTGTTAAAAAACAAAGTGCTGACCCGTGCTGAAATAGAAAGGGTAACCGGAGCACATGTTATTTGCGAGTTAAATCAAAATAAAGGCGATGTACAGATTGCCGTACTTGAAAAAGGCGCTTTTGCTATAACAGAACAGTTCAGATCATTACGTACTAATTTACACTTGCTTTATCCAAATAAACCAAGCGGAAGGGTAACCATGTTTACCTCAAGTGTCGCCGGAGAAGGTAAAAGCTTTATTACCAGTAATATGGGTGCTGCGCTGGCCGCAACCAACAGAAAGGTAATTATACTGGAATTGGATATGCGCAGGCCTAAGATAACCGAGATATTAAAGTTAAACAGAGATTCCCCCGGTTTAAGCACTTACCTTACGGAAGAGATAGATCTGGCAGAAATTATCCGCCCGTCTGGCATTCACGATCGTTTAGATATGATTGGAGCAGGCTCTATCCCTGATAATCCGTCGGAATTGCTGGATAATATTAAACTCGATGTATTGATTAACAAATTAAGAAGTGATTATGATGATATTCTGATAGATACGCCACCAATCCACCTGGTTACAGATGCCTTGTTGCTGGCCCGGGTTTGTGATGTTACCCTGTATGTTGTTAAACAAGGCTATACAGATAAATCGGAACTTGTATTTATAAAACAAATGGTAAAGGAAGACAAGCTCCCTAACCTTAATATTGTGTTTAACGGCATACAACGTGCAAAATATGGCTATGGTTATAACTACGACAATAGCTACTATGTTAGGCGGGATCAAAAGAAACAATACTCCTAGGGCTTCAAATTTCAAGCGTTGTTATTGAAAATCTATTACAATCATCTAACTAATACTATAACACCCTGTTATATCTGAAGGGTAACCTTTTATGAAAGCTGCTGTTCAAGACCTGGCCGTAGAGTCAAAATACACTAAACTTATTGAATGGGGCAGGTTGATTACCATAACCGGATCCGCGCAGTTAATTATTCAATTAATTGGTTTTTTAAGTGCCATTATAATAATAAGGCTACTGCCAACAAAAGAATATGCGCTGTATACCTTAGCTAATACCATGCTAGGCACCATGATTTTGCTTGCCGATGGTGGCGTATCAACCGGGGTAATGTCGCAAGGTGGTAAAATATGGATGGATCGTGAAAAATTGGGATTAGTGATAGCAACCGGGCTCGACCTAAGAAAAAAATTAGCCATCGGGAGTTTAATTGTAGCCGTTCCCATTTTATTGTACCTGTTGTTGCATCACGGTGCAAGCTGGTTAATGGCGTCTTTAATTACATTGTCATTAATACCGGCGTTTTTTACGTCTCTCTCCGGTACTTTACTTGAGGTGGCCCCTAAATTAAAGCAGGATATTGCACCGCTTCAAAAAATACAGGTTGGCACTAATATTTTACGGCTGATACTTATCGGGCTTACTATATTCACCTTCCCGTGGGCATATATTGCTGTATTGGCCTCAGGCTTGCCACAAATTTGGGCAAACCTTAAACTCAGAAAAACCTCTTATGCCTATGCCCGCTTTGATCAGCCCGCTGATCCGCTGATTACAAAAGAAATATTAGCCTTTGTAAAAAGAATCCTGCCCGGGGCAATTTACTATTGCGCATCCGGTCAGATAACAATATGGCTCATCTCAATTTTCGGCTCAACAACTGCTGTGGCTCAGGTTGGCGCACTTGGCAGGCTGGTAATGGTGCTCGGCTTATTTAACGTGCTGTTTTCAACATTAATATCGCCAAGGTTTGCCCGTTTAATGAATAATAAAAAAGTTTTATTAAGTAATTACATCAAAATACAGATTGTGCTTTTTGCATTAATGGCACTGATCATAACCGTAGTATGGTTATTCCCGACTCCCATTTTGTGGATACTTGGTCCCTCCTACGCTAACCTTAAAAATGAAATGGTTTTAAACATTGCAGGTAGTTGTGTGGCATTAATAGCAGGTTCTTCTTTCTCCTTGTATACACACCGTGGCTGGGCCATAAAGCCAATAATACTGATCCCGCTGAGCATTGCAGCCATTGCCGTATCAGCATCATTTATCAATATATCCACTTTGCACGGCATATTACTGCTCAATATATATGTAGCAGGTTTCGAGGCTGTAATGCATGTACTATTCAGCTTGATTATGATTAATAAAGTTAAAAGCGAAAAAGATGCGGTTGCTGAATAAATTACCATCAGTTGTCCAAAAACACGGATGGCCATGGGATGTAGAAGTTGATGATAAGATCTATTCATCTAAAGAAGAATGGCCAAAAATCTCGATAGTTACACCCAGCTATAACCAGGGTAAATTTATTGAAGAAACCATCCGTTCCATCTTGTTGCAGAACTACCCTAACCTGGAGTATATCATTATTGATGGTGGCAGCAACGATAATACAGTTGAGATAATTAAAAAATATGAAAAATGGATCACCTTTTGGGTTAGCGAAAAAGATAAAGGCCAGGCTAATGCAATAAACAAAGGGATTGAAAGATGTACCGGTAATATTTTCAATTGGATTAACAGCGATGATTACCTGGCACCAAATTCATTGGTTAATATAGCCCGGGCCTTTAAAGGCGGTTACACAGTAGCCGGTAAAGTTTATAACTTTTATGACAATGATCCGGAATTTAAGGATATTGTTGTAAACGAAGCGCTTACCGGCAGTCAGTTCATCTCGCTTAAAAGCACATTTCATCAACCCGGTATCTGGTGCGATTTAAACAACATAAAGGCAACAGGCAAATTTCAGGAAAACTCGTCCTATTATTTCGACAGGATATTTTTTACCACCTATTTCGTAAAGTTTAAAAAGGTGGTTTATATCGATGAGGTGCTTGTTCATTTCAGGTATCATGAAAATTCAAAAACATTAGTTATCCGCGATAGTCATGCTGATGAACTGATCGTGTTTTATAATCAGCTTTTGGATAACCCGTTATTTAAATTTTTCAAAAAAGAAATAAGATCAGCTTTAAAATACCAGTTACTGCCCGAAAAGCACATTAGCGACTGGGAATATAAAAATGCGCATAAAAACATGGGCAGCAGGCTATCCAGCTATTTTGGTTTGATGCTGAGGAAGCCTGAATTAATTCAAACACGCCATTTTTTCACAAAGCTAAAAAGAAGTGTTCTCCAAAATTTAACCTAGCCTTTTAGCAGGCCATTTACGCGTTTAAAAAATGAAAATCACTTTTATCTGCGCCTCCTTACAACCTGGCCGCGATGGCGTAGGCGATTATGTGCGTCGGCTGGCTTGTGAAATTATTAAACAAGGCCACCAGGTTGAAGCTATTGCCCTAAATGATACTTATGTAACGCTGATAAAACAAGAGATTCAACAGCTTAATAATGTTCATTTGCCTGTGCTTCGCTTATCTGCATCCTTAACCCCGGTGGATAAGTACCGGCATTTACATAACAGAATTGAAGCATTTAACCCGGACATGGTGAGTTTGCAATATGTAGGGTTCGGCTTTAACAAATATGGTTTGCCAATTGATATATTGCTTAAACTTCACAAAATCATAGGCAAAAGAAAGTTACACCTTATGCTCCACGAACTTTGGTGTGGGATGGCAGCAACGGCAGGCCGGAAAGAAAAAATATTAGGCGAAACACAAAAGTTGTTTTTGAAAATGATGGTAAAAAAGCTAAAGCCTGAAGTTATTTTTACCAGCATACCACCTTACCAGCGTTTTTTGCAAAATATAGCTATTAAAGCCACTGTAGTCCCGATTTTTGGGAATATACCCGTAAATGACTATGGCAATGAGGACGATTGGATACAATTGATAGAGCAATCCGGTCTTGCTCCTTTAATCAACAAGCCTAATAAATGGCTTACCCTGGGCTTTTTTGGAACAACTTATAGCTGTGTGGGGCTGGACAAACTGCTGAAAATAGCAACTTTCGCTGCGAAATCACGAGGGATAAAATTGGGGATATTACTTATCGGCAACAACAGAGATCAGGCCACGTTGAACCTGATCAAATCCATCCCTGATACTTCTTTTTGGCAAACCGGCGCTTTATCAACAGGAATGATCAACCGGTGTATGCAGCTTGTAGATATCGGCGTAATTACCAGCCCGGTAGACGGGATCAATAAAAGCGGCGCAGCGCTGGCCTGGATGGAAAGGGGTATTCCCGTTCTAATATCACCCGCTGATAAGCATTACGATGGGCATACAATGGCCAAACTAGGCATTTACCAGGCAACTTCGCCTGATATCATACGCCACGCCTGCAAAATAAAAGGAGCGCCGGCACCTGTCAATAATCTAAAAAAAGCTGCTGCTGCCTACACTGTTTATAGCCTCTAATTAACCTATATCCTTAATACCCAACTCAGTAAAACATGAGTCACACTGTTACTAAAAAAATTTTATTAATGGGCCATACCGATGGCCTTGGTGGCGCACAAACTGCTTACCGGGAACTGTTTGACTTTGTTAAAAATGATGGTTATGAAGTAAAAATTATAAATATCACCGACAAAAAGACCCATGAGCAACCGTTTGGGAGCGCCGTATTGATGGGATTGATTGAACATAAAGTTTCTAGATTAAAAAAAATCACCAAGTACTGGAATCTGGTTTTATCAGGCATTCGTGCCAGGTACTATAAGCCCGATATTTTTGTAAGTATAGGGCTGTCAAATTCATCAAACTTCATCACTAAATTCCTGCCATCCAATTGCTTTAAAATTGCACAGGATTTTATAGCAGACAGATCGAAAGAGGAAGATATCTGGAACCTCAGCCGCAAGAATTTCGATGGAATCGCGGTACAGGCACCATCAATGCTTGATTACTGGAAAACAACGCTGACAAATCCATCTGGTGTAAACTGGTTGCCATGTTTTCCGCAGCCTCCCGTAGATGGTGTATTGAGATCAGCGACAGGCGAGCATAAAGCCCATATAAAACTAGCCTATTTTGGCAGGCTGGCGGGCAATAAAGGCCTAAACCTACTATTCAAATCATTGGCGGCTTTACCAGATTCCGCAAATTTAACACTTGACGTATGGGGGAAAGGCGACCAGGAGAATTATCTGAAACAGCTGTCAAAAGATCTGGATCTTCAGCACAAGGTTACCTTTAGCGGTGGTTACCCAGCCAACCGCGAAGGTGCCGAATTAATGGCATCATATGATGGCCTGGTTTTAACTTCTACAGAAATGGAAGGCCTGCCCCTGATCTTATTAGAATCAATGGCTTATGGGCTGCCTTTTATGGCCACCAATATTGGCGCTATAAGCGATTGCTGTAAAGATAATCCGGATACAATACTGGTACAACCTACACAGGAGAACATTACCAAAGGGTTATCAACGCTTGTAAGCGGTGTAAAAAATAATCAGTTTGATCCTGTAAGGCTAAGACAATACTACGAATTAAATTTTTCATCAGCCGTAATGGCTGCCCGTTGGAAAGAGTGCTTTGATAACCCTAAACTATTTTTTGCATGAACACGGCTCCAATCCTATTAATTAAGGGGCAGATTTCAATATATATAATCTGGGTTCGGGGGTTAAAAATACAGTGGCCGATGTTGCCAATTGTATTGTAAAACATTTAGGTATTGATATTGAAATAACTTTTGATGGTAAAGTACCTAAAGGCGACCCACTGAACTGGCGGGCCGATATAAGCAAGCTATCGCAGCTTGGTTTTAGTGCCAATTATAGTATGAACGATGGCCTAAAACAAGTTGCTGACCGGGCAAAAGTTCTGGCTTAATAAGCACCTCCTTATTGATATTGATTGGATTCATATTATACTTTATACAATTATCACTTGTAACCTTTTTTAGCCGATATGAAATATAATCCACAATTGGATAGCATGCGGGCATTGGCAGCACTTGCAATAATAGCATACCATTGTTTACTTTTCCCGGCCGGATGGATAGGAGTACAATTCTTTTTTGTGTTATCGGGATTTTTAATTTCGGGCATAATACTTAATGGAAAAAGACTATACGCACCGCAGGGGATGTTGCCCTTCTTTAAAGATTTTTATAAACGCAGGATGCGGCGCCTGTTCCCGCTTTATTTTGGTTATTTAGGTTTGCTAGGTATTTTTTACCTCTTTACAAAAAAACCAGAAGCAATTAATAGTGAATGGTTATGGCTGCTTACTTACACACTAAATTTCAGATGGTTATTTGATAGTTATACATTCCATATGGTGTACGGGCATTTGTGGAGCCTGGCACTTGAATGGCAGTTTTACCTGATCTGGCCATTCTTTTTATGGAAACTACCCGAAAAATATTTTCTTAAAGTGATGTTCAGCTTAATATTCGCGGCCATGCTGATCAGGATTACCGAATATGTTGTGTGTAGCCATATAATATACCTGGTGGGTTACAATGGCAACGCGGCAAAAGAAGCATTAGCACCCTATGTGCTGCCATTTTCACATCTTGATGCCTTTGTATTTGGGGCTTTATTATGCGACAGAAGATTCAGGTATTTTCTTTGCAAACCGGCGATAGCCTATGTATGTGTATTGATAACATTATTAGCCGGGTTAATACTTGTTATGGTAATACCGGCTTACCCGTTAACATCGTTAGGGTGGCCAACTAATTTACCCTTGGCATTTCAGTGGGTATGGGGTTATTCCCTATTGAATTTAACGAGCGCGGTATTAATTGCTAATATCATGAGGCGAAAAGATGCCTGGTTATTTTCATTTACTAAGCTGAACCTTTTTCAGCATTTAGGTAAAATCTCATACGGAATATACGTTTATCACCCTATAATTATATTTATAATTCTTGGCATCAGCGCCAAATTACACCCCTTCCCGGGCAGCAAAATTTTAGAACTATTAATTGTAATAACGTTAACCTCTTTAGCTGCTCATTTTTCATACGAATTATGGGAAAAACGATTCCTTAAAAAGAAAAAGGTGATAAAAACTATTGCAAAACCTGAACATGAAATAGTATACAGTTAATTACAGGCATAGATCATATCTTTTTCATAATGAGCAACAGTATTAACAGGCAACTAATTATCATCGCCCCAACCTGCCCCCCGGGTGTTTGCGGTGTAAGTGATTACGCATACAAAACAGCAATAGCGCTAAATAAATCTTACCGGTCGGTAAAAATAGGTGTACAGTATTTCCCGGCTTTAATTCAGGATGCGCCTTTAGCTATACCAACCGTTTATTGGCAGAAACTATTAAAACAAAATATTCAAAACGGATTAGCAACCGACCTGCTTTTAAACTTTACTCCTACAAGCTATTCAAAATTCGGTTTGCCTTACGATCTGCTGAATACTTTAAAGCAATTTAAAGCTGCTTCACTGGCTAACCGTATATACGTTTTTTTCCACGAAACATGGGATGATAGCGAAGGATTGAAGATCCACCACAGGTTACGCAATTCACTGATAAAATACACTGTAAAAAGCCTGAGCAAGCTTGCAAGCGGTATTACAGTTGTAACAAATGAACAAAAAGCTAAGATTGAATTATTAACCAATAATAAAAAAATAAGGCTGAGTCTGGTAGGCGCTAATATATTACCTGCTAACAAAGATTATGGTTTAAATAGCATAAGAAAACCCGGCGAATGGGTAATATTTGGTTTAGCGCACACCCGGTTGTGGACTATCCAACAACACCTCCCATTAATAAAGGAATTACACCAAAAGGGAGTAATTAAAAAAATCTATGCGATAGGCCCCCTCGATAATCAATTTGCGGTAGAGGAATTAAGGTTGACAAAAAGTATGCTTGGGCCCGATGTATTGATACAAACCGGTATTCTTGAACCAGATGAAGTATCGGACAGAATGTTAACCGCTGAGGCTGCTTTGGTAGGCCAAACGGCAGATAGCCTTCGCAAGTCGGGAACTTTTGCAGCATTATCCGCGCATGCTGTACCTGTTGTTTGCGAAGCGCCTATTTCTTTAGATGAACCACCTGGATACGCCATATTTCGCCCGGATGAATTATTGAGCAATCAACATATTGTATCAACTACCGAAGGAGAAAAACGCAGGCTATTATTACACCAATGGTTTTGGTTGACAAGGAGCTGGGAAGCAATTGCTATTGACATGCAAAGCTGGATAAACAGCTAACTTTTTACTCTGCCTATATCACCTTACACAAAGCATTCATGAAAGTTATTATATCTCATCCAACAGGCAACCGCAATGTTCGCGCAGTTATAACCGGGCTTGCTGATGCAAATATGCTGGCTAGCTTTAATACAACGTTGGTTGCTGATCCTGATGCTTTGTGGCTAAAGTTGCTGCCAAATAATTTGCGTACAGAGTGGCTGCGCAGGTCATTCCCTATAGCTAAAGCAAAAATCCACACCCGGCCCATTATTGAACTTGCCCGTATGGTTATGCCTAAAATTGGTTATAAAAATTGCGTTGAACACGAAAAAGGCTGGGCCAGTATTGATGCGGTATATAAGGATCTGGATAAAAATACTGCCAAACAACTCACCTCAAATAAGTTAAAGGCCGATGCGGTTTATGCTTACGAAGATGGTGCGCTTGAAACATTTAAACAGGCAAGGGCACTCGGTATAAAATGTATCTACGACCTGCCAATAGCATATTGGAAAACAGTAAAAGTGCTGATGAACCAGGAAGCTGAACGGTTACCACAGTGGGCACCTACCCTTGGTGGTGGCATACATGATTCCGAAGCTAAATTGGAACGAAAAACACAGGAGTTTGAGCTTGCTGATGTGGTAGTTGGGCCGGGTTCATTCGTTATGGATTCATTGCCTGCAAACGCCAATAAAAAGCTTATTGTATCTCCTTTCGGCTCTCCCGAATTTGATAAAGCATGTGATGAGCACAGTATCGGTTTAAGACAAACAAATAAGCCTCTCCGGGTTCTATTTGCAGGTTCAATGGGGCAGCGCAAAGGCCTTGCAGATCTTTTTACAGCCATTAAAAAAGTAAATAGCAAAAACGTCGAACTAGTTGTAATGGGTTCATTACTGGCACCGGCTGAATTTTACCGTAATGAATTAACTGATTTTACTTACGAAGCAGGACGGTCACATGATAAAGTACTTGAACTAATGCGCAGTTGTGATGTATTCTGCCTGCCATCAATTATTGAGGGCCGGGCATTGGTAATGCAGGAGGCAATGAGCCAGGGATTACCCTTAATTATCACGGCAAATACGGGAGGAAGCGATCTGATTATAGAAGGCGAAACCGGATTCCTAGTGCCAACCAGTTCGCCCGAAGCTATTGCCGAAAAAATAGCATGGTTTATGGATAACCGTAACCATGTAGCTGAGATGGGTAGAAAAGCTATGCAAAAAGCCGCTACCTACACATGGGATGCTTATGGTAGTACAATAGCCCAATCTATTACCCAATATTTTGAATAATCTCTTTATCTATCAAAAACTATATGGCAACAGGAGAAATTACGGCAAACAACCTTTCGCAATTTTATATTGCAAAACCGGTTGATCGCAAGGACCCCAACCTGTTACTAAAAAGTGGGATATGGGCCTACTTTTTATTGTTAATATTTGAAGGCGCGCTTCGTAAATGGGTATTACCTGGCCTCTCCACTCCTCTGCTTGTTGTGCGTGACCCTTTAGCGTTGTGGCTTGTATTGTTAGCCTGGAAACGCAACCTGCTTCCTTCAAACATATATGTGAATGGCATGATAGCTATTGGATTGATAGGCATAGTTACCGCATTAGCTTTTGGCCACGGCAATTTTGCAGTAGCTGTTTATGGTGCCCGTATCCTGATGTTTCATTTCCCGCTGATGTTTGTAATTGGAAAAATTTTTGACCGTGATGATGTGATAAAAATAGGTAAGGCAACCATTTGGATAACCATTCCTATGGCCATACTTATAGCCATGCAATTCTACAGTCCGCAATCAGCCTTTGTAAACCGTGGTGTAGGCGGTGATATGAAAGGTGGAGGTTTTGATGGAGCAATGGGATTTTTCAGGCCCCCTGCTACCTTCTCCTTTACAAACGGAACAGCTTTGTTTTTTGGGTTTGCCGCGCTATATGTATTTTATTTTTGGCTTGCCCCTAACAACATCAATCGCCTGGCACTAATTGGTGCAACACTTGGGGTATTAATAGCCATCCCTTTATCCATTAGCCGCAGTTTACTATCGCTTGTGCTGGCATGTGTATTATTTTCACTCATAGCCATATCGCGCAATCCAAAATATCTTTGGAAAATGCTCATGGCCATTGTAGCACTCGTAATCACATTTCTTGCATTAAGCCAGTTAAGTATTTTCGCCACCCCTCTTGAAGTTTTTACACACCGGTTTACCAGCGCTAATGAAACCGAAGGTGGTGTATCAGGTGTATTTGTCGATCGCTTTTTAGGAGGTATGGTTGGCGCTATCATCGAGTCAGCGCAGAAACCATTCTTTGGCTACGGCATAGGAATGGGTACCAGCGTTGGTAGTATGCTAATAGCAGGCGATCATACCGTCTATCTAATATCCGAAGGCGAGTGGGGCCGTTTAATAGGTGAAATGGGTATCCTCATGGGTTTCTCCGTGATCCTGATCAGGATCGCTTTTGTCTGGAATCTGGCGGTTGACAGCTTCAAAAAATTAGCCACAGGAGACTTTTTACCATGGATGATCTGTAGCATTGGCATTCTGGCGATAATGCAGGGTCAATGGGCCCAACCAACATCACTTGGCTTTGATGTTATACTTGGTGGATTAACACTTGCTGCTTTACGCACACCTAACCGCAAACTATGGGTTGTAAAACCCATTGAAGGAATAGACAATCATTCATTAGTTGTTGACAATTATTAACACAACGCACGTTATGATATCACTAAGCGATTTTACAACACAGGAAAGGAAAGCATCATCGTACTCCTCAACAATTGATGAGCTGATTGATGTTCTATCAAGGAGCAGACAACTCGAGGAAAGTATATTAGCGGCCGGAGCAGCAATAAAAAAATCAATCCTCAATGGTGGTAAACTTATTACCTGCGGAAATGGTGGCAGTGCTGCCGATGCGCTGCACCTGAGTGAAGAACTTGTTGGCCGTTATAAAGCGGAGCGCAGAAGTTTGCCCGCTATTTGCCTTAATGCCGATGTTACAGCAATAACGTGTATCGGTAACGATTATGGTTTCGATTACATTTATTCCAGGCAATTACAAGGCCTTGGCAAGCCTGGCGATGTATTGGTAGGTTTTAGCACCAGTGGCAATAGTTTTAATATTATCGAAGCATTTACCCAGGCAACACATCAAAAAATCACCACCATACTTTTGGGGGGTAAAAATGGCGGCGCGCTAAAAGGCAGCTGCGATTACGAAATAATTATACCAAGCAATACAACCGCCCGCATACAGGAAATGCACACATTGATCCTGCATCAATGGCTGGAGGAATTAGATATCACCGACTGGAGTACAATAAAACTATAAATCCTATGAATTTATCTTATTTACTAAAGGAACTGAGCGGCGTTAAAATACTTGTAATTGGCGATATGATGCTCGACCATTATATATGGGGCAATGTGCACCGGATATCGCCGGAAGCTCCTGTGCCGGTGGTACAGGTCAAAAAAGATACTTATACCGCAGGCGGTGCTGCTAATGTAGCGCTAAACCTTTCCAACCTGGGCGTTAAAACCAGGGTAATGGGACATTGCACACCGGATGAGGCAGGCAAGCGCCTGTTGACCATACTTAATGATAAAGACGTTAAATATATCATCCCTGAATTATTATTTCAATCACCAACAATTGTTAAAACACGGGTAATTGTTCATTCCCAACAACTTTGCCGTATCGATCGTGAAGATACCCGCGAGTGTTATACGATAGATGCGTCGCCCGGTTTTGAAAAAATGCTGGGCCAGGTAATGGCTGATGTTGATGCCGTTATTATATCCGATTATGCAAAAGGGGTAATATCACAATCGTTACTTGATGTTGTTTTAACAGAAGCACGCAAACAGCCAAATTTATTGGTTGCTGTAGACCCCAAGCCGGCCCGGAGGCTTGCCTTTCGTGGAGTGGGTCTTTTAACGCCTAACCGATCAGAAGCACTTGCACTGGCTGAGCTGCCTGAACCGGCACCTGAAGAGAAATACCCGCTTGAACAAATATGTAAGCGCATACATGAGATATATAGCCCACGGGTACTTATTGTAACCTTAGGTGCAGAAGGTATGGCCATAAGCCACAATGGCTATGTTACTGAATTATTGCCAACAGTAGCACGCCAGGTTTTTGATGTATCAGGCGCAGGCGATACGGTTATAGCAACCTTAACCGCTGCGCTGGCAACAGGCGCTCCGGCTCCAGACGCGGCTCGCCTGGCAAATGCTGCTGCTGGTTGTGTGGTTGCTCATGTTGGTACAGCACCTGTAATTTATAATGAACTTGAGGAATGGCTTTTAAAAGCCGATATGGATTATCAAAGTATCTAGTATTAATTGGCCCTCCATTTTTTATGAGCATCTCAAAAAATAATAAAATACTTATTTACCGGCTCGGCAGCCTTGGCGATACTGTTATGGCTTTACCCTGCTTTCATAAAATAAAAAATTCATTTCCTGATGCTGATATTACCCTGCTTACCAATAAACGTGTAATGGCTAAAGCCGCGGCACTTGAAGCGATACTGGGTAACAATTACTTTTTTAACCGAATTATTAATTACCCGGTTGGTACCCGTAACCTGCAAATACTGTTGGGAATTATAAAACAGATCCGCGCGCTAAAAATTGATACTGTAGTTAACATTTCACCAACCCGCTCAAAAAAAGCGCTTTTAAGGGATAAATTATTTTTTAAAGCTGCTGGCATTAGCAACCTCATAGGGTTCGATGCGGGAATAGAAGATCTCACCGTTTGCATTGATCCGAAAACGGGCATGAATGAATGGGAAGCTAAAAGGCTGGCGAGGCGCATAAAGGTACTGGGTGATATCGATTTGGATGATGAAAATAACTGGGACATGTGCCTAACCAGGCAGGAAATGGAAGCCGCAGGCGCTTGTCTTGATAAACTTGTACCCTATGCACAAATTTTGGCAATATCCCTTGGCACAAAAAATCAGTCGAATGACTGGGGCATTCATAACTGGGAACATTTACTATCAAAGCTATCCGGTTTGCTCTCAGGCTGGCAACTAGTGGTAATAGGTGCTGCTGATGAGGTTACAACCGCAGAAAAATGCATCACAGCGTGGGGCGATAATGCAATTAACCTTTGTGGCAAAACCACGCCCAGGGTATCAGCTGCATTATTAAAAAACGCCGCCCTGTTTATCGGGCACGATAGCGGCCCCATACATCTTGCCGCAGCTGTTGGTACGCCATGTGTTGGTATTTATTCGGCCCGTAACATGCCTGGCCAATGGTTTCCTAAAGGAAAAAATAATCAATTACTCTATAACCTGCCTGAATGTGCGGGTTGTGGTTTAGAAGTATGCATTGTTCAGCAAAAAAAATGTATTCTTTCTATTAAGGTAGATGAGGTAGTGCAGGCTGTAACCATCATATTGAATCAACAAAACACCTCGTCGCCAATAAATAAGTCATCAGCATATTTACCAATATGAGAGTGCTTCATATTATAAGCAGTATGGATCCACAAAACGGAGGAGTATGTGAAGCTGTGAGGATTTTTGCAAATGGGCTCCAGGATCTGGGTATTAACAATGAAGTAGTAAGTGTTGATGATGTGCAATTTAACAGTGATGATAAATATGAGATTCACTTGTTGGGGCCTGCAAAAAATTCCTGGTATTATAGCAAGAAACTTCTCCCTTGGCTTGTTGATAACATTACGCGTTTTGATGCAATAATAGTCCATGGGCTGTGGCTATATTATGGCTATGCAGTTTACCTGGCTTTTAAAACTTTAAAGCAGCGCAAGCATGAAAAACTGCCCAGGCTGTATGTTATGCCGCATGGTATGCTCGACCCCTACTTTCAACGGGCAAAAGGCCGTAGAATAAAAGCAATAAGAAATGTGATATACTGGGCATTAGTTGAAAGAAAGCTGATCCATCTGGCTGATGAAATATTATTTACCTGTAAAACCGAATTAATACTTGCCCGAGAGCCTTTCTGGCCATATAAACCCAAATTAGAAACTATTGTTGGCCTGGGGGTGTTAGCTCCCCCAGCCTACAGTACTAAAATGGCAGATGTATTTAACACCACCATACCCGAACTATGTGACAGTCCTTATTTTCTTTTCCTAAGCAGGATACATGAAAAAAAAGGCACAGATATGCTTATAGCGGCTTATGAAAAATTGGTTGAATCACACAACCAGCAAGGATTAAAAACTCTGCCCAAGTTAATTATAGCAGGCCCGGGCCTTGATAGCCCTTATGGGATCAGAATGCGCCAAATGGTATCATCATCAAAAATACTGGATAAGATGGTTTATTTCCCGGGCATGCTTACCGGCGCTGCAAAATGGGGTGCATTTTATGGCTGCGAGGCATTTGTACTTCCAAGCCATCAGGAAAATTTTGGAATTGCGGTTGTGGAAGCCTTGACTTGTAACAAACCGGTCTTAATATCAAACCAGGTTAATATTTGGCGGGAGATACAAGATGGAGGTGCTGCCGTAGTTGCCGACGACACAAACGACGGCACTTATTCCATGCTTTATAATTGGAGTTGTTTATCATCAGAAGATAAAGAAAAAATGGGTAACCATGCCCGGCACTGCTACGAAAGGCATTTTGAAGTAAACACTGTAGTGAATCGTTTTCACCAGATCTTAACCCATCAAAACTAAGGTATAATAAGCGCCTGGTTTTTATAAATACAAATAGTTATGATGTTTTCATACCATAGCAAGGATAGCACGGAGAGTTATTTACGCCCGGTTTTTTCGACAAGCAATAAGTTTAGAAGATTAATTTGGAACCTGAGCTGGCTTTTTTTATGCAGATGGACACCGAGGCCCATGCATAAATGGCGTGTTATGGTTATACGGGCATTTGGCGGGAAAATTGGCAACAACAATGTGATATATCCTGACTGTATTATATGGGCACCCTGGCTGTTGGAAACAGAAGATATTGTTACCATAGGCCCGGGAGTAGAAGTTTACAATCCGGGTGGAATTTATCTGGGCCACCATGCTGTACTTTCACAAAACTCTTATTTATGTGGGGCTACGCACGATTATAACTCAGCTGATTTTACCTATATCATTAAGCGAATTGTTATTGCGCCATATGCATGGATCTGCTCAAAAGCAGTTGTATTACCGGGTGTACACTGTATGGAAGGCAGTGTTTTAGGTGCGGCATCCGTAACAGCACGGGATTTGGAGCCGTGGACAGTATATACAGGGCACCCGGCCGTAGCTGTTAAAAAACGCACTAATTTTTTGAAGATCCCTAAACTGATTGAAGATGAAATTGCCATATGATTATCCGGTAAGTTTTGATTTATGCGTAATAGGCAGCGGCCCTGCCGGAATTATTACCGCCCTTGAATATGCCCGCCTTAACCCCTTAAAAAAGGTTGTATTGGTAGAGTATGGCATTGGTCATCAAACTGAAAATGATCTTGACAGTTCTATTAAAATTAACAACCCGATAAATCATCACCCGCCTTTAGAGTGTACAAATAAAGGCTTGGGTGGCACATCTGCAACCTGGGGTGGCCGTTGTGTAATGTATGATGATATAGATTTTATTGATCGCCCCATTTTAAATGATGGCTGTACCTGGGATCTTAATTTATTTAAAGAGGTTAAACCCTTTACCACTACAGCTGCAAAATATTTTGAATGCGGAAAACCCCAGTTTAATGCAGCTGCAATACCTTCGCTGCCAAATAAACCTATTGCCGAAGGCTTTAAACAAGGCATAGTAACTGATGATAAACTGGAACGGTACAGTATGCCCACCCGTTTTGGCAAACGTTATGAAGCCGATTTAAAAAGCAAAGAGAATTTAACATTACTGCAGGGATACGAAGCAAGAGATTTTTCGGAACCTGACGAAACTGGTAAAGTTACATTCTTAACTATTAGAGAAGTAAGCACTAAAAAAGTGATCAGGCTATCGGCAGGCGCATTTGTTTTGGCGGCAGGTGCTCAGGAAAGCACACGTGTGCTTTTACGTAATAGTTTAATATTTAAAAATTTACCATCCCCTCCTGCTGCCTTGGGCAAATATTACCAGGGGCATTTATCGGGTAAAATTGCAAGTGTGAAGTTTAACGGTGACCCGAAGAAAACAAATTATTCATTTGAAAAAGATACCGACGGAACATACATAAGGCGTAGGTTTCAGTTTTCAACTGACTTTTTAAAGAGTAATAATTTATTAAATACAGCCATATGGCTTGATAATCCATTGTACTTCGATCCCAGGCACCATAGCGGCCCCATGTCATTCATGTACCTGGCCATGATCACACCTGTACTTGGGAAAAAACTGGCACCACCCGCAATAGCGCACTCTATTACAAAAGGGAAAGTTAATAAAGTGGGGGCGCACCTGGGTAATGTTGTAAAAGGTTTGCCCGGTTCATTTACAAAACCTGCATCAATATTTTATAAAAGATACTGCACCACACGTAAACTACCGGGAATATTTCTTTTTAGCCCTGAAAACACTTACGCCCTGCATTTTCATGCTGAACAAATACCATTTGAAGGCAATTGCATGAAACTTGGTAAAGACGGCGAAACTTTAATTATCGATTATTCCCTCACTGGTGCAGACATCTCATCAGTCATCAAACTGCATGATGTGCTGGATAAATGGCTCAGGGAATGCGGTTGCGGAGAATTAAAATACTGGTTTAACAAAGATGAATTACCAGCAGCCATAAAAAACATGTCAAAGGATGGTTTGCATCAATCGGGCACCACCAGAATAGCTGATACACCAGACCGTGGTGTGGTTGATACGAATCTGAAAGTTTGGGGAACCGATAATATTTATGTGTGCAGCAGTTCGGTATTCCCAACATCGGGCCAGGCTAATCCAACTTTTTTACTGGGAACATTTGCAGCAAGACTTGCACAGCACTTAACCGAAATACCTTTTAATAAAAGTACAGGTACTACTGAAAAAAGTTATCAGGTTGCTTAACACTATAAAAATGATATCTGTAATCATACTTACTAAAAACGAAGAAGCTGACTTACCTGTATGCCTCGAATCATTAGGGTGGACTGATGATATACACGTATTAGATTCGCTCAGCACTGATAAAACGTGTGAAATAGCTTTACAATACGGTGCAAAAGTATCAGTTAACCCTTTTCAAAGTTTTGGTAAACAAAGGAATTTTGCACTGAACAACATTGATATAAAATACGAATGGGTGCTTTTTCTGGATGCCGATGAAGTTGCCTCTTCTGCATTTGTTGATGAAATACAATCAGCTATTAATAACGCTGATGAAGATGTAGCTGGTTATTATTGTTGCTGGAAAATGATGCTTGAGGGAAAATGGCTTAAAAGATGTGATAATTTCCCCAAATGGCAATTAAGATTCTTACGCAGGAACAGGGTGACCTACACCGACTTTGGGCACGGACAAAAAGAAGATAAGGTAATTGGAAATGTGTTATATATCAGGGAACCTTATATTCATTTTGGGTTTTCTAAAGGCTGGTCGCATTGGATAGAACGGCATAACCGGTATTCTACTCTCGAAGCAAAAGCCCGTATTGACAACTGCCCTCCTTTTAAAAACGTATTTCGCAAACATGGCAGTACGCGTAACCCGGCGTTAAAATCATGGCTTATCAAAGTTCCCGGATGGCCATTAATGAGGTTTATACACACTTATATCTTCAAACTGGGTTTTATTGAGGGCTTACCGGGGCTTACCTATTGCATTAATCTCTCATTTTATGAGCACATGATCGCGATTAAAAGAAGAGAGATCTTATTACAGAGAAAAACCAATCACAATAAAGCAGATCAGGAAGTAAGTATAGCCGACAATGTTCAAATAGGGCTAAATTCTTAACTGGATATTCATTTTTTTTCTTTGGAATAGCAATGTATACCAATAACTACCCTACCCATTATTAATGAAACACGTAGCTTTTGTACGTTGTGTTATAAATAAAGTTTCAAAAAAATCACCATTAATATTATTCACACCTAAACAACCAAAACATGGAAATATTACGGGAAAGCACAATTGGGCCCTATGTTAAAGAGGATGAAAATTTTACATTTAATGGAACATATTTTGAGTTTCCGATCGACACGCCATCTGAAGCGATAAAATCGAATGCCTATTATTTTAATCATCCAGAATGGGCCAAAGAATATCTTATTTATTGCCACAGAAGCCCATCATTTAAAAGCAGGTGGATCAGAGCCATTGGTAATTGGGATAACAAAATTGTTGTGGATATTGGATGTGGACCTGGTAATATTTATGCAACACTAAGCGGTAAACCGAAACTTTTGATCGGTATTGATGTAGCACCAAAATCATTAGAATTTGCAAAAAATCTTGGCTATACCAGTGTATTGGCCGATGCTACTGATTTACCTTTTATATCTGGCTTTGCGGATATAGTAGTGCTAAATGCAGCCCTTCATCATTGCGAAAATATGGAGCTTGTTTTAATGGAAGCGGCCCGGTTGCTGAAACCCGGAGGCAAATTAATTACTGATCATGACCCGCAATTAAGTGCCTGGGATTATAAAGGTATTGCAAAATTGCTATGGAATAGCCGTAAGCTTATTTATAGGTTAACCGGGCGTGGTTTTCATAAAACTACCAGTCAGCAATATTGGGGGCTGGCCTGCGAAATACACCACAAGCCCGGGCATGGCGTATCAAACGCTTTTTTTAAAGAAACACTTGAACCATTGGGTTTTAAAGTAAACATATTCCCTCATAATCATGAACTTGGTGAAGAAGTGCTGGAGGGCAAAAAAGGCAAGCCTGAATTTAAATATCAATTAGGCAATCTGTTATCGGGCAGAAATCCTTTTGCCGATAAAAGCGCATTATCATTAATGTGCCTTGCACAAAAACTATAGTCCCCCCCTACAAAACGTATAGCCAATTTTCTCCCGCTAAATTATTTTTCAATTATATCTCTAATAGAAATAATAGACATGTCTGATCAAACTAAAAAAAGTGTGCTAATCATAGGCATCAATTTTTCACCTGAATTAACCGGAATAGGTAAATATACTGGTGAAATGGTAGACTGGTTAACTGAAAACAATTTTAACTGTAATGTGGTTACGGCGTTTCCCTATTATCCTTACTGGAAAACTCTTAAACCTTATAAAAACCGGTTTTATACCAGGGAAACATTAAAAAATGGCAGGCTGAACATCTACCGTTGCCCTATGTATGTACCGAAGACCCCCAGCGGGCTGAAAAGGCTTATACATGAATCAACCTTTTTTCTTTCGGCATTCGTAATGATTGTGTATCTGCTTTTTAAACCCAAAAAAGACTACATATTTTGCATTTCACCTCCTTTTCACCTTGGTTTTTTAGGCTTATTTTATCGCTTTTTTAAAGGCGGTGAAATTATTTACCATATCCAGGACCTGCAAATTGAGGCAGCCCGTGACCTGCAACTTATTAAATCGGAAAAAGCATTTAACTGGCTTTTCGCAATGGAGGCTAACATCATAAAAAAGGTAAATTATATCAGTACCATATCAGGTGGCATGCTCAAAAAGATAGCTAAAAAGACAGATAAGGATATTTTATTTTTCCCTAATTGGGTTGATACCGCTGCTTACTGTCCGCTTTACGACAGAACTGAATTAAAAATACTTTGGGGCTTTCACGAAAATGATAAAATAGTACTGTATTCCGGCAGTATTGGCGAAAAACAGGGTTTAGAAAGCATACTCAATGTAGCGCAAAACCTTATTGCATCAAGCCCATTCATTAAATTTGTGATTTGTGGCATGGGTCCTTATAAAGAAAAGTTGATGTCAAGGGCAAAAGAGCAAAAACTTAATAATGTATATTTCTTTCCACTACAGGAACCGCATCAGTTCAATAACTTTCTAAACATGGCCGATGTGCACCTCGTATTACAGAAAAAAAGCGCGAGTGACTTGGTAATGCCTTCAAAACTGACCACTATACTGGCTGTTGGTGGCCTGGCCCTTATAACAGCCGAACCTGGCACCAGCCTTTTTGAAACAGTAAGTAACAATCATATGGGTGTCGTTATACCATCAGAAGACCTAATATTGTTAGAAGAAGCGATTGTTAAATGTTGTGACAGCGATAATTCTCTTGTCAAAATCAATGGCAGAAGTTATGCTGAAAATCATTTGAATAAAAACAATATTCTAACAAGGATATTCAACAATTTGGAAAACAAGAGTATTTCTGTATGTGAGGAAAATGCTGCATTTGAATTTGTAGAATTAAAATAAGTTATAAGATCTTAAACACTGGCAATGCTATAACTTAATTAAAAATTTATAAAAATTAAAACCATAAGCAAAAGTATACGTATAACATGAGAAAAAACCTTGAAAGCATATTTACAAACCTGCTTAACCCAAGACTCCGTAATGGTCATGTTATCTCAAAAAATTTATATTACGGATACAGAACGGAACTTAACCTTCAGTGGTACGGTTTCTTCTATGAGTGAAAGTAACGGAATGCTAAGTATCTGCTTGTTAAATGTTGCCGTTTACGAATATTCCTCCTCAAATTATCTTTATACCGAAGCAGAAGTGTCTTTTAAGAGGCCCAAAAACCTGTTACTGATAGAAGAAGCATAAGTATTCCTCCTACTCTTATAACTTATTATTATTGAAGTACGCTAAGCTGTTGCCCTGCAAGTGCTATGGCTTCTGCGTTTGGTGCCCTACGATATTTTCTTAATATCACTGGTTACTATTGGTCTGCCTCAGGTAATCGTTTCAGTTACCGCTATAATTCCTAAATCAAACAAATTACTATGAAAAAGAAAGCTTTAATCACCGGTATTACCGGTCAGGACGGAGCCTATCTGGCTGAACTTTTATTATCAAAAAATTATGAAGTGCATGGTATTAAACGCCGGAGTTCCCTTTTTAACACAGAGCGGATTGATCATTTGTACCAGGATCCTCATGATGAAGATCAAAGTTTTATCATGCATTATGGAGACCTTTCCGATTCGACTAATCTAATACGGATCATACAGCATGTGCAGCCCGATGAAATTTACAACCTTGGTGCCATGTCGCATGTAAAAGTAAGCTTTGATACACCTGAATATACAGCCAATGCCGATGGTATAGGTACACTCAGGCTACTGGAAGCGATCAGGATATTGGCGCTTACGAAAAAAACCAAGATATACCAGGCATCTACCTCTGAATTATATGGCCTTGTACAGGCGGTACCGCAGTCAGAAACTACGCCCTTTTACCCACGGTCACCTTATGCGGTAGCAAAATTATATGCCTATTGGATTACTGTAAATTACAGAGAGGCGTACGGCATTTTTGCCTGTAATGGCATTCTTTTCAATCATGAAAGCCCATTAAGGGGTGAAACATTTGTAACCCGGAAAATAACCAGGGCAGCCGTTAAAATAGCCATGGGGCTACAGGATAAACTGTACCTCGGGAATCTGGATTCTCGACGGGACTGGGGCCACGCCAAAGATTACGTGGAAGCTATGTGGTTGATATTGCAACAGGATACACCCGAAGATTATGTGATAGCTACGGGCGTAACTACAACAGTTCGCGATTTTGTAAAAATGGCATTTGAAGAGTTAGGTATTGAAATAACCTTTAAAGGAACCGGAGTAAATGAAAAAGGCTATGTGACTGCTTGCAGAAATATGGATTACCTGATACCAGCAGGGACAGAAATCGTATCGGTGGACCCGGCATATTTCCGCCCTACCGAGGTTGACTTATTGATTGGCGACCCTACTAAAGCTATTGAAAAACTCGGGTGGCAGATCAAATATGACCTGAAAATGTTAGTTAACGATATGATTACATCCGATGTTACGCTATTCCGGAAGGAAAAAATGCTGAAAGAACTGGGATATGAAATAAAAAATCAATTTGAATAATATATCAAGCACCTGTTACTAAACAAAATAAAGTGAATTTATTTATTATCGACGACGACCCCTTCCAGCATTTTATTATGGAAAGAATGCTGACGCAATATTTAACAGCATCAGTTGATCAGGTGATTCATAGTGACAATGCGGGTGAAATTTTAAAGTTTTTGGAAGTCAACCGCGAAAATACTGATCGCCTGCCTGATATTATATTTTTAGACCTGAATATGCCCATTATGGATGGCTGGGGATTTTTAGAAAAATATAAAAAATTACAGCGAAAAATAACCAAGCTGATCGCGATCTATATCATATCCTCATCGGTTGATCCCCGTGATATTTCCCGCTCAAAAAAATATGTTTCAGTAAAAGATTATGTTTTTAAACCAGTCACCAGGCCAGCTTTGGAAAAAATATTTGACTCCAGCGCAAATGCTGATTTGAATTCACATTAGTACAATCACTAATCATTGTTATGCTGTCAAAAAAAATAGTAAACTTACAGGAAGCCATCCGGCAACGACAAGAATGGCAAAATAATGGAGAAAAAGTTGTTTTTACAAACGGCGTTTTTGACCTTATCCACATTGGCCATCTGAGCTATCTGGGTGGTGCGGCAAATCTTGGCGACAAGCTGATCGTCGGGGTAAATAGTGATGATTCAGTTAGGCAAATCAAGGGCCCTGGGCGCCCCGTAAATGATCAGTACAACAGAGCAGCACTATTATCATGTCTTTATTTTACGGATATGGTGATCATATTCAATGACAGCACGCCTATCGAATTGATCAAAAAACTTTTGCCCGACGTTTTAGTAAAAGGTGCCGATTACGCGGTTGAAAATATCGTCGGGGCAACTGAGGTGATCGCCAACGGTGGTGAAGTAAAGACGCTCAATTTTATTGAGGGATATTCATCCAGCCTTATCATTGAAAAAATTAATCGCCAAAAATATTGAGTTTGCTTGTTCACATTTGTTGCAATTGACTCAGAACAGTTGCTGGCACAAAGCCAAAGCCTCCGATAATTGCCGGACAAGCTGGATCGATATTTAATATCTGTTATAGCCGATAGCGATTTATTGACAGTACTCAAAAATAAGATAGCTCCCACCGATTCATAAACCAATAAAATTATTGTTATTAATAATATATTGACTGGCAGTGTCAACCTTTTAATAAACCAGATGTTTATCGGATCAGCAACTTTAATTTACCGGCAAGGCTTATAATACGATAATAAAGATTGATTGAATCTGTAACAGAAAATTTTGTTTACTATAACATTACTCAAATCAATTATAACTCAAAAAAAAGCCCATAATAATCACGTGTCGAAAATTATTGTCAACATAAGCAATTTTTCTTATATTAATCCCTCGATTTTATATCCATAACTCGAAGGGATATAAGGGTAAAATACATGAGTTTATTTGAAAATCATCTTTTTAACAATGATACGCCCGATCTGGCAAATATAATTAACAGTGTCAACGCCGGTATCTGGGAATTTGACGCTAACAGCAAAGAAGTAAAGTGGTCCCTTGGATTATTTACTATCCTTGGATATAAACCTGGTGAGATTGAAAGTTCTTATCTTAATTTCATAGATAACTTAATTTATTATCAGGACAGGGCCTCATTTCTGGCAACTATTAGTAACAGATCTCCCCAGGCGTCAGAAATTATTTATTTAAGAATATTAACAAAAAATGGCTACGAGTGGTTTCAAAGCGCAGTGCAACGCCATACCAAAGCAAAAATAACCGGTACGCTTATAAATGTAAATCAATTCAAATTTTCGGAGTTGCAACTGGAAACTAATAACACATTTATTGCCGAAACCAATAAGCTAATTAAAGTAGGCTCCTGGGAATACAATTCCCTTGAGCGTAAACTTTTTTTTAATAATCAGGCGCTGGATATTCTTGAACTGCATCATCAGCCCATCACTATTGATGAATTAACCGGTTATTTTGAACCGGAACATCGTCAATTGTTGACAGCGGCGATGGATGATTGTATCCGGATCGGCCGGCCTTATGACCTCGACCTGAAATTAAAAACCGGACGGGGCAAGATTATCTGGACAAAAATGAAAGCGGTAGCAAAAATTGATAATTATGGAAAATGCCTGGCTATTAAGGGGGTAATACAGGATATTGACGTAATAAAAAACAGCGAAAACAAGTTAAAATCCACTCTTAATGTAATTAATCAGAAGAATGAACGGCTGCAAAATTTCTCGTATATAGCTTCGCATAATTTGCGATCATACGCAAGTAATTTGAAATTAATGCTTAACCTGTACGAGGAGTCACAAAGCCCCGGTGAGCAACAAACAATTTTGTCGCATATACGAACAATAAGTACTAGTTTAAGTAACACTATTGAACACCTGAACGAAATCGTTAAAATTGATATGATTGCCGATCAGGAAAAAATACTGATTCAATTCGAACTTCTTTTTAAAAATATTCTTAACTCACTTCAAAGTAACATCCAGGCTGCAAACGCAATAATTCAATATGATTTCAGCCAGTGCCCCACTATTTATTACCTCCCCGCCTATCTGGAAAGTATATTCCATAATCTGCTGACCAACGCGTTGAAATACCGCAGTCCCGAACGGCAAACAGTAATCAGCTGTAAAAGCATCCATGAAAACGATCAAACCTACCTCATATTCGAGGATAACGGGCTGGGAATTGATATGAAAAAAAACGGGAATAAAATATTTGGCATGTACCAAACCTTCCATTCTCATTCCGATGCGCAAGGTATTGGACTGTATATTACACGCAATCAGGTTGAAGCGCTTGGCGGTAGTATCAGCGTAGAAAGTAATTTAAATGTAGGAACAAAATTCACCATCAAACTTAATTAATATGTAACTATTGCCTAATCCGGTGCGTATAATATGGTGATATGGTGGACCACAATGCGCAAATCGCCTGGATTATAGACGATGATGAGATTTACAAGTATGGGTTTTGTAAATATGTAGAATTGAAAGAATTATGCGCCAGCGTTGTGGCCTTTTCTGAAGGAAGAAAGGCCATTGATTTTTTAGCTGATCCTAATAACGCAACCACTCTGCCAGATATCATATTTATGAATATCGACATGCCAGGAATGAATGGGTGGGAATTCTTAAATGCTTTTAAGCAGGTTAGAGAAGGAATCTGCAAAAAGATTTCTATCTTTTTATTGACATCCTGTATTAATTATCAGGATATCTTAAAGGCCCAAGACTATTCGGATATTACAGATTATATAACGAGGCCCTTAGATTCACAGCAATTCGATTTTGCTTTCACCAGTCAATTAAGCAAAAAGATGGCATAAATAAAATTCAATCATTTCTTCCAAAGTTTGTTAATTCAACAATAGAGTGCTCATCCAGCTGTTATTGCCGAATGATTATAATCGTGCAACCCGAACAATTAACAACAAACCGACCTTATCGTTGTTGATGAGGGATGAATTATGGAAACATCCACGGTTTTCTTTTAAGACAAAACAAGATAGTTAACAGCGTATTACATCGCTTTCTTTTTAACAAAAATGCCGTTAGAAACATTATAAATCATAACAAATTAGTTTCTTTATTGAGATCTTTTAATTGTTCGAATCTCATTTTTAAGCGCACTAAATTTATATACCTGTTCTCTTACTTATCAAATTCATTCACTACGGATGAAAAATTAAGCATACTCTTTCACCATTATAATTTTCTAAATAATCTTTTTGCTCCGGTAGCGCTTTCACAGCTATTTAAAACAGGTATTGAATGTTACTCGGAAAATAACGGACTAGATACCTACAATATCATTCTGAAACCAAGCGGAGTGCTTGAGTTTGAAGGGTCGTTATCGCTATATTTTCAAATGAATGATGTTAAGTTAGCTACACTTTCATTTTCAGTCGCACCCGGAAAATTATTTAATTATACAGACGAAAATGTATTTTACATTGCATGTTTACAACAACATAAACCTAAAATTGATCAGATAAATATTGCCGAGAAACATTTTAACGAAGTAAAAGTGGCTAATATCCTTCTTGAAGTATTGGAAGCGTTAGGTAGTATATTCGACATAAAAAAGCTAATTGGCGTTTCCAGCGCAAATCAGTTAACAGCATCAACTAATAATTATACGGTTGCTTACCAATCTATTTATGATGAGTTTTGGATAAAACACAACGGGATATTTGATGGTCAAAACTACATTATACAACTACCAATACCGCATAAGCCCATCAGTTCCATAAAACAAACGCATAGAAACAGAACCTTAAAAAAACGAAAGAAACTACACGAAATCCGAGTAAAAATGCTCGAAAATCTTTTCTTGTTATCAGCAAAATCAAATCATCCAAATAATTAAGATGCAATAAGTGAGAATAGCATGATGCTGAAACCACGCTTAGTTAAAAGATAGGTTAGTGATTAGTTAATATCAGGGGCCGCTTCGCGATGAGGCGGCCTTTATTTTGTAAATACAACTGCATTGGGAAACCGAATATAAGACAATTTTCGTCGGATAACCAAAATCGTGATAAAACATATGACGACTTTACAACAGGGATTGGTCGATGGGTGATCACTTCGCCCTAAATACAAATCCATTATAAAACATTTTCGTCAATTGAGTAATTTTTCATGTTAAACATAAAACCGGTTCTTAACTAATGATCATAATTTTATCGAAAAAAAGCTTTATGACATAAAAAAACCTTTTCTACTGTAAAAGATTTTAGAAAAAAGTAAATAATTTTTGCTCGAATCCTTAATTTACAACATATAGACCATCACCAAATTATGTTGTAAATATTTTGCAAAACAAGTGGCACTATATTTGCATCCCCTTTTATACGTATAATATTAATCAGTTAATTATTTATCGCTTATTACGGGACTGGAACTGCCTTGCGATAAATTCCGTATATTTTTTTATATTGGTTGACTATTCACGTATTCAGCTCTAATACATTTAAAAAGATGAATACCCCTGTCAGCCACGAAACGATAAGAATTTTTATAATGGACCAGATCAACAAGCTTTACTGCGCCCAGTCTCACTTGTATGAAAGGCTGAGTGAAATTGCTGATCATCCAAATTATGCCGACCTTAGATCTGCAATGCGGGAAACGATTTTAGATATGATCGGACAGCTTGAAAATATGGATGAACTGTACTCAGTCTACAACTGCAAGTATTCTTTTGAGAAATGCCATCTGGTATTGCAGTTACTGGAAGAAGACTTTAACCTAGTTCAGCTAAACAGCGCTGATTCCCGAATGCGGGATTTTTCCATGCTTAATTATTTGCAAAATATTCAGAACATGATCACTGCTGCTTTCCAGATGATCCAACTCTACAGTGTTAATGTGGAAGCAAAAATCGGCCTGATTATGAACAGGAACTTTAAAGCCATGAGATCCGGGGAAATACTTAAGCAAGTATTGATCGATAGCATACAAGTTACATAAAATAAAAACAAAATACCAGTTTCAATCCTTTTATCTATACTATTCTCAACCATCTACCGATGTACTTATTAGTTATACTTAACTAGGCAAACTACATTCTTATTTGATTCAGATAATAAAATGTAACCTAAAAGCTTAGAATATGTACCCTGATCAAGTGCAATTGGACAGTTTAAAAGCTGCCATAAGAAAACAGACTGAAATGGATTTCAATGATGCATTGGACTGTGAGTTATTGGCCGTATTAATTCATGCAAAAACCGGCTTAACTATTACTGTGGTGCCGCTTTGCCGGTTATTTGGCTTAGCGCCGAGCCGCTTTCCTCCATCTTTATATACCCTAAACACGCTGGCGGCCTATTGCGGGTTTGTTGACTGGAAACATCTGGTTAAAAATGATCAGGCCGGTATAAGCGATAGCGAAATATCTTAAATCCGTTTTCGCTCTGGTTATTGTTAAAAACGCTTTTTAACAAGCATTCAAGCTACAAAATCTTAAATAATAATTATAGCATTTTTCCAGCAATTGCCAGATCTCCTTTTTGGCTTCCACATTCGTTTTAAATCCTGTTCAGCATCATGGCGGTCACGTTCACTCTGCCGGTTCTGCGCCATCGTGATGATCGGCACCGCGTATGCTGCCTTTGCTGGTGCCTTCATAGAACAGCTAAGTCATAGTAGTTTGCAAATTGATTGGTCATTTACAACTATGTAAATTAGCACATTTTTTATCACAGCTTCATGGAAATGCCAGGATTCATAACAAACGATAGCATCTTCACTTGTATGCCCAAACGTTATACGAACAACCCCTCTTACGGACAGACCATTAGGACGGTTGTTATCAGGTTTATAATTTTCTGAATAAGAAAAGCCGTACGATTTTGTACCAGCAAAAAAGATGCTTAATTGTGTTTTGATATTAAAAGCACCACGGAGACTCATCAAACTTTTATAGTGTGTAAACGTTAGCTTATAGCTTAACATTAATAGCACATCAATTGGAAAAATTACACATCGCCATCCTGGGAGGCGGTCCCAGCGGCTTATTCATGTTCAAGCGCCTTGTTGAATCCGAACGGGCGGATATCGCCGTGACTATTTTTGAACGCAAAAATAAATTAGGTTCGGGTATGCCCTATAGTTCGGAGGGAGCCAATGACGAACATATTACCAATGTTTCCGGTAACGAGATTCCGGTTATGGTCACCTCACTGAATGACTGGATGAAAACCGTTTCTAAAGATACGCTGGATAAATATCACTTGGATGCCGGTCATTTCAATGAATACAAGGTGCTTCCCCGTCTGCTATTCGGCCAATATCTGTCCACACAATTCGACCTGCTTCAAAAACGCGCCAGTGCAGCCGGTTTAGAATATAACGTATACTACAATAGCGAGGTTACCGATATTATCGATCAGCCGGAGCAAAACCAGGTCATGGTGGAGATCAATGGCAAAGAACATTACCCATTCGATAAGGTTATTATCAGCACGGGACATAACTGGCCGAAAAAATATGAAGGCACGGTGCCCAATTATTTCGATTCCCCTTACCCGCCGGCTAAACTCGGAAAACAACTGAACCATACCGTAGCGATCAAAGGCTCTTCCTTAACCGCAGTAGATGCCGTCCGCACACTTTCACGGCACAACGGTGCGTTCAGTAAGGACGAAAAAGGAATATTAAGTTACCGGCTTTATGAAGACAGTCCATTATTTAAAATGGTTTTGCATACCCGTAACGGCATGTTACCAGCGGTGCGTTTTCACTTGGAAGATTCGCATCTTTCCAATGATTCGCTGCTGACTCGGGCAGAGATCAGAGCGCATATTGAAAACAACAATGGCTTCTTATCCTTGGATCATATTTTCGAGCGGGACTTTAAATTGCCAATCAGAGCCAAAGCGCCTGAATTCTATGAACGTATCAAAGATATGGATATTGAGGCATTCGTTGCGGAGATGCTAGCCCTGCGTGAGGAACTGAACCCTTTCCAATTGTTGAAAGCAGAATACGCCGAAGCCGAAAGATCCATAAGGCAAAGACGATCAGTGTACTGGAAAGAAATGCTGGGCGTACTTAGCTTTGCACTGAACTATCCGGCCAAACACCTTTCCGCTGAAGATATGCAGCGGCTGCAAAAATCTTTAACCCCATTGATCTCTATTGTCATCGCCTATATCCCGCAAAGCTCAAGCGCTGAACTTTTAGCATTACATGAAGCGGGCGTACTTGACCTCATCCCGGTCGGAGAAGAAAGTAAAGTAGTGCCACTCGAAACAGGAGGAGCCACCTATTATTATACGGATGAGTACGGCAAGGAACAGTCCACACACTTTAAAACTTATGTGGATTGCGTGGGACAATCCCACCTGGCTTATGAAGAATTTCCGTTTAAAAGCTTACTGGCAAACCAAACCATCAGCCCGGCCAAACTGAAATACCGCTCCCCTGAAGAAGGGAAAAAAGACCTGGCAGCCGGCAAGTCAGTTACCCGGGACGAGATCGGCGATTATTATCTCAAGGTTTCGGGTATCACTATTAATGACCATTTTCAAGTGGTTGATCGATATGGTGCGTTTAACGAGCGTATTTACATTATGGCCGTACCCTATATTGGTGGTTATAACCCCGATTATTCCGGACTGGACTTTAGTGAAGCTGTTTCCCAACTTGTATTGGACAGCTTATTTGACAAACCCGTCACTCAAAAAACTGCATGACAGCGCCTAAGCTTTTTATGGTCTTGCTCGGCTCTAAAGCCGTCGGGCGCAATGTAGAGCAGCATGACTTTTTCTTTGGCATCGCGGATTCTCTGCAGGCACTTATAAAGGATATGCAGGAATTCTGGCCCGAAGCTGGCAGCAGTTTGCACATTGACGGCTGGCGCGAGATTCGTACCGTGGACGATTACCGGGTTCAGATCGTAGCCAAGACTGCGTGCGACGATCCCAGACGCTTGTTCTTTATCAACCTGGGTGGCTACCAAAGCGGTAAGCTGGAAGAACAGCATTACACCCTGCTTACCGTCCAGGAGAATCGTAAAAACGCTATTAAAGCATCCACTTCCACCGATTTTTTTAAGAATTATTCCATCGAAAAGATCAGGGCCGCCAGCGCCCATATTGATGAAAAATACGGCATCGATGTTGATGAAATTTACCGCGTTGACGAACTCTTGTCTGAAATGGACAAAGCCAACTGGCAGATCGAATTGATCCCAGACAAGAACCTCATCCCGGACGAAATCCACCTGGGCTATTATCCATTAGACAGATTACAATAATATGAAAGCTTTAATTATCAATTGTACGCTCAAGCGTAACTCTAAATTTTCTAACACCGGGGCAATGGCTGAAAAAGCTGCACAGCATCTGCGTGAACTGGATATACAAGCCGAGATCATCCGATTAAACGATTACAACGTTTTGACCGGCAACTCTTCCGACGAGGGCGATGGCGACCAGTGGCCGGAGATCCTCGAAAAGATTAAAGCCTGCAATGTCTTTATCATAGCGACCCCTATTTGGATGGGCCATTTAGCCTCCACTTCCCAAAAGGTCATCGAACGGCTGGACGCGGTTTTCCGTGATGAAAACCTTCAGGACGAAACTACCGGGCAATTCATGCCTTACAACAAAGTAGCCGGTTGCCTGATCACCGGCAATGAAGACGGTGCGCACAGCTGCGCGGCCCAGGTGCTCTGGTCATTACAGGAGGTTGGCTTTACTATACCGCCCAATGTGAACGCCTACTGGGTTGGCCTGGCCGGCGGCGAAAAGGATTATGTCGAAGCGGGGGGCGAACGCTATCTTTATACTAATAAGAACCTGCGTTACATGACGGAGAATTTAGCTTTTATGGCTAAACTACTCGCGGCCAATCCGTTCCCAATCAACCTAAAAACAACTGACGAAAAAGCCAAAGCCGAAAGTGACCCGGAGTGAGCAGTTGACTAATTGGGTGGCTATTAAATACCGAAACCACCCCTACTTTGACCATTGCCTTAAGGTAGCGCAATCGGCAGGTCCCGTAGTTCCACTAGGCTATGAAGTGGGGCTTTGCCATGATATGCTGGAAGATGGGATCGTTCATGTAGATGAGCTAAGGCAAATACTGACGCAGCTGAGTTATGCTGAAAAGGAGGTACGCCAAACTATCGCCACCGTCCAGGAATTGACCGATGTTTTCACACCCAATACTTTTCCTGAACTCACCAAGAAGCAACGCCGCAAACAGGAAAACTCCAGGCTGACTGGTATTAGCAGTCTGGCGCAAACGGTTAAATATGCCGATCTGATCGACGGCGCCAGGTGGATCAGTGAAAACCGGCCGGAGAAATGGGAACGCTATCAAAAGCGCAAATGCAAACTGCTGCTAAAACTGGATCAGGGAGATCCAGGATTACGACAGATAGCCTTACAATTATTTTGTTAACCCTTTATGAAACTAACCAACGAAGAACACCGGAAAGAATTACCAGCGGCGGCAGCCATAATATGGCTCCAGCCCAAGGACAACGCTGGTGCTTCATTTTTCTCGCTCGCAACTATTAATTCGAATTTGCAGATCATTCTATTGGGTGACGCTGTTACGCCTCAAACAGGGATAACTGCTATGATGTAAAGTAATGATCTCATTTTGATGTGTGTTAAATAGATAGCTATGTAGCTGTAAACTGGTCGTACCAAAATCAATGACAAAGACAAAACCCCTCTTATTGCCTTTTAAATTTTAGTTAATCAGGATCTACAGAATAACCCGTTTTCACATTCACCGTGAAAAAGAACGCGGCCTATGTTACTGGTCGATTTAAAATGTAGTTGGTCTAATAAAATAATCAGTTAAAACAATCCAGCTTAGATTTGAGAAAAAAACATCACCATGAAAAGTTTTCTCAAAATCCTGATCAGTGTTCTATGGCCAATTATCGTTATTACATCCTGTGGCAAATCGGGCGTTACCCCCCAAATAAGACCTGATACTACCAGCACAAAAACCGGAACTACAACTAACACAGGCAGTGTAGATGTTTATGTGGCAGGGACTTTCTCAAATCTTAATACCATTCTACATGGGCAAGCCTGCTATTGGAAAAACGGAACGATGGTGTTGTTACCCTCCCCCACCAGTCCGTCTCAGGCGTTTTCGGTTACTGTTTTAGGAAGCGATGTGTACGTATCCGGCTGTTACGGGTCGCCCGAAACGCCTGCTCTATGGAAAAATGGACAACTCATTCCTTCCAGTGGCGGCTCTTTAGGCGGTTCCTGGGGGCAAAGGGCAACCTGCATGGCCGTATCAAACAACACGCTTTATGTAGGTATTGACACGTATACTTATGTACCAACCCTGGCAACTACTGCTTTGTACCTTGCTATTTCGGGATCGCAATCGGTAGAATCGGCTTTGCCTGATGCACAGAACCAGCCAATGATTTATTCCATGTTTGCTTCCGGCAATAAGGTGTATACCGCCGGTACCGGTATCAACGCTTTTACTAACCAATTTATGGCAACCATTCCCGTTTACTGGGTAAACTCAAATGAACAGGCATTGACATTTCCAAGCGATTTTAATAGCTTCATGTACCGGTTTGGCGAGGCCGCAGGGATAGCCGTTTCAGGAACTGATGTATATGTAGTAGGAGAAATAAATGGTTCAAATGAGCAGGATGGCTCTTCCCCTGGTTCTGCCCCGGTTATATGGAAAAATAATGTGGCAACTATTCTTGACAAAACCGGCCCGGGCGCCTGGACAGGCGGAGAAGGGACAAGTGTTGCCGTGTCAAATAATGATGTGTATGTTGCCGGGTTCCTGGCTCAAATTAATGGAGAAGAACCGGTGTTATGGAAAAATGGTGTAATGACCCAGCTTCCCAAGCGCACCGGTGATGCATTACCGAGCGGTATTGCTATTAATGGCAGCGATGTATATATATGCGGCATCGATGGTGTTTCTACCAATTCGGCATGTTACTGGAAAAATGGAACAGAAATCTTATTGACCGATGGAACGTCAGACTGTGCAGCACACGGTATTTTAGTGGTTAGCCATTGATATTGAGCAAGGTTCATGCTGGTTATTTCAATTCGATCCATACAGGCGCATGGTCGCTGGAATGTTCCCATCCACGTACTTCCTTATCCACCCCTGCTGAGATCAGCCGGTCGGACAAAGCTTTATTTAAAAGGAAATGATCCAGGCGTAATCCTGCATCCCTGCCATAAGCATTGTGCAGGTAATCCCAAAATGTATAGACCTGTTCGTCGGGGTACAGTTTCCTGAGCGCGTCGGTCCAGCCTGTCTTTAACAATTCACGCCATAGTTTGCGGGCTTCAGGCCGGAACAAAGCGTTCTCCTTATATTTTTCCGGCTTGTAAGTATCCAGGTCAGCCGGCATAATATTATAATCGCCTATTAAAGCACACGGAAGCTCAAAACTATGTAGCTTCCTGGCATGGTCAGTTAGCCGTTTGATCCACCTGAGTTTGTAGTCGAACTTTGGCCCGGGCCAGGGGTTACCGTTAGGTAAGTACAAGCAACCGATGACGACATTATTAATGAATGCTTCAATATAACGGCTGTGAGTGTCATCCGGATCTCCGTCGAGCCCACGGCGCGTTTCCTGGATTTCACCGTACCGGGATAAGATCGCCACCCCGTTCCAGCTTTGCTGGCCCTGCCAGATTGCATGGTAGCCCACATCGTACAATGCCCGCTCTGGGAATTTTGCGTCAACTGTTTTTAATTCCTGTAAACAAACGACATCCGGCTTCGCTTCTGCCAGCCAGCGCAGCAAGTTAGCCAGCCGGCCATTGATCCCATTGATATTGTAGGTCGCTATTTTCACAACAAGACAACACCTTTGGTTTAATATAGTTCCCAGATTCAAAACTTAATCTGCTTCCAACGCTTATGTATACCTATGGCAACTATCAAAAATGTTCAGCCACTCAGCGCAGAAAAGCTGTTTGACTTATTAAAAACCGATTTCGCTGACTATATCAACAGCAAACTAGGCTCGAACCTCGCTATTGAATACGGACATGTTTTCAACGAGATCAATATTTCTTTTCCCGAAGTAATCGACGGCCCCGCACTTAATATAACTGTAAACGATGCGGAACTGACCGTTACACTGCTGGCTACGGAAGATGATTACAATGCGGATTTATTGGAGGAAAACCTGATCGCGTTTCTCGAAGAGCAGGCATCATAGCAAATCATATATTTAAAAAAACCCAAAGTGGTTGCCACTAAACACTGATAAATGATCGAATAGATGTGCGAACATACTAGCAGGAGCATTTCAAATAGCCGCAACAGCAGCGCCTGGCTTGAAGCGCTGCTACCGGCGTGACTTTGTTCTGTATGGAAATCTAGGGCCGAAAGCCCTGGCGATCCTGCAGAATTAAGTGAGCGGCGAAAAGCGCGCTCAAGCGGCGATGTAAAGCGGTCAGTTCGGGTGATACCAGTCGGCAAGTGACACCTGTGCCAAAATTGCATTTGTCCGAACAATATTTCACTTCCTGCCATACCTTTTCCCATTTCTTCCGCAAGCCGAACGGCTTGCCGCATGTCTTACAAATTTTTTGTGGCAAATTATGTTTTTTAACCCCTTTCATGTTTCCATTCTTTTTTCATGCGGGCATATTTTTCATTGGCTTCCGCCGCTTTCCATTGCACGTAAAAGATTTGCGCAGCCGCAGCCTTGTCATCGCTGCCTGTACCGCGTGCTAATGGCTTATAATCCTTTTCCTTGTCATATTTCTTACCGCCCTTATAATTGGCGTAACGCCGTGCGCGGGTGTAGCCCATTTGTAAATATTTGCGGGCCATGTCTGCGCCTACAAAATCATCGTTTTTTAAGTAATCCTTAAATAGACCATAAATTTTTACGCTGCTTGCTTTGGCGATCTTTTTGTCCTTGAACCGCCAGTACTGGCCGATCTCACTTTTATAGGGTTCACAAATGAGTACGCCCTGCTCTCCTTTGCCGACACGGTAAAGTTCCGGGTGCCTGCAATAATCGATACCCGGTTTCCAGGGATAGCTTGCTACATCAAAATCAAGGTAACTGGGTTTGGATGACATCAGTAATAAAAAACACGGCAACCTGTTATTTGTTTATTATCATATGACAGATCCGGAAAGCATTGCTCAAGCTGTATTGCAAACAGCGCGGGAACGCGGGATGTCCAAAAGTACTTGCCCCTCAGAGATTGCCCGCGAACTCTTCCCGCAAGACTGGCGAAATCACATGGGTGAGATTAGGGATGTTGCTATTGAATTAAATAAAAAAGGAAAAGTGTTGCTTATGCAAAAGGTTAAGGCCATTGACCCCGATCATTTCAAGGGACCTATCCGGATCAGGATCGACGATAGCGCCGGCGGGGATTTTCTTTTTGGCCAAAGCGCGTAGGTCAAGCCTTCGGCTCCTGCGATACCGGCACCTGCAGCCAGGGCGATTAAGGTAGTTTTCTTTTTCATGGTGATAATAAAAACAATTGGCTGTTTATATGTTTCATAAGAAACACATTTCTATCATGAGCTTAAGCGACGAAGAATTCCGTAAGCAGCACCAGCCGCTGCACGTACCCGCCAGTTATGACGCGGCTCAAACCCTAACCGACAAAGTGGTATTTGCTTTAGCCGACATCGGCGAGGGGAATGCGGAGCAGATCATCAAACACATTGAGGAACTGGCCGCGTCTGCTGAACAAAAGCCTGTAATTGCTGCTACCCATCAAATACTAACCGACTTGTTCCAAAATGGGCGTTTGACCGGTATTGAAAAAGACGGTGAACTGATCTATAACCTGCATAAAATTACTATCGCCAACGGAGGCGGGGTGAACCCCGACCTGCTGGCGCCGGGGTTGGATTAACCGCAATTTTAGCCCAGCAGATTATCCAGAAAACCCGGGTTTTCAATGATCTCGACCAATTCGTTATCCGGTCCGCGTAAATAAGCGAAGGTGTAACCCTTCATTTGCCCATACTCCTTATCCATGTGCTGCGGTTCGGCGATAAACTTGTAACCTTCTTCCACCATTTGCGCATAGGTGTCTTTAGCGTTTTTGACGTTAAATGCAAAATGCATTGAGCCGGTGGTATTTTGTTTCGTAATGGCCTGTTCGCCTTTCTTGTTGACAAATTCGATCAGTTCCAAACCTGTATTGCCATTGTCAAATTCCAGGAAAACGATCCGCATGGCTGCTCCGTCTACTTCGGTTTGCTTCCAAAGTGCCGGGCCGCTGATCGTGGTATCCGTTTTAGCGGTGGCGCCCAATAGTCTTGAATAAAAAGCCTTTGACTTTTCCATGTCGCTCACAATAATGCCAACATGATGCAGGGTGTCCAAATTCTTACTGCTCATTTTCTTGATCGTTTTTATCGTGGCCTTCCAGTTTAACCAACTTGTTATAAACGCCCAATAACAGGAATGGTGCGGCCCACTGGCCGACAAACAAAGCGGTGTGCTGTTTAGATTTAAAGAATTTCAGGGCCAGCGAAACAGCCATTGAGCCTAAGGCCGCCCAAAGAAATACATCTGAGGGAATTTTGGCAGTTTGTTCTTCGATAGCGGTAGCCATGGGGCCTTCGCTTTTATCATTATTTTTTTGTGTCATAGTGATTGTTTTATACAGAAGCAACACAAGGTGACAGGATTTGTTATAATAAATAGTAAATATATTTCCCTATAAGAAAATATTTATCCTATTTATCAAACAATGTATTAATAATATGGTTGTCTTTATACAAATTATAACATAAAAATTATGAAACATTCACATCACGAGGAAGCTGCAAAGCATCACACCGAAGCTGCAAAGTCACACACTGCAGCGCACAAAAGTCACGCAGAAGGCGATGACGACAAAGCCGCTTCACATGCGCATACTGCCCATGGCCATTCTGCTAAAGCAAAGGAACATGCTTCCGAAGCTTCTAAGAAACATGCGGAAAAAAGCACTTCTAAGAAGTAAACTTAATCAAAATCAAAAGGCAGCTCACGCTGCCTTTTTTAAAGCTATTTATAATGAGATTTTTTAAGCATTTAGGCTGGGGCTACTAAAAACCCCCTTGGCTATTCAAGGCACCAGTAGAAAGCATTGCGTATCGGATCAACCGATTTAAGACATACGATTCATACAAAAAGGCTTGAGCGCAAAAGATGTTATAAATGCCATAAATGAGCAGATAATCGGTGCAACAACAATGAAAATAAATTGTTGTTGATCAGTTTTGAATATAACAGAACCTGCAAACGGTGCTATATTGACTAAAACAAAAATGGATAGAAAATTAAAGCCCCGGCTGCCCGATACACGCTCAGTAGATATTGAAGATGCTTACGCGGTTGCATATTGGGGCAAGGAATTTAATGTATCTGCAAAACAGTTAAAGGAAGCAGTACGCATAGCTGGAATCAATGCGCCGGATGTGAAACGGGAATTAAAAAAGTAGCTACGAGTGCCAAATAGATAAGTTAGCAAAGGAGAATTTTAAAGAAATATCCGAACATTATAATCATTGATCGGGATAGATAAGTATATTGTGTTTTGTGGCGCAAAAAAGCATAATGCCTGCCAGATAACGTTATCAATTGACCAATCGCTTTTTGATATCCAGGTTGTTACAATTCGCGCTTCATGGTCTTTGGCGATGAGATTCATGGCCAACGATTTGCTAATATGCACAAGGTACCTGTTAATACAATTTTCAATCTTCCATATCATTACAACTATCAGATAACTGTCTTATTCAAGATTACTACGGCTAATATTTCTTTAAGAACCAGGTTGCCGCTGTTCCAGCGCTTTTCACGGTTGGCGAGTACAATATTGGGCCTGTTCTTAATCAGCCCATCCGTTCCGTAATAATCAGGCATAAAAGCTTCATTCCCTGATGAATTTCCGAAGTACTGCCATGAAGTATTAAACCAAAATCTGATTTGACCAGATCCGTCAATGCGTGTGTCATACTGGCTACATAGTAGGGACAATCCCAATCATGCCGGTATGGCTCATCGCCTTTTATATTCACTTTTTGCAGCGGATGAGAAAGATCTTCCATGATTTCAATAATCGCATCACCAAATACGTTGGTGTACTCTTTAACAAAAAAGTTCCACCAGCGCGGGTGATGCGGCAGTTCCTTCAGTAATGTATCACATATCAGTACCCGTTTTGGAAAATCCGGGTTTACCGGATCCATAACTATCAGCGAAGCGCCGAAATGCCCCTCCTTTGCTGAATGTCTGCTGCAGATCACAAAAAACTGAACTTGCGTTTCCCCTGCCTCGTGCATGGCGGCCGTGATCGCTTTGACATCATGCAAACGATCCTCTAAAAATCCGCGCCTGAAAAGTACAAATAAGTTATTAGCTGATTTTTCTATGGCATTTGCGCTGTTTTCTTCAAATACGTTTATGTTAGCGGGGCGGCTGCTGAAATGATTCCCGCTGTTATAGCGAAGTGTGTCCGAATCTAAAGGATAAGTGTTGATATCTGCAATGTCGCCGTTATCCGTTTGTTTATTAGGCTGAACTGACCTGAATGGTATATGCATCCTTTCATCGGCTATGCGGCGCAGTAAATTATAAATTCGTTGCTCTGCGGGAGCTAATAAGGGGTCTCTATTTGACGGATCAAAGTAAACCTGATGCATTGGCCTGCAAAGATGATCAGCAATCAGAGTATGTTTTAGCAAAGCTGGTAGCGGCTGCTCTGCCAGCAAGAAAAAATCGCGCAGGGCGCCTGTCTCTAAGTAAGCTTCATCATCACTTCGTGCCCAGAAACGTAAAAATTTTAAGATTTCGTTTTCAAAATTAAGGTTAGCTAATGTTGCTGTTTCTTTTTCCATCGCTGTTATTTTAATTGAAAGTATAGCAGCGCAATGGCAGAAATCGTCATTAGTATAAACGCCAGTCCACCGAAAATATTCGACCAGCGCCCGTTAATAAATTTGCCCATTACTTTCTGGTTGTTGCCGATATGCATCACCATTACGATCATCACCGGCGCAGTCACCCCGTAAAGATAAGTGCCTGTATAGGGCTGACACCGAAAAAGTTGAACACTAAACCTACTACCAAAGAACCTATCACTATGCTGTAAAAAGCTTTGGCGTTAGTTATTTGCTTAGTTAAGCGGCTATCAGTTGCAAAAATGCCGCACCTCGAATATGGATATCGTCAATCTTACGAATGTCTGTGCTCAGGATAACCTTTAATTGCCTATCAATTTCTTTTACTAACTCGGTGGTTGTAGTTGGTGTTGCTCTCATACCTATCAGTACCTAAATTTTGTGCCAATCATAAATCTAACAGAAAACCTTTTCGCCTTTTATTTTTTTGTACTGTTTACCAGACGCGTTTTTCTAATTTAAAGGTTACCTTACAGTAGTTTCTGCAGTTTTGTTTTAAATTCTTTAAAATGGAGAATTTATCCTCGAAACTAATTTACCACATTGTGCCGAAAAACTAACACGTGTTCTATCTCTCATAAAAACAACACGCATCATAAATTGAGACAAGATTGTGAAACGCCCGGGAGTACAAGACTATGGGCATTTCATCCTAGGAAATTATTACTTCCCTTTGCTGAACAGGAAATTTGATAAAAGCCAAAACACTTTTGGGGTAATCGGTATATGGCTTAAAATAAGTGATATAGGCTTCTTTGGCAAATTGCCGTTTTATAGCCTGATTATAATAGGAATAAAGAATGTTATTCTGCTTTTTATCCATATCATTATACAACCCGAGAAAGTCTACATCATCTAGTGATTCAGGTATCAGGGTTATAATGAATTGCCCTCGCTCAATTTCTTCAAATTTACTCTTCATTGTAACAATAATAAAATAAGATGCGATTTGTTTTACCGCTACTACCATCCAAACGTCATAAATGGACTCAATTGCGAGACATCTGGACATATATCTATGCTACTTTTTAGCACGGAACCAGTTGGTGCAATTCACCTATTATTGTCGGTGGATTGCACCAATATGACCATACCAATTTATTATGGTGGCATCATCATTGCTTACTATGGGGAAACAGCATCATGAGTACCATTAAAACATTTTTGTTAGGCGCAGGCAGTGCCTACGCCATCTATTATCTTACTAAAAAGCGTGCAGACGGGACCTCTATACTAGACGACTTGCTAGATAATCCAGCTATTTTTATGACAGAAATCAAAAAATATGCGATGGAAGAAATGATACATACGGTAAAAGAAAAAATATTTTAACCTTAAACTATTATTATGGCACTCAGGAACCCAGATCAAGCTTTAGATCAACAAGAATTGCATTATTTTTTCATCAGTCACCTTAACCGTATCTATTGCGCCAAAAGCCAGCTGGTAGAAAAGTTACCCGAGATCGGCAAGAGGTCGTATTATACCGATCTGCAGCAGGCGATAGAAGAAACTGTAGAAATTGTGCAAAATCAAATTAGTCGCATGAAAGAAATTTACATTCGGCTGGATTCCTATTACAAGCCGGAAAGCTGTGTGGGGTTAGTTGGTATCCTGGATGAAGCATTCCAATCTATAGGTAACTCGCGAGACAACTCCGGCATCCGCGATTTATCTATTTTATTTTATATGCAAAATATAGAAAGTATTGAAATGGCTTCTTTTAAGATGATGATTCTTGTAGCCGATAAACTGGAACAGCCTGACGTTGCGCAGCTATTGCTCGAATGCTATGATGAAGCTAAAGACGACAAGATGCTTTTAAAAGCAATCACCGCCAACTATTTTGATCCGATTTCCCCAGTATAAATATCACTGTATAAAGATGGTTCGCGACGATCAGCTGGCCTGCTTTATTAATGCACTTGACTACGACAAAACTTTAAAACGACCGCATATCAAGACGTGATTTCATTTTCTAATGCCGGTTCCAGAAATGAGCCAAGTTGAGGAAAGGCAGAAGCTAAATAAATTGATGTTAACGTATCCATATTAAGCGGTTTGATAAGAACTGCACTTACAAATGGGTACCCTTCAGCCGCAACTCTATCCCTTTTACTTACTGAACAGGTAATTACGAATAATTGAATATTTTTTTTCAGACCATTATAAAAACTATTATATCGCTCTAAAAATTCTAATCCGCTAAATTCAGGCATTATCCAGTCCAGCAATATAACATCCGGTAGTTTATCTTCTTCTTTCTTATTTTTATCGAGAAAATCCATAGCACCTTCCGCATCAAAAACCATCGTCCTCTCTGGAAATAAACCTTTTGAATTAAGTAATTTGTCAATAATAAACAAATCTATTAACCCGTCATCAATAACTAATAATTTACTCATCACTCAGCACTTTGCAAATAGCATGCCACCATTGAAATAGTTTTAACTATTAGTTTACAAGCCGATAAGTAATGCTATTACAGCTACGATAACCAATATTATAAATGAAAGATTAAATATTTAAAATGAAATCATAAAATAATAATTTCAATAATGAATTATATTGTATACGTTAAATTAATTTTAACTGTTTAGTTCCTATCCTGTATGAATGCCGGCACGGACGATCATATAGAAAAACCGTTAAACGTCGACAAATTGATAGCTACGCTTAAAAAATAGCACACTGCGCTAAAATGATTAATTGCATCACGATTACCATAACATCGGCGATGATAAATTGATTATAAATTACTTATCTTTATCCAAAACGCCGCATATTGAAGAAGAAGGTATTGATTATCGAGAACGATCAAGATATTCGTGAGATCGTAGAATTTATTTTGCACGAACAGGGGTTAGATACATTGAGCATACCGGAACCGGATGATCTTAGCGAGATCATTCCTTTTGCACCAGATGTAATTCTCCTGGATGAATTTATTAACCGCAGGCCTGGTCACCGTTTGTGCCGCAAAATAAAGCAGATAGTTCTTTTGTCAACTATACCGGTCATTATCATATCAACCGCCAATGATATAGAACTTATTGCAGCAGAATGTGATGCTAATGATTATATCCGTAAACCCTTTGATGTGGGAGACTTGGTTGAAAAGATAGTTCGCATCGTTAACCATCTACCTTTGGCTTATTAAGCTGCTTTCCCGCTCAATGGAAGGTTAAAATAAAAAGTGCTGCCTGTTCCGTTTCCGCTTTCTACCCAAATTTCACCATCATGCCGCCTAATAATTTCTGCACTTAAATATAACCCTATACCAAAACCGGAAATATGTTTATTCTGCTCAGACTGTACGCGGTAATAACGTTCAAATATTTTTTTGATGTCTTCCGTCTTAATGCCCAATCCCTCGTCTTTAACACTGATAACTGCTTTTTCATTTTCTATTACACACCTGATCTCAATATTGGTACCCCCAGGTGAATACTTAACTGCGTTGCCTATCAGGTTGGATACTACCGAACTAATTTTATCGCGGTCGGCAACTATAGATACCGGCGGGCAGGGGCTGAAATGAATGTGGTGACTTCTAATAGTCAGGTTACTCTCTTCTATTACTTCTTCCACCAATTCCTCCAACTGGAAATCCTGTTTTTCAATCAATATCTTTGCTGAATCTAGCCGGGAAACATTCAGAAAGCCGTTGATCATGTTAGTCATGCGTTTTACCTGGATATTTGCTTTCTGCATTGCACCTGAAAGAAAGCTGTCATCACTGTTTTTTAATTTGGCCCCGGCTACTTGTAATAATGTGCTGAGCGATGTAAGAGGGGTTTTCAGTTCATGACTAACCATACCAATAAAATCACTTTTGCGGGTTTCATCCTGTTTGCGCTCGGTAATATCCCTTGCGATCTTGGATAACCCCATGAGACGCCCCTCATTGTCCTTAATAGGTGAAACGGATACGGAAACATCCAGCAATTGTCCGTCTTTAGTCAATCTTTGCGTTTCAAAGTGTTCTACGCGTTCACCCGATTTCAGCCGCGATAATATCAATGGCTCTTCCGGCTCCCGCTCCTTCGGGATCAGTTTATAAATCGACTCACCAATTATTTCTTCTGCTGTATAACCAAACATACGCTCGGCTGATCCATTCCAACTGGTGATAATACTGTCTAAAGTTTTGCTTATGATAGCGTCGTCTGAAGAAGCAATAATTGCAGCAAGTTTGGCGCTCTTTTCTTGGGCCAGTTTCATGTCAGTAATATCCAGTACGGTGCCAATAAACCGGATCGCATGTTCGTCTTCAAAATAAACAGTGCCCTTTACTTTGATCCAGCGTGTTTCATGATTATCGTAACGATTAATCCGGTAACTCAGGTCATAACGGCCTTTTTTATCTGCACTGATACTATCTTCAATAGCTTTACTTACCCAGGCTCCGTCTTCAGGATGGATCAATTCAGCATACAGTTCAAAGCTGGCTGGCAAGTCCTGAGGGATACCATAAATATCGCGGCATTCTTTTGACCAGTACAAATCACGGTTCGATGGATTAAAATCCCAGGTTCCTAATTGGGTTGATTCAATAGCCATACGCAACCGGGAAGAACTGGTTTCCAGTTCTAAGTTCGTATCTACCAGTTGTTGCTGAATGTCTGTGAGTTCATTATTAGTAGCAGCCAGTTCCTCATTAGTAGCTTCGTATTCTTCATTTGATGCAGCTAGTTCTTCATTTAACATTTGCTGCTCATTGTAGCTTTGCTGTATTTTATTTTCACTTTCTGCCAATTCCAGTGTTCTTTTGGCTACGCGTTCCTCCAGTTGGGCATTCAGCAAAGACAAATTGTGCTGGGTTTCGCGTAACTCATTATTGGTAAGCAGTAATTCTTCGTTTAACGCTTTCATCTGCTCCATAGTTTCTATTTGTTCTAACTGACTTTTGAGTAATGCACCTTCGGTCAGGATCTTATCGGTTACATTGTTGGCCAGTTGAATGATATAGGAAATTTCTACATGCTCATCAAGTACCGGTGTATGGCTGGGATCCCAGTAACGCGGGATAAATTTGCCTGGGTTGTTAATATCAGGCACATCATGGCGTTGTACCCGCATGTAATCTGGTTTTTTAGTTCGTAATACGGTCTGTAATGAAGCATTAATGTTTTGTACGCCATCATCACCGTCAGGTAAATCTGGGTTATCCGGGAAAGCTTCAAAAATATGCTTACCGGAAATCATTTCGCGTTTTGTTTCGGTAGCCTTTAAAAAAGCATCGCTGGCGGTGATTATACAAAGTTCCGGTGAAAGCACCAAATACATATTAGGCGCAGTTTCCAGCGCTTTAAGTATTTGTGCAGAAGGCCCATTATTAACTGACATAACTGTTTACGAGTATTATATAACTAAACAGGTTTGGATTTTATCGCTCCCCCCCAATGTCGTCTATTAAACTATTAATAATATTTTTCATAAACCAGTATTTGCTTTTTCTAATGTTGTCGTTAAGTCAATTCCCGTGCCGTGTATTCATTTAAGCATATAGTATTTTTTTGAAGCGATAAATGGCATTTTTAATTATAACATTTCGCATTTAAACCTTAATCTGACCTTATCACAGGTCATAGGACACAGACACTTTAGCGTATTTAACGAAAAATACAATATTGTTTAAGAAACAAATGAATAGGCAGAAATATTTAACGCTACGCCAAAGTATACTTAAGCTTACATAAGATGTTTGAGAATACTTAGGCAGCCATTTACAAACAACCCAATGACCTAAAGTATTCAAATCATATCAATCCTCTATATTCCACAGCGGCGGGTTGTCACGAATGTCGCTTAAATGTTCTATAAGTTCTGTCACCTCTGCTGGCTTCAGTTCTTGCTGCCCGTCAGCCGTGTAAGTAAAAAGTGTACCTGGCAATTCAAAAGTTATAAAGCCATAATAATTAGGGTCATTGATATGTTCCAGGTGCAGTGTACTTTCCTTACTACGAAAAAGTAGCGGATTACCTGCGTCAATATTTTTAAATATGCTGTAAGTGTGGGTAATGATGGTATGCCCGTCCAGATGCGCCTGGGTATCCGGAATGACCATTAAGCGTAATCCGCTAAAAACAGTAAAATATAAAGGCTGCATGTTAGTTGTATTTCCAGTTAATATAAATTTCGCTATCGCCTGCAACGGCAAATTCCAGATGGCCGTCCTTTGTTTTTTTTCCTTTGAGTTCATCTTTTCCCCCATTAACAGTCACCACAAATTTTGGCATTTTATCGTTATCGGTTTTAACCAGCATTAACCGGGCATCCATGCGTTTGTCACCCGCCAGCTTAAATTTGGCCGGACGATGTTTTTTGGGCGAAAAGCCATAGGTTGGATAATCAGTATAGATCATAAAAGCTTCACCGTCTACCTGCATATAATGCCGGGGCAGTATACCGAAGGCATTCCCGGCGCCATATACCTCCTGGCCTACTTCGCCGGATTTCTCCCAGCCATCATGCATATCCTCAAGTGCGATCCAAAGGCTGGTATCCACTTCACCTGTTTTCACATTGTCTGAAAGCATATCTTTTGGCAGCATAGTAGGGTAATAATACATCGCCCGCTCAACCAGGTAACGTACATATTCAGCCATCAGCAAACGTAGCGACGGCAGGATATTAAGATCTTCTGCATGTTTTAGGTAGTCGTGAAAAGCACAAAAAACTTCCTGTTCTTCATATACCGCCGTATATGGCGCGTCATTTAACGGAAAAAGGGCAAAAAAGGATGGAAAATTTTGTCCATAACCGTAATTGCAATCCCACAATTTAACGTTTTTAAACACGTTGGCCAGGCATAAATAACTAAGTTCTTTGTAAACTTCTTTTTTAGTGATCTTAAACAAGCGAAGCATGGCACCAGCCGAAAAAGAAGTATTATTGGCCTGGTAAAACAAACCGAACCCCAAACCTTTAAGTTTTAAAGCAGATTTTTCAGCTTCGGCCAGATATCGTTTTTTACCTGTTAACAGGCCTGTAACATTACATGAGCGAAAAGACCTGGTACATCCTTTTCACCACCTTTACCTGGCTGTGTTTCGGCTTTTACTACCTCCAATGTGTCCATTCTATAAAAAACCGGCCAGCTATATTTGAAATGATGCGCCACTTTTATCGCGAATTCCAGCGAATCAAGAAACAGCTTTTCAGCAATCTTGTCTCCTTTCAGTGCAAGCCGTGATAAATTGAGCAACGGATGATGGAGGTACCAGGAATCCATCACCAACGGTTTTTTCTGTTCCTCATCCCCTTCCATCTTATCTGCAACTTTTGGATGCCAACGCATAATAGTACCGTATTTTTCCTCATAAAATGCCGGCAGCCCATCTTTGATCTTTTTCATGATCTCCAGTTGTGATTTACTCCATTCTACATAATCAAGCAACGGTAAAAGTACAGCCAGTTGAACCATTATCTCGGGCGGCGTAACGTAATCAGATACATAAGCATTTAGGTAATTATTGCCGCCTACCTGATTCCAGCAGCCTGGGCTATCGGTCAGGTCAGTCAGCCCTTTTTGCAAAGTCTCCGGCCAGTTTTTGTAAGTGGTGGCTGGTTTTGGTAACTCTAGATAAATTGCCGCCAACAAATCGAGGTATTGCTGTACCATCGCCGGTTCATCCTTTGGTATCCGATCATCAAAAACTATAAAAGCATCGCTAAGCGTGTATGTCTTACCGGCATCCAAAGCTCTATTTTTCAGCGTTGGCGGTAGCGCGAACCCAATCTCGGGCCACTGACCGCCCACCGTATCGCCGGCCGAAGTCTCTGTTTGTTGGTTATAATCTGCCAGCGCGGTCAGATTTTGGAGATATAATACCGAACCAGCTTTAGGATTAGTGAGGGTGAAATAAAGCTGCCCAGAACGTGTACCAACCTGACTAACTTTAATTTCACCTTCAGCTAAACTTTTTCCAGCTGCATCTAAGGGCACAATGTCCCGGGGCCAGTAAGGAAATAATATAGATGACGATGTTTTTAAAGTAGTGGTCAACCTTAAAACAGGTACTTCGCCTGCGGGCAAGGTTAGTACCGATTCGCAATCGCCCATTATGGATTTGATCCTGAAGATAAATGACAATCCATTTTCTTTTATATCCTGTAGTAACAATTTATCGCCGGGAGAATAAGCCATACGAAATGCTATACGGTTGCCTTTTGGCCAGTTAACCACCAAACAACAGGAATCATCGGTTAAATAAACTTTAAATGAGTATCCTAGCCGTTCCTTTTCAAAAACAGGTTTAAGCTTCGGATTGTTGAGTTTGGTATATATAGCTAATAGCCAAGGTGATAAAGCATTCATTGTAAAAAATTTATTGTTTAACAAAAACTTTTATTACACCGAGAATGCGTCGGGTAGCGCCATTAAAGTATGTATGTCATTAACTGTATATAAATAATATTTGTTTTAATATTTCTTATAAAAATAATATATTAATTTAAAACATAGTTTATTGCCATTGGTTGTATAATCAACACGATCCCCATTCTTAATGCTTCTTGCTTTTTAGCTCTGATTATTCACTTTTTAACTTTATATATTATGTTTCACCACGTTAAATCACTACAATTTAATGCCAGGGTATCACGCCCTGACCCGCGCTTTGCAAACCTTTTATTGGAGCAATTCGGCGGCGAAAATGGTGAACTTGCTGCTGCAATGCAGTATTTCACTCAAGCCTTTGGGGCTAAACAACCGCATCCGGATAAGTACGATATGCTGATGGATATCGCCACCGAGGAATTCAGTCACCTGGAGATTGTGGGAGCAACCATCCAAATGCTATTGAAAGGCGTTAATGGGGAACTAAAGGACGCCGCAGACCAAAGCGAGATCATGCAGGTAATGGATGGCAAGGCTGCTAAAGAAAATATCATCCACGCCGCGCTGTCTGCTAACCCTCAGTTCCCGATCATCACTGGTGGCGGCCCAACACCCAGAAACAGCCAGGGCGTACCATGGTGTGCTTCTTATATCCACTCAAATGGTGACCTGACAGTTGATTTACGCAGTAACCTTGCCTCAGAATCAAGGGCAAAGCTGGTTTATGAACACTTAATGAAATTCACGGACGATCCGTACATCCACGAAACATTGTCTTTCCTGATGACCCGTGAAGTAACTCACTATAAAATGTTCGAGGCTGCTTTGGATAGTATCCAGCCAAACTTTCCTCCGGGCGTATTAGCGGCAGACCCGCGATTTTTGCAAAATGTTTACAACCTATCAGAAGGTACTGTTCGCGGACCATGGAACGAAGGTGAGATAAAGGGAATGGGCAAGGATTTTATATATGTAGAGAAGCCTTTAAAACAAGCCCAGGAAACTGTGGGGCAAACTGAATTACCTGATGATTACACCCAGGAATTAAAAGACAGCGAAAAGCTTAACAAACAAATGAGCGAAGTAAAAAGCGCTGAAGTAAAGGATGCAGAGCCAAAAGGCGTGGCCCAATGGAGCACCTACGGTGCTGAATTAAAATAATTAAAAATGGATGAGCATTTATTTTTAAAAGGGCAGCGCGTTATCACTCCCGAAGGCGAAGGTGAAATTATTGACGCTATTGGAGATAACATTGAAGTAAAGCTGGATAACGGTGGGACAAATATTTTTCCTTCTGACGATATACAGGATGACAGCAGCGCCGGATAAAAGCTATTCAGAAAAACACTAGCAATAATACTTTTAAAAAAAAACACCTATGGAATTCAATGAAAAAACAATTGATGTGATCAATGATCTCATTAAAATTAACAATGACCGCGCGGCTGGTTTTGAGAAAGCAGCGAAAGACCTTGAAGGGGATGCGAATGGTATTGTTTCCATCTTTACCAAATTGGCTGGTGAAAGTCAGCAATACGCTGCAGCCCTAACAGAAATTGCACGGCAACACGATGGCGATGTGGCCGAAGGCACAAGTGCATCGGGAGATTTGCACCGGGCGTGGATCGATATTAAATCGGCATTTACCGGAAGCGATCTGTTAGCTATTCTGAATGAATGTGAACGTGGCGAAGATGCTGCAAAGTCTGCCTATCAGGATGCCCTTGATCCTGAAAATGAGTTGAGTGACGAACTGGTATTACTATTGGAATCACAGCAATTAGGTATTAATGAAGGTCATGACCTGATTAAATCTTTACGTGACCAGGTAGATACCGAAGATACTGATGATGAAACAGATGCCTATGATTCTGAAACAACTGACGGAACTGTAAATGAACCTTACCAGGAAGAAGATGAGCAATTCACAGAACAGCCAACTTTTGAAGGTTCTGCTGGCGAGTACAAGACTAACGCCGTTTATGCGCCTGAACCTGAAAACGTTGAGCAAGAAGAAGCCTGGCAAAATGAACAAACTGATACCGCTGGTGATTCGAGGTTAGCAGAATTTTTTGTAAACGAGTTGAAAGACTTGCTTTGGGCCGAAAGGGAGTTGGTGGATACATTGCCGGAAATGGCAGAAGCAGCAACCTCTCAGGAATTAAAAAATGCTTTTGAAATGCACTTATCTGAAACCGAAACGCATGTAACCCGCCTGGAACATATCTTTGGTATTTTAGGATTGGAACCAGAAAGCCGTAAATGCGAAGCGATGGCCGGTATTGTTGATGAAGGCGATGAAATTATCAGCGCTACTGAAGAAGGAACTGCGCAGCGTGACGTAGGCTTAATTTTTGCCGGGCAAAAAGCCGAACATTATGAGATTGCCTCGTATGGTGGCATGATAGCCCTGGCTAAAACACTAGGTTACAATGATATTGCTGACCTATTTTCTTTAACATTAGATGAAGAAAAAACAGCTGATGCAAAACTTACAGAAATTGCCGAAAACCAGACCAACTACGAAGCCAGTACAGAACGGGCAGATAATTAATCAATGAAGCCTATTTGCTTGAATGGGTTCAATCATATCGTTTAAGGGAGCCGTATTTATTTAACGGCTCTCTTAATTACTTTATCCATCATCTGTTGTTTAGCTTGCAGCACACTTAATGCAGTAGCTTTAAGGAATTCCAGATCAAAAGGCTTTGGAAGATAAGTGTCCGCGCCTGCAGCTTTTGCAAGAGATTCAATATTGCTGTTCGCAGAAAAATAAATAACAGGGATATTTGTCAATGTGGTTTCAGCTTTTATGGCCTGGGTTGCAATAATACCTCCTTCATCAGGGATCCAATTATCCATGAGAATTACATCCGGCGAAAAAGAAATAATCTTGTTGATCAGGTCGCTGCAGTCAGGATAAGCCTGCACCAGCCAACCGTCTTCCTCAAGTATGAATGTACAAATGGCCACTATGTCGTCATCATCATCAAAAAGCATAATTTTTTTGATTGGAGTATTCATTATTTTCTTGCTAACGGTATAGTAAAATAAAATGTCGATCCATTTCCTTCTGTACTCTCTACCCAGATTCTGCCTTTATGGTCAGTAATAATTTTTGATGTGATGTACAAGCCCATTCCTAGCCCGGTATGGCTCTTCAGCACATCTTTAGCACGATAGAACTTATCGAAAATGGAAGTCATCGTTTCCGTGTTCATCCCGCGGCCCTGATCGGTAATGCTTATGGTAACGCAATCATCATCAGTAAGCGAAGTATTTACCGAAATATTCGTATTACGATCTGAATACTTACCCGCATTTGCTAAAAGATTAGCAAGAACTTGCTCCATGCGCAATTCATCAATCATAACCACAACATCTTCGCAAAAATCCATAGTTAGTTGGTGTTGCGGCAAAATATGCCGCATTACTTCAACCTGGCGATTCAAAAAGTCATTAAGCTGCACTTTTTGGATAGTATATTGGAGGTTACCATTTTCAATCTTCGATATATCAAGCAACTGTTGTACAAGGGCTAGCAGCTTATTTGATTGTACATCGATCTTTGTTAATAACTCACCTAATTTTTCACTAACAGGCTCTTTAATTCCACGAGCCATTTGCGTATAGGCCTTTAATACGGTCATCGGTGTTTTTAGCTCGTGGCTTGCTATAGAAATAAACTCGGTCTTCTTTTCATCCACTAATTTAGATTGGCGCAGTTCCGCTTCCTGTTCCAAAGCTATGCGGTTTAGCATAACATTTCGCTGTTTAATCTCTTCGTATGCATTTAGCGGCAGTTCATCTGCGAAATCCTTTTTTAGGCTACCTATCTTAACGGGATCAAGTTTTAAAGAGCGGGGAAGCCCCATCTTCATGGTAATAAGATTACCTGAATCTGTTTCTGCCAGTTCAAATTCCGGCACCAGTTTCTGGGCGTAATAAAAGCCTGCATCGGCATTGGTAAAACGTATATTTTTATCAAAAGCCACTGTAGCCACCAGGCTGTAACGGGTTTGACGTTGTTCAAGGCCAATCTCCAGCACACCATCGTCGGTATGTTCTATTACTGTTCGGGCAATCTCTGCCAACGCAGTTGCAAAAGTAGTTTGCGTAGCGGTCGTCAGTCCCAACTTTTCAGCTACCCGCATAGACCGCTTGTGAGCAAGCACCAGGTCCATGTCATTTTCTAAAGAAATCGATACGACTTTGATCATTTTACTTTTGCAATTACAACTGACATATCATCATTGCGCCGCGCGTGATCTTTATAGATCGCTGCCGCCAAAATAGTTAGGTCATACTTATACATCATCGGATAGCGCGCCATATCAATGCGTGTTTTTATCCCGTCAGAGCAGAGCATTACCTGATTAAATTCCTCAGCCTGATATTCCTGGTCGTTCATAGTACCGGGTATATTGTGGCCAACAATGCCATTATATGACATATGATTCTTAAAATTCACCGGGCCATACATGCGTACTGCAATATTGCCTACCCCAGCGCACGACCATATCTTGCGGGCATGGTCATATCCTACAATACTAATCACCGCACCCCTGGTTTTTTTTATCGCATTGTGAATAAAACGCAAAGTTTCTGTGGGGCTATACTCCGGAAAAACTTTAAATGCAACAGCAGCTTCATTAACTGCTTTATTAGCTTCCGGCCCATGTCCAAGCCCATCCGCCAACATCATTTTCAGATATTTATCTGTTTTTTTATAGGTAAAGCCGTCGCCGCTTGTTTTCTCACCGGGTTTATAAACAATAATCGGGCGCATTACTATTGGGTTCGAGGCCCTGGATTTTTCCGGATCGCTATATACGCGACTTAATACTATAGTGCCCCAGCCTATCTGCGAATACAATTCAAATGTATCAGATAGTCGTTTCATGCTGCCCAAACCGTGACCGAGGGTATTGGAGGTCGAAACCCCGTCCTGCATCATCCGCGCCGGGTTAACCATGCCTGGTCCGTTATCAATACTAATGAGTTCCACATAAGGATTCCCGCCGTTAGGGAATACGCCCATTAGCAATTCACCGTCATTACTATATTTAAATAAGTTGGAGGTCATTTCCGCTACGATCAGGTCGAGTTGATTGATCCTGCCTGGTTCAATACCGCCTTCTGTAGCCAGCCTGTGTATCTCCTTTTTGATCAGAGAGAAATAACTGCGGTCATCTGCAGTGAAACTAATATGTGTTGCATCAACCATTGGCCCATTTTAAAATTACAATGACCGTTCCTTCACCTGGTTTACTTTTGATATCAAATTCATTAACCAGGCGCTTAGTTCCCGGCAGCCCTAACCCTAAACTCTTTCCGGTAGAGAAACCATCCCGCATAGCAGCCTGGATGTCGGGGATACCTGGTCCTTTATCAGAAAAAGTAAGTCGTACGCCATTATTACGTCCGCTGGATACTACTTCAATAATACAGACCCCGCCATTTGCATAGCGCATCATGTTGCGCACCAACTCGCTGCAGGCCGTCAATAACCGGGTTTGGTTTACCAAACCCATTTTAATTTTCACAGCAGTTTCCTTAACGCGATTCTTCAAAAAAACCACATCCTGTTCTTTTAATATTTGGATGGTGTCTTTACTCAGTGATAAAGTCATCGTCGGTCTGGTCTTCGTCTGCGTCCTCTTCGGTTTCATCGATCATGGATTTTAGCAACTTCATGCCTTTTTCCATGTCCAAAGCGGTGTGCACGCCCTTCAGCGGCAAGCCCAGCTCAATTAATGTAATAGCAACAGCGGGCTGCATACCCACAACTACCGTTTCTGCATCCAGTATCTTAGACATACTGGCAATATTTCCGATGATCCGGCCCATGAATGAATCTACTATGGAAACAGCAGAAATATCTATTAACACACCTTTTGCACTGGTTTTGTTAACCATTTGTACCAGATCAGCTTCCAGGTTGAGAGCCAGGCGGTCATAAAGATCAACTTGTATCGTTACCAATAAAAAGGCTCCCATCCGGAGAATAGGAATTTTATCCATTAGCTTAGCTTATTAAAATTTTGTAACTGTACTGATCTTTTTAACCTCTAGCCGCATAACTTTAAAAGAATAGGCTAAAGCGCTGGCTAAAGTTGCCTTCGTAATGATATTAGAAAGATCGATACCTAAATGCACTACGGTTTGCGCAATTTCGGGACGGATGCCACTGATAATGCACTCGGCGCCCATCAAGCGGGTAGCGCTGACAGTCTTGATCAGATGCTGAGCTACCAATGAATCGACTGCCGGCACACCGGAAATATCCAGTATGGCTATACTGGAGCCAGTTTCCACAATCTCCTGAAGTAAATTCTCCATTACAATCTGCGTGCGGGCGCTATCCAATGTACCGATGATCGGCAATGCTAAGATACCATCCCATACACGAATCACCGGCGTAGAAATTTCAGTGATCTCATCAGTTTGGCGCAAAATAACTTCTTCACGACCCTTAATAAAAGTTTCAAAGGTGACAACACTTAAGTTGTCCATTAAACGATTGATCTTTTGGCTTTCGGCAAATAACTTTGTCGCATCATTGCTCAGTTCCTGCATCAGCACTTCAAGGATCGCTTCTTTTAAGGAAAAAACAAAGTTGCCCGTTTCGCGTGGGCTAAAGCCCTGGCGTGCACGGGTAATAGCTATCCCCCCTAAAATTTCAATCACCGGGCTCCACTCATCGGCATCCAGGTTTGTAAAATTTTCTCCGGACAAATTACTAATCAGAGCAGTTATTAATTCTTCCGATTGGCTGCGGAGTTCGTCATTGCTGATGAGGTCTTCGCGTAAGCCTTCGTCAGACAGCTGGTTCTTCATCCAAAGTTCCAGTATATTTTTTTTCTTATTTTTTAGCAATTGATGAGTTGTTAATGACATGCGTGAAGGGATACAGGTTAAATATTAAGCTATACGATCCAAACTTGACAAGTTGAATAATGCGGAAAGGTAGAGATTAGGTTTGGTAACCCCAAATATTATTATAGGATATTTATTTACCTAGAAAGAAAACACAACTATTGATAATATTTCTTCAAGAATTACAAAATTTCCCCTAGATCAGTTTCTTCAATGATAGGCCAGTTGAGCCAGGACTTCACTGATAGAAAAATGCGCACCACAAACAAATTCATCCGCGGCACCATAATATATTGTTAATCTATCACTATTTACAATATGCCCGTTGGTAAATACAACGTGGCCGAAAAATCCGCTTAATTCATATTTCTCAGCAGGCACCATAATCGGGGCTGTTGTACGGGCTAAAATTTTAGCCGGCTCAGCTAAATCCATTAAAAACGCGCCGAGACAATACTGATGTTTTTCGTTTGCACCGTGGTAAATCTCAAGCCAGCCCTTTTCCGTTTTTATGGGTGCAGCACCTGCTCCTACCCTTGCACTGTCCCAGGAACCATTGCGCGTCTTGATGATGCACTTGTGATTGCCCCAGTGCAATCCATCAGGTGATTCAGCAAGCCATATATAATTGCCGCCTATTTCGGTGCTGCTGGGCCTGTGTAACATATAGTATTTACCATTGATTTGTTCGTTAAAAATGGCGCAGTCCTTATTATGGGGCGGAAGGATCATCCCATGGTTTACAAAAGATTTAAAATTGTTTGTAGTTCTGAGGCCTACGCCTACCCCACTGTCTGATACGGCAGTATAAGTTAAATAGTACGTATCATTTATTTGAGTGACCCGACAATCTTCAATACCGAAACGTTCAAGATATCCGGTTCCGGTGAGCGGCTTGTATCCTTCCGATTCATAAAACTTCACCCCATCATCACTGCACAATAGCCTGAGATGTGATATCGTAGTCAGGTAATCCAAGCCTTTATAGTTGACAATTCGTGCATCCGTTGAGATAAGATCGGGGTCATTTAACGGCACTTCTAGTACCTCCACATTGCCGGTAGCGTTAAGTACCGGAAAATAGATCAGGCCAGGCTTTGATACCGTACTTTCGGCTACTCTTACCAAAAGCCAGATTTTGTCGTTATAACGAAAAACACCGGGATTAAGCAGGCTTATGATCTGCAATCCCTGAACTTTCGGTTGCAGGTCTATAGGAATAAGTAAAGGATTTTCGGGAAAACGTTGTGCGATATCTTTCATTATTTTTGGATAAATGGCAGATCCACGGTAGCAGGGCCAGTAAGCACCTTACCATCAATATCAAATCGAGCCCCATGGCATGGACAGTCCCAGCTTTTTTCTTCCTGATTCCAGTTCACGACGCAGCCCATATGGGTACAAGTTGGATTTAAAGCGTGAATCACACCTTTTTCATCACGATAGGCCGCCATTTTCTTACCGTCTATTTCAACCAGTTTACCAGTCCCGGCTTTAATCCTTTTGAGGGAATCTGTTTCATAGATGCCGAAACGATCCGCAACGAAGTGATAGGCTACATCTGCATTCTCGCTGATAAATTCTGTAAAACTATCGATTGGCTTGATGCGGCCAGGATCAAACAGTTTTTGATATTCACTTTCTCCCGAAATAATCAGGTCACTTAATATTTTTCCCGAAACACTGCCCAGCATCATGCCGTTCCCGTTAAATCCTGTTGCGCAATAAATGCCCTTTGCAGTCAGGGGCATCTGCCCTATATACGGCAGGCCGTCCACCGGGACGTAATATTGTGACGACCATTTGTATTTTACGGACGACACATCAAAATATTTGCGGACATACTTTTCCAGGTCAGCCATTTGTTTTTCGGGATCTTCATGGCCTGTTTTATGATCATTACCACCGGCGATCAGTAATTTTTCGCCATCAATTATATGACTCCGGAAATAATGATACGGTTCTTGCAGATCATAAACCAGTTCATCAGGGTAAGTTGCTGACTTCAGTTTTACGCCCAGCACATAACTGCGGTATGGCGCACACACCAAATTCATGGTGTTAATATTAGGCGGCATATGGGTCGCATATATTATATTCCTGGCACGAATGGTCATTTGCGCTGCTTCAGCCGAATGAATTCCATCGTCGGTGCTCACTTTTATAATGCGTGTATGTTCTGCCAGGTTCCCTCCTGCCGTCAGGTATGCCTTTAGCAGGCCCTGCAAATATTTCAGCGGATGAAACTGCGCCTGGTTTGTAACGCTGATTGCTTTTTTGAAAGGGACCTTAACCGGGATAGTATCGGTAAACTGTGCAGGAATACCAACCATGGCCAGGCCCGAAAAAAGTGAGGCTAACTGTTCTGCCTGCTGATCATCTTCGGCGTATACAACAGCAGTTTTAGGCTCATAATCACAATCAATCGCATATTTGTTTATAAGGCCGCTAATGAGTTCCTGCCCGGCTGCTATTGCTCTGGCAAAAAGTGCCGCGCCTTCTTTTCCAAAAGCGCTGTCAGCTTCTTTATAAGTGGTATCCGCAAAATTGTTGATATGCGCGCTGGTGCCGCCTGTAGTGCCGAAACCTATCGTATTTGCTTCGGCGAGCAATACATTTTTACCGGCATTACGCAATTGTATGGCCGCGGTCAGGCCGGTAATGCCCCCGCCAACAATCAGGCAGTCATAGATAGGTTCGGTAATTTTTTCAGCAGTTAAAATCACCGTGGCCGCCAATCCTTTCTGCCAGGGACTTTCGGCATTGCCATCACGTGCAATCATGTCTTTCATTTTGGTAATATATTAAAAAAGCGTCCGTAAGAACGCTTAGATTTATAGGTAGATGTAAATTATATTTTTGTTAAGCCGCAATATCTTGCTGCGTGCTTTTAAAAGCTTCAAGGTCAGCAAGCAGAATAGCCATTAATTCAATATCCAACGCTTTAAGCAGTATAATTGTTCCATTTGAGTTTTCCATCGTGTCTATATTTTGATGTACAATCTATTAGATAAATATAATGCCAATCCATCTGCATACCTAAAAAGAAAAAACTATGTATGTTTTAATAAACGATTGAATAATATACTTCCTCTTTATTGAGCAGGCTAAGTACAAATAGCCAGGCACACCCGGCCATTTTTACACCTGATATTTAAAGTCCAAATGCTTTTTTTAATTGCCCAATGGCGTACATTTCTGCATCTTTTGCTTCAGGCACATCGGTGCCCATACCCAAAAACCCATGTGTTACACCATCATAATTTTTAATACCGGTAGTTACACCCGCGGCTTTTAATTTTTCTACCAGTGTCATCCCCTCACTTTACAACGGATTTATCTCATCGGTAATAACAGTTGTTGGCGGCAACCCCCTTAGGTTTGCAGCTATCAAATTTATACGGAGGTCTTTTTCTTGGTCATATTGTTCAAATACTTTTAACAAACCAAACCATCATAGCTTTGTTCAACGGCTTCGCATTTGCTTTTTTTATAACATGTAATATTGGTATCAGATTTCGCTGTTCGATGTCTATTAAGTTGGTAATAATTCAAATTATTTATCTTTAAACCATTTAAGTATTCGAGAAAATGAACAGCTTTACTAAATAGACCTGACTAACGTCAGTACTTATTATCAGTTTGAGCAACTTGACCGGAATATGTATTCGATGTGGATTTCGCCTTACAACTATATGCCGAATACAACAAATTCTCCCATTTGCACATCGCGGAAAAAAAGGTGTAATTCTTTCGTGAGAACCGGAAACGTAACGCCGCCATTCATGGAAAGGTGATTTTGCTAATGAATGGGAGGAAATTATTTACTTAATGATCAGACTGGAGAAAAGCATAGGAACGGTTATTGAATTTCAGCACTCCCTCATAAACTTACGGAATGCTCTGTTTTTATTTCCATGCGAGTTTTATCAAATTAATAGTTATAACGTGTTTTTAGGCACGAGAATTGATTTTACCATTGCTATAAAAAATCAATGCAGTTATCGGTTATAATTCCTTAATTTTCAGTCTAAACTTCCATGTCTATAACGGAACCGTCTATTTTTGAGCTCATTTTTAATCAATCGGCGGTGCCGTCCATTATTCTAAATGCTAACCCAACAAACTTTGAGGTAGTTACCCAAAACAGCGCGCAACTGGCGATACATGCCGATATGACGGGAAAGCGTGCTTATGAACTGTTCGTGACAGATGCAACGGATACGGAACTGCAAACTTCCTATGCAGACCTGGAAGAGGCATTTAATAAGGCAATTACTGAAAAAGTGACGATCAAGCTGCCTGCCGTTAAATCTTTGGTAAGAGATACTGAAAGTCAACAAACCCATAGTGTATGGAAACAGATCGAGGTAGTTCCAATAACAGATGATCTGAATGAGGTAAAATACCTGGTTTGCACGGTTTATGATATTTCTAAACAAATTTGGCTTGAAGCCGCGCGTAATGAGGGCTTAAATAACGAGGGCGAGCTGACCGAGGAATTGGCTGCTTCAAATGAAGAACTCAGCGCCACCAATGAAGAATTGAGTGCTTCGAATGAAGAACTGCTCCAAAGCCAGGAAAGCCTGGCCGAAAGCAACCGGGAATTGGAAAACCGGGTCGAAGAGCGCACACATGCTTTGGCAGAAAGTGAAAGCCGTTTCCGTGCTATGGTGCAACAGTCGCCGGTGCCGATGCTGGTCACCATGGGGGAGTCAATGATCTTCACGATCATTAACCAGCCAATGCTTGACCTTATCGGGAAAGATGCTACCGTGATTGGCAAGCCATGGCATGACGCGATGCCGGAACTGGAAGGTCAGGATATTATCCGTCAGTTATTAGATACCTATGATTCCGGGATCAGCTGGGAAGGCAGTGAAGTGCCCATCATGATCTATAAAAGCGGAGCGCCTGTACTGGGCTTTTATAATATATCTTATAAACCACTAACTGAGAACGGAAAAACCATTGGCATGCTGCAATCTGCCATTGATGTCACAGAGATGGTCAAAACAAGGCTGAAAGTTGAAGCATTGCACCAGGAACAGCAGGCGGTCAATGAGGAACTGGCAGCTGCTAATGAGGAATTACATACAACCAATGATGAACTGAATTCGATACAGGAGAAACTGGAAAACATGGTTGTGGAGTTGGCGGAAAGCGGGCAACAACTGGAGCAAATCATCAATATCCTGCCCGCGGCTGTAGTAGTAATCCGCGGTGAAGAACTTACTGTTGAATCTGTTAATAACAATAACCTGGCTTACTGGCATAAAACCAGGGAACAAGTAATCGGCAGGCCTTTATTAGAGATCCTGCCGGAATTAGCCAGCCAGGCTTTTCCCGGCCAATTGCGTCAGGTTATGCAAACCGGTGAAACCATTAATGTCAAAGAAAGCCCGGTGTTGTTGACCGATGATGAGGGCAACCAGCAGGAGACTTACGTAGATTATACTTATCAGCCGCTTACGGATAGCAGCGGTAAACATACAGGAGTTTTGGTGATGTCCTATGAAAATACCGAGCGGGTTGCATCACGCAAATTACTGGAGCAATTTTCTGAGGAAATGCAGTCCATGAATGAAGAACTGACAGCTTCCAACGAGGAACTGGCAGCGGTCAACGAGGAATTACAGACCGCACGGCAAGCCGTAGAAGAGAGTCAAACTGCGCTACGTTTAGCAATCGATGCTGCTGAATTTGGAACCTGGTACATTCATTCAGTCACCCGTAGCTTTATTACAGATGCGCGGTTAAAAGAACTTTTCGGTTATTATCCGGACGAAGAATTAACGGTAGAGGGCGCACTAGCTCAGATTACGGACGAATATCGCAACAAGGTGGCCACAGCTTTTGAAAATGCAATTTATCACGGCGGCGATTATGATGTTAGTTACCCGGTGATCGGTCTGCATGATCAACGGCGGCGCTGGTTGAGGGCCATTGGTAATTTAAAGGCGGATCCGTCGGGAACATTTAATGTATTTACGGGTGTAATGATGGACATTACCGAACAAAAAGCGAATGAAGTGAGGAAAAATGATTTTATCGGCATGGTCAGCCACGAATTAAAAACCCCGCTAACCTCGCTGAATGGTTATCTGCAAATGCTCCAGCTAAGGGCAAAAAAGGCAGAAGATGATTTCACTTCCAATGCCCTGAATCAATCGATAAAACAGGTCAAGCGGATGACCTCGATGATCAACGGTTTCCTGAATGTTTCCCGGCTGGAATCTGCAAAAATTCATATTGAAAAACAACTATTCGACATGGCCGGCCTGCTCCATGAAATGGAGCAGGAAACACGTACGCTTTATTCCGGTCATCAATTCATCTTTCACCCGGTTGAACCAACAATGGTGGTCGCCGATCATGATAAGATCGGACAGGTGATCAATAATTTGATCAGTAACGCGGTTAAATATTCCAAACTTGCAACTACGATTCAAATCGCTTGTATCCAGAAAGATGGCTTCGCCGAGGTAAGTGTGCGTGACGAAGGGATGGGTATCGACCCGGTGGAAATACCCAAGTTGTTTGAACGCTATTATCGTATCGAAAGTAATAACCATATTTCAGGTTTTGGGATCGGTTTGTACCTAAGTGCGGAAATCGTTGAAATGCATGATGGTAAAATCTGGGTGGAGAGTGAACCTGGGAATGGCTCGACCTTTTATTTTAGTTTACCACTTGGTGATTAACCAGCCGTACAACTTTGCCAACCATATCTTCCAGATCAAATGGCTTGCGAATGTGGTCATTTGCGTCACATTCTTTCGCGATCAGTTCAATATCATTTGCGGTAGACAGGATGATTACTGGGATAGCTGCCAAAACCGGGATCTGTTTGATCTTCCGGCATAGACGGTGACCATAATGATTATTGATAAACTCGTCCAACAGGATCAGGTCAGCGTTAAAGGCAATAAGTTCGGAGAGATTTTCAGGTTCAGGAATACTCAAAGTTTCAAAACCATGATCCTCTAAAATGTATGTTACGATCTGGCGGATATCCTGGTCATTCTCAATAATCAACACGCGCTTCTTTTCCAATATCCAATAATTTGTGCCAAAGATAAGTCTTTTAAAATCAAAAACATAAAGGTAGCTTAGCGGTTACTCAAGCGAGGACAGTCTATTCGGCCCTTGGACGAAATGAAAAAGGAGAAATACAAGCTGTTCCTGTATGTAGCAGGCCAAACCCAAAAATCACAGAGAGCTATCGAAAACCTGCAAAAGTATTGTAATGAAGATCTTGCCGGAAATTACACCTTAGAAATTATTGACCTGCGGGAACATCCGCATTTAGCCGAAGGTGAACAAATTATCGCTATCCCCACATTGATTAAGAAATTGCCAGCCCCCATACGCGTATTGGTAGGTGACCTGAGCGATAAAGAAAAGTTCCTTGTCGGCATTAACTTAGGTAATGAATAAAATGACCGTAGCGACCACTATGTGTTCAGGCGTTTTTTAGCTAATTTTAGTTCTAGGTAATACTCTATCTATTGATTTTTGCGGCTGGAGCGCAATTTATCGCGCATATAGGCCTGTTACTGGCTTCCTTTCGCCGTTCAGGTTTTTCTAATAGCCATTATTTTTATTCGCATTTTACGCTATGGCTCACAGGTATCTGTGTATTTGTGTATTTGTGCTGGCCTGGTTGTTCCATGAAAGACAACTGTCCGGCTTTTTGGATTATTTTGACACTGGCAGTAAATTGGCGTTCATACTGGTATTTACAGGCGCCATGTCTTTGATCGCACATCTGCTTGTCCGATTAATCGTAATACCGATGTGGCAGAAAAATTGATTGTTTAGCTAGGCTGCATAGCGCCTGACCTGGCCAACTAAATTTCCGATATCAAAGGGCTTATTAATATAATCATCTGCACCACAATGTTTTTCGTGTTCCGTATGCCAGCCGCATGTCGCGGATACAATAATAATCCTGATATTTTTAGTATCCGCCCGTTCCTTTAATAGTTTACAATGTCCCGTCCATCGGCATCATCCAGCATTACATCCAAAAGAATAATGTCGGGTTGTGTTTTTAGCACAGTTTCCAACACAGCGCTGCCGTTATCCAGTCCTGAGGCGATGTACCCTTCTTCTGAAAGAAACCAACATCATGATCTCACGGATATCATGGTCGTCATCCACAACTAATATTTTTTTCGGATCGGTTACTAAATTCATTTTACAATAGACAACCACAACATTGGGTTGTTTTATTAAAGGGCTTTACTTTTTAAGGTAACCGTAAATATTGAACCGAGTCCAAGAGTTGATTTAACAGAAATGCTGCTATCCAGTAAATAAAGCAAGTCTTTTACGGTAGCAAGTCCAATACCGGAGCCTTGACTATTGAAACGGTCAGTGACTTTCAAGGTAAAGTTATTAAGAAATATTTTATCCAGGTAAGCTTCCGGGATACCCATTCCATTATCTTCGATCTCCAGTTGGTAGTAATCTGTACCTTCTTTAAACCGTATCTGTATCAGGCCTTCTGTTTTATCGTTGTAACGAATAGCATTGCTCAATAAATTGATCAAAATTTGCTCTATTGCAATCAACGAATAGTTGATGGGATGCCTACCGGCCGGTAACTCAATCTTAATCGTGTCAGGAACCACCAATAAACTGATAATTTTGCCGATAAGCTGATTCAATTCAAAGTCCTGCTTTTTTTGTAGTAATAAAGATGGATCTTTAGAATAGGCCATCATTTCATCTACCAGCACCAGCAAATTATCTGTAGCGGATACATTCATATTCACCAAACGCAAACAGCCCTCACTTTGCAGAATTTCCTGCCGTGTACGGAGCGCCTGCGAAGTAAGTTTAATACTGCTTAGAGGATTCTTGATATCGTGTGCTGCCATAGAAGCAAACTTCTGAATCAACACATTGGCATTGATCAGTTCCTGGTTAGTTTTCTCCAGTGTAGACACTTTACGTTGCAACTCAATTTTGTCTACTACCTGTTTGGCAAGGGCTTTTAAGGCCTCAACCTGCGCCTCACTGAAATCATGAGATTGTTGGTCGAGTACGCAAAGTGTCCCTAAAGCAAATCCATCTTCGTTAATCAAAGGCACACCTGCGTAAAACGTAACATTGGCTTCAGTCACCACTGGGTTTGTGGCAAAACGCTCATCCTGTAAAGCGTCCGGTACGATCATGATCTCATCCGGACCGGCAATAGCATAAGTGCAAAAAGAAAGATCCCGGAAGTTCTCGGTCAGGTCAGTCCCTATATGGGATTTAAACCATTGGCGCTTATCGTCGATAAAAGTAATTAAGGAAATCGGCGTCCCGCAAATGGCGGACGCAATGGAAGCGATGGCATCAAAATCCTTTTCCTCGCCGCTGTCGATGATGTCGTAAGATTGTAAAGCAACCAGCCTTTCAGCTTCATTCTCCGGGACCGGCAACTCTTTTTCTCTCATCAAATCAGCTCTCCATCAAAGGTAGGCTTTTACTGGCACTATAATGGCTAAATCCCTCAGTATATTAATCAGTTGCATGAAAAAGAAAATACTTATTCTGGATGACGACCAGGACGTCCTGGATATTATATCCTATATACTGACGGAAAGCGAATTTGAAGTTCACATTGTCAACCGACCGGGAAATTTTTAGCAGTAAAAATGCTCGTCAAAAATGAACAAGGGTTTACTCTTTTATATTTAAAGAGATAAGATCAAATTATCTGGGTGAGCCTTTATCTCCATAAAATTCTTCCAAAGTTATTCTGATCATAATTTCAACGATTAAGTTGATCAGTTTTTGTGCTTGAATTTTTATGTTCTTGTTAACCATAATATTTTAATTCAGCCTTAAACCTTCTCGGCATTAACTTATCTTAGTTTTAACGAAGGTTAGTTAGTCCTATCGATACCTATGAAATTCTTTATTACAATTCTTCTCTCTTTACTTTGGTGTTTGCCGTCTATTGCTCAATCGCGTGCTAATAACGCAAAAGCAGATACACAAAAATATCTTTTGGAATATGATCCGGCTGTGTTACGCATAAAAGGCAACTCGTTGCCTATAGGTATTGTAGCTATAACCGATAAGGGGCAAAAGTCACAAACCAAAGGTTTTTTAAATGGTAGTGATAATTGGTCGAAATATAAAATAGAAGTAGACAGCGGCAATTACTCAAATGGAAAAATTAAAATAAAAGGAAGCGGAAAAAAGTACAAAAAAGGAGATTCATTAACAGTTAATGTTTATACAAAAAAATCCTTTCTATTTTTCAGTAGTAAAGGAAACTGGTTATTCAGTCAAAAAATACCCTATAATTATGAAACGGGCATCAATATTTTAACTACAGGAAATTTTTCGAAAGCACCTGGCGATCATGTTCAGTTTGGTGTGCGAAAATACTTTGATAACAAAATGTTTATTGACAAGTGGGCTCCCGTTAAAAAGAATTTAAAAGATTTTACTTTCCAATTCAATGGCGTTCATATTTCGAAATCAAAAGACGATTTAAAAATTGATAATGACCCGACCAAAATTAAAAATGACAAAATACAATTGATAGCTTCATTTGCTAAAAACACCGCTATAACCGATACGCTTAACGTTTTACTCGATTATGTGGCAAACTATCAGTGCTATGTACAATCGAGTGGAACAGGGTATAATTTAAATGTTACGGCAGATATTTATCAAGATTCGGTTATCAATGCTCAATTATTAAAAATTAAGATAGTAAATGCTGCTACGCAAAAAATCTATAATTATTGGATCAATACAAATGGAGGTTCGCTTGCTATTTCAAGTAAGGGTGCAGATGGCAGTGACGGTATAAATGGCATGGATGGTTTTGCAGGTACACCGGGATCGCCTGGAACAGTTTCAACTGATGTAGAAACCACAACCAATAGCGATGGCACAACTACCACTACTACCAATTTAGTAACCGGCCCGGGTGGAGATGGCAGCAACGGTCAGGACGGGGGAAACGGCCAGGACGGCGATACCGGGGCTAATGGTGGGAACATTACTATTATTTATTCGCCAGCCGTTAAGCCATTTCTAAACCTGATCCAGGCAATTAGTATCCCGGGTAAAGGTGGATCAGGGGGTATGGCTGGCAGAGGCGGCATGGGTGGAAGCGGAGGAAGCGGAAATCCGAATGGAAATGCTGGTTTAAATGGCCATGATGGCCGATCTGGTTTCGATGGCGCTGATGGCCTGATGGGAAATATTACTTTTACAATGACCAATCCATAAAGTAAACCGAAGCTGTGGATCAAGGAACCGTACAGATATAAGTTGCTGAAGTTTTCCCACTATTATTAGAACCAATAGGAATGGGGTTTCTTTTCAAGATCAATCCGGAATCTTTTAAACGTCTGATAATCGCCTTTTAGCCAATTTCCTTTTATTTATCTCATCCAATTTTGATAGCAACCCGGTATCAAAAAAATCATGCTACAATCAACAAGTTCCATATTCTAATATGAAACTCCAATTACACCTCGAACAACAGGTTTTGTAATCCGCACCTGATAATTTTGAATGCACATCTGCTAACTGATACTTAATTACGGTTTATCGCCTTTAAATCATAAAAACTAAGCTAAACCACTTATTATGAGCAAAACTAAATTTAAAACAGTTTTAGGTCGTGGAATAGCGCTGGCTATCCCGGTTGCGATAGTGTTATATGTGTTTTTACGCATTATTGGTATGCTGAAAAAAGCAATAGCCCCCGTGGCTGCTGACATTGGCATACAACATATATGGGGCGAACTCACCCTCACCATATTTGCTATAATTTTAATTATCGGTATTATTTTATTGCTTGGCCTGCTGATGCAGATCACCGTAGTTGCCAGTATAAGTACACAGGTAGAAGATATCATATTAAAATTTATCCCCTCACTTAACCAGATAAAATTATTGGCTGCTGATAGCCTGGATCTGGATACAGAAGAGATCAGCTGGCGACCGGTATTAGTATACACCATTGAAAAAGCAAAGTACAACCCGGCATTTATTGTTGATGAAAATGAAGAAATGGTAACGCTGTTGCTTTGTTTGGAACCTAACATAAAAAAGGGAGAGATTTTAATAGTAAATAAGGAAAAGATTAAAATAATCCCCATCACATTTACCGAATTGCACAGATGCAGCAGAGCTGCCGGTAAGGGATATCTTGAAATAATAAAATCTTATAATAGGTCGGTTGGTTCCTAAATTAATTCTTTCGCCTTATTAATCCCAAAAAACAAATGAAATATTCTATTAGAAAAAATATTTTTACAGAATTTCTTGATTTATAAAAATAATGTGTATCATTGTGCCATGAAAAGAACAACAATACAATGCTTTATACCCCAACTGATTTATCAGAGAGGATAGGCTATGTATTGACTTAACATAAACGAAATACTTAAATCCTCTTAGATAAATCTAAGGGGATTTTTTGTTTTAGGGGGGATTTTTCAGGGTAGTATATCAATTGGTTAGATTACTCCGTTTGGAACGGAGAGACTCCCGGTTCGAGTCCGGGTTACCCTACAATAGTGATGGAAATATAACTCAATGGTTAGAGCAACACCCTTATACGGTGACGGTTAAAGGTTCAAGTCCTTTTATTTCCACTAATGGTCAGTTGCCCGAGTTGGTAAGGGTCTCCTCTGCAAAAGGATGGTTCACAAGTTCGAGTCTTGTACTGACCTCTTTATTTTCCTATGGTGCAACGGTAGCACGTCTGATTTTGGTTCAGAAGATCGTGGTTCGAATCCATGTAGGAAAACTTTGATTTTGAATGAAGTAATTTATGTTGCTTTTGGTTGATTTAGGCTGCTGATGGCAGGTAGGGTGAAACATGTCGAAATTAAAGATATTTCTTTAATTAAATAATTCAGAGAGGGCAGATGTTATAAAGCCTGCAGATCATTTAATCTGCAGGCTATATAGCATCATATCATTAGTTAAACGTGAAGCCAATCTGTAAGTTTAAGCCTATAGTAGCGGCTTCGCTTTCTCCAAACCGGGTTGGTAAAGATAAAGCCACAAAATAATTAACATCTTTTGTGCGGGCATAAACCTGGTTAAACACGGGTGTAAAACCGTAACGACCCGAAGTTTCAAACGCTAAACGCGATATAATGGTAAAACCATGATCAAAACGAAACATGGTACCCGGATCAAACAGTAAATTACTCATCTTGCTCGAGCCATTTGAGGCTTTTACAGTTGGCGTAAACTCATAGCTAAAACCAAACCTATCGCTATACAAAACATTAACACCTATGGGGAAACCAATACTGCTGGTATGATTTGAAAAATTAGGCGCAAACTTACCGGTAGATGGTGTAAATGTTTCGAGCGGCAAAATAAAACTCAAATAGCCCACTACTTTAGGATAGGCCGATTTAGCTTTTGCCTTTTGGTAAAGCGTTCCCTGATACTCAATTGAATCGGGGGGAACCACTTTTACCTGGGCATTTGCCTGTCGCGATGTTAATATACCAGCCATGATAAACGTTATCATCATAATTTTGATGGCGATGCCGTTAATGGTTTTACCTGAACTTGCTTGTAGATTTTTTTTCATGTTGCTTTTGTTAATTGTTTTTTAGATGGTTAATTCTTTAGTCGTACAGCTGCCATTATGCTTACAAAGCACCGTAAATAATTAAATTGCAATATAGAACGATTAATAAGCTAAACCGCATGAACCTGTTTCTCAACTGCTATAAAACAATCGGAGGTTGATTCGCAAACAGGGCATAGATAGTTGTATATAGCTTTAAAATCAGTTCCTGCCGGAACGTCATTAACAGGATCTCCGTAATTTTCATCGTAAATACTAAGGCAATTTTGGCATTGATAAATTGTGATGGTTTGCGCATGATCATCTGTTTCCGCTTCCGGAGCGGCACCATGATGCGGCAAAACATTGCCCTCACTTAATAAACCATAATAAAAATCGCACAGGGCTATTAATGATTTACCTAAAGCGGCAGCAGATAAACCCTCCTGGCAAACAACAAAATCTTTAGAATTGGGGTTAAAATCACGGGTATGCAGAATATCAAATAAGCCGGCTTTTATTTTTTTTATGATGATGGATGCCAGCAAACCTGTTTTAGGCTGCATTTTTATAGCGAAACAAAGACGGTAAGTTCGCAGGTCATATTCCTCAAACTCCCGTACCAGTTGTTTTTTAAGTTCGAGGCTTTCTTTGCACTGGTTTTCAAGTTGCCAGTTTAATTCGTTGGCGGCATGCCTTACATTTATCCGGTAATTATTAAGGATAACACCCCAGTCTTTCCTGTCGGTTTCATTTATTCCTTTGATTAAAAAAGATTTCCAGGGTGTTGTGTATAGCTGGCCTACACGCGTTTTAAGGCATATGGAGCAAACATCCTTTAAAAACGATATCGGGAACAATTCATTCCGGCGGTAAATCCCCAGCCAGTATTTCCCATTTACATATTTATTAAACCCTTCATAATATTGCAGCGAAAAATCAGGCAGCTTTAGAGGTTCCGTTACCTGTTGTTTGATAAAATTATTACCGGCTGCAATTTTTTCATGAAACAAATGGTAATTGATCTCAGGCTGATCATAAAACAACTCCCTGTTACCTAATGTTACTTCCTGTGCAACCTTACAAAAAACCGGGATATCATCTGAATAAACAAAATAAGGCCAGCAATACAGATCATTTGTTTTCGGGAACCTGATATATAAATACCAGTAATTACTTACATCCGAACTTATAAAGTTGAAATTCCCGCTAAAAAATGGCACAAAGGTTTGATGCCTGTCTACCAGGTTCACCTTCAATTCGGGCTGAAAGTTAAACAGATCGAATATATCCTTATACACACCTTCTTTGAGCCAGCTTTCAGCATTAAAAATATTATCGGTTACATATGAACTGATCACATTCGGAAACTGATCAGTATTTACCTCATAATCAATGGCTGATTGCAGCATTGCCAGTTCCAGGTCTTCGAGCCGGTTTTGTGGTATGCAAAAATACAATTGCTGCCTGTTACCTACGCTTATTGCATCGGCACCGGCATTTTCGGCAATCTGCAATATTTCGTAAAGGTCGCCTGCTGATATTACCCCTCCCGGCAGGTTTACTTTTACACAACAGGTTTTAATTTTTTCCATTTTTTAACTGATTAAACAGTGGCTTTTAAACTTTCTTCCAACAGGCGTTTCACTTCCGGCCTGCACGATCCGCAGCCTGTACCGGCTCCGGTGGTATCGCACAATTCCTTTAGCGTGTGGCAGCCTGCGGTTATTTTATTGAGGATATTTTCGCTGCCCACATTATTACAGCTGCAAACCAGCTTACCCAATATGGGTTCAACCTTATTGCCGCTTCGTAACAACTGTATGCGCTTTTCATTTAATTCGGTTTTATTACCAATAAGCGCCCGAAACTCCTGGAACTCGCTTTTATCGCCGATGAGGATAGTACCCACCAGTTTATCTTCATGAATGATGCATTTTTTGTAATAGCGCTTAGCCTTATCAATAAATACTATCTCCTCATAGGCCTTATCATCCGGGCATTCAGACAGGCCGATACTGCACAAGTCGAACCCATGAATTTTTATGATATTCATGAAAAGGCTGCCTTTATAATAGCTGGCAATATCGCCATTCATATATTTGGCTACTACCTCTGCCTGTTGCTCGGCAGCGGCCGTAATACCGTACAGCGTACCTTCAAATTCAGCTATTTCACCAATGGCATAAATGGAGGGATCGTTGGTTTGCATGCGCTCATTTACGATGACACCACGTTTTATAGTGAGCCCGCAGGCTTTTGCAATTTCAAGATTTGGTGTTGTGCCTATAGCCAGTATCATGGCATCACAATTTATTTTGCGGCCGCTTTTAAGGCCTATGCCGGTTAATTTCGACCTGCCGTAAAACAACTGCACTTCATCATCATAATAAATATCGCAGCCTTGGTCTACCATCTCCTCATGCAACAGCTGGCTGCCCAAAGCATCTAACTGCCTGTTCAAGAACCGCGATGTACGATGGATAATGGTGATACGGATACCTATTTCGCGCAGCGAGGCTGCCATTTCCAGCCCCAGCAAACCACCGCCCACTACAACTACATGGCCGTTTTTAGGCACATGTTTTTTAAAGTTATCGGCATCGTTACGGCTGCGCATGCTGAATATACCCGGCAACGATGGCGTGTTTTTGGGGATAGATGCCCTGCTGCCGGTAGCGATCAGTAAAACATCATAATCCGTTTTTATTCCGCGCGAATCGGTAACCTGTTTGTTTTCCCGGTCAATTTTTTCAACACTTACCCCCCTCAGCAACCTGATGTTATAGGCGGGTTCTTCGCTGTCCTTCATTTTTACCAGCTGCTCCCATTTCTGCTCGCCGCTGATATAATCTGGCAGCATTACCCTGTTGTAAAAAGGATGGTTTTCTTTGCTGAAAATGGTTATCTCATCATCAGGATTTAACTCACGGTATGATTTCACGAAACCATAAGATCCAGCCCCGGCCCCAATCACCACTATGCGCTGAAACGGCTTTACATACTTCTGCACGTTAACGGCACAATATTTAAAATCCGGCTCCTTCGATATCGGGTCGACCCTATCGCTGGTGAGGTTATTGGCCCGGTTAAGATCGTTGCCCAGTATTTTACCCCAGTGCATCGGCAAAAACACAACGCCTTTTTTTATTTGTGCCGATATTTTTGCCTGCACCATTACTTCGCCCCTGCGCGAAGTGATCAGCGCTATGTCCAGTTCCTTCAAACCCAATACTTCAGCATCATCAGGGTGGATCTCTAAAAAAGCTTGTTTATAATGCTGATTAAGCTTGTTTACCTTACCCGTTTTGCTCATGGTATGCCATTGATCGCGGATCCGACCGGTGGTGAGGATGAACGGAAAATCATCATTGGGCAGTTCGCTGGTCAGCGTATCCGGCACTGCACTGATGAGCGCTTTTTTTGATGGGCGATAGAAACTATGATCGGTAAATAACCGGGGTTGCCCATCCGGCGGGCCTTTCTTTTTGTAGGGCCATTGTACCGTTTTACGTTCTTTTAATATATCGTAGTTTAAGCCGCTTATATCTATATTGGTTTTGGCAGTTAGTTTAGCGTGCTCGGCATAAATGGCTGCCGGGTTTTCAAAATCAAAACCCTTATATCCTATTTTGCGCGCAAAACGGCAAATGATCTCCGCATCGGCAATCGCTTCGCCCGGTGGCTCTACTATCTTGTTCAGGTAACTTATGCGCCGTTCGGAGTTGGTCATTGTCCCCTCTTTTTCGGCCCAGGCAGCAGCGGGCAGGATCACATCAGCATAAGCCAAGGTTTCCGGCTTATTACTGATCTCCTGTACCACCACAAATTTCGCTTTTTTCAAAGCCTCTTCCGCCAAACGGACGTTCGGCAAGCTGGTTAATGGATTGGTGCACATTATCCAGATGGCTTTTAATCGCCCATCATTTAATGCCTCGAACATTTCAGTAGCCGTTAACCCGGGCTTAGGTTGAATGGGTTTTCCACCCCAAAACTTTTGTACTTCTTCCCGATGCAGGGGATTGCCCAGATCTCGGTGCGCGGGCAGCAGATTAGCTAATCCCCCAACTTCCCTCCCGCCCATAGCATTAGGTTGGCCTGTAAGCGACAACGGCCCCGCCCCCGGTTTGCCTATATGCCCGGTGATGAGGTTTAAATTAATAAGGCTCAGATTTTTATTTACACCGATGGCGCTTTGGTTAAGCCCCATCGTCCACATGGTGATAAAACCTTTGGCTTCGCCGATGTATTTCGCTGCAAGGCGGATATCGCTTTCGCTCAATCCGCATATTTTTGCAGCGTCAAACAAACTATTTCGAAAAACAATTTCACTATATAATTCAAACCCCTCGGCGTGATCTCTTATAAAATCAAAGTCGATATCGCCATTCTCGATCAGCAACCTACCGATAGCATGATTAAGGGTAATATCCGTACCGGGGTTTATTTGCAGGTGCAGATCAGCATTGGCACATGAATCAGTAACCCGGGGATCCACTATGATGATCTTTACAGCCGGATTAGCTGCCTTATGCGCCTCCACCCTGCGCCATAATATGGGGTGGCACCAGGCAGGGTTACCGCCCATTACCAATATACAATCGGCCAGTTCAATATCATCATAACAAACCGGTACAGCATCTTCGCCAAGGGCAATTTTATAAGCCGCGACAGCACTGCTCATACAAAGCCGGGAGTTGGTATCAATATTATTGCTGCCAATAAACCCTTTCATCAGTTTATTAACTACATAGTATTCCTCCGTTAGACACTGGCCCGATGCATAAAAGGCGACTGAATCAGGGCCATATTTATCGATGAAGGTTTTAAAGACCGCCGCGGTACGGTCAAGCGCTTCGTCCCAGCTTACGCGCTGCATGGGCATACTTTTATTGTAGCGCATTTGCGGATAAAGCAGCCTGTCGCTTTTATCATTTACCGTGTAATGCAGGTTCAGCCCCTTGCTGCAAAGCATGCCTTTATTAACGGGATGCTCTTTATTGCCGGTAAGGGTTATGCTCCCGTTCTTTTCCTTATTAACAACCACGCCACAGCCAACCCCGCAATAACAGCAAGTACTGGTTAATTGATCTGTAGGTTGTTTTTTGAGGGCCATAACTTGATTTTTTCTTTCGGATACTTATGCCACACTACCTGCCATCGGACTGGCAACATTTACATCTGCGGTATTTGGTTTTTGAAATCGTGTGATGAGAATGATCACTGATACTGCGATCACAATAAAGCCTATGTAAGTAAAGGCCTGCACATAGGTAATAGCGTCCGACTTAAATAAAAAGCCGAACATCATGCCGCCGAAATTACCACCAGCACCTACAATACCGCTAACCAGGCCCACATTTTTGGAGTTTATAAAAGGCACAATGCCATAGGTTGCCCCGTTTGACATTTTGAGGAAAAGCGCGAATGTTAACATAGTAATTATAGCCACCGTAAGCGACCCCGCCTGGGCAAATAAGATGAGGCCAATACCCTCTAAAAGCAGCATACCTGCCAGCAACAGCCCCTTGCCCCGCATACCAAATTTGCCGCCCACCTTATCAGATACGATACCGCCCAGGGCACGGGCAAACAAATTCATAAAACCGAATATACCGGCCCAAAAGCCTGCGGTGCTTTGCGATAGATGGAATGAATCGACAAAATGCAGCGAGGCCACGTTATCAAATGTTAGTTCCATCCCGAAACACATGGCATAGCCTATAGTTAACGCCCAAATCCTCCAGTCGGCAAGTACCGACCAATCTGTTTTTGTTGATTTGCCCACATTATATCCCACCTCATCGTAATTACCGTTGGGGGTATCCTTGGTATACTTCCAATACAGAAAAGCGATGATCAGCATCATTACTCCCGGCACTGTCATGGCATATCGCCAGGCCTCAGCCTTGGTGTAACCGAAGCCTACTATGGCTGCGAATATTAATGGCATTACCATATTGGTTACACCGCCGCCCAGGTTACCCCAGCCGCCTGTTATGGCATTTGCAGTCCCTTTTAATTTAGGCGCGAACATCATTGAGGTGTGAAACTGGGTAATAACGAACGATGCTCCTATTACGCCAATAGCCAGGCGAAATAGTAAGAATGTGGTGTAACTATGTGCGAGGCCTACCAGGAAAACCGGCAGCGAGCCTATCAGCAAAAGGCGTATAGCTGTTTTACGCGGGCCCCAGGTATCGCATAGCTTACCTATTAAAAGCCGGGCAATTATTGTTGCCGATACCGACGCGATGATACAATTACCTACCTGCGCTTTGGTTAAATGCAGTTCGGCACGAATGGTGGGCATTAAGGGGGCCAGGCCAAACCAGCCAAAAAAGCAAACGAAAAACATAAGCCACGTAATGTGGAAGGTTTTCATTTGTACGCCTTTCAGCGAAAATATATTAAGTTTACTAAGTTGATTTTCCATAATAAATTGATTTGTAAATATTTATCCGACAGTCACTGCGTTAATTATCAAACTGAAAAGAGAAGATCGTGGCAATACGATTCCAGAAGACGTATTTCGTCCTTTGATGTTGAATCACCTATGATATTGCCAGGAATAAAATCTATTCTCCCGCTATGCGCACTGCTGCTGGTTTGGGATATCTGTTTTAGAGAAATAAGTTGATTTTATGGTTTGATAAACGCTATGGCGTAAAATATTTACTGTTTTCACATCAGCATTAGCCAAAATTTTTGGAGGCGTTGATTTTTTTGATAGTGCCCGGGCCGTGACGGTAAGAAAACACGACGAAAACAATAGAAATAGCGCGATCATGCGCTGATTTGATACATTTTTGTACATTTGAGTAAGTTTTTTATTTGTTAAAGCAATGAAAACTGTTTAACCCTGTCTGGGAATGCGACCTCCCGGCAGGGCTTTTTTATGCATTATATTTTTATTTTATCCATAAACAAAAAATTTCGACTTAAATTTCACATTCACTGTGATAAATATAACTCATTTAATGTTTTTAAGCAATTTTTTGATTTAAAAATGAACACTTTTATGATAAAAGCAATAACCATCATAAAATAGTAGAAAAAAATAAGATAATCACAATAATAAAAATCAATATTTAGATAAATAGATAGTTTTAAATAGATTAAACATAAATAAAATTGCCTATATTGTAAATAATGTATTATTTATCTAATTTTAAATGAATAATTAACCACATTTAAGCCAAATGACCTATATTGCACCAGTTATTTTTTGACAGACTTTAAAAAAATAAAAAAACTGACCTCTATATGAAAAAAAAGCTAATTACATGTGACATGAATAGCTGTTTTTTGTGCAAAAACGTACTTCCTGAATGGAAAGGCGCAATTGCTGCTAACAAAAAGAATTTTTTTGTAAAAAAAAATGAGGTCATATTTGAAGAAGGCGACCCGGTAAAGGGAATCTATTTCGTAATTAGCGGTAATATTAAAGTACACAAAAAGTGGGGGCAGGATAAGGAAGTTATCCTAAGATTTGCATCCAATGGCGCTATCTTCGGTCACCGGGGCCTCGATACTAAAATATACCCCATATCAGCTACCGCACTTGAGGATGGAATAGTCTGTTATTTCGATCTTGATTTTTTTGAGGCTACCTTAAAAGTGAATAATGAATTCACCTACCAGCTGATGATGTTTTTTGTAAAAGACCTGCAGGAATCTGAAAACAAGATGCGTAACCTTGCCCATATGCCGGTTAAAGGACGCGTTGCCCAGGCCCTGATCTATTTAGAAAAACAATTCGGCCTGAAAGAGGATGACTTTATTAATATCCGTTTATCCCGGCAGGACCTGGCATCGTTTATCGGCGCTACTTACGAAACCGTATTCAGGGTGATAAACGAATTGCTTAATGAAAAAATAGTAGTAGTTCATGACAAATACATAAGGGTTATAAACGACCAGAAACTACTACTATTAACTACCGACGAAGAAGCTTAAGCAACTAATCTACCCCGAGCCCAATATATACCCGGCCATCCAAAACCCGCACCGGGTACGTTTTTATCTGGAATTCATCACCGTTCAAACATTCGCCACTTAATAGCGAAAAGGTTTTTTTATGGAAAGGGCAAGCCACCTTGGGCTCGCAATTATCACCCTCACTGCCTATCATCCCACGCGATAAAACCATTTGCTGCTTGTGCGGACAAAGATTCTGCGTGGCATACCACTCGCCGCGACGGGCAAAATTATATATAGCTATCTGTTCGTTACCATGTTTCACACACGCCCCGCCATTGGCAGGCACATCATCTGCATAGCAAGCCAAAACCCATTTAATATCTACTATTGTTTCCATTCGAATTCTGTTTAATATTATAATTAATCCAAACTTTAATTACCATTTAGCCTTGATCTGCTCACGCATCGGCTCAAACTGAATTGCCGGGTCTTTTTCCTCTGGCGCATTAACAAAATGAACAAAGCGTTTACGCAAATCATCATTCTCTACCACTTCCTTCCATTCACAATGGTAGGTATCAACCAAATTCTGCATCTCTTCTTCCAGTTGTTCATTTATATCCAGGCTATTATTGATGACCACATTTTTCAGATAAGCAATACCGCCATCCATCTTATTTAACCAGGTTGCCGTACGCGTAAGCGGATCAGCTGTTTTAATGTAGAACATCAGGAACCTGTCTAAATACTTTATGCAAGTTGCGCTATCAATATCCGTAGCCAGTAACTGCGCGTGCTGTGGCTTTGAACCGCCGTTGCCACATACATATAAATTCCATCCTTTTTCGGTGGCTATAATACCAAAGTCCTTTGCCTGGGCCTCGGCGCATTCGCGCACACAACCACTAACACCTCCTTTTAATTTGTGCGGCGACCTCACCCCTTTATAGCGTTCTTCAATTTCAATAGCGAAGGACACACTATCATGCAAACCAAACCTGCACCAGGTGCTACCCACGCAGCTTTTCACCGTACGTAATGATTTACCGTATGCATGCCCGCTTTCAAACCCCGCTTCAATCAACTCTTCCCAAATTGCCGGGAGATCATTTAAATGAGCGCCAAACATATCAATACGCTGACCGCCGGTTATCTTGGTATAAAGGCCATATTTTTTTGCGACCTGCCCAATAACGATCAGTTTATCCGGCGTAATTTCACCGCCCGGGATACGTGGCACCACCGAATAGGTACCGCCTTTTTGAATATTGGCCAGGTAACGGTCATTACTATCCTGTATGGTATGCTGCTTTACGATCACATCGTTCCATAAACCAGAGAGAATGCTTGCCACTGCCGGCTTACACACCTCGCAACCATCGCCTTTGCCAAAATGATCCAACACCAGGTCGTAATTTTTTAGCTTGTTGATCTTTACCATATCAAACAGTTCCTGGCGCGAGTAGTCGAAATGCTCACATATAACATTTTTAACATACTGGCCGTTAGCTTTCATAGTACCGGCTATCAGGTCTTTAACCAGCGGAACACAGCCGCCGCAGCCCGTTCCTGCTTTGGTACATTTCTTTATCTCATCAATACCCGAGGCACCGCCATTAACTGCCGAACATATAGTCAGTTTACTTACCGCCTCGCACGAGCATATCAGCGCATCATCGGGCAGGCTCATCACACCTGCACCTTCAGCCGCCTCACCACCCCTCGACCCTAATATCATATCTTCGGGATTCGGCGGTAAAGCAATTTTATTATTTACGGTTTGCAATAATATATTGTATGCTTCGGCCTCGCCAACCAAAATACCACCCAGTAAATACTTGCCATCGTTACTGATATTGATGCGCTTGTACACACCCTTATGGGTATCCTCAAACACAATAGTGCGGCAATCGGGCTCGGTAATAAAGGCATCGCCAAAGCTTGCCACATCTACACCTATCAGCTTTAGCTTCGTGCTCATATCATAACCATAGAAGGATTTATCGCCTCCGGTTAAATACGTCACTACGATATCAGCCATTTCGTAACCCGGAGCAACCAGCCCGTATATCATGCTGTTGTAGAGCGCGCATTCACCTATAGCGAATATACACTCATCGCTGGTTTGCATTTTCTCATTAACTACAATACCACCACGACTGCTTGTTTGCAGGCCCGCAAGCTTTGCCAGTTCGTCGCGTGGACGTATGCCCGCTGATATCACCAGTATATCTACCGACAGAGAGGTATCGTCATTAAATTTCAGCGACTCTATTTTATGCTCACCGGCAATTTCAGATGTACTTTTGTTTAAGTGGATGGTTAACCCAAACTGTTTTAGTTTTGATTGCAGCATGGCACTCCCGGCCGAATCGATCTGCCTTGGCATAAGGCGCGGCGCAAATTCAATAACATGAGTTTCTTTAATCCCCAGATCTATTAAAGCCTTTGCAGCCTCGAGGCCCAATAACCCGCCGCCCATTACCGCACCTACTTTTGCATTAGTTGCGTAGTCTTTAATCAGGTCGAGATCATCAATGGTACGGTAAACGAATACGCCATTTTTCTCAACACCTTCTATATTGGGCACAAATGGGGATGAACCCGTTGCCAAAACCAGGTAATCATATTTTATTACAACTCCTTTTAAGGAGTGTACAGTTTTATTAATGCGGTTAATTTCCTGAATAGGATCATCCAGATGGAGAACAATGCCATTATCGGCATACCAGGATGAAGATGAAAGCGACAGATCATCGGCAGACTTGCCGTTAAAGTATTCGCTCAGGTGCACCCTGTCATAAGCGATCCGGGGCTCTTCGCCGAAAACAATGATGTTGAACTGATTTGATCTGGCTACAAGTTTTTCACAAAACTTATAACCCACCATTCCATTTCCAACTATAACAATTGTTGGTTGAGACATAGCAGTTTATTTAAATGTTAAAGCAATTAATCACCATAAACACATTTCTGTTGCGACCAAAACGCGTTTACATAACAATAATACTCAATTATATAATATATATCAATATTTAGAGGGATAATTTTTATAATTTTTTGGTCATTTTTATGATTTTAATAATATTTAAATTGTTTTATAATTAATTTTTATCAAAATTTTATGATGTAAATCATTTTATAAGACTTAAATTTGATAAAACCAATCAAATAATTGATTTTAGTTAAAATAGATAAAGTTAAAATGGCTTTTTAACGAAGAAACAACTCATATATAATGGAGAACAGTAAAATATTTCCTGAATTATTTGTTTTAGGTGCCGGTCCGGGCGATCCTGAATTAATTACCATGAAGGGATACCGGGTTTTAAAGGAAGCTGATGTTATATTATATGATAATTTAGCCAACAAGGAACTTTTAGCGCTTGCAAAAGCCCATTGCGAACTGATTTACGTTGGCAAGCAACCTTACGGTAGTTATACGCCACAGGAAACCATTCATGAAATGATAAAACATTATGCCTTTACAAAAGGCAAGGTGGTAAGGCTAAAAGGCGGCGACCCCTTTATTTTTGGAAGAGGTTTTGAAGAGATCATTTATGCAAGGGAACAGGGTATTAAAACCCATTTTATACCCGGTATCACCAGTATGCAGGCCTCGGGGCTCGAAGATATTCCCCTCACCCATCGTGCTATAAGTGAAGGTATATGGATGATAACCGGCACCAAAAAAGATGGTACGCTCTCATCAGACCTGAAACTTGCCATGCAGAGCAACGCCACAGTTGTTATTTATATGGGGATGAAACAACTGGCCGTAATTGCTGCTACCTATACCGAACAAGGCAAAGGGAAAACTCCTGCTGCAATAATTCAGCATGCATCGCTGCCGCAGCAAAAAATAGCCACTGGCTTTGTTGAAGATCTGCCGGAAATGGCAGCGAAGGACAACCTTACCTACCCGGCCATAATTATTATTGGCGAAGTGGTAAATTTTCATTCAAAAACAGCATAGAACTTATGAAGATCAGGATTAAAGGCAACTCATTGCGTTACCGCCTCACCAAATCGGATATTGATTATTTTTCCAGCAACGGTTATATTGAAGAAACCATCTTTTTCGGAACCCGGAAACTGGTATATGCCCTGCAACAATCTCTGGTGGATGAACTAACAGCTGATTTTAAAGATCAAAAGATTGTTTTATATGTACCTGCAGCTATAATGGAAGAATGGACAACGACAGACCGCGTGGGATTTGAGAACAATAATAGCTCTTTATACCTGCTGATTGAAAAGGATTTTAAATGCCTGGACAATGTAGCGGAAGACCAGAGTGACAATTATCCGAACCCGTTAGCAGCAAAAGGGTAAATAAATTATTTATGTTTTCTTTTTTTATGCGTTAGATATTGTCTTCGGATATGACCATTATCATCAATAAACCAGTTTTCATCCTCATTTTCATACTCAAAGTGGCCCCTTCTTTCTGTCTCGCCACTCCATGAATGATGAAGAATTACAGTCAGATCCTTATTGATGGTTGTAGTTCGCCTAATTTGCCAATGATTATTCCCTTCGCCTGTTTGAGCGTTAATGGCATCAATTACCTCAACCTGGTATGACAGCGTTACCAAGATACCGTCAAGATCGACAACAACAAACTTTGGCGTGGCTGCCACCAAAACTCCTTCCATTTTATAGGTTATGGTATCAGCTAAATTAAACCTGGCAGTAATGCTGTCGGGTAAAGTTCCATTATCATTCATATACTCTGCGCTATCCAAAAAACCAGCACCAAGTTGTACCGGAATTAATTTCAGAGGGATATTAAACAATTTCTTGTTTTTAAATGCTGATAAATTAATGGTAACCGAAGGTTCAGATATCCCGCCTTCTGATTGATAGGGAAACGAAGATTTTGGTAAACTATCCAGATGCCGCATCAACTGCCCACTATCTGTTAGGGGGTACTCCTTCCTGACAATCCTATCCTTTTTAATTACAGGTAATAAAGCAGTTTTAACAGTAGCACTATCCTTTTTTACAACCTTATTAACCTGCTGCCTACAGGCTATTGCAAGCATTAAAATTAAAACACAAACTATTAGGTATCTCAAAATATATGATATAAACAATTATGCTAATGTAGGATATACTGCACTATTATTTTTTAGGATCCCCTGTCTTTTTCGGCTCCGTAGATTTGTGCTGCGATTCAGGCTTCTCCTCATCCGGTGCACCATGTATGTACACATCCTGTTGCGGAAATGGCACTGCGATATCATTTTCTTTGAATGCGGTATCCATAGCAGCTATAACCTCGCTCCTTACAGCACTGCCATCTTTATAATCACGCACCCAAAACTGCACTTTTATAGCAATTGAGCCCGGGTTAAAATCCTGAAACAATACACCGGCCTGGGGGTGCGCATGGATGCGTGTATTGGCAGCAACAATATCCAGTATTATCTTCTTTGCTTTTTCCAGGTCGGTATTGTAAGCTACGCCTACTGCTATCTCCATTTGCCGTTTACTACCGGCCAGTGTCCAGTTTATTAAGTGGGCGTTCAGCAAATCTCCATTGGGTATAACCACGTCCGGGCCATCCCATTTGGATATGATACTGCTGCGGAAACCGATTGATTTTACAGTACCGCCCTGGCCCGAAATCTCCACAATATCGCCCACATTTACCGGCTTTTCAAATGCGATGATAAGCCCGCTCACCAGGTTGTTTACCAACGTTTGTAAGCCGAGGCCTATACCTACGCCCAAAGCGCCAATTATTATGGTAATTTTTTCGAGCGGAAAGCCTGATGCGGCAAGGGCCAGGAATAAACCAGTGCTGATAATGGCAACACGGATCAATAATAACCAACTGCCCACACCCGCTTTTCTGCTCTGCCCATCGTTAACAATTTTACTTCCCGGGGTATCAATACCTTTTTCGGATGCGAAATAGGAAACTACTTTGGAGGCTATTACCGATAGCGATATGATCAGGAAGAATACGAGGATATTATTTATAGTAAAGGAATAATTGCCGATTGTACGGTCATCGAAGAAAAAATCCTTCAGCGGATCAGAGATAAACCTGAATATGTAAAAATTGCGCCCAAATAAAACAAACCAGCCTATTATCAAAAAGAAATAGAAGAGGGCGGGCGCTTTTTCGCCAACCTTATCAAAATTAATATAGAATAGTTTTTTGTCCTGCTTGGTATATACGCCCGAAGCCATGTATAACCCCTCGTTTATCAGCCTGATCGTCCATAAAAATAAGATGCCTATAATAACATTTAAATAGCCGGCGATGAGCAGCGTTTTTGAAAAATTATACCTTCCGAACAGGTTGGCAAAAACCGATATAAACTCGAGTAGCACCAATAGCGCTATAAAATATAGTATCAGCTTTTCGCGCAGTTCATCCTTTCTGCCTTTTATTAAAACCCAAAGGCCAAAAATTCCCCCGGCTGCCGCCAGTACAACCATCCCCCATCGCTCAACCCGCGAAGCCTGTAATATTAAATTATCGGCGCAAGCCAAAATAAAAAGAATAAGAAAGGTTAGCCACACCATCATCCAGTGTTTTGTTATAAAACCACGAAATATAAAGCCTAAACTAATGGAAGGGACTATCCAGAATATGCAGTTAAAAATAAAAGGCGGATCGGGGAAAATAAACTGGCCCAGGCTTAATATAATAACCAGGGCTGATAATACGGTGTACCGCAGTGCCAGGTGACCTTTATTAACATCTACAACCGGCGAACTTTGCTGACTAAGTATATTTTTTAATGATCTTAAAAAGACGATCGCAGCCCCTATCAGCACAAAAATAATGAAGATCCTGCCGGGATAGTTTTGTGTGTAGAACAAGCAGTTAAGCTGGGCCTTAACTGCAGAAAAATGAAGTATTTCGTCAAAGGGGCGTACATAACCAACATCGCCCCATAAATTAGCAAACTCCCTGTTAAAGGTTTTATACGAAAGTTCATTTTGATAACCCTCAATCTCGGCAAGTTGTGCACTCAGGTTAATTACCCGTAAATTAGCTTTATCCTGTAATTTACTTACGTTGTTAATTGCATATTTTAAAGCTGTATCAACCGGGCCAATCTCTTTAACTACAATAATAAGTTTCTTCAGGTATTTAGCAATTTGTACGGAATCCTTCGGGAAATCATACACAGCGGAATCTGCATACAATGAATCCAGTTTAAACCTATACGTCACCAGGTCTTTTTCGTAAGTATCAATCTCCTTTTTACGCTTTTCGGTTCTGTGTAATAATTCAATTAATATTTTTGATGTGGTTGAAAGGTTCCGGTGGGTTTGCGAGGTGCCCATATTAACGAAAATGCCATCCCCCACAAATTTCGACCACCTTTTTACATCCTCCAGTTCATTGTCTATCTCTGCGGAGTCGATGCCTGTTTTAATATAAACTTTAGCTTTCTGCGTAATCTTTTTTATCTGTTCAATCAGCTCCTCCTGCTTCATCTCTTCCTTTTCACGATTAAATAAGGCTACACTATTTTTAGCCTCCTCATTGCTGTTTTTACGCATCCTCGAAACAAAATCCTTTTTTTCGGTATCAACAGTTAATGAATCTTTAGGAAGAACTGTTTTTTGGGCGAGGGCTGTAAGTGAGAAAAAGATGGACGATAAAATCAAAAGGACATTTTTGCTATATCCGTAAGCTGATCTATTATACCTGTTACCACGGCTTACAGCAGGCAGGGTATAAAAGCCGGATGATTTACTAACAGGTACAGCCATACGGTTTAGTATTGAGAAAGTAATTTAGGCAAAATTTATGTAATACAAGTTTTTAATAAACAATTGGCCTACCGTTTTGGTTTAGAATTGTACATCATTGTTTAATTGATCCTATGAAAATAAAAAATTGGCAGCTGGCATTGGCGCTTGGTGTCGGCACGGCAGCGGTCGCCATGAGTTTTGCTTCCTGCGTGTCCATCCCAAAAGGCGCTAAGGCCGTAACTCCGTTTGATAAAGACAAATACCTGGGCAAATGGTACGAGATAGCACGCATGGATTTCAAATTTGAGAAGAATTTAAATAACGTTACCGCTACGTATTCACTTAAAGACAATGGCTTGATAAAGGTTGATAACCAGGGCTACAACTACGTTAAAAACGAATGGAAGCAAAGCATTGGCAAGGCAAAATTTGCAGGCGATAATAATGTTGCGCAACTAAAGGTATCTTTCTTCGGGCCGTTTTATGCAGGATATAATGTGATAGCTATCGATAAAAATTATCAATATGCATTGGTAGCGGGCAATAATTTAGACTATCTTTGGATATTATCGCGCGAAAAAACTATTCCTGAAAGCATAAAAGCTGATTATTTGAAACAGGCTGATAATATTGGATTTGATACCAGTAAATTAGTGTGGGACAAACATGATAAGTAGGCCGGGTACGGTAAATTAAGATTTTTATAAGCAGTAAAAACCTTTAGTATCTGTAAATAGCTTACCTGTTTTATGCAGCGTTACTTATAAAGAAAGTGCATTTAAACCATAATTTGGTGATTTTAATTATTTTAGATGGAAAATAGACCGAATTTTTAGCATATTTTCGTATCATTTTAATTACGCTCAGTTTACAATTCTTTGAGTATCTTTGCAGTCTCAGGCACTTTAGGCGAATTCCTTTCTAACTTCCCTGCCCCTTACGTTACAACATGAGACAACTTAAGATAACCCAATCCATTACCAACCGTGAATCGCAATCACTTGATAAATATTTAAGTGAGATTGCGAAAGTGGATCTTATTACTGCACAAGAAGAAGTTATCCTTGCGCAAAAAATCCGCGAAGGCGACCAGGTAGCTTTAGAGCGTTTAACTAAAACTAACCTGCGTTTTGTGGTATCGGTAGCAAAACAGTACCAAAATCAGGGCCTTACTTTAGGCGACCTGATAAACGAAGGCAACCTTGGTTTAATAAAGGCTGCTAAACGTTTTGATGAAACCAAAGGCTTTAAATTTATATCATACGCCGTTTGGTGGATCCGCCAATCAATACTTTCGGCTGTTGCTGAACAATCGCGCATTGTGCGCCTGCCATTAAACCAGGTAGGTTCATTAAGCAAGATCCGTAAATCATCATCAAAACTGGAACAACAGTTTGAGCGTGTACCAACGCCCGAAGAACTGGCTGAAGACCTGGAAACTACTGCTGATAAGATCTCTGATGCATTATCAAATTCCGGTCGCCACATATCTGTTGATGCGCCATTTATTACAGGCGAAGAAAACACCTTACTGGATGTATTGCAAAGCAGTGATGCAGCTACCGATGATGACTTGATGACAGATTCGCTTACCCAGGAGATTAAACGCTCATTAGGTATTTTAGCTGAACGCGAAAGACAAGTGATCATATTATTCTTTGGGTTGAACAGTACATCTGCACATTCACTGGAAGAAATAGGTGAAAAATTTGATCTTACCCGCGAGCGTGTTCGCCAGATAAAAGACAAAGCATTGCTTCGTTTAAGACAGAATTCAAAATCGCGTTTGCTGCAATCATATTTGTAAGCAATACGTGTAATACAACAAAAAAGCCATAAGTTAACCGCTTATGGCTTTTTTGTTGGCCTATAGCGCCCTTTTCATATTTCTGCAAGCGCCCGCCTGTGGTTTTACAGCAACAAAATCTATATTTATTAAAAATAATTTGCTTCGGCTCTAAGTTTTCTCACCCCCGTGCGACTAATTCTATAAATACTAATAATTGAAAGATCAATTTCTGTTACTTGTTACTGAGAACGAGGGCCTCATCTTTAAAGTTTGCAATATGTATTGCAACAATAAGGAGGATAAGGAAGATCTTTTTCAGGACATTGTTCTGCAATTATGGCGCGCATACCCAACGTTTAAAGGCGACTCGAAAGTTACCACCTGGATGTACCGCATTGCTATTAACAATGCCATTACACGGTTAAGAAAGGAAAACAGGCGGGAAAAATTTGCTGAACTTGATGGCGACGCATTCGAGGTACCGCATACTGATAATGGCGACCTGGAAGAACGAATAGCCGCCATGTACGAGGCCATAAAAAAGCTAACAGAAATTGAACGCGCCATCACCATGCTGTATATGGATGATTGCAGTTATAAAGAGATCTCGGAGATCATGGGCTTATCTGAAACTAACATTGGCTTTAAATTGAATAAGATAAAATCCAGGCTAAGAACACTTGTAAATACTTTATGATATGGAACTAGATGAATTTAAAGTGTACTGGCAAAAGATCCAGCAACAGGAAAACGAACAACAAAAACATACACCCGAAACATTAAATAAAATCATTATGAAAACTATAACCACGTTATCAGAGATCCAACAGAAAAATATTTTTTGGAACAATTTTGCAAAAGCGGTATGCCCGGCTTTAATAGGCGTATTATTAATTAACCTTGGTATAAATTATTTCCTGCCGTCATCCATCACCGGGCACATTTTCCTGCATGGAATTCCGTGGGTTATCATCATGGTGATATTTGCAATTACAACCATGTGGGCATCCAACAAAAACCAGCAGATCTTTAATATCGATACCACCACAAACCTAAAGGAAACGCTAACCAAAGCTATCCGCGATTTTAAAAAGTTTCAGATCCTATCAAACGCCATCTACGTATTCCTGTTCCCGGCCTATTACTGGGCGGTTTTTAAATTATTACTGAACCCTATGTTAAAACTGACAGATCATACTACGTTGTGGGCTTGCGTTGTATTGACCATTCTATCCTATATCGGAAACTTCTGGTATTATATTGCGAAATTCCATAAGCGCTTAAAAAGTATGGAAGCTAATTTGAAGGAGTTGGGGGAATAGTAAGTTGCCGGTGGGGACACCGACAACGGGAGATGAACGTTTTTTTAATATCAAATACAGGGTGTCACCCCGAGCGCTAGTCGAAGGGTGAGCGCAGAGGCCTTTGCCCGCATACTTCGACTAGCGCTCAGTATGACAGCCAACCTTTCAAAAGTCTGCTGTCTACCTTAAAACTTAAACCCAGCCCCTATGTAAGGATAAACACCTTCCTTGGATGCGCCAACCACTACCTGCACCATAAATAACTGCGCCGGTAAAAAGTAAATACCGCCGCCGTAGCCATCGTGCCATTGGTTGGATGATTCGCCGGGCGACCATACCCTGCCTATATCATTAAAGCCGATGATACCTACCGTACCAGGTAACAGGTACGAAGCATACTGAAACAATTTAAGGCGCAGTTCGAAATCATCATAAGCCATTGTTTTACCGGTAAAGCGACCTAAATAAAAACCGCGCAGATTTGGGTTACCACCCAGTTTAAATTGCTGATAAAATGCCGCGTTGCCGAATGTAGTTCCACCGCCTATCCTGTTGGCAATTACAAATACCGAATCCTTACCGGGGTTGATGTACGAACTGAATTCCGTTTGTACTTGCCCGTAATCATGGTCGCTGGCGTTAAGCTGTTTCATGCCGGTGAAACTGGTAGTCCAGTTAACACCATTATGGGGCAGGAAGCCTTTATCGCGGGTATCTAATACTACCCCTGCAACCACACCCGCATAAGTTTGTGTGCTGAAGACATTTTGATCAGGATGCTCCTGGTTATATACATTTAGGTATCTGTCCTTATTATCGTCATCATCGCCATTATAGTATTGGGCGGCCAGGCCTGCGCTTACTGTCCATTTTTTATCGTAAACGTGTTTTAGTCTTACATCGGCATTAATATAATCATACACATCGCGGTAGTAGTGGATTTTCTCCGAACCCTCATTAACAAAAACGCTGTTATTGCCTACCCCGAAAAAGTTACTGTTATAATTAGGGCCTTTGCTTAGCACATTTACTACCAGGTCGTTATTGGCGACCACCTTTTTAAATTCGCCAACGTAGTTTAGTAATAAAGAGCTCACCCCAAAGCCATAGCTAACCGTTAAACTTTGCCTTGAGGCATAAGGATCTTTTCTGAAACCCTGCTTTTGATAAGTAAAATTGGCAATTATCTGGAAGCCGTAGTCATCGCTATAAGTAAATACAGGCAGCGGCAACAGGTAATCGTATTTATAATCAACAATATCATGTTTATTTACGCCCGTATCGGTCGACGTACGCAAGTGCGCCTGAGATGATGGAGGCAAATTATTTTTCTGATCGGAACGATCATAGATATACCTGCCGCCTTTACCGCTTATAGTGCTATCAACAGTATAAGTATCCTCATCGCTACCACCAATCATTCTCACTTTTATAGGCGAATTATTGAAACCATGTACGGCGAATATGTCATTACCGCCCATGCCGTAAATGCGGATCTCGTTAGTAACATCCGGGTCAAAAGTCCGCTGGTAGGTCAATTGATCCAGTTTGCCTTTCTTTTTTAGTCCGTTTATTTTTAGTGTGATCTTTCCATCAGGTTCATTGGTGATATCAATATTTTCACGTTTGGAGGATGCCAGTACAGTTACCACCTGTGATAAAAAGCGATAATAGCCTAAAGCCTGCCTATCCAACACATTACGGCGGGCAATTAACTTGCCGATGATCTCAGGGCCGCTTTGTTTGTAGATGGTATCGGGCATAAGCTTAATAGCATCCTTAATTACCTGGTCGGTAAGCTTGCTTTGTACATAGGCAATCTCCTCTTTCCAGTCCTGCTCATTCAATCCGTTTAAGAAATAGCGGTCGAAGTTACGAGCATTCAAGTTCCAGCGGTTAATAGAGCGGATATGGTTACCATAGCTTTGAAACTTTGCCATCAGCAAATATCTCGAAACCAGCCACGGGGCTACGCCATACGCATTGTTATAAACCTGGTCGCGGTCGCGCGGAACGGGCAGATAGGTATTATTTCCGGCGCTGTCCTTCTGTTTTTCAAAGCGCCACTGGTCTTCATGCCTGTCCCAATCGCCAAGCAGCATATCCAGCAGCCGGGCCCTTAAAACCAGTTTCTGATCAATGCGGGTATCGTTATCAGTTTCAATTTTGGTTTTTACCTTGGGTACATTATCCGTTTTTTTAACGTCGAGCGGTTCGCGTTCTTCAAAAAGAAATACCTGGTTGGCAAAATCCTTTCGGTATTGCCCCAGCGCGGGGTCATCGGGCACATAAACAACAACAGGGTGTGCATGTGGTACGCCAAGTGCCTGCGCTAAAGGAGGTACGGTAATAGCCGCGAAGGGATGTTCGGCAGAGATCTGATCCTGCACTATCGCGGCAGCAATGGTTGGCCTTAATGTTGCCGGTAATACTTTATCCGGGTACTTTTGTATCGTTCTTAAAACCCACTCCTTCCCTGTTGGATCCTCCAAACGCAACGATTTGGTTTGCATACCACCACCCAATTGCAAAATCTTCAATCCGCCTTTTTCCTGGCTGATGTGGAACACTTTCATTTTTACCGGCGTGGACCATAATGGCCTGTAATTTTGGCCCAGTAAAAAGCGTTGTGTTTTGCTAACCTGATTGTATTCAGGCTCAATGGCCACGGTTATGCTATCCTGAGTTAGCGGAGACTGTGCCATACTTTTAAAAGTATAGCAGCATAAAAAACAAACCACTAATACTTTAAATATGGGGAGTTGTTTTAAAATTTTATGCATAGAATGATGATATAAGGGTACAGGTATTTATGTTTATTTTAATAAGCCAGCCATCAGGCTTATATCTTTTATTAAAACGGGCATCCCGCTGCCGGGTGCAAGTTTTCTGCGTCTTTAGTAAATACCGCTTGCTTGTGATGAAAGGTCACTATCCAAATGCTGTCGAAATCACTGTCCTTCCACTTTGGAGGATTAGTGATGCCCAGGTATTGTAATAAAGGCGCTATGTTATTATGCTCCCAAACAATAAATATGGTACCGTTTTCATTTAATAATGCTTTGCTTACGCCTTTATAATCCTCTTCATCAAAAGCCGAATTAACAGATACATTATATTTAGCCACAAACGGCGTAATGGTTTGCAGCATGCGTGCACGTTTGGTTTTTTTACCCATGTTCAGTTCCGGCACATATATATTTTGCGGGATACCAAATTTATTATAAAGTACAGCAGGCAATTGTAACGACCTGTTTATACCCTGGCAGTTGAGATTCTCCCCATCTTCAGGCCGCTCCGCATGGCGTATAAAAACAAGTTTAAGCGATTTATTTTGTGCATTTGTATTACAATTTGATAAACTAAACGCCATTAAGAACAGCAGGAATACCAGGTTGACCTTTTTCATAGTGTGTATTCCCAAATTTAACATATTAACTTAATTTATTACGCTAATTAGTTTAATTGCGTGTATAATACATCGTACGACAGGGCATTCTTTTTAAAAACATTTTGTTCGTGCAGAATACCCACCCTAAGGCCTTTTAAACCCGACACACCTTGCAGGTCCTCAATATCAAAGTATTCCGTATCATCGGCCAGGATCCCGGCTGAACGCATAATGTGCAGGTAGTAGCTGTATTCCGTTTCCTCTTCGCTTTTTGAATAAACTATGGTGAGTTTACCCTCCTGCGTTACGCGTTCACCTGTGTTTTTAATGTGGGCCTTATCAATTCGCTTTTTGATCACTTCGTAACGCACATTATATGCACCATCAATATCAAAATGTTTTTCATCCATCCTAAAACGGATGGCAATTGGCGTACTGAATACCAATATAAGCGATGTTACTCCCAACGGATAAGGAAGCGCTGGGCGCAGGTGATACTGCTCCATCTCCATCTCGGCAGTTACCAGCAATTGCCATAAACGCAGGCGGCGCCAGTGCTGATCGCTGTATTCCAATGTAGGTGCAATGGTGGCACCTATGTACAAATTATGTTCTACCCCATCGGTTTTAAAACGCTCGTAATAGTGCGGGTAATACTTTTGGATCTCGTCCTGCCTTCTGTCTAATACTGCTGTCAGGATGCCGTTTATGGAGGTTAAGGTTTGTTCGTAGTAACGGCGGTTTAAATGAAATTCACCGGTTAAGGCATCAACCTGATTAAAGTAGTTTTCAATACTGGCGGTTATAGCTTCGTTGTAGCTATCCTTAAGCAACGGATAAATATTATTTTCAAGATATTCCTGAATATATTGCTCGGTATCTGCCTTAATACCGGCCGACAGGTCGTCAACAAAAACCTTTAGTTCAGTAAGGTTTTGCTCAGCTACTTCGGTGTATTTATAGGCATGCAACTGCTCAATTATAGCAACAAGCTGATTCAGCTGATTCAGCAAGTCGTTCCTTACACTCTGGTTACGCGTGATTGAGGAGTTACCAATATCAACCTGCCCATATAAGGGGTACACATTTTTAAAAACAATCTGTTTTAAAGTGTATGGTTGCCCGGTGTAAAAACTCCTGATATAATTTTTTGCTTCGCGAATAAATTTCCAGTTTACGCTGGGATGCAGTGTAGTATAATTGTTCTGGATTACTGCCTGTATCTTCGTCTGGAACTCATTAACCTTGCGGTCAATAGTATCTACCAGGTATGGCATCACAATATCAAGCTTATGTGCGTTAATACTGTTCAACTCCGTAGGCCTTGAAGAAACCAGTTCTAAAATGCCCAGCAAAATACCATCTTTTACAACGGGGGCCAGAATAAAGCTTTCCACATCCTGCAGGCTAAAATGCTTCGCCATTGAGGCGTCTTTACTACCGGCAATAAATGTGTTGATGTTAGATACCGCAAAATAGGCATGATCCTTCATCAGGCTTTCGTATGACCCGCTGCAAAGTAATCGCTCGCTGTCGTCCTCGTCTTTATCCATCAGCAAAAAACTGTGAACCTGCGAACCAAAGATCGCGTTACTGAATTTTTCTTCGCCCTTATCAAATAAAGCAAAACCCACCCGCAGGTCCGGTATTTTAAATATCGACCTGAATATCAACTCCAAACTTTGCTGTATTGCCGGAGCTACTTTATTAGTGATGAGGCTATCTTTTAATATCGATACGGCATTTTCTGTAGTCACATCAAACAAGGTCATGATAGCGAAGCCCTTCAATTCATAGCTTTGCGCAGGAAAGGTTGCTTTCCACAGCCCGATATTGTCGTAATTATCCAGCAACAGGTTGATATCGGCACCCGACAAAACCGGCGCTTTTTCAGTCGCAATGATCTCTATAAAATCAGCATTATACATAATGCGGTAATGCTTAATAACCCCACTGGCGGTTGGGATATCATAAAAAAGCGGCTGACTAAAATCGAGCGTGGTGCCGTAAAAACGGTTAAGTATAAGGCAGCAGGTAGCTATAAATAACTGGTCATCATCAAATCCACGGATATTGATTTCAAAGTCGGGCCCGGCTTCCTCCAAAATATTCCTGAACCGTTCGGTATAATTGAATATGATGCCCTGGTAAGGCAGGCTTACCGCTTTTATCTCGTTTTGTGTTAAGGCAGCCGGAAAAAGATCGGCCAATAAATGAGAGATGATGGTGGTGTTTTCTTCCAGCTGACTAATGCTGCTGATACCATCCTTTAGTTCAGGGTGAGCGGCAACTTCGTGCAATATTTGTTTGGCCTTCGCGCTATACAACCCATCGCCCGAGGCTGCAATCTCCTCGTATCTTTCAATAATTTTATGAAAAGAAAGCTGAATACTAAGCGGTGTACCAGGAAGTTGCGGAAGGATCATAGTCAGCTGAGATGTTTTAACAAAAATATAAAATTATACTGCTGCATTTGGCATATGATAGTTTTTGACAAATAAATGAGTTCAACACAACTTATTAACAGTCAGTTAAGGTTTCTTTAAGAATGACATGGACAATGCCGAGCCAACACCTAACACCGCGCCCCCGGCAACATCGCTGGGATAATGCACACCCAGGTACATGCGCGAATAGCTAACCGAACCCGCCCACAAATAAGCCGGAACAATTACAAACCATTTGGGATAGGCCATACTTAAAGCCATTGCTGTAGCAAAAGTTGAAGAAGTATGCCCCGACGGGAATGAATAACTGCCCGCTCTGTAAACAGGCGTTATATTAATATTTTGAACAAATGGCCTGCGCCGTTTAACCAGTGTTTTTATGAGCAGGTTTAAACCATAAGATACAGCTGTACTGCTGGCAACAAACAAGGAATTTTGCCTCATTTGCTGATCATGCCCCAGCACACCGCCGATAAACAAACCCGCGGGTATACCAATATCGCCATAACGGTAGGTGTTTGTAAGGAACATAAATACATCTGTTTGCTCGGGCGTGCGGTTGTTTTGCAGGTCGATAAGTACGCGGTCATCAAACTGCTGGATGGGAGATTGTGATTGCGCCTGGGCAAAAGTGTAGTTTGAACAAAATAGCATTTGCAAAAACAACAGCAACATAACAGGTTTATATGCTCTTTTCATCATCATTTAACCAATTTGTTTCAGCAATTTATATATCTCCAACTGCGATTGAACAGCGGGCGTTTCCGGTTCTATTCTTACATTCTCAATGTTCTTATTTAGTAATACTGCTTGTACGTTATCATTAAGCTGCAAGTTAATGATGGATAAGGTCTCAGCCTTGATCTGCTCGTCGTAAATAGGGAAACAGACCTCGATACGGTTGTAGATATTCCGGTTCATCCAGTCGGCCGAGCCGAGGAATACTTCGGGGTTATTGTTATTATTGAAGATGAACACCCGGCCATGTTCCAAATCTCTATCCACAATGCGCCTGATGGTTATATTTTCGCTCATACCTTTAACACCCGGTATCAAACAGCAAATACTGCGGATGATCAACGAGATTTTAACCCCTGACTGTGATGCATCATATAATTTACTGATGAGTACCTTTTCTTCAAGGTTATTCATTTTCAGGGTAATGCCCGCTGACAGTCCCTGTTGTGCATTGGCTATTTCGCGATCAATCAGTTCAATAAAACGGGTTTGCAGGTTAAACTGGGCAACCAGCAGGTTATTAAAGTTTAACTGGTGTTCTGCCGATGGCTTTTTACGCTTGCTCAGGAACATGAACAGTAGTTCCATTTCACGCATCAGTTTTGGGTTGCAGGTAAACAGGATATGATCGGTATAAAACTTAGCAGTTTGCTCATTAAAATTTCCTGTAGCCAATAACCCCGAATAAGCTATCCGATCGCCTTCCAGCGTTTTAACCAGGGCTATTTTAGCATGAACTTTTAGCGCGGTAATACTGTAGATGATCTCCACGCCTGCATCCTTCATTTTTTTGGCCCATTTCAGGTTGTTGGCCTCATCAAAACGGGCCTTGAGTTCAATTACTACTTGTACTTTTTTGCCGCTCTTAGCTGCGCTTATAAGGGCATTAACTATTTTGGAGTTGCTGGCCACCCGGTACAACGTAGTATATATTTCTATTACGTTTGGGTTGATGGCGGCCTCGTTAAAAAACCGTAATACCGAATGATAGCTTTGGTATGGCGTGTTGATGAGGATATCCTTATTTTTCATTTGTGCCGCCAGGCCCGGTTCAAATGCTATTGCTGATGGATTGATAGCGGGCCATGAATCGTAGGAAAGTCCCGGCAGGTTAATATTTAAGGAGAAAAAATCTTTTAAATTATGATAAACACCCCCCTCGGTTACACTGGCACCTTTTAAATCGAACTGGTGCTTTACAAAATGTAATAGGCGCAGCGGTATGCCCGCCTGGTGCAGAAACCGGGTGGCTAAACCAAAATCGCGTTTTTTTAGCTGCTTTTCAATCTGGTCGGATATATCCCCGGAGTATTCATCCTTCAGATCCAGTTCCGCATCGCGGGTTACTTTTATGCTGTAACAGCCTTGTATATCACTCCCGGTAAATACCTTATCCAGATTATACCTTACTATATCATCCAGGAAAGCGATATAGATTTCTTTGTCGATTTTAACAGTAGAAAAACGCGGCAATTCGTCAGATGGGATATTGAGCAGCATGATCTTCTCTTTACCTTCATTATCCAACAGGTTGACCACAAAATACAGCTTGTTATTTTCCGGGAAAAAGTGAGTTTCCTGTTGCAGGTCGACCGGCTGTAAAAAGGCTAAAACTTCGGCTAAAAAGTATTCGGTTGTCTCTTTCTTAAAAACCTCAGGGAAAGGTTGATTATATAGCAGGTGAATGCCCAGTTTTTGATATTGCGGTATCAGCTGCTCCCGCAATATGCGGCCAAACTTTTCCTGCTGCGCATTAATGGTGTCAATAGCTTGTTGCAAAACGGCTGATTGTTCCTCGGCATCTATAGGTGTGTTATCATCTTCGCCAATTCTTTGCAGCGCATGCAGCACCGGCATACGTACGCGGTAAAATTCATCCAGGTTTGATGAGAATATGCTCAGGAATTTCAGCCGCTCCAGCAATGGCACCTGGCTGTTGGCTGCCTCATCCATTACCCGCTCATTAAACGATAGCCAACTCAGGTCACGGTTAAAAAAATGGTAATTCATTATTTATTCTTAACGTGGGGCACCTGAGGCAACGGATGATTGAAAAATATGAAAGCTATGATGAAAGCACATACCGATATGATGAGCCCGAACATAAAAACGTTGTAAGCAATGCGGAGCAAATGGTATTTACGGCCCAATACAACACCCTGCGCATACAAGTCCCGTATCAAACTTCCGTACAGAAAATCCTTTTCCTCCATCATTTTCTGCATGCCGTAGTTAAAATCTTCCAGCTTCATTTTATAAAAATTACCGAAGAATAACAGGTTAACCCTTTTCTCATTCACATCATCCAAAGTAAAAGTGCCTTGCGGGATTGACGGCCGGGTGGATAAAATAGAGAACGTCATGGCGATGAGGCTCACCGTTAATAATATAAATGAGGGAACGATCAGGTAGCCGTAGGCATCCAGTCTTCGCAGTACCAAACTGATAATGGCTGATAAGATAATGGAGTTAACCGTGATCATGATGTGTGCTTTCCTATCGGCCATATCGCTCAATCGCTGGTGATTGCTCGAACTGATCCTGAACATAGTTTCAATCCCCTTATCGGGCTTTTCATCGTCCTTATTTTTACCTTTATCCTTCTTTTTCTTTTTGCCTTGCTCCTGCTCTTCTACCGCTTCGGCAACCGCTAATGGTGTTGATGACTCCTCCTGGGCAACAAGGACTACGGCAGGTTCTTCAACCTGTTCATCCTCCTCATTTTTAGCCAATTTATCTTTCAATTCCTGCAGGTTCTTTTCTTTGGTATCGTTCAACAATAGCCTTGCGTAATCGGTATGGTACTGTTGGCTTTCTAAAAACTTAACCGTTTTTTCGCGCCATTCCGTTTTACTTATAGCTGTGTTATGCAGTATATTGTATTCCTTTAACAGTTTTTTATCTTTCTTAAAAAAGTTATCGGTTCCCAGGTTATACAGGTCGGCATCGCAAATGATCTCTTCAAGCAAAGTGGTTGGCGATTGCGGCATTTTTGTGGCATTTATGCAGCCTGCAATTAGCTTTATGTCTGCATCATCAAGCTGGTGGCCCTTAAAATACGCGGTCGCTATTTTAATTCCTTCATCTTCGTGATTAGTAATAGTAACCATGTATCCCAGATCGTGAAACCAGGCAGCGGCAGTTACAATAAAATAGTCATGATCACTTAACTGGTAATGATTAGCAATTTTGGCAGTCGCATTTACAACATCTTCGGTATGATCTACATTATGATAATTAAAATTTGTAGTATCATGCGCCCTGTAATAGTTTAACACGTAATCTTTTACCTTCTCAAGTAATTTATTGTAGTTCATAGTGATTGAAAAACCTAAATATAATAATGATTAATGGTAATTACTTAAGCATTAAATAATTTGGTATTGGTGTGAGATGTGCTGCAATACCAATTCTTTTTTATGCCAGATAAAAGATTATGCGAAAATGTGTTTGTGATACCAACTGCCTGCCATCCACCTCATTTTATACCAATTTACTACACACCTTGTATTAGTTATTGACTATCAGTAAATTATAATTTAGCTTTGATATATAAACCACGCATCATGAAAAAGCTAATCTTCATAACCGGCTTGTTTTTAGTTACATTAAGGGTTTTTGCACAGGATTGCGACAAATACTATTACATGCAAAAAAACAAAACCTTTGAGATGACTTATTACGATAATAAAGCGAAGGCTACCATAAAAGCAGATTATAAGGTAGATGATGTTACCCATGTAAAAGATACCATTGTAAGCACCGTAACCACCCAAATGTATGGTAAGGACGGAAAAGAAATTGGCAAAACAACCATGGATGTTAAATGCAATGGCGGTGTAATGTATATAGATGTAAACGCAGCCGTACAAAAGGCAATTCAGCCGCAGGATAACAAAAGCGGCGTATCGATGACGTTTAGTCATTCTTATATGGAATACCCTGCTGATCTGCATGTCGGCCAGCAATTCCCGGATGTGAGCAGCACCATGACCGTAGGCACAGCCGACAATCAACAAATATCTACCACCAAAACTACCGACAGAAAAGTAGAAGCCAAAGAAGATGTTACCACACCTGCCGGTACATGGTCGTGCTTTAAGATCACATCAAAAAGCATTACAACCACTACCTATAAAGGTGCTGTAGCCGATGAGATGAATAAAATAAGTTCAGTATTTAAAAAGAAGCCAAAAGAAAATGAAACCACGGTTTACTATGCCCCCGATTTTGGCATTGTAAAAATGGAAATGGCAAACGGTTCAGTGGTACTTACAGCAATAAACTAATATTAAGCAGACAGCGTTGATTAGATTCAGCGCTATACTCCCATCCATTCTTCTATCGCCTTCACTGTATCAGTATAAAACACTTTGTAAGTATCTTCAGTTACGTAACCGATGTGCGATGTGCCCAATACGTTATCCATTTTGCGGAAAGGGTGATCCAGGGGCAATGGCTCGGTATCGTACACATCTAATGCGGCACCGGCTATTCGTTTTTGCTGCAAGGTTTCTATAAGCGCCTGTTCATTAACCAGCGGGCCGCGCGATGTATTGATAAAGTATGCCGAAGGCTTCATAAGCTGCAATTCCTCTTTGCCAATAATCCCTCTTGTGCGGTTGCTTAATACCAAATGTATGGTTACAAAGTCAGCTTCTTTAAATAAGGCTTCCTTGCTTACCAATTGCGCCCCTGCCTGGGTGGCTTTTTCTTCAGTAAGGTTTTGGCTCCAGGCAATTACATTCATATCAAAAGCTTTGGCATATGTTGCTATTTTACTGCCCACCCTGCCCAGGCCGAGGATACCAATGGTTTTCCCTTTAAAATCGGCACCGATGGTAGTTTGCCAGCCATTTTTAAAATTGCTGCTTTCCTGCGGGATGTGGCGGCCCATAGCCATCAGCAATGCCCATGTAATTTCGGGCGCTCCGTTTTCAACATAACGGGTATATTTAAGCGTAATGCCCAGTTCTTCAACCGCTTTTATATCAATAGAGGCATTACGCATGCCAGTAGAAACAATGAGTTTTAAATTGGGTAATTGCGATAGTATATTCCGTGTAAGCGGCGTTCTTTCGCGCATTACACATAGTATATTAAAGGGTAATAAACGTTCAATCACCGCTTTTTCATCAGCTAAATGGTCATGAAATGCCTGTACTTCGGCTTTGGAGGTTACAGTCTGCCAATCGGCAAATTTAAAGGCGACCTGCTGGTAATCATCCAAAACAGCGATCTTAAGCGGCGGGGTAGTGTTCATAATTAATAAATGAGGTAGCGTATTGTAATACAATGTCAAAGTAAGATATGTTTGGGGGAATATGCAAGTCTCCTTATTATCGCTTGTATATTTTAACTCACCCGGTCGTTGCTTCGCCGACCACCCTCTCTACCGACGGTAAAGAGGGTAATTGACATAAAAAAAATGATTTAAATATTCCCCCTACCCTCTTTACCGTAGGTAGAGAGGGTCGACCAGCGCAGCGTAGTCGGGGTGAGTCAACGGAGCGCATTGAAGTTCCGCGTTAGTGATGGCAAGGGTTTAGCCCGACGAAGGAGGGCCGCAGCGAAGCGGAGCCCTGAACAGCACGGGCCGCAGGCAACGCCCAAAGTATCTGAGTTTGAGAAAGTCTGTGGAAGCAAAGGATATCAAAGTTCAAAATTCATTATTTTCAATGGAAATACACTATGGATATATGATTAGGGCGTTACCTTCGGCCCGTGCTATACATTCATACTGCACAGGCCTTAACCACCAGGCCGGTATCCGTTTCTATCACTAACGCGGAACTTCAATGCACTGCGTTGACTCACCTGGTCGTTGCTTCGCCCGACCACCCTCTCTACGCTAAAGCGCAAAGAGGGTAAAAAACATAAAAAATTTATCATCCTCAAACTTTTATCTCAATTTTTAGTTATCGAATTATGGACACAAACAGACTATCACCAACACTTGCAGCTGCCTTAAATGCCCAGATGACTAATGAGGCGCATAACTCACAGATCTACCTGGCTTATGCCTCATGGGCGAGCGATAAAGGGTACGACGGGATCTCCAATTTCCTTTTCAGGCATGCCAATGAGGAACGCAACCACATGATGAAATTTTTGGAGTACATTTTAAAAAGAGGCGCTAAAGTGGTAGTAACCGCCATACCTGCCCCCGGCGATGACCCTACAAGTGTGAATGACTGCTTTGAGAAAGTATTTAAATACGAAGTAGAAAACACCACCTCTATTTACAACATTGTGAACATGAGCCTTGAAGAAAAAGACTGGGCAACCTGGAACTTTTTACAGTGGTTTGTAAAAGAACAAACAGAAGAAGAAACACTGGCAATGGATCTGTTATCGAAAATTAAAGTGGCCGGTGGCGAAAATGCTAATCCCGATGCGCTTTATACGCTTGACTTGGACTTAGCTAAAACACCTGATGATGCTGTGTTGGCCCAGGATGTAACTGTTGAGAAACCGTAAATTATAGTTATAATATTAAAAAGTTCCCGCAGGTAATATCTGCGGGAACTTTTTTGTTTAGGCATGCCCGGTATCTGCGTGCCCTATATCTGTTCCTGTTTCATCGTCGTGCCTTTCAACGGTGATGGTACACTCCGTAACCAGCGCGGCTATAGCGCCAATGGCAGCCATCATAGGCATCAGTAATATGCCTACTACACCGAAAGTTAGCGGAAAGGACGCCAGTTCCTTACCCGATTTATCGGAGATGGTTATCTTTTTTATATTCCCTTCGGCTATCAGATCCTTTACTTTTTTAAGCAGGTTCTCGCCATTTATACTGAATGATTCTTTAGTTCCCATGACTTTATAATTATTAATGTTTATTAATTTGAAAGTAATATTTGTTGGACAGCCATACATTATGTGTTGTTACACACAGGCATTTATTATTTTTGCGTACCTTAATCATTATAATGTATAAAGTATTATTCATATTTCTTTTATTATTCTCTAAACTGATACCTGCTTCAGCGGGGATTGACTGGAAGCTTAATACCGAGAAGGATGGCATAAAAATATACACCAGCGTTGTACCTGATTCAAAAATAAAGGCCATTAAGGTAGAGTGCGAAGTCACCGCGACGGCTTCGCAACTGGTTACTATTTTAATGGATATTAAGAATGCGCCGGAATGGGTGTATCATACCAAATCGTGCGCATTGGTTAAGCAGGTTTCACCATCGGAGCTTTATTATTATTCGGAAGTAACCTTACCCTGGCCTGCTGAGAACAGGGATTTTGTATCCCACTTAACGGTTACACAAGACCCCGATACTAAAATTGTAACCGTTGATGGCCCGGTAGTAAGTAACCTTGTGCCGCAAAAAGATAAGATAGTGCGCATAAGCCACTCCAACGGTAAATGGATAATAACCCCTTTAGGCAACGGACAAATAAAAATTGAATACAGTTTACATGTTGATCCGGGAGGCGACCTGCCTGTATGGCTGATTAATATGTTTGCTACCGAAGGCCCGATGCAGATATTTAAAAACTTAAAAGCAGAACTGCAAAAACCCGCTTACAAAAACGCGACTCTGCCGTTTATCACTAATTAAATATCATTCCTTTTTAACGGCGCTATTTTTAATAAAGATTACCGCCATCAGCGCGCCCAAAAAGCCAAGCGCCGCCGATATACGCATGATATTGGCGTAAGCAGTGATAAAACTTTCGTGGTAATATTTTTCAATAACCACCTTTTCGATTGGTTGAATATTGGCAGGAACCTTTGCATTACCCAGATCAGCGGCTTGTGCCTGTATTTCCTGTTTGTACTGCTCCTTTAGATTAACATCTGCCAACTTATGCTGTAATGCACCTGTAAAAAACAGCACCGCCAATGCGCCGAATATGGCATTGGCAAACACATTGGCTATACGTGTAACCGCGTTGTTTACACCAGATGCCGTCCCCGAAAAGTGATCACTTACCGAACCCATTACTGCCGTGGTTAATGGCGCAACGGTGAATGACATACCCAGTCCGAACACAATTACTCCCGGGAAAAAGGTCGTCCAGTAATCCGCAGGGCCATTGGTTTGTTTTATGAAGGATAAAATAAGCAAGCCCGTACCCGCTGCCGCCGGGCCGATAATGAGCAATAGCCGCGGGCCATATTTATCTGCAAGCGTGCCCGCAAAACGGGCCAGGGAGATCATCATGATGGTAAAAGGCAAAAATGTCAACCCTGATTGCAGCTGACTATAGCCCTGTACCTGCACCATATTCAATGATAAAAATAGCATGCCCGCCCCCAACCCTGCGTACAGGAAAAAGCTAAGCAAATTTGCCCCGCTGAAGGTCGCGTTTGTAAACAATTGCAGTGGCATCATGGGGTGCTTGCTTTTGGCTTCGTTAATTACAAAAGCTATCAGCAGCAATACCCCGGCACTTAGCGTAGTATATACCTGCCAGTTAGCCAGGCCAACAGCCGGAATACGCAAAAAACCAAATGTTATAGATGCCAGGCCCAACGCTATGGTAACGGCACCCGGAAGATCCAAAGCGTGATCCCTGGTTTCGTCACGGCTTTCTTCTACTTTAAACCAGAGCATTACCAGTGCCGCAATACCTATGGGAACGTTTATAAAAAAGATATACCGCCATAAACCCGCATCGCCCAAAGCGCCACCCAATACAGGGCCGCCCATAGTTACCACCGTTGTAAATGCCGACCATGTGCCAATGGCTTTACCCCGCTCCTGTTCATTTATAGAAGATGAGATGAGCGACAGGCTGCCCGGGATCATTAAAGCCCCGCCAATGCCCTGTATGATCCTGAAAACAATTAAAAGTGTTACCCCGGGCGATAAACCGCAAGCTGCCGAGCCGGCTATAAAGATCAATATACCGGCCATAAATACCTTTTTGCGGCCCAGCTTGTCGCCCAGTGAACCGCCGATCAATATCAGTGAAGCCAGCATTAACAGATATGCATTCAGGATCCAAAACAAATCAGCACCAGTAGCCTGCAAGCTTTTTTGCAGCGATGGCAACACTACATTTAGCGCCGTGCTATCAATAAATGCCATAGCCGAAGCCAGTATAGCCGAAACCATAACCCATTTACCCGCAGTACTGCGCAGCGCTACTGTAGCCATAAAATTTTGATTACCAAGGTAAAAGTAAAGCAATTGTTTGGGATAAATGTTTGTTGAGCGTAATGTATTAGTGGTCGGTGAGGACACCGACCACCGGGGGTGCGAGTAATTATACCATCTTCCCCTAACCCTCTTTGCGCACAGCGGAGAGAGGGTCGACAATCCGCTGAACAACGGAGAAGTCGGGGTGAGGTGGCGGAGCGCGAAAAGGTCTGTCGCTTGCCTATTTTAACTCACCCGATCTGCGCTGCGCTGGATCACCCTCTCTATCGCAAGCGATAAAGAGGGTCGGGAAATCTGATCCTTTTCAATTCCTCTCCGTAATAAATCTATTACTACCATAATTTGTTAAAATATCATTACTCTTAAACATTAAATTTGTAATGAGCCTATCAACTCAAATCCTTTTATAAACCATTATACCTCATGAAGAAAGTTATCTTACTATTGCTTGCCACCGTTGGCGGAACAGCCTTTTCTTTTGCACAAACCGATAACACCGTACAGGTTAAAATAAGTAACGGATCATTACAGGGCGTTGTTGAAGCCAGCGGCATACATTCATTTAAAGGTATCCCCTTTGCGCAGCCACCTGTTGCCGATCTGCGCTGGAAAGAACCGCAGCCACCTAAAGACTGGGCGGGTGTACGTGTTGCCGATCATTTTGGGCCGCAGGCTATGCAGGCACCTATTTATAGCGATATGATGTTCAGGAGCGATGGTAAAAGCGAGGATTGTTTGTACCTCAATGTGTGGACCTCGGCTAAATCGGCTAAAGAAAAACTGCCTGTACTGGTCTATTTTTATGGCGGAGGTTTTTCCGCAGGCGATGGCTCAGAATACCGTTATGATGGCGAAGCACTGGCAAAAAAAGGACTTGTTACTGTAACCATTAACTACCGTTTGGGCATTTTCGGCTTCTTCGCCCATCCGGAACTTACCAAAGAATCACCGCACCATTCATCGGGCAATTATGGGTTGATGGATCAACATGCAGCATTAGTATGGGTGCAAAAAAACATAGCGGCCTTTGGCGGCGATCCTGATAAGGTAACTATCGCGGGTGAATCGGCGGGTTCGATGTCGGTATCGGCGCAGGTAGCATCACCATTGTCTAAAAGATTATTCAGAGGGGCAATTGGCGAGAGCGGCGCGGTGCTGGGTAACTTATCCCCTGCGCCATTGGCAAATGTTGAGCAAACGGGAGTAAAGTTCGCACAGAAGGTGGGTGCAAATTCACTGGATGATCTGCGCAAGATCCCTGCAGACAAATTAATGGAGTTAGCTGGTTCTACACATTTCTCTACTACTGTCGACGGCTATTTTCTACCTGAAATGCCACAGGCTATTTTTGATGCAGGTAAACAAATGCATGTGCCGCTATTAGCAGGCTGGAACTCTGCCGAAGTTGAATATCACTCTGTTTTAGGCAATGATTCACTTACAGTTGATAACTATAAAAAGGCGCTGCAAAGATTATATAACGATAAAGCCGATGCCGTATTTAAAGCCTACCCTGCTGCAACCGATGCCGATGTAGCGCAGGCAGCTACCGACCTTGCATCCGATCGCTTTATAGTATTCGCCACCTGGAAATTTACCGATGTGCAAAACCGGACCAGTGGCAAGCCAGTTTACCGTTACCTATTCTCAAAGAGAAGGCCGCCAATGGTGAACGGGCAAGATAATGGCAAATCTATGGGCGCATCACATGCTTCTGAAATTGAATATGCGCTGGGCAATCTATCTACCAATAAAGTTTACGCCTGGACACCTGATGATTACAAAGTATCAGAAATCATGCAAACCTATTTTGCTAACTTTATAAAAACAGGAAACCCGAATGGCAGCAATTTGCCACAATGGGATAAACTGGATAATGCTGCTCCTAAAACGATGGTGATTGATGTAAATAGTCAGCTAATGCCGGTAACAAATACTGCCCGTTACCTCTTGTTGGAAAGTTTTTATACTAAATAATTATTTTTATTTCCTGAAAGTATATAAGGGATTGATTGTCTGCATGATATTTGGTTAACAGGATATTTTTTCTAATATTTGATCAACATTTTCTGTTAACCTTAAACTTATTGCCGCATGTTCACTCCTAACCACCTTTCTATACTTGGCATTATACATACTGCCATCAGTGTGCTGGCCATCATTTTTGCCGTTATTGCGGTGCTACGCGATGGTAAGATCGTTCCTAAAAACGCAATGGGCAAACTATACATATATTTTACCGTTGCCGCCTGTTTAACCTCATTGCCGATCATGAAAACCGGGCACTTTACCCCTGCGCATAGCTTGGCAATACTCATATTGGTATTGATACCAATCGGACTGTATGCTAAGTCGATAAAATTTCTGGGTAAAAGCGCTGATTATGTACAAACCATAGCGCTATCAACCACCATATTCCTGTCCATGGTACCTACAACGGTCGAAAGTTTAACCAGGCTGCCGATCAGTCACCCTATTGCCGATGGCCCAAATGCGCCTGTTATACAAATGGGCCTATTGATATTCTTTGTACTTTATATAATTGGTGTTGTTTACCAGGTTATAAAAATACGTTCCAGTAAAAAATCAAAGCCTGATGGTACCGTAGGAATGGCGTAATTTATAAAATATTGCTGCAAAAGCTACAAGCTTTAACCATGCCATACCACGGGTTACGCTACGCTAAACCCGCGGCAGCAGTAATTTTTATTTTGTATTCATATCAGCACACCGGCTGACCACCACAGGCTTCATAAATTAGCCACCTATTCTTTCTTCAACGCAAAAAAGTTGTTACACGCCATAAATATCCTTCTTTAAAACAGGTGTTTATCTCCAAAAACACATAAATAAGCCAATCAGGGCACATTTGGACCGATTCTTGCAACTTGCATTAAAAACACAGCCATCATATGAATACTTATAAAGAAAACGACCTGGTTATTTACACCGACAGCGACGGCAACCGTATTGATACCTTTGTAATATTTGATACCGACACCAAAACAGGCCTTACGCATATCAATCATTTTAACCTTAAAGTGAAGACCAGTGAGTTAGTAATGCACCCGCGTGCTGCAAAAGGCCACGTTATCCCGATGGCTGATATGCTTAGTTTTAACCTTTTTCAGCAATTAAAAGATAAATTCACCCAGCGCGATCAGGCTAAAAAAACCAGCCAGGCACTTGTGTTATATACACCGAATACCCGTCAATTGCTGGCTAACGCATCGTAAAGAAAAGTATTACTGTGAGTCAAGACAACCAGATCCTGACTCTTATATCTTAATACCTGGTTCTACCTCCGGCTATCGTTTCACCAGGATCTCATTAACTTTTCTGAGCCTGAAAGATAGGATGGCATTAACTATACCTGTTATAATAACGGCCGAAGCGGACCATAGTACAATGGTCATGGCACCAAAGGCGGGGTTAAACATAACCAGCAACGCAAATAAAACAATTATTATGCCCGACAGCAGCATCCAGCCCGAACGGCGCATTACGCTGGCAAAGCTAAACAGCGAAAACCCTCTGAACAGGAACCATAACCCTACCGCAAACGGCAATACGGAGATACTTAATTTAATATCGAAAATTAATATAAAACCCAGGGCCACATCTATCAGCCCTAATAAAAATCGCCAGCTCCAGCCCACTACATAACGGTTTACATAAGCATGTATAAGTTCGGCAACACCGCCAAAAACTATCACTATACCAAAAAGTACACTGAGTACTACAAGTGTTACCAAAGGCGTGCTGATCATATATATACCCAGTAATACAAACAAAATACCGCGCAGTAAAAACAGCCACCAATGCTTGATGTCACTTACTATTTCAGATGAAGTTGTCATAGTGATAAGAGTTTATAGCTATAAATATAACTATATAATTATCAAGATGTTCTATCCTTCCTGATTTTTACGAATTTATCAATGAAAGGATATTACCAGCCGGATCCTTAAACCAGGCCTGTGTAACTCCCGGGAAACGTGCTATCCCCTTTTCATCCGTTTTAAGCTGGCCCATATCATAATGCTCAAAACTAATGCCCTTAGCCGTTAATTCATCAACAGCTTGCTCCACATCAGCTACCGGAAAATTAAGGATGGTATAGGTAGCCGGGGTATGATTTGGCTTGGGGTATATTAAAATCTTATTATCATTCCCTTCAATATGCAGGTTAAGCAACCCCATCATCTCCTCGCTCACACCCAAACCCAGTGTTTGTCCATAAAATTCCTTTGCCTTTGCTATATCATTAACTGAAAAACTGCTGAATGCCTTTGCGTGTGTAAACATGATATTGAAATTTAAGTGTGTGTGTATTGTACCATAGTTCCCCTCTTGAGAGGGTTAGGGGTGTGTTATAAGTTAATCAAGTAACTAATCTCTAATTAACCAATTACTGGTCTTTAATTGGGGCGTTACCTTCGGCCCGTGCTATCCGCTCATACTGCACAGGCATTAGGCTCGGGGCCGGTATCCGCTCCTATCACTAACGCATTTTACCCTCCTTCGCCGACACCTCCCCTAAGCTTAGGGGGAGGCCTGGTGCTGGTAGTTGACTACTGCTCTATCGGCCTATAAGAAAGTAACACTGTTCCGCTTTTGAATGTTTTTACCGATATCAATTCCAGGTCAAGTTTTTGTTGCAAGCCCTTGAACATTACACCTCCATCGCCCAGCACTACCGGATCAAGCATCACCTGGTATTCATCAATTAAACCGGCATCGGCACATTGGGTTACTATGCTCCCGCTACCAAGTATGGTCATATCATGTGTTGATGTTTGTTTTAGTTTCTTTATTTCATCAGCAAGGTTGCCATTAATAACGCGGGTATTGTTCCAGCTTGCTGTTTGTAATGTGGTTGAAAAAACGATCTTCTCAGCAGCATTTATACCTACAGCCTGTTCAGGCACCTGTTCCATCGCCATGGGTGTAGGCCAAAACCTCACCATCATTTCGTAAGTGACCCTGCCAAAAAGCAATACATTTTTTGATTGCATTGATTCAGCCGAAAACTCAGCCTCCTCAGCACCATGCCTGTGCCAGCTGATATCGCCATTTAAGCCTTTATAATAACCATTAAGCGATGCAAAATTAAATACAGATAGTTTTGCCATAGTATTGATCTGCAATTGGTTTATACAAATCTATCAAACAAAAAATGGAAATACAGGGGTAAACGAGCCAACATAAAGGGCAAAGCGGGACTATTTTCAGGAAAATATTTTAAACAAATCCTCCTCCTTGTGGTTCAAATAGATAGATACGGCACCACTAAATATAATCAGCAAACGTTAAATATCAGCAGATCAGGTCAGGAATTTCTATGAAACAAATTCATACGCACAATTACGGATTAATTATTCTGGCAGCGGGCAATTCGTCGCGGATGGGCCAACCTAAGCAATTGATAAAGTACCACAATAAAAGTTTCCTGCAACATGTTGTTGATGAAGCCAATACAGCCACCAATAACAAAACAATGGTAGTAACCGGCGCTAACCGCGATCTGCTGGAGGTTGAACTGCGGCAATTACCAGTACATGTGATCTATAATGAGCAATGGGAAACAGGCATAGCATCATCCATTAGCAGCGGAGTAGCTGCTCTGTATAAAATATTCCCTTATTTATACGGCATAATTATTTCCGTATGCGACCAGCCTTTTGTTTCATCAGCCCTGTTTAACAAACTTATTGAACAATATAAAAAGGGGCATAAAGGCATTGTTGCCTGCCATTATCACCATACGCTTGGTGTACCGGTATTATTCGGCAAAAAATATTTTGATGCGCTTTTGGCTTTAAAGGGTACCGAAGACTCCCAAACATTGTTAAGCCAATTTGCTGATGATATTGAGCAAATAGCATTTGAGCAGGGTAATATTGATATTAATACTATGCGGGATTATGAAACGCTGTTGAATAGTAATAAAGATGTAGCCTAGATTTAGCCCGGCTTATTAATCACATTCAACTAACTTGTTAATCCGTTTGAGGAAGCGTTAAACAAGTTCAGGCTTCGGCTTGCAAAACCAAAGTAATGGTATCAGCATTATTACAGCCATCGGCAGTATCCTCAAATATAAGAGCACCTCAAAAAAATAACTCGTGATCACATCCCTGCCTATAAGTGGTGTAAAATTAAAACAAACTACAGCAAGCAATGCCCAGGTTAGTCCATTAAACTTTAGCTTAACGGTATCCCAATTTGCTACAAAGTACCATGATAGATATATAAAAGCAGGTATAATGTACACAAAAGCATATTGCTGCTGATGCGGATATAATAAAGGTATTACAATAAATAAATAACTCATTTCCCAAAAAGTACGCAGCTTATTTTTGATGGGTTTAAATGGCATAGTGCCCAAAAACACAAGCGTAAGCAGCACAAAGGCCAAACGCACTATATTAAGGATTAATGAAACCTGACTAAAACTCAGATCAAGGAAATTTCTTTTAAATGTTAATACCCCGGTTGTTTTAGTGATATATATCGGAATTAACGCCACCAAACTACTTGGGCCATCCTCTGTCTCAATTGTCCACTCTTTATTTATAGGATTGATAATTGCAAACCAATCGTGCATAAGGCTCATGTTTCTGTCCCAGCCCAAATAAATGGCAGGGATAAACAGGTACAATAAGTAAAACAAACAGGTAAATATTGCCGGTTTATAATAGCTACGGTAAAACAGGTAAAACACAAACGCCAATGGCAGCAATTTTATATTTATTGCTAAAGCCAACAAGGCTGCCCCCGAAATATAGCGGCCATCTTTTATCCATTTTATGCTTTGCAGGCTTGCCCATAGTAAAAATGTGGTCATTTGTACAAAGCCAATATCTATTAGTATAAACCTTATAGATAAAAGCAATGAAATTATGAACCATATGATTTTTTGTTGATAGGTAAATTTTGAGGTATCAAAATACTCGGCACATAATATCCATATGCGGTATAAAAGAAAATAGGAAAAAAATATCCAGAGTATTTGAGGTATAATGATGGGCAAACTTGAAAATGGAGCCAGCAATAACGCAAATAGCGGGCTGTAATAGTATTGCAAATTCTGAATAAATGGCGGCTTATAAATATTTTGCCCATGAATTAACTTACCGCCGGCATATACAAATACCTCAAAATCGTGCCCTACATGTGCGCATCTGTAAGCATAAAAAACAGCCAAAACACAAAGTATAATTTTCAGGTATTTGATATACGATTTTTTCATTGGCAAATTTTATGTAGCAAAAATAGAATTATAATGTATAATCTGTAAGGTTATTAAACACTAAAGCCTTTAGTTTGTAACTAAAGGCTTTAGTGTTTAATAAGCAGATCAGTATATAAAATGTTAGTTTATCTTAGCAAAATGCGGGCTAACCGTGAAATTACCTGAACCGGTATCCCCAATACTTACATAGTACCCTGCTTTGGGGATGTAAGAGTATTTTGAATCCTCCATCATAACTAAATTACCATCGCCTTGCAGTACATAAATAGCATATTGGGCATTGGCCTCATTTCCACTATCGGCATAAATATTAGATGCCCACACCACTGTCGATAAATCTGTGGTTTTTGTTAATACCAGGTTTCCATCACCCTGGAAAAACAGGTATTTTGCTTGATTAGTATTAGTTTTCGTAGCCCAAAGTGCCTTGCCTGTAGAAACCTGATACAAAACTAAATTACCGTCAGTTTGTAAAACTAACTGCGTGGTATGATCACCCGAGAAAAGAGATTGCCCACTAGTTAAAATAGGAACGCTACTACTAGTGTGAATTATAGTACTTGCAACTAAGTCGGGACCTGCTACGTAACTGGGAACTCCTCCAACATTAAAACCCACAATTCCAGAAGGAACGGTAGAAGAATTTGTAACTAAATAAGTAACCGTTCCTAAAAATTGATAAGCAGTAGCCCCCGATGGTATTACTGCTAAGTAAATAGTTGAGTTAAGAACACTTGAGTTACTTATACTTGTTGTAATACTTTTATTAGCAAATAAAGTACCGTTAAAATCGGCATCGGTAACAGAAAAGGCCGATGATACCAATTTCACAGTACCAGTAGTCGTTTTTGTAGCTAATGCAAACTGTAAGTTAACGCCCGCATCGCTTGTAGCTCTATCAGCGCTAACACTAAATGTTATGCTGGTGGTACCAGTTGCGTTTAAAAAAACATGTCCGGCTACAAGATTGGCACTATTGAATCCCCATCCATCAATCTGGGCGGCTTTGGTGTCCCGGTTTATAAATGAAAAGCAGAGTAATAGAATCGAAAAAAGTTTTAATTTCATGAAAGTAAGGTTAGGTAATTAAATAAGATCAGGTACTATTGTATTCTACCTGTTAAACTGGTGTTGTAATTTTTCAGCAATGCGCTATGCGAAATTTTATAGCTGTTCTGAATGCTGAAAACATCAGTGGACTGGTCATAAATAACATTAGCAACAGGCACTTTAGCCACATTAGCATAGTAAGCCTTCAATGTTTTAACTTCTGATGTTTCTGTGGTTTTGGGCGTTGCGTTTTCATTTGATTTGCACCCGGCAAAGCTGGTTAGTGCAAATAGAGCTATTGCACTAATTAATAGTTTTTGTTTCATACTGTAATAAAGTTTATGGGTCAAACATAAACATTTTATCTACAGTTATTTCTTAATAATTAAGAATTTCTCATAAGTTAATGAATTTCAGCCAATAAGTTTTAAGGTCGCTTTTTAAAATAAAACGGCCTTAAAATCAACAGGCGAAAATATTTCTATTTGCCAAATGGCGGCCTGCCTGTTAACTGATGATACAGCGGCAGGTTTTCAAGCGGTTTAGCAGGTACGTGGAAATTTGTACAATAATAAACATGCAGATGCAACTCATCCCTGCCATTGCGAATTATAGCTATATCCGGCAATTGTTTTACCGAATCAAAAAACGGCTTTACATCGCCATCTACACTGCCCGGGCTGGCTTGATCTATCACAACAGCATTTTCGCCCAATAACTTATTAGGATCAATAAGGAAAGCGATATTACGCGGGTCATCATTAAAACATACAATGTCTTTATCACCTTTCAGTGCCCAATCAACCTTGCCGTTCAGCCACCAGCGGGTTGTGCCGGCAAATACTTTCTTGTTATTCATCCAGCCTTCTTTTTTAAAGCGGGTGAGTATATCGTCATAATCTACACCTTGTATGGTAGGGTCAATTTCATGCATACTGCCCTGCGGACTTTTGGCTGCATAGTTTACTACCCAACGCGGGCCATAACTTTGCCAAAAACCGGTAACTTCATGTACAGTAAGTACACCAATGGTTATAAAAGTAAACAAAGCCGAAAAAATAAGCCAACGCTTAGTGCCCGGTGCTTTTTGCGGGTCGCTGATGTTTTTATCAATAGCATAACCCAAAGGCATAAACAGCATTAAATAACCGGGTGCCTGCCAGTGAAAATGATATTGCAGATCGGACCATAAGGTAACCGTTGTGAAAAATACCAATGGTAAAATGGCCGTCCAGAATAAGAAGCTGTAAGATTGTGATAACGTACGTTTTTTAAAGGATACAATAAGCTGTTTTATCAGCGGGAACCAAAACCATGGCAATAACCATAAACATTGTCCGCCTATACTGCGCAAAAACCAAAGAGGGTGCAAACCACCGCTTGAACCCGCTCTTGAGCCCTGGAATACAAAGGATACCCAGTTGTTCTTATAATTCCAGTAAAGTACCGGGAACGCTATAACAAGCGTAATGAGCATAGCGATATACGGCCCCGGATGCCTTAACCAATGGCGCTGATTTTTATTAGCACTCACAAATATAAATACCCCTGCAAACAGGAAGATAACGTGGTATTTGCTTAATGTGGCCAAGCCCATACAAATGCCCACCAATATCCAAAGCAGGTAAACCTGCCCGGCACCGCGTTTAGTTTTGCCTTCATCCGTAATGGATAATACATCAACAATAATATAGGTGCTTAACAACCAGAAGAACATTAAAGGCGCGTCAGGCTGAAACCAACAGGCGATAGGTACAGTAAATACCGCGCTTAAGTTCATGACCAATACCGCCCAGAAACCTGACTTGGCGTTAAATAGCTTTTTTGTAACGAGGTATAATAGCCAGCTGGTACCTGCAAATAGCAGTACCGATGGGAAACGGATACCCAAATTGTTTAAACCAAATATTTTTATGCTTAAACCACCCAGCCAGAAGAACAATGGCGGCTGATCGAAATAACTCAGATCGAGGTGTAATGCACCACGGAAATAATAAGCTTCGCCAATGCCCAGCCCGGTATAAGCTGCCACAAACAGGCGTATAATAAAAGTGATTACAATTAAAAGAGCGGTATATAATGCGGCGGTGCCTTCAGTTATTTTTTTCATTTATTAAAAAATAGACCCTGGGGTTATTGGGTTGAAAAATTTTTTAAAATTATTACATATTATCCATGTTTTCGATAAAGTATTGAAATTAATCGGAAAGCAACCCTTAATATCAGGTAGAGATCCATTTACCAAGCGGCAATTTGCTGAGCAAATACACCAATAACAACGACAGTATGAAGCATATAAGCGCCGTTAGCGGAATACCAACCGAAGGGTGGAACAAGGTATAGTTAATATTCAATTCATCGTCTATAAGCCTTAAAATAAGCGCGTGGCTCAGATATATACCGAAGGTATAGCCACCAATAAGGTCCCGCGCCTGCTTAGCCCGTGGCGACCAATTGATATTTGTGAACTTGCCAACCATAAACGCGCTGCCCGATAGCAATACGATTGTCGGGCTCACAGGTTCGTACATAATGGTGCTTAACCCCTTGTAGTAAATGCTGGTATAATACGTACCAATCACAATTGCTGCCAATGTCACCAAAAACAATATACTAAACCAGGTACGGTTAAACCTCGCCGGGAAATCTTTATAAGCCAGGTAATAGCCCAGTACCAGATAGCCCGCATAGCCTGCGAAATAATGTAAGTCGACCTGCGGATCAAAACGCTTTAAATAAGGCTGACCGATCATCATCACCCCGAACCAAACCACCAGGAAATACAACAATTCGTTTTCGGTGGCATTCCGCACAAATTTGCCGAGTACCGGTATTAAAAAATACAGACCGATGAGCATGTACACATACCACAAATGGTACGAACTGCCATACTTTAACTGGTGAAGCACTATTTTAACATTCGCCCAGGTATCGGCAGTAAAGGTAAAATCCTCATTATACCAGCCAAAAGCTACATATATCAAACTCCAGAACAGGAACGGGACAATAATACGGCCCAATCGTTTTTTAAGAAACGGCAAAGGCTCCTGATCCCTGTTAAGCAGCAAAGCCCCGGTTATCATCACAAATACAGGCACGCCAAATCGCGAGATCGCGTTATAAAAATCACCCCAAAACCAATAACTGCCGGCCACCTTACCATATTGCATAATTAACGGCGATGAGGTATGCACAATAACCACCATATACATGGCTATTATCCGCAGGTTATTGATCCAATCCAGTTGCTGGGGTTTGTTATCGGGCATGGTGTTTGGCAAAGTTTAAAAGTAAGATAAATTTTAAAAATATGAAGTTAACTCAAACGCGCTTCGTTTGACTCACCCGGTCGTTGCTTCGCTCGACCGCCCTCTCTGCTACAAGTAGCAAAAAGGGCAAAAAAATTTCACTTCCCCCTCCCTCTTTACGCTTTAGCGTAGAGAGGGACGACAAGCGTAGCGATGTCAGGGTGAGTCAAAATCGCCAGCCAAAATCCGTATCTTAGCCTATCTATCTAACAAAACATGCAAAAACCAATTGCACTAATACCCCTGCTCCTGCTGTGCTTAAACATATCCGCGCAGCGAAAACCCGTCCCTGCAAAAAAAACGCAGCAAACCACTTTCACCAACATGCTGGGCATAAACGCTTTTGAATGGGACTTTTTGCAAAACCCCAAAGATCCGAATGATGCCAGCAAAATATATGAGCCTAAAATGGCGATCATTAAATCATTCGGTGAGTTCAGGCATTACCTCGATTGGCAAAAGATAGAGCCTAAACGCGGCAGCTTTACCTTCAACCCTACCAATAATGGCGGCTGGAATCTCGACATTATTTACCAGCGCTGCCAACAGGAAGGTATTGATGTGTTGGCTGATATAAAGGGTTGCCCCGATTGGCTGCAGCAAACTTACCCCGTAAACCTGCGCGATGGTGAGAATGTACCCATGCCTTTCGGTGTTGATAAAGCAAACCCTGCATCGTATATGGAACAGGCGAAAGCTGCTTTTCAGTTTGCGGCAAGGTATGGAAGCAATAAAAATATTGATCCGGCTTTGGTTGTAGTTGATAGTAAACCCCGCTGGACAAACGACCCTGTGAATGTGCCTAAAATTGGCCTGGGCACTATAAAATATATGGAATGCGACAACGAGCGCGATAAATGGTGGAAAGGTGATAAAGCCCGTCAAACTGCCGAAGAGTACGCTGCTAATCTTTCCGCGTTTTATGATGGCGACAAAGGCAGACTTGGTAAAGGCGTTGGCGTAAAAACCGCTGACCCCAATATTAAAGTGGTAATGGGCGGTCTGGCCAATCCCGACCCAAAATATGTAGAGGCGATGATCAATTGGTGCAAGGTACACCGGGGTTATAAGCCGGATGGCTCGGTTAACCTTTGTTTTGATGTCATCAACTATCACTATTACGCTAATGATCATAAACCTGGCACTACCGATATGGGGACCGTTGGCGTAGCTCCTGAACTGTCAGAAGCAGGAAAAATAGCCGATAGCTTTGTTAAGCTGGGTAAGGCTTATCACCTGCCGGTTTGGGTTACTGAAGCCGGATATGATGTAAATAGCGGCAGCCCTCAGCGGGCGATACCCATTGGCAATAAAAAGGCATTGCAAACGCAGGCGGATTGGGTCATCCGCACCTCGCTTTTGTATGCGCGGCATGGCATAAACAAGGTGTTTTTTTATGAGTTGTATGATGATAACAGCGATAACCCGGTTCAGTATGCCTCCAGCGGCCTGGCTTCAAAAACTATTGAGCGGCGACCAGCGGCGGACTATATATATCAGGCCAAAAACCTGCTCGGCGATTTTGTTTATAAAGGCACTATAAACAATTACCCGCTGGTTGATGTTTACCGTAAAGGGAGCAAAACAATTTATGTACTGATGGTTCCCGATGAAAAAGGCAGCACTACAACCTGCAAATTAAGTTTAGGAAAATCGACAACGGCAAACATATATAACTTCAATATAGGCAGTAATAATATGTTAATAAATAAGGCACAGGCAAATGACCATATTTTAAGCATAAAAGCTACGGAAACACCTGTTTTTGTTGAGGTTACAAACTAATTGTTGATAAATACCGGGCAGGATTAGCCACTTAGTAACAGAAATTTAACACCGTATTAATATGACACCTGCACTTTTGCTGCATATTATTCATGTGACATATTCCAAACCGTTCTTTATTCACTGGATTAATAAGATCAGTTAAATAGTTAGATAAGGAGAGCTTGCTCTCTTTATTTTTTACATACAAGCCCATTCTACAATTATGAAGATATTATACGCTATACAAGGTACCGGGAACGGCCATTTAAGCCGCTCGATGGATATTGTGCCGCTGCTTAAAAAAATGGGCGATGTGGATGTTTTGGTTAGCGGTACTCAGGGCGATCTTTCATTACCTTTTCAGGTTAAATATGTGTTGCATGGCTTTGGGTTTGTGTTCGGCAAATCGGGCGGGGTTGATATTTGGGATACCTTTTTAAAATCACGTTTCCGCAAATTTTTAAAAGAGATTAACGAATTGCCTGTTGAGAATTACGACCTGGTGATCAACGATTTTGAGCCGGTATCGGCATGGGCATGTTATATGAAAAATAAGCCTTGTATCGGGCTTAGTCACCAGGCGGCGGTATTGTCAGAAAACGCGCCTAAAGCTGATGATACCGACATGATCGGCAAACTCATTCTGAAAAATTACGCACCAGTAACCGCGCAATATGGTTTTCATTTTGCCAAATTCGATAAAAATATATTTACCCCGGTAATAAGGCAGCAGGTACGTGATCAAAAAATTGAGAACAAGGGCCACTATACTGTTTACCTGCCTGCATACGATGATAAAAGGCTCATTAAACGCCTTACCGAGTTTAAGGATGTGCAATGGGACGTTTTCTCGAAGCATAATAAAAAGACGTTCAAACATAAAAATGTATCAATACAGCCAATTGATAACGAACGTTTTATAAAAAGCATGGCGCAAAGCGCTGCAGTACTTTGCGGTGGTGGCTTTGAAACACCCGCCGAAGCCTTATATCTGAAGAAAAAATTACTCGTTATACCCATGAAAACCCAGTACGAGCAGCAATTAAACGCGGCTGCCTTAAAGCAAATGGGTGTACCTGTTATAAAAAGCCTTAAAGCCAAACATGATGAGATTATCCTCGACTGGATAAAAAATGGACAGGTTATTAAAGTTGATTACCCTGATACTACCCAGCAAACCCTCGACCTGCTATTTGAAAAACATGCGCCCGATTTTCAGCATCAACTGGCATAATATCAAGTCTCTTAGCGTACTTTGTGAAAGCCTCTGTGCACTATGTGGTTAATTTTACCACATAGATCACAAAGAAACACGAAGTAAAAATCTTTATTTCAGGATCACTTTTGTAGCACCATAACCGAACTTCTCTTTCCGGGCATCCATAAAAGTTTGCACCTTGTTGTTTTTGCCTAACGCCCTGTGCAGTTCATTCTTTAAAATACCATTGCCAGCACCATGTATAAAGGTAATTTCGGGCAATTGGTGTACGATAGCGGCATCCAGGGCTTTATTAAAATGCTGTAATTGGATATTCAGGATCTCGCTGCTTTGTAAAAACAGGTGATCGTCACGCAGCTTTTCAATATGCAGGTCTACTTCGCTGGTTGGTTTGGTAACCTCAACTTTTTCCTCGGGAGATTTAAAGAAGCTTTCCTTTAACTTTTGCGCGTCAATAACCAATTCCGGTTCATCCAGTTGAATTAGCCAGCCCAGATCATTCAGCAAAGGAAGTTTCTTTTTAGTGCCCGAAAAATCTTTGGCCTTCAGTTTATCATTAAAAACTACCGGATCAGCAGGCTTAATATTTTGCGGAGTGTAAAATGTTATATTGAATATAAACTTCGGCCACAATTGTAGGTCGGCCAATTGGGCCGAATATATTTTAGCAGCAGATTTCGGCGCTGCCAAACCCGCAAACTCACCTTTAAAGGAAGTTATTTTCTCGGTTGTTAGCGATGCCAGTAACTGGTACGATGTATCATTGATCAAATAAAAATGCACCACCGAATTCACCTTCGGGTCGTTTACCAGGCCAAGATATACACCTTTGGTTTGAAATTCAGCAACAGGTATCTGCACTTCATTTGCAGTATCGGTTTTGCCTTTTGAACCGGCGGGCTCATAGCCATGCACACTGGTAACTTTACTGGCCAGCACGGGTATTTCAAAGTCGTCTTCACCGGTAACGCCAATCATCTGGTCGTCAATTATGCGGGTAACAAAACCTTCCAATTTTTCGTCAACAAACCGCACAAAATCGCCTAATTTATATTTCATATAGCAGAATAATATAAGCGCAAAGGTATCTAATATATACTTAACAACCCGTAACGAAACATTGGTATTAGTTAATTGTTAGACGTACTTTTGAATTACATTCGTAATTGTTGTATACGCTTTCGATCTAAGAATTTAAACAATTTATTAAATTTCATCAATATGGCCCCTGCACCAACCAAACCACTCGACGAGTCTGTACTTACTCACGTTTTTGTACATAATTTAAACAGGATATATTTTGGCAAATGCTATTTAGACAAGCACCTGAGCCATCTCATAAGCATTGCATCCTTCCCCGCCTTGCAACTGGCTATGGAAGAGTTTTGGGAGGATATTAAACGGCAGATAGGGCGAATGGATGCAATTTATGAACTGATAGGCGAAACCCCGTCCAATAAAAACTGTAATCCTATAAAATCAATTGTAAAAGATAATTTTTGTTTGGATGAAGATCAGCCTCTGCCCATCCTATTGGATATGGACATTATTGCCTACCTGCAGTTGCTCGAACATATCAATATTTCGGCCTGCAGCATGCTAAAAATGATCGCTTCAAAATTAAAAATGGAGCAGGCAGCGCAGCTTTTGACCGAATGCTTTGATGAATCGATAGATAACGATCATCTTTTCATGCTCATCTCCAAAGAGTACGTAACTACCAAATAAGCATTATTTACACAGGGGATATAACAAAAAAAGGCCATTCACATAAAGCGAATGGCCCACAATAGTTATTTAATACCCCTATTAAAATAACTACAGCAAAGTAAAAAAAATATTTCCGGCTAAACAAACTAATTATTCATTAACCTGAGTTGTAATATACTTGTTACTAAATGCAACAACATTGCAAGCCAATTCAAACTTTTAATTAACGCCTTTTACTTTATATTTACACTTTTTAACCCGACTCATTATTTATTGTTTAACAGATGTACAAGTACTTCATCTCATCAGCACTATGCTGTTTTTTTCTAACGCAAGTAAAAGCACAAACCTTATACCTGCCAAGAGATATTAAAAAGGCTTACGCCAAAGAAACCAGGTCGGCAGATGGTCGCCCGGGCAAAAATTACTGGGAAAATCATGGCCGGTATGATATCAGGATAACCGCTCTCCCCCCCGACCGCACCATAAAAGGCACCGAACAGATCACCTACTTTAATAACAGCCCCGATACATTAAAGCATCTTAATATGAAGCTGATCATGAATATCCACAGGCCGGGCTCTGTAAGGTATGGCCATGTTGATGCTGATTATTTAACAAAAGGCATGCAGGTTGACTCGATGTTTGTGAACGGAACCCAAATAGAATGGGACAATGAGCCTGTAAAAAGCACAGGTAAAAAACGCGGAAAAATAAGCAACGAGGTTGGTAACACCACCAATAAGTTTGTTGAATTAGCTACACCGGTACTACCGCACGATTCAGTAAAACTGAACATCACGTGGCATTATGAACTGGCAACAGGCGAAGGGCGCGAAGGTGTGATTGACTCCACTACTTATTATATAGGTTATTTTTACCCACGTGTATCTGTTTACGACGATTATAATGGCTGGGACAGGCTCGATTTTAACGACCGCCAGGAGTTTTATAATGATTTTAACGATTATACCTTAAGCGTTACCGCGCCTAAAAACTTTATTGTTTGGGCAACCGGAACCTTGCAAAACCCAACACAGGTACTGCAACCCGAATACATCAAACGCCTGCAGCAATCTATGACTACGGATTCAACAATACATATCGCTACACCTGCTGATCTGGCAAAGAATAACATTACCGCGCAAAACGATCTTAACACATGGATTTGGAAGGCAACCAATGTAAGTGACCTGGCGGTAGGTATCAGCGATCATTATGACTGGGATGCCGCCAGTACTTTGGTTGATGACGCCACACACCGTCGCGCCAGTATGCAGGCCGCTTATAATGATAAGGCTACCGATTTTCATTCTGCAGTCAAATTTGGTGTGCATACTTTAAACTGGCTATCACACAACTGGCCGGGTGTACCTTATCCGTATCCTAAAATGACCGCTTTCCAGGGCTTTGCCGATATGGAGTTCCCGATGATGGTGAATGACAGCCATACTGATGACATGCACGACGCGCAGTTTTTGCAGGACCATGAGATGGCACACACCTATTTCCCTTTCTACATGGGTATTAACGAAACCCGCTACGGGTATATGGACGAAGGCTGGGCAACCACTTTTGAATTTTTGATAGGAAAATCTGAAACCGGCGAACAACAGAACATCGAAAACTATAAAAACTTCCGTGTAAAACGCTGGATCAATGACCCATCAACCAGTGAGGACCTGCCGATCATCATTCCTACAAGCGAACTGACAAAAGGTTATGGTAACAATGCTTATGTAAAACCATCGTTAAGCTACCTTGCGTTGAAAGATATGCTGGGCGATGTGTTATTCAAAAAAGCGCTGCATACTTATATGGATAACTGGAACGGCAAGCACCCTATCCCATGGGATTATTTCAACAGCATGAACACAGGAGCAGGCAAAAACCTGAACTGGTTCTTCTACAACTGGTTCTTCACCAATAATTATATCGACCTAAATTTACAGAACGTAACTAAAGATAACGGCGGTTATGCAGTAGCTATCCAAAACATCGGTGGTTTCGCGGTACCTTTTGATATTAAGGTAACCTATGCTGATGGCAGCACACAAAGCTTTCACCAAACACCAATTGTTTGGCAGAATAACCAGCAGCAGATTTCAGTACACATAAAAACCACCAAAACCATCAAATCAGCAACGCTGGATGGCGGTATATTTATGGATGCCGATACGAGCAACAATTCGTGGAACAGTATCAAGTAACTGGTATCAGGTATCAAGTATTTTAGCTTCACTTAGCACCATAATAACAAAAAAGGAGTTGGCCAATGCCAACTCCTTTTCTTTTATCTTGATACCTGATACCTGATACCAGTTACCTGATACTAATTACGCATTTTGAATAGAATTATTCCAGTCATCAGCAGTAGCTTTTACTTTTGTTTTCGCGTGTTCAGCGGCATCCTCGCCATATTCTTTGGCATTATCAACAGCATTTTTAACCTTTGATCTTGCTGAATCAGCCAGTTCTTCATGGTATTCAGCGGCATCATTTACAGCGCCATTGAATTTTGATTTTGCTGTGTTATAGGCATTATTGCCATATTGTTTTACCTCGTTGGCAGTTTCCTGCGCTTTGCTTTTGGCTGTATCAACCAAATCATTAATATAATCAGCAACACTTCCTCTTAATCCTTCACCGCTATCGGGTGCTAATAATAAGCCAAGTGCAGCGCCTGCTGCGACACCCACTAAAAGTGCCGCTATAATCTTTGTTTGATCTTTCATGATTTTCTCTCTTTTAGTAGATGAATAATGAATTTACAACAGATTTAATGGAGGGATGTTTAGATTAATTTGTTAAATAAAAAACAGGGCATAAAAAAAGCATCCGCCTTTTGGGCGGATGCTTGAACGATTGATGATTATTTATTTATATAATTAAATAACTTTTACATTTACCGCATTAAGGCCTTTTCTGCCGTTTTCTACTTCGAATTCAACTTTATCGTTTTCACGAATTTCGTCGATTAAGCCTGTAGAATGAACAAATACATCCTGACCACCATTGCTTGGTGTGATAAATCCGAATCCTTTTGTTTCATTGAAAAATTTTACTGTTCCTTCTTTTTGCATTATTTTATTTATTAAAGTCGGCAAGGTAGGTATAATAATCCATATACACTAATTGTTTAGCGTTTAGTGTTTTGTAGATGATAATTTAAAGATATGTTTCGACCCTACATATTCAATATTCAGCGTGCTGATATTATAATATCCAGTATATTAATACCTAACCCATCTCCTACTAACCCCATCAACTAAATTTATTTTAAGCATACTTCGGGATATGCGCCTAAAAATCCTATTTTTAGCGCCTCAAAATTGGTACATCAATATCAATGATTTATGGTAAAATTTAGATAAAAATGAAAGTTTTAAAATTTGGGGGAACATCAGTAGGAAGTCCTGAAAGAATGAAAAAACTGCTGGATATCGTTGATCCGTCTGAGAGGCAGATCGTGGTATTATCGGCAGTATCCGGTACTACAAACAATTTAGTGGAAATTGGCCAGGCTTACCTGGCCGGTGATAAGACCGGGGCAGCCGAACTTATTAAGAAGCTGAAGGATAAGTACGAGATCTTCATTAAGGAACTATTGGCCAAACCTGAGTTTTATGCGCAAGGTAAAGAAGTGATCGATTATCATTTCGCATTGCTGAGCAATTTTTCACATGATCTTTTTACCACTATTGAGGATAAGATCATCCTGGCGCAGGGCGAACTTTTATCCACTACCTTGTACCATGTATATTTAAAAGAGATCGGCGTATCATCGGTATTATTGCCCGCGCTTGATTTCATGAAAACTGATGAAGACAGCGAGCCGATAGTTGATTACATTACCGAGCACCTTACCCCTTTGCTGGATAAGAACCCGGATAACAACTTGTTTATTACCCAGGGCTACATTTGCCGCAACAGCTTTGGCGAAATTGATAACCTGCGCCGTGGCGGAAGCGATTACACGGCCTCATTAATTGGTGCAGGTATCCGCAGCGAAGAAGTACAGATCTGGACCGATATTGACGGTATGCACAATAATGATCCGCGCATCGTTAAAGGCACCAAGCCAATCGCCCAGCTGTCATTCGATGAGGCTGCCGAGTTGGCTTACTTTGGCGCTAAGATATTACACCCGCAAAGCGTTTTCCCGGCACAAAAATATAAGATCCCGGTTCGTTTGCTGAACACGATGGATCCGCAGGCAAAAGGCACACTGATCACTAACGATAGCGAAAAGGATAAAATCAAATCGATAGCTGCAAAGGATGGCATTACAGCTATAAAGGTACAGTCGAGCCGGATGTTACTGGCACATGGCTTTTTACGCAAATTGTTCGAGGTATTTGAGCGCTACAAAACATCTATCGATATGATCACTACATCTGAAGTTGCCGTATCATTAACTATTGATGATACCACACATTTAGCAGAGATCAGCAAGGAACTTAACGCTTTCGGTTCGGTTGATGTGGATGTTGACCATACCATTATTTGCGTAGTAGGTGATTTCGGTGCAGAGAAACATGGGTATGCGGCACGTGTACTGGAAGCTATAAAACACATCCCGTTAAGGATGATATCTTATGGCGGCAGTGATCATAACATGTCGTTATTAATAAAGACTGAAGATAAAACAGAGGTGTTGAGGAGCTTGCATAACAGGCTGTTTTAGACCTCACCTAATCCTCTCCAAAGGAGAGGACTTTAAAAACAAATTGTCATCCTGAGCGATAGCTAAGGATCTTTAAAGCGGTGAACACAGCGAGCAGGTGCTTCGCTATCGCTCAGCATGACAATAAGAAATAATATCACCAAGCGTCATTGCGAGTAACGAAGCAATCCCAAACTATACAGGGCGGACCTGCTAATCGGGGATTGCTTCGTTCCTCGCAATGACGCGCAGAGAATAAGAATTACAATGTTTAATACAGATACAATAAATAAATTTCAATCCTTAGAAACCCCATTCTATTATTACGATATGGGCGTTTTGAGGCAAACATTAGAGGCCTGTACCAACGCGTCGGCTAAATATGGTTTTCATGTGCATTATGCCATGAAGGCCAATTTTAACCCAAAGGTGCTGGATATGATCCAATCATTTGGTATTGGTGCCGATTGCGTGAGCGGCAACGAAGTAAAGGCAGCCATTGAACATGGCTTTGCTAAAGAAAAAATTGTTTTTGCAGGTGTAGGTAAATCCGACAGGGAGATAAACCTGGCGCTAGATGCCGATATCTTTTGCTTTAATGTTGAATCGGTGCAGGAACTATTCATCATTAACGATCTGGCGGCAGCCAAAGGCAAAAAAGCCAATGTGGCTATCCGTATCAACCCAAATGTGGATGCGCATACCCACCACTTTATTACTACCGGGCTTGATGAAAATAAATTCGGCGTTAACATCTGGCAACTGCCTGATGTTGCTGATGCCTTGCGCAAATGTGCTAATTTGAAGTTTTTGGGTATCCATTTCCATATCGGTTCACAAATTACAGATATGGAGGTTTACAAAAGCCTGTGTACCCGCATTAACGAAATGCAGGATTGGTTTGAGGACCATGGCTTCCCGGTAAAAGTATTAAATACCGGCGGTGGTTTAGGCGTTGATTATTACAATCCGGATACCAATGCTTTCAGCGATTTTGAAAGTTACTTTAAGGTATTTAAAGATTTCCTGAACATTAAACCTGGTCAGGAAGTACATTTTGAACTGGGACGTGCCCTGGTTGCCCAAACTGCTGCGCTTATTTCAAGGGTACTTTATGTTAAAAACGGCTTGAAAAAGAATTTCCTGGTATTGGATGCCGGTATGACCGAGTTGTTGCGCCCAATGCTATATCAGGCATATCATTCTATTGAAAACTTGAGCCGGGAATCAGTTGGCAGTGGGCAGTTAGCAGTGGGCGATACTCACAACTCACAACTCACAACTCACAACATTAAATACGATGTAGTGGGCCCGATATGCGAAAGCACGGATTGTTTCCGCAAGGATGTTGACCTGCCGGAGTCGTTCCGCGGTGATCTGATCGCGATCCGTACAGCAGGCGCTTATGCCGAAGTAATGGCATCGGGATATAATCTGCGCGACAGGGCGTTGTCGGTTTATTCGGAATAAACAACACTCATTAATAGAATTTTTAAAGGCTTTTAGCGTGGACGCTAAAAGCCTTTTTTGTTCAAGCGTGAACGCTTGAACGGGCGGGATTCATCATCCGGTGCCTTGTATTATCACGCAGAAAGGGGGATATTAATTTCAATTGTAAATTGATATCTTTAGTTCAAACTCATTTTAACTAACTCAAATCATTAATCACCAGCCTTTAGCATGAAATTTATTTATTCAACCTTAATTTTAACTGCCCTTAGTACATGCATGTTCGCGCAATCAAAGCGCAGCGTATCTGTTATTGTAAAAGATTCAACAGTAGAGAAAAGAGACACTGTACCCGATAAACCTGTTATAACCAATCACCAGGTAACAGTTGATGGTAAAGCCATTAGCTACAAAGCTACCACCGGCTACATGCCCATGCGTGATAAGGACGAAAAACTGATAGCCAAAATATTTTATGTTGCCTACACCGCCACTAATAGTGACAGCAAGGAAAAACGCCCCGTTACCTTTGTGTTTAACGGCGGACCAGGCTCGGCATCAATATGGCTGCATATGGGCGCTATATCGCCTGTACGTGTAAAGTTTGCTAATGATAAGGGCGATGCCCCTGGTGCTCCTTACGAGTACACCGACAACCCTAACACCTGGCTGGCTTTTACCGATCTGGTGTTTATCGATCCTATTTCAACCGGTTACAGCCGGGCCTATAAGGGTGTTGATGTAAACCAGTTCCACGGTTATAATGAAGATCTGGCTTCGGTTGGCGATTTCATCAGGTTATATATCACCAAAAACGAGCGCTGGGCGAGCCCTAAATTTATTGCAGGCGAAAGCTATGGTACCACCCGCGCAGCTGGTTTATCTGGCTATTTAGAGGATCGTTATAACATCTACTTAAATGGTATTACGCTGATATCATCTGTATTGAATTTTCAGCTGATCGACTTTAAGAATGGTAATGATATGCCGTACATCTACTTTTTACCAACTTATGCCAATACAGCTGCATACTACCACAAATTGAGCACTGAACTGGAAAGCCTGACACCTGCCGAACTCACTAAAAAATCCGAAATATTTGCAAACGGCACGTATTCCCGTTTTTTAAGTCTGGGCGACCAGGCACCTGCAGCGCTTACCAGTTTGGTGGTTGATTCATTAAATTACTTTACCGGCATCCCTAAAGATTATATAAAACGGGCCAATGAGCGTATTACAGATTTCCGTTTCTTTAAGGAAGTGCTGCGCAATGAAGGCAAAATAGTTGGTCGTTACGATAGCCGTTTTAGTGGCGAGGATAGCGATGATGCTGGCGAATACCCATCATACGACCCAAGCGATGCCAACCTGAATGGCCTGTTTGTAGGCGCGTTTAACGCCTATGTACGCAAGGACCTGAACTATAGAAATGACATCCCTTATGAAGCTGTAACCAGTGTTTGGCCATGGAGTTTCAAAAACTCTGAGAACGCTTACCTTGATGTATCAGAAACCCTGCGCAGCGCCATGACCCAAAACCCGCACCTTAAAGTGAACATGGTTTGCGGCTACTATGACCTGGCTACCCCGGTTTACAATGCCGAATATGTGATCAGCCACATGGGCCTGCGCCCTGATTTGCGCGGTAATATTATAACCAACTATTACAAAGCCGGCCACATGGTGTATGTAAGTAAGGAAACAGATGAGAAATTAAAAGCAGATGCGGAAGTGTTTTATAAAAGCGCTTTGAAGTAATCTCAATCTGTCATAAATAAACTTATTCTCCACGCGTCATTGCGAGGAACGAAGCAATCCCTAACTATACAGGGTGAACCTGCTAATCGGGGATTGCTTCGTTCCTCGCAATGACGCTTTTTTTATAAACAGTATTATTTAGCCCAAACCTTATTCTCTACCTTAATCCGCACCGTAAGCATTATCGCGTTTAGCACAGTAAAAATAACGGCTGTATAATACAGGTGGAACACCATCGGGATGATCACGATCTCACAGATCACAATAAAATAATTCGGATGCTTAAACAGCTTATAAGGCCCCTTCTTAACCGGACCAGCACCCGGCACGCGGAAGATCTTGGTATTCCAATATTTGCCTAATGAGGATAACGCCCAGAATTTAAAAGCAAGCAACAGGATAAACAATAGCAGGAAAACAAAATCCATTGATAAACCGGGACGGAAGATGTACTCCCCTATCATGGAAATAATGAACAATGTATGTAACGCTACTATGTATGGATAATGATTTTTACCATATTCCACCGCGCCTTGCGACCGCAGCCATTTTTCGTTACGGCGGGCTATGTAAAGTTCGGACAGGCGCTGGGTGATGACGAAGACGATAAAGGGTATGAAGTACATTTTTAATATTATAAATTTTTAATTCCCCTCTTGAGAGGAGGTGGGTTGAAGTGTGTGGTGGCAGGGGTGTGTTTATACGCGTGTAGAAACACACCCCTGCACCCCTCTCAAGTGGGGAATCGCGCATAGCCCACGCTTTCTTAATTCTTCATCTCCAGCAACACCATCTCACTCGAAAAACCCGGCCCCATGGCCATCATCAAACCGAAGCCATCATTGAAACCTTCGCGCAAAAACTTCTCCAGCACATACAAAACCGTAACACTCGACATGTTGCCGTTATCATTCATCACCTCACGGGTTTTTTGCAGAAAATCGCCCTCAATAGGCAATGCATCTTTATAAGCATCCAATACTTTTTTGCCTCCGGGATGAAAAATGAAGTTCTTGATATCGCCCAAAGTAAGGTTATGCTTTGTTAAAAACTCGGTGATATCATGTAGTACATTTTCATTAATAAACGTAGGAATATCTTTGGAGAACAGCACCTTAAAACCTGTATCCTGAAAATCCCAGCCCATTACCTCCAATGAGTCATAATACAGCTTGCTACTGGAATCGAAGTAGGTGATATTTTTATTTTCGGTATGATTATCGCCCTTTACAATACAGGCCGCTATTCCATCAGAAAACAGGCTCGAACCTATAAAATTACTCTTGCTGTAATCGTTCTTTATCAGCGTAAGCGAGCAAAGTTCAACAGCCACCAGTAACACTACCGCATCGGGATCAGCTTTTGCCATAGCATTGGCTTTTGCCATGCCGGATACTCCGCCACCACAGCCCAAACCCCATAAAGGTGAACGCCTTACATGCGGATTAAGCCGCATTTTGTTGATGATGAGTGCATCCATACTGGGCGTTGCCAGTCCGCTGGTTGATACAAATACCAGGTCGGTGATATCATCTTTGCTGAGACCCGCCTTCGCTACACAATCCTCAATAGCCTGCACGGAGTATTCGAGCGCGGTATTGATATATTCAATATTACGCTCCTCAAAGGTGGTAGTGCTGGTATAATAAGAAATTGGCTTACAAAAGTTACGGGTGATGATCTCCGTATTATCGAAGGCAAAAATAAGCCGTTTGGTCTGCGGAAAATTAACCGAGAACATACGTTCTGCCTGAGCTTTTACTTCTTTTTGCGTGGTTTTATGGGGCAGTTCTATTTTGGAGACAGCTGTTATTGAAGGCATATAGTTTTATAATAAGTACGTAGTATTTAAAACACCAGTTGCCTTCTTATTTTTAAATAATTAAAAAACCGGGAATAAAATTAAATATACTAATACTAACGCCTAATATCGTATTAAGTTCTTTTTAAAATGCTTAATAATATTGAGTGCCTTACAAAACAAAAAGAGCCGGACTAAAGCCGGCTCATATATCAAGGATCAAAATAATGATCTAATCATCCATACTTTGATTCGCCAGGTACCTGTCCAGCGAGAGCGGCCCCGAACCGAGGATCAGGAAAACAAATAATAAAGTTAAAGCTATTACGGAAAGCCATAATTGCGTATTGATAGGCGATATCAGCATATCGTTTACAAATACAGCGCCTACAACAATCGGAATCTGCAGAATGCAGGTGAAACGGGTTAAGATCCCCAAAGCTATCATGATACCACCCACCATGTGGGCGAAGGTTACGTAGTAAACCAATATCATTAATGCTGATGCGGGAAAGACGATAGAGTCCTGAGATTCGATGATCCCTTTTAAATCTGCCGTGTTATCCATAAAGGCAAGGCCTTTAAAGAATAGAAAAATACCGAGCGCAACCCGGACTACATCTAAAAGTTTGGGGTGATGGGTATCACCCCAATTTTCGATTCTGTGAACCAAATCCATAGCATACCTCCTTTTTATTTAACTGTTTATAATCTAAATCAATTAAGGCAGACGTAGTACTAAGGGGTTCGCACCTGGTTTTGCAACCGGATGTGGGCCTCTTATTTATAGCGGGCGCTTGGTTGCTCCCATGATGATATAAACATCAGCATACCCATCAGGAAAACAACACCGCCGCTGAATACAAGCCATGGTACTGAATTAGCTCCGTAAACATATGCCCAGAAACCATCAGAATCCACTACGTTGTCAGTTTTACCGTGATAGAAAACAACACCAAACACAATCATTGCGATGATTGAGATGATCATTATAAAAATGCCCGCTTTTTTCATTATTATTCTTTAGTAGTATAAAGGTACAAAGTTAAAAATGTTTACCAATCATCATAAATAAAAATTGCTACTCTTATTACCTCTTTTTGCTTGCACTGGCGGTTTAACTCACCCGGTCGTTGCTTCGCCCGACCACCCTCTCTACCGCAAGCGGTAAAGAGGGTTGACGAACATATGTTTAAAACGCTTTTTGCCCTGTAAATATTATCCTTTTACCTTCGCTATGGGCGTTAAACTCAGGTGCGTACATGCTTTGTACCGTGGCTATCCCGGTTGAAAAATTACCCGGCTGGGCAACGCGCAACTGGTATTCAAACACATAATTTCCCTTTTTTAAATAGCTGATGAAAAAGTTAGTGGCTACATCCTTGGTTACCTGGTAATAGTACAAACCATCCTGGTATTTGTAGGTTGATAATGCATCTATCGGTTCGGTACCAGCAGGGCGCATATCTTTTAGCTGCACATACTCAAAATCACGGCCTGATGTCAGGTACACAACCACCTTCAGTAAGTCGCCTGGTTTGGGTTGATGTTGCCCATCAACTGCCGTAAGCACCGAGCCACCATCTGTTTGTTTAACAATAAAATATTTTCTGTCGAGATGGATATCTGTTGTTGATGGTGTAATCTTATCCAGTTGCTCCAAATATTGCCAGTGCAGCGCCCCCCAGCTGATGGATTTGCCATTGTTCTTTATCTCCACTTTGCCATAAGCAGGTTTTATCTGTTCATCAGCCCAGGTGGTTTTAATGTAGCCTGTACCTGCATCTCCTTTAACGTCGGGTTTTAATTCTACAAGCAATTTACCGCCTAAGGTAATTGTTGAGGTTGCATCTGGCGATAACCAATCCTCCTGTTTCATAAGTAAAGCATAGCAGGCGGCGGCGGTGGCTTTGGTGGTTTTCCAGTCGCTGGTTTGTTTGCTGCGCAGCAGCCAGATTTTCATTTCTTCTACTGCTTTTTGATTATTACCCGTTTCGGTAAACAGTTCTATCATCAAACTCTGCGTTTCAATTGGCGACTGGTACCAGAAATAACCATAAGTATTCCGTGACCAGTACATACCCAGGTCATCCGACTGCTGGGCAGTTTCCTTCAACGATTTGATGATAGCTTGAGCAACTAATGGCTTACCATTACGCTGCATGGTTAAGGCGATTAAACCCTGCTGATAGATGCTTTGCGATACCCATTGCTTTTCGGCACGGGTTAAATAGTTGGTAAAAGCTGCCTTTACTGCTGCGCTCATTTGCTTGTCGCTGTAATAACTAAGGGCATACCAGGCATGGATCTCTGTCGAACCTAATCCGCGGGTTTCATATTTTAGCAATTTTTTGGCAGCCTTATCATCCGTCACTAACTGGTCGTCCAAATATTGGATAGCCTTGTCACTGATCTCTTTCAGTTCCTGGTCTTTTTCTGTGGCGACATTAAGGTGGAACAACTGCCCTATGCCGGCTATAATATGCTGGGTGATGTAACGATCTGCCTCATTGCCGCCAAACCAGGTGAAACCACCATCGGGTAATTGCCTTTTTTGCAGCTTATCTAAATTTAACTGCATCTCATTGCTCATTTTATTGAGGTCGAACAGCAATGCGATGCGTTTCTTTTGTTCCGATTCGCTGGTGGCATCCTGTAGCCACGGGGTTTCTTCTAGTAAGGTCGATTTCAGGTCCTGGTTCTTTTCCAGGTTAGATAAAAGTTCTGTGCTGTTGGTATTCTTCCATTGATCGAACACCCGTTTTATTACCGGCATGTGGTTCACCAAACTGGTGGCCAAACTATTGGCATAATACCTGCTGAATACCTGCTCCGAACACTCATACGGAAACTCCATCATATACGGCAATGCCTGCACGGCATACCATGCGGGGTTTTGAGTATATTCCAGCGTAAGCGTTTTACTTTTAAGTGTGGTACTGGTGTTGTTGATCAGCTTATCAAAAGTATAATCGCGGGTTTGCCCTGCCCTCACCATCATCGGCAATGATTCGATTACCAGCATGCGGTTGGGTAATACAGGCAGGGTGTTTTCCTCACCATCACTATAATTACCGGCATCAGCAGTTAAGCGGTAGGTTAAGGCATCCAAGCCTTGCGGAATTACCAGTTTAAACGATATACCTTTGTTAGTGCTCGCCCCTATTGTAACCTGTTGAGTGCTATCTGCCGCGTTCAGCAACAGGTTAACCGGCTGCATGGTTAAGGCATTAAACAGTTGGATGGTTACTTTGCCTTTCAGTTCAGCAGCGGTTAGATTAGCTAATCTTGCGGACACGGTAAGTGTATCGCCCTCGCGCAAAAAGCGTGGCATGTTAGCGCTTATGCTCAGCTGTTTTTGGGTGACTATCTCATTTTCTATATAGCCGGTTTGCAATTGCTGTGTGTGTGCAAAGGCCTCAAAGCGCCATTTGGTGAGCGACTGCGGGATGGTAAAATCTATCAATATTTCTCCCTTATCGTTAGTGCGCAATTGCGGGTAAAAAAATGCCGTTTCATTAAAGTTCTTGCGAATGATAGGCTGTCTCGGTTTGTAAGGGCTGGCTTTGTATTCTGATATATCAGTTTTATAAGCCTGTGCACCAGCATCGTTTATAACCTGCACCTCGGCTAATTGATTAGCCGCGCCGGGATCGGCTACTTTAAGTCCGGCAACTTTCCCATTTAAAGTCGTTGATGCCGAAGTCATACCTCGTAACCTGATTGATGTACCATTGCCAACCGGACCAGCTATTACCATACTTTTCTGCACACCATAACCAGTAACAACTACCTCGTTTAACCCGCTGCCATCTTGTTTAAGTTTTACGTTTATATTTTCCGTTTTCGAGGTTGCCACCTCCCTTTTTTCATATCCAATAAAAGTAAATACAAGTGTTCCATTCATTGGCACCCGGATCTTGAAATAACCTACAGAATTTGTTGTTGTACCTATACTTGTGCCTTTAATATTTATGGAAACACCAGGCAATCCCACGCCACCGCCATTATCCTTAACATAACCACTTATATCATACCCATTTTTTATCAGTTGGGCATTTTGCAAATAGTCTTCTTTTAACTGCTTATCTGCCTGTAATCTTTGCTGGTATTCGCTGTAACCATTATTATAACTCCCATAATAATCGTAACCAAAAAGATTTAGCTGTTCATACTCGCGGCTTATAGTACTGTAATTAAAGTTTGGATAGCTTAAAGGCATTGTATTTACAGCACTCACAAACTCATAGCTATTCCATGCAAAATAATTGGGCGCGTATTTACCCCGCTCATCCAGCGCGTGTGCCCAGTTTTGGCCCGATTCAATATCATCTAATGAAGCATCGTATAATGATGCCACCATTTCAGTTGCCAGTTTTTCGTTGTTGGCACCGCTTACCTGTAGTTTCCACTGTTCCTTTTGGCCGGGTTCCAGCTTATTATTAAAGGTGATGAATTTGATCTTCAGGTTATTACCAGGATTTATCAAATTTATTTTTTCATAACTGCTATAGATCCTGTTATGAGAAACGGTGAGGAATTGAACTGCCGGATCTTTATCGGCAACCGCTACGGGCACTTTTACGCTTTGCTGGCCCTTATCAATAGTTGTCCATTTTGATGAGATAAGCTTTGCCCCGCTGTAATACTCCATCAGCACGTTTATCTTTTCGTTCAGGCCGACCAAAAACTCAGCGTTAGAACCGGGTTTTACCGAATTTGATACAGGAATAACCCATTCATCTGTATTGATCGCCTTCGGCGGATCAGCCATTAGGGTTACATATTTTGTGATGGAAGTAGTATCCCCTTTTTCATTTCGCGCGCTTATTACTACCTGGTAAATGCCGGATGCCTGTTTCCTAAGCTGATCGAAACCGATACTATCCTGCTTACCTGTATCGATTTTTAAATTCACACTGCTGATGAGTTGTGTACGCGACCAGGTAGCCTCATTGTTTTCATTGCCATAAGCGTAATTAGGGAAACTGGCCTTAAAATCATCCTTGCTTAAAAAGTATTTGTCCGGCGTAATCCATAGCTTGTTAATAAACAACTGATCAGGATTTTTAAGGGCGTATACATCAATCTTTATCTCCCCTTCTTCGGGTTGATTATTTAAATTACTAATCGCTACCGGTACTTTATAAGTATCCTTTGCAAACTGCCGGGCAAGTATATTATCGATAATTTTGATATCATTATTACCTATGGTTACTGTAGTTTGCCCTGAATGTGTTTCATCACTTTCATCAGTAACATCGGCATTTATGGCATAACTATAGTTTTCTGTGCTTGCGCTTTCGCCGGGTGTTGCCTTAAATTTTATGGTATAATTACCCTGGTTATCCGTCAATATGGTATCCGTCTTAATTTCAACTCTTTGGCTATTATAGTTATATCGGTATGGCACACCGCGCTTGTACGGAACAAGCCTGAAGTTTTGCGTTCTGGTAATGTGATAAGCAACGCTGGCCTGCGATAGTCCATACCCCGAAAATGCAGTTACCCTACCTTTAACGGTTACCGAGTCGTTGAGTTTATAGCTTCCCTTCACCGGCAAAAACTCTACCTGAAAGGTTGGGCGCTTGTATTCCTCTACCTGCACATTAATATCACCATCGGCAGTTTGTATACGTACTCTGCCATTCAGCATGGACTGAGGAATAATAAAACTGCCGTTGAATGACCCAAAATCATTGGTTGTTAATTTTAATGAACTCACCTGCTTGTTGTTCACATCCATAAAATCAACTTCTTCGGCTTTGCCGGGCATTATTTTGCTTTTGCCTTTGAAGGTTTGCAGTTGCAACCCCTTAAAATAAATGGTTTGCCCCGGGCGATAGATCTGCCGGTCGGTAAATAATACGGTCTTATCCTCCGGGTCATCATCATCATCGGTTCTATCTTCAGCACCATTCACATATTTCGATTGCTCGTTTAAAGTATCCCCTTTTAGAATAAGCTTAATGGATAGGCCATTCTTTTGCCCGTATTTGGTGGAGATGAATTTGCCATCTTTATTGGTAGTGCCATTGTCGTTTAGGTCTGTCCAATAGGTACTCTTATTTTGATTATCGTAGGCAGAAACTTTGGTATTTATTGAAATTTGCACACCGCTTAACGGTTTACCTGTTTCCCTGTTCATTACACGGAATTCAAGGTTATCATCCGGGTTCTTCCTTGCTGTATAAGCTATAGCGCTTACCCTAAAATCCGTTAGCCCGGTTAATGTTTCATCATCTGATACAGCATCTTCTTTTACCAGCAGCACATAATTACCCGGCGACAACGCATCCAATTTAAACTCTGCCGAATGCCTGCGAAAATCACCAGCATCAGCCCACTTTAAATTCTGACTCTGCACCGGTTTAAGTTTCTTTAATAGGCTGATGCGGTATTGAGGCAAGGTGCTAAGGGTATCACCTGTATTATAATCCTGCAATTGTGCCGATGATAACCGGTAAACAAGCACATTAGCCGAGGTTATATTTTTATAGGTCAGCAAGGCCAGTAAGGGTTTACCGGGTGTATTGATATTTTCAACCGTTGCCGATATCTCCTTTTGTTCGATACCTTTCATCAACGTAGCTGCATTTTTGCCGCCCAAGCTTTGCGGGTAAGCTGCAACCGCTTGCTTAAAATAATTATAGGCAATGGAAAGGCTATCTAAGCCTTGATAATACTGCCCTTGTAATACCAAAGCTTCAGCACTTATCGGCTTTTTGGCAAACGTGGCGGCTATTTGTTTTAATGCCGACAGGTACAATGAATCCTTATAATTTATGTACGATTTGCCATATAAAAATTTCAGTCGCTGCAGATCGATATCGGCCACGGCCTCATCCTGGTGCATTTGCAGGTGAAAAGCGGTGGCCTGCTGCAAATATTTTATCCCCTGGTAGTAAGTAGATGCGGTATCAGTAGTTTTAACCTGTAAAGCAACAAACGTGCGGCTATCGCCAAAAAATGCCGGATCATTTAGCGAGAATGGCAATTTAGGCTTGGTAAGTGCAGGTTCATCGCTCAAATAAAACTCGAAAGCCCGTTGCACCAGCAGGTCATATAGTGTTGGGCGCAAGTAGCGGGTTGAACTATCGCCTTGCAGCACACCATCAAGCACGGTAATGGGTGTGGCCTGCTCCTGTTTAGCATCCGCCAGTGATTGTTTATATAGGCTGCTTGTTTCGGCTATAATGGTTCGCAGGTCCCATTTATTAAAATCGGTATCGGGTTTTAACAGCTGGCTGCGCTGCATAAAACGGTAGCGGTTCTGGTCGTAATATTTCCAGTACATTTCGGCCAGTAGGGATTGTAATACAGGCTTCGCCGGATATTTGGCTTCACGCACATCCTTCTTTAACCTGCTGATGATAGCAGGATAAGCATCCTCTTCGAGGTACGACTGGAAAGTCATGCGGTAAATAACTGCTTTGACTTGCTGTGGGGTATTTTTATTCAGCCGGGCCAGTTTTTCCAGTTCATCAACTTCTTTCAGGGCCGATTTGGGCAGGCCTATGCCAGCCAGCGAGTCGATGCGATTGCTGATAGTTTCATATTTATCCTGTGCACGGGCATTTGTAATCAGGAAGAACAAGCCGGTTATCAGTATTAATTTTAGTGCGCTTTGGTAGGATGAAGGCATAAAATTCAAGGTTTTAGATGATTTAAAAATATCAATAATTAATTATAACAACAGGATGCAAAGCGGACTTAGATTCCATAATTAAATTTTAATTATTTTTTACCTGATGGAGAGAATCAGTTTTATGATGAATTTGTTTTACAATATCGTAACAATAAAAGCAATACCTTTATACTTATAAAACAAAAACCACATCATGAAAACTAACATCGGAATCTCTGACGAGAACAGGCAAGCTGTTTCAGACCAGCTGACCAAATTACTGGCTGATGAATTTATTCTGTACACTAAAACCAGGAATGCGCACTGGAATGTGGAAGGCCCTGACTTTCATACCATGCACGTATTTTTTGAAAGCCAATACGAGCAATTGGATGAAGTAATGGATAGCGTTGCCGAGCGGATCCGCAAAATTGGCCACTACGCACCTGCTACACTTACCCAGTTTTTACAGCTTACCCATTTAACCGAAAAAGGCGCTGACAAAAACGATAGCTTTAGCTTTCTGAAAGAATTACTGGAAGACCACGAAAGCATTATTGAATTTATCCGTGGCAACATTAACCCTATTGCCAATGATTTTAATGATGCCGGCACCAGCGACTTTTTAACCGGCCTGATGGAAGAACACGAAGGCATGGCATGGTTTATCCGCGCGCACTTTAAATAGGCCATTATTACCCACATATCTGAACGTCATTGCGAGGAACGAAGCAATCCCCGATTAGCAGGTCCGCCCTGCATAGTTTGGAATTGCTTCGTTCCCTTACAGCAATGACGCGTTGAGAGAATTAACAGGCATCGGCTTAAATCACTCTAAGCCGATGCCTTTTTATTTTGTGCCGATAGTACGTCTTTTATCTTTTCGTTGCCTTCAATAGTTCTTAACCCTTCTTCGTAGCCTATCATGTAAATTTCGTCGGCAGCATCGGTATCAAATATGCCGTAGCCACCCAGGCCGTGGGGTTCAATAACCACATCGCACAGCATTTTATGAGTATTGAGGCTGGAGTTGATGGCGATCATAGCTGCCCTATCCACTAAACTACCAAAGGATTTTATCTCGGTAACAACCGGTAAATGGTTGCATGATGAACCGATGATGAGGTCGCAATTACCTACCAGCGGCTCAACCGGGAAATTATTGAGTATGCCGCCATCAACATACATATGGTCGTTAATAATAATGGGCTTAAAAATGCCCGGCAAACAGCAGGATGCCAGTACTGCAATATCCAACTCTCCTTCGGTAAAATACACCAGGCGGCCTTCGCCCAAATCAACCGAAGAAATGGTAACACGTGTTTTAAGCTGAGCAAATGAATTATGCGGGATATATTTCTCGATCAAAAATCTTGCATTTAAAATAGACAACAAACCACTGCTGCCAAACGCGGGGCGCAGCATTTTAAGTAGTTTAGCGTCTTTGATGATCTGTAAGATCTCTTTCGGCGCATAACCAGCGGCATAAAAAGCAGCGCCAATTGCCCCGGCGCTTGTACCTGAAATATGCGAAAACTCTATCCCGCGATCTATCATCGCCTGCATCACCCCTAAATGAGATACCCCACGCACGCCCCCGCCCGACAGGGCCAGTCCTATTTTTTTTGCTTTATGTTGATCAGCGCCAGTATTCATGTATCTATTTTAGATTAAGTGGGCCATTATTGTGCCAATGTATATAAAATTCGCTTTATTTTTCGATGCTTCGAATTAGGAATTTCGAAAATATTGGCTCAAACGGATATTATTCGTTAATCTTGGCAAGATCCATTATTAAGCAGATAGCGATAAGAAATATGACTAACCCAACACCGCAGATCCTTAAAACAAAACAACATTTCGAAATTCTTGACGGCTTAAGGGGCGTTGCCGCTATATCAGTAGTGTGTTTTCATTTTATGGAGATCGTGTTTTCGGATTACAGCAAAAATTTCATCGGGCATGGTTTTTTAGCCGTCGATTTCTTTTTCTGTTTATCCGGCTTTGTCATAGGCTACGCTTATGACGATCGTATTGCCAAAATGGGTGTTTGGGAGTTCTTTAAATCGAGGCTAATCCGTTTGCACCCTTTGGTTATTATAGGTTCGGTATTGTGCCTGCTTACTTTTTTGTTCGATCCATTTAGTACTTACGCAGGTTCATATAGCGTGGGCAATATCACGCTGGTATTTTTAAGTTCTCTTTTAATGATCCCAATGCCCATAATGTCCGATCGTTATTTTAACCTGTTCTGTTTCAACGCCCCGGCATGGTCGTTATTTTGGGAGTATGTGGCCAATATTTTTTATGCCTTTATTCTTATCAGGATCGGTAAACGATTCTTGCTTGTATTAACCATATTTGCAGCAATAGTGCTTTATTATGTATGCTACCGCTCAAACTCGCTGATGGGCGGCTGGAGTGGTGGCACCTTTTGGGATGGTTGCGCGCGTATTTCCTTTTCATTCCTGGCCGGGTTGCTGGTTTACCGTTCCAACTGGATCATTAAAAACAAACTTGGCTTTATTGGCCTTACCATATTGCTGATGCTGGCCTTCCTGTCGCCGGTTTCAAATTGGAACTGGTTGAGCGAACCTTTTATAGTGATATGCTATTTCCCGCTGATTGTGGCTTTAGGCGCTGGCGCAACATTGTCTGAAGGTTTTAAAAAGATCTGTGTTTTCTCCGGCAACATCTCTTACCCGCTTTACATGACGCATTATGCTTTCATTTGGGTATTCGGCAATTATTTTGCCAGCCACAAACCGTGTACAACCCAATTATTTTTCATCATACCAATATCTATGCTGTTGTTAATTGGTATAGCTTATTTGGTAATGGTGTTGTATGATATACCGGTGAGGAAGTATTTAAACAGCAAAAGAAAACAGGCTTTATAGTTTAAGGCTGTAGGCATAATTGTCATAAATTAGCAACTTCGGGATAGCGATCGAAAATGCGAATACATAATTTTATTAAATTAGCGTATTGGCATACAGGAGATTAAAACCATTACCCGTGAAGAATAATTGGCTGGCTATACTAGTCTTAATTTTTGCAACCCCTACCATCAGCGCGCAAACGGCACCAGCTGATCAGATAAACGGTGTTTGGCTTGATGAAAAGAAGGATGGTAAAATAGAAATATTCCGCACCGGAAATACTTATTCGGGCAAATTGTTATGGGGCAAATATGTGCTGGATGAAAATGGTAAGCCCCGGCATGATATCTATAACCCCGACCCAAAACTACACGACCACGTTTTACAGAACATGATAATCCTGACCGGATTAGTATATGAAGACGAAAAATGGAAGAATGGCAAAATATATGATCCGCTTACTGGAAAATCATATGATGTGATCATCACCATAAAAGGTAACAACCTACAACTTCGTGGCTATGTTGGCATATCCCTGTTGGGTAAAACTACGGTGTGGCAAAGGGTAACCACTTTAAACTAAAAAACCATCATTATGCAATTTGAACCTGATAACAAAATAGTAAAACTCTGCGCCCTGGGCATGGACCTGGAAGGAGAAGGCAAAAACGAAGAAGCTGCAAAAGTATTTCTTGAAGCGTGGGACCAGGCAAGTGATGATAAAGAGAAATTTACAGCCGCCCATTATGTAGCCCGCCATCAGAATAGCGTTTCTGACAAACTCAAATGGGACAAAACAGCACTGAACCTGGCCCTGAAAATTAAAGACGATAGTGTAAAAGGTGCCTACCCTTCACTTTACCTCAATATTGCTAAAGGGTATGAGGATCTGGAAAAATTTGATAAGGCGATAGCAAACTATGAACTAGCACTCAGTTATGCCGGTTTTTTGCATGAAGATGGCTATGGGAAGATGATAAAGGGTGGTGTGGAGAATGGGCTTGAACGGATTAGGGAGCGGTTGAAAAAATAGTTATGCCTGTAGTCAGATACTACAGGCATAGTGATCCGAAGTCAGAGACTTCGGACAGCGGGAAAGTTCCGAACAGCGGATACTTATTGGGGTTTTAAAAAGCCCTGTACAGTCAACCAGTCGATGAAGCGGTCGGTCCAGGTATCGGTGGGCAAACCTTGTTTTTTTAACCCGAAACCATGGCCCCCTTTCGCATATATGTGCAATTCGGCGGGGTGTTTGGCGGTTACCCAGTTAACGTAAAGCGAAGTAGCTACCAATTGCAGGTTGTAATCGTCGTTAGTGGCAGCGGCAATAAACAGGGGTGGCGCGTCGGCTGGAATGTTGTTTCTTTGCACATCTGATGACAACTCTCCACCGCCATACATAAAACCTACAAAATCAGGCCGGTTTTCAGGGCTATAATTATAGGCTGTAGAAGCAGAAATTACGCCTCCCGCTGAAAATCCTATAATGCCTATCCTATGGGGATCTACTCCATATTCTGTAGCGTGGGCACGTACATAGGTAAGCGCCTGCCGGCCATCGGCAACTGCCATGTCAACAATTGTTGATCGGTTAGCACCGGCGTTTTTATTGGTACGGTCGGCAATTTCCTGTTTATACGGGTCGCCGCCTTCGGTATGTATCAGCCTGTATTTTAGCAAAAAAGCAGTAATACCCTTGCTTTGCAGCCATTTTACAACCCCATAACCTTCCTGCATGATAGATAATGAATGAAAACCACCACCCGGACAAACAATAATGGCCAAACCTGTCGGCGCATGTGATGGATCGGGCGGATAAACGGTGAGGGTTGGTTTACTGATATTAAAAATTGCATTGGAGTGGTACATGTTATCAGCGTTTTCCTGCTCGCTCCATGTCCAGCTTTCAGATCCCGGCGCAACGCCCGGGTATAATGAAATAACTTTTTGCTGGGCTTTTGCCACTACAATAACCAGCGACAATAAACTCATTACCAGGATTTTTTTCATGTTTGTAGGCTATGCCATTGGAGGCTATTAAAATTAGGTTTTTATATTGAATTTGAAGCAATTAATAGCAGGTAATTATCAAACTACGTTATCCGAAGCTAGGCAATTGAATAACCGTAAATCTGTATATTTGTATATGGGCACTTTAAGATTACATGATCTCTCTACTCCCAAAGAGGAAATTACTAAGGAACGCGAGCAGCGCTTTTTAAACCTTTCATCTGCCGAAAAATTTTATGCCTTATTGCACCTTAATAAAGTGGCAGTAAAACTGAATGGTGGCCAACCCTTAAAAAAACCACAGGGAAAAGGAATTGTCATTTCCAAGCCTTTATAAATATGTCTTTCGATAAAGAAAACCCTGAAGCATTATTACTCGTGCAAACATTTGAAAAGCGAAATGTAGCTTACATTATTGTAGGTGGTTTTGCTGTAAACAGATATGGTTATAATAGGTCTACAGGTGATCTGGATATTTTATTAAAAGATACTAATACAAACAGGGCTAATTTGATTTTGGCTTTGGCTGATATGGACTATGGCCAGTTTGATGTTTTAATGACTATACCCATAATTGCCGGGTATTGCGAAATATTGATGGATGATGGCATGTATGTCGATTTAATGACAGAAATACCTGGTTTGGATAAAGACAAATTTGAAGAATATTATTCCATGGCAACAAAAGATGTAATTGGTGGTTATAACATCCGTTTTCTTCATTACAATCATCTCCTACAAAATAAAGCAGCTATTGGAAGAACAAAAGATAAACTCGATATAGAAGAATTAAAGAGAATAAATCAAGCCCAATAAGCAATTACTCTTCTATCCGGAACATCTAACTTCGGATAGATATGTTCGTAGTCTCCGACTACACTCTCACGATGCCTTCGGCAACTCCACATAAAAAGTTGTACCATCACCGGCATGGCTTTCGTACCAGATATTACCGCCGTGGGCCTCAACAATTTGTTTGGAGATGGCCAGCCCGAGGCCGAATGGCTCTTCACCTGCTGTGCCGTGGCGCTTGGTATCGGTAAACATATCAAATATCTTATTGCCCATTTCTGTGGGGATGCCTATCCCTTTGTCGGCTACGGAAATAACAACTTTTTCGGGCTGCGATTCCAGACTGATCTTTATCGGTGCGCCAATAGGGCTGAACTTAATGGCATTGGCAATTAAATTACTCATTACACGCCATAATTTTTCGCGACTGGCGGAGATCGTAACCGGGCTGCTATCCAGTGTTAACTGCTGATCTTTACTGCTGGCCTTATTCTCCAGCAGATCAACGCAATAACGCAGCATTTGGTCAAGATCAACCATCTCCATTTTCAGTTCTTCGGCGCGGGTATGCACCTGCAGCAGGTCATCCACCAGGTCGAGTGAATTATTGCCCGACGTTTTTATCAGTTCAAGCATCGATCGGTCTTCCTCTGTACATTCATTATTTTCAAGCATCAGTTCGGTAAGTGATGTAATGGCCCCGATGGGGTTACGCAGGTCGTGCGCTACTATCTTCATCATCCGCGAGTTATCTGCCTGACTTTGTTCAAGGGCGTCCAGTGTCTCTTTCATCTGTACATACTGCTCTTGCACCTGTCTGTTCAGCAGCCTGGTTCGGCCTAATGTGCGCTTTATGATTATAATGATGACAATGGCAAGCAAGCATACCACCGCTGCCAGTATAAGTAATATGGTTTGGTATCTCGATCGGTCGGAGAGTGTTTTTATCTGCTGGTCTTTATAGGCATAATCCAAATAATCTATACTCGATGCATTGTTCAATTTTCCCTGCTCATCGTTAAGCGCTACTAATTGCCTGCTGTAAAGGGCCGCCTGTAAACTATCATGGTGCGAGGTATAAAGATCGAACAGTTTGCGGGCCATAATCTGGCTGTAGATGAGATAACCATTATCGCCCGCTACTGCCAAACCACGCTGGTAATACCCCGCTGCCTTTACGGGATCGCTCGCTGCCAGTTGATCGCCCATATCAATCATCATATCCATGCTCACGTAATACAGGTTATGTTTTGTAGCCGCGCTTATTGTACTATCGAGCACCGCCAAACCTTTTTGGCGCTTGTTATGGCTGATCATATCATCGGCCACCAGTTGGTCAATTGCAATTATTGCCCGCTCATCATGATATTTTGTAGCTATGCTTCTAGCTTTGGTAATGTAATAGCCTATCGAATCGCGTTTGAACCGGGCCGGGTATTGCAGCATGTAATTATAAATAGCCAGCGACATGATGGAATCCTGCCTTAACTTGCGGCCCAAATTCAAAGCCTCATTAAACTGTTGTATGGCACGCTGGTTTTTACCCATCTCGTTATAAACCATGGCCATGTTCATTAGCGACTGTACCACGTTAGCCGAATCATGCAGCTGTGTATAATCTCTGAAAGCTTCGTCATAGTAGCGCAGGGCAAGCTGCACATTCCCTTTAATATCGAAAACTACGCCGAGGTTGTTTGTGGCATCTGCCTTACCTTTAGCATAATCAAGGCGGTTAGCTATCTGGCGGGCTTTGGCGGTGTACACGAAAGTGCTGTCGATGTTTTTTTCGTACATGAGCATAGCCAGCCTGTTGAGCGCATCAACATACCGCGAACTATCGCTGATGTGGACCATCGATTTCCTGATATTGACAACTTCACCTGATTGGGCATAGCTTGCCAGCGTAATTAAAGTAAGTATTACAACAAGAAACGCTTTACCTCTCATAGAATGTATCCCATATGCCAGCACATATTAATAATACTAAGCGATATTAGCAAATAGAATACAGTTAATGCCAAAAGAAAAATAACTATGAAGCAATATAATACTGCAGCTAAACGAAATATAATTGTAAAAATTAAGGCAAAACAAAAAATACCCGCCCTATGGCAGCATTTAATGTAGTGAGTATTTGTTAACAATTATCCTGTACGGGATCATTCAGCCACCAGGTCGCCTAATGAAACGTGCAGCAGCGCGCAAAGTTCATGCAACCCATCCAGCGTGAGGCTGTAGGTGTGCCCAAGCCATGATCTGAGCGGCAGTATCTCCCTGCGCATCAGTCCCGTAAAATGTTGGCGACTCCAACTATTCTGTCGCAAGAGAGATTCGATACGTTCAGCAATCAGTCGGCGATTATCAGTATGCGCTATATCCGCAGGGCTAAGCCTTACCAGGATAACATCGAGCAAGGAAGGGCGTTGGGCTGTTTCCATAAGTTCAAAAATTTAGCGTGGTGAATAGTTAGTGGGTAAACTTAAAAGTAATAAATAACCATATAAACTACAAATTAAGAACGCATAATGTTTGTAAATAATTATACACAAAGCTTAACTATTAAAAATTTCAACTGTATTACATGTTATTTATTATTTCGAGCCTTACTGATCTATTTTCCCCATATTATATATTATTTTTATATTTGGCTAATAGTCAATTACAACCGAGTGTATTATTCAACCTAATACAATTATTATGAACTTATTTTCCTGGAAATCATTACCGGTTTCTATTCTGGCTGTATCCGCAATATTATTTACTTCCGGCTGCAAAAAGAGTGATGTTACGCCTACCCATCCTGTAATTAGTTATACGGTACAAGGCCTATGGGCGGGAACCGCGACCAATGATGCTGCCATCACCATACCTTATTTTTTCACTGTAAAGCCCAATGGCACTTGCTCGTTCGAGGGCATCTCTGCTGGCAATGAGGAAGATTTCGGCACAGGTACCTGGGCCATAAGCAACAATGCATTCACTGCTTCGTTAACCACGCTATATGGCGTGCCGGGGAATATTGGCATTATGCAAACTGTAACAGGTACATTTGATAGTAAAACAGGAACATTAAAATCGCTTACCTGGCAAGATTTGCCCAGTGCTACTGATCACGGTACATTCACACTCAAAAAAACCCAGGATCAGGTTCAGGGTATCTGGGTGGGAACAGCAACGAACGTTGCCAATATTACCATACCTTACACCCTCACTATAAAAGCTGATGGCACTTGTTCATTCGAAGGAATTTCGGCCGGTAACGAGGAAGATTTCGGCGTTGGAACCTGGACTTTAAGCGGCACCACATTTACAGCCAGCCTTACCACACTTTATGGCGTAACAAACAACATAGGCATTATACAAACCGTAACCGGGACATTTGATAGCAAAGCAGTAACGCTAACATCACTTACCTGGAAAGATGTATCGGCAGGGGCTACGGACCAGGGTACATTTACGCTAACAACCCCGGATTAAACCCAATAAACTAACTATTCTTTAGGCCTGTAGAAAGTGGTACCGTCAACCTCATTGGTTACCTGCATTTCTTCGGTAACAGCCTTACCGTTCTTTTTTACAAGTTTCAGGTATCGGTTTAATATTTTCTTTTGCTCTTTAGTGCCTGTTTTAAGCACCTCTTGTATCTGACCGTTAAAAGCACTTACAAAAAGAGTGTCGTTGCCAAAAGCCCCAAAACACGAAATTTTAGCAGCAGTCAGATCATCCACTTCGCTTTGGTAAGCGGGGGTATCAATTTTATACATTAACCGTTTATCATCCCATGAATAATTAACTGAAGCATTCCCTTTAACAATCGGCACATTATCATTTACACACCAGCTGCAATTCCCTTTTTTTATTGCTCCGGGAAAGAAATTGTAATTATAATTGACCAGTACCCCGTCACTACTATCGCCGCTGAATTCAAAACTCATGGTTATTACCTGGTTCATATAAAGCCCCCAGCCGTATATATGCGCTTTATTTACAAGATCAAGGCAGCGGTAAACTTTACCGTCTATTAGTTTATAAAAGCTAAAGCCATCAATATAAATGCCCGAACCATGATCATAAACACGCCTTAAATAAAAAGGCTTGTTTTTGGAGAAGGAATTAGCCACAGCCAAAGTGGGCGAGCCATAAAACGTATCTATTTCCTCTATATAAATTAAATACCAATTCCCCTGTTTTTCTTTAAATACACATAAATACGGGCATGTAACATCCCAGCCTAATAGAGATATGATCTCATTGCCGGTATCGCCATCCAAATTAACAAACATAGGGTCGATTACCCGCCCATAACCCGGATTGATATGTTGGGCATGCGGGTTAGCAAGTGTATCGGGGGCCAGGAAGCTTTCAAACTGGCGTAATAATGTACTATCGTTACTTGCGTAATTAAAATTTCGCAGCTTCTCAATCCATGATGCAGATATTTTTATATTGATATTATAGTCTTTAACGGTATCGGTATTATTTTGAGCGTGAGCACTAAATACACACGAAATGATTAGGATAAGGGTAAAAATGCGGCGCATTTGCAGGTTAATATTTGATATGAATTTACATAAATATTAAACGTTAAACAAAAAACTGTGAATCTTCCGATCCAACCATTCAAACCGGATTTTTCGGCATCAAAAATCATCGAAAAGCTGGCAAATATTTTACGCAATCGTTTGTGCTGCAATATGCGTGGTTGTTTATTTATATTTAACATTGTTGAACCACTTGTAACATCTATTCACCAAAACACAAACAATACTATGGAGCGCAGAGATTTTTTAAAAACCAGTTTGATCGCGACGGCAGGCATTACCATTTTGCCATCAGGAACTTTATATGCAAGTACAAACGGTAAAGTACGCCTTGGTTATATTGGTGTTGGCGCGCGCGGCATGAGCCATATTTCTGAAGGTTTGCTTCGCGATGACGTGGATATAGTTGCTGTATGCGATATACAGGAAAGATCATTAAAAATTTGCCGCGAGTATATCGCCAAAAAAGGCAAACCTGCTCCTGTTGAATATACCGGCGGACTGGATGCTTATAAAAGGCTCCTGGAACGTAAAGATATCGACGCTGTAATTATAGCTACCCCTTGGCAGTTCCATCACCCACAGGCTATTGATGCTATGAAAGCCGGTAAGTATGTGGGCTGCGAGGTGATAGCCGGCTTAACCGTAGATGAACACTGGGATATTGTAAATACATCCGAAAAAACCGGAATGCCTTATATGACATTGGAAAATGTATGCTATCGCCGCGATGTAATGGCTGCGCTGAACATGGTTAGGCAAGGCTTATTTGGCGAAATAGTACACCTTGAAGGCGGTTATCAGCATAATTTACGTAACGTATTGTTTAATGATGGGAAAAGCTATTATGGCGGCGGTGTAAAATATGGCCCCGATGCTATAAGTGAAGCCCAATGGCGAACGCAGTATAATATAGACCAGGATGGCGACCTTTACCCTACCCACGGCGCTGGCCCATGTATGCACTATATTGATATTAACAAAGGCAACCGCTTTACAAGCCTGTCATCATTCAGTAGTAAGGCAAGAGGATTAGCCGCTTATGTAAAAGAACAGGCACCGGATGATCCTGCTGCAAAAATCAATTACAAAAATGGCGACGTAGTAACTACTATGATCAATTGCGCCAATGGCGAAACGGTATTGCTAAGCCATGATACCCATTTGCCACGCCCCTACTCATTAGGTTTCAGGGTGCAGGGTACACAGGGTTTATGGATGGATGTGAGTAACACGGTTTATATAGAACATAAATCAAAAGAAGATGATGCCTGGGATTCGGCAGATCAGTGGTTTCAGAAATACGACCACCCTTTATGGAAAAAATACGCCAATGATGCTGCAGGCGCTGGTCACGGCGGGATGGATTGGTTTGTGTTTAATGCCTTTGTTGAGTCGGTAAAGCAGAAGAAACAAACACCGATAGATGTGTATGATTCGGTTACGATGAGTGTTATCGGGCCATTATCAACCAAATCAATTAAAGAAGGCAACGCGGTACAGGAATTCCCGGACTTTACAAAAGGTAAATGGAAAGACCGTAAAAACACATTTGCGTTAGACGATAGCGGGTTTTAAATATATAATAAGTTAAGTTAATTCAGTTAATAGCCCCGGCTATCAATCCCGGATAAGCAACCGCTTTCCGGGATTTCTTTTTGCATTTATATGGGTATGCAATCGTTTGTGTGATCTAAATTTCAGATTACTATCTGTGTATTAACACCTTGGTTAAACATCAAACTAAAAACAATTCAGGTACCTCTTAATAGCTGTTTTGCCGTTTACTGTAGCGCTAAAAGGTGTAATCTGAAAAAATCTTCCATTCATACCTTCGTCAATTAGTGTGTTTCCGTTTGGCAGGCGGCGCGCGATGCTTACAAACGAACTGAAGAAAGCCTCAAATCTCTCCGACTTGCGGCTTTCTTCATTAAGTGTGAATCCTGCTTTAACAATGTTCTAACCATGCGATTATTAATCGCTTAGATGTAGAGTTTGTCAGTTTTCATGATGCCACTTTAAAAAATATCGATCTGTCAACTATCCGGATTGTCAACAAAGATGTTTTAGTTGATGATAAGAATATCTACTACAGTGGAAGCATTATACCAATGAATAAATTAGGAATGAAGGTGAAGGTATTTCTTCCATAATTCAGCAACGGGGCAATTTTCACTCACAAAAAAGCCTCAAATCTTTCCGACTTGAGGCTTTTGACTTTCTCTGTGTTATCTCTTGTTTTTTCCCGAATAATCCATGAAAATATTGAATCAAATTGCATACTTTGTTAAACATATACGCAGTAACCTTTACCATATCATATCCTTAAAAATCATAACCACTAATGAGTATATTTAATAAGCTGTTTAAGCCTTCCAACAACTTAAACAATAATCAAAAAAATAAAAAATTTAACCTGGAAATACTTCTTGCTGCAGACGATGTTAATAGCAGTATAATAGAAATCGACAATTTCGTTTGCGAATTATGTTCATGGGGTAATTGTATTGACGAACTAACAGAATACCAAAAGAATTTTTATTTTAACCAAAACCTGGAAAGAGAAATAAATAACGGCGGCTTTCACCAATATTTCTATAACCCTTCCGGCAACTTTGCACACGATACAGTTATATCATTAAAAGAAATTAACGCAAACAAAACAGCAGACATTCTGCAAGAAGCGATTAACCAATTTCCTGACAGGATCGTTCCAAAAAATAGGGATGAACGACAAACTATTTTAGAGGAAATGGGAGAAACAACTAATGATATTTTTGAAACACTTGACCAAAAGTTTTTTCTTTATGAAGATGATTTAAACACGTTAAACATAAATTATATAAGAAGAAATAAGAATATGTTTTAATGACTTCAACCTGCCCCTCCCGTAAACATCAATAAAAAAGCCTCAAGATTTTTCGACTTAAGGCTTTTGGCTTAAACGTGTTCCCGCTGGGACTATCTTCGAACCATTTCCTGGATGAATTAAAGGGAATGTCGAATTTGAAAATTTCAAAAATGATGTATAATGTGCTAATTTAGTACATGCAACCCATATCAAATGAGATCGAAATCAATCTATTGGTTATGCGTGATAATTTTAATGTCGTGTAATCATTCAACTAATAAAACGATAGCGACGACAAGCGTAAAATCGGCAAAAGATAAAAATAAAAATAAACTTAGCTATAAAAAAGCAAAAGACACTTTAGCCATCCCGGAAGATACCATTCTTAAAATCATAATTCCTGATAGCGCTATTCAAGTAGGAGAAGATAAAGTGGATTCAACGGACAAAGCGAAAATATTGCAAGACGGTAGCTATAATGCCCAAGACAGTGTGGGGCCAAAAGATGCTAAACTTGACTGGAAGGGCATATGTTATAATAAAGGCAACTATTATATTAAACCTTTGAAAATCAGTTTTACAAAAGAGCATTCAGAATTCGATGATGATGATAAACCCGAACAAAAGACCGGTTGGTTATTAAAATATTCAATTAAAGATTCTTGTTTAAGAATAATTGGCGGAGTGGAAAACTTAGTTGTAGGTCCTGTTAAAAAAGCAAAATTAACTTACTTTTATTATGCTGGCCAAAAACAGGAATTTAACTATGAAGGAGTTACTTATACATTGTATTCAACTGGCAGTAAAAGAAATGGCGAAATATGCAACTTCAAACTGTTTTTAATGGCTAAGGTTAAAGGGCATATTTATAACCAACTCTTGCTGTCGCTTGGAAATACCGTCGCATTAAACAGTAAAGGTGGCGACAGCGAATATTATATGGTTTTAGAATTTGTAGGAGATATTGACGGCGATAAAATTCCTGACTTTATTATAGAAGAAGGCGGGTTTCCTTTTGAAAGCACTTTTCTTTATTTATCAAGAGCGGCCGGTAATAAATCCATAGTGAAGTTAGTCGCGAATCTTTATACTTCGGATTAACATAATTGATTTCATACTCAAATTATAAAAAAAATCCTCAAATCTTTCGACTTGAGGATTTCAGGTGATCCCATTTGGATTCGAACCAAAGACCTACAGATTAGAAATCTGTTGCTCTATCCAGCTGAGCTATAGGACCATCTTCAAAATTTATTACAGCAATTTACATGCTCTGTTTTTTTTGAAAGTGCAAAGATGCAAAAATATAGCTAAAAAGGAAAAATTAATTGAATTGTATAAAGTTAGCATCCTAATATTATCCTAATAAGATTAAATGTTAACCGCGGTGAAACTGGTAAAAAAATAAAGCCTCCTCGCACTCGCTGCTTGGAGGCTTAAACCTAAACCTTATCACAATAAGTAAGTAGTGATACTTACCATATGAAGATACAATTATAGCTATTTTTATGACTTATTACAACTCATTTTACATGTAATTCGTTATAAATTACACTCCGTCAAAGAATAATTCTATTATCTTATTTAAAACATGGGTAATATTATCCAGTGCAATAATATTTATCATATTTTTTACAATTGGGAGAATATTATCACAGAAAAAAATAAAAAACAAACTGTCTATTTTTAAAGGAGAAATTAATGACCTGTGATAAAAAACTCAGGGATCAGTTTAAAACGCTCAAAAGAGAACAGTCAGTAATAACCGGATGTGGCCGGATTATTTATTCGTTTTTTTACCTGTGCCCAGCCATAGCAGTGCATTAATTATCAATTTTTCTTCCATTGGGCTATCAAAAGTATGCGAAAGGTCCTTGTTGGTATGGTGCTCATAATCAATATCATTATGGCCCATGTTAAAGTATATCATTTTATAATTCCTGTTTGTCCACACAACCGGGTAATAGCCATTGTGCCATATCTCGCTCTGTTTTGGACCGGTACCCAGTGGAAAGCTGGTTGAATCAATAGAACATAGTATTTTTATATCCGGGTTTTTACGCAGATCAAACTCCCAGCGGTACCATTCGTTAGGTGCCGATTTAAAGGTTTCGGGCAGATCCTTAGTAGCCGGGTGCTGATGATCCTCCACCCGCAATATGGCCGAAGTTGGCCGCCAGGTATTACTTACATACTGGCCCGACCCTAAAAATACATTGTGGTACCAATCCCAATCGGCATTAAAATCCGATGGTGTTAAGGCAAAGGCCGAGAAGTGAAAACCCATCCACCCTCCCCCGTTTTCCATATATTTTTGAAAAGCCGCGCGCTGTGCCGGATCTTCAGCCCGGGTATCCAAAAATATTACTACCTGGTAGTGCGAAAGGAACTCAGCATTAAGGTTATTCCAGTTAGATGTTGAATCATACGCAAAATGGCACTGAGCAGCGAGTTCAGGAAACTTTTTGTTGGCTTCGTGTACAAAACTGATATGCGCCTGGTCGTTTTTGGCTGTATAAAAGGCTATTACCTTAAATTGGGGCTTACTGCTTTGTGCATTGATTATTGTAAAACAAAAAAGAAAACAAAGAACTATAAATACTGGTTTAATTTTAAAAGATAAGCGCATAGTTTGTGGTTTAATAGTGATAAGGTAAAGGTATAAAAGTTAAATGTGTGGGTAACCACTACAATACCACCACAAACCATAGTTTTTCCAATTATAACCTTACACAATCACCCTTCATTATTACGATAGGGTATGATTGTGTAATTTTTCGCTGATAGTGAAAAATATTGCTTAAAAATTTGATGGTAAATACATATAATTGCATAAAATTGCACACAACCATTAAGGGTAAATTCAATTTACATTGATGTGATTAAACGATTTTGCAGTTAAAAGAACCTTGTTTAGCTGTTTTGTCGTTCTTTGAACTTCAAATAAATTGTCTCTGAAATTTGTAAATCATATTTTTGACCTCAATTTTTATTTTTAATGACCCTAAGTGTTCTTTTTACAATAAGTAAATCATACTTTTAACCGATTTTTTTTTAAAACATAATTTATGATCATAATTGCTGACGGTGGCTCAACCAAAACTAACTGGTGCCTGGTTACCGAGGAGGGAAAGAAAGTTTATTTCAATACCGAGGGTTACAACCCTTATTTTTCAAATGAAGAATACATTATCCAATCGCTGAACGAGAATCTTCCAACCGATTTGGATAAGGATGCGATAACCGAGGTTAACTATTACGGTGCAGGCTGCTCAACAGCTGATATGCGCCAGATAGTTGAAAACGCTATGCAGGCTGTATTTACCAAATCAAAGATCAACGTAGGGCATGACCTGTTAGCTGCAGCAAGAGCACTTTTAGGTACTACCGAAGGCTTTGCAGCAATATTAGGCACAGGCACAAACACCTGTGTTTATGATGGTAAAGAAGTTGTGGCTAACATTGATTCAGGCGCTTATATTTTAGGTGATGAAGGCAGTGGCTGCTACATTGGCAAAAAATTATTAACCGATTATATAAGAGGCTATATGCCTGAGGCTGTACGTAAAAACTTTTGGGAAACCTTTAAACTTACACCTGACGATATAAACGAGATTGTTTATACCCAACCAAGGGCTAACCGCTTTTGCGCGAGTTTCAGCAAATTTGTTTACGATAACATCGTGAACATTGAGTACTCAAGAAACATTGTTCGTACATCATTCGAAGACTTTTTCCGTAACCTGGTAACTCATTACCCGGATTATCAAAAATATACCTTTAACTGTATCGGTTCTGTAGGTTACAACTTCCGTAACGTATTGGAAGAAGTTGCTACCGAAAATGGTATGGTAGTAGGCCGCATCATCCGTTCACCTATAGATGACCTGGTTAAATACCATTTAGAATTAGCGCCATCACAACTTTAATAGTGAGTAGTGAATGGTGAGTAGTCAGTTTGACTACTACATAAAAAAATAGTGATGGGTTTGAAACCGATCGCTATTTTTTTGTGATATAATTTAATGACTCAATGCCAGTGCAGCGAAACGACCTAATGACCAATGACGCGAAGCAACTCTCTAAGAGGCCAGTTCGTTCTGAAAGATCTTAGCGTATTTGCGCCTGTCGAATTTATAGAGTTTGGCAGCGCGGTATGATACCCCTTTTTGTTTTTCGGCAAGTTCCTTTAAAAAGCCGTAGCTCAACATTTTTTTACGGAAGTTACGTTTATCCAACTGTTTACTCAAAACAGCCTCGTATAGCGATTGCAGTTGCGTAAGCGTGAATTTCTCGGGCAGCAATTCAAAAGCTATAGGCTCATAATTTAATTTAGCACGAATCTTTTTAAATGCTCTTTTAAAAATATCGGTATGATCGAACGCCAGCGTTGGCAGATCATTAACCGGATGCCAGAAGGCTTTACGGGCATACTGCGTTATCGGCATCAGGTCTTTTTGTCCACCGATGCGGATCAGCGCAAAATAAGCTATGGTTACCACCCTACCCTGCGGGTGCCTGTTCACCTCACCAAAAGTATGAAACTGGCGCATAGGCAAATCATGCAGGCCTGTTAACTCATACAATATCCGCTGCGCGGCAGCGTCTACACTTTCGTCGGGGCCTACAATGTTTCCTGGCAGTGCGTACCAGTCTTTAAAAGGTTCTTCGTTACGCTCAATTAGCAGTACTTTAAGCTCTCCCGCTTCAAAACCAAAGATCACGCAATCTGTCGAAAAGACTGAATCAAGATGAGGTAGATGTATTTCCAAAGACTATATAATTTAATAATTAAATATCGTTTAAAGATATGTGATAATTCCTAATCCAAAAAATATAAATAAAATTTAATGTGTAATATATACACACTATCTTCGTGCCAATTAATTGTGTGTTGTAAAGATGCAAAAAATATCAAAACTTGCTGTTTTAACCTCCGGTGGCGATGCTCCCGGAATGAACCCCTGCATAAGGGCCGTGGTAAGAACTGCTATATATAACGGCTTAAACGTTGTAGGTGTTAAACAAGGTTACAAAGGCCTGATTGAGAATGATATGTACGACATGAACAAACGTTCGGTAAGTAACATATTAAACCTTGGCGGTACTATCCTTAAAACTGCACGCTGCCTTGAATTCCGCACGGATGAGGGCATGGAAACTGCTTATAAAAACTTAAAGGCACAGGGTATTGATGCGCTGGTAGTAATTGGCGGCGATGGTACCTTTACCGGTGCCTTACGTTTCTCAAAAAAATACCCTGATATACAAATTATCGGTGTACCGGGCACTATTGATAATGACCTGTATGGCTCAACTTACACACTTGGTTTCGATACTGCAACCAATACCGTAATTGAAGCTATTGATAAAATACGTGATACTGCCGACGCACACGACCGTCTCTTCTTTATTGAAGTAATGGGCCGCGATTCAGGCGCTATCGCGCTGAGGGCTGGTATATCATGCGGAGCAGAGGCTATTTTGTTGCCCGAAGTTGAAACCGCTATTGACGACCTGATTGAAAGCATAAAAACCGGTCACCTTAACAAAAAATCATCAAGCATTGTTATTGTTGCCGAAGGCGATAAGCACGGCGGCGTTTATGACATTGCCAAGATGGTTGAAAAAGAGGTTGAGCACTACGATATTAAAGTAACCATACTGGGCCACCTGCAACGTGGTGGCAGCCCTTCAAGCTTCGACCGTATTTTGGGTAGTCGCCTTGGGTTTGCGGCGGTTAACGCACTTATTGCGGGAGAAACACAGCATATGGTGGGCTTACGTGCCAATGAAATTGTTTTAACATCATTGCATGAAGCCTTAACAAGTCACGAATTTAAACTGGAAGATGATTTGATGCAGATGGCGCACATTCTATCTATATAAGTATTGATGATTGCAGTTGTATTTAGCGGATCACACTATGCCCACTGGCGACTGGCGGACAAAGGAAAAACTATTGCTTCCTTTAAAACCAATGGCATAAATCCCTATTTCAACGACGAAAAGCACATCATACAACTCCTGAGTAAAAACATCAACCTGATACACCACGCCGAAGAGATAAAACGCATTTATTTTTTTGGCGCGGGTGCCTCAACTGAGGATCTGAAAAGAACTATATTCAACGCTCTGTCCACGTTTTTTAAAAACGGCAAAGTAAACGTTGAGCACGATATTTTAGCCGCGGCTATAGCCTGCTGCAAAAACTCGCCGGGCATTGTAAGCATCTGCGGCAGCGGATCAAACGCGGCATATTATGATGGCAAAAAAGTAAAGCCGAACAATTACGGGCTTGGTTATATCCTTGCGGATGAAGGATCGGGCAATTGGCTGGGCAGGCAACTGATAAAAAGTTTCATGAATGAAACGCTGCCCGAAAACCTCAGAATAAAATTTACCAAACGCTACGAAGCCGACCGCAGCAACCTGCTCGAGAAGGTGTACAGGCAAAAACAACCGGCGTTATTTCTTAGTTCTTTCAACGATTTTTATTACGATAACCGCGATGACCAATATCTGCAAAATGTAATAAAAAAAGGTTTTAGCAAGCTAATAAACACATATTTATTACCTTTACATAAGCAACATCCCGAAGCTTCAGTACACTTTGCAGGTTCTGTGGCTGCAAACTTCCAGGATCACTTAATTGAGGTAGCTAATGACGCTAATTTGAAAATCGGAACAATTATAAAAGAACCTATAAATAATTTATTAACGTACTATTCTAACAAAAATTAAAAAAATCATGAAAATAGGAATCAACGGCTTTGGCCGTATCGGTCGTTTAGCTTTCAGAGCTGCAGTAGAAAGACCAGACATTGAAGTTGTAGGTATTAACGATCTTGTTGAGCCTGATTATATGGCTTACATGTTGAAATATGACTCAACTCACGGTCAATTTAAAGGTACTATTGCTGTTGAAGGCGGTAATTTAATAGTTAACGGTAAAACTATCCGTGTAACTGCTGAAAAAGACCCCGCAAACCTTAAATGGAACGAAGTTGGTGCTGAAGTTATCATTGAATCAACAGGTTTATTCTTAACTCAGGAAACTGCTCAAAAACATATTGATGCCGGCGCTAAAAAAGTAGTAATGAGTGCACCTGCAAAAGATGATACCCCTACTTTTGTAATGGGCGTTAACCATACACAATTAAAAGCTGAACAAACTATCGTTTCAAACGCTTCATGTACTACTAACTGTTTAGCTCCCATTGCTAAAGTATTGAATGATAAATTCGGTATTGAAGAAGGCTTAATGAGCACAATCCACGCGGTTACTGCAACTCAGAAAACAGTTGACGGCCCGTCACATAAAGATTGGAGAGGCGGTCGCGGTGCTTACCAGAACATCATCCCTTCATCAACTGGTGCTGCTAAAGCAGTAGGCTTAGTATTACCTGAACTTAAAGGTAAATTAACTGGTATGTCATTCCGTGTTCCGGTTGCCGACGTTTCTGTAGTTGACTTAACTGTTCGCTTAAAAAACCCTGCTACCTACGAGGATGTTAAAGCTGCTATGAAAGAAGCTTCAGAAGGTGCAATGAAAGGCATTTTAGGTTACACTGAAGACGAAGTTGTATCAGAAGATTTTAAAGGTGATGCACGCACATCAATATTTGATGCTAAAGCAGGTATCGCATTGAATGATAACTTTGTTAAAGTTGTATCATGGTATGATAACGAATGGGGTTACTCAAACAAATTGATCGACCTGGTTCAGGAAATTGGTAAATTATAATATTTATCAATTATATATGGCAAAGCCGCTTGATTTATCAGGCGGCTTTGTTGTTTTGTAATAATTGCTTATGAGGACACAGGCAATTGAGTAGAATAAAATACCTCATCTACCCGTTGTCTGTGTCCTCACAGGCAACTTACGTATTAATCCTATTGGACCACCACGCGCCAACCAACCATTCATAAATAACTATTATCTTAAAAAATAATTCTATATTCAATTCATGGAAATAGGTGTAATATATTTTTACACAGCAAGTATTCTTGATTGGATACCCCTTTTACAGTCAGAAAAATTTAAAAAGATCATTTTGGATAGCCTGATCTATCTGGTTAAAAAAGATAAAATAAGGGTTTATGGATTTGTAATAATGCCCAATCATATTCATTTAATATGGGAAAATATCGCAGTAATGGAAAAGAGAAGCCTTACGCAAGTTTTATGAAGTTCACAGGCCATCAGTTTTTAGAAGAACTTAGAAATAACAACACTGATTTATTGGAGTGCTTTAAAGTTGAACGCAACAGTCGCGATCATCAATTTTGGCAAAGAAATCCTTTACCGATCAAACTAGACGAAAGAAGGATACTAGAACAAAAGTTAGATTATATACATTTAAACCCTTTACAAAAACACTGGAATTTGGTTACTGATCCTAATGATTATTTGTATTCATCCTGCTCATTTTATGAGAAAGAGGACAATCGATTTGATTGGCTTACACATTATATGGATGCGATGTAATTGAGCAAGTTGTCTGTGAGGACACAGACAACGGAATATTTTTTTACCCCGTTGTCTGTGTCCTCACAGACAACTACCTACTCCACCAATTTTTTCCCTAAATTTGATTATGGACACATCTGCAGCATTAGCCATTTTCAGAAAAAGTTTGGAAAAGTATGTAGTATTTAACGAGGCCGAATGGATCGTTTTCTCCCAATATTTAAAATTCAGCAAAATAAAGAAGAAGCATTACTTTGCCGAGCAGGGTAAGGTTTCTGACAAAGTTGGATTTTTAGTTACCGGTACAATGCGTTATTATCATGTTAAGGAAGGGCAGGATATTACCAGCTATTTCAGCTTTGAAAATGAGTTGGTAAGCTCCTATAAAAGTTACCTTACCGGATGTCCGAGTTTTTCTTACGTGCAAGCGCTGGAAGACTGCAACCTGATCACTTTCACCCGTAAGGACATGGATGAAATGCTGGACAACCCATTGCTTGCTTACAAAATGGAACGTTTTGGCCGCTGCGTGGCGGAATACACCATTTGCTGCTACGATGATCGTATGTCATCCTTCATCACCCAAACACCTGAAGAGCGTTACCTTAACCTTTTTAATACTGGCAGAGAGGTTTTACAACGCATCCCTCAGCATTACATAGCGCATTATTTGGGTATTACGCCGGTTTCGCTGTCGCGGATTAGGAGACGGGTGATGGAAACGGTGAAATAGACTTATATAAAATGTCATTGCGAGGAGGAACGACACGGCAACCTCGTCGGATTCAATATGCAAGCAACGAGATTGCTACTCCGCATCCAGCGAATCGCAATGACACTTAACCAACCCTTTTTCTTATCTTTTGTTAACGTTTTGACATCCAAAGCACTCCTACCTTTGGTTACATCAAAACAGAAAACAAATGCATACCATATTAGGAGCCGGCGGGGCAGTTGCCAATGCACTTACCCGCGAATTAGTAAACAATAACCAAACCATCCGCCTGGTTAGTCGTAAGCCGATACAACAGGCAGGCAAAAACATCACCTGGCAAAAAGCCGACCTGCTCAATTATAATGAGGTTTTAGAGGCAGTAAAAGGATCAACCGTAATTTACCTTACCGCTGGTTTGGTTTACAATAAAAACATTTGGCAACAGCAATGGCCGGTAATCATGCAAAATGTGATCAACGCGACTAAAGCAACCGGGGCACGCTTAATATTTTTCGATAATATTTATATGTATGGTCTGGTTAACGGACCAATTACTGAGGATACACCTTACAACCCAGTTAGCGTAAAAGGTGAGGTTCGTGCTAAGATAGCCGACACTTTAATGGCCGAAGTTAAAGCCGGCAACATTAACGCCAGCATAGCGCGTGCTGCCGATTTCTATGGAACCGAAAACCTGAATTCCTTTTTAGATATGATGGTGATTGATAAGTTTGCCAAAAAACAAAGTGCGCAATGGATGGGCGATGCAAATAAGCTGCATAACTTCAGTTTTATCCCCGATATGGGCAAGGCTGTTTACCTGCTGGGCCAAAAACCGGAGAGCGATAACCAGATCTGGCACATGCCAACCGATGCTCCCCTACCAGGAAAACAATTTATTGAGATGATAGCTGCAACTTATAATGTGGCCCCAAAATACTTCTCCATTAAAAAATTAATGCTGCAACTATTTGGGTTGTTCAATCCGCTGGTAAAAGATACTGTGGAGATGTATTACCAGTACAATCACGACTACAATTTCAATTCCTCCAAATTTGAAAAAGCATTTGATTTTAAGCCGACTACCTACCAGGATGGATTTAAACAATTAGCGCAAACATTGTATAAACCAACGGCATAATAAGTCCACTAATTGTTAAAACAATATTATTTACGGCATTATCCGTTTCATAAATTTATAGCCTCAGTTATAAACTTATGAAACGGATATTTTTTATGGCGATGCTGGCAAGCCTGGCACTGCACAGCTTTGCACAAAGCGGCTTTGTAAAGGTTGATGGCACTCAATTTACTATCGATGGTAAACCCTATCGCTACATCGGTGCAAACTACTGGTACGGTGGCCTGTTAGCCACTAATGGCGATAAAGGCAAAGCCCGGCTTAAAACCGAACTGGATTTCCTAAAAAAGACCGGTGTAACTAACCTGCGCATAATGGTTGGTGCCGAAGGTTTAACCACCTACCCCTACCGCACACCCAGCGAAAAGGCTTTGCAGCCACAACCCGGCAAATTTGATGACAACATCATGTATGGCCTCGATTACCTGCTGAACGAAATGGGCAAGCGCAACATGAAAGCTATACTGCACTTTACCAATACCTGGGACTGGAGCGGCGGCCTCGGCCAATACCTGCAATGGAATGGCTACGGCGAACAGCCTTATTCAAAATACGGCGGCTACACCTGGGATAAGAACCAAAGCTATGTAGCACAATTCTACACATGCCAAAAGTGTATGGATGAACTGGATGCTTACATCAAGTACGTACTGCACCGCAAAAACAGTATCAACGGTAAAAAATATACGGACGACCCGGCGGTAATGGCGTGGGAGATCATTAATGAGCCGCGCCCAATGATGCAAAATGCCGTGCCTGCTTTTGAGGCCTGGATGAAACATGTATCAGCTTTGGTAAAATCAATAGATCATAATCATTTGCTTACCACAGGCAGTGAGGGACAGATTGCTTCATTTTATGATATGAACATTTTTAAGGCTATCCATGCCGATAAAAACATCGATTATCTTACTATCCACATCTGGCCAAAAAACTGGGGGTGGTTTAAGGATACATCTATCAATGTAAGCTACCATACCATTATCGATAGTGCCACAGCTTACCTGAACCGTCACGTAAAAATAGCACAGGAACTGAACAAACCTTTGGTGCTGGAAGAGTTTGGTTTACCGCGCGATAGTCAATCGTTCAGCATCAATTCAACAACCAGTAGCCGCGATAATTTTTATGATTATATGTTTGGTTTAGCGATGAGTCACCCTGAGATTGGCGGCTGCAACATCTGGGCATTTGGCGGCATAGCGCGGCCTATCCCCGGCCAGGTATTCTGGAAAGATGGCGATGAATTTATGGGTGATCCCGGAGGTGAAGAACAGGGTCTAAATTCTGTATTTGATTCGGATAATAGTACCTGGCAGGTGATCAGGAAGTATAGTTTGAAGAATTAATTTATCATTTATACCATTGTCATCCTGAACGTCAGTGAAGGATCTTCTTCGATCTGCATTTGCGCCAATGCAAATCGAAGAAGATTTCTCCCTATGGTCGAAATGACACGTGATTTATTCCGTTTTCAAACTCTTTACCGGATTTGTCAAAGCCGCCCTCACCGTCAGCACCGATACCGTTGCAAAAGCAATGATAAACACGGTTAAGAACGGTATCACAAACAGCAGCATATCAATATTAATGCGGAATGCGTAGGATTGCAGCCATTTGTTGATGGCATACCACGCCAGCGGAATGGATACTACGAAAGCTATCACTATTAAAAAGGCAAAATCCTTATACAATAATTGCAAAATGCTGTTTACTGATGCACCCAGCACTTTGCGGATACCGATCTCTTTGGTGCGCTGTACAATAGTGTACGATACCAACCCGAATAAGCCCAGACAAGCCACGATAATAGCTATCAATGTAAAGATACCGAATACCTGCCCAAAGTGCTGATCGGCCTTATATTGCTCGTTAAAATGCTGATCGAGGAAGAAATAATCAAACTGATCTCCGGGAAAAGCAACCTTCCAATTGGTTTGGAGCGATTCAATAGTACGCTGGATATTGGTTGAACTTACTTTAACCGATACCTCGCCCCGTAAATCTGGTATGCAGCGGAAAATAATGGCATCATAAGCATCATGCAGCGATTGCTGGTGAAAGTTATCAACCACACCCACAATGGTGTAAACCTTACCCCAAAAATCAATCCGTTTGCCTAATGCAGTTTCGGGTTTGTTAAAACCTAGTTGCTCCACTCCTTTTTTGCTGAAAACTACCGCGCCGGTATCAGTTCCAAATTCTTTGCCAAAAACACGGCCTGCAATTACTTTCAGGTTGTAAGCGGGTAAGAAATCATAATCCACAGCTATAATGCGGTATTGTTTACCTTCTTTATCGTCAGCACCTCTTAGCTTTATACCTCCGGCGTTCCAGTATACCGGGTCGCCGGGAATGGTGGTTGATACCGACACACTTTTAATATCGGGGCGTTGCAGGCATTCATTTTTAAACTCCTTCATGTTGCGGTAAAAGGAATCAATCCGTACCAGTGGCGGTCTTATTACCAGTGTTTGGTCTATCCGCATACCCAGATCCTGTTTTTGCATATAGGTTACCTGTTTAAAAACAGTAAGCGAACCGATCAGCAAAAATATGGATGCAGCGAACTGAAACACCACCATTCCCTTACGCAGCAAAGCACCACCCGTGGTTGCCGATAGCTTCCCTTTCATCACATCAACCGGCCTGAATGAGGATAGCACTATCGCCGGGTAAAAACCCGAAAATATGGTACCCACCACCAGCATGGCAACAACGGTTAACCAAAATACTGCGCTGGTAAACAGGGTAAAGCTTAAATGCAGGCCCGATATACTGCTGAACACCGGCAGAAAACAGATGATCAATATAAAGGCAAGTATTAGTGACAACACATTCAGCAGCACAGCTTCCAGCATAAATTGCAAAATCAATTGCCCCTTTGCCGAGCCCAGCGTTTTGCGTACGCCTACCTCTTTTGCCCTGTTAATGGCGCGGGCGGTAGCCAGGTTTATATAATTTATCCAGGCGATGATGATAACAAATATGGCGATACCTAATAACAGGTAAACCGACTTCCCATCGGTATTTGGCTGCATTTCGCCCATACGATTAGCGCTTAGGTGGATGTCTTGCACAGGTATCAGCTTATAAACCCCTCCGTCACCTGTACTTTTATATTGATCATAAACCTTTTTTACAATAGGCGCGAACTTAGCATCAACCACCTTTGGATCTACGCCCGGTTTTAACATTACGTAAGTAATACAACCGTCGTTGAGCCATTGACTATCTATAGGATAGTTAACCACCTTTAAAAACGTGGCGTATGATGCCAGGTAATCACATTTCATATGGGTGTTTTCGGGCCACTTTTTCATTACCCCGGTAACCTTCACCGGTTGGTCGTTATTTACTATAATGCTTTTGCCTATCGCGTTCTCCCCATGAAAAAGCTTATCAGCAATCTCTTCAGATATTACAACGGTATTGGGCTCCTTTAAAGCTGTTTTTGGGTCGCCCTTTAATAAGGGGAAGGAGAACACATTAAAAAACGAGTTGGTCGCAAAGTATATGTTATGGATCACCAGCTTCTGATCCTTATAACTGGCCTGGATATCTCCTGAGCCCACCATTTTCACCACATCATCAACCTCGGGTAAAACTTTTATGGCGTTTCCTACCGCAAAAGCGCCCGCTGTCCATTGTGTGCTTAGTTTGCCATTGTTATACCTGTCCTGATTGATACGAAAAACGCGTGCTTTATTAGCATGAAAATCATCAAAGCTAAGTTCATAGGTAACATACTGAATAATGAGCAGGCATGCTGCCATACCAATAGCCAAACCAGCGATATTGATGAACGAAAAACCTTTATTTTTGGTTAAGTTGCGGAAAGCGACCAGCAGGTAATTTTTAAACATGGCGATAGGATTTTAACAAATTATACCAAAAGCATACCTTGTTTTTAAATTATTGATAATTAATAATTTACACCTAAATACAAAGACAAAAACTGTTCGGATTTGATACACTTCCCGTTCGTTAACGAACGAATTTTTGATTATTATAAAGTTCATTATCAACAATATAGCCGCTCGTCTGTTCGTTTAAATTAAAACATTGGCTTATGATACTATTTGCATACGCAGGGAACATGAATGTGGATGAATTTGCAAAGCTTGTCCCATCAGCAAAAAAAATAGGAGTAGCAAAACTGCAGGGCTATAAGTTCATATTTAACACAACGGCTCCCGATGAATCATCAAAAGCGAATGTGGTAAAATCCCTTGAGCCCAATGCGGCAGTATGGGGTGTTTTGATACAGATTAATGATAACGAAAGGGAAAACTTTTTTAATCCCGATCCGCTTACCAACGATCTTAAACTGGAACCTGTAACCTGCGTGGCCCACGATGCGAGCGTTTACCATGCCGAAGTATTTACCGCAAAACCTCACGCCGTTAACACCCATCTGCTACCCTATGACTGGTATCACCAGCGCATCATAAAGTTAGTCTCAGATGCCCAATTACCCAAAGCATACATTAGCCAGATAGCCGCCATGGCTTTTAAAACTGATCCGGATGAAGAAAGACGGGCAAAGCGGATGAAAAAATTCGGGCTTTAGGCTTATATTAGCAGTATAAAGATTAATTTGCTATTATGGGATTATTCAGCAGCTTATTTAAAAAGGCTAAAATTCAGCCTGAAGGACAGTGTATAATAACCCTTACTGACGAAGCAATAAAAGTAGCGTATCCTAATAGGCCAGTTGAAGCGATCCAATGGTCTGAAATAAATACAATTCTTTTAATAAATACAGACGCAGGCCCTTTTCAATCTGATATTTTTTTAACACTAAAAGGAGATCATAACAGTTGTACCATACCTCACGATTCTGATGGCTTTGAACAGATCTATGCTATCGTATCTAAATATGATGGTTTTAATTTAGAAAACTTTATCAAATCGATGAGTTGTACTGATAATGCTGAATTTCTTTTATGGACCCGAACCGAATAATTCTGTTTATGTAAAATTGTTTAGCCAGCACCATGTAAATCTTTCAGACTTTCCGTCTCCCCTGCTTTCCAACTTCCACAACAATCTGCATATTTGCACATACGCATATTTGCACATCATAATACCATGATCCACAAAAAAACAAGAAAATATATACCGGCCGACCTTGAAATGAAATGGGAAGCCCTTGAACCGCTTTTTAAAGACCTTTGCGACCGCCCCATCAATTCGGCACACGAATTGGAACTGTGGCTGCAAAACCGCAGCGAGTTGGAAGCTGCCATTGAAGAAGATTTCGCATGGCGCTATATCCGCATGACCTGCGATACAAATAACGAAGAACTATTGCAAAAATTCCAGTATTTCGCTACTGAGATTGAACCAAAAATTGCCCCTTACAGCAACGAACTAAACAAAAAGCTGGTAGCCAGCGAGTGGGTTGATAAGTTGGATGCAGAGAAATTTTTCATCTATTTCCGTGGAGTAAAAAAATCGCTTGAATTGTTCCGCGAGGAGAATATCCCTATCCAAACCGAGATTCAGGTTGAACAGCAAAAATACCAAGGCATCAGCGGTGCTATGTCGGTACATATTGATGATAAAGAATTTACTTTAGAGCAGGCATCTGTATTTTTAAAAGGAACAGACCGTGCTAAAAGACAGGAAGTTTGGGAAAAGATAACCGCCCGTCGCCTGCAGGATAAAGAAACTTTGGATAAGCTTTTTGATCATCTGCGCAAGCTAAGGCATAAAGTGGCGCTGAATGCCGGTTTCGAAAATTTCAGGGATTATATGTTCCAGGCATTGGGCCGTTTTGATTATACGCCGCAGGATTGCTACGCTTTCCACGAGGCCATAGAGAAAGAGATCGTACCTATCCTGCGCGAGCAGGCCGAAAAACGTAAAGGCGCGTTGGGCCTGCCTGCACTTCGCCCATGGGATATGGATGTTGATGTATCGGGCAAACCGGCCTTAAAACCATTTAACGGCGGTGCTGAACTGATCGAGAAATCAATCCAATGCTTTACCAATATCAACAGCTATTTGGGTGAACGTTTAGAGATCATGAAAGATAATGGCTTGTTTGATGTAGAGAGTCGCAAGGGTAAAGCGCCGGGTGGTTATAACTACCCATTGTCGGAAACCGGTGCGCCTTTCATCTTTATGAACTCAGCCAATACCTTCCGCGATCTGACCACTATGGTACACGAAGGCGGGCACGCGGTGCATACCTTCCTTACTGCAGATCTTGAACTAAACGACTTTAAACATTGCCCATCCGAAGTTGCCGAACTGGCATCAATGAGCATGGAACTGATATCAATGGATAACTGGGATGTTTATTTTGATAATGAAGAAGACCTGAAACGCGCCAAACGCGACCAGCTTTTTGATGTATTGAAAACATTGCCATGGGTAGCCGTTGTTGACCAGTTTCAACACTGGATCTACACCAACCCGGGGCATACTGATGCAGAACGCCGTGCCGCATGGATCCAGATCTATGAGCCATTTGGCGCAGGCTTTGCCGACTGGAGCGGTATTGAAGAAGCCGAAGCTAACCTGTGGCAAAAGCAATTACACATTTTCGAGGTGCCGTTCTACTACATTGAATACGGCATGGCACAACTGGGCGCTATAGCAGTATGGAAAAACTACAAAGAAGACCCTGAAAAAGGCTTACAGCAATACCTGGATGCACTAAGATTAGGTTACACCAAAACCATTAAAGAAATTTACGAAACAGCAGGCATTAAGTTCGATTTCAGCGCAAGCTATGTGAAAGAACTGGCTGAGTTTGTAAAGGTTGAGATGGATAAATTGTAATTCAGTTTATAGTAGGCGGTTTGCAGTTTGCATAAAAAGCTGCAAATCGCCTATAACCATGCTTCATAGCATCAAATATTATTGCAAACCAATCGCGTGGTATCGCTTTTCGCTAAGAAGTCACTTTTTGTCTTGATACAAAAAGTAACCAAAAAAATCAAGACAACAAGGATGCTTCTGCGCTCCCTGCCGGTTCTTCACGCTTTTTTCGCTGTTCCGGTGCTTCGCACCTTCACATCACCCAAAAAGCTAAACCGTCATTCCCGCCTTTACGCTGGCCCGCCCTTGTTGTCAGGGCCTATGCTTTTTCTTTAATTGCGGTTCATTTAATGCTTTCTTTTAAAAAGATGCTTTTTTCTTTCCCGTTTCCCGTCATTAGAAAAGCTTCGGGTGAAATCAGGCAAAACGATGGTGGCCTGAGCGTAAAGGCAGGGCATAAGCAGATTTTTACAGAAGGGTAAAGGCCAAAGTGCGTATCGACAGCAGGGTAAAAATATAGCAGCCCTGGTTTTGCCTGATTTGCAGGGTAGGCCCAGTGCGGCAAAGAAGCCTTTCTAATGACTTGATTTTTTGCTACCTTTTGTATCAAGACAAAAGTAGTAGCCTCCGCGGCAATGAGCGGCTGCGAGCGATATGCAAACTATATATAATTAAAACGTTATAATATCGATCACAACAATCGCTTTCCTCATTAAATCCAGCCTTACCAACTGCCACCTATTAAAACATAATCCCCTTTCATAAGTTAATATTACTTATGAAAAAGATATTAATAATATTTAGCCTGATAATGTTTACTACTTTTAGCTATAGCCAATCATTTAAACAGGTAAAAATTGACAGCCTGGTTTCGGTAGCATTACCGCCCACATATATCACTAAGGACACACTGAATCAGCGCATATTTAGCGCGAATGCCTCTTTCGGATACGTGGTAGTTATCCGCGAGCCAAATTCAAAAACTGTCGCTCCGTTAAAAAAAGAGAAAGACCTTAATAAAGTATTTAAGGATTATGCCAATGGCATAGTAAAGCTATCCGGCGGTACCGTAGAAAATAAACGCGATACCACCGTAGGCACATTAAAAGGCCTGGCATTTAATTTACGTACCGATAATGGCGATGGTGCCGTACAATACCGCAGGTTCCTGTTGTTATATACGCACGATGTAACCTACACCTTTGAGTATTACTATGACGAAATGAGGGCCGCGTTAACTAAAGACGAGGTTAAAACTTATTTCAGTTCGATAAAACTATCACCCGATCTACAAAGAAATGATCAATACCTGATGACGGCAAGCATCGGATCAGGTTTTTTTGATGCACCGAAAGTAATGATCGGCGTAGGTGTTTTGATAATTATTGGCGTTACCATTGGTATGGCAGTACGCAGAAAAAAGAGATTAGCCGATGATGATATTACTAGTTAATTTCTTTTAAAGAAGCGTAGGGTAATGCGATCCCTTCCCTGGGAAGGTGGAGGTAGGGGTTTATTTTGGTTTGATATCGTAGAAACCCCTCCCTACCACTGCACTGGCAACCGCACCCCTCCCGTGGGGAGGGAACTAGAAAAAGTCTTATTTCTTCTTCAAATCCAGTAATCCCTTATTCCATTTTTCTGAATGGATAAACTTTTGGTTATCCAGCCATACAATCAGGAATACGGTCACTATCGCACCCAGGGCTGCACCCGCGGTAACATCCTCAAAAAAATGCTCGCTCAGGTACATGCGGGAGTAGCCTACCAACATGGCAAGTATTAACAATGGCCCCCCCCAACGCTTATCCTTGCACCAATAAGTGATGAGCAGCGTGGTTGAAAATGCTGTTACGGTATGGCCGGATGGGAAGCTGTGTAATTTCAACATGTAAACCCCGGATACTATGTGTATATGGCTCATCTGCGCCTGAAAATATAGTGTAGGTCTCGGCGCGTCAAAAATGTGTTTTACTATCTGCGCTGTGATTGAGGTTACCGCATAAGCTATCGCCAAAAACAGTCCTTTACCATAGTTAAAAAGCAGTAGTATAGCAGCCAGTGCAACTGTTGTCCACCCGTTGCCAATATCGGTTATATAGGGCGCAATGGCATCGGCCCAGGGGTAATTATGGCTATTAACAGCAAAGTAGATCTCCTCGCGGCTAAAGGTTAATTTTATAGCTAAACAGGCACCTAAAACAATCAAAAAGGGGATAAAAAAGAACCTTATTCTATACAATACATCTTTTATGCCTATATTCATGGTGCAAAATAAGCATATACTTATTCCCTGCAAAAAAATGATTATGTTTGGTACGACTGCCTCTTAATTAAAATTATGTCTAAAAGTATATTTCGTACAAAATCAGTTGACAAAATATTGGCCGATGTTGCAAGCGGCTATAGTGATGGTGAGCATTCCGGCAACCATCTTACCAAAGCATTAAACGTAAAGGACCTCACCCTGATGGGCATTGCCGCCGTAGTTGGCGCGGGTATCTTCTCCACCATTGGCGAAGCATCCTTTCATGGCGGCCCGGGTGTAACTATACTTTTTGTTATCACTGCTATTACCTGCGGTTTCTCAGCCCTTTGCTATGCCGAATTTGCCTCACGCATCCCCGTTGCAGGTAGTGCTTATACTTATGCATACGCTTCCTTCGGCGAACTGATCGCCTGGATCATTGGCTGGGACTTACTGATGGAATACGCCATAGGTAACATAGCCGTAGCCATATCATGGAGCACCTATTTTGTGAATTTATTGGTAGGTTTCGGCATAAATGTACCTGCATGGCTCACCATGGACTATTTTTCGGCCTTTAAGGCTCATGAACAGGTGCAGCAGCTAACCGCAAGCCACAAGCTTGCAGATATTACCGACGCGCTTAAAGATGGCGCGGCAGCATGGTCAAACGCCCCCGGCATTGGCAATTTAAAACTGATAGCCAACATCCCTGCTTTATTGATCGTTATTATTATAACTTACCTGGTATATGTAGGTATAAAGGAAACCAAACGGGCAACTAACGGCATGGTTATTTTAAAAATAGCTATTGTGATAGGTGTTATAGCCGTAGGTTTCTTTTATGTTACACCGGCCAACTGGCACCCTTTTATGCCTAATGGCTTTAGCGGCGTGATGAAAGGCGTATCGGGTGTATTTTTCGCTTATATAGGCTTTGATGCCATTTCAACCACAGCCGAAGAATGTCAGAACCCACAACGTGACCTGCCCCGAGGGATGATCTATTCACTCATCATTTGTACCGTACTTTATATACTCATAGCCCTGGTACTTACCGGCATGGTAAGCTATAAAGATCTTGCCGTTGGCGATCCTTTAGCATTTGTATTTACTAAAGTAGGGTTAACCAAAATCAGCGGAATTATATCGTTCAGCGCTGTTATTGCTACCGCGAGTGTGTTACTGATTTTTCAGTTAGGTCAGCCGCGGATTTGGATGAGTATGAGTCGTGATGGTTTGTTGCCGAAAGTATTTTCGCGCATTCACCCTAAGTTCCATACACCATCTTTTGCTACCATTGTAACCGGTTTTGTGGTTGCGGTACCTGCACTGTTCTTAAACCTTACTGTGGTAACCGATTTAACCAGTATAGGCACCTTATTTGCCTTTGTGCTGGTTTGCGGCGGCGTATTATTATTACCGCGCGAAGCTGCCGTTAAAGGGCGTTTTAGCTTGCCTTACATCAATGCAAAGTATATAGCCCCTGTAGTATTTATTGCAGGCTGTGTTATTTTTTGGCAACCGATGATCGACCTGTTTACCGGTGCAAACGCGCATGAAAACTTCCCTTTCTTCTTATTTATTATTCTTTCGGCGGCGTTAACCATTGCATCGTTTGTAAAAAACCTTTCGCTTATACCTGTTTTAGGCTTATTAAGCTGTTTTTATTTAATGACCCAACTGGGTTACGATAACTGGATCCGTTTTATAGGCTGGCTGGTTATTGGCCTGGTTATTTATGTAAGCTATGGCTATACCCACAGCAAATTGGGCAACAAAGCCTCAGCAACGCACCAAACCTCAGTATGGATAGCTTTTGTAGGCGCGTTATTAGCAATTGCAGGCGTATTTATATTCGTGCATGGTAATGATACGTTGGTTGAAGTATTGGATGTGATTGTAGCAGGCTGTGTAGGCTTTTTAGCGGTGTACCTGGTATCGGCAGCATTCTTTAACGCATCGGAACGTAAAAAACCAATATGATGAACTTAACAGCAATAATAGGTTACCTGGCGGCCTTTGGCACAACTGCTTCGTTTTTACCACAGGCGGTTAAAACCATACAAACCAAGGATACTTCGGGCATATCATTACCCATGTATATCCTGTTTACATTAGGTACCCTATTATGGCTCATTTACGGGATAATGGAACCCAGCCTGCCTGTGGCTGTAGCCAATGCCATTACGTTGATATTCGCGGCTACTATTTTGGTTTATAAGATAAAGTATAAGTAAATCTTAAGCTACTGGTCTAAGTTTAACGAAGTGTAACTTAGACCTAAAATGTAGCAGGTTTTCAACTTGCTCAAGCAGGATGCTTGGTGAATTATGGCTCTAAGTTCGCCGCGCTAAACTTAGACCAGTGTTCCGTGATAATGAAATACTAGCCCAAGTTATGTTGTGTTTAACTTAGATAGTATTATATTAAGACTTATAATTATGCGAGACACACAAAGAAAAAGTATAATATTAAGACTGCTAAAAAACCCGATGGGGGTTTACTTGCTATGGTTCATAACTTTATTGCTCTTTTGCATTATCGGGATTCCAATATTAAGTATTGGCCATGCTGATGGCGAACAAGTGCCACTAACGCTTTTGGGACACACAGCAAACATAGCAGTCTTTGGCCTTATATTAATCAGCTTAATGTCTCCAATATTATATTGGGAATGGTATAAGAAATATATCTTTATTCCTTTAATCATTCCAATACTGATTGTTGGCCTGTTAGGTCATTGGGTAATAGACATATACATATCTAATGGGCATCAGTTCCCATTTTGAGCATAAGCTATTAGTCTAAGTTAGTTACACTCTACTTAGACCAGTGTTTAATTACAATCCAGCAGCAAACGATAATCCCACTGTACCATCCTGATAAGTAGGCATGATCATGGCACTTTTGCCCTTCTTCCCTTTGTGGGTAAGTGCATTGCGCAGATATGGGTATACCAGGTAAGCCGCTTTGGTTGATAGCACGCCTAAACCTGCTCCCGCAACTACATCACTAAACCAATGGTCGCGGTTATACATCCGGAACACACCGGTAGTTACCGCCGCTGTATAACCAATAATGGTATATATAGGCGATTTTTCGGAATATTCCTGCGCTAAAAATTCAGCGCCCATAAAAGCTACTGCGGTATGGCCCGAAGGAAAAGACAAGTAATCATTACCGTTTGGCCTTAGTCTATGGGTTAAATGTTTAGTGATCTGATCCGCACTGCCGGCAAAAATACCTGACAAGCCAAGCAAGGCTGTACGATCGATAAAAGTATTTTTACCTTCAACACCAATCAGGTTTAACCCGTAAACCATCACAATTGGCGTAAACAGGAAATAAGTTTCGGCTTTGGTATTAAAGTTAGGGTTGGTTTTTGCTATTTCATCCCTGAAATAATAATCAACATTACGAACGGGGGTAATAAAAAATGATGATGCACCGTAAGCTATAGCAATAGCAGGCGGAATAAGCGACAGAGGGTTACTGTGTAAGTGTTTTACCGTATCAGGAGCCGTAAAAAGGTCTTTTTTTACAGTATCTAAACGGTTAACTTTTTTGGCAGTATCTGCCGTTACCTGGGCATTGGCTTCAATCGAAATAAAGCAAAATAAAACAAATATTATTTTTCTCAATGGATGATATATTATTGATTTAAATATGCTGTATAATATGCTAATATCCGCTTGAATTCTGTAGAAAAACTGAATTTTATTAACACTAATTTAATACATATGTAAAAAAATGGCATCCCGGCTATATCCGGGATGCCATTAATATATAATAAAGTGCTTATTTGTATTTAATACGGGAAAGTTCAACAGTTTCAGGAGCGGCCAGCATCAATGGCACTTTTTCAACTGTAACAAAGCTCAGATCGAGGCCAAAACCGCGCTCTTCTGATAAACTTACTTTTTTCAGGTATTTGTAATACCCCATCACAAAGCTTTCGTAAAGCGACAGGTTATGTGAGCGTGAGAGCACTTTCTCAATCACCACAAACCTAAAATCGCCTACTATATTATGTTTGTTAAGCGAAGTATATTTACTGGTAATATCAACCTCACCGTTCTTAACCAGTTCTTCTACTACTTTTCTAAACAGCAGGTTTATCTGTTGCTCAACCCTGAAGCCCAGTTTAAAGTCGATCCTGATGAGTTTATTCGGGACCAAAAAGTCTACCTCATACTCACGTTTGTAAGGCTCATCAACCACGTCAACGTGTACCAGCCAATAAACATCGGCTCGCTTAGGCTGTTTCTGCAGTATAGAGTAAATGATCTTCGATTCTATCTCCGAATCGAAATTAGCGCTGGTTAAATAAACCAGTTGCGAGGCATATTTAGGTACGCTCTCATCTTCGCTCAGTTCCTTTAATATGCTGAAATAGTCGTCTATCTCAATAAATTTAACATACCTGTTCCTGATCCTTCGGGCGGTATGCCATGTCCACATCACCGAGAACAGGAAGGTGCCTATGGTTAACGTAAACCAGCCGCCATGTATAAATTTAACCAGGTTACTGGCCAGGAAAGTAGTTTCAATAACCAAATAAACCGCCAGGAATATATAAATAATATAATCCGGCACCTTTTTCTTTTTAAGGTACTTGGATACCAGGATGGTGGTCATCAGCATGGCTACAGTTATACTTAACCCATAGGCGGCTGTCATGGCGTCAGAGGTTTCAAACAATAGCACTACGCCTATACACCCCAGGCACAATAACCAGTTTACGCTTGGCACATATAACTGCCCTTTTTGTTCGGAAGGGTAATTGATGCGCACCTTTGGCCAAAGGTTTAAACGTACGGCCTCAGCTATTAATGTAAACGAGCCTGATATTAATGCCTGGCTGGCAATAATAGCCGCCACAGTGGCAATGCCTATACCAAATATCAGGAACCATTGGGGCATTATAGCATAAAAGGGGTTAAACTTATCCAGGTTGATTACCTGGCCATTATGTTGCAGCAACCATACCGCCTGGCCTAAATAATTAAGTATTAAACAGGTTTTTACATATACCCAACTTACGCGTATGTTACTGCGCCCGCAATGGCCAAGGTCTGAATATAAAGCTTCGGCACCTGTTGTACATAAGAAAACAGCACCCAATATGATAAACGCGTGCGAATCTGTAAGCAATAGATTTACAGCATAATAAGGATTTAAAGCTTTAAATACCGATGGCATTTGTGCAATAAATGAAACGCCCAATACGCCCATCATAGTAAACCATATAAACATTATGGGCCCAAAAGCTTTACCTACTAACGATGTACCAAATTGCTGAATAAAAAAGAGCCCGGCAATAATTGCAATAACAATGGGCATGGTATGCAAATGCGGATAGAGAGGCTTTAGACCTTCAATTGCCGATGATATAGAAATTGGTGGCGTAATAATACCATCTGCCAACAGTGCGCAACCACCAATTACGGCCGGTAATATGAGCCATTTTGCCTTGCGGCGAACTAATGAGAACAGGGAGAATATACCGCCTTCACCTTTATTATCAGCCTGTAGTGTTATCACAACATACTTTAAGGTAGTTTGTAGCGTAAGTGTCCAAACAATAAGTGATAAACCTCCTAAAACTACATTTTCTGAAATGGGGTATTGTAAACCTGTTGCTGGATTTACACCACCAACGATAGCTTTAAATACGTACAATGGCGAGGTTCCTATATCGCCGTAGATAATTCCCAGGCTAATCAATAACCCTGGAATGGTTAGCTTTTGCAGATCTTTATGACTTGACACTCTGTATATTTAGTACAAAAATATTAAAAAATTCCGTTAACATCTTTTTTGGGCGAATAAACGTATAAAAAACAAATAATGAGGCCAATTTTGGCCGATAATGTTAAAATTTGTTAAAATAAATTATTAAATCGTCAGTATTTGAATTGATGGTTGCTTTATTTATATTTTTGCAAAACATTTACTTAGTAGGATGAGGCGATTTTTTACAAACAGATTTTCATGTAACATACTTATTGCTGCTGCAATTTGCATGAATTTCGGTTTGGCATATGGTGGTAGCTTTAGTAAGGACACCATTTATATGCACATGAAAAAGGCCAAATCAAAAAACTCATACCTTAAAAATGGGCTACCATTCGCATTGCCTCCATTAAAACCCGGCCTTACCTCATATGTTAAAATTAACATACCGAAGGCCGATGATAAATTGCTGAGCGATGTGGAGATATTCCCTAACCCGGTAACCGATCAGCTTAATTTAAAATATTCGCTATCACGCAACTCAAACGTAAGCATTAAGATAATGGATGTTTTGGGTAACGATATCCTTACCGTTCTGCAGCAAAGGGTCGACCTTGGCGAACAAAAAGTTAGTTACTCCATCAACAACAAGCTAACCCGCGGTTTTTACTTTGTACGCATAGTTGCCGGCCCCGAGTCGGTGATCAAAAGAATCAGCGTACTGTAAGCCCCCGGCCCCTGAAGGGGGAGTAATTTAAAACATGTAATTTATTTTCGCAGACAGGGTGACTCACCCTGTCTGCGCTACGCTGGACATCCCTCTCTACCTATACGGTAAAGAGGGAGTTATAAAAAAGATTCCTTTTACCCTCTTTGCGACTTGTCGCAGAGAGGGTCGACAAGTGAAACGAAGTCGGGGTGAGTCAAACGGAGCGCGACAAAAGTCTTCAGTACTATTCTTTCCCAAATGGCACCGAAACAGTATACAACACCCTTACAGCCTGGCCGTTTTGCGTGGCTGGTTTCCACTTTTGGTTATAATCTTTTAAAACCTGTATAGTTATGCCATCAGCCTCGGTATTAAGCGAGCGTACTATTTTTGGTTCTGTTAAACTGCCATCTTTTTCAACAACAAAGCTTAAAGTCACCTTGCCTGCATCAGAACTGTTATACTGGTGATTAGTATATTTGATCATGTACTTCATAAACACTCCAATTCCTCCCGGTGGTTCAGGTACAGTCTCCTGATTCGTGCTTTGGGATTGTTTGGCTATGGTATCAATAGGTTTATTGGTCTGCTGTGCTTTTGCCGTTATTACAAACGACAGCAACAGGAGAACAAGCATGGGTTTTCTCATCCGATAAATGTATCCGCAATTAAACCCGAAAACAAGTGGTAACCAAATTGTTACCCACTTGTATACCAACCAATACACCTTTTTAGCGCGAGTCTTGTGAAGTGGATTTGTGTAATGACTGACTTGGGCGGATTGAAAAAACGCAAGTCACCCCACTTTTTTGCCTGCGCACAAGACTTACGCTAAAAATGGGGAGCAATTAAAAATAGATAATTTTCTTTTTCGCGCTCCGTTTAACTCACCCCGACTTCGTTTCACTCATTGGCCCTCTCTACGGCAAGCCGTAAAGAGGGTAAAAAAGTTTTTTTTCGTAATTCCCTCTTTCCGCTTTAGCGGAGAGAGGGATGTCGAGCGTAGCGCAGACAGGGTGAGTCAAACGGAGCGCGAAAGAACCTTCACCGTGCAAATCACCCAATTTGTGAAAATCATGTAAATCCTTCAATCATGCGAATCATGGTTCCGACAATTTTCCTAATTTCGTTTCATGAAAATAATTGCAATTGGCCGCAACTATGCTGAACATGCTAAGGAACTAAATAACCCGGTGCCTACCGCCCCGGTTATCTTTATGAAACCTGACTCAGCATTATTAAAAGATAACAAACCATTCTACCATCCCGATTTTTCGACAGATATACACCACGAGATTGAGCTTGTGCTTAAGATCAGCAAAGAAGGCAAACACATCAGTGAGAAATTCGCCTCCAACTATTTTGATGAGATTGGCCTCGGTATTGATTTTACCGCACGCGATATCCAAAACCGCCATAAAGAAAAGGGCCTTCCCTGGGAATTGGCCAAAGCATTTGATGGCTCTGCTCCTATCAGCAACTTTGTACCCAAAACACAATTCGCCGATCTTTACGATCTGAATTTACGACTGGATATCAACGGCGAAACCCGCCAGAACGGCAATACGAAGGACCTGCTCTTCTCTTTTGAGAGCCTTATCGCCTTCGTATCCAAATACATCACCTTAAAAAAAGGCGATCTGATTTTTACCGGCACCCCTCCCGGTGTGGGCCGTGTAAACGTTGGCGACAGGCTGGAAGGTTATTTACAGGATCAGAAAATGCTTGATTTTTACGTTAAATAGGCATGGTAAAAAAATTTCTTGCTTCTACCCTGCTGTTTGTGAGCTTTTTATGTGCTGCTTACGCGCAGGATATTGTACAAACCAAACAGTACCCAACCGACTACTTTCGCTACCCGCTTGATCTGCCGCCAGCCACAGCCGGTTCATTTGCCGAACTGCGGCCAAACCATTTCCATTCGGGCCTCGATTTCAGGACCAACCAGCGCGATGGTTACCCCGTACATGCCGCTGCCGATGGTTTTGTATCGCGCTTGCGGGTGCAGTTTGGTGGCTTTGGCAATGCTGTTTATATAACGCACCCTAATGGGTATACTACGGTTTATGGTCACCTGCAAAGTTTTAGTCCGGAGATTGCGAAGCTGGTACACGATTACCAGGTACAAACCAAATGCGATATTGTAGATTTTAACCTGCTGCCACTGCAAATGCCGGTTACAAAAGGACAGGTTGTAGCACTCTCGGGCCACACCGGCGGCGTTGCAGGGCCGCACCTGCATTTCGAGATCAGGGATACACAAACCGAGCAAACCATTAACCCAACATTATTTGGCTTAACTATCCCCGATAATAAACCACCGGTATTAGGTACGGCTTGTATCTACCGGTTTACCGGCGCTCCTTTCAACGAAAAAACAAACCGTGAACTTTTGCCTGTTGTTGGCGCGAACGGACATTACCGCCTGCTAAAACCGCAACTGATCATCGTAAATGGTGACGTTGGCTTTGGTATAACGGCTTTTGATATGAATAACACCTCGGTAAACCATAACGGCGTATATTCTATCGAACTTAAGGTAGATGGTAAAACAGTTTTCACTTTCGCGGCTGAGCGTTTCGCATTCGACCAGACACATGCCATAAACGCTTATATCGATTTCCCGGAGTTTTTAAATTCCGGTCGTTTTATACAAAAATGCTTTATCCTGCCCGGCAGCAAGATCACGCTGTACCCGCAATCCATCAACCGGGGCGTGGTTAGCTTTACTGATGATTCGGTACATGATATCGAATACGTGGTGAAGGATATTGCAGGCAATGCCTCAACATTAAGCTTTAAAGTAAAATCGCAAAGCAAGATGGCGCATTTTATGCAGGCTTATAAGGCTTTGGGCACTTTGTTTCATTACGATAGGGACAATACATACACTACCGATAAAATGAAGGTCAATATCCCGGCAGGCAATTTATACGATGATGTTGATCTCGTTTTTACAACGCTGCCTAAAAAACCGGGTGCTTTTTCAGCTACCTACAAGTTCGGTGACCGCTACACTTCTATAAATGACAGCTATAACCTATGGATCAAACCCGATAGCACTATCGGTCGGTACGCCAACAAAGCCGTTATCGTAAATAATGGCGTGTGCGAAGGTGGTGTTTATGAGGATGGCTACATTAAATGCCAGCCAAAATCATTCGGCGAGTTTTATATTAAGCTGGATACTGTGCCGCCGCACATCAGTCCGGTAAATATCATGAACGGTGCTAACATGGCAGGCAAAAAGGCTATTTTTATGCGCATGAGCGATAATCTGTCGGGCATAAAAACCTATTTGGGTTATATTGACGGGCAGTGGGTTTTAATGGCTTGGGATTTTAAAAGTAAAGTACTTAGTTATACCTTTGATAACCTTTCGCACGGCAAACATACCTTTGAGTTAACCGTTACCGATCAGAAAGACAACAGTTCAACCTATAAAGCAGATTTTTACAGATAATTATGGCAACACTAAAAGAAGGCGACAAAGCCCCGGAATTTACCGCCAAGGACCAGAACGGCAATGCTGTTTCCTTAGCTGATTTTAAAGGCAAAACAGTGATCCTTTACTTTTACCCGAAAGATGATACCCCGGGCTGTACCGCCGAGGCCTGCAGTTTCCGTGATAACTATCAATCGCTGTTAAGCAAAGGTTACCAGGTTATTGGTGTAAGCACCGATGACGAAAAATCGCACAAAAAATTCGAAACTAAATACAGCCTGCCCTTCCCGCTGATAGCCGATGAGGACAAAAGCATAGTTGAAGCCTACGGCGTTTGGGCCGAGAAAAATATGTACGGCAAAAAATATATGGGCACCGTACGCACCACCTTTATTATTAATGGCGATGGTGTGATCAGCCATGTGATTAATAAGGTAGATACACAAAATTCATCGCAGCAGGTGTTGGATTTAGTGTAACGCAACCAATCATCAGGCAATAAAATCACCACCTCGTAATGACGCAATGGAGAACAAATCATTTTATGATATGCAATATCTTTACCCCAATAAATTTGTATATCATTGCTAATAATATTTATTTTAGCCCGGTTGCATTTATATTAAGTTGATTATGGCAAACAAAAAAGCTTAATACCTATTTATTTAATACACGATTCACTAATACTTATATATGTCGGTACAGGTTGATGATGCAGAGATACTAAGCAAGTTTCAGGATGAAAAAACCCGGAACGAGGCTTTTAACCTGCTGCTAAAAAAATACCAGCAAAAAATTTACTGGCATATCCGCCGCATGGTTATCGACCATGATGATGCCGATGATATTGCACAGGACGTATTTGTAAAGGTTTGGAAAAATCTCCCGGGTTTCCGTAACGATGCCCAGCTTTACACCTGGATGTACCGCATAGCCACCAACGAGTGCATTACCTTTCTAAATAAGAAAAAAGCAAAAAATAATATTTCACTTGATGAAGTAGATTATTCCCTGGCCGATACGCTGGCGGACTCAAGTTACTTTGATGGCGATAAGGCCCAACGAAAACTACAGGAAGCCCTGCTTACCCTGCCCGAAAAACAAAAGCTGGTATTTAACATGAAGTACTACGATGATATGAAGTACGAAGAAATATCGGAAGTACTGGGTACCAGCGTAGGCGCTTTAAAGGCATCATTTCACCTGGCGGTGAAAAAAATTGAGACCTTTTTATTGTCAAAAGATTAATTTTAAAAAACGATTAAACCTTTTCATCAAAATTTCATCTATACACAGATATGAAAGGCGATATGGAAGATAAAGAATGGCTGGATGATAGCATGTCACTTAAACAGGTTAACCCCAATAACCCGTTTACAGTGCCTGCCGGCTATTTTGATGAATTGGAGCGGAAGATTACATCGTACATTCAGTTAGATGAATTAAAAACGGGTGCGCCCGAAGGTTTTAGTGTCCCGGAGAATTATTTTGATGAATTAAGCGCGAATATCCAAAGCAGGATAGCGATTGATGAATTGGCAAGTACAGATAAGCCGGGCTTTACTGTGCCCGAAAATTATTTTGATGAACTAAGTGCAAATATCCAAAGCAGGATAGCGATTGATGAACTGGCAAATGCCGAAGAACACGGTTTTGCTATACCTGAAAATTATTTTGATAAGTTGAGCGCCAACATCCAAAGCAGGATTGCTGTTGATGAACTGGTAAATGCTGAAGAGCATGGCTTTGCCGTACCCGAAAATTATTTTGATGAACTGCAGGACCAAATTACTGCACGTATACTGGTTGAACAATCGCTGGGCGAAAAACAGGAATCATTTACTGTGCCTGCCGGTTATTTTGACCAACTGAATAAAAAAATCCTTAATAGTACCGTTAACCAGGACATGGTAAGGCGCAAAGGCGTTGTCAGGAAAATGCTGGCATCCGGCTCGTTTAAATACGCTGCCGCTGCATGCTTTGCCCTTGTTATTGGTACGGCTATTTTTGTTAAGCAGGTAACAGACCCCATTGCCGAGCATAACAGCTCTTTTTTACATCAACAGATCTCTTCATTACCGGTTAGTGATATCCAAAGCTATTTACAACAGGATGTAGATGCCAATGATACACAACATGCCGTTATTGATGAAGGTGCCCCTGTTAACGACAACGGTTTAAACAATGCTTTACAAGATTTAAAGGAATCTACCCAGTAATGACTAATCTGCTCAAATATACTTTTGCTTTAGCATTCATTTTAAGTGTTGGTAATGCGGCTTATGCCCAGGTACCACCTCCGCCCCATTTTGTGCGCCGGCCTGCTTATCATGAACGCGTGGTAGTAGTGCAGGAGCAAAATAGCCAGCAAAATCCGCAGGTCCGTATTGAGAATATTAAGATCAAGTTTTTAAAGCAGCAGCTTAACCTTACACCCGAGCAATCGCAGAAGTTCTTCCCGCTTTACCGCGAATACCAGCATGAGTTGTTTAATATGCTGAGGCTGAAAAGGCTTAATAACACTAATGCCCAGGTTGATGGTACTGACCAGATCAACAAAGACCTGTATTATGAATCGCAGATAGTAAGTATCAAGATGCGTTTTAAAGACGCGTTTCTGAAAATATTACCGCCCGAAAAGGTGAGCGAACTATACAAAAGCGAAAAGCAATTTAATGACGAACTGGTTCGCTCATTATCCGAGCGCAACGGCAACGTTAATAATTAATACATGGATAAGAATACAAGATCTACGCTTGTCGGCTGCGCAATAATTGGAGGCTTGCTAATTATCTGGTCTTTTTTTATAAACGTTGGTAAACGTCCCTCACCCCAAAATACTATAGTAATTGCAAACGTGCATAAACTGACTGATACAAATGGGTCTGTAAAGGTTGATATTGAGTATAACTATCAGGGCAAAGCTTTGAACAATAGTTTCCATATAGCTAATGCCGATAGTTTAAAAGCGGATGGAAAGATTAGGGTACTTGTATCACCAGAAAACCCAGGTAAGGTCATCAAATATATTGGCGTTGCAAAATAGCTTCTTCTAACTTCATACATCTTTCCCGTAGAGACGCAATATTTTGCGTCTCCGAATTATAAAGTATCTAACCTTTTGGATCTGTGATTCTTTGTGAACCTTTGTGATCTCTGTGGTAAAATTAACCACAAAGTACACTGAGGATTTCTACAAATGGCACAAGGTCTTCCTAATCAATTTACATAGAGACGCAAAATATTACGTCTCTACCTGTTTTTGATTTACCTTTGCCTCCATGTTAACCCTGCGCCAGCTTTTCCTTGCCAATAATGCCCAAACCACCAACTTCCCGCTTTTGCTTGAATTTGAACGGGCCGAAGGCATTTATATGTACGATAGCGAAGGCAAACCTTATATCGACCTGATATCCGGCATCGGCGTAAGCAACCTGGGGCATAGCAACCCGCGTGTAGTTAATGCTATAAAAGAGCAGGTAGATAAATACATGCACCTGATGGTTTACGGCGAATATGTACAATCGCCGCAGGTGCGTTTTGCAGAGAAGCTAATTTCTATATTGCCTGAAAATTTGCAATCCGTATACTTCACCAACTCCGGCGCGGAGGCGGTTGAGGGTGCTTTAAAACTGGCCAAAAGATATACGGGGCGGACAAATATCATCGCCTGCCATAACTCCTATCACGGTAGCACACACGGCGCGCTGAGCGTTATGGGTAACGAGGAATTTAAACAAGCCTACCGCCCATTATTGCCGGGCGTTAAGTTCATCAACTTTAATAATGCCGGTGACCTGAGTTTGATTGATGAGCAAACGGCTTGCGTAATTATTGAAACCGTACAAGGCGAAGCAGGTATTCGTGTGCCGGATATAGCTTATATGCAAGCCTTACGCAAACGTTGTGATGAAACAGGAACTTTGCTGATACTGGATGAAATTCAGGCTGCATTCGGGCGTACAGGTAAATTGTTTGCTTTTGAGCATTTTGGTATTGTGCCCGATATATTGCTGCTGGCAAAAGCTTTAGGCGGTGGCATGCCTGTTGGCGCTTTTATCTCATCAAACGCTATCATGTCGGCATTAAAAGAGAACCCTATACTGGGGCATATTACTACGTTTGGCGGCCACCCGGTATGCTGCGCGGCTGGTTTGGCTGCGCTGGAAGTTTTGTTGGATGAAAAGCTGTGCGAACAGGTAGCCGAAAAGGAAGCGCTGATCAGATCACTATTGACTCACCTCGCTATAAAAGAGATCCGCGGCAAAGGATTGATGCTCGCCCTCGAACTGGAAAGCTTCGACCTTAATAAAAAGATCATCGACCGCTGTATTGAAAATGGCGTAATTACCGACTGGTTTTTGCATTGCAGCAATGCCATGCGCCTTGCCCCTCCCCTTATCATCACCCCCGAAGAGATCAAAAAAGCCTGCGGAACCATCACAGAGGCCATTAATTATTATTGCTGATCCAGCAAAGCTGCTTCCCATCTAATTATCAGCATTTTATACTGCATAAGGTATAAACGCGCGCTGACTTTTCTTTCCCATCGGTTAAATTGGTATAGTTTATGCACCAGTTACACGAAAATGCACAATTCAGCTTAATTGTGTAGTAAAACGGTGTTTCTGCAGGAAAAATGCACTTTTTTTAAGTCAGTGCTGTATACATGTGAAAGCTATCCGTAAGTTCTTAATTAAAAAATACACTTCTTAATAATATATGAAAATAGCATACATCTCAACCTATCCGCCCCGCGAATGTGGTATAGCCACGTTCAACAACAACCTAATGCGTGCCATACATGCTAACTTCCCTAAACGGAAAAGCTTGTTGGAAAGCGGTTTTGTGGTGGCCCTAAATGATTCGGAAAATTTGCATGAATATGAATATCCTGAAGAAGTAAAATACATTATCCGCCAAAATCACCAGAAGGATTATATCCGAGCAGCCAACTACATCAATACCAGCACCGCTGATGTATGTATAATGGAGCACGAGTTTGGTATTTATGGAGGCGAAAGCGGAATCTACATCCTCCCATTGCTGAACAGGCTGGAAAAACCGCTGATCTCTATCCTCCACACCATATTAAAAGAACCCAGCTATGTGCAGCGTATCATCATCCGCGAGATAGCGGAGCAATCATCAAAAATTATTGTGATGAGCAAAAGGGCGGTTGAGTTTTTAACCACCATTTATGATATCCCTGCCGATAAGATCCAGATAATTGAACACGGTGTACCTGATGTGGAAGCACCGGAAATCAACCCGATAAAAAGCCTGTCGCAGTTTAAGAATCATAGGGTATTATTGACCTTTGGTTTGATAAGCCGTAACAAAGGCCTCGAAACCGTGGTTAAGGCGCTGCCTAAAATAGTTGAAAAACATCCCGATGTAATGTATGTGGTACTGGGTAACACACACCCGGGCGTTATTAAAAACTCTGGCGAGGAATACAGGGATAACCTGAAATCGATGGCGGCACAATTAGGCGTGGCCAAAAACCTCTCCTTCATCAATAAATTTGTAAGCGAAGAAGAACTGGTGGATTACCTTACCGCCTGCGAAATTTATGTTACCCCGTATCTGAATGAAGCACAGATCACCAGCGGTACATTATCTTATGCAGTTGGTTCAGGCGCTGCGGTGGTATCAACCCCATACTGGCATGCCCAGGAATTGCTTGATCATAACCGTGGCCGCTTATTTGATTTTAAAGATACCGATGCCCTTGCCGATATAGTTAATGAACTGTTGGACCAGGACAGGTTATTAAAAGAACTGAAAGAAAACGCCTACGAATACGGCTTGCACCTGCGCTGGCCTGTAACCGGTGCTGAATTTATTAAAGTGGCACAGGAATCATGCCGCACGCACGATTTCAGCGACAAAATTCTGCGTAACAGTATCGTAGACCCTGAGATATTACCAAAATTCAGCCTGACGCACGTTATCCGCTTAACTGATGATACAGGTATAGTACAACACGCCAAATACGGTATCCCTAACTTAAAAGAGGGTTATTGTTTGGATGATAACGCCCGTGCCTTAATTATGGCCTTAATGGCTTACCAGCGCAACAAAAGCAAGGAAGCATTTGAACTGCTGCCGGTTTACCTGAGTTATATCCACTACATGCAAACTGATGATGGTAACTTCCGCAACTTCCTGAGTTTTAACAGGCAATACCTGGATGAGGTGGGTTCAGAGGATTCTTTCGGGCGTACCATCTGGGCATTGGGCCATTTGATCAGCTGCGCGGCAAGTAACTCTTACAGGGAATTTGCCTTGGAGATCTTCCAGAAATCTTTCCCTCACTTTAAAGCCTTAAAGCATTTAAGGGGCATGGCTAATACCATTATCGGTGTAAGCCTATACCTGCAGGTTTTCCCTACAGATGAGGGTATGGTGAAAGAACTGGCGGTATTAACTCAACCATTACTGGATGCCTACGACAGACATCAGGATGAAGACTGGCAATGGTTTGAAGAGAAAATGACTTATGATAATGCCATATTACCTTTGGCACTGCTACATTCGGCCGAGATAACCGGTAATGAAAAAGCTAAGAAAATAGCCATGAAAACAATGGCATTTTTAGATAAACTTACTTTATCGAACGGATATTTAAGTCCGGTGGGTAACGAGGGCTGGTACCATAAAGGTGGTTCGTTCCCTATTTATGACCAACAGGCCATTGAAACCATGGCTATGGTGCTGATGCATTTCCAGGCGTACCAGATCTTCCGCGAACCGGAATATATCGAGAAAATGTTCCTGAGTTATAAATGGTTCCTGGGTGAAAATACCTTACGGGCACCACTGTATGACCACGAAACCAAGGGCTGCTGCGATGGCTTATTGCCGACCGGCATAAACCGTAACCAGGGTGCCGAAAGTACCTTAGCGTACCTGATATCGCACTTAACGGTACTGAAAGCCTTTGAACTGGAATACGAGTACAACAAAGTGGGCCAGCGTTTGGAAATCTGCTAATGAAGGTAGCCGTTTTATCACCCGTTGCCTGGCGCACACCGCCCCGGCATTACGGTCCGTGGGAACAGGTGGCCTCAAATATTGCTGAAGGACTGGTTGCAAAAGGCGTTGAAGTAACGCTTTTTGCAACCGGCGATTCTATCACCGCCGGAACACTGGATGCCGTTTGCGCGCAGGGCTATGAAGAGGACCGGTCGCAGGATGCAAAAGTTTTAGAATGCCTGCACATCAGCAACCTGATGGAAAAGGCAGGCGAGTTTGATATCATTCATAATAATTTTGATTTTTTACCGCTCACTTATTCAGGCCTGATAAAAACGCCGGTGATTACTACCATACATGGCTTTTCATCGCCGAGGATCATCCCTGTTTATAAAAAATATAATTCCATCGGCCATTACGTATCCATCAGTAACGCTGATCGCAGCCCCGAACTGCAATACTTAGCCACCGTTTATAATGGCTTAGATACCCGCGATTTTGCTTTTACGGCTACGCCGGATGATTACCTGCTCTATTTCGGCAGGATCCACCATGATAAAGGCACTGCTGAAGCCATTGCCATCGCCAAAAAAAGCAAAAAGAAACTGCTGATAGCCGGTATTATACAGGACGAAAGCTATTATAAAGACAAGATAGAACCGGAGTTGAATGACCAGATCATATATGTTGGTCATGCCGGACCCGATAAACGGAAAGAACTTTTGGGTAAAGCGACAGCCCTGCTCCACCCTATTAATTTTAACGAACCATTCGGCATGAGTGTAGCCGAAGCCATGCTTTGCGGTACACCGGTAATTGCCTTTAACAAAGGCTCGATGCCCGAACTGCTCCAGGATAAAAAGACCGGCTTTTTAGTAACCACCATTGATGAGGCAGTTGACGCCGTTACCCAGCTTAGCCATATCAACAGGAAAGATTGTTATGATTGGGCCAACTCACAGTTTTCGAGGGATAAAATGGTGGAGGACTATTATAAATTGTATCAGCAGATATTGGGTTGATTTCATTTCACACAAGCAGGATGCTTTGTGAATTTTGGGTCTAAGTTCGCTGCGCTAAACTTAGACCAGTCTCAGTCATTGAACACTTACTATTTTTGTCATAAATCACCCGCGCATTAGCCATACCGCTTTTTGATTGTATATTTAAATCCTGATACAACAAAGCATGGCAGAAACTTCTACTCATCTTGAGCGCGGGTTATCGTTAACACAGGCTACCGCCATCAACATGATCGATATGGTGGGCATAGGGCCATTTGTAACCATACCCTTTATAGTTGGTGCCATGCAGGGGCCGCAATGCGTACTGGCCTGGCTATTAGGCGCGGCACTTGCTTTTTTAGATGGATCGGTATGGTCGGAACTTGGGGCCAAATGGCCAATGGCAGGTGGCAGCTATGTTTTCCTGCAAAAAGTTTATGGCGAGAATAGGTTCGGCAAAATGATGTCGTTCCTGCTGGTGTGGCAAACCATTATACAAGCGCCATTAGTTGTAGCCAGCGCGGCAATAGGCTTCTCTAAATATCTCACTTACCTGGTAAGTTTAAATGGCATCCAGCAAAAAATGGTGAGCGGGGCATTGGTAATTGTAGTAACTATTTTGCTGTACCGTAACATAAAAAGCATCGGTAAAATATCTGTATTGTTGTGGATCATCACTGGTGGTACATTCCTGTGGCTAATTGGTTCAGGTTTTCATAATTTCAATCCCAAATGGGCCTTTGGTTTTAGTAAGGATGCCTTTGATCTTACTCCGATATTCTGGGTGGGACTGGGACAGGCATCGCTGCAATCTGTTTATTCGTATTTAGGTTATTACAACGTATGCCATTTAGGCGGCGATATTAAAAACCCGGAGAAAAACATTCCGCGCAGTATCTTCATTTCGGTAGGCGGTATCGCCATCCTGTATATCGGTATGCAAATTATGGTTTCAGGCGCTATGCCCTGGCAGCAAATCGCTAAATCAAACTTCATAGTCAGCACCTATTTCGAACTGATCTATGGGCCGCTTGCGGGTAAAATAGCTACCGTATTGGTATTAATTATTGCCAGTGCCTCTTTGTTGGCGGTAATGCTTGGGTATTCCCGCATCCCTTATGCAGCAGCGTTAGATGGCAACTTCTTTAAAATATTCGGAAAACTTCATCCCAAAAAACAGTTCCCTTATGTGTCGCTTTTATTTTTAGGTGGGATTGGTTTTATATTCAGTCTGCTGTTAAAACTAACAGATGTGATAAAAGCCATCCTTACCATGCGCATCATCGTGCAATTTGTGGGGCAATCCATAGGCGTTATCTACTGGCACAAAACCAAACCCGATGATGTTAGGCCGTATAAAATGTGGCTGTACCCATTACCTGCTATTATAGGGATAGTTATATGGCTTTTTATCCTGTTCAGTAATAGCTGGCAGTATATTGCTGGCGCATCGGGCTTTATACTTACCGGCGCGGCGGTTTATTTTACGGTGATTGAGCCGCAGAAAAGGAAAAGAGAGGAGTTAGAGAAAGAATCAATATAATTAATCACTGGTCTAAGTTTAGCGTAGCGAACTTAGACATAAAATGTATAAGCTTCCAGCTTAATCAACTTAACAATATAATATGCAAAGCGCCCTTCACATCATTATAATAATCCTTAGCGCTGCTATATAAATATTCGGGTGGATATTCAACTGCGCCCGATTCAACCGGGTTATTATGCAAATAATCCAATCGTTGATGGATCATTTCCCTGCTGGATAGTTCTATCGGATGATTATTCTGTTGCCAAACTGATACTTCTCATTATTAACATTGTGTTTTCCGGCTCTTGCAAACATCCATAGCATCCATTCTCTCCTGCTTTCCTGCACATTCTCTTCAATGGTTCTCAATATTTTTTTGGAGGTATGCCTTTTCATATCGCGCATAATGTCCGACAAATTCCCATCCTCGGTACTAATGATCAAATGTACATGGCTCGACATGATACACCATGCATACAATTCCAGTCCCTTATTTTCAATGCAATATTTTAAACTGTCGATAACTACATCACAATAAATTCTCCTGACGAAAACATCTATCCAATTTACCGTGGCAAAACTTACAAAATAAAGTTGATGATGCTCATGGAACGCATATTTTCTGCCCATGTAGCTAAAATAATAAAAGCTATTGTTTTCACAAGCAGGATGCTTTGTGAATTTTAGGTCTAAGTTCGCCTTGCTAAACTTAGACCAGTTTCTTATCCCGCTACCGCTGCTTTCTCCCCTTTTTTCTTTTTCTCAGCAGCCTCGGCATCAATTTGAGCCGATATGCCGCCATCCTCTTTCAGCTTGTTGATCAGGTCGTTCAGATCCAACTCTGCAAATGCTGTTGATGAATCGGATACACCATAAGGGATGATCAATTTGCCGTTGTGCACTATCGCACCGCAGGAGTATAATACGTTAGGTACATAACCTTCACGCTCTTCACTGTTAGGGATCAATAATGGCTCACGCAGGCGGCCAATTTCAATTGCCGGGTCGTCCAGTTTTAGTAAGCTTGCACCCAGCACATACCTGCGCATAGGGCCTACGCCGTGGGTAATCATGATCCAGCCATCCGGTGTCTCAATCGGCGACCCGCAATTCCCTATCTGTATAAATTCCCAGTTAAACTTTGGTTTTTGCAGCAGTTCCGGCTTTTCCCAAATGTTTATTTTATCCGAATACATGATGTAGTTATTGCACCCATCAATCCGCGATATCATTACATACTTGCCATTAATTTTACGTGGGAACAGGGCAAGGTTCTTGTTCTGCGCACCTGCACCGTACAGCGGCATTATCTTAAAGTTATAAAAGTCGGTGGTTTGCAGCAGTTTTGGCATTATCAGCGCGCCATCGTATGCGGTGTAAGTGGCATAATATACGGATGTGCCGTCATCGTGTTTAAAGTGTACAAAGCGAGCATCTTCAATACCTTTACGCTCGTACTCAGATATCGGGAATATTACTCTATCGGAGATATCGGTATCCAACGAAAATACGATCTCATAATAAGAATCTGCCAGCCAGAGGATCTTATCATACTCCAGTTTCTGCATATCGCTTTCCTGCAATTTTTGCGAATCGAGGATAGCACTGCGCAAGTTAGAGTATTCAAAATGATGGTCGAGTTTTGATTCTACCTCTTTCAGCACATCAATATTTATTTGCGTGGCAACGGCCTTATCAAAAAAGAGTTTTTTGTTGTAAACGGCATTGCGCACAATTTCGGCCTCATCAATATAACTGCCTGCAGGCAAAACAGTAATGTTATTATTCTGGTCGACCAAAGCACGGCGGAACGTAATGGACGATATGTGCCCCTCACCAACAGCCCTAAAGCTGATGATCATACGTTTCTGCCCTTCCTGCAATTCACTCTGATCCGGATCTTCAACTATCGACGGGTTAAAAAATGCGGCCGACTCAATTGAATATTCATGCGTAAAATACGAGCCGACCAGTAATTTGCGGTACACAGTTAAGGTATCATAATCAATCTCCAGTTCGGCAAAAAGCGGCTTTAACCTGCTGCAATGGCGGTTTAAAACCCGGGTAATATTACGGTGGCGCCTTGAATACTCCTGTAGCAACGGCGATACAATACTGAAGGCCGCTTCCTCGCTTATTTCCATTACCCGCTCAATAACCTCTTTAGCGCGATCGTTCCCATTAAAGAAGAACCTGGCAATTACACGTTTAGGATCGGGATTAACTCTTATGGGTTTACGTTCTACTACTAATCTCATATATTATAAAAATTCGCTTTACATCTTTAACACCAATCTGTTGAAATTGATTTGTTCAATTTCACAAAATTTCAATCAACATTAACTAATAATAAAGATAAGTTTATTTGCACAAACTTTAATTGTTGGTTGAACATTTGATTTTATTTTTTGGATTGCGGGGAATACAAAAGGTTTAGCTGTTATTGTAATTTCTCCCACCCTCTTTGCGCGCAGCGGAGAGAGGGGCGACAAGCGTAGCGAAGTCGGGGTGAGTCAACCGGAGCGCGTTTAAGTACAAATAATATCGAACATTGAATACTGAATGTCCAGTGTCGAAATAAAAACTTCATCATTCGTAATTGGATATTCGGTGTTGGATATTTAAAGAGGGCGTTACCCTGCGGGTCAGGCTATCCGCTTATACGCCTACAGGCATTAAGCGCGAGGCCGGTACCCGCTACTATCCTTAACGCGAACTTCCGCCTGGCTATTCTACCCCCTCCGTCTCCTTCGTCGACACCTCCCCCTAAGCTTAGGGGGAGGCCGGAGGTTGGAGATAAACGCGCTCCGCCAACTCACCCGGTAGTTGTTACGCTCGAACACCACCCTCTCTCCCGCAAGCGGCAAAGAGGTTTAATTTAAACCATCTTATTCCGTTTAATAAGATAAGCCTTTAAAATATTGCTGTAACCATCCTCAATATTGGCATCAACCAGATCGATATTATATTGAGCACATTTGAGTTGCAGCTGGTTTTTATAATGTGCTAATGACGACAGATAAGCGTCCCTGATCTTGCCTGGGTGCACTTTTACCTGCTCGCCGCTTTCCATATCTATAAAATGATGCGGGCGGTTATCAAAGTTAAAATCTATCTCTTTTTGCTTATCGTTCACATTAAATATCACTACTTCGTGCTTGTTATATTTTAAATGCTGAATGGCGGCGAACAAGGCCTGAAGCTTATCATCGCTCAGGTTATTCTCCAGCATATCGCTAAAAATAATGATCATGGAACGCTGGTGAACTTCCTGCGCTATGTGATGCAGAACATCGGTTATATTAGTAGTGGTATTTGCCTTGGGCTGATTGTACACCTTTTCAAGTTCGGCATATAGATAGAACAGGTGCGTATTGGTTGATTTCGCAGCGCTGATCCAGTCAATTTTATCTGAGAACAGGCACAAGCCAAACGCGTCGCGCTGTTTTTTGAATAAGTACATGAGCGATGCTACGGCGTAGATAGAAAATTGCAATTTGTTGATGCCTTTCTCCGGGAAGTTCATGCTGGATGAAGTATCCAGCAGCAGGTAACAGCGCAGGTTGGTTTCCTCTTCAAACTGTTTTACAAATAATTTATCGGTACGGGCCAGTAGTTTCCAGTCGATATTTTTTACCGATTCGCCATTATTATACAAACGGTGTTCAGCAAACTCTACTGAAAAACCATGGAACGGACTTTGATGCAGGCCGGTAATAAAGCCCTCAACCACCTGGCGGGCCAGTAGTTCCAGATTAGCCAGTTGCCTTATTTCCTGATCATCGCTTAAAAGTGACATAATACTAATGTATGATATTCTTTATTTAATCAGTAACAAGTGTTTAAAATTCCGTTTTTAACTCCTCTCCTCTGGAGAGACGGGGGTGGGCTCATAAAAAAAGCGTTACAGAATATGTAACGCCTTCGTTTATTTTTTATGCTCTTTAGAAGCTTAAATTATAACTGAGCAGATAATTTGCCAGCTAAAATTGATTTTGGAACAGCACCGATTTGTTTGTCAACAATCTCACCGTTTTTAAAGTATAATAAAGCAGGGATATTGCGGATACCGAATTTCATTGAGATACCCGGGTTATTGTCGACATTAACTTTGCCTACAACTGCTTTGCCTTCATATTCCTTTGCAATTTCTTCAACTACTGGACCAACCATGCGACAAGGGCCACACCATTCAGCCCAAAAATCAATTAGTACTGGTTTATCTGATTTAAGAACAAGCTCCTCAAAGTTTGCATCTGTTATTTCTAAAGCCATGATATTTTATTTTTAAATTTTGTTATACAAATATATACTATTCAAATTGCTTGCCACAATCATTAACCTGCCAATATGACAATGTGACAAATGGATGAATAGAGGGAGAACCAGGAT